>CEAG01043480.1_pt1 | contig 452822 bp, 465 predicted proteins | sample 554891 | NCBI WGS metagenome assembly CEAG01 (sample SAMEA3182116, study PRJEB8094) | gut metagenome | biome: human; feature: gut; material: Stool; isolation source: human stools | place: Canada | collected 2014-02-25
GCGCATAGGCATAGTGAAGACAGCGATGGGCGCTTGCGCACAATTCGCTGTCTTTACTTATGCCGAGATGCGGCGAACGCCGCGATATGAAATAAGATTGGCAGCGTTCTTTGCTGACAATCTTATGAATAGCGTGGCTCATTGCGGATGGTAGTTTCAAATCCACGAACGTCCACAGCAAACGGAACATCCTTCCGCGGTGGGCATCGCGGCATTTATTATAGCCTACGTTACGAAATGCCTTGTAATCTACATTTTTTCTCTGCTGAGCCCCGGAAGTTCCTGACAAGCGGGGCGTAATCCATGTTTTTTCTCTGTTGAGCCCCGGAAGTTTCCGACAAGCGGGGCGTAATCCGTGTTTTTTCTCTGTTGAGCCCCGGAGGTTTCCGACAAGCGGGGCGTAATCTACATTTTTCTTCTACTATGTCCCGAAGATAAAACCCTCCGCAATGAGCCACGCTATTCATAAGATTGTCAGCATAAAACGCTGCCAATCTTATTTCATATCGCGGCGTTCGCCGCATCTCGGCATAAGTAAAGACAGCGAATCATGCGCGAGCGCCCATCGCTGTCTTCACTATGCCTATGCGCGGCTCATTGCTCGCGTAACTTTCCAGTTACCGTAAAAAGCCGTCTCACATTTTTGTGAAGCGGCTTTTTTAGTGCGCCCGGCGGAGCAGGTTGCTAATCGGTTATTTTTTACTATTTAGTCTGCATTCAGCTGTCCGAGGATTTCGTCTACCATATCCTGGGTAGTCTTAACATAATTGTCCATAGCGGCATCTACATCTCCTCCCTTTACAACAACCTCGGCGATGACTACGTTCTTAGCATCATTGATCGTACCGCCGTAGTTGGTAATACCGTCACAGGAAGCAGAGTGGGGAGCGTCTACGCTGTGTTCGGAGAAGAACTCGTTACATTCCTTGGTCAGATCGGTAGCGGATTCAAAACCATTCTCTAAGGAGCAGATCATGGAAGAAGGATCGATAGCATTCTTTTTCCATAATGCACTGGGATCGGAAGGATTCAGACGCAGATGGAACTCACCGTCCTTGTATTCATAGGTCTTTTCCTTATCAGTGCCTTCGCCGGTGACAATGGTCTCAGCTTCGGTAGACCAGTGGTAGCCTTCTGCACCGTATACCCACAGGGTCTGTACAGTACCGCCGTCGAACATGGTCTCGAAGACTGCATCGAAGATTGCCTGTTCTCTGGAATCATCGCCGTCACCGTCATCAATGATGCAGTATACAGGAGATTCTCTGTTCAGGTAGCCATCCATTTCAGTGATGGGGGTCAGTCTTGCCAGTCCGGAATCTACACCGTTCTTATCCATGTTGTTAACCAGGTTATCGTTCCAGTAACCGGACCAGTAGGTGAAAGCACCGAAGGAACCGGACTGATCGGAAGACCACCATTTTTCACGGACATCCTTGGTACCCATGGTCAGGGATTCGGGATCGATGACACCGTCTGCGTAAGCCTGCTGTAAACGAAGCAGAGCATCTTTGGTCTCCTGGGTGTTGAAACCGTCATACCATACACCGTTCTCATCATAGGTGAAGCTGGGATATGCGTTCTGCCAGAACTGAGGCAGATAGTTGGTGTAAGGAGCCTCGGAACCGATAAAGCCTGCTGCAGCTACACCATAGGTATCGTTCTTGCCATTGCCGTCAGGATCCTGTTCGGTGAATGCCTTTAACATTGCATAGTAGGAATCCCAGTCGGTAATATCCTCAGCCTTCATGCCGACTGCATCCAGCCATGCCTGCTTTACATAAGTGATACAGCCGCCGCCAAGACCGGTGGACAGACCATACTGTCTGCCATCGATACGGACATTCTCGTTTACTGCGGGCAGTACCATATGGCTCTGGAATTTTGCGTTATCATAAGCATCTGTCATATCCCACAGAAGACCGGTTTTGGCATATTCGGCATACTGACCGGCATTCAGCAGAATGACATCGGGGTAATCACCGCTGGCAAACAGACGGCCAACGCCATCTACATAGCTGGAATGGTCTAACTGCTGGATATTCAGACTGATGGGATGACCCAGTGCTTCACTGACAGCTGTGTCCCATTGTTCGACGAATTTGTCCTGATAAGCATCCACAGATGCATTAAAGGTACCGTCTACGACGAGAGTGACCTTGTCCAGTACATAACCGTCATCGGAAGAAGCGGTACTCTCGGCAACAGAAGAAGCGGTGCTTCCGCTATCGGTGGTGGATGCTGCGGGGGTATCGGAACCCTGACTTCCGCAGGCGGTGAGTGCAGTCAGCATGGAAACTGACAGCAACAGGCTTAAGATCTTGTTTCTTTTCATTGTAATCCTCCTTGTTTTCCGAAGGAAAATCCGAGCCCCTATGGCGAGGAGAGGATTTATCCTCCTTGTTTTCCGAAGGAAAATCCAATTTCACAAAGTGAAATTTCCCCTTATGGCGAGGAGAGGATTTATCCTCCTTGTTTTAAAAATACATCTCTCTATAGCAAATGGTTTACCACCATAATGCTCATTATAAAGTGACCGCGAATACCTGGCCTCTGTTGCCTGTATAGATCTTCTGATCTTCTTCTGTGAGGTCCGGCTGGGAAAATCCCAGATAAAGTGTAGCAGAAGTGCCATCAAATACTCTGTTGCCGGAATTGTCTACCGTGGTAAAGGCCATGGGCGGAATGGTGATCCGGAATTCTTTGCTTTCTCCGGCATCCAGACGGATCCGTTCGAACGCAGCCAGCTTGTGGTTGGGAACTTCGTTGGAAGAACCGTTTACATGGACATAGACCTGTATGACATCACTTAAGTCACGATCCGTGGGATTCTGGCAATGTATTGTGATTTGTGCGGAAGGAATCTCCTTCGTGTAATCAACTTCAGTTACTTTTGCTTCTGTGATCTGTAATTCTCCGTAGGTGAGTCCGAAACCAAAAGGCTTCCAGGGCCTGCCTTCAAAATAACGGTAAGTGCGTCCGGTCATATGATAATCGGTAATGTCTGGCAGCGGTCCGTCATTATAATAGAAGGTAAGGGGCAGCTTGCCGCCGGGAGATACTTTGCCGAACAGGATGTCTGCAATGGCCCGTCCGCCTTCTCCGCCGGGATACCAGGCATGCAGTATTGCAGGCACCTGATCTTCGTAAGCGGACAGATCAATGGGGCTTCCGGCCAGATCAATCAGAATCACCGGAGTACCGGTAGCGATGACCTGTTCTACCAGATCCCTCTGGATCTTGGGAAGCAGCAGATCTGGCTTGTCTCCACTGGCAAATGCATTACCCACATCTCCCTGTTCTCCTTCCAGTGTGGAGTCGAGACCGACACATACAATGGCGAGGTCACAGGATTCTGCCAATGCCACAGCTTCGGGGATACGGTAGTTCTGGAATACCTTTCGTACGGAAGGGTCATCATAGAGCAGACATCCCTCTGCATAATTGACATCCCAGCCGGTATCCTCGCAGATTCTTGTAATTCCTTCCACTACAGTGATGGAACGGGGCGGGGTACCGTTGTAGTTACCAACCAGTGCGGCATGACTGTCGGCATTGGGGCCGATGACAGCCATGCGTTTGTTATCTTTCAAGGACAGAGGCAGTGTACCGTCATTTTTCAACAGAACACAGCTTTCCACAGCGGCCTGATAAGCCAGTTCCCGATGTTCTTTACAGCCCACCACATTGTAGGGAATTTCGTCCAGGGAACTGTGATCGAAGAGTCCTAACAGATATCTGGTGGTGAAAAGACGTTCTGCACTGCGGCGGATTTCTTCTTCGGTTACCTTTCCCTGTTTATATGCCTGTAAAATATATTCATAGGTACAGCCGCAGTTTAAATCACAACCCTTTTCCAGGGCAAGAGCGGCGGAATCCTCCGGAAATGCAGTTACATGATGTCCCTCGTGGAAATCACGGATCGCCCAGCAGTCGGAAACGTAATGTCCTTCAAAATGCCATTTGTCGCGAAGCACCTCCTCCATAAGATAGGAGTGAGCACAGCAGGGTTCCTCGTTGGTACGGTTATAAGCACCCATGACAGCTTCCACATCAGCCTGTGTCACCAGAGCTTCAAAAGCGGGAAGATAAGTTTCCCACAGATCCTTCTTCGTAGCTTTGGCGTCGAAACTGTGACGCAGAGCCTCGGGACCGGAATGCACCGCAAAATGTTTGGCACAGGCGGCAGTGGTCAGGTAACCGTCTCTTTTGGTCTGTAATCCTTCCACAAAGGCACAGCCAAGGGAAGCGGTAAGTACGGGATCTTCTCCGTAGGTCTCCTGGCCTCTTCCCCAGCGGGGATCACGGAAGATATTGATATTGGGAGACCACATGGTCACACCTTTGTACCGGGTGCGGTCTCCGAGGTGGGAATAAGCGTTATATTTTGCCCGGGCTTCCAAAGCGATGGAACCGGCGATTTTCTGTAATAATTCACGGTCAAAAGTTGCACCCAGGCCAATCGCCTGCGGATAACAGGTGGCAGTACCGGCTCTGGCAACACCATGAAGGGCTTCACTCCACCAGTCATAGGCGGGAATGCCCAGACGGGGAATCGCGGGAGACGAGTGTAACAGCTGGGAAGCAGCTTCTTCTATTGTCATTTGTGCTACCAGTGCGGTAGCTTTTTCTCTGGCTTCTGTACGATTCATAATATATCTCACTTTTTGTTTTTTAAATTGGAACTGCTTTCATTTAAGCTTATTGTAAGTGAAAAAAGTGTGGACTGCACGACAAAAAGAAATTACATATGGGACAAAAATTGCTATTTTTAACAAAACAGGTAGAAATTCGGGACGGAATATGGTATGTAGAATACAGAGAGCTTTAAATTTTGTGCCTGCGGCCCAAAGTTTGCAGACTGTGAAAGGAATGGGGATTGGTATGAACACAGTAAAACCGTTTTATGAGAGCCGGAAAAAGGTCTATGACTGTCATGTCTGGTGGCACCCGAACTTCCCGTTTCATCTGCATAAACATATGGAATTCGTCCATGTGACGGAAGGGGAGATGGATGCCACGGTAGCTGGTGTGAATTATCATCTGATTACAGGAGACTGTCTGATGATCTACCCGAACCAGCTCCATTCCTACAGTTCTGTGGGAAAGGTGGGAATGCTTCTGATCATTGCAGATATGGATTCCATCGGGGAATTTCAGGAAGAACTTACCTATTATGATATGGAGTCTCCCTGTTTTCAGAAAAGCATGCTCAGCCGTTACGGACAGATGGTACTGGACATTCTGGCAGATATTGGTCTGCATAAGGAACTGCGGCCATTTCGGCAGGACAAGGGACTTCTGATGGCACTGTTGGCGGATATGTATGAAAATATTCCAGTGATCAAAAAGGACAAGCCTTCGGATCTGAATATCACGCAGAAGCTTTTGCAATATATCAACGATAATATCACCGGGGAACTGACGGCACAGAAGGTGGCAAAAGAGTTGGGTATTAGTCCGTATTATCTGTCCCATATTTTTTCCTCCCAGTTAAATATCTCTTTTCCTTCCTATGTAGCGCAGCAGCGGATGATCCTGGCCTGCAATCTGTTGAAGGACAGCAGAAAGACGGTGACAGAGATCAGTTACGAATGCGGATTTCCTAATATGCGAACCTTCCACCGCTGTTTTCAGAAAAGGTATGAATGCACCCCTACTCAGTGGCGGGAGCGGAGTCACAAGGGAACGGATGAAAAAATACGACACCAGCTCTGGAATCAGGAAAAAGTGGAAAGTGAAAATTCTCTGGAGTAAAATATTTCCTTTTCTCCGCCCGAGAAGTGTAGTATACTGTCTGTGGGAAAGATATAGGACAAGTGACAGCGAAAGGCGGTAAAGATATGACAGCGGAGATCATCTGTGTAGGTACCGAATTATTACTGGGGAACATTGTGAATACGAATGCAGCTTATCTGGCGGAAAAGCTGGCGGGAGCCGGACTGGACTGTTACTACCAGACAGTGGTGGGAGATAATGTGGAGAGACTGGCAGGTGTGCTGAAATGTGCCATGGAGCGTTCGGATGTGATCCTGTTATCTGGTGGACTGGGACCCACGGAGGATGATCTGACCAAGGAGACTGTGGCGGAAGTCTGTGGAAAGAATCTCTCGGTGGATGATCACAGCATGGAGCGCATTGCCGAATTTTTCGCAGTCAGAGATATTCAGCCCACGGAGAACAACTGGAAACAGGCCATGGTGCCAGAGGGAGCGAAGGTGCTGGACAATGATAATGGAACAGCGCCGGGCATTATTCTGGAGACGGAGAAGAACCGTATTGTGTTGCTGCCGGGCCCCCCTGCGGAACTGGTTCCCATGTTCGAACAGCAGGTGCTTCCTTATCTGGATACACTGACTCCCGGGGTGATCTGTTCTCAGATAGTAAAGCTTTGTGGTGTGCCGGAGAGCCAGGTGGAGGATACCCTGAAGGATCTGATCGACGGACAGACCAATCCTACGATAGCTACCTATGCCAAGACGGGAGAAGTACATATCCGTGTCACCGCTTCCGGGGAAGATACCAAGGCAGCTGGAAAAGCCATTAAACCTGTGGTGAAGGAACTGAAATCCCGTTTCGGAGCGGATATTTACAGTACCAAGGCGGAGACTACCCTGGAGATGGCGGTAGCAGATCTGCTGATGGCCAATGATCTGACGGTGACAACCGCGGAATCCTGTACCGGCGGCATGATCGCGGCAAGGATCATCAATGTCCCCGGGGTATCGGAGTGCTACAAGGCCGGACTGGTGACTTATTCCAATAAGGCAAAACGGAAATTCCTGGGAGTGCGTAAGAGCACGCTGGACAAATACGGTGCCGTCAGCAGCAAGACTGCCTCAGAGATGGCAAAAGGAGCCGCACTGTTAATGAAATCGGATGTGGCTGTGGCAGTGACCGGAATTGCGGGACCGGACGGCGGAACCGAGGAAAAGCCGGTAGGACTGGTATATATCGGATGCAGCATAAAGGGAGAAGTTACGGTGAAAGAGTATCATTTCTCCGGAACCCGCAGCCAGATCAGAGAGGCAACTACCTCTGCAGCACTGATTCTTATGCGCAGCTGTATTCTGAAATACTTCAGTAAAGTTACTTTTGGTAAAAAGTAACAGAAAAATATTTTGTGAGATACCCTCAAAACGAAGGGGTAAAAAATTGTAGATAGTGACGAAAACACAGGAAATGTATCATGCGTCCTTGCGGGAAGCGGGGATGTGTGATACATTCTTTTTGTATCTTTTATCTCTGATTATCGACAGACATTTCAGGATGTTCAGGCATTCGCCAAAATTTCAGACGATCATCGGAACGAAAAAATGAGGGGGAATGCTTATGAGGGAGCTTTAATGTACACAAAATATGTATAATAAAAATAGACATTGACAAACACGAACAAATGTTTTATCCTAAATAAAAAGCAGAACATTTGTTCCTTGAACAAAAAGGAGATTGACATGGAAAAAGACGATAAGCTTAAAGCATTGGATGCGGCGCTGAGCCAGATCGAGAAGCAGTACGGAAAGGGCGCGGTAATGAAGCTGGGAGATCCCACGGCACAGATGAATGTGGAGACCATCCCCACCGGTTCTTTAAGTTTGGATATAGCGTTAGGACTGGGCGGTATTCCCAAGGGAAGAATCATTGAGATCTACGGACCGGAATCCAGTGGTAAGACCACCGTTACCTTACATATGATCGCAGAAGTACAGAAAAGAGGCGGTATTGCCGGATTCATCGATGCGGAGCATGCTCTGGATCCTGTCTATGCGAAGAACATCGGCGTAGATATTGACAACCTGTACATTTCCCAGCCGGATAACGGTGAGCAGGCACTGGAGATCACGGAGACCATGGTACGCTCCGGAGCCATTGACATTATCGTAGTGGACTCCGTAGCCGCACTGGTACCCAAGGCCGAGATTGACGGTGATATGGGAGACAGCCATGTGGGGTTACAGGCACGACTGATGTCCCAGGCGCTGCGCAAGCTGACCGCTGTGATCAGCAAGTCCAACTGTACGGTTATCTTTATCAACCAGCTGCGTGAGAAGGTAGGTGTAATGTTCGGTAATCCTGAGACCACTACTGGCGGACGTGCGCTGAAGTTCTATTCTTCTGTACGACTGGATGTCAGAAGGATCGAAGCTCTGAAGCAGGGCGGTGAAGTGATCGGTAACCGTACCCGTGTCAAAGTCGTTAAGAATAAGATTGCACCTCCATTCAAGGAAGCAGAGTTTGATATCATGTTCGGTGAAGGTATTTCCATGGTAGGAGACATTCTGGATCTGGCAGCCAGCTGTGACGTTGTGGCAAAGTCCGGTGCCTGGTATGCCTACGAGGGCAACAAGATCGGACAAGGCCGTGAGAATGCCAAGCAGTATTTAAAAGACAATCCCGCCATCTGCGATGAGATTGCCGAGAAGGTCAGAGAGCATTACGGACTAAAGGCAGATGTCACTGCCGTAGCAGAGAAGGAAGAGTAGATCCATGCTGGTAACACAGGTTACGGAACTTTCCAAATCGAGAAGCAAAGTATATATTGATCAGGAATTCGCCTTTGTATTGTACAAAGGCGAATTGCGTCTTTACCATATAAAGGAAGGACAGCAATTAAGCGAGGAAGACTATCGGACTATCATGCAGGAGGTACTTCCCAAGCGGGCGAAGCTTCGTGCCATGAACCTGTTGCAGGGAAGAGAATATACGACGGCACAGCTGCGGACAAAATTACAGCAGGGCTTTTATCCGACGGAGATTATAGAGCAGGCTATCGCTTATGTGGCGGGCTTTCATTATATCGATGATCTGCGATATGCCGTGGATTATATTACTTATCACGAGGACAGCCGCAGCAGGCGGCGGATCGAACAGGATCTGCAGGGCAAGGGAATCCCGGCAGCTACCATGGAAGAGGCCTGGCAGGTCTGGCGGGAGAAGGGCGGAGAGCAGGACGAACAGAGTATGATCCGTGAACTGCTTCATAAGAAGCATTATGATCCGGAAGCAGAGACAGACTGGAAGGAACGTCAGAAAATCTACGCTTTTCTGGCCAGAAAGGGATTCTCCGCAGAAGCTATCCGCAAGGCCATCGGTGGCATGCATAGCGATGATTTCTGAGAATACCGGATGACGCATAACAGCAAGAAATAATGCACAAAGATTGTTTTGATATAGGAACTATTTTTGGACTAATTGCGACTTGTACTTGACATGGGTGTAATTTCAGTTTACACTAATACTGTTGTGAATTGCTTGTTAGAATGTACATAAATTGCATTCTATTATGAACGATAATTTGTATTATCGGAGCAAAATGTACAATGAAAATTTCATAAGGAGGTGCTCCTGTAGTGGACACTAATATTGTAATAGTATTAGTGGTTTCTGTTATTGCCATTATAGCTGCAGTGCTGATCACAGCAAAGGTTACCACGAACCGTCTGAAGAAGAACGCGGAGGGAACCATCGGCAACGCAGAGGAGAAGGCAAGAGAGATTATTGATGAAGCTCTGAAGACTGCAGAGAACAAAAAGCGCGAATCACTCCTGGAAGTCAAGGAAGAGTCCATTCGTACCAAGAATGAACTGGACAAAGAAATCAAGGAACGCAGAGCGGAAGCCCAGCGGTATGAGCGCAGAGTTCAGCAGAAGGAAGAAAACATCGATAAGAAAGCAGATGCCATCGAGAAGCGCGAGGCAAGTTTAGCATCCAGAGAAGAATCCCTCAATCGCATGAAGGAAGAAGTCTCCAGACTGAATGAGCAGCGTGTGCAGGAACTGGAACGAATTTCAGGATTAACCTCTGAACAAGCAAAAGACTACTTATTGAAAATTGTTGAAGATGAAGTGAAACATGAATCGGCCGTGATGATCAAGGAAATGGAGAGTCGGGCCAAAGAAGAAGCAGACAAAAAGGCAAAGGAATATGTGGTTAACGCTATACAGAGATGTGCAGCAGACCATGTCTCTGAGACTACAATTTCCGTTGTACAGTTACCGAATGACGAAATGAAGGGACGTATCATCGGACGTGAGGGACGTAACATCCGTACCCTTGAGACCATGACAGGTGTAGACCTGATCATAGATGATACACCGGAAGCAGTAATCCTGTCCGGATTTGATCCGATTCGTCGTGAGGTAGCGAGAATTGCGCTGGAGAAGCTGATTGTGGACGGACGTATCCATCCGGCCAGAATCGAAGAGATGGTAGAGAAGGCGCAGAAGGAAGTCGAAGTAATGATCAAGGAAGAGGGAGAAGCCGCAACTCTGGAGGTTGGTGTACATGGCATTCATCCCGAACTGGTAAGATTACTCGGTAAGATGAAATTCCGTACCAGCTATGGTCAGAACGCATTAAAGCATTCCATCGAGGTTGCACAGTTGTCAGGTCTTCTGGCAGCGGAGCTGGGACTGGATGTGAGACTTGCCAAGAGAGCGGGACTGCTGCATGATATCGGTAAGGCAGTAGACCACGAAATGGAAGGTTCCCATATTCAGCTGGGTGCTGAACTGTGTCGGAAATATAAAGAGAACGCTACGGTTATCAATGCCGTGGAATCTCACCATGGCGATGTAGAGCCTACTTCCCTGATTGCATGTATTGTACAAGCTGCTGATACAATATCCGCTGCAAGACCGGGAGCTAGAAGGGAAACACTGGAAACCTATACTAGCAGATTAAGACAGTTAGAAGATATCACAAACAATTTCAAAGGTGTAGATAAATCTTTTGCTATTCAGGCAGGTCGTGAAGTTCGTGTTATGGTAGTGCCCGAGCAGATTTCAGATGCCGATATGGTATTGTTGGCAAGAGATATTTCCAAGCAGATCGAAGCTGAATTGGAATATCCCGGACAGATCAAGGTAAATGTGATCCGTGAGAGCCGCGTAATTGATTACGCCAAATAACTGACCAGTCAGAAATGACAATTTCATACGAAGTAAGAAAAGCTGTTGTGCTGTTAAAGCACAGCAGCTTTTTTGATAAAATTTTCGAAAAAAGGTATTGTACAAAGAACTTTCTTATAGTATGATATTCGAAGTGTATGATTGTATACGATTATCCAACGTCCACAGAAGAAAGCGTATTCCCTATGGGAAAAAACGAGAAAGGTATGGTACGAAATGAAAGCATATCAGGAATTATCCAAGGAAGAACTTTTAACATTGAAGGCAGAGCTGAACGCTGCATATGAAGATGCAAAAGGCAAAGGCCTGAAACTGGATATGTCCAGAGGAAAACCGGCAGTTAACCAGCTGGATATGACAATGGATTATCTCGATGTTGTAAATTCTCAGAGCGCTATGAAGGCTGAGGATGGAATGGATGTTCGAAATTATGGTGGCCTGGACGGTATTCCTGAGGCAAAGAAACTGATTGCTGACATTCTGGAAGTGAAGCCGGAAAATGTGATCGTCTGCGGTAATGCCAGCCTGACCATCATGTATGATACCGTATCCCGGGCTATGACCCATGGCATCTTAGGCAATACCCCCTGGTGTAAGCTGGATCATGTAAAGTTTCTGTGTCCCGTACCCGGTTATGACAGACATTTTGGAATCACAGAGCATTTCGGAATTGAAATGATCAATGTGCCTATGACACCCGAAGGACCGGATATGGACATGGTAGAGAAGCTGGTGTCTGAAGATCCTGCCATCAAGGGTATCTGGTGCGTACCCAAATACTCCAACCCTCAGGGCTATTCCTACTCCGATGAGACTGTAAGACGTTTCGCAGCATTGCAGCCTGCCGCACCGGATTTCCGTATTTTCTGGGATAATGCCTATGCCATCCATCATTTATATGATGACAGACAGGACCAGCTGTTAGAGATTCTTTCCGAGTGTGAGAAAGCAGGACATCCGGACATGGTATTCGAGTTCTGCTCCACCTCCAAGGTAACCTTTGCGGGAGCAGGTATTGCAGCGATAGCTTCTTCCAAGGCAAACCTGGATGATATGCGTAAGTCCATGACGATTCAGACGATTGGTTATGATAAGATCAACCAGTTACGCCATGTACGTTATTTCAAGGATATCAATGGTGTACGTGAACATATGAAGAAGCACGCAGCGATCATGCGTCCCAAGTTCGAGGCTGTACTGCAAGTGCTGGAGAATGAGCTGGGAGGCTTAGGCATCGGTACCTGGACTAAGCCCAACGGTGGATATTTCATCTCCTTTGATGCCCTGGAAGGCTGTGCCAAGGCTATCGTGGCAAAGTGTAAGGAAGCAGGCGTGACTCTGACCGGAGCAGGCGCTACGTTCCCCTACAAGAAGGATCCCAAGGATTCCAATATCCGTATTGCACCTTCCTTCCCCACACCGGAGGAGATGGCAATGGCTACGGATCTGTTCGTACTCTGCGTCAAGATGGTGAGCGTAGATAAATTACTGGAAAACAGGTAAGTATTCGATTTGGATGAGAAGGGATGATAAGTCATGGAAGAATTCAAGCGTATCAGCCGTGATCTGGTAGCAAAGGGTGCTATTATCGACTATTATCAGGATACCATGCAGATTCCCAACGGTAATATAGCAAAATGGGATCTGATCGACCATAAAGGGGCGGCTGCAGTAGTAGCCGTGAGAGAAGACGGTAAGCTTCTGATGGTGCGTCAGTACCGCAATGCCCTGGAACGTGAGACTCTGGAGATTCCGGCAGGCGGACTGAACGGGAGAGAAGAGCCCACGGATCAGGCAGCTATGCGGGAATTGCAGGAAGAGACCGGGTATCATACTGACCATGTGGAGCTGTTGACCTCTATTTATACCACAGTGGCATTCTGCAATGAGAAGATCGATATTTATCTGGCCAGAGGACTGAAAGACAGAGGAAACCAGCATCTGGATGAAGATGAATTCATCAATGTAGAGGCTTATTCCGTAGAAGAATTAAAGCAGATGATCTACGACTGCAGGATCCAGGATGCCAAGACAATCTGCGGCATTTTAACTTACGCGTCCAAATACCTGAGTGAGTAATTCCGTTACAGACAAAAGCAGTCACGACCGGCTGCTACATAATGATTTTAGGAAAGCCCATCCAGACAGGCAGTACCTGTCCGGATGGGCTTTTTCTTTTCTGAAAGACGAATAAGAAAGCATGATTTTCCATGTTGTCCGCATATATTACTAACAACGCCTGACGGGAGACGAGAATATATGAAATGGAACAGATCCATGTTGCCTGCGGGAAAACTCCCGCTGCACTTTTTGTTTTTGACGGGATTTGTGGTGGGATTGTTTGCGGTGTATTTCGGACGGGGAATTCTGTTAAACCGTGCGGGAATGCTGGATGAGGACACGTTATATCGCATGAAATATATGACCGTGGACAGCAGTATCCTGTTCTGGTACGTGCTGTGCAAAAGATGTCGGAATTTTCTGGTGCTTATTATCATGGCAACGACTTATCTGGGATGGATTTTCTGCGGAGGAGTCACCGTAAAATACGGATTCTCTGTGGGCTTTTTTCTGAGTACGGCAGTGTTTAGGTATGGAATCAAGGGGATCCTTCTGGGGATCGTGAGCATCTTTCCCCATTATCTGTGTTACCTGCCGGCTATGATCCTGTTACTCAGATGGTGTGAAGATATGCACCGGAGTATTTATTTTTACCATCACACAACCGGGCAGGGAAAAAAATCCCTGCCCGGCAGATTGGGAAAACTGGCGCTCATATGGATCGCACTGGTTTTCGGATGTTTATTGGAATGTTTTGTGAATCCTGCGTTATTAAAAGGATTCCTGCAGTTTTTTTGAAACTGTTTTAACTATTCAGCACCCCATTTGCAAAATCGTTCTTTTTATTCGTACTCAGCGATATCGTAGATCAGACGCTCACTGTCTTCCCAGCCCAGACAGGGATCGGTGATGGACTTGCCGTAGCAGCCGGCACCCACCTTCTGGTTGCCTTCCTCGATGTAGCTCTCGATCATGACGCCCTTGACCAGCTTGTGCAGATCGGGGCTGAGTTTACGGCTGTGCATGACTTCCTTGGTGATACGGATCTGCTCCTTGAACTGCTTGTTGGAGTTGGAGTGGTTCGCATCGATCACGCAGGCAGGATTCTTCAGATCCATTTTTTCATACATATCCCACAGACGGATCAGATCCTCGTAATGGTAGTTGGGGATATTGGCACCGTGCTTGTTGGTAGCACCGCGCAGTACGGTGTGTGCCAGATCATTGCCGTGGGTATTCACCTCCCATCCGGTATAGATGAAGGAGTGGGGGTGCTGTGCCGCATATACGGAGTTCAGCATTACGGAGAAATCTCCGCTGGTAGGATTCTTCATACCGGCAGCTACATCGAAGCCGCTGACGGTCAGACGATGCTGCTGATCCTCTACGGAACGGGCACCGATGGCCACATAGGAGAGGATATCGGATACATAACCCCAGTTCTCCGGGTATAACATTTCATCTGCGGCAGTGAGACCGGTCTCTTTGATGGCGCGGATGTGCATTTTACGCATGGCCATCAGACCTGCCAGGAAATCCGGTTTCTTCTCGGGATCGGGCTGGCTGGTGATACCCTTGTAGCCTTCGCCGGTGGTGCGGGGCTTGTTGGTGTAGATTCTGGGCACGAGGATCAGCTTGTCCTTAACTTTCTCATTCACTTTGGCAAGACGATTGACGTAATCACATACGGAATCTTCGTTATCAGCGGAGCAGGGTCCGATAATCACCAGAAACTTATTGCTTTTGCCGGTGAGGACGTCACGGATTTCAGCATCTCTTTCTTCTTTGATCCTGGCTAATTCTGCCGGAAGGGGCAGTTCCTTGCGGATCTCCGCAGGAGTGGGCAGTTTTTTGATAAATTCGAAACTCATGGTATTCCATCGTGCGCAGGGCACGTCCTTTCTGCTAAATGTCATTGCTCATTATAGCCCAGATCGTGCAAGGATGCAAGAAAATTTAGCGATTTAAAGCAGAAAAGAGAAAAGGAACGGATAAATTGCTGTGCTAAAGCGTTAATTTGGAAAATTATATTGACAGGTATACGGGTTTGCCATAAAGTAAAAATGTATCTGAAATGTTACAAAAAAAGTACGAGAGAGGGCAAAATTATGTATGGAACAATTTGGGCATTGCTGCCGCCTGTGGTGGCAATCGTATTGGCACTGATCACAAAAGAAGTATATTCGTCACTGTTTATCGGCATTGTTACGGGAGCTTTGATTTATACCGGATTTTCTCCTATTGCAACGCTGGATACGGTGATCAACGAAGGATTTATCAATTCCGTGGCGGATGCATGGAATATCGGTATCTTCATGTTCCTGATCCTGTTGGGTACCATGGTAGCACTGATGAACAAGGCAGGAGGCTCTGCAGCCTTCGGCGAATGGGCGAAAAAGCATGTAAAGACCAGAGCGGGAGCGCTGCTTTCCACCTTTTTATTAGGTGTTCTGATTTTCGTGGATGACTATTTTAACTGTCTGACTGTAGGCTCTGTTATGATGCCGGTAACAGACGGACATAAGATTTCCCGAGCAAAGCTGGCATACATTATTGATGCCACCGCAGCACCCATCTGTATGATCGCACCGATCTCTTCCTGGGCGGCCGCAGTATCCGGTATGGTGGATGAAGGTGTTTATTCCGGTATTGAACTGTTCGTAAGAGCTATTCCTTATAACTATTATTCTCTGCTGACCATCGTATTCGTCGTCGGTATGGCGCTGATGGGCTTCGACTACGGCCCCATGGCAAAGCATGAGCGCAATGCCAGAGAAAAGGGTGATCTGTTCACCGAGGGAGAGCGCGTGGCCAATGCAGACAATGCACCCAAAGGTTCCACCAGAGGCAAGGTCTACGATCTGTTGATCCCGGTGATCGTACTGATTGTCTGCTGTGTCATCGGCATGATCTATGTCGGCGGCTTCTTTGAAGGCGTGGGCTTTATCGATGCATTCAGCGCAACGGACGCTTCCGTGGGACTGCCCTGGGGATCTTTGATCGCATTATTATTTGCCATTGTATATTATATGTGCAGAAGACTGGTATCCTTCAAGGAGGCCATGAACTGTCTGACCCAGGGCTTCATTGCCATGGTTCCTGCCATGCTGATCCTGACCTTTGCCGTTACTCTGAAGACCATGACCGGACTGTTAGGTGCGGATGTCTATGTGGCAGGCCTGATGCAGGGAGCATCCACGGGGCTTACCAATATGCTTCCGGCCATCATTTTCCTGGTAGCATGTTTCCTGGCCTTTGCTTCCGGTACCAGCTGGGGAACCTTCGGTATTCTGATCCCTATCGTTACCGGCGTATTTACCGATCCCACGACCGGAGCTATCGTACCCGGAGCCGAGCATCTGATCATCATCGGTGTGTCTGCATGTCTGGCAGGTGCTGTTATGGGTGACCATTGTTCCCCCATCTCCGATACGACTATTATGGCTTCTGCGGGAGCACAGTGTAATCATATCAACCATGTATCCACCCAGGTACCTTATGTACTGACCGTGGCGGCAATCTCTTTTGTGACTTATACCATTGCCGGTTTTGTACAGAATGTGGTGATCTGTCTGGTGATCGGTATTCTGCTGACACTGGCTACGCTGGTGGTTCTGAAACGTGTCTTCGGTGAGAAGGCTGTCGTACGGAAATAACGTAGGCGCAGGAACGCGACTGTGAGAAAGGAAATATATAGAAATGAAATACGACTATCTGGTGGTCGGCTCCGGATTGTACGGAGCGGTGTTCGCAAAAGAAGCGACTGACAGAGGGAAAAAGGTTCTGGTCATCGATAAACGCCCTAATGTGGCGGGAAACATTTATACGGAAACCGTGGAAGGAATTCATGTCCATAAATACGGTGCCCATATTTTTCACACCAATGATACAAAGGTGTGGAAATACATTACGCGATTTGCGGAGTTCAACCGTTTCACCAATTCTCCGGTGGCCAATTATCACGGAGAGTTGTACTCACTGCCTTTTAACATGTACACTTTTAATAAAATGTGGGGCGTGGTGACTCCCGAAGAAGCTGCGGCCAAGATTGAAGAGCAGCGGCAAACTGCCGGGATCACGGAACCGAAAAATCTGGAGGAACAGGCCATCTCTCTGGTGGGTAAGGATATTTTTGAAAAACTGGTAAAGGGCTACACCGAGAAGCAGTGGGGACGTGACTGTAAAGATCTTCCGGCCTTCATTATCAAACGTCTGCCGGTGCGTCTGACTTTTGACAACAACTATTTCAATGCGTTGTATCAGGGCATTCCCATTGGCGGTTACACGAAGCTGGTGGAACATCTGTTAGAGGGCATTGAGGTACGCCTGAACACAGATTATCTGGAGCAGAAAGAGGAACTGGATAAACTGGCAGAGACTGTTGTCTATACCGGCCCCATCGATGCCTATTTCGGCTACTCTCTGGGAGCACTGGAATATCGTTCCGTCAGGTTCGAGACAGAGGTGCTGGATATTCCCAACTTCCAGGGAAATGCTGCGGTGAATTACACGGATCGTGAGACTCCCTGGACCCGGATCATCGAGCACAAATGGTTCGAGTTTGGCAAGGACGAACAGGGACAGGATCTCCCGAAGACGGTCATCAGCAGAGAGTACAGTTCCGAATGGAAGCCGGGAGATGAGCCTTATTATCCGGTCAATGATGAAAAGAACGGCGCTTTGTATGCAGAGTATAAAAGGCTGGCAGATACGGAAAAGAACGTGATCTTCGGCGGAAGACTGGCGGAATACCGCTACTATGATATGGATGCGGTCATTGCCTCGGCATTGAAGAAGAGCGAAGAAGTATTGTAATGTAACAGATCATAAATGAGGGCAAAAGAAATGCAGTGGCGTAGGTAACGTCACTGCATTTTTTATAGCTGCGCCGTCGGCGCACGTTTTGAAACAACCTTTAGCCGATCTGCGGTTTTGCTTTTCTCTTATTTCGGAACTCTCTGACAGCGATCAGCAGATCATAACGATATACCAGTGTGTACATCACAGCCGCCATGACGAAAGCGGTAAGCACATCAAATACGGAATGCTGTTTGATGAACATGGTTGCCATAATAATGGAGACAGCCAGGATCAGGGAACCGATGCGGATGCCCTTTTTCTTCTCAAAGCATTTGCTGCGGATAATGGCAAAGTGTGCACCCAGAGAATTATATACATGAATGCTGGGCCACAGGTTGGTAGGAGTGTCTGTTCGATACAGAGCGGCTACCATACGGGTGAAGATATTGTCTCTCGGCATAACAGCGGGACGAAGGTGCTGTCCGTTGGGCCACAGGGTGGATACGATCAGGAAAATCGTCATGCCCGTGAAGAGGAAGATACAGGTGCGGTAATAATCCTCTTTGTTCTTGAAAAAGAAATAAATGACCACAGCCGATACATAGGCAAACCACAAAAAGTAAGGGATGACGAACACTTCACAGAAAGGAATATAATCATCCGCCGCCATATGTATGATCCGGTAATGTCCGGTAGTATTTTTCTCCAGCCAGGCGAACCAGGTCATGTAAATAATGCCATATATAATAAGAGGAATGGCATGTTTATATTTCAAATAGAAGATCCGTATTTTTTCCATAAAAACCTCATTTCTCTAAAAACCTATGTTCCAAAATCAATTTTAGTATAGCTATCGGAACAAAAAAATCAAGGCTTTTTTGGAATACTTAAGCATTCTTAAGAAAATCTTTAGAGTGTGTTAAATCTGTTTAAGGTGTGATCATCCGGATGGCACCGGGGAGACATTCCACCCGGAAACCGCGGCTCTTTCTTGTCACTTCTCCGTCTGTATGCACCCACAGAGGAGCGGAAGCTGTTATGGACATCTGTGTGGCGGTATGGGCATTGATGCCTTTGACAAAATAATGTTTGCCGAAAAAGGCAGTGGGCAGGGCCAGCAGAACCAATCCCTTGGAAATATTGCCTACGGAACAGAGATCCAATACCCCGTCATGATCGACAGCGGGAGGGCAGAACATGAAACCGCCGCCCTCGTAACGGTGACTCATACAGGTCACGAACAGAAAACGGGGGAGTTCTACGGATTCCTTTTTGTCATGTACCTTGTCCTCCAGTGTCAGCGTGCAGGAGACCTTGCGGGCAGTGATCAGCTGTTTTAAGGCGATACCCAGATAGGTCAGCTTTCCTAAGCCGATCCGGTTCATGGTATCCTTGATCCGGGAACTCATGGCTTCCGCACAGACAGCGGCATCAAAGCCGATCCCGCAGCTGACGGCAAAAAGCCTGGATTCTTCCGGCTGGTCTTCGTCCAGATAGGTCAGTCTCCCCAGATCCATGGCTCTGGGAGTATTATTATGAAGGATCAGATTGAGAGCAGCCTTTGGATCCTTGGAAATTCCCAGATCTCGGGCCAGATCATTGCTGGAGCCGGTGGGAATGTAGCCGAGGATGACTTTGGAAGGATCTGCAATGCCCTGAAGGGCCTCGTTTATCGTGCCGTCACCCCCCAGAACGATGAGCGTTAAGTCAGGCTCTGCAGCATGCTCTGCGGTGATCTGTGCGGCCAGCTGTCGGACTTCTCCGGCTTTCCCGGAAAAATAGGTCTGATATTCGGTATTGCCTGCTTTCAGAGCCGGCTCCACCTGTTCGGCCCAGATCTTTGCCCCTCTTCCGGATCGGGAGGCGGGATTGATAATAATATGATACATGAGGATTCCTCATCTTTCGTAAAGTTGTAACTATTCAGAGCCGGGAAAATTTGCATAAATTTGCGAATCATGCTTGCATGAATGAGCATAATTTTGAAAATTTTTATGGCGAATGAGGCTCTGAATAGTTATGTTAAAGTTTATTCTAACACACCAGGGGGCTTCTGCCAACATTGTTCATTTTCCATCTTTGCAATTAAAAGGTTCTATGCTATACTAAACCATAAGTTTAGCGAATTAACGTAACATAAGGAGGAATGAGGCATGTATTCATTGGATGAAGTAAAAAAAGTAGATCCCGAAGTGGCACAGGCCATTATTGACGAGGAGAATCGTCAGAACAGTCACATCGAGCTGATCGCATCTGAAAACTGGGTAAGTAAGGCTGTTATGGCAGCTATGGGAAGTCCACTGACCAATAAATATGCGGAAGGATATCCCGGCAAGAGATATTACGGTGGTTGTGAGTGCGTGGATGTCATCGAGAATCTGGCGATCGAACGTGCCAAGAAGCTGTTTGGATGTGATTATGCCAATGTACAGCCCCATTCCGGAGCACAGGCAAATATGGCAGTGCAGTTCGCTGTGCTGAAGCCCGGCGATACCATTATGGGTATGAATCTGGATCACGGCGGACATCTGACCCATGGTTCACCCGTCAATATGTCCGGTAAATATTTCCATGTAGTACCTTACGGCGTGGATGACAACGGTTTCCTGGATTATGACAGAATGAGAGAGCTGGCCCTGGAATGCAGACCCAAGATGATCATTGCAGGTGCTTCTGCATATGCACGTACCATTGATTTCAAAAAGTTCCGTGAAGTAGCGGATGAAGTCGGTGCGGTACTGATGGTAGATATGGCACATATCGCAGGCCTTGTGGCAGCAGGCCTTCATCCCAGTCCCATTCCCTATGCGGATGTAGTGACCACCACCACCCACAAGACACTGCGCGGACCCAGAGGCGGTATGATCCTCTGCAACAAGGAAGCCAACGAGAAATTCAATTTTAATAAAGCTATTTTCCCCGGCATTCAGGGCGGCCCGCTGATGCATGTCATCGCAGCCAAGGCTGTCTGCTTCGAGGAAGCATTAAGCGACGACTTTAAGGTATATCAGAAGAACATTGTGGACAACGCACAGGCATTGTGCAAGGGCCTGATGAGCCGTGACATTAAGATTGTCTCCGGCGGTACCGACAATCATCTGATGCTGGTAGACCTGACCCCTTACGGTCTGACCGGTAAGGCAGTGGAGAAGCTGTTGGATGCAGCTCACATCACCGCCAACAAGAACACCATCCCCAACGATCCCCAGTCTCCGTTCGTGACCAGTGGTATCCGTCTGGGAACCCCTGCGGTAACTTCCAGAGGTCTGAACACCGAGGATATGGATCAGGTGGCAGAGGCCATTGCCATGGTCATCAAGGGCGGCGAGGAACAGGTTCCCGCAGCCAGAGCCATCATTCAGAAATTAACAGACAAATATCCTCTGATCTAGGCAGAAGCTGTTTGCAAAGGTCAGCCCGTACATGTAAATGTGCAGGCTGGCCTTTATTTATGTTGGAGTTGAGTTTATACAGTCGTCGTGTTAAAATGTTGGACGGAATACAAAAGAACAGCAGATAGAGGGAACAGATGAAAAAAGAGAAATGGAAAACCTTTGTGACGGACAGGTGGAAGGTGGCAGCGCCGGGACTGCTGGCAGCTTTTGCTGTCTGTTTTATTTTTTTTATTTATGCACCGTTGGAATTGTATGTTACGAACCAGACAGAATTCTGGTTTGATTTTTATAAAATATTAAAAGCGGTTCTGCAGAATTTTGCACTTTTTTTTGGACTGAATGTGTTGGGAATCCTTTTGGCAGCCTGTATCTCCAAAGTTTTTTGCCGGTTCGTTACGGCAGCGGAACTGGTGGTTTTGCTTACTTTATATGTGCAGGGCAATTTTCTGGTGAATCATATGCCGCCTTTCGACGGCACGGAAATCGTATGGGAGGACTACCGGGGAGAAAATATAAAGACAGCGATAGTGTGTATTCTCATAGCGGCAGCGGTCGTGACCGTGGCAAAGCTGCTTGGTGCAAAGAGATTTCAGGGAATCTGTATGGCTGTGAGTGCGGGACTTTCGGGAATCCTCATGATAACGCTTGTGACGATGACTGTGACCACAGGGGCTTACCGGGAGAGAACCACTTATATATGTGAGACTGATGGACGGAGCGGCGGGAGATGCGATTTTCCCATATCAGGAGGGAGAAAAAAGAGAACGCCGGTACATTTTTTATGAGAATACAGAACACGTCATGTATGAATGGTTACAGACGGGACCGGCATGGGATTTTAACGCATATCGGGAGACGGGGAACAAATATCCCCGCAAGAATTAGAGACAACCCCTGTTTTGAACTTTTTGGAATTTACAGCAAAAGGTTAAAAATGGGGGTTGTCTTTCATGCTTTACTGTGCTAGAATATCCCTCGGTGAAAAACAAGTGTCCGCACTACAGATACGAACTGGAAGAAAGGATAACATATGGGAGAAACGACCAAGTATTTTGTGGTGAAGCAGAAGGCGATCCCCGAAGTACTGTTAAAGGTAGTGGAAGCAAAGCGGCTTCTGGAGTCAGAGAAGGTTCTGACCATACAGGAAGCGGTTGATGCGGTAGGTATCAGCCGCAGTTCTTTTTATAAGTACAAAGATGATATTTTTCCCTTTCATGACAATTCCCAGGGAACGACCATCACTCTTACCTTTCAGATGGATGATGAACCGGGGATATTGTCGGATGTGCTGAAGATCATCGCAGAGTACCGGGCCAATATCCTGACGATCCATCAGAGTATTCCCATCAACGGAATCGCTTCTCTGACATTGAGTATTCAGGTATTGCAGACCACGGGGGACATTTCCCGGATGATCGAGCAGCTGGAGGGACAGCCCAGTGTACATCATGTAAAAATACTGGCAAAAGAATAAAATTTTTCACACGCAAATTTGTGCCTGCGCAAGGTACTAAAGTACCTGAAAGTTTGCAGGCTATGAGAAAGGCAAGGGTTATGATATGATCAACGTTGCAGTATTAGGCTACGGCACCGTGGGCAGCGGTGTGGTGGAAGTTATCGAGAAAAACAAGGACATGGTGAACAAGAAGTCCGCACAGGAACTGAAGGTAAAATACATCCTGGATCTGAGAGATTTCCCCGGAGATCCTTACGAGGACAAAGTCATTCATGATTTTAATACGATCTTACATGACGACAGTGTGACCATTGTCTGTGAGACCATGGGCGGTGTCGGAGCCGCTTATCAGTTCACGAAGCAGGCTCTGGAACGGGGCAAGAGCGTCTGCACCTCCAACAAGGAGCTGGTAGCCAAGCACGGTCCCGAACTGCTGCAGATCGCCAGAGAACATAATTGCAACTATCTGTTCGAAGCCAGTGTGGGCGGCGGTATTCCCATTATCCGTCCGTTGAATTATTCCCTGACAGCAGAGAAGATCGAGGCTATCAACGGTATCTTAAACGGTACTACGAATTATATCTTAAGTAAAATGGAAAAAGAGGGTGCGGACTTTGCTGCGGTTCTGAAGGAAGCGCAGGACAAAGGCTATGCGGAGCGCAATCCGGAAGCGGATGTGGAAGGTTATGATGCCTGCCGTAAGATTGCAATTCTGTCTTCCCTGATGTTCAGTAAAAATGTGGATTCCGAGAAGGTTCCCACCGAAGGTATCACTAAGATCACAGCAGCGGATTTCGAATATGCCAATGCCACAGATCATACCATCAAGCTATTGGGCAGAAGCAGGGCCATTGATGATAATACCGCAGAGGTTATGGTAGCACCGTTTTTACTTTCCAAAGAACATCCGCTTGCCATGGTACATGGTGTATTCAATGCTGTATTTGTCACCGGCAACATGCTGGGAGATTCCATGTATTACGGACGGGGCGCAGGTAAGCTTCCCACCGCCAGCGCGGTAGTATCGGATGTCATCGACTGTGCAAGACATCAGGGCAAGGTGATCATGTGCTTCTGGGACAAAGAGGAAGTAAAGCTGGCAGACATCGGCGAGGCCGAGAGAAGTTTCTTCATCCGGGCAAAGGCCGGAGCGGAAGATGCGGTTACAGCAGCGTTCCCCGGAGGCCGGGTGGTACATCTTAAGGACCGGAAGGAAGACTTCGGATACTTCACACAGAGTATGAAGGAAAAAGATTTTCAGGCAAAATACGAGGCACTGGGCGAGCAGATGCTCGGCAGGATCCGTCTGGTATAAAAAGGATATACTATTATTAGATAGAGTTGAGGAGAAAATGTTATGTCAAAAGTAGTGAAATTCGGTGGAAGTTCTCTGGCGAGCGCAGAGCAGTTCAAAAAAGTAGGAAACATCATCCGGGCAGATAAGGAGAGAAAATATGTGGTACCTTCCGCACCGGGGAAAAGATTTTCCGATGACACCAAGGTAACGGATATGTTGTATGCCTGCTATGATCTGGCAGATCAGGGCAAGAGCTTCAAGGCAGAGCTGGATGCTATCAAAGCCCGTTATCAGGAGATCATCGACGGACTGCAGCTGGATCTGGATCTTGTCGATGAGTTCAAGACTATTGAGAAGAATTTTAAGGCAAAGGCCGGCAGCAATTACGCGGCTTCCCGTGGTGAATATCTGAACGGTATTATCATGGCAAATTATCTGGGCTATGATTTCATTGATGCGGCAACCGTCATCTTCTTCGATGAGAACGGCGAATTTGACGCAGCAAAGACCAATGAAGTACTGCGTGCCAGACTGGCAGAGAGCAAGGAAGCAGTTGTACCCGGCTTCTACGGTGCCATGCCCGACGGAACGGTGAAGACTTTCTCCAGAGGCGGTTCCGACATCACCGGTTCCATCGTGGCCAAGGCTGCCAAAGCGGATGTCTATGAGAACTGGACCGATGTATCCGGTTTCCTGATTGCGGATCCCCGCATCATTGATCATCCCGAGGCTATTGAGACTATCACCTATCGTGAACTTCGCGAGCTGGCCTATATGGGTGCTACCGTTCTTCATGAGGATGCCATTTTCCCGGTACGTCAGGAAGGTATCCCTATCAATATCCGCAATACAAACGCTCCCGAGGACAATGGTACCTGGATCGTGGGAAGCACCTGTCAGAAGTCCAAATACGTGATCACCGGTATCGCCGGAAAGAAGGGCTTCTGCTCCGTCAATATTGAAAAAGATATGATGAACTCCGAGATCGGTTTCGGCAGAAAGGTATTGCAGGCATTTGAAGAAAATGGTATTTCTTTCGAGCATGTTCCCTCCGGCATTGATACCATGACGGTATTCGTACATCAGGATGAGTTCATGCACAAGGAACAGAAGGTAGTGGCAGGCATCCACAGACTGGCCAATCCCGACGCCATTGACATCGAATCCGACCTGGCATTGATCGCTGTCGTAGGCCGTGGCATGAAGTCCACCCGCGGCACTGCAGGCAGAATCTTCTCCGCACTGGCACACAAAAATATCAATGTCAAGATGATCGACCAGGGATCTTCCGAGCTGAACATCATCATCGGTGTGGCAAATGAAGATTTTGAGACTGCAATTCAGGCAATCTATGATATCTTTGTGATCACAAGATTATAAGTTTATCAGATATAAAAAGACAGGTCAGTTCGACCTGTCTTTTTATGGTTCCGGATATTGGATCATATCCAGTATCGGAGTTCGTATAATATATTGGTAGGCCTCAAAAATTTTCTCCGCAGGGACTTCTTTCGGAGAGGAGAGCCATAACTTTAGAATTTCAATTAATAAGAGGGCATTATAATGTGCCAGTGACTGCGGTGTGATAAGTTCGCAGGGCATTTTCCTCATAGGATGTCTGGACAGAATCCGGAAAAAGGTCTGTTCACAGTAGTGTGAAAAAAATTCTCCGAAGCAATTCTGGCCTGTGGTTTCAAAAAGTCGATGATAATATTCCTTATTTTTTTCAAAACAGATAAACATCAGCTTGATGGCTTCCTGTTCCATATCGTTTTCGATCATGACTTCGACTTTGCTGCCGATGTCCTGGTCGAACAGAAACTCAATCACTTCGTATTTATCCTGAAAATAGTTATAGAAAGTAGGGCGGATCACATGTGCACCATCCGTGATCATTTTGATGGAAATCTTCTGAAAAGGCATGGTAAGCACAAGAGAACGAAAACTGTCTGCCAATAATTCTTTTGTCTTCATCACAGGACTCCTTTTCCTATAAAAGAACCGAGATAGAAATATTATAACCAAAAAACTTTCTTTTCTCAACTTTAAACGACACTTTTGCCAAAATGTCGCGGAATATTTACAGTTATCGAAAAAATGTAAGAGCAGGAAAAACGCTGTGCAAGGGTTGTATCTTACCATATGCCGGAAAATTGTTTAAAGTAAAAAATGAAAAGAGATAAAAACATTATAACGGGAGAAAGGGGCTGCATGGATGGCATGGTATGAAATTTTCATTGTATCGGTGGGACTATCCCTGGATGTCTTTACCTATGCATTATACAAAGGCGCTATGCTTTCCAGACTGGACAAAAAGCAGATCCTGAAAATGATCCTGCTGTTCACAGGATGGCAGAGCGGTGCAATGCTTTTAGGAAGCCTGATTTCGGAACTTCCGTACATTGCAATGAACTATCAGCGGACAGAAAGACTGTTCAGGGCGGCATCGGCAGTTATTTTTTTCCTGATCGGGATATGGCTGATCGTCCGGGCACTACATATGCGGGACCCGCTGGAACGAAGGGAAGATGCCTTCGCCTGGAGACAGCTATGCATTTGGGCCATGCTTACCAGTGTGGACAGTTTTCTGACGGGAATTGGCATGGGCTTTTTAGACACCAGAGTAACGGTGCAGATCATTCAGCTGGCAATTATGGCTGCGCTGGCGGTCATCGTCGGCATCTATGCGGGATATCGGATCGGGTGTCATGGAAGAAACCGTGTACTGATCAGTGGAGCGCTGATCTTCCTGCTTGCCGGCGTGGATGTATTGTTTCGATATTACATCTGAAATACCGTGATTCATAGAATAAATAGACAAAAGTGAGGTAAATCGTATGGCAGACGCAAAACACAAAGTTGAGAGAGCTGCATTTGGCGCAGCAATCGACGGAATTCTGAAGTATGTGAATAAGGACGAAGCAGACAGAGAAAAGGCGTTCTTAAAGCTGGTAGATCTGTCGGAAAAATTTATGGGAGATACCTTCCGCAAGGAAAGCTATGATGCGGTAAGACGTATGATCCAGGATCCGGACAGCAAATGGATGCAGTATGTGAACCGGATCTTAAACGAAGTGGATCCCCATGTCATCAAAATGTCCGCACTGGACTATGGTTTTGAGGCGGCATTCTGCGGTAAAAAAGAGATTAACGAGATGCGTGTGAAACATCAGTGCAATATCCCCTGGCTGATCCTGATGGATCCCACCAGTGCCTGCAACCTGCATTGTACCGGCTGCTGGGCGGCAGAGTACGGCAATCGTCTGAACTTAAGCTTTGAAGATATGGATCGCATCGTTACCCAGGGTAAGGAACTTGGTATCTATCTGTATTTCTTCACCGGTGGCGAACCTCTGGTCAGAAAGGATGACATCATCCGTTTGTGCGAGAAACACGATGACTGTGGCTTCCATGCATTTACCAACGGCACGCTGATCGATGAGAAATTCTGCCAGGAGATGAAGCGGGTAGGCAACTTCTCCGTAGCTATCAGTCTGGAAGGCTTCGATGAAGTGAACGACTTACGCCGCGGCAAGGGCGTGTTTGATAAAGTAATGCATGCCATGGATCTGATGAAGCAGTACGGTCTGATCTTCGGAACTTCCATCTGCTATACCAGCAAGAACTATAAAGTAGTCACCAGTGATGAATTCCTGGATATGATCATTGAAAAAGGTGCCAGATTCAGCTGGTATTTCCATTATATGCCCGTAGGCAATGATGCATCTACCGAATTGCTCTTAGATCCGGACCAGAGAGAATATATGTATCACCGTATTCGTGAAATCCGTGCCATGAAGGGCGGAAAACCTATCTTTGCCTTCGATTTCCAGAACGATGGAGAATATGTGGGCGGATGTATCGCAGGCGGCAGAAACTACTGCCATATCAATCCAAACGGCGATGTGGAGCCCTGTGTATTCATCCATTATTCCGGTGCCAATATCAAGGAAGTAGATCTGCTGACTGCGTTGAAGCAGCCACTGTTTATGGCATACCGTGCGAACCAGCCTTTCAACTGCAATCACTTAAAGCCCTGCCCGATGCTGGAAAATCCGGAAATCTTACAGCGTATGGTGCATGAGACCGGAGCACATTCCACTGATTTACAGTCACCGGAGTCTGTGGAGCATCTGTGCGGAAAGTGCGCAGAATACGCGAAAAACTGGGATGAACGGGCCCAGGAACTGTGGAATAAATAATAGTTCTTTTACAAAAGTTTATACTTAGTTAATTGCTTTTTGCCTTTCGGCATACCATAATGTAGGTAACATTCAGAGGAGACTTCGCGAAGGAGACTCTGAAAGATTTGGATAATGTGTCCCCTGTATTGTGGCGGACGAAAGGTGGTACTTCATGAAAGAGAAGTTACAGCGTTTCATGTGGGGGCGTTATGGCAACGACCGCTTCAATCAGTTTTTGATGATTGTGGCTCTGGTCTGCCTGGCGCTCTCTTTTTTTGGTCTGAGAATATTTTATGTGCTGGCTCTGGCCCTGTTAGTCTATGCGTATTACCGGATGTTTTCTAAAGATCTGAGTAAGAGGAGTGCCGAGAACCAGTGGTATCTGAAGAAAGAAATGAAGGTTCGCGGATGGTGGCAGCGAAAGAAAAAGGCTATTGCCGGTCGTAAGGAGTACAAGATCTGTAAATGCCCGAAATGCGGACAGAAGCTTCGGGTGCCCAGACATAAGGGGAAGATCGCAATCCGGTGCAGAAAATGCGGTGAAGAATTTATCCGCAAGACCTGACGGGAAAATCCTGTGGCAGGATCACGGGAAATGAAAATTGGAATACAGAAATATAGGAAAGGGTGGTGAGCCAGATGTTCGGATATATTGTGATCAATCAGTCGGAAATGAAATTTAAGGAGTATGATGTTTATCGATCCTATTATTGCGGATTGTGTCAGAGCCTGAAGGAACGTTACGGTGTCCTGGGGCAGCTTTCTCTGAATTACGATATGACTTTTATCCTGATGCTGCTCACCGGCTTATATGAACCGGAGGAGCAGGAGGCCCAGTGCAGATGTGTGGCCCATCCTTTGGAAAAACATCCCACAAGAAGAAATCTGTTTACGGATTATGTGGCAGATATGACGGTACTTTTTTCCTGCTATAAAGCGGAGGACGACTGGGAGGATGAGCATAGTCTGAAGGGACTGGTGTACAGTTATCTGTTGGGAAGAAAATTCCGTAAAAAACCGTTATTATATCAGGAAAAAGTAAGAAATATCTCACTGGCCATGCAGGATTTTGCGGATGCGGAAAAGCAGGGCAATGCGGATATTGATACCATGGCGGGATTGTTTGGCAGAGTCATGGCACAGATTGTATCCTGTCGTGTGGATGAGTGGAAGGACAATCTGGAGAGACTTGGATTTTTCCTGGGAAAATTCATTTATCTGTTGGATGCCTATGAGGATATCGAGCAGGACCTCAAAAAAGGAACCTATAATCCGTTAAAGAAACGGTATGAGGAACCGGGCTTTGAGGAGGAATGCCGGCAGATCCTGACCATGATGATGTCGGAGTGCTGTAAGGAGTTCGAACAGCTTCCTATTTTACAGAATGTGGATATTCTGCGGAATATTCTGTATTCCGGTGTATGGTGCCGTTATGAGATCGTGCGGAAGAAACGGATGAAAGACAGTGCAAAAGAGGTAACGGGAAATGACTTATGATCCATACAGTGTTCTGGGAGTGAGCAGAGATGCCTCCGAGGAGGAAATAAAAAAAGCATATAAGGCACTGAGCCGGAAATACCATCCCGATGCCAATATCAACAATCCCAATAAGGATCAGGCGGAAGAAAAGTTCAAGGAGATCCAGGCAGCCTACCAGCAGATCATGAAGGAGCGGACCGAAGGCTACAGTTACGGTGGCGGATATGGCAGGCAGAGCTATGGTGGTAGCGGAAGCGGCTACGGTGGAAGCCAGGGATATGGCGGCTACGGTCAGGGATTTGGAGACTTCTGGCAGCAGGCAGGCTGGCAACAGCAGACTTCTGGCTATGAAGAAGAGCCCAGACTGCGGGCAGCCGGTAATTATCTCAGAAACGGCTATTACAGAGAGGCCAGAAATACGTTGGACGGCATGGGAGAACATGAGAAGACGGCCAGATGGTATTACTACAGTGCCATGGCACACATGGGCCTTGGAAATAATGTAGCAGCGCTGGAACATGCAAACAAGGCGGTGGCGCTGGATCCCCAGAATATGGAATACCAGATGCTCCTGCAGAGACTACAGAGCGGGGGACAGTGGTATGAGAGCAGACAGGCAGCCTATGGCTATCCCCATGTGGGTGGCAACGACCTGTGCCTGAAAATTTGTCTGGCCAATCTGTTCTGCAACCTTTGCTGTGGCGGTGGCGGTTTATGCTTCGGCGGTTATGGTGGAAGAGGAATGTTTTAAAAAAGATACTTGCTTTTTCCATGTATCCTCACTATAATATTAGATACAAGATGTAGATACGAAATTGCTTGAAAAACACAAAATCTAGTGAGACACTATGATTTGCAGAAAAAGTCGTGTCGGGAACTTGCTTCCGATGCGGCTTTTCTTTCGGCTTATGCAGAAATTCGTATCTTATGGGAATGATATAAAGTGAGGGAAACAGCAATGAAGATTCAGAAGAGAGACGGCAGAGTAGTGCCTTATGAAGAGGAGAAGATCCGGGAAGCAATCCATAAGGCCAACAATGAAGTGGAGGAGCGGTATCGTGCCAGTGAGGGACTGATCGAGGAGATTCTGGAGGATGTACAGCAGGAGGGCAGACAGACCCAGACCGTGGAGCATATCCAGGATATGATCGAAGAGCATCTGGTAGAGCACAATAAATATACTCTGGCAAAGAAGTATATTGTATACCGTTACCAGAGAAGTCTGCTCAGAAAGTCCAATACTACGGATGAATCTATTTTAAAACTGATCCGGAATGAGAATAAGGAGCTGGCGGAGGAAAATTCCAACAAGAATACCCGTCTGGCTTCCACTCAGAGAGACTATATTGCGGGCGAAGTGTCCCGTGACGTTACCAGACGTCTGCTTTTGCCGGAGCATATTGCCATGGCGCACGACAACGGTGTGCTGCATTTCCATGATGCGGATTATTTCATCCAGCCGATCTTCAACTGTTGTCTGATCAATATCAAGGACATGCTGGACAACGGCACTTCCATCAACGGCAAGATGATCGAGTCTCCCAAGAGCTTTCAGGTGGCATGTACCGTGACCACCCAGATCATTGCGGCAGTGGCCAGCAACCAGTACGGCGGCCAGAGCGTCAATATCAAGCATCTGGGGAAATATCTGCGTAAGAGTAAGGAAAAATTTGCAAAACAGCTGGAGGAAGAATTCGGGGATACCCTGGATCAGGCAGCCAAGGACAAGATCGTGCAGATGCGCCTGCATGACGAACTGAAATCCGGTGTGCAGACCATCCAGTATCAGATCAATACTCTGATGACCACCAACGGACAGTCTCCTTTTGTCACACTTTTCCTGCATATCGATGAGAATGACGAATATGTGGAAGAGACCGTGCAGATCATCATGGAGATCCTGCGTCAGCGGATCGAGGGGACCAAGAATGAGAAGGGCGTCTATGTGACTCCTGCTTTCCCGAAGCTGGTCTATGTATTGGATGAAAACAACTGCTTAAAGGGCGGAAAATATGACTATGTGACCAAACTGGCCGCACAGTGCTCTGCCAAGAGAATGTATCCCGACTATATCTCCGCGAAGAAGATGCGCGAGAATTACGAGGGAAATGTATTTTCCTGCATGGGCTGTCGTTCTTTTCTGTCTCCCTGGAAGGATGAAAACGGAGAGTACAAGTGGGAAGGACGCTTCAATCAGGGCGTTGTCAGCATCAATCTTCCGCAGATCGGTATTCTGGCAAAAGGAAATGAAGAGAAATTCTGGAAACTGCTGGACGAGCGTCTGGAACTGTGTTATGAAGCATTGATGTGCCGTCACAAGGCACTGGAAGGTGTGGTATCCGATGTGAGCCCCATCCACTGGCAATACGGAGCCATCGCCCGTCTGAAGAAGGGCGAGACCATCGACAAATACTTGCACAATGGTTATTCCACCATGTCTCTGGGATATATCGGACTGTATGAGACTACGTATCTGATGAAAGGATGCAGCCAGACCGTGGAACCCGGCAAGGAATTCGCCCTGCGTGTCATGGATTATATGAAGGAACGCTGCGCAAAATGGAAAGAGGAGACCGGTATTGCATTCAGCCTCTACGGAACTCCTGCTGAGACACTGTGTTATCGTTTCGCAAGGATCGACCGGGAAAAATACGGTGATATTTCCAATGTCACCGATAAGGGATATTACACAAATTCCTATCATGTGGATGTCCGGGAGAAGATCGACGCTTTCACCAAGTTCAAGATCGAGAGTGAGTTCCAGAATAAGTCGTTGGGCGGAGCTATCTCTTACGTGGAAGTACCGAACCTGACCAATAATGTGGAAGCCATCGAGGAAGTCATCCGTTTTATTTACGATAATATCCAGTACGGTGAGTTCAACACCAAATCCGATTATTGCCACGTCTGTGGCTATGATGGTGAGATCATGATCAATGATAATATGGAATGGGAGTGCCCTCAGTGTCACAACAAGGATCATGCGAAAATGAATGTCACCAGAAGAACCTGCGGTTATCTGGGAGAGAACTTCTGGAATGCCGGCAAGACCAAGGAGATCAAGGCAAGAGTTCTTCATCTGTAATATGCAGATAGTAAAAGGGAAGGAAATGTCCTATGAATTATGCGACGATCAAGAAAACGGACGTGGCAAACGGTCCCGGCGTGAGAGTATCGCTGTTTGTCAGCGGTTGTACCCATCATTGCAAGGGATGCTTTAACAGTGTGGCCTGGGATTTTCAGTACGGACAGGCTTACACGCTGGAAACAGAACAGGAGATTTTACAGGCACTGGCCCCGGACTATATCCGGGGCTTAAGCTTGCTGGGCGGCGAACCTATGGAACCGCAGAACCGTGCAACGGTGCTTTCTCTGGTAAAGAAAGTAAGGGAAATTTATCCCCGGAAGACGATCTGGTGCTATACCGGCTATGATTTTGATAAGGATCTTCTGGCCTGGATGGAAGCGGGAGATCCGGTGATCACGAAACTTTTACCGCTTCTGGATGTTATCGTGGACGGAGAATACAAGGAAGAGTGCCGTAATTTACGTCTACCTTTTCGCGGATCAGAGAATCAGAGGATTTTGGACGTACCATTGTCTTTAAAGGAAAAATGTGGTATAATTTTACATACATAAGAGGATTCGGGTCGAAAAAGGGATATCGGTTCGAAAATAAAAACAAAAGTGTGAGGGAGTAATACAAGTATGGAGAGCTTTCTGGATATGACATTAGATAGAAATCTTTACATCGGTGTTCCGGTGGGAGCCTTTTTGTGCTCCCTTTTTCTGTTATTCTGCTTTTTCAATACCATGAAGAGCCGGACAGTCCGTAGTCTGAGGGCAGTGCTGACTTCCTGCCTGGTGTGGACCGGTGGGGCGATTCTCATGCGGCTACAGGTATTTCCGGGAATTCGTTTCTGGCATAATTTTGCACTGTTTGGTCTGCTGGTGATTCCAGTGTTTATGTATGCATTTCTATTTGCTTTTCTGGAAATTACGGAGCATGATGCGCTGATCTATATCTATGGAGTCCTGACGACAGCTCTGGTTCTGGGCAATGCCTGGAGTGGTGCGATCCTGCCGGCACCGGAAGTGATGACCCGTGCCGATGGAACTTATGTCTATATGTATCATGCAACATCCGGAATCTGGGTGTTGACGGTATGGGAGGTCTCGGTATTGGTCTATGCCACTTATCTGGCTCATTGCAAGATCGGTGGAGACCTACAGCTGCGTAAAAAACTACAGCCGCTGTTGCTGGGAACCCTGTTTGTTTTGATGGGAAATCTGCTCTGCCTGATTCCGGGAAGCGTCTTTCCGTATGATATGCTGGGCGGCGTTGGTATGGCGGTGTGCATGGTCTATATCATGTACAAGCAGTATCTGTTTGATTTTTCCTATCGTGTAACGGTAGGTGCAGTATATTTTCTGGCAGTTGTGGTGGCATCCCTGCCGTTGGTCATCCTGTCTCATAATCTGGAAAATGTGCTGGGAAGTCTGGAGCGGGCGGTAACGCAGAAACTGCTGATCTATATCATTCTGCAATGTGCCTGGACGGTGCTGGTGGTAGCTTTTGCCAGAAAGCGTCTGGAGGATATCCTGAACCAGAAGCTGAAGCATATGCTGGAGGGACTGCGGAAATTCCAGGACAGAGCGGCATCCATTTTAAACCGTAAGGAATTGTTTGCCAATATGCATGACATTCTGGATGATGCAATTCCGGGCTGGGAATCCAGAATCTTTGAGAAGAATATAAATGATGACGGTTACCATGAGGTGGTACAGAGCGGACATATCCCGCTGGGCGAAGATGAGGTGGAGAGAGTCTGTGGCATCGTAGAGCAGGAAGAGACAAAAGAGACACCGGAGATCGCCCTGTTAAAATATGATAATATGGTCTGTGGATTTGTATATATGGAGCGTCTGCGGGAGAGTAAGCTCAATTACCGCGAGGCGGACTGCATCCGGCAGATGGCAAATATTGCTTCCGGCAGTCTGAAAAACATTGATGCTTATGAAAAGGTATATCAGGTATCCATTCATGACGAACTGACCGGCCTGTATAACCGCAGCTATTGTGGAGTGTATCTGCGCCGCGATGGTGCCTTGGGAGAAGAACGGGGCTTTTTATACATGGACATGGATAATTTTAAGTTATACAATGACCTGTACGGAGAACAGACCGGCGACCGGATTCTGCAATGGTGCGCGAAGAGATTTTTGGATAATGTGGAGAACGGAGAGGTATTCCGGGTAGGATCCAATGAGTTTCTGGTCTCTGTGCCGGAGACCGGCAGGGAACCACTGGTGGCACTGGCGGAGAAACTGACCCGGGCAGTACAGGAGAATGCTACAAATAAACCACAGGTCATGCAGCCCATTACATTCAGCGTTGGTGTGGCATGGTATCCCGGTCTGGCAGCGGATGCGCTGGAATTGTTCCAGCAGTCCAAGCGGGCGGCCTTTTATGCGAAGCGTAATGGTAAGGACCGGATCCAGGTATATGAAGGCGGTATCAATGAGGAGAGCCAGGATAAGGAGACCGGTTACGAGCAGGTGGCGCCTACGGTGTATGCACTGGTGGCGGCTATTGATGCGAAGGATTCCTTTACTTTCCAGCACTCCACCAATGTATCCCAGTATGCGGTATTGCTGGCCCAGAAGCTGGGCTTGTCCAGAAACGATATCCAGACCGTAAAGGTGGCAGGCCTTTTGCATGATATCGGTAAGATCGGTATCCCGGAGAGCATCCTGAAAAAGGCTGGAAAGCTTACGAATGAAGAATATGAGATCATGAAGAGCCATGTGGAGAAATCCATCGAAATGATCCACTATCTGCCGAATATGAACTATGTGATCCCCGCGGTCGTTTCCCATCACGAGAGATATGACGGCAAGGGTTATCCCAGAGGAATCAAGGGAGAAGAGATTCCGTTTCTTGGTAGGATCCTGGCGGTGTGCGACAGCTTTGATGCCATGATCTCCAAGAGAGCATATAAGGAGCCCCTGAGTGTGGAATACGCTATGGGGGAACTGGAGAAAAATAAAGGAACCCAGTTTGATCCGGAGGTGGCAGATGCTTTTATTGAACTGATCAAAGAAGGAAAAGTTCCCCTGTAGGAACTGATAGCAAAAAAAGAGGCACCCACGGGTGCCTCTTTTCAAAAGGGGAGGATTAAGTATTATCGTATCTTTCGTAAGATCAAAGGAGGGGATCCGATGATAGTAGTAGTCTGTCCCGGATTTGTGGGTTTATACATCCCCGATTGATATTTTTTTGTTGTTTTTGAGGACGAGTTGTTATATACTATGATTAATAATTCTGCCAATAGGTGAACTGCCTGACTGCTTGCAGGCAAGGCAGTTCACCTATTGAGCGGATAAACAGACATGAGCATGGAGGACGCCAGTCCGAAATGCGAATGGATGTGACGATTTCGAGAGCCCGAAGGGCGGAGAAATCGTATTATTAAATATTTAATTATTATGTAAGGATGGTATTACAATTATGAATTTAATGGAACAGTGGAGATCAGTAGCATATAATGAGGCAACCGGCAAAGAGAAGCTGCAGCAACTCTGGGCAGCTTATTTCCAGGAGGAGAAGGAAATCTACGCACAGCTTCTGAAGAATCCCGATGAAGTAGTAAAGGGTACCGTGAAGGAACTGGCTGACAAGTTCAAAGTATCTCTGATGACCATGACCGGATTTCTGGATGGCATCAACGACAGCCTGGTAGAGCAGAACCCTATTGATGATCTGGAAGAGGATACTCAGGTAAACTTAGGCTTCGATAAGGCTCTTCTGTACAAGAACATGGTAGCAGCAGAAGCCGACTGGCTGTACAATCTGGAAGAGTGGAACGATATCTTTGACGAAGAGACCCGTAAGGAACTCTACAAAGAGCAGAAGTCTTCCACTACCATTGTGAAGGAGCAGAAGGTTTATCCCAATGATCCCTGTCCCTGCGGAAGCGGCAAGAAGTACAAGAAGTGCTGCGGCAGAAAGTAAATTGAACATAAAGGGGGTTTTCCGCAGGTTTGCAGAGAGCCCCTTTTTCGTTTTCCCTGAGTTTAACATTGTTTTACAGGAAAGGAAGGGTTACATATGAAAATGCTGAAAGAATTGAAATGGGAAGCAATTCTTACCGGTGTGCTGTATATTCTCTTAGGAATCGTGGCACTGGTGATCCCGGAGACCATGCAGAAGACACTGGGGTATCTGATCGGTATCGTATTGATTGTGGCAGGACTGGTATCTATTATCTGCTATCTGCTCAGGGATGCCAGAGAGAACTATTATCACAATGAGTTTGTATTCGGTATTCTCGGAATCGTGTTGGGAGCAGTAGTCCTGTACAAGGTAGAGATCGTCATCTCCCTGATTCCCTTTATTCTGGGAGTACTGGTTCTGTGTAGCGGATGCAGCAAACTGCAGGATGCCATTGACCTGAAAAGACTGGATTACGGCAGCTGGCTGGGACTTCTTATTGTGGCGGCAATCAACATCATTCTCGGAGTGGTACTGATCTACAATCCGTTCAAAGCAGCGATTCTGTTGTTCCGTGTTCTGGGAGTGGTACTGATCCTCAGTGGTGCCGGCGATTGCTTTTCTACGATTTATTTTGCGCGCAAGCTCCGGAGATTCAAACAGGAGCAGGATGCCTTGGACAGTACCTTCGAAGAGGTCGACCCTAAGGATCAAAATTAACGGACACAAAAGAACAAGCAGGAGGAACATTGTGAATATTGCATCTTTTTTGTCCCCGAAGGAGGAGGTTACTTTTCTTCGGGACGATATGACTATCAGACAGGGGCTGGAGAAGATGAAACGCTACGGTTACACAGCGGTACCGGTGATCGATGCCGAGGACCGGTATGTGGGCGTAGTCAGTGAGGGAGATTTTCTGTGGAATATCTTGAACCACAATAGTGAGCTGGATACTATTACCATGAAGAGTCTGGAAAAGCTGTCCGTGAGGGATATCATACAGAGTGGCAAGATCCGGCCGGTATGTATCGATACCAACATGGAAGAACTGCTGGGACAGGCGCAGATGCAGAACTTTGTACCGGTGATCGATGATAGAAATGTATTCATCGGAATTATTACCAGAAGCGAGATCATCAAATATTTTATTAAAAAACAGATTGAAGTAGCAGAAAAGCAGCTATAATTCGTTAAATAAGAGAAAGGTGTGTAGAATCATGAAAAAGTTGGAAGAATATGTAAAGAGCATTCCCGATTTCCCGGAGAAGGGTATCATTTTCCGTGATGTCACAAGTGTACTGCAGGATGCGGACGGACTGCACCTGGCGATCGATACCATGCAGGAGAAGATCAAGGATCTGGATTATGATGTGGTAGTAGGTCCCGAGTCCCGCGGATTTATCTTCGGAACACCGATCGCATACAATAATCATAAGCCCTTTGTATTGATCCGTAAAAAGGGAAAGCTTCCCAGAGAGACCGTATCTGCCACGTATGATCTGGAATATGGTTCCGCTACCATCGAGATGCACAAGGACAGTATCAAACCCGGTCAGAAAGTTCTGATCGTGGATGACCTGATCGCTACCGGAGGTACCACCGAGGCTATGATCAAACTGATCGAGTCTCTGGGTGGTGAAGTAGCCGGCGTGGTAGTGCTGATCGAACTGGCAGGACTGAAAGGCCGTGAGCGCATTAACAAATATCGTCTGGAGTCAGCCATCTGCTACGAGGGAAAATAAGACATCGATAAAAATAATATGGAGCTGTTTCGTCTATGACAGAAGAGAAGAACGAAGTCATTTTTGATGATGACAAGATAAGTAAATCAGAAGAATTCGTGAATCCGGATGAATTATATCAGGAGCTTATTCAATGTGTGCAAAAATATCATCCCAGTGATGATATTTCCATGATCGAGAAGGCCTATAAGGTCGCCAGCGAGGCTCACAAAAATCAGTTCCGGAAGTCCGGGGAACCCTATATCATCCATCCTTTGAATGTGGCTATCATTCTGGCGGATCTGAAGCTGGATAAGGAGACCATCGTGGCAGGTATTCTGCACGATGTGGTGGAAGATACTGTGATGACGGAGGATGACCTCAGGAGAGAATTCGGAGATGACGTGGCGCTTCTGGTAGACGGCGTGACGAAACTGGAGAAGATCCCGCTGTCCGGCAATGGAGAGCAGTCGGATGCCAAGCTGGAGATGCAGGCGGAGAACCTGCGTAAGATGTTCCTCGCCATGGCGAAGGATATCCGTGTCATTATGATCAAGCTGGCGGATCGTCTGCACAATATGCGTACCTTAAAATACAAGACGCCGGAGAGCCAGCAGAGGATTGCCAAGGAGACGCTGGAGATCTATTGTCCCATTGCCCAGCGACTTGGTATCAGCAAGCTGAAAATCGAACTGGATGACTTGTCCTTAAAATATCTGGAACCGGACATCTATTATGATCTGGTGGATAAGATCGCGGTGCGCAAGAGCGTCCGTGAAAAATATATCCAGGGCATTGTGGATGAAGTCAGCGAACATATTAAAAATGCGGGGATCGATGCGAAAGTCGATGGCCGTGTAAAGCATTTTTTCAGTATCTACAAGAAGATGAAGAACCAGCATAAGACGTTGGATCAGATCTATGATCTCTTCGCTGTGCGTATCATTGTGGAGACAGTGAAGGACTGCTATGCGGCACTGGGTGTGATTCATGAGATGTATAAGCCTATTCCGGGACGTTTCAAAGATTATATCGCCATGCCCAAGGCAAATATGTACCAGTCTCTGCATACCACATTGATTGGCAGTAACGGACAGCCTTTCGAGATCCAGATCAGGACCTTCGAGATGCACCGCGTGGCGGAATACGGTATTGCCGCCCACTGGAAATACAAGGAAGCTTCCGACGGTAAGAAGCCGGAAGTCCAGGAAGAAGAGAAGCTGGTATGGCTGCGTCAGATCCTGGAGTGGCAGCGGGATATGTCAGACAACAAGGAGTTCATGAATCTGCTTAAGAATGATCTGGACCTGTTCTCTGACAGCGTGTACTGTTTTACCCCTACCGGTGATGTCAAGAATCTTCCGGCAGGATCTACACCGATTGACTTCGCCTACAGCATTCATTCTGCGGTGGGCAATAAGATGGTGGGAGCCAGAGTCAACGGGAAACTTGTGACCATCGATTACAAGATCAACAACGGAGACCGGATCGAGATCATTACCTCCCAGAACTCCAAGGGCCCCAGCCGTGACTGGCTGAACGTGGTAAAAAGTACCCAGGCCAAGAACAAGATCAATCAGTGGTTCAAGAATGAATTAAAGGAAGACAATATTTTAAAGGGCAAGGAGCTGCTTTCCACCTACTGTAAGGCCAGAGGTGTGAATCTTGCCAACCTGCAGAAGCAGGAATATATGGATGCCATTATGCGAAAGTATGGATTCCGGGACTGGGATTCCGTACTGGCAGCCATGGGACACGGGGCTCTGAAAGAGGGCCAGATCGTTAACAAGATGCAGGAACTGTACGACCGTGACCACAAGAAAGAGATGACCAATGAGGAGGTCCTGGCAAGCATCGCGGAGAACAATGCGGCAAATGCACAGAATGGTGCGGGTAAGCCGGTTCTCATGAAGTCCAAGAGTGGTATCGTGGTAAAGGGTATCGCGGATCTGTCGGTGCGTTTTTCCAAGTGCTGTTCCCCTGTGCCGGGGGATGAGATCGTGGGTTATGTGACTCGCGGAAGAGGTATCTCTATCCACCGTACCGACTGTATCAACATCATCAATCTGCCGGAGATGGAGAGGGCGAGACTGATCGATGCGGAATGGCAGCCGGAGGAGGCACATGCGGAGAAATATCTGGCAGAGATCAAGATCTATGCCAACAACCGTAACGGACTGTTAGCGGATATTTCCAAGGCGCTGACGGAGAAAAATATCGATATCATGTCCATGAACACCAGAACCAATAGGCAGGGGCTGGCTACTCTGCAGACGACCTTCGAGATCAGCGGCAGGGAGGAACTGAACCGTATTATTGACAAGATCCGGGGCATCGAGAGCGTTATTGACATCGAGAGAACCACAGGCTGATAAGGTGATGTCCGGAAAACGGCGGAACCTGTCGGGAAACAGAAAGTGAGATTATTATGAGCAATATCCGTATCGGACATATGACGCTGGGAATCTATCAGACCAACTGTTACTTTGTATACAGAGAGAACAGTGATAAAGTGCTGGTATTCGACCCGGCGGATCACGGAGAGAAAATAGAGGCGGCACTTGGGCAGCACGGACTGCATACGGCAGCGATCCTTCTGACCCATGGACATTTCGACCATATCGGTGGCTGCGCGGAATTGAAAGCGGCTGCGGATGCTTATGCCGGGGAGCATGGTTGGGAACCGGTGAAAATTTATGCCGGGGAGGCGGAGAAAGATTTCCTGCGGGATACGAAGAGCAACCTGTCGAAAGATATGGGACGCCCGGTAACGGTCACCGCGGATGTGTATCTGAAGGATGGCGAGGAACTGGATCTGGATGGCATCCGGATCAAAGTTCTGGCAACGCCCGGACATACTGCAGGCGGTGTCAGCTATTATTTCCCGGAGGGAGGGTTCTTAATCTGCGGGGATACCCTGTTCCAGGAATCCGTGGGCAGAACCGATTTCCCCACCGGCAGCATGAGTACGCTGGTGCGTTCGGTGAAGGAGAAGCTGTTTACTCTGCCGGAGGAGACGGTAGTCTATCCGGGACACGGCGACAGCACCACCATCGGACATGAGAAGAAATATAATCCGTTTTGCTAATAGGGTTCTGAATAGTTACAATACTGAAATATATTCGGGCACAGAAAGAGTTATCTCTGTGCCTGTTTGATTCGCGATTCCTCCGACGAAAGGAATCGTCTGCGGAATGGAGATTACAATGAAAGTAGTGAAATTATCCCATCCTAACTATGAATATGATGTACATTCTCTGGTGAAGGCTTTTTATGCGGAGGACCAGGTCACGGTCATCACCCCGGAGACAAAACCGGAGAAGCTGGCAGAGCTGGAACCGCAGGTCAGTCTGGAAATCGAACTGGCCGAGACCGGAGCGAAGATCCGTGTGGGAGAAGAGGATTTTCTGTGGGATGCAGAGATGGAAACCATTGCAGATGGGTATAAGAACGGTCTGAAACGTTTCCTGTACCGCACCTTAAGCAAGGTGACCGGGCAGAAACTCCCATGGGGAAACCTTACCGGCATCCGTCCCACGAAGATCGCCTACGGTATGCTGGATGAGGGCAGAAGCGATGCAGAGATTTTAGAATTCATGGAGCAGAGCCATTACGTCAGCGAAGAGAAGGCACTTTTGGGAATCGATATTGCGAAGAGAGAGCGGGATCTGTTAAAAGAGATTCATTATGAGGGCGGCTACAGTCTGTACATCGGGATTCCGTTCTGCCCTACAACCTGTCTCTATTGTTCCTTTACCTCTTATCCGATCGCTGCATTCCGCAGGCAGGTGGACGCCTATGTGGACGCGGTGATCAAAGAGATGGATTATGTGGCGGAGAACTTTCAGGACAAGGTACTGGATACCGTCTATATCGGCGGTGGTACGCCCACCACACTGGAACCGGAGCAGCTGGACCGTCTGATCACGGCATTAAAGTCCAAGTTTGATTTCTCTACCGTGAAGGAATTCACCGTGGAAGCCGGTCGTGCCGACAGCATCACCAGAGAAAAGCTGGAGGTACTGTACCGTCATCAGGTCAGCCGCATCTCTGTGAATCCCCAGACTATGAAGCAGGAGACACTGGATATCATCGGCAGAAAGGCCAGCGTGGAACAGGTACTTACGGCATATCGGCTGGCGAGAGAGGTCGGATTTGATAATATCAATATGGATCTGATCCTGGGATTGCCGGGAGAACTGGAGGCGGATGTACAGCGCACCATCGAAAAGATCGTGGAGCTGGCACCGGACAGCCTGACCGTTCATTCCCTGGCAATCAAGCGTGCATCCCGCCTGAATCAGTGGATCCAGGAGAACGGCGTCTCCATGCTCCATAATACAGACGAGACCATGAAGATCGCGGCGGCGGGAGCTGAGAAGCTTGGAATGAAGCCTTATTACCTCTACAGACAGAAGAACATGTCCGGCAACTTCGAGAACACCGGCTACGCCCGTCCCGGCAAATACGGCCTGTACAACATCCTCATCATGGAAGAGAAACAGACCATTGTGGCATTAGGCGCCGGAAGCATCACCAAGAGAGTCTTCCCCGATGGACGGATCGAACGGTGCGATAATGTCAAGGATGTGGGACTGTATATTGAGAAGATTGATGAGATGATCAAGAGGAAGAGGGAATTGTTTACGTAAAACAGGGGAAATCGTTTGTATAGTAATAATATCAAAAAAATAAGAATAGTTGCTGATGTTGCCAGTGTTTTTGCGGAAAGTCTTGAAAGGAGGAAACTATATTGGGCTGAACAGTTGCATACTGGCATCGTATTATAGCATGCGAAGGAGAAAGGGGAATTCTCAATGTTAAGAGTTGCTATATGTGAGGATGTTTTATCTGAGTTGCAGAAGCAAACACAGATCATACAATCCATCATGGCAAGGCTATCCAAAAATGTGAAATTTTTTTGCTTCCGGAGTGGGGAAGAATTATTAATGGAAACAGACACCACGGGAAATATGGACATCGTTTTTTAGATGTGGAAATGCTTGGTATCAGCGGAATTGAAACCGCGCGTATCCTTAGGGAAAGAGACAGCAGGGTAATTCTGATTTTTGTATCCTGTCATAACCAGTACTGCAAGGAAATGATTGAAGTGCAGCCATATGCATTTATAGATAAGCCGGTGTCTGAAGAAAAATTGGAGAAGATCCTGAAACGGGTGTTTGAAACACATTTGAATTCCGATGACAGTTATTGCTTTTCTTATAATAAAAGGCAATACAATATTCCACTGAATCAGATCCGGTTTTTCCAAAGTGATAAAAGAATCGTACAGATCAATGCAGTACAGCTGGATATGCCTGAATTGGAATACTTATTTTATGGAAAATTGGAAGAAGTGGAAAGGAATCTGCGGAAAGCAAATGTAAAATTCCTGAGAATCAGAAAATCGTTGCTCGTGAATACTCGTTTTATTAAGGAGTATTCTGCGGACAGGGTTGTTCTGGATAATGGACGGGAAGTAGAAATCAGTAAAAATTACAGAGATCATGTAAGACAGCATTATATTTCAATGTTAAAGGGGAGAAGATGGGAATGATGCTTGTTCTGGCTATTGTGGAGATTTTTTCTGTAATACTGCAGCGTATTTTTTGTGACAGTACATTGAAAAAGAAGAAAATTCGCAGGTATACAGACTATCTGGTATGGGGAGGATATTTTGCGGTCTTCAACGGTGTTACATATGTTTTAACGTATCTGGGAGATGGCACGAGTAATATCTGGCTGAATATATTACTTTTTGTATGTATTTTTTTTGTGACGATCAGAATCCTATATACTGATTCAGTCAGAACATTGATGGCGACGACTATATTTATGTATATGAGCGGCATGTGTGCAGAATTGCTCGTGTATTACGGAAAAGAATTTCTGGCATGGACAGATGATGCAGAAGTAACCTTGCTGTGCACAGTGTTATCTAAAATTGTCTGGTATTTGATTATTAAATTTACCTCTCTTATTATAAAACTGAACAGAAAAGCGGAACTGAATCTTCAGGATTGGTTGGAAGTATTTATCGTTCCGGTCTGTAGTATATGGATCCTGATTTCCGTTTTTATCACAGGAACCCTTGAAAACTATTTCTGGGGATTTATTGTAGTATTCATGATCCTGCTGATCAACGTCTTTACCTACTATCTGTATGATAAAGCAAAAGAAAATATGGAAAAACAAATGCGGGAAGAAATCCTGAAAAATCAGTGTGAGTACTATATTCGCCAGAACCGGGAAAGTAAGGAATGGTGGGAAGAATTAAGGAAGCTGCGTCACAATATGAAGCAGCATTACATATTGGAAAATACTTATTTGGAAAAGGAAGATTATGAAGCCCTGAAAAGATACTGCAGTGAAAATCTGAAGTTTTTAGACAAAAAAGATTTTATTTCCAATAGCGGAAATCTTTATATTGACAGTGTGGTTAATTACAAGGCAGATATGGCGGAAAAGGCAGGAATAAAGGTGATAGCCAATACGGAAGTGCCGCAGGATGCGGAGATGAATGCAGAGGATATCAGCATTTGTCTGGGCAATCTATTGGATAATGCCATAGAAGCTGTAAAGGAACTGACCGAAGATAGGGTGATCAGGCTATGGATCACCACAGACGGTAATAATATAGCCATCAGTATTAAAAACCGGTATAAAAATGCATTGCATAAAAGCGGGGGACGATATCTGACAAGCAAGGAAGACGACAGGATGCATGGAATCGGTCTTTCGATCGTCAGACAGATCGTGGATCAATATGCCGGTGAGATGGAGATACGGGAGGAAGATAATGTTTTTGATGTAATGATATTAATGTATGATTTTTTAACATAAAAAGAATACGGAATATGTGAATACCCGGATTAAGATATGCTTTTCAAGAGAAACGTTTCGAAGCATATTTTAACCCGGGTATTTTTATCCAAAAGTTACATATAACCCGGTCGTTTTTGACATCTACGGTTATGACTTGTCGATATGTGTTATAATCTGCAAAAAATAAGGAGGAAACACATATGAAGAAATTCAAAGAATTTTTCAAGAAGTACGCATGTAATGCATCAGCAATTTTGTTGACGGGAGTGTTGGCCGGAGTAGCAACAAGAGGATGCTATTTTGTGTACTATCAGCCTGAGGTACCCGAAAATCTGAAAAACTTTTCAAAAAATAAGTAAGCAATGGAACGATTTTTTGAAAAGATAACCAGGGCATTGGTTGAGAACGGTAATATCCGTGAGGAAGAAGAGGAAGTATATCAGTACGCCCTGAAAAGTATGCTGATATTAGGAGGAAATATTCTTCTGAGTCTGATGATAGGAGTTTGTATGGGAATGCCGGGATACTGTGTATTGTTTCTGTGTATGCTTGTTCCCCTAAGATCAGATGCAGGCGGATATCATGCTCCTAACTTGTTTATCTGTTATTTACTTTCTTTTGCATCCTTGATTTTGACAATGTTTTGGGCAAAAGAGACAAGTGTATTTCAACTTGCCATCGTATCAGCACTTGCATTGGGCTCATTATTATTAATTTTTCTGTTTGCACCTTTGGACAGTAAAAACAGACCGCTGGAAGGTCAGGAGAGAAAGTGTATAAGGAAACGAGCCAGAATAGTTGTGTGTCTGGAGTGGATCACAGGGGGACTGCTACTGCTTGTCAGCCCTCCTGCCGCCTATACAGTATGGAGCGCAATTGTGTGGAGTGGAGTGGGATATATAGCATGGTATCTGGAAAGAAAAATAGAGGCAAGAGATGAAAAGCATTAAAGGATATAAAAAGAGATGTTTACCTGTCTGTTTACTGCTTATGCTGTTCATAAATGTTTTGCCTGCTAAGGCAGCCTTGGATGCAGCGAAAAGGGCAGATTACACTGTATCAGAATTTGGTCTTTTTCAGCCTAAGAAGCCTAAAAAACAGAAGTAATAAGTAAGGTAAGAGAAGGGGAGGACGGAGATGAAAAGAATAGGGATATTGCTCTGCTGTATTGTCCTGTGTCTGCTCTTTCCAGAAAAGGTGCATGCAGAAGAGATAGTCTCCGAAAAGGAACCTGTTGATATTATTTTTGTTATTGATTGCAGCGGGTCCATGAAAACCAATGATGTATCACGAATGGGCCTGAGTATGGTACAGGCATTTGTGGATACAGTACAGGCTGAAGATATCCGTATTGGATATGTGGCTTACAATGACAGCATTTTATCTTATTCTGCACCGAAATCCATAGCATTGGCTGAAGAAAGAGAAGCCTTGAAGGAAGAAATAGGAGCAATAACTTATTCCCGGGATACGGATATTGGATTAGGAGTCTCCTACGCCTGTGAGCTGCTGTCTGCGGAGAAAAACACCAGAAAAATCATGGTGTTGATCTCGGATGGAGAAACAGATCTGCCGCAGGGTAAGGAACGTACGGAGGAACAGTCCAATCAGGAACTGGAACAGTGCGTCTGTCAGTGTCAGGAAGAAGGCATACAGATCTATACAGTGGCTTTTGGTCAATATGACGGTAGCAAAACGGTCTTAGAAGAAATAGCAATGCAGACAGAAGCAGAAAGCTATTCTGCACAAGGGCCGGAAGACCTGATAGAAATATTGTATGGAATTTTTCAGGACAATCTTATATACCAAATACAAAAATTTTCCAGTGGAACTTATGCGGGAGGAAGTCAGGAAATCAGGTGTGTGCTGGATGCACTCTATCTGGATGAAATTAACATAGTATTGATTTCCTCAAAACCTATAGGAGAAGCAACCGTTCAATATGGCGGGGAGGAAATCCTGCTGACAGGGCTGTCCCATTATGCCGTAGGAAAGATTGAAAATGTCGGAGAGAATCAGACAGGAAAAGAACTGATTATTCACTCGAAAACAGAGGAAGGACAGGATCTTCAGGTATATGTTATCAGCTACCGGGGGCTTACACCGGTATTGGAGATGACAACGGATGCCGAAAGAAATCAGCATCTGGAATATTGGGTTTACTTTAAAGACCGCAATGAAAACATTATAAAGAACACAGAGTTTTATAACAGCTTTCTTTGGAAACTTGCCGACGATGATGCGGACATGGTACAGGAATATGTGAATGTGTCAGAGGGTGTCCTGAAGGGGAGTCTGCAATTTCCTCATTCCGGTATTTATATGTTGAGAGGAACACTTTCGGATGATTTTGGAAACTATTCATTTTCAGCTCAGGTCAAAGTGATAAATGAGATTCCAAACGGGAGCATACCGGAAGAAGATTGTACGGTTTTAGACGGTGAAAGAATTCTTAATCTGGATGAATTTTTCACAGATCCTAACGGGGATATATTGACCTATTCTGTTACAGGTGTGCAGGAAGGTGTTGAAGTTGGCCTGGAGGGGAATCTCCTGACGATTACTCCAAGGAGTGCAGGGACACATATTGTCACATTGCAGGTCAGTGACGGTGAAGATGCGATACAGTATGCCTATCGGATAAAGGTAATTCCGATATGGCAGGCATATTGGTGGGTGGCTGCACTTATTCTTATAGTCGGCATATTTGTTTTGTGGAAGATTTTACATAAACCCAGGCCTGAATTGGAGCGCCTGACGGAAGAGAAAAAGCAATACCATTTCTGTGGGAAATTGGATGCCTATTTTGTATTGCAGCCGGAAGATGAGGAGGAGATTCCACCACTTTCTTTTTCCATGAATAAGGTGAAGGACGGCAGGGTATCATTGGGAGCGCTTTTTGGTACTTATCCGGAACAGGCAAAAGCACTCCAGTTGGAAGATATTTTTCTGATTGCTGATGAAAACCGCAACATAATCTTATACCACAGATCAAAATCCGGTGTCATGGTGGGAAATGCAATTGCATGTATGCAGATACAGTACAGTATTAGTTTTGGAGATATCATCTACATTACTTCATCCGATGGGAGATATGATCTGGAGATCCACTATGTTGCAGTATTTGAATGATATTTATAATATTACGGCATTTATTGTACCGAGAAGCAATTGTAGACATCAGTTGTGGACAAAAATTGCTCACAACTTTTCAATAAATCAAAGTAAAAGGAGGATGTGATAGCCATGGAGACAATCACACAGACAAACAGAACAATACTGTTTGCCGAAATCAATCCGGAACGACTCAATCTGCTGACTTTAGTAGGGGATGTGCGGGGAAAGAGCAGTCTGGATGACGACAAGATCAAAGAGATCAACGAAGAGCTGTTGGTCTCAAGCTTTGAGGAATTTCTGGAAAAGTTTACTCCGGTGGTATATTCCTGGTGCGACGCAGCCACAGGAACCATTCAGTACAGTCTGACAAAGCCGGAAAATATTCCCCAGAACTGTATCACGGAAATACTGCTGAATGAATCCAATGATCTTTTAAATATGTTGACGACACTGATGAGCGCAAGAGATGCGCAGGGCGTAGCCAATGCAGATTTCCAGTTCAGCAATATTCTGGAGATGATCTCCCCTAAGAAAATCATGGATGACATCCGGCAGGTCCGCAGGGAAATCCAGTATACCTACAGTAAATATGTAGAACTGGATGAGGAAGATCCCAAACGTCTGGATCTGGGTGATAAACTGAACTATCAGTTTGAACAGGCAAGTCAGAACTACAACAATGTTCTGGCCATGCTGCCGTTGGCGATAGAAGACATTAAGACCCGGTTGCTGCTTGGAGACAGTGAAGCAGGGCAGGGACAGTCTGAATTCAAGGCCGGACTTCTGAGTATGGGAGATGATGGAGAACTAAAGATTCTGGAGATGAAGCAGGAGGAGAGTACCCAGCTTGCGGTGGTGGATGATCAGGTTAACACAAGTCTTATGGAGACCTTCCGGGAGGATTATGATGCATTAAATGATAATCCGTCCGACTATGTGAGGGATCTGGTGGTGCGGACATTCTGCCCGTTAAACTCCACAATGGAGAGCAGCATCGACAGGGAGTTGGAAGTACGCAATTATAACAGCTATCTGGAGTTTTACAAAAAAAGTAAGGATGATTTTATAAAAGTTGTCAAGCCCCTGATGGAAAAAATATTGGGAGTGAAGACCTTTTTTGACCAGTATCAGGTCAAGGAAAGGGGGATGCAGCCGAAGCTTCTGATTACGAACCTGCCCCTTGAGATGATGGTAAAGGCCAGCAATCTGCCCCGCCTGATCACATACCTGAATACCACTAACGACAAGAATGAATTTGACAATACAATCTGGTTTGGAATCGTACCTGATGTGGAGTTGAATCAGACAGAAGGAGGCAGACTTCAGAGAGTTCGTTTTGCAGGCAACAAGCGGGAGGAGAAGAGCGGTAATAATACCATGGAGAACGTGGCAACGCTGATGAATGCGTTGCAGCCCTACCGCATTACAACCTTCTTCAGCTTTTGTTCCGGCGAAGAGTCCACCTTCAGTTATATTGCTACAGAAGGTGTCAACATCTATAAGGAAAAGTGTGCGCCTCTAATGAAGAAGGCCTACAGTGAGTTTGCCGTGCCGTGCATTCCCAACGCAACCATCATTCCCAAGGACAAGTCCGGATTGGTTCTCGATAAGCGGATGGTCATGGATGAGGATGGAAATGTTTCTCTCTCTGCGGAGAAGGATGATGTGATGAAGATGTGGCTGGAAGGAGTCTATGTGGGTGCGGCCTATGAAGCGGCAGGCATTGTGGCAGCATGGCAGTGTCCGGAGTATCTGAAGCAGCGTTTCAGAAATACAAGCATGGAATATCCCGGTGTGCGGTTTGATGTGGAAGCCAATGACAATGCGCTTCTGGCGACCACCAGCATGACCAAAGAGATCTCCGGCTTTACCAATACCATCAAGAATGCCATCAACCGCACCGGCTTCGGCTTTGTATTCTCTTCTGACAATGCGCAATACAAGGGCCGGAATGTCAAGAACATAACGGTTTACAAGGCACGCAACCTGTTAAGTAACGGCAATGAGTTTGAACCCATCTATAAGACGCTGGTCGTTACATATATTGAGCGTATGCTGCGATTCTACAGTGGCGATTTTAAGCAGGATAAGATTCTGACATTTTTCAGCAATAATCCCAACAGCCAGAAGAGCAGATGGGATGCAGACCGTCAGTATGTTAATTCTATTCTTCAGGACGGGGATGAACTGGATTTCAGTATTGACGAGAAAAACGGTGTCTGCGATGTATTAGTGACCTTTGCGAATACCACTAAAAATCTGAAAGTACAGCTTACGAGAAAAGCTGGAAATGAATAATCTTGTACATGCCGTACAGATAAAAAATAGGAGGAAACAAAAATGGGAGTACGATTGAGTATCGAAGGAAGCGAGTCTATCAAGTTACAAGAGACCAGCATCACCGGCATTGAGTTTGGAGCGGATATCCCTCATGATTCCAATGCAAGATCTACGGATCTGGGGTCAACGGTATTGATCACGGGGAAGATTCTGGCAGCCGTAGACGGAGAAACAGCGGATGACACCAGCAAGCTTGCAAAGTGGTCTTTGGTTCCTGCTGAGAAATCCGACTGTTACCGTAAGGTGCAGATCAATGTGGTGAGTGCATCTCAGATTGTGCGTCAGATCACCATTCCCAATGCGTTCGTGGTGGGATACGAAGAGGATTTTACGGATGAGAACGGAGCAGGCACTTTCCGCCTTCTGATCAAGCAGAAGAAGGATAAGATGAGCAATCTTAAATTTGAGGGCGGCTTCGGTGAGGAGTAATCGGCAGGCCGGTAAAATAATACATAGATAGCGCATAGCAGATGAAAGGAGACCAATTATGGGATTTACATTAAAGGTGGAGGGAAACACCACGATTGAACTGGGAACCACAAGCATTACCGGAGTAAAGGTCAGCACTGACATTCCGCAGGACAGCAACGCCAGATCCACAGATCTGGGCAGCACGATCACTGTTACGGGAAAGATTCTGACCGCCGTGGACGGAGATCCGTTTGACGCAACCAGACAGCTGGGCTTATGGGCACTGGTTCCTGCAGAAAGCTCTGACTGCTACCGTAAGGTCACTGTGGAAGTGATTGCTGCTTCACAGGTGGTCCGTAAGTATTCCTATCCCAACGCTTTTGTTGTGGATTACAAGGAAGATTACGGCGATGTGGAAGGCATCGGCACTTTTAAGCTGATCATGAAGCAGAAGAAGGATAAGATGGCGCAGGTATCCGTAGAAGGTGGGTACAGCATTAATTAAACAGGAAAATTCCGCATGCAGCTTTGGCGGAAAGACATAAAAGGGGGCTGCCTGCTTGCGGGTGGTCCCCATTGATAAATCTACTGACAGGCGGCAGTACATGAAAGATTACTATAAAATATTGGGCGTAGACAGACAGGCATCAACGGAACAAATAAAGAAGGCATATCGCAGTCTGGCTAAGAAATATCATCCGGATGTGGTAAAGGATGATAAGGCAAAGCAAGAGCGCATGTATGAAATTCAGGAAGCCTATGCATGTCTGGAAAATGAAGAACGCCGTAAGAAATATGATGCAGAGTGTCTGAAAAGCCCCCGAAACACTGTGAACGCAGGGGAGAAAGTGAAAAACGGCAGAACCTCTTTTGGAGAGAAGAGTCCGGATATGGGACAGTTCGAACGGTTTTTCGGATTTCAACCCGGCAGGGGGATGGAAACTTATCAGGACCATAGAAGCTCAAAGCCGGAGGGGCCTATCAAACCCGAGGAAATGTTTGCAGCCTTTTTCGGAAGAGGAAGCATGCAGGAGGCAGAAAAAAGAAATGCGGCGGGAAGCAAAAGGAAAAAGAGTTAAACAGACGCTGGATGTTCTGATTATTTTATGCGGAGCAGGTGCTGTTTTCCTTGTCTTTAAGGAAATAGGGACATGGCGCTTTGCACCTGCGGTTTATTTTGTCATTGTTATCGGAATGGCAGCGGCGATATATGATCTTTTCCGGCTCAGCGGCAGCAAGAATACGGAAGAGATCATGCCAGAGGCGGAAAGAATACAGGGGATACAAAGGCTGATTCTGCTGGATGAGGAAGGAAAGCCCATTAAATCATGGGACTTGCAGGGAAAGATTTCCCTGATCATCGGAAAAGCCGGGCGGGATCAGGAGCTGGATATTGATCTGTCAGACTGTGAGTACAGCAGCTTTATTGACTTTCAGCATGCTGTGCTGAATTTCTGTCTGGATCAATGGTATGTGGAGGATCTTGGGTCTCAGAACGGTGTAAAAGTAGGAAAGGTGGAAGACGGGGAATGCTACAGGGTGATCCACCGCCCCTGTAAGGTTGTGGCAGGAGATGTTCTTTACATTGCGAATACGAAGCTGCTTCTGACGTAATGTGAAGTAGAGATAAAAAGGATAGGAGATGGGAGAAAATGGGTTTGGCGAAATGTCCGAATGGACACATTTATAACCCCAGACGTTATGGGAAGATCTGCCCGTACTGCAATATGAAAACGCAGGACGAGGCATTTGCGGAAAAACCGCTGGGATTTGAGCCTCCCGTGGAAATACTGGAGGAGACGGTGCGTCCTGTGTGCGGCTGGATCATCTGCATTGAGGGTGCAAAGGTAGGTATGGATTACAAGATTCATGAAGGTAAGAATTTTGTAGGCCGGGGGGATGAAATGGATATCCAGATTCTGGGGGATAATGAGATCAACCGCAGAAATCACGCTATCATTGTATATGATCCTAAGAACCTAAATACCATGATACTTCCGGGAGATTCTTCCGGTATTGCGTACCTGAACGATAAGCCTGTATATGTACCGCTGGAACTGAATCCCTACGATATCATCAATCTGGGGCAGAGCCGTTTTCTGTTTGTTCCTCTGTGTGGAAATAATTTCTCGTGGGGGGATCTGAAATGACGATGGGTATGCAGGCGTTGTCAGGTCTGGGGCTTGTATACATCATTTTGATCTTCTGCCGCTGCATTTTGAAATGGGGAGATGGATCCTGCGGAACTGATAAGCGGCCGGGGATCGGTATTGCGCAGACTACCGGCAGCCGGCAGGTACAGGCGGACGTTGCCCAGATATGGGACAGCAGTGCCGGGCTGATGGCGGTCATAGCGGATGGAATCGGCAGTGCCAATACGGGTAAAGTCTGTGCACAGGTGGCAGCGGATGCGATTCTGGACCGTTATGAGCCATATTGCGAGCTAAACGATCCGGTATATTTTTTCAGGACATCGTTTCTGGAGGCAAACCAGCGTATCCAGAGAACGATAGGAGAGCGCAGAGGCGGTGCCAGCACCGGCGCAGTGTTTATAAATCGCAGCCACCTGTATTATGCGGTGGCAGGAGATATCCGTGTCGCAGTCATGCGGGGCGGGGAGATGATTCCGCTGAGCAAGGGGCAGACGCTGGATGTTCTGGCGGCGCAGGCCTATGAAGACGGTAAAATATCCAGACAGGATACGCTTTGGAGCATGGAGGAGAAAAAGGTCTGGAGTTATCTGGGACAGGATGGCTTCCATGAGATAGAGGTATGTGAAAAGCCTGTGCTGCTAAAGCCGGAAGATAAAGTGTTATTGATGAGCAAAGGGATCTTTGAGGAACTTTCCTGGAGAGAAATAGAGGATATCCTGATCGACACGGATGATTCCCAGAAATCCGCAGACTGCCTGATCCGTGCAGCAGAGCGGAAGGGAAATCCCCAGAGGGACAATGGAAGTGTCATACTGATACAAAGGTTGGAGGCTTAAATGAGACGAATCAATTCTGATTTTCAGACGCTTCATATATCAGAAGAGGGACAGAAGCTCTCTAACCGAGACTATTTCGGTTATGTGGAGATGGATGATTTTGCCTGCTATGTATTGGCGGACAGTCTGGATGACGAACCGGCCGTTAACAGTGCAAGATTGGTAGTAGACAGTATTATCCGTGACTTTACGGAAGCACCCACGATGGGAAAGGGCACTCTCCGGCGATATCTGCTCAGAGCACATACAGAGCTCCTGAAGCAAAGAGCGGGAATGCATTTAAAGGTTGCTGTGGTGGTGGCAGTGACCGACTACCGGACGCTTCGCTATTGTCATGTGGGCAACAGCCGTCTGTACCTGATCCGGAACGCCCGGATTCTGGAACAGACGAAGGACCAGTCGCTGACGCAGAATCTGTTGGAACAGGAACGGATCCTGCTGGATGAGGCCGCAAGGCATGAAGAGCGCAACAATCTTTATTCCTTTCTGGGGGAAAGAGGAAAGCCGGAGATACAGATTTCCCGGAAAAAGAAGCTGGAAGCAGGAGATCTCCTGATACAGCTTACCAGAGGCGTATGGGAACAGTGTGGAGAGCAGGAACTCCTGCGGATCGTCAATGACGCCAAAGAGACAAAGGATATTCTGGATCAGGTGGAAGACTGTATCCTGATGGAGCAGAACAGTAGAAGTATCGACAATTACTCCATGGCTGTGACTGCTGTAAACAAGGTGTATCAGTCTCCGAAAAAACCGGTTTCCGTCAAAAAGGTTCTGATGATCGTCCTGCCTGTTCTGTTGGTGGTGATTACCGTCGGCGTGACCCTGTTTCTGCGGTACCGCAGTATTCAGAACAAAACGCAGTCCCTGTTGCAGTATATGGAAAGCGGTGAGGAGTACCTTGCCTGCAGTAACTTCCAGAAAGTGGCGGAAGAATATGAGGCAGCGAAAAAGCTGGCCGACAGCCTGCATAAGGAGCAGGAATATCGGGAGGCCGATTCCTATGCGAAACTGGCAGAGCAGGTGATCTTAGCGGATGAAGCATTGAGCGCAGCGGAATATCAGAAAGCACAGGAACTGTATCTTGCAGCCAGACAGATGGCGGTGGAAAACGGAAATGTGGGACTTTCCTATATTGAGGGACAGCTTAACCGGACGGAAGGGTACATAGAAGTGTTTGATCTGATTGCTCAGGGAGAGAGAAAAGAGGAGTATGACAATCTGACAGGCGCCATTGCACTCTATCAGGAAGCAAAGGAAAAGGCTGCAGTGCTTTACTTCATGGATGGAAAGAAGGAAGCACTGGAGTTACAGATGGCAGCGGAAGAAACACTGGAAAAGGAACAGTTAGCGGCGGAGAAACGCCTGCAGGAACAGATCGAAGCAGAGGCGGTCAGCCGGGCACTGGATCAGGATCAGAAGACAAATGACCAGCAGAACGCCATAAATATGGAGAATCAGGGAAATGAACTGTTGGCCCAAGGCAGTTATGAAAGTGCCATTACCTTTTATCGTGTGGCCCAGGCCTCCTATAAGCAGCTGGGTCTGACGGAGCTGGCCGACGGAATTGATAAAAAGATGGAAGCTGCCCAGGCCGGAATTGCAGCAAAGGAAGCGCAGGCGGCAGAGGCGGAGAAGCAGAAATCAGAATAAGGATGTGTGGAAGGGGAAACAGATGGGAGAAAGCATGAGCCGGTATACTTATACCCTGAATCCCAGTCAGGGAGTGACGGAGAAACATACCTACAGACAGAGTGAACTGGAAAAGATGACGACATTTCACCTGCGTGAAATATGCAGAAAAGAGCGTCTGGTGGTTTCTTCTGCCAAAAATGACGACAAGGATGGGCTGATCCGTTTGATTATGCGGTTCAGGGGACAGAAGGAATACCGACATATCAGAGAATTCTGTGAAGGCGGAATGGAACGCATACAGGAGTTTTTGAAGCATCAGGTCATCCGTTTTCTGGAGACTCCGGAAGTGGATATACCCGGTACCATTACGATTTTCCATGATACGGAAATGAATGAACTGGACGGCTACCGGATCAAATCTGAGGAAAAGCTTTTCGCCGGAAATCTCCTGCTGGTGGATGAGGCATTTAAAATATATACCTGTTTCTACATAGAGGAAATAGAGGATGTGGCGTATCTGTTTAAGGGAAAAGGGATGCCGGTATGTCCGTTGGAGAAGCATCAGTATTCCATTCTGTATTTCCCGAATGAAGCAATCTCGGAATTTCTGTATGACTGTTATTACGGAAATCATGTCTTCACGCCCGGACATACGGAGGCTGTTCGCATTCCGCTTCTGGATGTTCAGGAAAGACAGATTCCCCAGGCCGATCTGCCGCTGGTGATCGACTTTGGAAGCTCCAATACCACCATGGGAATCTGTCTGCCGGATGGAAGTATGCGGATCGCGACGGCGAAGGGAAAAACGATTATTCCCAGTGTGATCGGTGTGCAGGAAAAAGCGGGCGGAGAAACGGAATTTTTGTTTGGCTATGATGCACAGGAGATGAACAGGCAGAACTACCGGGATGAGGATGCAGCTGTATTTTATGATATCAAGCGGTGGATCAGCGATGCAGACCGGGTGGAGAGCGTCATATTAAAGAGTGGATATAAATACCAGTTTCCGAGAAAAGAGATGCTCCGTGCCTATCTGGATCATCTTCTGGAAATGGCGCGTCAGCAGTTTAAGTGCAGCTTTACCAATATTCAGCTATTGGCACCGATCCGGCAGAAAGAGAAGTTCCGGCGGGTGTTCAAGGAACTGCTTCCGGAATATACCGTGAACTGCGAGCTGGACGAGGGAATGGCCGTATTGTTCCACAGCATTCACAGCATGATCCGGGCAAAGGAATATGAGGAACGCAGATGGTATCACGCCCTTGTGATTGACTGTGGCGGCGGAACCACAGATTTAACTTCCGGGCGGTTCCGGATTGAGAATAACAGGGTGTCCTATATCATTGATCTGGAAACACGCTATGAAAACGGCGACACAAATCTGGGCGGAAATAACCTGACCTACCGTATTCTTCAGCTTTTAAAGCTGCGTCTGACGGAAGAACTGGGATTTCAGACGAAAGAAGCCTTATTCATAGGGGGCGCAGAGGAAGGCAAATCCGCTTACGAGGAACTGGAGAGACGATACCTTCAGGCAGAAAAGTGGCTGCCTACCCGGTTTAAGGAGTATGAGGGCAGGAGCAGGGAGCAGTATTTCTACGTCAAGAATAATTACTACTACCTTTTTGAACTGGCAGAACAGGTGAAAAAGCTGTTTTTTCAAGCCGGATTCTGTTACAGGCTGAAAATATCCACGAATAAGGGAGAGGATCTCTTCTTAGATAAATGGAAGCTTTCCTTCTGTGGAAAAGGAGATGGCGGATCCGCTGCAGAGCAGCTGGAAACGATTTCCGGACCTTTGGAAATCTGTCTGTATTTACATGAAATAGAGGAACTATTGAGACCGGAAATATATGGACTGATGGAGCGTTTTCTCGATCAGAAATTTGAAAGAGGACAGCTTGCGGAATATGAGATGATCAAGCTGACGGGGCAGTCCTGCAAATCGAGACTGTTTCTGGAAGCGCTCAAACAGTATGTTCCGGGAAAGCGGATACAGGGTGTCCGGCGGGACGATGCAGGGACGGAACTGAAAATGTGCTGTCTGGAGGGAGCACTTGCTTACTTTATGAACTGCAAGCTGGGATACATGAAGGTAAACGAGAACTATAGAGTAGGCAGCCTGCCCTATGAGATTATGGCGTATACCCATGAAAAGGAAGAGAAAACCCTGATTAAGAGTCAGGATACGCAGAATGTGATCGGATACATTTCCCGTTTCCACATCGGAAATCAATTGGATCTGTATCTTAATGATGAACAGGGGGAATGGCTCAGGACATACCATTTTGCCTATGACACTTCTAAATTTGAGAAGACTACCCAGAAGGAGATCGACGAGGATTATGCGGGTACGGTGATTCAGGAAGAAACAGATATCATTTTAGAGGGAGAGATGAAGTTCTTTGTATGGGTTTCCAAGGAACGTTGGGGATTTGTGGTGCTGCCCATCCTGAGAGATCAAGAGGAACTATATAAAGGTGCAGAAACCTTCTTCGATTTTGAAGACGATACCTGGGAACTGAATTTCTTTGACGGAAGGAAGTAGGTGTGCATTATGGGGTGGTCAGGTCAGGAAGACGGCATGGACGTAATGAAAGAGATAATCCAGAAGGAGATACAATCCATAAGCAGTCTGGAAGAAAGGGTGATCTTCAAGAATCTGATGGAAGGAGTCTTTTTATCTCTGTATGACACGAATCGGGAGATGTACGAGGGATTGGAGCGCCGCATCAAAGAAGAATTGGACTATGACAAAAACCGCTATTATGTAAAGACAGGCATTGTGGAGAGGGAATTTTTCGATGCCTCCCACCATCTGCTGTCACCAATGGATGAAAGTGATCTGGCAGAAAAACTGTATGATATGAAGGAAATTCTGCGGGCGGTGGAAGAAGAGGGAGCGTTCCGGCTGATGAAAGTCATGTTACGCTGCGATTTTCTGGAACAGCAGAAACTGCTGGCATTGCAACCTGTGTTTGAAGGCGTCATCGAGACCGAAGAACCGGAGAAGGAATGGAAGGTGGAGATCCGTCTGCGGGAAAATCGGGAGTATCTGAAAAAAATAGAATACCTGTATCTGTTGTTTACCAGAAACGGCATACCCTGGCAGACCGCCAATGCACCCTATCTGTATAAGATGGCGGACATGATCGTGACCGGGCTCCCGGAAGGAATTACCGGCAAAGAGAAAATCAGGCGGGTAACCATCCAGTTTGGAGAATACAGCAGTATGATTCAAGAAGATGTCATTCCGGTATGGAATGTTCAGAGACTTGAGCTGGACAGCATCGGTTTCCCCATACCCTGCGGAGACCATCAGAATTATGAACACAGCGTTTCCCTGAAGAAGCATGGAATAAATCATGCATATCTGGTGGAGGATGACAGGAATGTACAGAGTGTCAGTCAGGAAGGGGAAAGATTACGAATCGTATGTAAAACCGGTGAAGCAAAAAAATGGGGGATCTATCAGATCCGTTCTTCCCAGGAGCAGAAGATAGACCGCTATACCTTTCCCATCATGGGAAACGGCCGGGAAGAAAGCTTTGCAGAGAAATACCAGAGAAAGTGGAACCAGCAGATCAGGACCAAAACAGAGCTGGCGCATTTCATAAAGGGATTCGGGCTGGAGGATTATGTACGTTATCAGGACTGTCAGGTAGAGGACGACTTTCCGGGCAATAGGGAGACATACGCGGTGAACTGCTTTATTCCGGATGAGATCCGGCTCAGATCAACACAGAAGAAACTGGTTCTCTATTTCCAACCGGGAAAACAGGAGAGGTGGCTGCAGAGAGATATTCTGAGTTTTCTGGTATCTGAGGTACAGCGGATCTATCCGGAATATGACTGTGGGGGAATATTGGTATGAGGTACCTCTGGGAAGTACTATTGGAAGCGAAAAAGGAACAGATTCCGGAAGAGAGACTTCGGTTTGTCCATGCGCCACAGGGCAGCGGGTATATGGAACTGTCCCTGCCCTGTCTCAACCAGACCTGGCTGGGAGAAGAGGAGCAGCCGGAAGACATCAACATAGAGGTGAATACCTATTATCGCTTTTATGACATATTCTGTGAAATGTTTCCACCGGATGAGGCAGAGTTCCCCTCACTGCGGGAAAGTCTGACAAATTTATGCCTGCATATGCTGGCACAGAATGATATCAGGATGGGCATGACAAGGGAAGATTACCACAAGAGACTTCTTGCAAAAGAGATTCTGGACGGAAACTTCGGAGAAATAGCAGGAAACGTATTCCGGTCAATGAGCAGCAAAGAGCAGGAGATATTGCTGGGCGGATGGCTGAACAGCTTCCGGACAGGCAGTGTCCTGCCGGTTTTTCTGGATATGGTTCATGGTCTGGTGGCGGACAGCATCGTCTATCACAACAACGCCTATCCGGATGAGATTCTGATCTATACCGGATGGAAGAGAGAGCGGAACCTGGAGCAGAGGATCCGATTCCTGATCGATACGTTTCTGGACATCCGGTATCGGGTGGAAATCTTTTATGAATATCATTTCGGGATAATCGGAGTAGAGGAGACGATGCGGATCGGGGAGATCGCGATCTGCTGAAGGGAGAGAAAATGTTTCAGAATATTTATCCTGTGTTTGAACCCAAAAGACTTTTAAAAAAAGAGATGTTGGAAAATCTCAGGGATTTTCCCAGAAGCCTGTTTGGATTTCAGTATCAGAATTACAGTGATGGAATTCTGTATGGATGTGACATTACGGGAACGGAGACAGGGCTGATTCTTCTGCCGGGAATATTGTGTTACAAAGGTGTGCCCTATTTTCTGGAGAGACCATATCCTGTTTCGTGTAAAGCAGAAGGAAAAGTGGCATATGTAAAGGTACATTTCTGGGATAAGACCATCGGCAGCGGCGGTGAAGAGTATTTGTCACAAATCATTGTGGATGAACAGGAGCCGGATGCAGAACAGGAACTGGAGCTGGCACGGTTTAAACTTCAGGCGGGAGCAAGACTTCGCTCAGACTATGTGGACTTTTATGATTACGAGACCGAATTTGATACGGTGAATCGTATTTACGTGCCTTATGCCGCACCGGATCATCCCGGCATCTGGCCGCAGATTTTAAAGAGCTTTGCAAGAGAATTATTGAAGTATGCTGTGACAGATCCGTGGGATTGTGCATTCTGTCTCCAATGTCTGCAAAGGAAGGAAGCCATGCCTTATGAGGCGGTCCGTGCCTATCTTCATGCAAGGCTGGGGCAGAATAAGGAATACACAAATATGCAGATGTATGGCGCATTGAAGAGAATTCTGGGTGAAGCGGGCGGAAGGGAAGAGATTCCCGGACAGACCCGAAAGAAAGAGGGAACATTGCTCATGCTTTAACGGTGTGAGGGAAAAGGAGGCGGCAGGCATGGAAAACGAAATGGATTTGTCCATAGCACGGTTTATCAGAGAGCAGCGGGAACGGGAAGAACAGGAGGAAAGAGAACGCCTGCGGAAACAGTATGATCCCAGGGAGCGGATTACTTATACGCTGGAGGAGATGATAGAGGGGATACGAAGCGGACGACAGTATCTCTATACATTGTTGCTGGAGTTTGAACCGAAGGACCTGTTGGAAGGACGGTTGACGGTTCCTTTTATTAAAAATTTCTATGATGTGGAGCAAAATGAAGCCGGAATGATTCTTTTGGCAAGCAATGCACGCAAGGTTGTTTTTAATGTATCTGATGCACCTTGCACAAAAGTGAAGATGCCTCTGAATAAATGGATCGAGCAGACCAAAGAAGCCATGAAGGATATGCACATATATATTAAGCCCGGGAAAAAGGCGGTGGTAGGAAATATGGAATATTTCTGCTATACGGCGCCTACATCCAGAGGACGTCTTTTTAACATCGTCTTTCGGTTGAAAAAAGGCGGCAGGATATATGCGGGAAACCTGAATTGCCCGGAGGAAGAGCAAAAAGGCATGGGACTGTTGCTAGAGGCAATGGTGCATGTGATTGAGGAAATGAACCGTTAGAAGGGAGGGAGCAGCGTATGGATGCGATTACCTATGGGAGTCTTTTTCTGATACTGGGAAGTACGCGTCTGTCGGTTTTGACATGCTGCATCAGTGAAAATCCCGGGAAGCACGGATTCCTTTCCGCAGATGCAGAGACGCAGGAGGAACTGAAGGATTATCTTCTGTACGAGGAAGATGGTCATATCGGATTATTTGTAATGCTCGGAGAGGCCATAAAACCGTTGTTTTACGGCACGGTGACCTGTATGGAAGTAAAGGCTCAGGGAGGAAGGTGTGTGCTGCATCTGGAGGCACTGACGGAAAGCTATCAGATGGATCTTACAGTAAGGAACCGGTCTTTTCAGGACGTAGCCATGACCTCCCACCAGTTAATTCAAAAGATATTGGATCCTTATTCGCAAAGTCAGATTCTGTTCTCCATAGAAGATAAGGCATTAGGGCAGATTATGGTGCAGTATCAGGAAACGGATTGGGAATTTCTGAACCGTGTTCTTTCCGCGTATGGTGCCAGTGCGTATATTGCAGGCAATGAACCGGGGATTTATCTGAGAGTAGGATTGATGGATACAGAGGAGGATGCAGACTGGGATCTGCTTCCCTATGTTCTGCATCGTAATGCTGCGCCCAGAGAGACAAAAAAAGGACTGAAAGGGCAGATCTGCTATCAGATAGAGACATATGACATTCTTCCATTGGGAGAAAAAGTGCTTTTCAAAGGGAAAGAACTGTATATCGGAAAAATCGAAAGATTTTTCCGGCAGGGACTTTTTGTCAGCAGATATTATCTGTATTTTGCAGAGGGACTGAGGAAAATGAAATATTACAATCCGTTCCTCGGTGGAGTATCCATAAACGGGGTGGTTACGGCCGTCAGCAGGAATCGGCTTCAGGCACAATTAGAGACGGATGCTTTGGCAAATTACAGGAAAAAGTATTTTTTCCCCTTTTCTACAGTGGCAGCATCTCCGGATGGAAGTGGATGGTATTGCATGCCCAGACCGGGGGATCAGGTAAGGATTTTCTTCCCCACCGCAGATGAGAAGGAAAGCTATGCGATTGCAAATATTCAGGGAGATTCGTCGCCTGCATCTGACAGTCCGATGAGCAGGCCTGATCTGAAGGATATTACCATGCCGGATGGAAAGGCTGTCCGGTTTATAGAAGGCGGAATACAACTGGCCGTTGGCGGAAATAAAGGAACTGTCACTCTGACAAATGATGGAAACGCCGAAATTGTTACCGATGATGACATTGAAATCAGCGCGGCGGAGGCAGTGTGTTTCAGCACGGATGGAATGATGAGTGTGACAGCGGGATCCCGGATACAGTTTATCAATGATGCGGGGGGAAATATTACCGTAACAGACGAAACAGTGAAAATCGATGCTGCTATGATTATCAACAATTAGCGGAGGGATATTATGTACAGTTTGCATGATATAGAAGTAAACGGGCTGGATCTGGCAGAGGTGTTGGAGTGTGAAATAGAATCCCGGGCAGGAGAGCATAGTACGCTGGTGATCCTTGCCCGTGTGACAGAAGAAGAGTTTGTATTTGAAATCTCAGATTGTCAGGATCTTGAAGTACTTCTGCGCGAAGGAGAAGGCAGGAAGATCCTGTTCTCCGGCATCCTGACGGATATTCAGATAACGGAAAGCGGTCAGGTGAAGACTGTACGAATAGAAGGAAAGAGCCGCAGCTGGCTTATGGATCGGGAGAAACATTCCCGTTCTTTCCAGAACGCTAAGATGACTTTTCAGGAGTTAGCACAGGAAATACTGGCAAATTATAAGGATGCTGATCTGATCTATGCTGCTGCGGGAAAGGCGGTTGGAAGTCTGATCGTTCAGTATGAGGAGACGGATTGGAAATTCCTGCAGAGAGTGCTTTCCAGGGAAGGTATTATGATCACTCCGGACTGCCGACAGCCCGGCTTAAAATTATATGCGGGAGTTCCGGAGCTTATGGAGTCAGCATTTCCCTGTCATATTCTGGATATGGAAAAGGATATGGACGGATATTATGAGCTGAAGGCAAACGGCAGAGAGGTGCATGCATCGGATTTTACCCGCTATACGGTCGTTTCAGAACAGCTTATGGGAATCTTTGATCCGGTCCGGATACAGGGAAATCCTTTTGTGGTTTATGCATGCAGATATTCCTTTGAAGATCAGGAGATGCAGGGAACTTATAAATTACAAAGTGCAAAGGGGCTTACAAGGCCTGTGATCTATCCCATGCATTTGATCGGGGTAGCGCTGAATGGCAATGTGGTGAACGTATCAGGTACAAAAGTGCAGGTAGCAATGGCAATTGATGGAAACAGCAGGAAACGTGCATTGTACTGGTTCCCCTATTCCACCCTGTCTGCATCCTCAGATGGCAGCGGATGGTATTGCATGCCGGAGGTGGGAGATGATGTGCGGATATATTTTCCTTCCAAGGCAGAATCTGAGGCAATTGCACTGAGTGCTGTAAGTAATTACGATGCACCGCAGAGTGGAGAAGATCGGATGAGCGATCCGGACAACCGGTATCTGCGCACCAAATCCGGGCAGGAGCTTGCACTGGCCCCGGGGTATATAAAGCTTTCCTGTGGAAAAGCAGCATCCGCAGTGACAATTCAGACGGATGGAAAGGTCAAAATACAATCTCAGTCTATGGTGAAGGCAATGGCACAGGAAGAGATTGCGATTCATGCGGAGGAGCAGGTAACGCTTCATGTATCGGAACAATTTATTATGCATAGTCTGAGCGGCGGACAGATTGTATCCAGCAAAGGCAACGTTATTATGCAGGGAACAGAAGTAATCGTGGATTAACATGTTTTGAAGGAGAGACAGATGGACAGAGAAACGGCTTTGCAGAATTACAGAGAAGCGGTATCGAGAAAAATAGCAGCATTCCGCAGCCATATGGGGGATTCTGTTCTGGAACATGCCGAGGATTGGGAGGCTGTGGTAGAAAAAGCCATGAAGCTTCTGGGAGAGCAGATGGAAAAACAGGGAAAGGAGTATGTATGTTTTTTGTATTTTTCTCTGTTGAAGTCAGATACGATCAACAGAAACTATCGGGTTCAGCTTCACGGTCTCGATATGAGCTGGTATATGGATAAGGAACCGGTTGAGGTGTATGTGGATGTAAAGGAATTGCTTACACCTTTGGATGAACTTTGGAATGAGTTAGTTTGTGCCAATCAGGGATATGGTGTCTCTGTCAATGAATATGACATTCAGAATCTGCTGTTTGATGAACTGACCATTATGGACAATATGATCTGTCAGGTGCTTCGCTATCGTCTGCGGGACTGGGAGAAAAAGGGAATCTTTGAGCCTGTTACCCGTTCTCCCTATTGGGTTCTGAGGTGGGGGGAATATCGTGATCAGACCGAAATACTGGTTCAGACGGACCGGGTGGAAAAGGATCCCGGCGTCTGGAAGACCGAACTGTCAAAGGCAGCCAGAGAGCCGGAAAAGATGGTGTTCAGTTATTGGTATAAAGGCACCTATGCAGACAGAACGATCCGGGACATGGATATGCGCTTTATTACGTTTGAGGAAAGCACCGTACAAAACATTGTATTTCAGAACTGCAATCTGGAAGGAAGCCGTTTCCCCGGAACCAGACTGACGGGATGCAGCTTTGAAGGGTGTAATCTGTGGGGGGCAGATTTTCGGGAGTGCACGTTTGAACAGACATCTTTTGCCGGAGCTGAACTTACTGCCGCTGTGTTCCCCGCAGAAAGTGTTCCGTTTCTGGAAATCAGTGCAGAGCAGCTTCAGGTAATCCGTCTGGACAGGGAGGAAGAATCATGAGGTATTTCTTTATTACGCAGGACAAAAATCTGCCGGGATCTATTCAGTATCGTGATTTTGATATCAATGGGAGCCGTCATGTGTTTTCTAAAGAGGACAGCAGCCAGTTGGACAGTGTTGTGGCATTGTATCTGGCAGGGGATGGCAACGAGGCCAGATGGGATTTTCTACAGCATCCGGTAACCATGTTCTCCAGAAGATTCCGGAATATTCTGGATGCGTATGAACCGGGATTGTTCTTCCAGGAGGTAGTTCTAATCCACAAGGAGAGTTCCCGGCAGTACCGGTATGTACATACGTTAATGGATCAGCTGGATGCGGTGGGAAGTCAGACGGAATATTATCCCAACGGGACGGTAAAGCGTCTGGTTTTAGACAGCGGGAAAATTGGACAGCATAACCTGTTCCTGCTGAAAGGGAACCAGAGAAAGGATCCGATTGTCAGTCTGCCTCTGGCAGAGAGCCTGCTGCGGCGCAGGCCGATGGGAATACACTTTGAAGAAGTGGAGGTGCAGTAAATGAGTGAGATACAGCCAAGTCTGGGAGAACTGGAGGATGCACAGAATACTGCCTATGAGAATTTCTTCACAGCGCGGGATGCTGTTACGGCGGCTGGGGAAAGAGTTGCTGCCGCCGATGAAGCGGTATGTCTGGCAGAGAAAAAGTATATGAACGGTGAAATCAGTGTGGAAGAGTGGGAGGCAACGTTACAGGAATTAAGCGATGCACAAGTGGCTGAGACAGCGGCAAATGAGAACTATGAAGCTGCGGCAGCGGGGGCGCAGGCGGCAGCGGAAGCGGTGGAGGCCAAAAAACAGGAACTTCGTGACAGCCGTGTAAATGACACCGCTTATGTGGTACATTGTGCCCGGATCGAGTGCCCTTTTGGTATGCGTGAAAGCTATCTGGCACTGGATGCTACCCATGGGGTACTGACGCACCAGATACCGCAGATGACGGTAAAAGATATGATTCTGAATACAAATATCATTAACTTCGGTGGATGCCACAGCAGGGAGAACCCTGATGTTCAGGCGGAGATTGAAAAAACCAACGCCATCATAGAATCCAAAAAAGACTGGCGGGACGATGTGGTGGGCTATTTCACAAAGAAATGGAATGAGCGTGTAACAATCATAAAAGCAGGGATCGGTCTTGCAAAAAAACTATTAGGGATGAAAAAGAAAGAAAAGACCGAAGAAGAAAAGCTGGAAGAAATGAGTTCAGATTTTGTTGGTGAGTGCAAGGCCCAGTTCCCTGCGGACGGAGAATGGCTGGAAGGGCATGAAAAGGTATTTATTAATGGGGAACCGTTGCTGTTGCGCAGATGCAGTATCATGTGCAGTTACGGAGGATGTGTAACGATCTTGCTTTCGGGACAGCCGGAATAGGAGGAAAAAGGTATGGAGCTTGCTTATCAGGGTCTTTTCATTCGACTTCCCTTTGAAGGTGCGGTTGGAGTAGAAGCATTTGAAATGAATGCGTCATTTAATGACCATGTCACATTAAGGCTGTTACTTCTGGTGGAAGAAGAAAAGATAGAAGCTCTCATTCATGGTATTGGGGATGGGGATGATATAGAGGTATATAAGGCGGAGGCTGATGGGCTTTTATATGCCGGAAAGATTACAGACGCTAAAATGGAGCAGGATCGCAGCCTGCACCTTTTGCAGCTGGAAGCAGCTTCTTATACCATGGAATGGGGGCTTGCACCGGTAAGCCAGAGCTTTCTGAACTTAGACACAACATACAGGCAGGTTATGGACAAGGTCCTTAAGAATCAGAAGGATGCGGAAATTCTGGACTGTGCTACCAAAGGAGCTGTGATTCCTGATTTCCTGCTTCAGTATGAGGAGAGCGACTGGAATTTCCTCGTGCGTCTTGCCAGTCATTTTCATACCTTTATGGTACCGGACTGCCGTGCGGCGCATGGACGGGCCTATTTTGGAATTCCGGATCTGGGGGAAGAATATGTCCTGAGCGATGAAGAGTTTACAGAGATCAAGGATATGGACCAGTATTATCGTCTGGGCAGAGAACAGAAAATCCTTCCGCAGGAAACCCTTAAATGGAAAGTGACTGCCAGGCAGGATTTCTGTCTGGCACAGAAGGTACGCTTCCGGGGGATCAGTGCCATTGTCACAAGGATACAGTATCAGACGGTAGAAGGAGAACTTGTACGGACTTATGAACTGAGCCGGAGAAAGGGTGTGTTATGTGCCCCTGAAAAGAATCCTCATATTTTCGGTATGAGCATCCCCGCTACGGTAAAAGAGCGTTCGGGAAATTGTGTCAGGGTGCATTTCCATATTGATCCGGAATATGATAATTCCCCTAATGTAAAATACTTTACTTATGCGATCGAGAGCAGCTTTATCTACTGTATGCCGGAGGTGGGAAGTCAGGTACATATTTACTTCCCCGGGGATGATGAGAAAGATGCTATTGCAGTTCATGCCATCCGGACATCCGGAGGTTCCTCCTCATCCGGTTATGCACAGATACCGGACAACAAATCTTTTTCCAATGTAAATGGGGCGGAACTTTTGATGACTCCATCTAAGGCTATCGTATCTGCCGATCAGGAAAAGCAGACCTGTGTCTATCTGGATACGGATGGAAATGCCCTTATCACAGGGAAGAAGATTTGTCTTCATGCGGAAAAGAACCTGATTGTGGGCGATCCTGCAGAGGAAGACGGACAGGCTTCCAGACAAATGGTGCTGGAGGCGGAGGAACTGACGGTTCAGGTCGGAGGGAACGGTTCTCAGATCAACTTAACGGATGAGGCACGGATTATAGCAGCCTTTGTAAAGATGGATGCATCGGACCGGTCGCCTGCTGCAAATCCGTCTCTGGAAGAACTCAGATCATCTGTAACAGCGAATGATGAGACCAACAGAAAAAATATCAATGAAGATGTCAGCAATGAGCTGGTGGAGAAATTCGAGGAAGGCAGAACCGGTATTCTGAAAGGGATCGTAAAAGTGGCTGCCACAGTTGCAACTGTGGCGGTAGCGGTAGCGCTGACCGCAGCAACCGGCGGTGCTGCGGCAGTTATTATTGCAACCGTGGTGTTGGGAGCAGCTACGGCTGCATATGCTGCTGCAGATGTGGGAGAAGGAATAGACAATTACAAAAATGCCCAAAGCGGTGATTTAAGTCAGGGACACAATTTCATGCGGGATGACGTATTCGGTGGAAACGAGCTCCTGTATGAACTGGTGAGAGCGGGTACGGAGATTGCCTTCGGTGTTGTATCCGGCTGTGCAATAGGTAGTGCATTTAATAAATTGATGACAGCAAAAAAATTCATACATCTTGCTAAGGAAGCAAAATGTCTGAAGGCAGTCATGCAGATAGGGGGAAATGTCCTGGATGGTATTTTTGATGATCTGGCACGGACAGGAGAGATCAATCCTGCCAGGACACTATGGAATATCGGGATAGGATTTGTACAGGGCAGTACCGGTAGTGGCATCCGTGACGGACTATTGAGTAAATTAGGTATTGAAGGATGTTCCTTCGGAAACCATCTCATTAAGACATTTCTGGGCGGTTTTATTGACACCGGCATAGATGGGGTGGGTTCTGCTCTGAGTGAACAGGACTTTGATCTGAAGAGCAGCCTTATCCAGAATCTTTTCTTTAATGGACTGGACGCTTTTATCAGCGATCCTGTGGACGCAGTCACGGGAATCTATGTCATTCAGGCTACGGATTTCCTGCTGGCCAGCGTGCCCTTTGCCCTGAAACTGGAACGGTCCTATTATTCTACCAATAATACGGTCTCTGTACTGGGGCTGGGATGGAAATTCCCATATGCCAGCAGGATATATCGGGATACAAGGGATGTGGAGCATACCCGGGTTCATCTGGAGACCATCACGGGTCATTCTGTGTGCTACGAGGAGCAGGATGGCCGTTGGGTGAACCAGAGCAAGGGAGCATCCAGATTCCTGATGGAAGTACAGGAGGCAGAGATAACCGGACAGGAGCGGTATGTGCTTACGGATGTGGTGGACCATACCCTGAGTGTTTATGATGCCAGAGGACTGCTTCAGTCTGTGGAATATCCAAATCAGCAGCGCTTAAGCTTTGCCTATGGAGAAGAGGGGCTGGAACGGATCGTTACGCCCCTGGGCAATGTACTTCAGGTAGAGTGCCGGGGTGGGCGTATTCTGCAGATTACGGATGAGATCGGACGCAGGACCCAGTATCGCTATGAGGGCGATCTTCTGGTGGATGTGGTGCATACGGACGAGGGGATTACCCACTACGAATATGATGAAAACGGACATATTTCTTCCGTTACGGATCAGAACGGAAGTTGTTATCTGGAGAACGAGTATGACGTGAAGGGCAGGGTCACCCGTCAGAACTTTTCAAGCGGTGTGTACCAGACCTTTACTTATGATGATATTCATCACAGGAATACCATTTATTACAGCGAAACGGGCAAGACGGAGATCTATGAATACAATAACCGGTTTCTGAAGGAACGGATAATTTATGAGGATGGTTCGTTTCAGACCTATCAGTATTCGGATGACAACTTAAAGGTGGAAGAAATCAGTCGTCTGGGCAGCCGGAAAGAGTGGGAGTACGATGCCTATGGAAGAAGCATCCGGGAAAAATTCCCGGATGGCTTTGAAGTGCACCATGAATATAATGAGCACCATGATCTGGTACATACATGGGACAGCGACGGAAGAGAGACCCTCTATACTTATGACCAGGAACACAATCCGGTCAGGACGATGGAAAAGATCAAAGAGGGCAAATGGAAAGAAACGGCCCGGAAGTATGATTTCAGGGGAAGATGCATTCTGGAGCGGGATGCCCTCGGAAACGAAAGCCTTAAGGAATATGAAGCCAACCGGGCATACCCCAGCCGTGTCATTACGCCGAAGGGGGAGGAGACTGCCTACGGCTACGATACCGTAGGCCGCAGACTGTCCATCAGCAATACTTACGGCACGGTGGAGCTGGCTTACAATTCCAGGAACTTTGTCACCAGCCGCATCGACGGGGAAGGCTACACCACCCGCAGATTCTATGACCGCATGGGCAATCTGACCACTTACTATCCACCCGTGCAGTGGGAAAAGAAAGAGAGCGGCTATGAGTACCGCCACGATTTTCTGGAACGTGTGGTAGATACCATATCTCCCCTGCAGGAACATCACCGTGTATTCCGCAACTTTGACGGGGACATCACCAGCCGGATCCATCCGGTCAGCTATGCCCTGAAAGGCGATGAGGGAGAAGGAACCCGCTATGAGTACGATTCTGACGGGAACTGCATCCGTATCCTTTATCCGGACGGAGGCGTGGAGCGGAGATTCTATGATGCGGACGGCAACATGATCAAACAGGTACAGCCGGAATCTTATGATGCAGATTCGGATGACGGCAATGGCTACCGCTATGCCTATGACGCCTGCGGCCGGATGACAGAAGTACAGGATCCCGGGGGGAACATCCTGCACACCTACGAGTACAACGGGCACGGACAGATCCTCCGGGAAGTGGACGGCGAAGGAAAGGAGGTCCTCTATACCTATAATGATCTGGGCTGGAAGATCCGGGAACAGATAAAAGTGCAGGAGACCGATCCTGCGCTGTACCGTGTCATCGCCTATACCTATGACAGTCAGGGCAATAAGGTGGAGGAGGCCTACGGACAACAGGAAGTAGAACGGGACGGAGAGCCGGATGGCTGGCACCGGATCCATTTTTCCTACGATAAAAACAATCATCTGAATGTAGTGAAAGATGACTTTGGGGCAAAAATGCGCTACGATTATGACTGTCTGGGAAATGTAACGCTGGAAGAGCGTGTCATTGCGGACGGTGTTCATAGTGTCATTCATTATGCCTACAATAAAAACGGGTGGCTTGTTCAGCGGACGGAGGAAATCCAGGGCAACGGCCCGGTACAGGCCGCCGTTACAAGATATGCCTACGATGCCAACGGCAACCTGACAAAGATCACCACCCCGAAGGGCTCCGAGATCCACAGAAGCTACGATGCGGACGACCGCCTGACCGGGGAGAGAGTCCTTGACAGAAAGAACGGTATCGACAGACGGGTGCAGTATGCCTATGATGCGGCCGGAAATGTGCTGAAACAGGCCATTCTGGGAACGGACGGGGAATGTCTGGAGAGCAGCACCCGGTATGACCTGAAAGACCGGGCGACCCACAGAACCAATCCGGCAGGAGGGGTGACCCGCTATCTCTATGACTGGAATGACAGGCTGCGGAAAGAGATCAGTCCCTACGGCTACGAGCCGGAAAACGATGACGGGGTAGGCGCAGCCTACACCTATGACAGCCGCGGCAACCGCATCCGTACCACCAATGCATTAGGTGAAGTGGTACAGGAGCTTTCCTACAACCTGCGGAATCAGCCGGTCATCCAAAAGGATACGTTTGGAAACCGGACAGAGCTTTCCTACGAACTGGACGGAAAGATCAAGGATGTCCGGCGATCAGGGAACCATCAGCGTACCCTCCAGCAGTATGAGTATAATGCCAGAGGGCAGATCACGGGAGTTGTGGACGGCAACCAGAATCCCATCTCCTATGACGTGGACAGCTGGGGACGCATCACAGGCATTGGCTTTGCGGACGGGGGGAAGGAAGGCTATGAGTACACTCCGGCAGGGCAGGTCAGCAGGACTATAGACGGTAACGGTAATGCGGTGCAGTACCGCTACAACAGTCTCGGCAAGATCAGCGAGAGAATTGACCAGCTGGGCGATACAGAGACCTTCCGGTATGACGAGGAGGGCAACCTGTCCCTGCACATCGACAGGGACGGAAGACAGCTGCAGCGCGCCTGCAACGTATTCGGTCAGCCTGTGTATGAGAAGGCGTCCGATGCAGAGGGAAAACATACCAACATCAGCACCTGGCACTATGACAGCCTGGGCCGGGTGACCCGTGCCGTCTGTGACGGGAAGTCCTATGAATACATCTACGATGCATATGGTAACCTGAAAGAGAAGCGTTCCAACGGGAAACGCTTAGTTTCCTATACCCATGACAGGGCAGGGCAGATCACGGAGATCAGGGATCCCGCAGGAGTCAGCACCCGGTATGAGTATGACATTCTGGGCAGACGAAGCCGCATCTTTAATGATGACGGACTGGAAGTGCGCTACGGCTACGATGCTTTGAACCGCATCAGTCGCATCCATTATGGTAACGGTGTGGAAACCGCCTATACCTATGATGGTGACGGCAACATCCGCACACTGGAAACCAGGGCGGGAGAAGATGTCCTGCTCTCCTTTGCATACCGGTATGACGGCAACGGTAACCGCACGGCGAAGACAGGCACACAGGCGACTCTGGGCGGCATTACTTCTGAAATCACCACAGGGAATAATGCGTTGGATCTCTCCTATGCTTATGATGTCCGGGGACAGCTTCTGGAAGAGCGGCGGAATGGCACTTCTGTCTGCTATGCCTATGACAAAGCCGGAAACAGAATCCGGAAGACGGATGTACAGGGAGAAATCCGCTATCTTTATAATGCGAAGAATCAGCTGATCGCAGAAGAAAGCCCTGCCGATAGAAAACAGTTTTCTTATGACCGTCAGGGCGGTATAATAGAGGAGAAAAATGCAGCCGGAATCCGTCTGTTCTCCTATAACAGCCGCCACCAGCAGACAAGGGTGGAAATCGAAAACGGCAACGTGCAGGAGAACCGCTATGACGCGGAAGGCCTGCGGTTTGAACTGCTGGAAAACGGCAGGAGAACCAGCTTTGTCTACCACAATGGAGAGCTTCTGCAGGAGGAGGGAAGAGAAGAGCAGGGCACCAGTTATCATCTCGGGGCAGGGATGGAAGCGTTCCGCAGAGGACAGGAACTGTCCTACTACCAGAGGGACGAACAGCTCAGTACGGTATTTGTTACTGATGGACAGGGAGAAATCCGGAACAGCTATCAGTATGATGCCTTTGGCATACCCCTTGAGACCACAGAACAGCTGAATAACCGCATCCGTTATACGGGCCAGCAGTATGATGAACTGACACAGCAGTATTACCTGCGGGCGAGGTATTATAATCCGGTTGCCGGGCGGTTCATGCAGGAGGATGTATACCAGGGGGATGGACTGAATCTGTATGCGTACTGCGGGAATAATCCGGTGGTGTATGATGATCCGAGTGGGTATAAAAGGAAAGCTTGTCCTCCGCAGGGGAAAATTAGTGAAAGTGTTGATGAGAGTGGTACATCTTCTGTAGCTAAACCTAATCATGGACAAGGATTCTCATCTAAAGGATACAATCCGAAACCAGGAGAAAGAACTCGAGATCAGCGGCTGTGAGGAACTGAAGGCGGCAGCGGATGCTTATGCCGGGGAGCATGGTTGGGAACCGGTGAAAATTTATGCCGGGGAAGCAGAGAAGGATTTCCTGTTGGATACGAAGAGCAACCTGTCGAAAGATATGGGACGTCCGGTAACGGTCACCGCGGATGTGTATCTGAAGGATGGCGAGGAACTGGATTTGGATGGCATCCGGATCAAGGTTCTGGCAACGCCCGGACATACCGCGGGTGGTGTCAGCTATTATTTTCCGGAAGGAGGGTTCCTGATCTGCGGTGACACCCTGTTTCAGGAATCCGTGGGAAGAACCGATTTCCCCACCGGCAGTATGAGTACACTGGTGCGTTCGGTGAAGGAGAAGCTGTTTACTCTGCCGGAGGATACGGTAGTCTATCCGGGACACGGCGACAGCACCACCATCGGACATGAGAAGAAATATAATCCGTTTTGTGTATAACTATTCAGAGCCATGTAAATAGCGTTAATATTCGTCGAATGCTGGCATTCGTAAGAATATTATATGATATTTATATGGCGAAGTAACCACATGAGCAAAGGGAAAGCTGCGTAGCAGTGGCTTTGCGAATGGGGTTCTGAATAGTTATAATACTGAAATATATTCGGGCACAGAAAGAGTTATCTCTGTGCCTGTATTTATGTAAATGAGGAAAATACAATGAAAGTAGTGAAATTATCCCATCCTAACTATGAATATGATGTACATTCTCTGGTGAAGGCTTTTTATGCGGAGGACCAGGTCACGGTCATCACCCCGGAGACAAAACCGGAGAAGCTGGCAGAGCTGGAACCGCAGGTCAGTCTGGAAATCGAACTGGCCGAGACCGGAGCGAAGATCCGTGTGGGGGAAGAGGATTTCCTGTGGAATGCAGAGACAGCAAACCTTGCAGATGGGTATAAGAACGGTCTGAAACGTTTCCTGTACCGCACCTTAAGCAAGGTGACCGGGCAGGAACTGCCATGGGGCAACCTCACGGGCATCCGTCCCACGAAGATTGCCTACGGTATGCTGGATGAGGGCAGAAGTGATGCAGAGATCCTGGACTTCATGGAGCAGAGCCATTATGTCAGCGAAGAGAAGGCACTTTTGGGAATCGATATTGCGAAGAGAGAGCGGGATCTGTTAAAAGAGATTCATTATGAGGGCGGCTACAGTCTGTACATCGGGATTCCGTTCTGCCCTACAACCTGTCTCTATTGCTCCTTTACCTCTTATCCGATCGCTGCATTCCGCAGGCAGGTGGACGCCTATGTGGACGCTGTGATCAAAGAGATGGATTATGTGGCGGAGAACTTTCAGGACAAGGTACTGGATACCGTCTATATCGGCGGTGGTACGCCCACCACACTGGAACCGGAGCAGCTGGACCGTCTGATCACGGCATTAAAGTCCAAGTTTGATTTCTCTACCGTGAAGGAATTCACTGTGGAAGCCGGTCGTGCCGACAGCATCACCAGAGAGAAGCTGGAGGTACTGTACCGTCATCAGGTCAGCCGCATCTCTGTGAATCCCCAGACTATGAAGCAGGAGACACTGGATATCATCGGCAGGAAGGCCAGCGTGGAACAGGTACTTACGGCATACCGGCTGGCAAGAGAGGTCGGCTTCGACAATATCAATATGGATCTGATCCTGGGGCTACCGGGAGAACTGGAAGCGGATGTACAGCGCACCATCGAAAAGATCGTGGAACTGTCCCCGGACAGCCTGACCGTGCATTCCCTGGCCATCAAGCGTGCATCCCGCCTGAACCAGTGGATCCAGGAGAACGGCGTCTCCATGCTTCACAACACCGACGAAACCATGAAGATCGCCGCAGCGGGAGCGGAAAAGCTGGGAATGAAGCCCTATTACCTCTACCGCCAGAAGAACATGTCCGGCAACTTCGAGAACACCGGCTACGCCCGCCCCGGAAAATACGGCCTGTATAACATCCTCATCATGGAGGAGAAACAGACCATCGTGGCTTTGGGAGCCGGAAGCATCACCAAGAGAGTCTTCCCCGACGGAAGAATCGAGCGGTGTGACAATGTGAAGGATGTAGGGCTTTATATCGAGAAAATCGATGAGATGATTGAACGGAAGAAGGAACTGTTCGCAGAGTGATAGTAATTCTCTTTGTGAGCGTTGCATCGGGACAGTCAGTGGAAATCTTGTTTGTATTTAAATCGCCGTTTTGGACGAAAAAAATACAAAAATGTGGAATTTTACCGTTTGAAAAGTCTCCATTTTCGCTATATAAGCAAAATAAGTAAATTCCGTACAAAAATTTCTGATTTGGGAAATTTTTTGTATGGAATTTGTCGTTTTTATGCTATTTACACCAAAACAACCTTGACTTTACAGGTGCAGACCAAGCTCTCTCACAAGAGAGAGCTTTTGGGACCTAAATAGCCTTTTTAAATATTTTTTATGTCCAGTTACGCAATAAATAAAATTTTTTTGTGATTTTTGACGATAATATAAGTGTAGAAAAAGAGCAGTCTGGAGGTGGAAATTTTGCATATTGGGATTTGTGATGATGAAGAAAATGTGAGGGCATATATCCGAAAGCTGATAGAGCAGCAGAATGAGGAATGTCAGATCACAGAATATGCTTCCGGGGAAGAATTATTGCAGGCAGAAAAAGAGAACAGTGAAAAAATAGATGTACTGTTTCTTGATATTGCAATGGGTGATATAGATGGTATGAGCGTGGCAAAGCAGCTTCGGCAGATACAAGCAGATAAGGAACAGGCGGCATGGGGCAGTCTGCCTTTGCTTATTTTTGTGACAGGATACTCCGAGTATATGCCGGATGCGTTTTCGGTCAATGCGTTCCAGTATATAGTAAAGCCGATAAAGAAAAAGGATTTTGTGAATGTCTTTACACAGGCAGTGCGGGAATATCAATATTTGACAGAGCAGAAAGATAAAACAGGAAAAGAAATCACTGTTGGAAATGGTGCAAATATGCAGACCATAAAGGCAGATGATATTTTCTACATAGAAAGCAGCAATCATAAAATATTCATCTGTCTGGAAGATAAGAAAATAGAGCATTGGGGAAAAATAAGTGACTTAGAGCAGGAACTGAATCCGGAGTTTTTCCGCATTCACAAAGGATATTTAGTAAATCTGAAACAGATAGAAGGCTATGACCGTACAGAGGTATGTATGAAAAACGGAAACAAGCTGCTTATATCAAAGTACAAGTATCAGGATTTTGTAAAAGCATATTTGCAATACATTTCGGAGGAGAGTTAAATGAGCCAGTCAGGGTTTGAGATGTTTTCCAATGTGGCAGGAATGGTCATCGTGATAGCAGATGTGATATTTTTCTATGCTCTCTGGAACATTTTTTGTAAAAATAAAAAAGAAAAATGTCCATGATGATAGGGAGTGTGTTACTGCTCTTAAATATTGGATTGGGATTTATATCAAGTTTGCCGACAAGTGGGCGGCTGATAATATCGGCTATTGCCATTTTGACTTACAGTATTGTCCGATATAAAAAGCATTGCGAGAAACCGGTATTTATTCTTACTTTGTTTTATGGACTGCGTTCTTTCAGTTTGTTAGTTGCCAATAGTGTATTTCAATATGTGAATAATTCTGTATTTCAGTTATTGGATAGTAGCAGTGAAAATTATATAGAAAATATGTATTTGTATTTGGTATATACGCAAATATTGTTGTTTGGATTATACATCGTATTGTTTGCTCTTATGCTGACGGTTGTGTGGAAAATAGTAATTTCATTCAACAAAATGAGTTGGTATGATGTGTGGTTTCTTTCGGTATTGAATGTAGCGGGTGGCTTATTTGCAGAGGTAATTATAAATATAAGCATCGTAAAAATTAAAAATGAAGTATTTGATTTATTTCAGGTAAAAGAAGAACTGCTCTGGAAACTTCCGTTGATTGCGGTATTACTGTTTTTAGGAGAATTGGCAGCAATAACGATTTATCAGAAATACAGGGAATTGCAAAGAGAGAAAGAAAACTATTTCGTGGAACAGCAGCAGATTAAGGCGATGAAACTCCGCCTGGAGGAAGCGGAGAATTTCTATGGCAGTATTCGCAAAGTACGGCATGAAATGAAAAATCACATGACCAACATTAAAGGTCTGGCGGCAAGAGATCAGTATGAGGAAATTGACCGTTACATAGAAAAGCTGGACGCAACTATTGAGGAACTGGATTACAAATATGCAACCGGAAATGCCGTTACAGATGTGCTTATCAATGACAAATACAAGAAAGCCATTAGGGAAGAAATTTTATTTGATGTGAAGTTTGACTATCGGGACAGTGATACCATATCCGTTTTTGACATGGGAATGATTTTGAATAATCTGCTGGATAACGCAATCGAAGCCTGCCGGAAGATAGAGAAGGAGAAACGGTATATTAGGCTGTCACTAAAACGGAAAGATAACTTCTTGCTGATTACGGTGGAAAATAGTTTTGATGGAATATTACAGCAGGCAGAGGACGGACTTCCCCGAACCATGAAAGAGACAGAACTGCCGGAAATATTGATGGAGCATGGAGTGGGACTTAGAAATGTGAGAGAACTGGCGGAACGTTATTTCGGGGCAGTAAATATAGAGGCAAAAGGGAATAGATTCAAAGTAACTGTGATGTTGCAGAAACAACAGTAAAAATGGATGTTGAAAAGGAGGATACCAATATGTCAATGGAGATTACAAATAATTACGGTAACTATATAACGGGTTATGCAAATGCTGCAAAAAAGACAGGCAGTACCGAGAGTAAGAACGAAGAAGAAAAAGGAGTAAAAACAAGTACAGTGGAGTTGAAGACCTCAACACATGGTGTAACCAAAACTGCACAGATTAAGACAGGCTTCAGTAATGTAAACGACTACTCTAAATATTTGCAGGAAAAATACAGTTATATGAATACGGGAAAAACATCAATGTCTGGTATTCCAACAACGGTAACTGTATCAAGTGCCTTTCTAAAGAAGTGCATGAATGATCCGGAAAAGGCAAAATATTTGGAAGAAAATCTAGAGGCTATTCCAGACTGTGCAAAAAAAACATTAACGAGCTGTTTGGGAACAGTAACGAACCAAACATGGTCGATAGATGCTAATGGTAATATTACAGCAACTGTATCCGGCACAAGTGATTCTGACGGTAAAATAGCAAGAGAAAATGCGGAAAGAAAGGCAAAGGAGAAAAAGACGGCAGAAGAAAAGGCGGCTGAGAGAAGGGCTGAAAAGAAAACGGCAGAAGAAAAAGCCGCAAAGAAACGTGCTGAAAAAGCACAGGCAGAGGAACAGATTGCGAAAACTGGTGCAAATGAGATAAGCATTTCTGCTACAGGAAACGGCGTGGAAAATGTTACAAAGTCAATAATATCTGCGATGTCTACAAGTACGGGAGAAGGAGTGACCGGATTTGATGTAAAGGCGTAGTGCTTAAAAGGGAGGCAGACAATGAATATAAGATTTAGTGGACAATATAGCATGGCAAGAGTGACGGCAAAACAGTTTAATTACATAAATTCTCATAAGGGAATGCAATCAAATTTGCTGCAAGGTGGTTCACGAAAAAATCTATTGAATTATTTGGTAAATGTAAGCGGTGAACGCCTTACTTTTTATAATCAGAATAGAAGTAGTTCAAATACTTTGTTGGATGCCATAAATTTTTTCGATGAGGCAGTAAGTGCTGACACTAGCTTCAACGGATATTTTTATTTTGGAAGCGATGGAGGAGGACAGGCAATTCCTCAATCAGCAGTACCAAGGATTAATGTCAACTCCCTCTCTGCTCTTGCGGCAAAGGGAAATAAGCTCTGTTTAACATCAAGTAGTTATTATTCATATACAGCGATTGACGGAAATGCATATGCTTGTGCATTTAATGGAAAAACAATAAGCAGGGCATTTTCAGAAAGTGTGTTAGGAAATGACCGTGATAATGTCTCTCCAGAGTGCAGAGGCAACACAGCAACAACAATGTCTGTTATCAGTAGTTTGGCAAAGGGTTCGGTAGGAGGACTGCATATGTTAGGCAGAGAAACAGTAAAAAATGTACTAGCAAATGTAGGAATTACTCCGGGCAAGTTCCGCGTATCTGTTGATGGACAAGAAAAAGTATACTATATGGCAGATGATGGTGAAATATATACCGAAAAAAGAGCGTTGGATAGGATTGATATGTATAACAAAAATACATGGCTGAATAATCAGTCTGTCGGCGATAAAATTATGGTATTTGGCAGAGAGTATCCGATTGGTGAGGACGGACATATTCATGTACCAACAGAAGATTTCTGGACAAGCGGCAGATGCAATTACGGAAAAGCTATATAAAACTTAGGAAATATTATATACAGAATGATGGCAAAAGGAGGATATCAATATGTCAATGGAGATTACAAATAATTACGGTAACTATGCAACAGGCTATGCGGATAGTGCAAGAAAGACAAGCAATTCTAATAGTGTGGAAGAATATTATGAAAAATTATGTAAAAAGTTTCCGCAAATAAGTTTTAATACCAACGGCGGTGTTGTGCCTTGCAATTCCAATAAAGTGGTCGTAAATCTTTCTTATGACTGTTTGAAAAAAATGGCTAATGATCCGGAATTCGCAAAAGAAATAGAATGGAATTTATCCGGAGAGGTTGCAGCAAATTCACAAGTATATTCTTTTGCAAAGCGTGACGGTGTAGAGTTGGGAGGCAGGACAGTTACATATGATGCTAATGGAAATCGGCAATCTTCATGTGGTGGTATGAGAACAGCTAATTCGTCAAATAAAAGTTCAGATGTATTGAGTACACAAAATCAACAAAAAGCAGCAAAAAGTAGACGGGACAAAAAACGTGAGCAAGAAGAATACTTAGAGAAAATGCGTGAGAAACGAAAAAGAGATGAAGAATATTTGGAAGAATTGCGTGAGAAACGCAAAGATAGAGATGAGTATATTAGTGAAATGTCAGAAAACAGTAGTTCAGTGGTAAGAGCATATACTCAAGCGGAATACGATAATGTAGATTTATTATCTACATTAGATACGAAAATCTGAGGAGGACACGGATATGTCGTTGGAAGTTTACAGTAGGCAGAGTAAGGCGTTTCAGTATGATGGATATAAAATAAATTCTGAAATGCGGGAACACATAAATGCAGAAAAAAGCAGTTCAAATGTACATAAAGACAGAGATACCGTGAATTTTTCCGCAGAGGGCAGAAATATGTGTTACGGATTTGGAGTGCATGATGTAAAAGACCGTGCAAAACATACGGTAGTTAAGCCAGGCATAGCACCTCTTTTTGACACTATTTCAAGGACACTGAAAACAGTCAGAGAAGAAAAGGGAAGCTATGATTATTCTGATATTGCAAATGCCTGTGGATATGCCTATGCAAAATGTTTTTCCGAAATAGAAAAGAAATATGTGAATAGTCAAGATAAGTACTATAATCTCGATGGCACTCCATGTACAAAGAAACAGGAAATAGCATGGCTGGATGAAGCATACGAAGAAAAAATCAACTGGGAAACAGCAAATGTTAGAATCGCAGCAGGACGAGAACAGTTTTTAGGGCATATTCCGGATATTTCTCAAAAGGATATTGAAGAATATGAAGAAAATATAAAGAATGCAAAAGAGCAATATATAAAACAATATCAGGAAAAAGGTACAGTAAAATTACAGCATTTATCGTTTGGGCAATCTTCATTATTACAGAAATTGAGTGAGTTAATGAATATGTAGAATGGATTGTTGTCAAAAGATATAGAAAAAAGGATTTCAGGTAAAGGAAGACAAGGTGGTTCTATGAATATTAGATTTTCTGGTTTTAGTAATTCACTACAATCCTTAAACAGAAGACAGAGCCTGACGAATATCTTGCTTAATAAGCAAAATGTTGGTCAAAGCGGGAAAAAGGATTTGTTTGTCAGAAGTACAACATATGATGCAGGTACATATACAATTTCAGCGGGACAAAGAAGAAAAATGATTCCGGGTAGCGTATTAGCTGCTATGAATAATGATATTTCTAAGGTGCGAAAACAGGGAGATATATACGAATGCGGAGGAACATTTTTTACAGCGGAGCAGATACCTAAAATCAGTGGAGCTTGTCTGAATGAAATTAAGGCAGAAGATAATATCATTGACTTTGGGAAGAATAAGTATTTTAAATATGTTTCCGGTGACGGACAGGAGCATTGTTTATACACAGATAATAAGGGGATAGGCTCTATTGTTTCCGAGATTATGCGTGGTGAACCTTATGATCCGGTGTTGGAAAGGTATGCGAGCTTTTGGAATTACATGATGACAAAAGACCCTGTATATGTTCAGTTGTCTTATTCAGATGAAGAAATAAGAGGCTATATGGAAAATGCAGGGATAAAAAACGGCTTTTTCACTGTAAAGATGGGAGATAGGGAAGCAACTCAATTTTATTCTGCCACTAAAACAACAAGCCCAATTCAGTCTAAGGAACGATATGATGCAAGATACAAGAATTTGACTTCTGGTGGCATTTTACTTGATGAATATGAAGCCGGAGACATTTTTAAGATTGGCGATAAGGAATATATTTTAAGTGAAAATCATACTTTGGATATTCCGTATGGAGAGGATATTTATAATTTGGAATATCCAAGTAATTATAAGTTTGGGAAAAAGGTTGAGTGAGAATAACGGACAGAAAAGGATTTCAAAGGAGGACACGGATATGTCAATGACAGGTATAAGCAATTCATATAACAATTATGTGACACAAAACACAAATGATACCACTAAAAAGAATGTGGCAAAGAGCAATTCAAGACAAGTGGAATTTAAGGAATTCAACAGTGAGATTAAAGAGCCAAAACTTTCAACTGTGGCAAAAAATGTTTTAGATGAAATTAGGAAAACCTATGGGGATATGGACATCATGGTATATGAGGATGGGAAAGATGCAAAGGAGCTGCTTTCCCGCAGTACAAAAGAGTTTACAGTTATGTTTTCCGCAGAAGAATTAGAGAAAATGGCTTCTGGTGAGAAATACAAAAAACAGCAAATTAATGGAATTCAAGGTGCGGTCCGTATGTCAGAAGCAATCAATGAGAAATATGGATATGAGCGAGCCTTTGGAAAGCAGAATAATGATGTTGCTATTTCTAAAATTGCCATTTCGTTCAATGAAGATGGTTCTACTACAATGTTTGCTGAATTGGAGAAAATGTCAAAACAGCAGAGAGATCATATAGAAGCGGCAAGGGAGAAAAGGGCAGAGGAAAAGAAATCTGTAGAGAAAAAAGCGGCACAGAAGGAACAGGAGCCGGTAAAAAGGACAATCGTTTCTGCTTCCTCTATGGATGAGCTTATAGCCAAAATCAATGAAGTTGACTGGAACAAAGTAAAAGAAGAAAGTAATATTGGAAGCCGATTTGATTTTTCAGTATAAGAAATAAAGCGAATAAATCTATTGTTTCAAAGGAATAAAGGCTTAAAAAGAAAAGGATTTCAAATAAAGGAGGACACGGATATGTCGATGAATGTTAGTAGCAATTATAATCCGGCAAGTGTTGGAGGACAGTATTTTAGGAATGGGAACGATAAAAAACAGTTGGATGCAATTAAGCAATCCGGAAAATAAGATTCATGAAGAAGTGGTCAAGGTGGAAATATCCAGTGAAGGGTTGAAAGCCTTAAAGGATGAAGAAAAGATTGCATTTTTACAAGAATCTTTGCAGACGGCGGGAAGTCTACATCGAATAGAGCAGGGAAGTGACATTAGATTAAAATACGGTTATGTCAGTGCAGGCGAACTTATGAAAGAAAAAGCACCGGAGGAATATGAAAAATATTCATTTCTGTTGACAAAAGGATTTGAAAGGAATGATGAAAATATTCTTTTGGATGCAACAAGATATATGCTAGATTGGCAGAGCGAATTTGAAAAAGATGCACCTATTTTTCAAAACTATCAGAAGTTTCGTGATGATTGGGATGCGATACTAAAATCATATGGCTTTGTCAAAAGATAGAGAATGTTTTAATAAAGTAAATCTAGTGGTTATTATGTAAAGAAGTTAAGAAGGCGAGTAATGAACGATTTGTTCATTGCTCCCTTTGCATATACAGGATTAAGTTGCAAAACAACTAATTGCAAGTTGTGTAGCAAAGTGTTACAGGGTGTTTTGCGTTGTTATGATTAGCATGAAAGCGAGGTGCTGATCATGACAGAAGAACAGAAGTTAATAAATGTACAGATTGGAAAAAGGCTGCAGACCGTCAGAGAGAACATGGGATATACACAGGAGGCATTTGCAGAAGTGCTGAGTGTGGATGCAGGACATTATCAGAAGCTGGAGAGGGGACTATACGGATTAAGCACAGATAAGCTGTTGACACTGTATGAGAGATACCGGATTGCCCCGACCTATCTGATTACCGGAGAGAAGAACCAGACTTTTGATGTGGAACTGTTTCTTGCGAACTGCGACAGGGAAGAAAGAAACCGATTCATCGAAAGAATGCTTGCCTACATGGGACAACTGATGCTCCAGCCGAAGTAAACCACATTCCTGCCTGTACAAAGATGTATAGGGAGGGATTTACATTATGAGGATTGCTGTTTGTGATGACAATCCAAAAGAATTGGAGAGAATAAAGGGGTGTTTCTGCCGTATACAGGGGTATGACCTTGTATGCAGTTATTTTGATTCGACTTCCACTGTTATGGAGATACTGAAAACAGAGAACAGTCCGTATGATTTATACATCCTTGACATTGAGATGCCGGGAATGAATGGACTGAAACTTGCAAAAAGTATCAGGGAAAAAGACAGCAGGGCGTTGTTTGTGTTCCTGACCAGCTACACCAGATACATGAAGGATGTATTTGATGTAGTGACCTTTGATTTTATTGAAAAACCCATATCGGATGAAAAGCTGCTGCAGATATTGGAGAGGGCAGCCACCTATCTGAATATTACAAGTCAACATTTTTCTTTTGGTTACAGAGCCAGTCGATACAGCCTGAAATATGACCGGATTCTCTACATTGAGAAGAAAGGCCGACAGGCACTCATTCACACTTTTGAAGATGTATATAAGACAAACATGACCTTGGAGGAAATCTGGAAACAGTTAAATCCCAAGTCCTTTGTGCATATCCACAGCTCGTATATCATCAATCTGTATAACCTTGACCGGAAGGACAACGAGATTGCCATTATGCGAAACGGGGAGAAACTGCATATTACAAAGGGATACAGACGGGAGCTTGCCATGCGGCATTATGAATTTGTACAGGGAGGGATGTGCGGATGATGCTGTATGGAGTCCGGTTCCTTCTAAACTTATTTGAAATGCTGATTTACCGCAGGTTTTTAGAGGCTTATATCGGGAACAGGAGAACGGGGCTGGAGCTGTCTGTGCTGATTATGGGTATCTGTGCAGGCATCAGCAGCTTTGTCAACTCCCTGGGCAATCCTGTGTGTAATCTGTTAAATACAGTAATGATATTGTGGCTGTTCAGCCTACAGTACCGGGCAGCAGGTCGTTCCCGGATTTTTGCCGTACTAATTTATGTTGGAATTAATTTTGTGACAGAACCCATAGGGTATGTACTACATATGGCAGTGGTAGGAGTTTGGGGGAGAGATGAAATGGTCAGTTACTTTCTGTTGGCGTTTATCTTGGAAATGCTTCGGCTTACGGTGGTAGAAATTTTCTGCCGGAAAAAGACAGGAAAGAAGCTGTCTTTTTCTATGCTTCCGCGCACGGTGGCAGGATTGTTCTGCTGCATCCCGTTTACAAGCATTGTCTGCTGTATTCTGTTGATAGAGATTGCCAAACGCTCCATCAGTGGGGAACTGGTAGTTTTATGTCTGGCGGTTATATTTACCATTTTTATCTGCAATTATCTGGTGTTTCTCATGATGGAGAAGTATACAGAAGTAATAGAAAAGAGACGGGAAGAGGAAATGGACCGACAGAAAGCAGCTTATAAGGAAGAGTATTATCGGGAACTGGAAGTATATGTGGACAAGATCAATGCCGTCCGACATGATATGAAGAATCAATTGCTGGCGGTGTATGATACCACAGAAGAACAGGGCAGTTCCGGAGCTAGAAGGATGATAGAAGGAATGTTACAGGATATTAGAACAGCGGATGAAGAAGTGTACTCCAGCAATCCGGTGCTGAATTCCATTTTAAAGGTCAAGGCAGGAAAGGCTAGACAGCATGACATAGAGATCGGGATAGAAACCTTTGTACCGAAAAAGATATTGGTGGCAGACGGAGATATGGGTATCCTGTTCGGAAATCTCTTTGATAATGCCATAGAAGCCTGTGACAAAATGGAACAGGGCAAAAAATATATTCATTTTCAGTTGAAATATCAGAGTGGCAATCTTCTGCTGCATATGAAAAATAGTAAGAGGGCAGGAAATAATGCCAAGCTTCAGACGGAAAAAACAGATACCAGAAAGCATGGAAGAGGACTTCGCTCTGTGAAGCGGACCGCAGAGAAATACGGAGGAAGCCTCTTTTTAGAGGATAAAGGGGACTTATTTGAAACCAAGTTAATGCTGACCGGAATCGCAGAGCTTTTGGGATGCTATATACCCGCTGATTTTTTCGTTACACAAAAATCGCATTTCGTTACATAGGATTGAATTTCAAAGGAAAAGTGGCGATATAAAAAAGGAAATGTTTGAATGGAATAAGATCCGGGGGAGTAGAAGACGAATGCTGAAAATAGCAATATGTGACGATGAACAGCCCATAAGAGAATACCTGAAAAGGCTGGTAAAGAAATGTACGGAGGGGGAAATCCGACTGTTTGCCGACGGCGGAGAACTGTTGGCGGATCCGACGGCGTTTGACCTGATCCTGTTAGATATTTCCCTGAACCGGGAGCAGAATGCGGCGGAACCGGACGGCATGGAGACGGCCAGAAAGATCCGGGAAAGGTCGGATGCACTGATTATCTTCGTGACGGCCTTACGTGAATATGTGTTTGAAGGCTATGATGTGGGGGCGTTTCATTATCTTTTGAAGCCTATCGATGAGCAGAAGTTCACAGAAGTCATGGACAGGGCAATCTGCCAGATCCGGAGTAAAAAGAATGTTGAACCGCTGGTTATAAAAGTAGGCGGCAACTATGTCAGGATTCCTGTGGATGATATCCTCTATGCCGAGAACCAGGCCAGAAAAATTATGCTGCACACCAAGTCAAAGAAGGAGCCCTACTGTTTTTATGAAAAAATGGAAGTGCTGGAGCAGAAGCTGGGAGATCGCTTTTTCCGCTCCCATCGGGGATTTCTTGTGAATCTGCAGGAGGTGGCCCGGTATGACAACAGCAACATAGAATTGAAAAACGGTGAGAGCGTATTTTTAGCAAAACAGAAATACAATGACTTTGTCACCGCATACATGAAGTATCTGAGAAAAGTGTAAGCGGTGATGCTTCAGAAAGGAATCAGCGGGTGATGGGCCTGCTGATTTTTTGATGTTTCGTTACATGAAAAGATCGGTTCGTTACAAGACATATTAAGGGTGAAAGAAAAGCGGCGATATAGAAGACAGAGAGAAAAAATTGCAGATCAAAGGAGGTCGCAAAATGAGGATCACAACCCAAATGCTGGCAAATTCCGCAGCAAAAAGCGGGATTCCCATTCAGAGAACGTCGCTCTTGGACATTATCAATAACAAGTCATCCCAGAACCTGCTGGGAACCATCGGGAAGAGCATGAACACCACAAGTACCGGTGCCACGGACATTCTGAGGAAAAATAATTATGCAAAGCTGGAGGATCTGTCGGAGAAGTTGAGCCAATCTGCGTCAAAGCTTGCAGGCAGCGATAAGGATTCCATCTACGACAAGGCAAAAGAGAGCGGAGACACCACGGACATCCTGAGTGATGTGAACAAAATGGTGGAAGCGTACAATGCTACCATGAAGCAGCTTAAGACCACCGGCGGAATCATGAATGAATTTTACCAGCAACAGTTAAAAAACATTCCAGCGGGCAGTAAAGAATCACTGGAAAGTATAGGAATCAGTCAGGCAAAGGACGGAAGCCTGATCGTGGACGAGAAAGTATTCCGGAATGCGGATGCGGATACCTTACAGAAGGTACTGGGAGGAGAGAATGGCATCGCCCCCAAAATAGGATTTCTCGGTGAGCACATCAATAAGAATGCTTCCGAAAATGTGGTCAGCGCATCCAACCGGTATGGTTCCAATGGGGCAACCTATATGGAAGCTTTTGAGGCTAACAAGTATAATTTCTTTGGGTAAGATTGTGTTGTAAAAAAGGCATTGTATTTCAAAAAAATTGAGATACAGTGCCTTTTTGCATATCTGAAATGGAGACCGAATTCTGGCATTAACATTTCTACATCAATTCTAAAACATTTCTACAAAACTTCCGGGATACATAATATACAGGATAGGAAAATCGAAGTATAATAAATAAAAAGTATAGGATACCTCGGAAAGGGATAACAAATGAGAATATTAGAAATTATATTGCCGGTACTTGTCATGCTGGTTCTCGGTATGGCATGCAGAAAATTAAAGTTACTTACCAAAAGCGGAATAGATAATATGAAACTGCTGGTAACCAATATCATGCTTCCGGTGGCAATCTTTCATGCACTGGCCACAGCGGATTACAGTGTGAAGACCTGGAAACTGGTGGGGATTATGTTCGTTATGCTGGTGGTATCTTTCGGAGTAGGATTTCTGTTGAAGCCGCTTATGAACGGAGAATACCGCAAGTACCTGCCGTTTATGGTCAGTGTATATGAGGGTGGCCTCATGGCGTATCCTTTGTATACCAGTCTGTGCGGGCAGGAAAATCTCTCACAGATCGCAGTACTGGATATTGCAGGACTTTTGTTTGGATTCAGCATCTATATGGGGATGCTGGGACAGGTGGAAAACGGAGAGAAGATCAATGCAAAGAAACTATGTATGAGTGCATTCCACACACCGGCATTTATTGCAAGTGTGCTTGGAATCCTGGCAGGACTGTCCGAGGTGGTGATTTGCCTGATCGACAGTCCCTTCGGCGGTGCATATCTGGCGGTGGAAGGGATCCTTACCACATCCGTGACAGCAATCATCCTGATCGTTGTGGGATATAGCATGGAACTGACAAAGGAACTGATCCGGCCATGCCTGAAGACAATCCTGATGAGAGTTCTGCTACAGACACTTATGGCAATTGGAGTGCTGTGGGCAGTGCATTTGTGGATAGGAGATAACATGCTGTTGAATCTTGCCATCATTTCCTATATGTCGGCGCCGGCCACTTTCAGCATGCAGACTTTTCTGAAAAAGGAAGAGGGCAGTGCCTATGTATCAACAACCAATTCTATGTACTGTATGGTGTCGATTCTGGTATATATCATTCTGGCAGCAGTGGTTTATTAGAAGTGTGAAAAAGGCAAGCAGGATAATTATATATATCCCTAAAAGCAGGATTTGAGAATATCTGCAAATTCTTCGATATAATATTCGGAATTATCTTTTTCCCAGAAGGCACAATATGTTTTTTTGACAGGAACCTGGTTCCTTACAAGCGGTATCCTGCTGTCCGGTCTGGTTGATGACAAGAATGCAGGGGGTATTTTTTAAATCTTCGGTTTCCAGGGAACTTAATTTACTGAGTGGATTTTTGGAGGAAAGTTCAATATAAATTTTACTTTCTGCCAGCACTTCATTATTATACGCATCCGAAAAAGCTCTTCTCTGGTTGTTGATGGCAAGATCAACAGCGTCATTTTTCCATAGCATGATACAATTCTTCATGACTTCCCACCATAATTTTTACTTCTATGGTAGGATATTAATAACTTAATCTCTTGATAAATAAGTGGTCGTTTACTATAGTAAAAAGTAATCGGTCACTTATTTTATTCTGAGGAAGGGAAAAACATTTATGATAAAACCTAACCCCGATTCCTGTCATCTCCTGCTGGACAGCAGGCTTGCGAACGAGGAAGTACAGAAAAATCCATACACTTACAATAACATCAGAGAAGTCCTGTCGGATGGAGCACTAAACGCAGCAACTGTGGAACACCCGGTGACGGTCTACATTGCTCCCGGCATCTATTGGCTGGAGGATCCGCAGTCGGAGGCGGTGATCGTAAGGGAGGATCCGAAGGATCTTTACCCTTACGGATGCAAGGTAAACTGCGCAAATCTGAAATTGGTGGGGCTGTCGGAGAACCCGGAGGATGTGGTGATTGCCGCCAATCGGGGGAACGACCATGGAGCGAAGGGGAATTATACTCTGTTCCATTTTTCCGGGGAACAATTGGAGATGGAAAACCTGACTCTGGGGAATTATTGCTGTGTGGATCTGGATTATGCATTGGATCCTGCGCAGTCTGTGAAAAAGAGGACAGAAGCCATTACGCAGGCACAGCTGGCGGATACGAATGCCGATAAGTTCCATGCGAAGAATTGCCGGTTTGTCAGTCGTCTGAACCTGTATCCCGTATGTGGTGCGGGCAGAAGCCTGTATGAACATTGTCATTTTGAACAGACGGACGATGCTCTGAATGGAAATGCAGTGTACCTGGACTGTGAGTTTGATTTTTACAGCGGAATGCCGATCTATCAGGCTTCCGGTACGGGAGCGGTATTCTTAAACTGTACATTTCATTGTAAATATCCACAGGATGGGGAGACTCACGCACAGTATTTTACAAAAGTCGGAGGACAGATCGCACTGATCGACAGCAACTTCGCAGGTCTGCCGGACACCAAAGTTGCGGTCTTGTGGACGAAATATCCTTCCGTAGCATTGAAGTGCTATCAGGCGAATGTGACATATCCGGAAAGCCGGTTTACGCCTCCGGAGGTTGCAGATTCCCATACGGTGGACATTGACGAAAAGATGCTGGCAGAGGCCTACTATATCCGTAAGGATGGAGAAACGATCTACAATGTCTATAATCTGCTGGGCGGGAAAGACGACTGGGACCCGTTGGGGAACGGAGAAGTGATCCGCTTTGCCGGAAAAACAGATATTCCTACACAGCTTCTGCTGGAGTCAGAGGCTTTTGAACTGGAAGCAGGCGGATCTTCCATAAATATAAAGGGAAAATGCCTGACCTTTGATGGGCGTGAGAGGAAGTGTGAGATACATTTTAAAATAGAAGGAGACAGTGCAGACTCCATAGAAATACAGCGTGTGTCGGAGGGGAGCTGTCTGCTGCAACTGAAAGACAGTAATATAGACCATGAGACGGAAGTAGTACTCACGGCGCAGACCAAAGAGGGATTGCAGACCGGTGCGTATGTCAGAATTCATCCCCGGAAAGTGGCGGCACCAAGGCTTACGTGCAATCCGGTGATCTGTCTTGAAGGCAAAATGCTGCGGCTGTCTTATGATTTTACGGAAGCGGAGAATGACTGCTCGGATATTATCTGGTATCGAAGCAGAAACATTCGGGGAGAGGACAAAATCGTGACGGCGATCTCCCAACCGGATCAGCCGGAGAAAGTTTATGCCCTCACCGGAGATGATGTGGGATATTATATTTTCGCACAGATAAGACCCAGAACGAATCGCAGCGAATACGGGGAAGCAGTGCAGTGCTTTTATGAAAAAGCTATTTCGCCGGAAGATGTGGAAACAGACAGGATCTGGACAGATTTTCATAACCTTCCTCTTTACAGCCATACCGGAAACGAAAAAGGTGTATGGAATTTTGATGCGAAGCGTCCGGCGGATACCTGTGATTTTGAAAAGTGGGACCGGGAAAAGACGCAGGTCTCCTGGCACTACGGTGCAACAGGGGACGGCAGTAAGGGCGAAGGGCTCTATCAGGGAATGCAGGGGGCCAGGATCCGCTATACGCCGACCACGGCACCGGAGATGGGAACGGAAACCAAACGGAATATGGAAGTCCTGTTGGAAGCCGATCCGGCAAAGTCTGCCGGACAGGGTTTTGGCAGCGCCGGACAGTATCTGGATGTCTGCATCAAGACGGACACGGACACTCTGGACGGTTATGGACTTCGGATCATCCGTACGGCGGCCCATTCCGATGCGGTATCCATGTATCTGATACAGTATGTGCGTGGACAGGCGCAGTGCATTTCCCGCGAGGTCGTGACAAACTGCTTTGTAACGGGATGCAGAATTTGGGTGCGGTATGAGAACGGAATATTATCGGCAAAAGCATGGACGGTTACGGAACCTACGGTGGTACAGCAGGAAAGGGGCTATGCCCGGGGAGTGGAGCTTACGGCAGAAGTAGGCAGAAGAGAAAATGCCGAAAACACCGGACTACTGATCTGGCACACCGGATCGTTGGGAACGGAGAACTGGAGAAATACCACGATGTTACATGGCGTAAGCATTCTTTATTTTTAAAAATTCCAGACAAAATGTGGTGAGAAAACACAGGAGGAAGGGCGGTAGGATTACCGGAGCTGCTTTTCAGGCGCATTCGGATGTGGATACTGTAGTGAAATATAAGGAGACTGCAATTAAAGCTGGAAAGATGTCTGGAAATTTTTCTGGAAAAAGTTAAAATTTCCCGTTTCAAAGTGTAAGTATTTGATGTAAAATTAACCCCAGGAAGTCCTCTTTCTTTTTGTTTAGTATGGTTTTGTTGTGGTGACTTAATTTTACATCAAAAAGGAATAGGATTCCTTATATTTTGGGCACTTTTTGAAAGTTGTTTATAATAGTATCTGAAAAAACAGGCAGTTGTGGATAAAACTGCGGAAACTCAAGAATGTCGAAGTGTTGTGGATCCTGATAAAATATGCTATGATATTTTTCAATTAGATCAACTTGCGGATATTTCATCATGCCCGTACGGGGATGGGTAACAGCAGGAAAAAGTTTTTTCAGAAAACGAGGAGGGTGCTGAAATGAAGAAGAAAATGGGGTATTTGCAGGTGATTTTAATGATCGGCTGCATTCCGATGCTTGCAACGATGGTTGCTCTGACTGTATATGCATCGGGCAAAATGAAAGATGAACTGGTCGACAGTACCTATCTGCGGCTGAAAGCATGTGCTACATCAGTGGAGCAGTATTTCACATGGGATATCCGTGAGGATATTCTGGAAAAGGATGATATCAGTTATCAGTTTATAGATTCTTTGCAGGATGAGCATATTGAACAGACGCTTTTTATGGAGGATGAGAGATTTATTACTTCCATTGTGGACAAGGATGGGAACAGGGCAGAAGGAACCAAGGCTGATCCACAGATATGGGAGACGGTCAGAGCCGGTAACGATTATGAAACTGATGGAGTAGAGATTCAGGGAGAAGAATATTATGTCTATTATATGCCGGTATGTTCCGATGACGGAGAGATTCTGGGAATGGCTTTTGCCGGAGAACGGGAGAGCATAGTTCAGGATGCAATATCCGACATGTTAAGAAGTCTGGTTCTGCGCTCAGTATGTCTGAATGTTCTTTTTATTGCTGTCATGGTTTATCTGTCATTCAAAATACGAAAACCATTACTGACGACCGCAGAATATATTGACCAAATTGCCAATGGTAATCTGTCAGGCAATCTTGAAGTGAAATCTGTGATCCGTGAAGTGACCACTCTGATCCGGGCATCTGTCAGCATGAGGGATAAATTGAACAGTATTGTCACCGAGGTGGATGGACATGCTGCACAATTGGATAGCAGCATGGAATTATTAAATACATTGGCATCTGCAAGCAGTAAGGGAACCAACCAGATCAGACAGGCCGTGGACGAGCTGGCTGCAACCGCTACATCACTGGCAGAGAATGTACAGACTGTTAATTCCAGAATGTTGGAGATGGGGGACAATGTTAATGCGATCCATTCGGAGACAGTAACATTGAATGAGAATTCCAATAAAATGGATCGTGCCAATCGTAATGCTTCAGAATCCATGAATCTGGTGCTGGAAAGCTCGCATACCTCTTCGGACATTATTACTGAGATGATCGTACAGGTAAAGGCAACCAATGAGGCCATTGCATCCATTAGTAAAGCAGTGGAACTGATTTCTGATATTACCGCACAGACGAATCTATTGTCATTGAATGCTTCCATTGAAGCAGCGAGGGCAGGACAGGCAGGTAAAGGCTTCGCTGTGGTCGCTACAGAGATCAAACAGCTCGCCGAACAGAGCAGCCAGAGTGCGGATACGATCAAGAAAATTGCTGATGATATTCTCGAAAAATCTAATAAATCTGTAGAGTTAACTGAACGGATGCGTGCACTGGCAGAAAAAGAGCAGGCAGACATCGGAGGTGCCAAGAATGGTTTTGATGCTCTGAGCCAGATTATTGAGGCTAATGTTACGACAGCTGGAATTATTGCGGAAAAAACGAAGAATCTGGAGGAATTGAAACAGACTATTATAAATAGTATAACAGAACTGAGTGCGATCAGTGAAGAGAATGCAGCCAGCAACGAGGAAGTAACGGCAAACGTATCTGATATCGCAGAAGCAGTTAACAAAATTTCGGATGATACAGGAACAATTAAAAAGGTATCCACGGATCTGGAAGAGTTGATGCAGTATTTTAAGTAGTTTGAGATATTTGGAGACATTCGTGGACGGGTGCTGCTTTATGTGCTATTATGCAGAATGTCATCAGAAAACAGTAATTGTAGGAAGTAACAGGGATTATAATGAAAAAAAGAATGTTCATGGCACTGGCGGTCGCTCTCACCGGAGTCAGTATGGTGGTGGCAGCAGGAAACGGAGAACTGAAAATACAGAGTGAAACCTCGGTACAGAAAGTACATGCGGCAGTAATACATCAGATCGGTGTCGAGCCGATCCCGGCTACCGGACAGATTACCATAGAGGATCTGCTGGCGGTACAGGGTGGCGAGACGGAAGATCCCAGAGCACTGGAAGGGGTGTCGGATCCGGAGGATGTTCCGGTAGACGAAGCTTCCGTAGAGGATACGAACGCAGATGAGTATGCATCGTTAGCGATCGCCAATGTGACGAATTACGTCAATGTCCGGACAGAACCGAACACAGACAGTGCCGTAGTGGGCAAAATCTATGACGGAGCGGTGGCACAGATCCTGGATGTGGCAGGAGAGGATCAGGACTGGTTCCGGATCATCTCCGGTAATGTGGAGGGCTATATCAAGGCAGAGTTTTTCATTTACGGAGATGCAGCAGCTGAGGTTGTAGACAATTATGTGACCAGATATGCTGTGGTTATCGCAGACCGTCTGAATGTGAGACAGGATCCTGCCACAGATGCAAAAAGAATTGGTTACATTGACAATGGAGAAAAGGTAAAAATTCTGGAGAATGACGGAGACTGGCTGAAGGTACAGTACACCGACAGCAAGGAAGGCTATGTCTCTGCGGAATATGTTACGATCTCGGAAGAATTTATCTATGCGAAGACAATAGAAGAGGAACAGGCGGAAATTGCCGCGCAGAAGGCATTGCAGGCAAGAGAACAGACTGCCGAGCAGGATGCCCCGGAGGTGATCACGAACATCACACTTCCCACTACAACTTATACCTCAAATGCGGAGCTCAGACAGGGAATCATTGATTATGCCATGCAGTATCTGGGCAACCGGTATGTACACGGAGGTTCCAGTCTGTCAGGAGGTACAGATTGTTCCGGATTCACCTGCTTTATCTATGCGGAGTTCGGCTATTCTATCAGCCGTACACCGGGAGGACAGTATTCCGGTGCCGGACGCAGTATCAGTTCTGAAGAACTTCAGCCAGGAGATATTGTATGTTATAGTTCCAATGGAGGGAAGAGCTGTACCCATGTAGGACTGTATATCGGTGACGGACAGATCATCCATTCCGCCAATTCACGGAAAGGTGTCATTATCAGTGCTGTGGACTACAGTCCCATCATCGGTATGCGAAACGTTATTGATTAATAGAATCGGTTTTGAAATTATGGAGCGCCTGATCTTTGGTGAGTACGAAATCACCGAGGATCTCGTCGCTCCATTTTTGCAGGTCTTCCAGATGAAGGACCACACCGGCATAATTGCGGATGCCGTGGGAGGTCGCCAGCTCTTCGGTATATTCTTCCAGCAGATAGACATTTTCAAACCGTACCGGTCCGGAGGTGTACTGACAGACCAGCGGGATCACACCGGTGGTCTTCCGCTCGATGGAGACACCGTCCTCTGCAACGTGAAAAGTCAGCCAGGCCATACCCTCTAACATGCTGAGAGCATTTTTCTGGGTGGACACATAATTGCCCAGCGAATAATAGCACAGAGACTCATTGCCGTTTTCTGCGGTGATCCATTTCACAGGCTCTACCACATGGGGATGGGTTCCGATAATGACATCAGCACCGGCTTCTGTCATCTCCAGTGCCCATTTTTCCTGATAGCTTGAGATTTTGGAGGAATACTCAGTCCCCCAGTGAGGACAGACGATGACGATGTCTGCCAGTTCTTTTGCCCGGGAGATATCCTCTAAGACCTGCGGGTTCAGCGTGGTGAAGTCCATCTGTCCGTTTTTCTCATTTACGGCACACAGAAGATTCAGATGCCCCAGCAGATCTAAGGGGAGTGTCTCGGTATTGGCACCGTAGGTATAATTTAAGATGGCGAAAGTGACATCATCGATGGTAAGTAACGGAATGTCATCTGCCTGTGAAGCGTCTTCGTGAATACCGGTTACCAGTACCTCCGGGTGCTTGTTTTTCCAGAAATCCGCACAGTACAACAGGCCGTCCAGCTTCTGATCCGCGGTATGATTGGATGCCTGCAGAACCACGTTGAATCCGGCATCCGCAATCGCATCCCCAACTTCGGTAGGAGAATTAAAATAGGGAAAACCGGAAAATCCCCGGGAATTGCCGCCCATGACAGTTTCCTGATTGATGATCCGGATGTCTGCCGCGTTTAAGAAGGGTGAAATCCCCTGAAACAGCATGGAGAAATCATAAGTTCCGTCCTCCTGTTTTCCACTGGCCACGATTCCCAGATGCATCAGGTTGTCCCCGACAGCCATGAGCGTAATGTCATGCTCCGGGAAGGGAGTGGGGGTCGGCTCCGGAGTAGGGACGGGAACCGGTGTGGCAGAAGGCGGTGCAGGGGTCTGTGGAACGACAACAACATCGCTGCCTGCAGCAGTTTCTTCCAGAAAGTAATAGCCGCCCATGCTCGCCAGTAACAGTAACGGAACGAGAACCAACAGCAGATAGAAACGTGAAATCGGTTTTTTCATATAATATTCTTTTGTTCTCCTTTATTATCTCTTACGGAATTCCGGTTACAAGGTCTGTTTACAATCAAAAGTAACAATAGTATTATAGCATTGATTTTATCTTTTCGCAAAAAGTAAAAACAAATTACTGTTTTCCTATTGACATAGTATGAAATAGGAGATATAATCCTACCCATAAGTTGATTCGATACTTAAATGAGACATCGAAGAGGAGGAAAAGGATTATGAAGAAGTTTGAGTGGAAGAGCGTTTTGGCACTGGCATTAACAGGAGCATTGGCGCTGGGGCTGACCGCATGCGGCAGCAGCGACAACAAAACCGCAGACGCAGGAAGCGCAGCGGCAGCAGATGGCAAGGCAGTATACCGCACACTGGATGAGATCAAGGAGAGCGGTACGATCAATATCGGTGTATTCTCCGATAAGAATCCGTTCGGTTATGTGGATGAGAACGGTGAATATCAGGGCTATGATGTATATTATGCAAGAAGACTCTGTGAGGATCTGGGTGTCGATGTGAACTTCGTATCTACCGAGGCGGCCAACCGTATCGAGTATCTGCAGACCGGTAAGGTAGACGTGATCCTGGCTAACTTCACCGTAACTCCCGAGAGAGCAGAGGAAGTTGATTTCGCTTCTCCTTATATGAATGTAGCACTTGGCGTAGTATCCAAGGATGACAATGTAATCACCACTCTGGATAACTGGAATGCAGATGATTCTATTATTGTGATCTCCGGAACCACCGCAGAGACCTATCTGATTGCTAATTATCCGGACATTCCTTTACAGAAGTTCGATTCCTATGCAACCGCTAAGGAAGCTTTTGAAAACGGTACTTCCGTAGCATGGGCAAACGACAACACTGAGGTCATCGCATTTGCTTTGCAGAATGAAGGCTATACCGTAGGTATTCCTTCTCTGGGCAGTGCTGATACCATCGCTCCCGCAGTATCTAAGGGCAATACTACTCTGCTTGACTGGATCAATGATGAGATCGCAAGCCTTGGTGAAGAGAACTTCTTCCATGCAGATTACGAGGCAACTCTGGCAGATACCTATGGTCTGGATTACGAGGACAGCCTGGTAGTAGAAGGCGGCAAGGTAACCGCACAATAAGTACGGATCGGAATAGAATGATAGAGAGGGGACTGCGGGGCACGTATGTTGCCGCCGCAGTCTTTTCTTGCATCTGGCTACTTCTTTTGTTATAATCTAAAAAATTGTGTGTAACTATTCTGAATAGTTACGATTGTTGAAAAGCTTCCTGAAAGGAAAGAAATACATGAACTGGGAATTTATAGGAAAATATCTGCCTATGTATGAAAAGGCAGCGTTGCTCACCGTGAAGATCGGTGTCATCGGAATCCTGTTTGCGATTCTGCTGGGACTGGTATGTGCGGCGATACAATATTATAAAGTGCCGGTGCTTCGGTGGATCGTAGCAGTCTACGTGGAACTGAGCCGTAATACACCGCTTCTGGTACAGCTGTTTTTTATTTATTACGGATTTCCGAAGATTGGGATCCGGATGTCAGCAGAGGTCTGCGGTGTGGTAGGACTGGCATTTTTAGGTGGCAGTTATATGGCGGAGGCATTCCGCAGCGGTCTGGAGGCCGTGGAACCGATCCAGAATGAAAGTGCCATCAGTCTGGGAATGAATTCCCGACAGGTGTTGGGATATGTGATCCTGCCCCAGGCCATGTCTACCAGTATCCCGGCATTTGTGGCGAATATTATTTTCCTGTTGAAGGAGACCAGTGTATTCAGTGCCATCAGTCTGATGGATCTGATGTTTACGGCAAAGGATCTGATCGGCCTGTATTATAAGACTACCGAGAGCCTTTTCCTTCTGGTGGTATTTTATCTGTTGATCCTGCTGCCGGTATCGATCGTGGGATCTCTGGTGGAGAGGAGGATGCGTTATGCCGGATTTGGGGATTGATGTATTATTCAAAGGCACGAACATGCTCCGTCTGCTGCAGGGATTATGGGTAGCCATGAAGATCAGTATCGTATCTATTCTGATCAGTATGCCGTTAGGTATTCTGGTGGGAGCGTTGATGACGGTGAAGAACCGGTTCGTCAAAGCTATCTTCCGGGTCTATCTGGAATTCATCCGTATCATGCCGCAGCTGGTGCTTTTATTTATCGTATATTTCGGATCTACCAGAGCACTGGGCTGGAATCTGTCCGGAGAGGTGGCATCCGTCATCGTCTTCGTCCTGTGGGGCACCGCAGAGATGGGAGATCTGGTGCGTGGAGCGCTGATCAGTATTCCGAAGCATCAGTACGAAAGCAGTGAAGCACTGGGATTCAGTAAAATACAGACGTATCTGTATATCATTATTCCGCAGACTGTGCGGAGACTGATTCCGCTGTCCATCAACCTGATCACCCGTATGATCAAGACCACCAGCCTGGTGCTCATGATCGGCGTGGTGGAAATGCTGAAGGTGGCACAGCAGATCATTGAGGCCAATCGTATGAGCAGTCCCAATGCTGCGTTCGGAGTATTCCTTGTGGTATTTGTTCTGTATTTCTTCGCCTGCTGGCCCTTCAGTGTTCTGGCCAGAGTGCTGGAGAAAAAGTGGAATTAGAAATGGAACCGGAGTCGGAATGAGAATGGAGTGAAAACATGGCAGAGACATTGTTGAAGATAGAAAATCTGACAAAAGAATATGAAGGCCAGAAGATCCTGGACGGCATCAATCTGGAAGTAAAACAGGGAGATGTTCTGGTAGTGGTAGGTCCCAGCGGCTGTGGTAAGAGTACGCTGCTTCGGTGTATTAATGCACTGGAACCTATTCAGGGCGGTACGATAAAACTGCAGGGCATGGATATCCGCAAGGGCAGTAAAAATATCACCACCCTGCGTCAGAAGATCGGTATGGTATTCCAGAGCTATGAACTGTTCCCGCATCTGACGGTACTGGACAATATTACGCTGGCACCGGTCAAGGTACAGAAGCGCGATAAGGCAGAGGCACAGAAGGAGGCTATGGAGCTTCTGGCGCGCGTGGGACTGGCAGATAAGGCAAAGAGTTATCCCAGACAGTTGTCCGGTGGACAGAAGCAGCGTGTAGCCATCGTCCGGGCATTGTGCATGCATCCGGAGATCCTGCTGTTCGATGAAGTGACCGCGGCACTGGATCCGGAGATGGTAAGAGAAGTGCTGGATGTTATGCTGGATCTGGCAAAACAGGGCAAGACCATGCTCATTGTCACCCATGAGATGCAGTTTGCAAAGGCGGTAGCGGACAAAGTTATTTTCATCGACCAGGGTAAGATCGTGGAGGAGGCCGCTCCCGATAAATTTTTCGAACATCCGGAGACAGAGAGAGCAAAACAGTTCCTGAATGTATTCACCTTCGAACATGTGGAACATCATACAAAACAGGCATAGGAATCGCATAAATACAGGAAAAAGATAATGAAGAGAGTTTTCATTATCTTTTTTTTGTGCTATACTCATTATGGATTTTTGCGTTTTATTTCAAATGATTTACAACATGTGACCAAAGGAGAATGGGAAAGGTGAAGAAAAAACCTTATATCAGATATGTGATTCTGGGGATTCTGGCTACATTGATGGTGGGGTGTATCATCCGCATTGCCATGCCCAACCGGGAATGGAACTATACCGGAAGCTATACTTTTGCGGAAGGGGAATCTTATACAGAAGAGCCGGTATTTGAGCATATTTCGCTGGGGACAGGAGTATACCGGGTGGAGCTGTCCTACGAATGCACCGGGGATGCCATCGCGGTCTGCAATGTGAAAGACAGCACTGTGTATCAGGGAGGCCTGTTGTGCAACGGCGAGCATCTGTACAGTGCACTGGGGCATACTTCCTATGATTTCTGGCTTTATGAGTCCACAGAAGAACTGACGGTGACAATCGATTATTCCGGACAGGAAAAGCTGACTACCGGGAATCTGCGGATCGTGGAGACGAATCTTCTGTGGACAAGATATCTTGTGATCCTTGCGGCAGCAGCACTGTTGGTTCTTGCGACCATGTGGCTGGAGCGTCGGGAGGCGGTAAAAGGCAGAAATGAGCAGAGACGTCAGATCCTGTTTGGAATCGGTGTGATCGCCTTTTTTGCCTCCATCCCCTATTTTTATGACGGCATGGTGTCCGGAGCGGATCTGACCTATCATTTGCACCGTATTGAAGGTGTAAAGGATGGACTTCTGACCGGACAGTTCCCGGTACGGCTGGAACCCAGATGGGTATTTGACCACGGATACGCCAATGGTATTTTCTATTGTAATCTGTTATTGTATTTTCCGGCACTTCTGCGCATGGCAGGCTTTACGATGACAGAAAGCTATGCTTTCTATTGCATAGGACTTAATATTGCTACGGCAGCGATAGCCTGGTACTGCTTTAGCGGAATATTCAAAGACCGGATCATAGGTCTGGTCTGCAGCGCATTGTATACTTTATCCATATTTAGATTTTTTAAACTGGTAATGGTAGGAGCTGTAGGAGAGGGAAGCGCCTATACGTTTCTGCCGCTGGTGGTATACGGAATTTATCTTGTCTTTGAAAAAGATGTGGAAGACAGAGAGTTTCATAAAAGCTGGATCATTTTGGGACTGGGATATGCCGGATTGATCCAGACCCATGTACTGACCTGTGAGATTACGGCATTGTTCACAGTGCTGTTCTGTCTGATTTATATCCGCAGAGTATTTGCATGGCAAAGATTTCGGCAGCTTGCGAGTGGAGCATTTTTTGCGCTGGGATTAAGCTTGTGGTATCTGGTACCGTTTGTTGACTATTATTTGACACAGGATGTCAGGATACGCCATGCATCGGCGAGAACTATCCAGGACAGAGGAACCATTTTTGCGCAAATATTACAGCAGTTCTGGTTCAGCAGAATTCCGAAATCCATGGAAGGCAAGGCAGGGGATTTACTGAATCCTATTGGGGTAGGATTGTTTCTGGTAATAGGAATGATGATTTTCTGGCTGCTGTTATTTTTGGGAGATTTGCAAAAACAAAAAGAGGCTGAGAAGAGCTTTGCGATAAAGGCAGCAGGATTCGGATGCCTTGCATTATGGATGTCCACAAATTCCTTTCCCTGGGATAACATTCAGAAAATTTCCGGCATTGCAGCGACACTGGTGAGCAGTCTGCAGTTCCCCAATCGTTTTCTGGGATGGGGTACGGTTCTGTTGGTGACGGTAACGGGATATGTGATTCGATATTTTCAGAACAACCGGAAAATCTTCTATCAGATGAGTCTGATCACGGCAGTAGTGTCTTTGTCTGCATCCTATCTGTTTATGATGGATTCGGGAGTACAGGAGAGGGACGTTACATTATATAATCAGGAAAGTATGGGATTTGGTTACATCTCCGGAGAAGAGTATCTGATCTATGGAACGGACAGCACAAAGCTGACTTTTGCAAGACCGGAAGCCAATGAGAATATTCAGATCGCAGACTATGAAAAGAGAGGTTTAAATATAAGCTTTTTCTGCAGGAATGATTCGGCCCGGGAGGAAATAGTAACACTTCCGGTTCTCATGTATAAGGGATATGCAGCCAGGGATGACAAAGGAGAAGTATTGGAGATCACAGACGACGGTGGACATATTTTGCAAGTGTGCATTCCGGGTGGATATGCCGGAACAGTCAGTGTGCGATTCGTGGAACCGTGGTATTGGAGAACGGCGGAACTGGTTACTTTGATCACAGTAGCGGGTATTGTGTTTTTCGGGATTCGGAAGAGGAGACAGAGATGAAAAAGAAATGGATTTTATTAGCGGAAGGGCTTCTCTTAGCGGTTCTGTTCGTGCTGTCTTTTGGGGGATCGGATATTGTATTCGAGGCAGATCATCAGCAATTGTATCGGGTGGAAGAAACAGGGGGGATCGTCAGCAAAGATTTTGCATTGAACCCGGGAGTATATCGCATCATAGTAGAGTCGGATATTGCAAATGGCGGAATCGGAAGCGGAATGGAGATCAGTCTGGAAGCGGAGGAGTCCACTTTTCGTGCGATCAGGGGCAACCGGGCAACTTTGTCTGCAGATACAGAGCATAAAAGGATTACCTATTATGTGGCAGATACGGTTGATGCAGCACATCTGCAGATACAGCCATTTTCGGAGGGAGGAAATGTTTCCTATGAGTTGAAAGTAGAGAAGACAACCGCCGGAAGAAGGATCCTTTTTGTAATAGTGCTGGTTCTTTTTGCCTGTCTGGATGGAATTGCGATATTCCGCAGAAAAGTATTGTGTAAAGAAGTGAGCGGACAGAAAAAATGGATCAACTGTGCAATGGTGGGAATCTGGATGATAGCCTGTATCCCCTTGCTGGTGGATTATCTTGTTCTGGGGACTGACAGTGTACAGTGCCTGAAAGAAACAGAGTATATGCTTCAGGGAGAATGGGGAAGGATTCCGGCAGCCCATTTACTATATTTATGGATTCCGGCAGGAATGCGGTGGATTGGATTTCCGGTCGCAACAGCATATAAGATCATGATAGCATTTTTATCCGGAGCTGCACTTGCATTGCTTTATTTCCTGTTTTCCAAATGGGGAAAGGATGCGCGACTGGTGTTGGCGGCAGCAGCTTTTGGTATATGGAATCCTCTGGCGGTGAAGACTTTATATGTAATGGGAAATCCCGGAAAGTTTGTTGCCTGTGTGTTGGGATATGCAGTACTGGGCAGTGTGGTATGGATACTTCTTCAAAAAAGAAAAAGCCAGAACAAAATTTCCCCTTGGATCGTGTTTGCGGTACTGTTAATACTTGTTTTACAGGTGGTATATTATGAAAATACCATTATACTGCAATCGGATGTTCAGTACTGGTACAATGAAGAACCTTTCATGACAGGAGAATAACAGATGGAAAGTACTTTTATCATATTGACCCAGATTATTACCTTTGGAACCGCATGGAGTATGTTCCATTGCGTTTTAAAGAGAAAAAAGAAAGACTGGTTTTCACTGGTGGGGGCATTGGGGTATCTGTTGCTGCCTTATCATGTATATGTGGTAACGGAAAGTGTGGATCGGTCACAGATTCTGATATGGATGGTGGTGCCGATCCTGACAGCGTCTCTGATAAAAATGTCGGATACGGAGAAAATGTTCTGGAAGACAGGCTACGGATTGACCGCAGTACTGGCCCTGGGGATTATCGGAAGACTGGATGGCGTAGCCGCGTTGACGCTTTTGTTCCTGATCTGCGTGGGTGGTATCTGCCGGAGACAATGGCAATATCCGGTGATCGGAATTCTGGGAGTTGCCATGGCATACCCCACCTATATGACGTGGAAACACTGGCTGTTCGACGGGGCCTTTGCGGAGAGCGGATTGGAATATACCAGCATCATGGAGCAGGGATACAGTATCGGCGGTCTGTTCAGTACTTATTTTTATAGGAACGGACACCCCGGAATGGGAATTCTGCTGCTTGGCTGTCTGTTGTTTTTGCTCTATCAAAGCTTTGTAAAAGGAAAAAAGATATGCGCCAAAAATGATCATATCTGGCTGGGAGCGGCGGCATTGCTCACTGTAATGTCTCTGCGGTATTTCCCGTGGGATTTTGTACAGAGAATGGGAAGCTGGGCACTGGGGCTGGTAACGCTGATCGGGACTCCGGCGGTGTTTTTCGGTTACGCCCAGATACTGTTGTGTGTGTGGAGCATTGAAAAATGCGGTGCAGTTTTACAGTTGACAGACAGAACAGCAAGGATGCGGGAAGGCACTGTCAAAAAGAATGGAGAAAAGTAGCATGGAAAGTAGGGAAGAAAAAGAATCCCAGGGAAAAATATTGTGGAAAATATTCATATCCACACTGTATCTGAGTGCATTCACGTTCGGGGGCGGTTATGTCATCGTTACGCTGATGAAGAAGAAATTCGTGGATGAATACCATTGGATCGGAGAAGACGAAATGCTGGATCTGGTGGCCATTGCCCAGTCCTCGCCCGGTGCGATCGCAGTCAACGGAGCCATCGTGGTGGGGTACAAGCTGGCCGGGATCCCGGGGGCACTGGTGGCGATCCTTGGAACGATCCTGCCTCCCTTTGTGATTATAGCGGCAATATCTGTCTGCTACAATGTGTTCCGCAGTAACTTCTTCGTGGCGCAGATGCTGTCTGGGATGCAGGCAGGAGTGGGAGCGGTGATCGCTTCCGTGACGTATGATATGGGTGCACCTATCGTAAAAGAAAAAGATCCTATGTCACTTGTCATTATGCTGGGAGCTTTTTTGGCAGCATGTATTCTGGAGATCAATGTGGTCTACATTGTGATCGTCTGCGGACTGATTGGTTTGGTCCGGACACTTCTTTCCAAAAGGAGGTCTGGAAAATGATCTATCTGCAATTATTTTTAAGTTTTCTGCAAATAGGAATGTTCAGCTTCGGCGGCGGTTATGCGGCCATGCCTCTGATCCAGGGACAAGTAGTCACGACTCACGGATGGCTGACCATGTCGGAATTCACGGATCTGATCACGATATCACAGATAACACCGGGCCCCATTGCAGTGAATTCCGCCACCTTCGTGGGACTGAAGATTGCCGGGATTCCCGGAGCTGTGGTGGCAACGGTCGGGTGTATTCTGCCGTCCTGCATTATTGTGACGATCCTGGCAAGACTATACCTGAAGTATCGTAATCTGGATCTGCTGCAGGGAGTGCTGAAATCTCTGCGGCCTGCAGTGGTGGCAATGATCGCATCGGCAGGGATCCTGATCCTGAAAAATGCGTTCTGGGGAAGCGGAGGGACGATTTCCATGACGGGTACGGAGTGGAGCATGGTGGTGATCTTCGGAATCTGTGTGTTGCTGCTTCGGAAAACGAAACTGAATCCCATCTGGGTCATGGTACTGGCGGGTGTCATGAAGGTGGGAATCTCCGCAATGACAAATGTTTTGTAATGTAATAGGAAAATGAGGAAAGTGGATCTGCTTTTTGCGGATCCGTTTTTTTCTGTTCTAAAAATCGAAAAACAAATAGCCTCAAAATGTCCGCGGGAAAAATACACTTGTCTTTATATGAGAAATACTATATAATAGCACATAATGTGTGCAATGAAGTACATGTATACATCAGAAAAAAGGGAAAGAAGAGTGTAAGTATGAAAAAACTATTTGAAAAGTGGAACAGCATCAGCCTGATCCTGCGTATCGTATGTGGTCTGGTCATTGGTGTGATCCTGGGACTGGTCGTGCCGCAGGCAACCGGTATTGCCATTCTGGGAGATGTTTTTGTAGGTGCCCTGAAGGCCATTGCGCCTTTGTTGGTATTCTTCCTGCTGATCAGTGCCTTGTGTCATGCAGGGAAGAGCCATGGCGGCATCATTAAGACCGTTATTATTATGTACATGTTCAGTACCTTTCTGGCAGCGCTGGTAGCCGTGATCGCCAGCCGGTTATTCCCCGTGACACTGACACTGGCAGACGCAGCCACCGATATGGCAGCGCCGGACGGTATCGTGGAAGTACTGAAGACTCTGTTAATGAATATGGTAGCCAATCCGGTATCCTCTCTGTTAAATGCCAACTATATTGGTGTTCTGACCTGGGGTGTGATCATCGGTGTCGGTATGAGAGCAGCCAATGATACCACCAAGAAAGTACTGGATGACATTTCCAACGGTCTGTCCCAGGTAGTCAGCTGGATCATCAGTATGGCTCCCTTCGGAATCTTAGGTCTTGTATTCAGCTCCATTTCTTCCAACGGACTGGAGATCTTCTCCGAATACGGAAAACTTCTGTTAGTACTGGTAGGTTCCATGCTGTTTATCTACTTTGTGACCAACCCGATCATCGTGTTCTGGTGTATCCGCAAGAACCCGTACCCGCTGATCTTCAAGTGCCTGAAGAAGAGTGCCATTACTGCGTTCTTCACCAGAAGCTCCGCAGCCAATATTCCTGTGAATATGAAGGCCTGTGAAGAGTGGGGAATGGATAAGGATACCTATTCCGTAACCATCCCGCTGGGAGCTACCATTAACATGGACGGTGCAGCCATCACCATTACCGTAATGACACTGGCAGCGGCAAATACTCTGGGGATTCACGTAGACTTCTTAAGCGGTATCGTGCTGAGTATTCTGGCAACCCTGGCAGCCTGCGGTGCATCCGGCGTGGCAGGAGGATCCCTGTTACTGATCCCTATGGCATGTTCGTTGTTTGGAATTTCCAACGACATTGCCATGCAGATCGTAGGTGTCGGCTTCATCATCGGTGTCATCCAGGATTCTGTGGAGACCGCACTGAATTCTTCCTCCGACCTGTTACTGTCCGCATCCGCAGAGTTCAGACAGTGGAGACTGGAAGGCAAAGAGATCAAATATTAAAAAATAGTCTGAAAATCATAACAGGCAGTCAGAAAGCTGTTATCCGATCGTGGGTAGCAGCTTTTCTGCAACTAAAAACTTTGGTGATTTGAGATTTCTTGACACATTGTATGAGAAAAAGTACAATTAAGAGAAAAGTACTCTACGGTACGCAAAACAAAATAAGGATAAAAGGGATGGTGCACTATGGGGAAAACGATCAAAAGGTAAATTACGATGCAGACGGTGATCTCACTGGTTCTGGCGATCCTGCTCTGCGAACTGCTCAGTGTGAGCACTTTACAGAACAATATGACGACACAGGCCAGAAATTTCGTGGAGGCACAGGCCGGAACCAATGCCAATGTAGTGAATGAATGGCTGGTAGAATCTTGCAGATATTACGATCGATACTCTGACACAGATCGTGGGAAATGTCAGCACGGAGGATTCCATTCAGGCCTTTCTGCTGGATGCCGACGGCAACGTGGTCTCCCATGCAAACGAGGATTTCCTTCCCAAGAAAGAAGGCAATACCGCGTTGGCGGATGTGCTTGGCGTAGATTTGTCACAGGCATCCCAGATCCGGGATTATGATGGAAAGATGAAATTTATTGCAACCGCAGCAGTGGAAGTAACCGGCTGGACACTGGGCGTGGTACAGGATAAGGCAGTGGTAACGGATTTGATCCGGCAAAATGTGATCCAGGTGGTATTGATCGGTCTGGTACTGATCGTAGTCGTTACCCTGATAATGATCGGCAGTGTGAAGAAGAGCCTGAAACCTATGGAGAATATGAAATTCTTTATCTGGGATAAGGTCATCGGCAGAGAAAACTGCAGGAAACAGAAAGCAATGGTATGCTGGTATTTCTGGACGGAACGGTCATGAAGGATTATGAGAAACTGGCGGAACTGGCGGATGCGGTGGCCGGAGTGAATAAGAACCTTCAGGAGATCACCTATTCCAGTGAAAATATGTCTACAGAGACCAAGGGCGTATTACAGAGCATCGGCAAACTTCAGCAGAATATGCGGCAGTTCCGTGTCTGAGTAAGTTTGGAGGGAAATTATGTGGCAGCCACAGGAAGACAATACGTATAATGATCTGCGGGAAAACTCCATCAGACAATGGCTGGAGGATATGAGCAGACATGAAGATGTAGCGGTTCGCGGAGGCGTGAAAGTCACCGCGGAATATCTGGAGGATCTGAAGAAGCAGATCCGTCAGTTAGAGGAAAAATGTGCATTGAAAGATGCCTATTTGAAGAAGATGAAAGAGAAGGCGGGACAGTGAGAGATCACTGTCCTGTTTTTCTATAGAAAAATGCTTGAATTTCTGGCAGAAGCGGGGCCCGGGAGGGTTGACAGTTATCGGGAAAAAAAGTATCATATATAAGATATTGAGCTAAAATTGCGGGAAAGGCAATTTGCAGATATAAAATATACGAGCGGAAGGGTAGAAAACCATGGCACTTAGCAAGAAGCCCACAACGGGCATGAAAGATATCCTGCCGGAGGAGATGCAGATCCGCGATTATGTGATCAGCGTCATCAAGGATACCTACGGCAAATTCGGTTTTACTTCCATTGAGACTCCTTGTGTGGAAAATATTGCGAACTTAAGCAGTAAGCAGGGCGGTGACAATGAGAAGCTGATCTTCAAAATCTTAAAGCGCGGTGAGAAACTGAATGTAGCAGCTGCGACCACCGAGGAAGAGGTAGTCGACAGTGGGCTGCGTTATGACCTGACGGTACCGCTGGTACGTTATTATTCCAATAATGCGGCATCCCTGCCTTCTCCTTTTAAGGCATTGCAGATGGGCAATGTATGGAGAGCGGACAGACCTCAGAGAGGAAGATATCGTCAGTTTATGCAGTGTGATATCGATATCCTCGGTGAGCCGTCTAACTTAGCAGAGATCGAATTGATCCTTGCAACGACCACCACATTGGGTAAGCTGGGATTCAAGAATTTCCAGATCCGTATCAATGAGCGCCGTATCCTCAAGGCAATGGCTGCTTATAGCGGATTCCCCGAAGAGTCCTATGACAGCGTATTTATCACTCTGGACAAGATGGACAAGATCGGTCTGGAAGGCGTGGAAGCTGAGCTTTTGGAGAACGGTTTTGATAAGACATGTGTAGACAAGTATCTGGAACTGTTCAAGGGTCTGGAGAGTGCAGAGGATGGTGTGGCTTATCTGGCGGATACCCTGGAAGGATTCTTAGAGCCCGAGATCGCCCAGAGCCTCAGAGAGATCATGGACAGCGTCAGAGCGACGAAGGCTTCCGATTTCGAGATTGTCTTCGATGCCACTCTGGTAAGAGGTATGTCCTATTACACCGGAACTATTTTTGAGATCGCCATGCCGGAATTCGGCGGCAGCTGCGGCGGTGGTGGACGTTATGACAAGATGGTAGGCAAGTTCACCGGTAATGATGTACCCGCCTGTGGATTCTCCATCGGTTTCGAGCGTATCATCATGCTGCTCATGGAGAGAGGATTCAAAGTTCCTACGAGACCGAAGCAGGTAGCATACCTGATCGAAAAGGGCGTCAGTGGTGAAAGACTGTGTGAGGTGATCGCACAGGCCCAGGAAGCCCGTAAGGACGGTACGCAGGTACTGGTAGCCCGCATGAACAAGAATAAGAAATTCCAGAAAGAACAGCTGAACAAGGAAGGCTACGAAGAATTCGTGGAATTCTATAAAGAAGAATTAAAGAGATAAAAAGCAACAGACGAAGGAGCAAAAGCAATGATTCAGTCCAGAACCCATAATTGTAATGAACTTCGGATCGGCAACGTTGGCGAGAGAGTCACACTGGTCGGCTGGTTCGAGAACATGAGAAAAGTCAGCAAGAATCTCGGATTTGTCATTTTGCGTGATTTCTACGGAACCACTCAGCTGGTAGTAGAGACCGAAGAGATGATGAACGTGATGGATGGCATCAACAAGGAGTCCACCATCTCCGTGGAAGGTGTGGTAAGAGAGCGTTCCAGCAAGAATGCCAATCTGCCTACCGGAGAGATCGAAGTTGTGCCCGACAAGATCGAGATTTTAGGTAAGTGTATCTACAATGCACTTCCTTTTGAAATCAATCAGTCCAAGGATGCAGACGAGAATGCCCGTCTGAAATACCGTTATCTGGATCTGAGAAATCCGAACATGAAGAAGAATATCGTGATGAGAAGTCAGATCGTGGCAGAGCTGCGTCAGAGAATGTATGCTCTGAACTTCATGGAGATCACCACCCCTATTCTGACCTGTTCTTCCCCGGAAGGTGCGAGAGATTATCTGGTTCCTGCCAGAAATCATCCCGGCAAGTTTTACGCTTTGCCCCAGGCACCCCAGCAGTTCAAGCAGATCCTGATGGCTTCCGGTTTTGACCGTTATTTCCAGATCGCTCCCTGCTTCCGTGATGAGGATGCGAGAGCAGACCGTTCTCCCGGAGAGTTTTATCAGCTGGATATGGAGATGGCCTTCGCTTCTCAGGAAGATGTATTCTCCATCGTAGAGCAGGTACTTCCTCCCGTATTTGAAAAGTACGGTATTTATAAAAATGCTTCCAAGGCTCCGTTTGTACGGATCCCTTATCTGGAGGCTATGGACAAGTATGGTTCCGACAAGCCGGATCTGCGTATCGATCTGGTACTGACCGATGCCACCGAGGTAATGCAGGGCTGTGGCTTTGCTGCTTTCGAAGGTCAGACGGTAAAGGCCATCGTGGTGGATGGCTTCACCGCTACCCGTAAGCAGATCGATGCTATCTGCGCAGAGGTAGAAGTACAGACCGCACGCAAGGGATTCTGGTTCCGTGTAGACGAGAACGGAGAGTTCGTAGGCGGTATCTCCAAGTTCTTGCAGGATCGCAAGGAAGAAGTCATCAAGGCTCTCGGCCTTAAGAACGGTGACTTTGTAGGGCTTGCCGCAGGCAAGAAGCTGGAAGCGCAGAAGACAGCAGGTGTATACAGAAAGCTGCTGGGTGCAGCCAGCGAGAAACATATGAAGAAGGATTGCTACGAGTTCTGCTGGATTGTGGATTTCCCGATGTATGAGATCGGTGAAGAGTCCGGCGAACTGGAATTCTGTCATAATCCGTTCTCCATGCCCCAGGGCGGTATGGATGCGCTGAACAATCAGGATCCTCTGGAGATTCTGGCATACCAGTACGATCTGGTCTGCAACGGCGTAGAGCTGTCCTCCGGCGCAGTGAGAAACCATGATCCTGAGATTATGATCAAGGCATTCGAACTGGTAGGCTTAGGCGAAGCCGATGTGAAGGCAAAGTTCCCTGCCATGTACAATGCATTCTGTTACGGAGCACCCCCTCATGCAGGAATCGCTCCCGGCGTAGACCGTATGATCATGTTGATCTGTGGTGAGGAAAGCATCCGTGAGATCATTCCTTTCCCCATGAACAAGAATGCCATGGACATTATGATGGGAGCACCGGGTACGGTAGAGCAGAAGCAGTTGGATGAACTGCATCTGGCCATCACCGCCAAGCCGGAAGAATAATAATGAGGCTGTCGCACGATTTCTGTGTGACAGCCTTTATGTTGGGTATATATGGCAATTTGTCAGGAGAAGAATATGGCTGTAGGAATTTATGTATTGCATCTGCACCCAGGTGAGGAAGAAATCAGGCGGACATTCCTGCGGGAAGCTGCAGAATATGTGGATCCGGTGCGGTGTAAGAAGGTACAACGGCTGAAAAGCACCGGAGCAAAGGCAGCCAGTCTCGGCGCGGGAATGCTGTTGCAGAAGATGGCTCTGGATCTGATAGACGGTACGGAGAATACCGGAATCCTGTTTCTGGAAGAGGATGAGCTGCTTGCGGTGTTACAGGAGCGGATGCACCGGGACAAGGCGGGGGCGTTATCCTTTTCCTACGAATATGGAGAACTGGGGAAGCCACAGATCGTGAATATCCCGAAAAAATTCAATCTGTCTCATTCCGGAGACTATGTGGTCTGCGCGGTAGGAGACGGAGAAGTGGGAGCGGACATTCAGAAATGGGTTCCCTATAAGGAACGGACGGCAGAGCGTTTTTTTGCGCCAACGGAATGGAAACTGCTGCAGGAACTGCCTGCGTCACAGCGCACGGAACTGTTTTACCGATTGTGGAGCAGAAAAGAAGCCTACGGCAAATACACCGGCCAGGGGATCGGCAGTGCAGTGGGAGAAGATTTCTCCGACGAACAGAACTGGCAGGAAAAGCAGATATGTTTCCGGGAACGGGTTCTGGAGGATAGCTATTCGCTGGCGGTCTGTTACGGAACAGCAGAAGCGTAAAAGATAGGGAACGAGAAAGCTGTACAGGGATAGGAAGCATGAAAAGCGGATGCGCCTTACATGGAAAGCGCGAAGAAATGAGGACTTTATGAAAAGATTAATGATGTATCTGAAAGATTATAAGAAAGAGTCCATACTGGCACCACTGTTCAAACTGCTGGAAGCATTTTTCGAACTGATGGTTCCTCTGGTAATGGCAAATATCATTGACTATGGTATTTTCAATCGAAATATGGGTTATATTGGCAAAATGGGGCTGGTTCTGCTCCTGCTCGGCGTAGTAGGACTGGCTTCCTCCATTACGGCGCAGTTTTTCGCAGCCAAGGCGGCAGTGGGATTTTCTACCAAGCTGCGTCAGGCATTGTTTGATCATATTGAGGATCTGAGCTTTACGGATATTGATAAGGCGGGAACTTCCACCATGATCACCCGTATGACCAGTGATGTGAACCAAGTGCAGTCCGGTATCAACATGACACTGCGTCTGTTCTTACGTTCCCCGATCATTGTCTTTGGTGCCATGATCATGGCATTCACCATTGATGTGAAATGTGCCCTGATCTTTGTAGTGGCGATTCCTTTGTTGTCCATTGTGGTATTCGGTATTATTTTATCCACAATCCCTATGTACAAAAAGGTGCAGTCCAGGCTGGATCAGGTATTGGGCATCACCAGAGAGAATCTGACCGGTGTCCGTGTCATCCGTGCATTCCATCAGGAAGCGAAGGAAGAAGAGCGATTCCGGGAGAACAATGAGGCATTGTCCGCCATGCAGATCTTCGTAGGTAAGATCAGTGCCTGCATGAATCCTGTGACCTATGTCATCGTAAACGGTGCTATCATTGCCCTAATCTATACCGGTGCGGTACAGGTCAATATCGGTAACTTAAGCCAGGGTGAGGTGGTAGCGATCATCAACTATATGAACCAGATACTGGTAGAGCTGGTGAAGCTGGCGAACCTGATCGTAACCATGACCAAGGCTCTGGCCTGCGCAGATCGTGTGGCTTCCGTATTTGAAATCGGTACAGATGCTGCATATGTGGGAGCGCAGAATCAGAAACTAGCGGATAAGGTAGATAAGAGCGCACCTTTCTTAGACTTCAAACATGTATCCCTGACTTATCAGGGAGCCGGTGCACCTACTTTGCAGGATATGAACTTCACCGTAAACCGTGGCGATACCGTAGGTATCATCGGAGGTACCGGTTCCGGTAAGACCTCTCTGGTGAACCTGATTCCCGGCTTCTACCCGGCAACAGAGGGCGAGATCCTGCTGGAAGGCAGAGATATCAAGACCATGAGTGATGAGGAACTGCGTGGGCGTATCGGTGTCGTACCTCAGAAGGCGGTTCTGTTCAAGGGAACGATCCGCAGCAATCTCCAGTGGGGCAAACCGGATGCTACAGAAGAGGAAATGTGGAAAGCACTGGAACTTGCACAGGCATCGGAAGTGGTAGAGGGCAAGGACGGTAAGCTGGATGCCACTGTGGCACAGAACGGTAAGAACTTCTCCGGTGGACAGAGACAGCGTCTGACCATTGCGAGAGCCCTGGTCAGAGAGCCTGAGATCCTGATCCTGGATGACAGTGCCTCCGCACTGGATTATGCCACCGACGCAAAACTGCGTGCGGCACTGCGTACCCTGGAAGATAAGACCACGACCTTTATCGTATCCCAGCGAGCTTCCACGATCCGCCATGCGGACAAGATCATCGTACTGGATGACGGTGAGATCGCAGGTGTGGGAACCCATGATGAATTGTTGAAGGATTGTACGGTATATCAGGAGATTTATTATTCCCAGTATCCTGAGCAGAGAGGAGGTGTTCGGTAATGCAGAAGACAAATAATAAAGCAACCATGAAGCGTGTGCTGAAATATATCCGGAAATATACACCGGCACTGGTACTCTCCCTGCTGTTAGCAGGCCTGACCGTGTTATTGACCTTATATATCCCTATCCTCACCGGTAATGCGGTGGATCTGATCATCGGCAAGGGACAGGTAGATATGCCGGGTATTTTTTCTATTATGAAAAAAATTGCCATCGCAATGATCATCACAGCAGTCGGCCAGTGGGTTATGAACACCTGCAACAACTATATTACCTATCATGTGATCCGGGATATCCGTACGGATGCTTTTGCAAAGCTGGAGATCCTGCCCTTAAAATATCTGGATGCCCATGCTTACGGTGATATCGTGAGCCGTGTTATTGCGGACGTGGATACTTTCGCAGACGGTCTGCTGATGGGATTTACCCAGCTGTTCACCGGTGTACTGACGATCCTGTGTACGCTGGGCTTCATGTTGGTGACCAATGTGCCCATCACATTGGTAGTAGTATGTATCACTCCGGTATCCTTCCTGGTGGCAAAATTCATTGCAACCAAGACCTACTCCATGTTCAAGGAGCAGTCCGAGACCAGAGGCGAGCAGACTTCCCTGATTGAGGAAATGATCGACAACCAGAAGATTGTAAATACCTTTTCCAGAGGAGAAGCGGTGAAGAGCAAGTTTGGAGAGATCAACGGCAGATTGCAGAAATGCTCTCTGAAAGCTATCTTTTTCTCCTCCATTACGAACCCGGCGACCCGTTTCGTTAACAGTCTGGTATATGCCGGTGTCGGTGTGTTTGGTGCGCTCGTAGCGATCAAAGGCGGTATCAGCGTAGGTCGTCTGTCCTGCTTTTTAAGCTATGCGAACCAGTACACCAAGCCCTTCAACGAGATCTCCGGCGTGGTAACAGAATTGCAGAATGCTTTTGTCTGTGCCGGACGTATCTTTGAACTGATCGACGAGGAGCCTCAGGTGCCCGATGCTGCGGATGCAAGAGTATTAGAAGAGGCTCAGGGCAACGTAGATCTGAAGGATGTATATTTCCAGTACGTACCGGAGAAGAAGCTGATCCAGAACTTTAACCTGCAGGTAAAACCCGGTCAGAGAGTTGCTATTGTAGGTCCTACCGGATGCGGTAAGACCACCGTCATCAATCTGCTGATGCGTTTCTACGATGTGAACTCCGGCTCCATTAAAGTGGACGGCACAGATATCCGGGATATCACCAGAGGAAGTCTCCGTACCAATTACGGTATGGTGCTGCAGGAGACCTGGTTACGTTCCGGCACTATCCGTGACAACATCTGCATGGGTAAACCGGACGCTACCGAGGAAGAGATCATCGCAGCAGCCAAGGCATCCCATGCCCATAGCTTTATCAAGCGACTGCCCCAAGGGTATGACACCGTGATCACCGAAGACGGCGGCAGCCTGTCCCAGGGACAGAAACAGCTTCTGTGTATCACCAGAGTCATGCTGTGCCTGCCCCCCATGCTGATCCTCGATGAGGCAACCTCCTCCATCGATACCCGTACCGAGATCAAGATCCAGAACGCATTCGCCACCATGATGGAAGGCCGCACCAGCTTCATCGTAGCCCACAGACTTTCCACCATCCAGAGCGCTGATGTCATCCTGGTAATGAAAGACGGAAACATCATCGAACAGGGCAACCATGAGACCCTGCTGGCAAAGGGCGGTTTCTACGCGAATCTGTATAACAGCCAGTTTGCCGTGTAACGAGACATGCAAAGGCAAGGAAACTACCACTCAATGGGGAGCTTGCTCACCAGGGAGTGGTAGTTTTTTTGACTTTATACGGCGACAGCCGTCATCCGCCGAAAGCCCGTCAGGGCTTTTGGCGGATGCTGGCATGGCTCGTTACACTTTCCCCGGTAGCGGCACGCCCTTTGCCCTTGCCATTCTCTTTCAAAAAAGACAGAAAATATATAGAAAATTGTCGAAAAATGTAAAAATATACCAGTACAATAAAAATATTGAAAATAAATTAAAATATTTCAAGAAATGTGTTGACAAATGTACAAGCATGTATTATATTAGACTTAACAAAAGGGAAACGGAACAACCCAACAAAGAAGGTTGGGAGAGAAGTACAAAAGAATCTATAGAAAGAGAGGTACAGTCCACCTAACAATTAAAGTCCTACCACAGTCTTCCATGATGTACAACTGAATAGAACTACCAAAGAGAACCAATTTACATAGAGAACATCAAGTACACAGAAGAAAAAGTAATGAACAACAGAAGATAAGAATTATCTCACATTACAGTACATACGTACAAAAGAAAAGTGGAAAGAGAACAAAAGACAAAATGGAAGATCAAATTTAAGAAAGAGAGGGCAAGCCATTGGAGCCTGTAGTCTGAGAGGGCGTACTGATTGAAAGAATGATCGGTACGCTCTCTTAATGTTGTATAACTATTCAGAGCCAAGTAAAAAATCAAGATGGTCGTCAAATGCTTGCATTTGTAAGTCCATATTGGATTTTTTATTTTGCGAATGAGGTTCTGAATAGTTGTACAATTTTCCAGTGGAAAAACCTACCGATATCATGTACAATAGAAGAATAGTACAGATAGAGGAGTTATGAAAATGGACACAAACGAACAGAATCAGCAGGACAAAAGAGAACTCAGACATAAGAGAAGACAGAGAAATCAGATCATTGCATATACGGCCGTAGGTATTATGATCCTGTTGCTGGCGGTGGGAATTGCTTTTGCTGTAAGCAAGATTACCAGCATGAGTCGTAATCAGGAAGAACAGCAGAACAAGGTGGATGAGATCCTTTCGGATGAGGAGACAATCCAGGCACCGACGGAAAGCCAGGAGACAGTGGTGGAACTCACGGATGAGCAGAAGCTGGATACCATTATTAATGAGGCAATCATCCAGAACATGCCTCTGGAAGATAAGGTAGCCGGATTATTCATTACGACGCCGGAATCGATCACCGGTGTGTCTGCGGCAGTACAGGCGGGAGACGGTACCAAGGATGCGTTATCCCAATACCCGGTAGGTGGAATCGTATACGCTGCGAAAAACATCCAGTCTGCAGATCAGCTGAAGCAGATGATCGATAATACCAAATTATATACCAGCTATCCCCTGTTTATTGCCATTGACGGAGAGGGAAGCGATACAGATGCGGTAGCTGCGGCAGGCCTTGGCACTAAAGTGGACACACCCCAGAGCATCGGGGCTACCGGAGATACCAACAATGCGTACCTAGCGGGAACCACGGTGGGAACTTATCTGGCAGAGCTGGGCTTTAATCTTGATTTCGCACCTTCTGCAGATCTCAGTGTAGTGGATGGAAATGCGGCAGGCAGCAGTTCTTACGGATCGGAAGCGGACAATGTGGCATCCTTTGTAGGATATATGCAGGCAGGATTACAGGAGCAGAAGGTGACCGCATGTATCGGACAGTTCCCTGGTATCGGCAGCAGTACCCAGAGCACGAAGGACGGCATGGCATCTACAGACAGAAGTGCGGAAGATTTCAGAGCCAATGAATTTGTGGTTTTCCAGACTTGTATCGACAATGGCATGACCAAAATGATCCGCATCAGTAATATGGCGTCATCTTCCCTGACCGGAGACAATACCCCCTGCACGTTCTCCAGCGCGGTGGTAACGGATATTTTAAGAAATGAACTGAATTTCCGCGGTGTGATCGTGTCCGGAGCCATGAATGAGGCTGCAATCTCCAATTACTATGGAGCAGATGAAGCTGCGGTACTGGCACTTCGCGCAGGCTGTGATATGATCTATGCACCGGAGAATTTTGAGACGGCATACAACGGAGTATTGGAGGCTGTACAGAACGGCACCATTTCCGAGGAACGCATCAATGATTCCCTGCGGAGAATCTACCGTATCAAATATGCGGATAAACTGGAACAGTAAAGAAGATAGAAGACGATTGCATGTGAGTGCAGTCGTCTTTTTTCTTGTAAAAAATGGCCGTTCATGTTATCTTAGCAATAAGAGCAATATTTCTCTTACAAATTCTCATATCGTTGACTAGCAATCTATAGTCGTTTTCCCAGAGACGTGAATGGAAGAAAGAAACATGAAGTTAAAATGAAGGTGGTGAAAAGAGTGAAGTGTATAGCATAGGAAAAATAAATCAAAAAATATATAAATGTATAACAGAGGATATTATTACCGAAGAGGTTATTATCACAGACAATCAGATTCAACATATTAAGGACAGACATCCAGAGGCATATAATAAAGTATTAAAAATATACAGGAGGCAATAAGTACCCCGGATTATATTATTAGGGATAAGCATGCATATACGGGACTGATTATTAAAAGAATACAAACGGAAGAAGGATTTTTACAGATTGTATTAAGATTATGTACTTCGGGGGATGAACATGGATATAAAAATTCTGTGATTTCATGCTGGAAAATTAGTGAGAGAAGATTGCAGAATTACTTGCGAAATAAAGAAATTCTTTACAGTAGGGAATAAACAGGGTATAATCTATATACAATAAGAGAGGAACTATCCGAGGTGGTAAATTTCGTTGCAACCACGCACCCTATGGGTCAAAAGAGATGCAGGAGAGGCGACGCCTGCCGGATGGTTTCTTGCTTATGTTATTGAGTCACCATTTTGTGGTGGCTTTTTTAGTTTTAACCACATTCGTTGTAGAACCAGCTGTCTACAATTTCATGCAGACACAAAAAGAGCGGAAACCCTGTAAAATCAAGGCTTCCGCTGCAAATAAAAGAAGCGCGAGACGGCGCACGAGGTCCGGGGGACCTCGGACTGCGCGGACCGGAGCGGAGCGTAGACATCGAACTTTCGAGCCCTGCCAGGGCTCGAAAAAAAGAACGATACCGATTTGGTATCGTTCTTTTTTTCAAGCGCGAGACGGGGATCGAACCCGTAAAGCAATTTTCTATCTAATGCCGGAAATACGGCAAATGCTGATAAACACTGGCTTTCCGACAACATCGTGAATGTAATATATGTAATACAAATACGCTATTTACATGCGTTTTGCGACACGATGCAACATGAAATGCAACATGAAACGGTTATGTAGCAATTTTTTGTTCCTCAATAAACTTCATAAATTCTTTTTGGCTTTTCTTGTTATCTTCCTTCCCAAAAAGGGTGAGCCAGGCTCTATACTTTTCCCACGGCATTTTTTCCATAATGGGATTTGCAATATTGTCAAAATATCCGTCGATCTTATCATCTACAGCAACACGGACCTCGGAGAAGGTCTGGGTATATACTTTTTTCATGATCTTGTCAGACTTCCAGCCTCCGCGTTCCTGAGCATATTTGTCCGGGATACGCAGAGCGGCCATGACAGATGCGTTCAGATGGCGGAGATCATGAAAGGTCATATGCTTAAACCGGTGCTCGTCCTGAAACTTGATCCACCTGTGATAGATCTGGGCCTCGGTCAGGGTAACGAGCCTGTCCCCGGGAACTTTATCGATCAGGGACTTGATATAAGGCGGGATCCTGTGAGTACGGTTACGGTATTTGTTTTTTGCAATTTCTTTGCGGTGATCTTTACCACCTACAACCACCACGACCTCTGCAATGCGGATGTGATCTCCGGAGATTGATTTTGATTTTGTGAGGCCACGGATCTCCGACATGGAAAAGCTGAGCCATGCGGCCAGCAATACAGGCAATTCCAACTCAGTATCTTTAATGGCCGGGAGCAGAACTTCTGCCGGAATCAGATCGGGCACACGCTCGGGAACCTCTGGAAGCTCAATGTTCCGCAGAACATCATCTAAAGAACTTGTATATTTACGGATTACTGATGCAAGCAAACTCCATTCGTTCTGTAGACGTTTGGGAGAGAGCGTCACGCCCTTCTTACGTTTACATGGACGCTGAGACTCCATATTGACGGATTCCTGCAGGAGCTCCTTGTCCATATCTTTAACACAAATCTGCATCAGATCCTGAAAACCGTTCCGCTGGATGCACCAGTAGTCTTGGATGGTAGTAAGAGACCTGTTCAGTACCAGCCGGGACTCGATATATTTATCTATCAGTTCTGTGAGAGGCAGGAGAGTATAGTCCGCTTTCTTTTGCTTCGGCTGATTCGCAAGCTCTTCTTCCTTCTGCAACATGAACTGCGCTGCTTCAAAATCCACCTCTTTTTTGGTAGCGCCGGTAATCGTCTTATAGATTCGTTTCATTTTCTGCTTACCGTTTTTCTGCAGGACGGGGGAACCGTCCGCATTGTACATCGGCTCTGAATGGCTGTATGGCTTGATACACCATGTTCCACTCGGCAATTTGTAAGCTGTTGCCATAGTATCATCCTCCTAAAAATGGGCATAAAAATGCCCGGTGACTTGCAAAATCCCCGGGAAAATGATAAAATGCACTTGTCTAGGGTGATTTTATTCGGGTTTCCCGGTAAGATCGGATCAGCTCCGGTGCTCCAACACTGGGGCTGTTTTTATATCCAAAATGAAAACATTTTTTGCTAAAATAGTGCGGCACCCTCCTCCGGCAGGGAGCGAGGGGTGTTTATGATGACGAAGATATATTTGTATCTACCGTATCCAGACGTATATGCTATTTATTTAGTACCTGAACATATAGTAATTATTAACTTAGATCATCACGGAACAACAAAAGTGACCATTTTAATCTAGCCAATACCTTGCCGGGAAGGGTGTTACCCTATCTGTTTACTCTCCGGATGATCGCCGCGAATAAGAGCTTCCAACTTCCGACCGGCATCAGGATCATGCACATCAATCTGACCAATATACTTTCGAATATCTCTGGCAACCGCCGCACACTGTTCTTCAACACTGAGAGTACAGGTAGATTCACAGGAGCAGCGATCGGCTTCTTCCGTAAGTACAAAATCGACTATCTTTTTTCCATGCGAATCCAGAGTACGGTATTTTTTTAGCAATTCTTGTTCACCATATTTTAATACAAACTTTGAATCAGGATACACGCCATATATATCATTAATGGAGACTCCTAACACTTCGCATACTTCAAAAAGAATATCTATTGTAGGACAGTTCGCTCCAGTTTCCCAATTAGAAATTCTGGAGGGAACAACACCGAGCTTATTGGCCAATTCCTTTTGACTGAGACCGGCGGATTCCCTATATTTTGCAATGTTTTTAGAAATATTTTTTTTAATTGTGTCGTCTCCCATGATTGCCTCCTTGTTTATAAGGCAATAGTAGCACAGAAATTTTGAAAATACAATATAAAATTCAGAATATCTGAAAAATATGTTGACAAATCAGAAGTGCTGTTTTATAGTTAAGAAAAACAGGAAAGCTGTTTTTGAAAGGAGGAAAACAGATTGAAAGGTAGCGATATAAAAAAATATCTGATAGAGAATGGAATAAAACAATCCTATTTATCAGAAAAGACAGGAATTCCGTCACCTATCCTTAATATGATATTGAATGACAATAGAAAAATTGAGGCTAATGAGTATATGCGGATATGTGATGCACTTGGTGTTCCATTAGAACAATTTAAACCCGATAAAGCAAAAAAGTTACTGGTGCGTTAAGGTAATGAATTTTGTAGGGGTGGAAACGACAGACTGTATAACCTATTAGATTGTGACTATAAGGACACCAAAGTAGCAATTAGCTAGGGCTATATTTAAACTGGAGAGGAAGTGAGAAGATGCCAAAATCCAACCTTCTGAGAACAGAAACGGCCAGAAAGAATTACGCATCCAGAGCCAGGGCGGGAATCAAGCGGCACATAGAACTGAGCAAAGTGTCCGAAGACAAGATCGCTGCAAAGCAGAATGTACAGGTAAGGACACTTATGAACCGGATCGAGGATCCGGGATCAATGCGGCTGAGAGATCTGTGGGATCTGGCGGAGATTATAGGTGCGCCGGTCGGTGAACTAGCTGGTGGAGATTTGCCGGAGGAAATGCTTGCGAAGCTCTTGCAGCAAAAACTGTTGTGAACCGAAATTCGCGCCGTGTATGTGTTGCAAGGAAAGGTACTAAAAAATACTACATAAAAAGGAGAGGATACCGAATGGAAGAACTATGTGCAGGAATCAAATTCATGAATAAGGAGCATAAGGACTTTTTCTGCAGAAATTTACTAAAGTGCAGAGAACTTGATATTTACCATATGGCATTGATCTACTGCCTGGGAATCGACCGGACTGTCCGGGAGCATTTCGAGAATGTATATGATCTGAAAGCCGGGCTGATCCGGACGGAATCTCTGCAGGAGGGATGGCAGACCTCGGGAAGCAAGCGTGCAATCAGACTGGCATTCAATCTGTATACCAACGGTATAGCCAGTGTCGATGATTATGAGGACGAGGAGGAGAGGCTGGATGAATGTAGAAGTTACGCAGTGGAAGAGATATTTTGCTGCGGATATGCCCCTTATTTTTGGCAGGCAGTCAGGCTGCGCTACCCGGAATTTTGTGGATAAAAAAACACAGTGCTATAAAGGCTGGAGAACCGAAGCACTGTGTCTGAGTAGACATGCGAAGTATATAAATTACTCCGCATCCTGTTAAACGTTACAATATAGGATTTCAAAGTACTTGTCAAGAGGTTAAGGTGTTAAAAATGTATAAACGATGCGGTGGAGTAAGCAAAATATATCGCTGCCCGGTATGTCACGAGATTTTTGCAGTGCCTTATCAGACCAGGGGCGGAGGCAGGACCAACTGGGTGTATAGTGTCTGCCAAAAGCGGCGGAAAATATATTATTGTTCGTATCATTGTTTTCGGGAGATGCAAAAGATAACCGAAGGAAAGGTAGAAGCATGACGGGGAAAACGCACAGTGCAACAGGATTCTTTGCCGGACTTGTCATAAGTCACTATACAGGATGCCCCGGCGCTATGACGCTGGCAATGGCCACCGGATCGGTTCTGGGAGGGCTGCTCCCGGATATCGACAATGTCCACAGCCAGATCGGTAGCAGACTGCCTGTAGTGGAGCTGATAGTCCATGGCTGTCAGAGAGGAATCCGGCTGCTTTCCGGCATTCTGCCGCGGAAACTGAGAGAGAATGTCCGTTCCATGACAGGACACCGGGGACTGCTTCATTCTCTGTTGGTTCCTGCAGCAATGCTGTTGGCACTGCCGGTTATCGGCAATACAAACGGAATAGAGAAGGCTTTTCTGATAGGGATGATTGCAGGTAATCTCAGCCATTTGATTCTGGATATGCTTTCCGGTGGAGTTCCGCTGCTGATACCGTTCAGTGTTGCAAGGATCCGGGTATGCAATTTCCGCACCGGAGGAATTATGGACAAGCTGTGGAGATTGGTCATGTACTTTGGCATTGGTTATCTTGGATTATCGGAATTATATCAGATAGTATCCAAGTATATCAGAATATAGCAGAGAAGATCAGAAAAGAGGGCGATGAAAATGAGAAATATCAATTATTTTGATAAAGAATTATCTGTCGAGGAGTATGTGAAAAAGGAAGTATGCAAAAATGCCGGCACTCAGAGCGTTGCTTTTAAAGAACAGCTTATTTCATTATGCAGCTCTGCGGGTATTGAATGTAACGAAAAAATGAAAAAAGAAGAGCTGTTTGATCTTCTTTGCAACAACGGCTTTGAATATAAGCAGTTTGCTGATCTATTTGGAATAGGCGTCAGCAGCCAGGTATATCAGAGTGCCTTTAACATCACTCATCAGGATGTAAAATGCTTGGAAAGAAATGGTGTATTAAAAAAAGTAGGCAAATACAGATTTCGTGCCTTTGGAAAATACAATTATGCACCATTATATGATCTTTATCAGTATGCGCAGATGACGGACGATGCGATGGAAGATATGCTCAAAAAATAACTTAGGGGCATGTAATAGATAACAGCATTCGGATATATCACAATATAGCAGAGAATATCAGAGATAATCTGAGTAAATCAGAGATAATCAGACTATATCAGAGATGCAGGAAGAAAGAGACGGTGAGAGTGTGAACCGATTGGGATTTTTGGTGCTGTCTGTACTTTTGGCAAATAATGCGGATAACCGTATGGCAGCTATGTCATTAAAGGAGATCATGCAGACAGAAGATTTAGATGTAAGAGAAAATACATTATTTAAAAAACTTCGGGATTATGAAAATCAGGGATACGTGAAAAAAGGTATGAAGGATGGAAAAGCCAACACTTTTTATATCACGGATGACGGAAAGGAATTCCTGGAGCAGAATAAGAAATAAAGATAGGAGATTATACGGATGAAGGATAAGATTGCATTTATAGCGGTAGGACAGGCCGGAGGAAATATCGGTCAGCTTTTTGAGAGTATGGGTTACACAGTACTATATATTAATACGTCCAGAGAGGATCTGGAGACACTGGAAAATGCAAAGTTCCGGTATCATGTATCCAATGGAGAAGGCTGCAATAAAGACCGGCATAAGGCAAAACATCTTATCGTAGAGGATTTTGATAACATAGCTGCAGAAATTGAGGCAAAATTACAGGACAGGCTTCTTTTTGTGATCTTTGCTAGTGGAGGAGGCACGGGATCCGGAGCAGGACCTATGTTGATAGATTTACTGCTTGATGATGGCCGGGAGGTAGGAGCAGTCACAATCCTTCCGTCACCTGCAGAAAGTGTAAAAGCCCACATCAACTCTTATGAGTGTTTCACTGAACTGACGCAGATCCAAGGGACGGCAGCCTGCTTTATCCTGGATAACAACAGAGGGGATAAAATAAACCTGAATGAGCAGTTTGCAGATGATTTCAACAGTTTTCTGGAGATCCCGGAGAAATATAAGAGTCTCCGCGGAAATATTGACAGAGCGGAGATCGAGGAGACGTTAAAAGCACATGGCATGGCTATGATTGTACATGCGCAGGGAGTAGATAGCTCACAGGTGATACAGGCACTGACAGACAATGAGTATGCTCCTGCGGAAGCAGACCGGACAGTGAAGTATATAACGGCAGCTCTGACCGGAAATGTAAGCATGGAAGATCTGGAGAAAGCGGTGGGAACCCCGGTAGATACCTTTCGGGCATACAGCGGAGAAGAGTCGATCTGCTGTGTCTGCGGTATGACTTATCCTAAGACGCGTCTGGAGGAGATGTACAACAAAGTAGCTGAAAACAAAGATACCATCCGAAAAAATCTGGAAGCTACACAGGAGACGGCAATGCAAAAGGACATCAACTTTCTGAATGAGTTACAGCCGAAACACAGAGAGGTACCTTCCGGATCCGGTTCCAGAGAGGAACGCAGACATTTGTCTAAAAGAGATATTTTAAACAAGTATTTGTAATTGTAGAAAGCGGGGAAATTTTAGGATGTCGGAACAAAGTAGGGCCTTTTTATCAGACAGGGACCATTCTCTGCTTATAGACATTTTTTATAAGCTGATAGGTAATTCTGAGGATCCAGCAGAGGTGCAGTCTATTGAATCCCTTATACAAATGTATGAGGAATCAGGGAATGGCTCAGAGATATCAGATGCAGATGTGAGACATACCATAAGTCTGGTCTGTAAATATTGTCAGATGCTGTCGGAGCAGAAGCATGCAAATGATAACTTAGTGGATTTTTATGCAAACAGTCTGAATAAACTCCAGATACGATACGAGCAGGCGATTCAGGATCACAGGCGCCTGGAAGAGGATCAGATCAAGATATATCAGGATTACGATAATCTTACGCGGGAACATCTTTGCTTATACAGGCGGTTTGAAAAGCTCCACAAAAAGCAGCTAAAAGGTATACAGTGGGTTAAAAAATGGATAGATAGGGGCAGAAAACATGACGATTCACGATGCAATTAATGAATATCTTAAGCAATGCGAAGCAAGAAAACTGAGCTGGAGTACGCTTAAAGCATACAGATGTGATTTAGAGATTCTAGATCGAAGCCAGAGACATACAGAACTTCTGGATATTGAATCGGAAGAACTCCAAAAAATAATAAAAGGTAATGGCAGCTTAAAGCCGGCTACGATGTTACGCAGGAGTGTTTCATTTCATATATTTTTTCAGTACTGCAAAGAGAAAGGATATATTCAGGAAACGCCTGTAATAAAATCCCAGCGCGTTAAACTGCAAACACCGGTTACTTTGACGGCGGACAAAGTAACTGGAATCTTCCGGGAACTATATAGTACTCCGAAAGAAGGAAAATTTTATTGGGAAAAATCTCGAAATATGGCCATTGTGGAGTTACTTTATGCAACAGGGATGAGAATATCTGAACTTTGTGCCCTGAAAAAAGACGATATTCAATTTTTTGATGAATTTATTATAGTGTCTATGCACGGAAACGGCAAACGGGAACGAAAATTTCTCATAACAAATAAGCAGGTCATAACTGCATTACAGACATATCAAAGTGATGTGGATACAGCATCGGTGGACGTAGTTGATTCTGATGCAGTATTTATTAACAGGCGTGGACATGCAGTTTCGGAACAGACAGTACGTTATTGCCTGAAAAATTATAATATAACACCTAAGATATTGCGTAACTCTGCGGCAAAAGAAATGTATGACAGTGGAATGAATATTTTCAGATTACAGGGAACGCTTGGACTTAATTCCATTGACAGTGCAGAGCGTTTCTGTTGTCGACAGGAGCTGGAGAATAAACGCACTTATAGTTTGAGTGACTGTGATCTGAGAAACCGATTATCAGTATAAACGATGAAAAGGAACTGTTAATTTATATGCAAAAGATAAAATACGGTGTGCTGGACAAACTGCTGCGGGCAGATTTGTCCAGGGCAGAAATGGATTTTATATTACATATATCGCATTACCAGGACGATACCGGCTGTGTGTCTGGAATATACTATCGGGATATTTGTGAAGCACTACAGATATCGTATCAGACATTTTATGACGTGCTGCGCAGCCTACAGGCTAAGGAGATCATAAAGGTAGATAAAGCCTTTTACGGAGACTGGGATGTTACGATATTGGACAATTCATTCCAGAATGGAATTACCGGTTATGTAAGCACTGGTGATGATCTGTTCCTGGATCCGGAGTTCCAGAAATGCGGACCGCAGGAGAAACTGCTTGCACTGGAATTTCTTAAAATTGCAAAGAACCCGTCAAATGGCGGGAAATACAGAATAGGCAAAGAGAAGCTTTTAGAAAAGTATGGTAAGCTCTTTTCTGTGACGAAACGCATTATTTTAAGATATCTTCACCGGCTAAAAAGGTTCTTTGTTATGTCGATCACAGAGGGGATATATTATATCCGCCCGAATGCACATTTTGCAGAGAAGAACAGCGGAAAAACGGATACAGAACTGCTCAGGGAGCATGTGAACCGGTTTGTACTGCGGAGGAATCGTGCAACCTACACAGAGAAGGAAGGGAAGGAAGCGTCGAAACTTTTGACACAGTACGCCGGACAGGTACCTGACAACAGAACATTGATCCGGCTGTTCTCAGAGGCTGTACTTGAAAGCATACGGATCCGGAATGCAGGAATCAGGAACCGGTACAAGTGGAACCGGCGGTTAAATCCGAAGTTTGTACACCGCCTGCTACAGGAGAAAATACTGAATCAGCCACAGATGGCTAAGTAAGTCTATGAAAATAGGCTTATTTGTGTTTCTATAAATCTCAAAAATCATAGATCATGTCCTGAAATTCCGAAGAGCAAGAGAAAAATAGATGATAAATGTGAGTAGGGAGCCGGTGTGGCTTCTTTTTTCGTGTGGAAAAAGAGAGATTTTATTCAAGTTTTGTGCAGTGAAATAGTGAACTTTTCAAGTATGGTGTCTCTGTGGATAATCTTTTCTATTTTGGGTGCCGTTCAACACGCTGTTGAAGGACACTTTTTCCAAAACTATGCAAGGAACCAGAAGAGAAAAAGCGCAAAAATATGCAGCCGGGTATTGTAGCAGCTGGGGAACGTATTCTGTCTTTTATCAGTTCTTTTCACTGTTTCTTTAGACAAAAGAAAATATTTTTTCTGAAAAAAGCAGCCATAAATACCTACATAAAAAACAAAAAAATAAAAAACACTTGACAGCGCATACGGATTCCATCATCCTGTTGCCACTCATGAGAGGAAGGTATATGAATGGATATCAGAGACCTGAAGCGGGAATGCAATGATCTGATTGATGAATTAGAGACATTACAGCAAACAGATGCAAAACTGGATCTTCGGATTCAGGAACTACAAAATTGTCTGGAAAAAACATCAATTCCAGAGTCGGTGACAGACTTACCAAGGCTGCCCCACATTGTGAAAATGGAAGATGAAGAAACTGAGGGCATAATTTCCGAGACTGTAGTGGAAGAGAAGGTTATTGAGGAAAAGGAAGAGGTTTCGCAAAATGAGCCATCAGAACCTTTAGAAAATTTGCGGGAAAAGAAAGAGGAGGAGAGCCCATGGAAAGAAATGGATCAACAGCGATTCCCGGCGGATACAGTAATCATATACGAATCCAGTAATTTAGAAAATACAATAGTCCGAGTGATAAAGATAATAGCATTTTGCGGAATATTGTGTGGAATTATGGTGTCAGTAATAACGCTTGCAATGGGAATGTAATAAGAGGAGAAAGGCATGTTAGGAAAAGAAAAAAGGAATCGTGAAGTACAACAGGATGTGGCGGGAAAAATGAATTTGTCAAAGGATGATATTTTTAAAAATTTGATTATAGAATATGCATCATCCCGGAAGGATCTAATTGTCCGCTTGCGCCAGAAAAGGATCACAGATGCGGAATTTATGGCATATGTAGATGATTCCCTGAAAAAAATAGATGCAGATACAGAGGTAAAAGACCAGGCAAGATTGATGTTTTATCAATACGTATTCCGATACTTTCGGTTGACCTCATTGATTGAGGATCCGGAGATATCGGATATCCATTGTATTGCCTATAACAAAATCCGTATAAAAAAGCGGGGGAAACGTCAAGCGGCAGATGTACAATTTGCATCTAATCAGGAATACCGGGAATTTATCGACCGTGTGGCGACGCAAAATGGTGTTAATATCTCAAACCTTAATGCTATTCAGAGATTTGCTGATGATGAAACTGACAAGAACTTTATATTGCGATTTACGTTAATTACGCCAATCGTTACCACTTACGGTAATCCATATCTTATTATCCGTAAGTTTCCTAAAAATTTCCCTGAGATTTCGGATCTTGTCCGGGAAAAATTCATGTCACAGCAATTAGCGGATACTTTAGTGGAAAGATTCCGGACGGGATCGACATTGATCTGTGGCGGTAACTCAGATGGTAAATCGACCTTATTGAATGCCTTAAAGGAAACATTACCGGAAGATATGGCGGTTATGGTAGCACAGCAGGCAGATGAGCTTACGACCAAGCATCATCCGGATATGATCTTTTTACATTCTTTGTCGGAGTCAGCGGAATCAGCAGTTAAATATGACCTGGAACAGCTGAGCATAGCATCCCTAACCATGGATGTGGATTTCTTCATTGTCGGTGAAGTAAAGGGTACAGAAGCTATGTACTTGATTAATGCTGCATATACCGGACAGATCAGCGCGGCCACAGTCCATTCTCTATCTGCACAGGCCGCGCCGGAGAAGATTGTTGATTATGCATTACAGGCATCCGGGAATAAATACAATCGTGCGGAACTGTTAAAGATGATTGCTGACTGCTATCACACGGTCATTAATGTCAAAGATTATAAAGTGTACGAGGTCCTGGAAATAGACGGATGGGATGACGTTACGCAATCCATTAAATATAAATCTCTGTACCATTTATAAACTAATGAAGAACAGAAGGGAATGAAATGATGATCATTTTGAAAATTATTATAGCAATCTGCCTTTTTTCCGGAATTTTCTTCTTTTTTTGGTATCTGCAGAGAACAAAAATTATTGAAAAAGGGTTGGCGACAGTAAGAGGATCTATTGAAGAAACTGCGGCGAGACGTCAGATAGAAGCACATGCGAATCTGCTGATCCGGGATCAAAAGAATAAGGGCAGGCTGGAAAAAATTATCGAAAGACCTGAAAAACTGTACATTTATAGCCGGATCGGGAAAATAGTCAGAGGGTTGTCCTTTGAAGCATGGGCAGTTCTTGTAGTATTAACAACAGCTGGAGCGTATCTGGGAACGGTGATTATTACGAAGAACACAATGACCGGCTTGTTGGCAGCAATCGGATATTATTTGCTCATTAAAATAGCGGAAATAATTCTTGCACGTAGAAATTTCAAGGCTGTAGATAAATCTCTTTTGGAGTTTTTAAATCAGTTGGGAAACTTTTCTGCTATCCAGGGGGAAATTACGAATGTCCTGCATCAAACGGCACAGTATACTCCGCCAATATTAGCAGAAGCCCTGGAAGAATGTTATATCGAAGCACAGACCACAGGTAATGTTTCGGCAGCATTGATGGGGCTGGTAGACCAGTTTGAGCACGAAAAATTTAAAGAAATAATTATTAACCTCGAAGTGTGTTCGCGCTATACGGCTAATCTGAAGGTCATAGTAGACAGCCTCCGCCGGAACCTGATGGACGCAAAAAGAGCCAGCCAGGAACGCAGAGCTATAGCAGACAGTGCCATCATCGAAATGGTGATTCTGTCAGTAATGCTGTTAATTGTCCTTTTAGTGGTAGACACCATGGTAAAGGCATCTATCTGGGATATATTGTTCCATAGTTTGGTAGGATATATCGCTCTGGGCGTGGCGGGCATCTGCTATCTCATATTTGGTCTGGCAATTATGAAAGAAAGGTAAAAAGTTATGACACCATTAGAAATTAGTTTAAAGATATTACCGGCGCTTATAGCTATATTATCGTTTTTGCTGGTGATCTATGTGGGTAAGACCTATCACCCCATGGCAGCACTACATAGGACATACATCCGCATTGATGGAATCTTGCACGAAAAAAAAGTTTTCTTTGATTACGAAGAAACTCGTAGATTCCTAATGTCTCATGGTGCAGCAGATCATTTCGGATCGTGGATCGATCCGGTGAAATACCTGGCTATTCGTATTTGTCTGGCGGCCATCGGATTCACGGTTGGAATATATGTAAATGCCTTTTTGGGACTTGTTGGCATGGTGATTGGGTTCTTTTTGCTGCCATTATTATTGTTGTATATGAACAACAAAGATAATGACGCAATGACCCCACAGATTCAGACGCTGTACAGTCTTTTACAGGTACAGATTCACGCAGGGGTGCCTATGATTGATGCCTTGTCAGAGAGTTATCAGTCCTTTCCGGCGGGACGTTTAAGAAATGCGCTGAGTGAGTTTTCTACTACCATTTATTTTAACGGTTCATTTGATAAATCGTTGGAAGAACTTAACAAAAAATTTGACAATGGATTTATCGATTCGCTCTGCATTATTTTGTTACAAGCCCGGGAATCTGGACAGGCGATGGAACTACTGCGGGATATATCCCAGCAGATCACGGATATGCAGGCAAGTCTGCAACTTAAAAAGAAAGAAAAACTCAACCGAATAACTACATTTTGTCTGATGGGCATTATGGGCGCAATGATCGGTGTAGCCCTGTATGCTGCTATCACACAGATGTATGCGTCGGTCGGGTCTTTCTGATACATGTAACTACAAATATCTTAAAAAATAGGAGGAACGAAAATGAAGATGAAAATGGCAAAAATGCAGCTGAAAGCAATGGAACTGGCCCAGAAGGTATTTTATCACAAGAGCCGGGGACTCGATGGAATCTTGGTTACGGTGGGCCTGTGCATTATCGCACTGTTATTATGCGTAGTCATGAAGGATAGTCTGACAAGTTTTATTCAGGCAATCGTAACCGCCATGCAGAATAAGGCAATCGGTATTTTGGGATGATGAAAAAGAGAAAAGGAAGCGTAGTAGACATATTGCCCTCAATGATCATGGTGATTGCTGCGGTGATTCTGATTACAGTCTTTTTTGGCTTATATCAGATACTCAGCCTAAATGAAGATGTAAAGCAGATATCCCGTAAATACATGCTTACCATGGAGACTATGGGATATCTGGATGCAGCAAGCCGGACAAGCCTTATGCAAGATTTATCAGATCTACAGGTCACAGATATTGACCTGACAGGATCCACCATGACGGATGCAGGTTATGGCAACGCGGTATATCTACAGATAACCTGTAAGCTGCCGATAGAACAGCTTAATATGGACGGAAATGATATGCTGCGGTTCTTTTTTGAGGACGGAACTATACCGATCAGAGTACGCAGAATGTCTACGGCCAAAAATTAATCATGATAAGATGGATAACCAAAAAACGACAAGGGGAGTTGGCGACTTTTACGATGGTATACGTCCTGCTGTTCCTCGTAGCAACGGTAGCATTTGCCTTACAGATACGGGAATACATATCACTTAAAACTCATACGGAAGATACCCTTGCAGCGTCAAATCTTGCATCTGCCGTGATCGATATCCAGGAATATGGCATTAATCATAACCTGGTTATAAAGGATCCTGAGCAGGCGTATAGCATCTACCAGGAAGCTTTAAAGATAAATATGGGTCTTAACGACCAATGGGAAGACCCTACAGGACTGATATCAAGCCCGGTTCTGGTAGAGCAGTATATCGTATACAACGTGCGGGGATCAGAGGTAGAAGTGACCTCATTTGGAGAGGGTCTTAACTATTCGGCAACCGAGACGCTAGGGAGTGCAACGTCACCCAATGGACAAGTCATTGAATCTACCAGTGTATACAGCCGGATCAGCTATCAGGTCGATGGCTATTTTGGTGTCACCGTCCCAGCTGAAAAAGATAAGTTGGTAGACATTGTAAAAAATAATTAAAGGATGGACAGAATGAAAAAGGAAAAGAAAGAAAAAAGAAGTATCTTGCCGGGAGTGATTATCGTATCGCTGCTGGTGGCAGCTGTAGTATATGCGGTTTTACTTAACGCTGAAAAAACGGCATTGTCCGACTATGAAAAAGGGTCGGTTTATGTAACCACAAAGCCGGTACCCAAAGGCACTTTGATCACGGCAGACTATATCACTCAAAAAGAGGTAGATAAATCTTTGATCCCGTCCGGCGCAGTAAGTAATCCAGAAGATCTAACGGATTTGATCAGCGTATATGCAGTAGATCAGGGATCCATTATTACCACTGGGATGTTTACTGCTGTTAATGACATCACAAAGGATATGACGCAGCCGGTAGTGGCCGGATTCAAGGCCGATGATCTGTATCAGGTGGTGGGAGGCGTCCTGCGATCCGGAGACCGAATCAATATCTATCAGGTAAATGAAAATGCCAATAAAGGGGATACCTCACAGTCCTTGGCAAACACAGATGATAATTGGACAGACGCATCTTCAGATACGGCAGCATCCCTTGTATGGGGAAATGTGTTTGTCCAGGAAGTATTTGACTCTGCCGGTGCGGTGATCAGTACATCTGACTCTACGACTCCGGCACAAAGAGTAAATATCTACATGGATAACGATAATGTAGCAGCTTTTTATGCTGCACTGGCACAGGGTTCTCTGCGTGTTGTAAAAATCTGCGAATAGATAGTCAGTGGGTGTGACAAAGAAATCGGGTCTGATGACCGGCAGGTTCGAGCCCTGCCCCCACTTTACAGCGATATTTGCTGTGATGATCTTTGACAACTGCATATGGAAATCGGACGAAAAACTGGAAGATGGACTGTAAGATTTTGACGAGAATTGTCATGTAATGTATAGAGGTCTCTGTACTTCTTTGTTTTATCGGCATTTTTGTCCAAAATATCGAAACAGAAAATGCCGTAAAATGTATACAGATATGCTGCAAAATGATATAATAATTATATTAAAAAAAGATAAAACAAAGAATTGAGTCCGTACTATTGGACATAAAAAAGAAGACTATATTTATACAATAAACATAGAAAAAGGCTGAAAGGTCTGGGAGGACGAAGAATGAAAAAAAAGATTATTTGTGCTATATTAGTGACGGCACTGGCAGTCACATCTTTTACAGGATGTGGGAAGGCACAGGATAAGGATGCTGCAGAAGTGATAATGGCTGAGACGGAAACAAGGGATCCTGATATCACTGCAGAGGCACAGGCGGCTGTGGACACTTTATTGCCGACGGAGACGGGGAAGCCGGTAGTGACTGAGACGGCAACACCGACTCCTAAGCCCGTAGCGACAAAGGAGCCGGAGACCACAGCAACGCCGAAAGCAGCAGCAACTGCGAAACCTAAGGCAACGGCAACTGCGAAACCTAAGGCAACGGCAACTCCGAAGCCGGCAACAACCGCGGGATCAGGAACGACAGTTGCAGCCAATACTACCAGCACCGGTAAGACTGGTACACCCGCAGCAACAGCAAAGCCGGTACCAACCACGGCACCGACAGCAGCGCCCGCAGCTTCCACACCGGCACCAGTACCCACTCCGGCCCCTTGTAATCATAATTATGTCAAGGAATATTGGCCGTCTGCACCTACTTGTAACGGCGGTGGAGATTGGACTATGGTCTGCTCTATCTGTGGGGATGTAGGAGCAACAGGAACGGATCCGGCATTACCACACACTCCAGAAACTAGAGTAGAAGTTGATGCAACATACTGTGATGAACACGGTGTCAGAGTTACTTATTGTACGAGTTGTGGAAACGAATTGGGACGAGAAGGATTTGACGGTACGGAGCATGAGTGGGTTACAGGTACTAGCGATCCTATATGGGACTGGGATAAACAGGATTTTGTGACAGAAGAAGTGACTTATTGTAGCCGATGTCATGCACAGCGTTAATGGGAAAGGAGACGAGAAAAATGGAGAATACAAAGGATCAGTATATTGGGGCCGAAATACATTCGGCACGGTCAGTGAATCCAGATGGGGAGACGGTAACACTGGACGGAGATACGGTGGTATGGACAGGGGAGGAAGATGTCCTGACACCGGAGGAACTGGAAGAGTTCCATCGAGATGCAATCAAACTGATGGAAGAAAGCGAACAGCAGAAAGAGGTTGCCATTCAGGGATAAGGGTGCAATTATATATAAAAGGAACAACCGCCCCACAAGGTGGGTTGACCAAAATAAGTTGAGTAGCAAAGACCACCCTTCTACTGGCCAAAGTTTTGGGGTGGTTTTGCTGTGTAAAATTACTTGAAATGATCCGAGAGTGATGGTATAGTAAAGATAAAGGGAAAGCCAAAGAGGCGGCTACCCCAAATAGCAAAATAACTGTTTAGTACTAAAAACAGCCGTCACTATTGCAGTAGTGGCGGCTATTTCTTTTTGTTATCCTTAAAGATCTGATAGCACAGACCAATAAGAGCAACAATAAACATACAAAATTGGAATAAATCCGCATATGTAACATTCATCTTATCGCCCTCCTTTCATAACGCTGGAGGGTGAACCCTCCGGAGAGGGGCAGCCGCCTTGGCTCTTTGACTTTCCCAGAACTATATCATACCATATATTTGCGTTGTTATAAAGGTTTTGCTATGTGAAACTACTTGAAAAAGTGTAGTGAAAATGCTATAGTAGCTATGAGAAGCTAGTATGTATTTAAAGATGTACAAAGCAAAACCCCAGTAGGTGCAACTACTGGGGTTTTTGCTCAATTTACGGTAGAGCATCCGTTTTGGGCTGGTGCTGTCTATACATCCCTATCCAACCACTTGCAGATATAGTAAGAAACGATACCTGCCAATACAGAGATAAAGAATGCTAATATGTATTCATAGATCAAGGTGTACACCTCCTTCCTGCTGGAAAGAGTCGACAGCGTGATTATCATATCATATAAATTAAATATCGACAATATTCGTCCGAGTAGAGCAGTATGCTCCACTCGGATTTTTTATTCTCCGGTTTCCATATGCAGTTGAAATTGATAAATGAAAAAGGAGGATACAGATGATAAGAAAAAAGCGCTATTTAGCTGCAAAGATGGGATTGCTGGCGCTGGGATTGATGCTGCTGTTTCCGGGACAGGCAGAAGCAGCTGATAAGAAGACGATTTATAACAGCCCTTACGTATCGTTCAGCCCAGACGGAAAGGCATTTACAACCTGTGCCGGGGACCAGAATTATACATGGTATGCGGAGGATGACAGTACCACTGTATATACCGGCATAAAATCATCTTTGCGGAGTTTACGAACCGGGGAGCATTATTACAAAGTAGCCAGATGGGGAGAAGTACCCGTTGGATCGTGGAAGGTTGTACATCGTCCGGGACAGTGTATTCATGATGGTTATACCAGTGATGAAAATTGGCATGGTATTCAATTCGGTACACAAAAATGTATGCAGTATTATTATTCTGGCTGGAAGGCATTCTGTGCCGATTGTGGGGAGCCTTTGGAAGACTCAAATATATATATGAGCAGGGAGGCAGCCTCATCCATACAGTACTTAGATCTTGGAAGCGAAAAAAATCCTGTTTTTTATTATTACCTTTGTCCTTTTTGCCGGAACTTAGAGCAGGGAGTGGGATTATCTGCGCACTGGTGTAAAAAGATTTCTTGGAACCAGTATAGAATATTTTATGACCCGAACATAAAAAAATATAATGGTTATATGGATTATAGTTATCACATGTACAACAACGAAACAATATATGAAGGTGAGACAGTAACTCCTGTTACACATTTGACGGAGAATAATTATACCAGAGTTGGATATGTATTTACTGGATGGAATACCAAGCAAGATGGATCAGGAGTCTCTTTTACCGATAAGGAAGAGATATACAATCTTAGTAGTTCAGATTGGAATGATCAAAGTACATGGACAGATACGGATAGAGGAACTATTACTTTATACGCACAGTGGAGAAAAAGTGAAAGTACCCTTGTAATCGATGCTAATGGGGGAAGATATAACGGAGTAGATAAATATTCGCTGACAGAACCCTATTCTTCTAAGTATTTACTGCAAAAAAATCTAATAGTGTCACCAAATGGTTATACCGTTGCTTTTGAGACCAATGGTGGAACAAATGTAGATACCATCACGGGAACCATGCATTTCGTAGAATGGATGCAGATACAGCCATTTAATGGATTTGTGACTAACGATACTTATATGTTTATGGCGCCAGATAGAAACATAGATACGTTGAAGGCTGTGTATCAGTCGGATCCGATCACATTACCGGTTACGACCAAGGATGGCTGGTCATTCGGCGGATGGTATTATGATCCGGATTTTAGCCTGCCTGCTGGCGGAGCCGGAGATCAAATTATACCATCCAAAGATATGACGCTGTATGCGCAATGGGTAGATCTTAGGCTACAGGCGGTAGATAACTACGAGGTAAACGACGGAAAAGGTGCGGTAGATTTATCCTGGTCACAGTCTGATCAGAATAATAAGACCTATCTTGTATACCAAAAAAAAGAGGATGGAGCGTGGATCAGGGTCAACAGTGCAAATGACATCAGCAGCACGACAGTCATTGATCAGACATATACGTTTGACGGACAAGCAAAGCAATATACTGTACCGTATACAGGTCTCTATTCTATAAATGCTATGGGAGCACAGGGGCAAAGCTATGGTTCCTATACCGGAGGCTATGGTGGTAGTGTTACCGGAACATTTTGGCTGCGAAAAGGTGAGATCTTAACATACGTAGTTGGTGGTCAAAATGGCTACAATGGTGGCGGTAACGCATCTTCTTTTGGTAATGGTGGGGGCATGACTTCTGTTGTGTCCAATCAAAAAGGAACTCTTCTGATTGCTGGTGGAGGCGGCGGAGCATTTTCACATGGCAACGGAAATGCTGGTGGAAGCGCGGCCAGTGTAATTGATGGCAATGCAGGGCAAGCAGGTATGGCTGGTGGGGGAGCCGGTTATCAAGGAGGTACAGCAGGGGAAAGACTTGTACATCATCATACCTCAGCTTGCGATACGTCAAGATCTATTATTGGATCCTTTAGGAATAATAATTACTCCTATGAGGATGATGACGATGATCGGTATTATGTCAAGCAAAGAATTGCCAATGTATCGGCAGATGGCTTCAAGTATTTACATTTTAGTGGTTTGATAAATCAGCAGAGAGGCCATAGAATTAGTGCTGGTTCTGGAACGTTAAAGGTTTATAACCAGAACGGTTTGATTTTTCAGAAAAGTATTTATGATATTGAGTCATTTATTAGGACAGAATATCAAAGAGCTATAGCGGGAAATTACGGCGGTGAGAATAATTATTCCAGTTATTCTCATGCTAACTATGATTTTGATGATAACGATCAAGCTGTATATGAAGACACAGATTATGTGTGGCTACATTATAACGGAGATGGTTCTGTAACAAAGTGGAGAAAAGATGGTGCTGATGATGACTATATTCCTAATCCATCGGCAAATGCAACATCGTATTTTATACCAAGTGCAACTCGGGGTGGTTCGAGTTGGTTTTATGGAATTAACTGGTACTTTAAATATGACATACCAATTCCTGCAGGAAGCACAAATATACGAATAGAATTTGAAAGCGAGCACGAGACAGAAAGTTATCTTTCAGTGAGCGTTCAGGAAGCTGTTTTAACGGGGAGAATAGGATGTGGAATGACAGAAGGACAGGTTATTTCATCGAAACCGGCATATGGTGGCAGTAATTATATCAATTCTTCATATGCACTGATGTATGAAATGAATAGCGGAGAGCGTAGCGGATCCGGGATTGGTGAGTTGCACTCCAAGGCCATTGGCTATCAGGAAAGCCTGGATCTTGCCGGGGTTACGGCGACCGACTTTGCAGCCCCGGACAAGATATCGGATCAGGTTACAAAAGAGCCATTGGATGGAAAATCGATTCGCGTCACATGGCAGGTGCCAAGCGATAATGGTACGGATTATTACCATAAAGTGGAATCTTACCTAACGGGAAGCACATCAATGCTATGCGGATCTAATGTTACGAAAAACACGCTGGTTAGTGGCGTGATGGGATATTACTATCTCGTAGACCAAAATGGGGATACGGTTGTTACCGGCAATGCAAATTATGTACAGGATCCTCATGTAAATGTGGTAACGGCAGAATACAATCAGTATTTGCATATTGCAGCGGTCGATGTTGCCGGAAATATCAGTGAGACAACGCATATCCTCATTGACGCCAAAGATGTACTATGGAAGCTTTATACGAAGCAGCTGGTCATTGATGCATCTGCAGATAATGTATATCCGGCAACGGATAAGAGTTGGTACGTGCGTGCCGATGGCAGTACTCCATTTACCCTAAAAAATGAGGCTTATATGGATGGTACGGCAAGCCGGGGATACCAGCTTAACGAAACCATCTATGAGACTGTATCGGATAACAACAGCGTTGCCAGAAATATAATCCGTACAGCATCCATGGAGATAGCGGATACATCCATCAGGACTGATGCAAATGGATTGTCTTATTCGACGGATGGCACGTCGGTGCTGCAGCAATATTCATACTCTTATACAGTGAGATCTAACAAAAACAGAGACCTTATGGGAGTACAGAAATTTACAATCAGCAGAGATCTGTCCGGACAGACGATACAGGTTATTCCGGTTGCGGAAGCAGACAAAGAATCGGATAAAGTGTACTCGGTGCATGAACTGGATGAAAAGAATAAGATCACTTTAATAGCGGACGGAGAAGCGCCGGTGATCCGCGGATTGGAAATAATGGAAGACAGAGATCTGATTGACCGGCGGGATGGATCAATTACAATTCGGGCGAGCGCAGAAGATGAACTGAGCGGAGTAAAGGATTTTTATATCGTAATCAGCAATTCTGATAATGCTGTGATGAAAACCTACACACCGGATGAGAATGGATACATTAATATTACAATTACTAATGACGAGCCTATTTTTAGCGGAGATTTCACGCTGCTGGGGTATGCTGTGGACAATGTTGGAAACGAAAATAGTCTAAGCTATGGAACGACGGAATTTGCGTTGGCAAGCAGCGTAGAACGTATTCTTTCCCCGCACGATCCTATATTCAAATGTGGAGAAAGCGGAATACTTACGTTTACGACCTGGGGCTATGCCGACCGGGTGGAAGTTATTTTCCCGGAGAGCATGACTGCACTGGATCCGACTCTGAACAAAGTATATGACTATACAGACTGTCCGGGATATATGATCACGGAGCATTTACAGTTTATGGTGCCGCTTTATACGCCGGAGAATCAGAATCTGGAGATAACGGTACGTGCGTATAAGGGAGACAAGAAGCTGGAGGATCATCCGACAATCAGCGTAATCGGAGTATCCGGTACTGTACTGGATGAGTTCCGTACTCGTTTGAGGTAATGATAATGTCTGTGATATTGTGGATCCTGCAGGCATATGGCAGCTATCGGATAGGCTGGCAACTGCAGCTGCTGGATCCGGATCCCGGACTGTGTGATACTCTGCAGAGTAAATATTGTAAATGGCAGCATTTAATAGCTTTTATGTATTTATCGCTGTTAGGAATCGTTATGGGAGATCCGAATAAACAGGTAATGCAATTACTGCAGGCGTATATGTTAAGTTCTTTGGTATTAGCTGCATGGATTGATCACTATATCCAGCTGATTCCGGATATAATATATGCTCCTGGATTAGCTAGTGGTATATTATGGCTCATTTATGATAATCCTGGGGCAGATAGCATAATTAATTTAATTGTTTTTGTCGGTATACAACTCCTTATATTCCGGCGGCTGTATGGTGGATCCGATTGCCTGGCATATATTTTATGCGCTGTATATCTGGCTGGGAACGGATGTGGTAAGAAACTGATAGATTATTTATTGTTCATGCTGCTGACAGTAATAATAGAACTGATCGATCAGATCAGAAAAAAGAATATTTTGAAAAATGGAAGACTGAAAAGACCGGTGCCTTTGATTCCATATATAGCAGTGGCTATGCTACTTTATGGTTTTTCAAATAAAATTTAGAAGGGAGTAAGTTAGATGGAACAGGGTGTATTAGAATACGAAAGAGTAAGGGAAAAGAAAAAACAATTATTGATTAAAATTCAGGAAACAAAAGTGGGAATTCGTCACAAGCAAAATCAGTTACAATTGCTAGAAGAGGGACTGAAAAGGATCCAGGAACAAGAAGGAAGTGAAAGCATTGGAGGAAATCTGAATATCTTCCTGCGGGATTTCAGCGTGATATTAGAAGCTCTAAAAAGTGATGATGCATTTATGGAAACGAAATATGCGACGCAATCAGCCCAGGTATATTACCGTGTGGAGAAAAATGTGTTTGAAGATTACGTAAAACGGTTATCTGAACTAGAAATACAGGAGTTTATTGATTATTGTAAACAGCTGGGTTTTATACGCGTGGAAGGCAATAAGTGCTTGTTCTCAAGTGGAAAAGCGAGAGCATATTTTTTATCAAAAAAAATAATTGATAATTTAAGCATCTAAAAACAGGAAAAATGATATTAGGAAATTAAAAAAATATGATCGCGGGAATTACCGTGAAAAATGGGAGAAAGAAAAAAAGTATGAACACAGATCCTGAACGAAATTTATTTTATATTTTTTTAATTTTTCCCATTTTTTTAATAAAAAAAGAAAAAATGACAGAAAGTCTTGACAGTGCATACGGATTCTATCATTCTATTGCCACTAAGATAAGGAGACAACAGAAATGTTAAATTTGCTGATAAAAGAATACCTTGCGGTATGTGAGTATTTGCTGGAGGTTGTGACCAGAAACAGGGAATCGAAGGATACTTTGCCTATGGTACGAAAAGGCAGTCTGTTAGTAGAAAAAGAGGCACTGATAGATCTGCTGAACAAAAATAAATATGAAACAGCTACGAATAAATTAAAATACTGGAAAGATTTGGCGTGGATCGATGCGGAAGAAAAAAGGCTGACGAAAAGAATTTGTATTAATAATCAATATCGACCGCTGGTCGTCATCAATATACAGAGATATGAATGCATTCGGAATCTTAATTATGAAATGAAAAAACCATAAAATGCTGAAAAAAGTAATGTACATATATAGTGCTCATAAGGGGATTTTTAATCGTGGGAAAATGTCCATATGTAATGGCTGAAATATAGGAAAATAGTAAAAAAATATGTACGTCACGATAATAGGCTATATAACGTAGTTATATAGCATAATGCAGAGTGGAATATTGCATATGCGTGTTTGGCATGTGCAATATGGAACGACTGCATTCTATCTGTAGTCCGGATACGGACTGCAGATATGGACAGAAGCATTATGTTGGATAACAGGAGCAAGGATAGTTACTTATTATTACATTGGCAGGATAGGATGTCAGAAGAGGAGAGTACACCAGGTGAGCTGGAAGGAGAAGCAGAAGAGGAATTATGAAAATATCAATAAAGGCAGTTTTTCGGTAACAGGAGAATATGACATCCCGATATTAGAACCGGTGGAATACAAATATTGTGACTGGATCGGCTTCAATTATGCGTCTTCTGTAAAAGACCGGAGAGGGAAAGGAATTCACTTTTTTTTAGAGGATTATCAGTTTACCCGGCTTTGGGGAAATATCGATTATTATGTACCAATGCTTTCCAGTTATGACAGCATCATGACACCGGATTTCAGCCTATATACCGATTTCCCGAAAGCATTGCAGATTTATAATCACTATAGGAAGCATTGGATTGGCGCTTATCTTCAGCAAAAAGGACTTCATGTAATACCAACTATCTGCTGGAGTGACAGAGATTCTTTTCACTGGTGCTTTGACGGGGAACCTACACAAGGAGTCGTTGCTGTTTCTTCGATAGGAACTCAAAACAGCAGGAAGCGTAGAGATCTTTTTTTGGCAGGTTATTTTGAAATGATGGACAGATTACAACCGACACACGTTATCTTCTGCGGAGCAGTGCCGGAAGAATGTAGAGGGGACATTGTCAGAATCAAAGCATTTAGTGAAAGGTTTCATGAGGCAGAAATATCGCAATGGTAATAAATTTACAGTTTTTCGGTGGGCGTGGTGCCAGCAGCGGAATAAGCGAAAAAGGCAATGCATATGGAACCCAGTACAAAATATTACTGGAGTATGAAAATATAAAATTTGTCACTAATGCAGGAAAAAATTATGAAGCGTTAATGGAAACAATGACCAATGGGAGAACGTATGTACAAATTGGTGGTGAAGAGATTCTCAGAATTGTTCAGATGGATGAGAACAACCGGAGAAACAGGGTAATTGAGTTTGACAAGAAAAATAAGCAGTGGCATGTTCATCAAGGGTATTTGCATTCGGAAAACTCTGAAAATCAGCATGATCCATTAAGTATTTCAGATGTCAGACTGCTTGAAAAAGTTAAGAAAATATGGCATAATCATAGAGAGCAAATATAGTTTAAGTCGGGTAGAACACTTTGGAATGAGAGGTCTGCGTTCAAATCGTCAGTATTTGCCATAAGCCTTACGGCTCTATGATAACCATAGAGTTCGTAAGGCTTTTTTATTATAAAAATCAGAAAGGCTGGAAATGGAAGATGGGAGGCAGAGGAAGTAGTTTCGGTGTAGAAATCATAGCAGCGGTTTCACCATATGGATCTCAAGATGCCGAAATACAAGAGTTGAATGTGGCAGGTATGACACCGATGGATCGCGGCAGCCGATTTACCAATGCAGAGAAGACACTGGATTATCTGGAAAGAAAAAAACTGCAGGAGACAAGAGAGCAGGTACAGGTACTGGATGATTACGGATACGTAACGAGAGCTTTCCAGGGAGACGAACACAGCTGTGCTGTAGATGACAAAACACAGCAGTATGCCCAGGGGAAAATAGTAACACATAATCATCCCTCGGAGTACGGCGGTACCTTTTCGGATGCGGATATCTCTTTTCTCAGTCTTGGAATGAAGGAACTGAGAGCTTCAGCGAAAGAAGGTACATACAGCATAAAGGCAAAGAAAAATGCCAACCCTCACGGACTGATGAAGGCATACCTGAGAAGTGCACCAAGAATGCAGGACGCGATGAGAGAAATCGCACTGGAAATGGCACGAAAAAAATATACTTCTAAAAAAGCCTATGAGAAAGCAAATAGAAAGGCACAGTTGGAAGTTATTCATAACTGGTATCAAAGAAATGTGAAAAGATATGGATTTGAGTACAACTTTTATCCAAGGGAGGATGCATAAATGAAAGGATTAAATTTAGACGAAAATTTAAACCGGCTGATACAGGAAAATTCGGATTGGGCATGGGAACAGGCGAAGAGAGAACGGGCGGAAATGGAAAAGAAACAGAAAACGCAGGGCGGAACTGACGGTAAAAAGGATGAAGTATGACATTTTAGAGCCGTATAAGGAATTTTTATACGATCAGCTTACGGCCAACACTGCAAGAAAATATTATTCCTGCATGGTGAAATTACTCCAGGGAGTAGAGATCAACCGGGTGGAAGAACTGTCGCTGGAATACCTTCAGAAAGAACTTCCGCAGAGATTCCGGACCAAAAATGAGTTCAGCGCTGCAAAGAATGCGCTGCGGCTGTTCGGAGAGTGCTATCCGCAGCTACAGATGCCTGCAAAAGAATACTTCAAAGAAGAAAGCCTGAAAAAGAGAAATTATACGAAGAAGCCGGGAAAAGTGATTCATTTGAAGACTACTATGCGTAAGATCAATCAGATTGAGAATCCAAAATTGAAATATGCCTATCGTCTCGCTGTAATCTCGGGGCTACGGGTATCTGAACTTGCAGATCTCAGGCCTTCGGATTTGGCATTTACGGAGGGACGTATAACGGTCACAGTCCGGAATGGTAAAGGTGGGCACGGGGGTGAAATTACGTGCAGGCAGGATCCCTATTTGTATGATCGTTTACAGGACTATGTTTCTAGGGTACAGGCTACACAGGGAGAGAAGCTGTTTTATAGTGAAGCCACGATGCGAAAAGAAGCAGGACGCCTGGGAATGGAATGTCATGATCTGCGCCGCATTTATGCGATACTCAGCAGACGGGAGTTAAAAGCGGTGATGCCTGCGGCACAGGCAGACAGAGAGGTGCAGCGCAGCATGCGGCATGTAAGATTTTCTACGACAAAAAGATATCTGTATAACCGGAAACTGCGGATGGATTAAAGCGGATGGATTGCACAGGAGAAAAACAATGGATAAAGAACTTAACAGCTTGCTGGAAAGTATTTTGCTCCTTCTGATACAAATGCTTAAGGGCTTTATAATGGGTGTCTGGCATGGCCTGCGGAAAGCATTACAAAACAAGTGGTATCTGACTGGAATCGGGATCACTCTGGTGTTCAGTGTGATCTGTATCACAGAAAAAGCTATGGTCTGCAGAATGATCCCGGAAACTATCCCGGAATGGCTGCAGCAGGGAATTTATCTGATGCTGTTGGCAGCGCCGGTGATCTATCTGTTTCTGATCGGGCAGACGGGACAAAAAAATTATGACAAATGCTTTGAAGATATCGGATTCAAGGGAAAGAATGGTAAATTTCCGAAATATGCCGGTAGCAGCAAAGAGGGTAAAAAGATACTGCTTTTTTTCCAGTCTACGATTCCGCTGTCGGAATGGCGCTCCTCCCGGGAACGTCTGGAGACTGCTCTGGACTGCAGCATCATAAAAATCGAAAACGGAAGAAATAAACGGACGGTAAAGCTCACTACGTTACCGTCGGATTATAAGATCCCTACGATGGTGAAATGGTCAGAGGAATACCGGAACGAAAAAAACGGTGTCCTTACACTGGGAATCAGCGCACTGGATCCCATATCCTTTAACCTGAACCGGGTGCCGCATGTACTGGTTGCAGGTGAGACCGGATCCGGTAAGTCAGTGATACTGCGGTGCCTTCTCTGGCAGCTGATTGAGCAGGGAGCAAGGGTCTATATGATTGATTTTAAAGGCGGTGTCGAGTTTGGAAAACAATATGAACAATACGGAGAGGTGATCACTGAAAGGGAACGTGCACTACAGGTCCTGGAGCTGCTGGTCAGGGAAAATGAGTATAGACTGCATATCTTCCGGGATCTGGAGGTAAAGAATCTGGATGAGTACAACAAAAAAACGAAACAGAATCTCTGCCGTATCGGAGTATTCACAGACGAATTAGCGGAAATGTTGGATAAAAAAGGTGTCGCCAAGGAGGAACGGGAGATCTATGAGAAGATCGAGGGACGTTTATCAACGCTGGCCAGACTGTCCAGGGCAACAGGAATCAATCTGTTTATGGGCGTTCAGCGTCCGGATGCCAATGTGCTGACGGGCCAGATCAAAAATAATATACCGGTACGAATATCCGGACGTTTTGCGGACAAGACAGCCAGTGAGATCGTCCTGGGAAATACGGATGCGGTCAATCTGCCGGACATCAAGGGAAGATTCCTGTACAAGGTAGGAAATGAGACCATAGAGTTCCAGAGCTTTTATTTTGACGATGAAACAATGCTCCGTGAGGTCTGCGTGGATCAGGGAGAAATGCTGACAGAAGCACCGGTATATAAGGCACCGGTACAAAAGCCGGGAACCGGAAAGGCAGAAGCCGACGGATCCGGAAGAAAAGGAAAAAAGGTGACAGCAGTAAAAACAAGTGGTGACATAAAGAATTCTTATGAAGATCCGTTCGCAGGCATGAACAGCCAGGAAATCGAAGAGGAGATGAGGCGGATGGATGAAGAGGACCTGAATCTGAATTTTGGAGATTTTTAATGACGAAGGAGACAAGGCATGGAGAAGAACAAAAATAGGAGGACTTTTGAATTTTACAAAAAAAACGGGAAACGAGAAACAGACACCGGAGAACATAAGGAAACAAAAAGAGGAAAAAGAACAGGCGGAACTTTGCGAAAAAACACGTTGTTGTGTGTGGGCAGAGCAATATTATGGATCATGCTTATTTTCTTCTTTGTCCGGGGCGTAATCGTGACATTCCGACCAGACACACTGACGGAAGCCCAACAGGTAATCAGCGACTTTAGAAAGGAACTTGTGACGGAAAAGAAGCTGAATAATGAGGTACTGAGCTTTGCCCAGAACTTTGTATATGAATATCTTACATACACTGCAGGGGAAGAAAAGGATTATAAGGAACGTCTGAAACAGTATATCACAACTACATCAAATGTGAGCGATACGGAAATATATAAGGGTGCGCAGAAGGCGGTGTACGTGCAGGCATACCGCATGGATCAGCTAGACAAGGAACATTTTGACGTATATGTGCTGGCGGAAGTGCAGTATGAGTATTACAGGGAACAGGAAGCTACACAGGAGAGCGCAGAAACCAGAATGAAAGTTCCGGTATTGTCACGGGATGGCGAGATGGTGGTGGACGGGCTCCCCATGTTTGTAAATGATAATACGTTTATGGAAGATTATCAGATTCAGGAATACAGTGGACAGGCTGCAGACGAACAGACTGCTGCAGGAGCAGGAATGGCAGTTACCAGTTTCCTGAAGGCCTATTACGAGCAGGATGAAACAGTCATTGACTATTATCTGAGTCAGGATGCGGACCGAAGCAAATTTATAGGGCTGGATGGTCGTTATACATTTGATCGTATGCAATCCGTTCGCTGCTATCAGGAGGAGAGTATGATCGTATGCATCGCAGAATATAAAATATCTGATGTCGTAAATGGAGCAAAGCGGTGGCAGAAGGTCCGGCTCAATGTTGTAAGGGGCAGTGATGGAAAGTACTATATCCAGTCTATGTCTGCCAGAACAACGATGTAAATTTTTAATCAGTGTCCTGCGGATGAATATCATTCGTTAAGATAAATAAAAATAGGAGGAACATAATATGAGGAAAAATGAAAAGGAACAGAAAAGAACAATGCAGGGAAAAAGTATCATGATGGGAATTTCCACACTTGCATTATTGATCAGCAACAGTATGGTGGCATTTGCTTCCAGCGGCAATTACGGCCAGAATGGAGCAAACTGGATGTTGGATCAGATCTTCTGGGTAGCGTTGGTGGCATTTATCGTCGGAGCAGTTGTGATGGCGGCGAAAAAGAACACGATCGGTGTAGTCACGACTATTATTGTTGGAGCAGTTGTCTGCTACTTTATTAAAAATCCTACCACCTTATCGGATATCGGGGAAAAGATTATGGGTACTGTATTGCAATAAAGGAGCTTTGCATGGCAGAAGAAAAGAAACAGAGTGTGACGGTGTACTCTTATCGTAAAGTATGGTTTGTGGAAAAAAAGATATATGCGTTCCAGAATATAGTACTGCCGTTTCCGATAGCACCGTATGAGGTATTGGAGTTTTTAGCTGTAGTAGGAGCAATGCTGGTAATGGGCCGGATATTTCCAATCCTGAACAACATACCGGTAGTGCTCCGCTACGGCATGCTGCCGTATGTTACGGTAAAATATCTCATGAAAGTAAAACTGGATGGAAAAAATCCGGTGAAATATTTTTGCGGCTATCTGCGGTTCCTGTTTACCAGAAAGGAATGCATCGAGCGGTTCCGAACCTGCAGAGACCATGGAGTGACAGTAAGAATCAACTGGAATTGCGGCAGAAGGCTGGAATAATGGAGGAAAAGGATGTATCAGTGTCCCATTTCGTTTTTTACAAAAAATATAATTTTTAACCAGGATAAGAGTGCATGGGCGGTATATAAGCTGAGTGGTTTTGATTATGACTTTCTGGACGATGATGCAAAAATTAAGATACTGCACAAAACGGCACGTTTCCTCAGCGGAATCCTGTCAGAAGCACAGATACTTATGCTGCCCATCGAACAGGATATACAGGGGCAGTTCGAGTCTCTGAGGCATCACCTGGATAAAAAAGATCCGCTTTATGAGGGGGCACTTTTTCACCTGAATGAAACAGAAAAATATCTGGCCAAGAGTACCAGAAATCAGGGAGATGCAAATGACTATTCCTCCTACATTGTGGTGAAATTGTCGGACAGCGGGGAATATGAACTTTTATCGGATTTGAAGCAGGGTTTTCAGTATTTCATTAAGGATCCGGTAAATGCCATTAATACCTTCATGGCATTAGACACCAGGGACATACTGGAAACCCGGCTGACACATTGTGCAGACATGGCTGATAAATGGTTTTATTCGCAGAATAAAAAACTACAGCTCGTGCCGGTAGATGGTCTGGAGTTACAGTGGCTGATCCGGCGGGGGAGTTTCCGGGGAATATCCGGAAATCATTTATTCTATGCGGACAGGGATAAACATATCTGGAATCCGGTGGCAGACCAGGACGAGACACAAAATGGGGAAAAGATACTGCATCCTTACAGTAAGGATATCGTAAGTCTTTTCTCCGGGAGCATCCATCAGGAAAAAAGATATTTGAAGGTAGTACATGATAAGAACAGAGTTTCTTATCAGACTTTTCTTGTGTTTACCCATATTCCGGAAGTACTGGAGCACCCGGGAAATGAGTGGCTGTATATGCTGCAGCAGATGAATGTGCAGGCGGAGGTCTGTATTCACATCAAAACCAAGGACTATCGGGAAGCGATTCGTAAAGTTGAATCCAAAAAGATGGAGATAGACAGTCAGATGGAGCATATTGCGGGGGCGGGTGGAGACATCCCGGATGATCTGGCAGATGGAAAAGAATATGCAGATATCCTGGAAGCTGAATTAAAAAGCCAGAGATATCCGTTGCTGGAAACGGTAGTCACGATTGGCATTTCAGCAGACAATCTGGAAGAAATGGAGAAAAAGGCGGTAACAGTCCGTGGCATTTATGAAGATTTTGCTTTTGGCATAGAGCGTCCGCTGGCAGATCAACTGAAGCTTTTCATGCAGTGTATTCCCGGAATGGGAGTACTGACAGGGGATTATACCATGCCATTAACGCCAGTCACGCTGGGCAGCGGAATCATAGGAGCTACACATGAGCTGGGAGACCATGTAGGCCCTTACATAGGGACAACCGGCGCAGAAGGAAAACAGGTATTTCTGGATCTGGGCAGGGCATGCCTGCTAAACAAATCTGCATCCGCGACTTTTTATGGTAATCTGGGAGTTGGTAAATCATTTAATGCAAACCTGCTGTTGTTTCTGACGGTTCTGTATGGTGGCTATGGTCTGATCTTTGACCCGAAAGGAGAGAGAAGCCACTGGGTAGAGCAGTTCCCGCTTCTGCAGGGGCAGATTTCTCTGGTAACGCTATCCCCGGACAGAACGAATCAGGGCAAACTGGATCCCTATAATATGTATCTGGATAACCGGGATGAAGCTGATGAGCTGGCGATCAATGTGATATCGGAACTGCTGCGTATAGCGCCGGCGTCCGAAGAATATACCGCTATACTGGAAGCACAGCGTATCATGCGCGATGAAGATGTTCCATCTATGAAAAAACTGATTGCAATTTTGAAGGAATTTCCCAGGGAAGATGAACTGTCGGAAAGGGCCAGATATCTTGCAAGGCGTCTGGGACTGCAGGCAGAGACAGGAATGTCCAGACTGTTATTCGGGGATGGTTCAGAAGATGCGATCACTTTGAAGAACCGGCTGAATATTTTACAGATTGAAAATCTGAAAATGCCAAGCCCCAGCACACCGAAGGATAATTATACAAGCGAAGAACTGCAGTCTCTTGTATTGATGGCTGTGGCATCCCACTTTGCCAAGAAATTTGCCCTGGAAAAAAGGGATGTGTTCAGTGTAGTCCTGTTCGATGAATCCTGGATGCTGGGAAAGACTGCAGAGGGAGTCAAACTGTTTGATTACTTATCCCGTATGGGCAGATCTCTTTATACAGGGTGTATCTTTAATGGACATTCCGTTACGGATATTCCCAGTGAAGGAATCAAGAATACCATATCCTATAAATTCTGTTTCCAGACAACGACAGACGGGGAAGCGGAACGGATGTGTGAATACATGGATCTGGAAGCTACACAGGAGAACAAGGAGGTTTTGAAGAATCTGAAAAATGGGGAATGTCTTTTCCAGGATCTTGACAGGCATATAGGAATACTGCGTTTTGATGCCGTATTCCAGGATATCATAGATCTCTTTTCTACCACTCCGAAGGCGAGGGGGCAGGAAGCAGAACAGATAGATCAGACGGAGACAGAAGAAAGCAGGCAGTCGGAGAAAAAAGTGGAAGAAAATCAAACGGAAACAATGGAGGATGAACTGAATTTTGAGTTTGACATGGAAGAACTTTTGAAAAAGGAGTCTATATGAAAAAAGCGTTCCTTTTCAAAATAACGTTGCTGTTTGGAACGATGTTTTCCGGTATTTTACTGTTGCTTTTACTCTTTGTGGTATGCATGGATGGAGGGGCTGAGTCCAGCCTGTACATCCCGGCAGATGATGAGACAGCGGCAGCTTATCAGGCCATCTGTTCTGAAACGGGTGTGCCCTGGGATATAGCTCTTATGGCGGATGTGCTGCTTGCGGAGCAGCTGGGCCAGCGGATAGAGGAGAGAGAACCGCTGATCACGTCGCTGCAGTTCTGCATCCTCACAGTGACAGAACAGGAGGCCTATGAAGAAGAAATTACGGAAAACGGACAGAAATATCAGGTGACACGATGGCGGGATGTGGATCAGAAAATTTATGCAGGAACAGACGGAATTTGTGAATATCTGGATATAACGGAATCCTGGTTTGCTGGAAAAACCATACAGGACGTATTAAATGCCCTGCAGGAAAAAAGAGAAGAAGATCAGGACGAGGATACAGACTATCTTCCGGCATTGTCTGTAAATGAAGCATATGAAGAAATTTTAAAAAAGCGTATTGGCCTGACGGATAAAAACAGCGATACAGTTCTCAGCATGCATAACAGTCAGTATCTGGCACAGGTATATGGCTATGTTTACGGGTTTGATGAAATCGAACTGCCAGAGCTTGTAGTCGGGGATGTAACCAGACAGGAACTGACACAGGTAGCGGCATCCCTGCTTGGCCATCCTTATCTTATAGGAGGCAAGTCTCCCTCTCAGGGATCGCCGAAAGGCCCGCTTGACTGCAGCGGTTTTGTAGACTGGGTATACATACAGTGCTTTGGCACCGGTGTCAGCGGTGGTGGAGTGCCGGATGGAGTAGCCATGTCGGGTACGGCATTGCAATGGTATGCTACTGCTCCGATATCCAAGGAGGATCTGCAGATCGGTGACCTGGCTTTTTTACAGGATCCGGCAAAGCTGGGAAAGGGTAAAATCAACCATGTAGGCATTTATATCGGGGAGTACAACGGGGCAAAATATTTTATTCATTGTGCAGGAAGAGCCTACGGCACAGAGGATTTACCCAATGGGCGTGTCGGTATATCACGGCTGAGTGGCAGTAACGATTATAATCCGGTTACGGGAGGACATTTTTCACCGGCAATGAAAGGTTGTAATTTCCGGTATTTTCGAAGACCTAATTTTGCTTTTCGGGAGGATTAGCAATTATGAAATATAAGATCAAATATGTAATTTGTATAATAGCTTTCCTGACGGGTCTGCTACTCCCGGTGCAGCCAGTAGCGGCGTCCTCCAGTGCAATCGGAGAGGTACAGGAATTTAATAATCTGTCTGGCAATGCAAAATATCTGGGATCCGCATACCGGGATAATTATTCCCTGGATATTGCGGAGGTAGAGCTGTCGGATGGAATAGGAGAGTATCTGGCCGGTAAGACGATGGAAGGACTGAATGCTTTGGCGAGATTCTTCTTTTTCGTGGAAAGAATTTTGGCGTATCTTATGATTGTTGTATTTTATGTCAGTTTCAACCTCAATCTGGTGGATCTGTTTGGATCCCAGGTATCTGTAATACAACAGGCACTGAATGACAGTATTTTCCAGCCCCTCTTTTTGATGGGATGTGCCGCCGCCTTCTGCGTGCTGATCGGGAGAATGGTACGCCAGGATCTTGCAGGAGCGTTGGGGCAGATCGTAAAGGTAATAGCGATTGTAATGTTATCAATCTTGGTTGTCACAATGTCGGATACTATGCTGTCGATGGGTAACAACATAACAAAGGAAATTAGTCTGGAAATACTGGTAGGAGTGAATTCAGCGAATGGCTATTCAGATAATATTAATGCTTTTTCCGGAGAGGCTGCCGGTATCCTCTGGAACAATATGGTGCATCAGCCCTGGCTGACCATGGAGTTCGGTTATACGGCAAGTGATGATCAGGTGCTTGGTATCTTATCGTACAAACCAGATGCAACAGAGAGAAAAGAAACGGTAGCTGCTGATGGAAGCGGCAGCTTTTCCGTGGATAGGGCTACAGAACGACTTGGATTTGCATTTCTGTACCTCATCCCCTGCATTATGAAATGTGGTATATACATCATTATAGTGTTGATACAGCTGGTTTTTCAGCTCCTTTCCATTGTATATCTGTTTATGGCGCCTTTAATTCTTATTGTATCACTTTTTCCAGGATATGACGGACTGATAGGCGGATGGCTTCGAAAGATTCTGGAGACCCAGATAAGTATATTGGTTTTGTCAATGATCATCGGAATTTTAATAAAATTTGACGAACTTGTATTTGAATGGTCGAGATCCGTAGGGTTTGGATGGCTGATTGCACTAACGATTCAGATCGCAATAGCAATCGCTCTCTTCCTGAACCGGAATAAGCTGTTAATGGCAATGTCAACGGTGCAGCGGGGAGTATCCAATCCCAGATATCTGCGTAACCGGATGCGGCTTTCAGGCAACGTATATGCGGATGCGCCGAAGGCAGCAAAAGAAATCAAAAGCGCAGCAAAGTGGACTGCTGGTAAGGCACAGTGGATCGGCGGTAAAGCGGCTAGTGCGGGAGAAGGTGTGGCATCCTGGGTCGAGGATAAGAATGTTCCGGTGTCCTGGACAGTGAATCCCTTTCTGAAAAATCAGGAAACGGAAACGCAGGAAGAGACATCACCAAAAGCTACACAAAGCAGGGTGAAAAAAAGGAGTGCAGCGGGATCTATCAGAGAATCGTTTGACATGGATCCTAAAAACAGTGATACCGGACAGCGGAGAGCATCGTCAGGGCAGCCCTCACAGGAAGAAAAGAGAGACAGTGAATCTATACGCATGATATCAGAAGATCTGGTACGGAATCTTAACCAGCTTGCCATGGTAGTAGATGCTGTCGGAGACAATCTGCATGATAATATACGGGACAACGGTGCCGTGGAACGTCCGGTCTTAGGAGACAAAAAGGAAGAGGACAGAAAAGAAATTACCTTAAACGTTAAAACACCGGATGGAAACGAGCAATCCGTACACGCCGGGATGCAGAACCAGCAACCGTTGGAAGTGCAGATGCCGCTTGAAACAACCAGACATGATAATTTGCAGGAAAACAGGGAGGATGAAAGAGAAGATAACAGGAGGCCGACAATCAGGCAGCAAAGGCCTAGAATAAATGCAGAAACACCTGAAAAGGTCAAAACACAACAAGTCATTCACCACACTGAAAGAATAAGAGAGTAAATACAGCAACCGGAATACGCTGCAGAAGAAGCTGGGGCAGAAGAACCGGAGAAACCTACACAGCAGGCGAGACCCACCACGCAGGCTATGAGAAATGATGAAAAGACTGATACTGTACAAGACAGGAAAGCAGATGATCCGGCTGTACAGCCAGCGGCAAAGGTACAACCGGATAAAAAGATAACGAAAAAAGCGAACCGGCGCCCGGAAAAAAAGTTACCTCAAAGAGAGACCGGGGTTGAAAGAGAAAAATTCACGAGAAAGGGATAAAAAATGAAAAAATTAAAGGCGGAGACCTTCAGGGACTCCGCACTTTCTTTACAACACAGGTGATGATGCAACATGAAATACAACATAAAACAGAAAAACCCTTGAAAAATCAAGGGTTTTAAGAAGCGCGAGACGGGGATCGAACCCGCGACCCCCTCCTTGGCAAGGAGGTGCTCCACCGCTGAGCCACTCGCGCATATCTTACGGACAAGTTATAATATACTATAGGGCTCCGGAAATGTCAATAAAAAAAGTGTGCATCTTTTTTGTGAATTGCATATACAATTAACGCAGCAGTATTCTACGCAGCCATCCGGTGAATTTCCGCTCTATCAGGATCCAGCACAGATAAGCCAGAACAATGCTTATTACAACGCTTACGATCAGTCCGACAACAGATAATACGGATAGGGTGGAAAAGTCAAATACCACACGGTCCAGAAACATAACCGGATAGTAGTGTACCAGATACAGGGAATAGCTGATATTTCCCAACTGCACAAAAAAGCGGGGCATGGAAAGCCGCAGGCCTGCGAGAAAAGCAAGGATTAACAATAGCAGAGCCGGGAGCCCCCACTGGGGAAGCCTGAGGAACCCAATCACATTGATCCGGGGCGTAAAGTAAGCAAGCAGACAAAAGATTACCGGGATACATACCGCGGATACGAGGCTTACTGTCCGCGAAACCGGATGAAGGGTATGCCTGCGATACAAATACCGCAGCAGATAGTAAGCCAGAATTCCGAAGAGAAATTCCAACATGACAGGATCTCCGTAAAAAATGAGGAAAGGAGAAAGTACATTACCTATCGGAGACTGCCAGGATGAGATCGCCGGAGCAAATATCTGTACCATTCCCACCAGAATCACCAGAAATGCGCTGCAGATCAGACCGCGGTATTTCATGCTGATGTGAAAGGCAATGAAAAACAGCAGATAGAACAGCATTTCACAGTTAATGGTCCAGCCAATCCGTACCAAAGGCTGGATCGCTCCGCTGCCGATATCAAAAGGAATAAACAGCAGACTTTTGACCAGATAGGAAAAATCGTGTCTGGTCTGTTGGAACATGGAAGGAAACAACAACAGCGACAGATAGGTGCCCAGTGTCATCAGGTAGTAAAGCGGAAGAATCCGGACCAGGCGTTTGCGGAAGAAATATTTGGTACTTTTTTCCGTGGTAAACATGATCATGAATCCGCTGATACAAAAAAAGATGTCCACACCGAAAGCTCCGAAGTTCAGAAAACGGACATGCTGAAATACCACAAAAAGAGCAGCCAGACCGCGTAAAGCCTGGATGCTGTCAAAATGCAGTTCATGAAACTCTTTATTAACTGTTATATTTTCCATAGAAATAACCATGCCTTTTTGTACTAGCTTACGAAATATAACTCCATTTTAACATTTTTGCGGGAGATTGGGAAACATTTTATTCAGGAAAAAAACTTGCGTACTGCGATATAAAATAATACAATAATAAGTAATATAGATTATGCCCACCGGGCTGGGCATAGGAACCGGCGAACCGTGATTTGCGGAATTGACATAGAATAACAGGACGGTATGGATATAGATATGAGCGCAACGAGACAGCAAATGTTAGAGACAGCAGAACGCCTGAATCAGCAGATGACAGACGGAATTCCTTTTACCTGGGAGACTCTGGAGCAGGCACTTACCTCTGTGACAGAACAGGATGATAAGGGAATCCACGGATGGATCTGCTATTTTGCTGCCTTTTATCAACTGACAACAGGGAATCAGGAGGGCTGCCTGCATTATCTGGATGAGAGCGTCAGGTGTCTTCTGGGAACGGATCTGGAGCATCATGTAGCCAGAGTGTACAATATGATCGGTATTGTGGCACATATGCAGAACAACCTGTCGCTGGCCATGGAACAGTACGATAAAGCATTGGATTATACGGAAAAATACGATGATAAGATGGTGCACAGCATTGTACTGAGCAATATGTCGGATGCGTATTATCTCATAGGAGCTTATGAAAGAGCTGTGCAGTGCCATGCGGAATGTATCCGCGAATTTGAACAGGCGGATGACAACAGTACATACAGCAGGATCAATTTCCGGAAAATGCTGGCAGAGTACGGATGCTGCCTGCTGCATCTGCATATGGATGACGAGGCGGAAAAGGTACTGTGTAAACTGGAAGAGACCGGGCAGAGCGAGGAGGTCATACGTGAGACAAGGCTGGGTGTCAATGTATTTCTGGCTCATCTGGCGGAGCGAAACGGAGACCGGAAGAAGGCAGAAGAGCATGTACGTACAGCGGTAATGGCATTAGAGGATATGACACAGGTCTCTTCCGAATACGACAGTATTCAGAATCTGCTGCAATATGTGGAAAAGATAGGCAAACCGGAACAGATAGAGGAAGTATTGAACTGTCTGGAACCAAAGGCTGCCATTGAACAGAACAAGAGTCTGCTATTGCAGCTTTTGTCTCTGCGGATGCGTTATTGCAGTTCCAGGATGACTCCGGAAGAATTCAAACAGAGCGCGGATACCTTTTTCCATCTAAAGGACAGCTGGGAACTGACAGAAAACAGTCAGGTCATGTATATGATGGAGCTTAGAAAGCGATTACAGGCGGCAGAAGAGGAGCAGAAGGAACAGGAACGTAAGAGAAACCGGCTGTTGTATCAGGCAGACCATGACGAGCTGACAGGACTCTATAATAAGAGAAGCCTGAATCGTTATCTGGAGGATGTGTTTGAAGACTGTCTTCTGAATGAGAAGGAACTGGGCATTCTGTTCCTGGATATTGACCATTTCAAACAGTTGAATGATCGCTATGGACATGGAAGGGGAGATGAAGGAATCTGCGCGGTAGCGGATACTCTGAAAAAATGTTTTCCAGAGGACTATGTGGCGCGTTACGGCGGAGATGAATTCCTGGTGGTCATGACGGGACGTGACAGGGAGTATGCAGAGGAACATGCAAGACAGCTATGTATGGGCATCCGGGAATGTGAGATTCCCAATGAAGACTCTTCTGTGGAACCCTGGCTTACGATTTCCGTGGGTGGTGTCTGTGCTATTCCGAAGGAACCAAACCGAGTGTGGGATTTCCTGTCGGCTGCGGACAAAACACTTTATGACCAGAAAAATGAGCAAAAAGGAAAAGTACGCTTCTATGTGGGAGAAGGACAATACCTATAGCTCTGCAACCAAAATAAAAGGAACACAACAATGGATAACAAGCAATATTCCACCCGCGAATTGTTTCGCAGGTTTGCATCTTATTTTAAAAAATACCGTTTTACCTTGTGGATGGATCTGTTCTGTGCAGCACTGACCACGGTCTGTGAACTGGTGTTGCCGTTAATTATGCGCTACATTACCAATGAAGGGCTGCGGGATCTTGCGTCCCTGTCGGTGAAGACCATACTTTCACTGGGAGTTCTGTATTTCGGACTTCGTATCGTGGATTGCATCGCCAGTTACTATATGTCCGATATGGGACACGTCATGGGCGCGAAGATCGAGACGGACATGCGCAGAGATGCATACAACCATTTGCAGAAGCTGTCCAATACTTATTATAACAATACCAAAGTCGGTCAGATCATGGGGCGGATCACCAATGATCTGTTTGATGTGACGGAATTCGCCCATCATTGCCCAGAAGAATTTTTCATCGCCGGAATCAAGACCGTAATCTCTTTTATCATTCTGGCAAATATCAATCTGCCGCTGACATTGATGATCTTTCTGTGCGTGCCGCTGATGTGCGGTGTGTGCATGATCCTGAATTTCCGGATGCGAAGTGCCTTTCGCAAGCAGCGTAACCAGATCGGAGAGCTGAACGCCCGGATCGAGGACAGTCTGCTGGGCCATAAGGTGGTCAAGGCATTTACCAATGAAGAGGTGGAAAATGTCAAGTTTGAGAAAGATAACGGCACTTTTCTGGATATTAAGAAGCTGACCTACCGTTACATGGCGGCATTCAATACCACAGTGAAGCTGTTTGACGGATTGATGTATCTGGTGGTATTGGTGGCAGGCGGTATTTTTATGGTAAACGGACGGATTGCCGCTGGTGACCTGGTGGCATATATGCTGTATGTATCCACCCTGATCGCAACAATCCGGCGTATCATCGAATTTGCCGAACAGTTCCAGCGGGGCATGACCGGTATCGAGCGCTTTTTACAGATCGTGGATGCGGATATCGAGATCTTCGATGAGCCAGATGCCATAGAACTGAAGGACCCGAAGGGAGAAATCTCTTTTGAAAAAGTAAGCTTTGAATATCCGGATGACCATAACAAGGTATTCACTGATCTGAACCTGCAGATCCATGCGGGAGAAAAGGTGGCCATCGTCGGTCCTTCCGGTGGTGGTAAGACAACGCTGTGCAATCTGATCCCGAGATTTTATGATGTCTCAGAAGGCAGGATCCTGTTGGACGGTCAGGACATTAAGCATTTTACGTTAAAGAGTCTGCGGGGCAATATCGGTATCGTACAGCAGGATGTGTATCTTTTCTCCGGTACGATCTATGAAAATATCGCTTATGGACGTCCCGGGGCTTCGAAAGAAGATGTGATCAATGCGGCAAAGCGTGCCGGGGCTCATGAATTCATCATGGGACTGAAGGACGGTTATGATACTTATGTGGGAGAACGGGGTGTAAAGCTGTCCGGCGGACAGAAACAGCGGATCAGTATTGCCAGAGTATTTCTGAAAAATCCGCCCATCATCATTCTGGATGAGGCCACTTCCGCACTGGACAATGAGAGTGAGTTCGCCGTGGCAAAATCTCTGGGAGAATTGTCGGAGGGGCGTACTACTCTGACTATCGCCCACAGACTTTCCAGTATCCGCAATTCCGACAGGATCCTGGTGCTGACGGATGACGGCATTGTGGAGGAAGGCAATCACGACCAGCTCATGGAACAAAAAGGGATCTATTATCAGTTCTATGAAACAGCCAATGCTTTGAAATAACATTACAAAAACGGAGGTAGAGCTATGAAACTTGTGTTTGTGGGGGCAGACCATGAAGTAACCGGAAGCTGTCATTATCTTGAGGTAGCCGGAAAGCATATTCTGGTGGATTATGGTATGGAGCAGGGCATCAATGTATTTGAGAATGTTCCGCTGCCGGTGGCGGAATCCATGATCGATTATGTCTTTCTGACGCATGCCCATGTGGATCATTCGGGACTTCTGCCACTTCTATATGCCAGAGGATTCAGAGGCCAGATCTATGCCACGGATGCCACGGCGGATCTGTGCAGCATCATGCTGCGTGACTGTGCGCATATCCAGAGTGCTGAGGCAGAGTGGAAGAACCGCAAGGCAAAACGTTCTGCCAACAATGCAGTGGTGGAACCGTTGTATACCATGGAGGATGCGGATGGCGTGATCCGCAGACTGGTTCCCTGTCATTACAATACGATCGTAGAAGTGTGCGAGGGCGTGAAGATCCGTTTCACGGATATCGGACATCTGCTGGGGTCTGCCAGCATCGAAGTCTGGCTGACAGAGGACGGCAATACGAAGAAGATCGTATTTTCCGGCGATATCGGCAACAAGCATCAGCCGCTGTTGAAGGATCCCACACCCACAAAAGAAGCGGATTATGTGGTCATGGAGTCTACCTACGGTGACAGGATGCATCCCAAGGACAAACTAGACTATGTGGCGGAATTGACAAAGGTACTGCAGGAGACACTGGATCGTGGCGGTAATGTGGTGATTCCTTCCTTTGCGGTGGGCCGTACTCAGGAGATCCTGTATTTCCTGCGGAAAATCAAGGTGGGACGTCTGGTCAAAGGACATGAGGATTTCCCGGTGTATGTGGACAGTCCCATGGCGGTGGAGGCCACCGGTATATTTCAGGAGAATCGTTATGAGTGCTTTGATGACGAGGCTATGGAATATGTGAAAGAGGGCATCAACCCCATTGCATTTTCGGGATTGAAGCTGTCCATCACCAGTGAGGAATCCAAGGCCATCAATTTTGACGAGACCCCCAAGGTCATCATTTCCGCTTCCGGTATGTGTGATGCGGGACGTATCCGCCATCATCTGAAGCATAACCTGTGGAGAGAAGAATGTACGATTCTCTTCGTGGGTTACCAGTCCGTGGGAACCCTGGGCAGAGCGCTGGTAGAGGGTGCCGATGAGGTAAAGCTTTTCGGTGAGACCATTCAGGTGCGGGCACAGATCCGGAAACTGGCGGGATTAAGCGGCCATGCGGACAAAGAAGGACTGATCGAGTGGATCCAGGCCTTTGAAGAGAAGCCGAAAAAGGTGTTTGTGGTACACGGTGAAGACAGTGCCTGCACTGCATTCACCGAATGCCTGAAGATCGAGTATGGGCAGAGGGCTTACGCACCTTATAGTGGCACGGAGTTCGACCTGATCAGCAATAAATTTACCTATGAGGCTGCACCGGTTGCCGTGAAGAAAAAGACGAAGCCTGTCACCGGAGTCTTCGAGAGGCTGTTGGCTTCTGCAAGACGTCTGCTGGCGCTGGTTACCAAGAGCGAGGGTGTCATGACCAATAAGGACATGGCCAAGTTCGCCGACCAGATCAATTCCCTGTGTGACAAATGGGAAATATAAGTGCATTCATAGGAAGTATTTCTGACTGCTTGCAGGCAGGAAATACTTCCTATGAGAGGCATAAGCAACCCTGAGTATGCAGGACGAGAGTCCGGAATACGAAGGGGTGTACGATTTCGAGAGTGCGAAGCGCGGAGAAATCGGTTATATAACATAATAAGATTCTCCATCAGCTTCTGCGTGACTGCTTGCAGTCAAGGCTTTTGGCTGATGAGAGAATCAAACTGATATGAGTAAGCAAGGCGGTAGCCTGGAATACGAATATCAGAGCGATTTCGAGAGTGCGAAGCACGGAGAAATCGGTTATATATTAGAAGATAGAATAAGGAGACAACATGAGTTTAGCGGATCATATTTTTATCGATATGTGCAATGACATTTTAACCAACGGTACCAGCACGGAGGGCGAGAAAGTGCGCCCCCACTGGCCGGATGGTACCCCTGCCTACACTATTAAGAAATTCGGAGTAGTGAACCGGTACGATCTGTCGAAGGAGTTCCCGATCCTGACCTTGCGCCGGACGGCATTAAAATCCGCCACAGATGAGATGCTGTGGATCTGGCAGCGCAAGTCCAACAACATTCATGATTTAAACAGCCACGTCTGGGATGAGTGGGCAGATGAAAACGGCTCGATCGGTAAGGCATACGGCTATCAGATGCAGGTGAAGCATCAGTATAAGGAAGGCATGATGGATCAGGTGGACCGCGTGATCTACGATCTGAAGAACAATCCCTTCAGCCGCCGGATCATGACCAATATCTATGTGCATCAGGATCTGCACGAGATGAATCTGTATCCCTGTGCTTACGGTATGACCTTTAATGTGACGCAGAAAAAGGGAGAGGACAGGCTGACCCTGAATGCCATTTTAAACCAGCGTTCCCAGGACGTACTGGCAGCCAACAACTGGAATGTGGTACAGTATGCGGTGCTGGTGCATATGCTGGCACAGGTCTGCGATATGAACGTGGGCGAGCTGGTGCATGTCATTGCGGATGCCCATATCTATGACCGCCACGTGGATGCCATTAAGGAGCTCATCAGCAGAGACCCCTTCCCGGCACCGAAGTTCTGGCTGAACCCGGAGATCAGGGACTTCTATCAGTTCACACCGGATGATGTGAAGCTGGAGGGTTACCAGACCGGGGAGCAGATCAGGGATATTCCGATTGCAATCTGACATGAGTAAGTAGGGCGGTAGCCCGGAATACGAATATCAGTACGGTTTCGTGAGTGCGAAGAACGGAGAAACCGGTTATTATCATAGAAACAAACAGAAACGAGGTACACCATGAATTTAATTGTAGCAGTAGACAACAACTGGGCCATCGGCAGCAAGAACGAACTGCTGATCCGCATCCCCAACGATCACAAGCATTTCCGCGAAGAGACGACAGGTAAGGTAGTGGTTCTGGGACGCAAGACTTTGGAGACTTTCCCGCAGGGCATGCCTTTAAAGAACCGCATCAACATTATTTTGTCCAAAGATCCGAATTATCAGGTCAAGGATGCGATCGTGGTACACTCTATTGAAGAATTGCTGGAAGAACTGAAGAAATATGACGAAGAGAATATCTATATCATCGGCGGAGAGAGTATTTACCGCCAGATGCTGCCTTACTGTGACGTGGCCCATGTGACGAAGATTGACCATGCCTACGAGGCGGATGCCTATTTCCCGGATCTGGACAGTGATCCTGAGTGGGAGATTACCGCAGACAGTGACGAGCAGGTCTATTTTGACATTACCTATCAGTTCTTAAAGTACGAGCGCAAGAAAGCCTGAGTGCGGAAAACGATGAAAAAGAAGATATATTTGGCAGTTACGGTTTTACTGCTTACTCTGGCAGGAATATATGTGGCAGCCAGAATGATTCTGTGGGGTGGTCCCGTAAGTTTTCGCAGTTATGTGTTGTTACTGGGGGATCTGCTGTGTCTGCTGCTTCTCCTGTTTTATGTATATCTGAGAGTACCCATCAGGCTGCACCGGAAAATACGGGACAAGTGGGGAACTCCCGGGAAATGGGAGTGGCTGGAGGATATCGGCATTGCTTTGTGGGCAGTGCTGTGCCTGATCGTCACGTTTGCCGGAATTGCCTGGATTTGGTTTGAAAATGACATCCCTTCGGAGACGCGGCTCACAGAGAATCTGATCAGTGTGGAAGAGATGGAGTTCCCGGACAGGCACTGGTATTCCTACTGGCGTCCAGAGGGCGTGCTGTTTCGGAGAGAGACGGAGCTTGCCGGTGAGGATTACATTACTTATCTGACGGAATTGATGGACAAGGAAGAAAATACCCACCCGGAGGATGCAGAAACGGTAGCAAAGCAGGCGATGGAAGAACAGTGGCTTGCGGAATACTATGCGTCGGAGACGGAAAACGCGGAAGATGTACAGGATCCCTTAGAGCCTTACGCACAGGCAGTATATGATGCTGTGCTGCAACAACAGGGCTTTTCCTTCGAAGTCTGCTACAATGCCAAAGGCAATTTCTATCTGCAGCTGGGAGAACAGGAGCAGGCGGGAAAGACCTATGCATACACGCTGGTCTACAATCGTACCTCGCAGAACGGAAAATGTGAGATTTTCGTGCTGTACCGGAATCCGGAAGAGAATCTGTCCACAGAGGCAGCACAGATCGTGGAGTTTTATGCGGTCCGCAGTGAAGATCTGCAGGTCATTGCGGGGGATAAGACCGGATGGTCAGTGGTAGCGAACAGTGCATATCAGGAAGCTACCGGAGAAAAATAATTGTAGTGAATTTAATTTGAGTTTTCAGCTAAAAGGAGAAATGAGCCACATTTTCGCTGAAAAAAGCACTGGAAAGCATAAATGTGTATATTGACTTTTATTACAAATGGTATAATAATGAAAATCAATAAATTCTGTTAAGAGAAATCAACAGGCAGAGTGGTAAACCGAGGAAAGAAGGAATACAAAATGGAAAAGAAGAACATTGACTGGGGTAACATCGGTTTCGGTTATATCCCTACGGATTACAGATATGTGTCCAATTACAAGGACGGCAAATGGGATGACGGTCAGCTGACCCAGGATCCCAACATCGTATTAAATGAGTGTGCAGGTGTATTGCAGTATGCACAGACCGTATTCGAGGGCCTGAAGGCCTACACCACAGAAGACGGACATATCGTAACCTTCCGTCCTGACTTAAACGGTGAACGTCTGGAGTCTTCCGCAGCAAGACTGGAGATGCCCATTTTCCCCAAGGAGCGTTTCGTGGAAGCTGTTACCGAGACGGTTAAGGCCAACGATGCTTTCGTACCTCCTTACGGCAGCGGTGCAACTCTGTACATCCGTCCTTATATGTTCGGCAGCAACCCTGTCATCGGTGTAAAGCCTGCGGATGAGTATCAGTTCCGTATTCTGTGCACCCCTGTAGGACCTTATTTCAAGGGCGGCGTTAAGCCTCTGACCATCCGTGTCACCGACTTTGACCGTGCGGCACCTCACGGAACCGGTCACATCAAGGCTGGCCTGAACTATGCTATGAGCTTACATGCAATCGTATCCGCTCACAAGGAAGGCTACGATGAGAATATGTATCTGGATGCTGCTACCCGTACCAAGGTAGAGGAGACCGGCGGTGCGAACTTCCTGTTCGTTACCAAGGACAACAAGGTCGTAACTCCCAAGTCCGACAGTATCCTTCCGTCCATCACCCGTCGTTCTCTGGTATATGTTGCCAAGGAATACCTGGGACTGGAAGTAGAAGAGAGAGAAGTATACCTGGATGAAGTAAAAGACTTCGCAGAGGCTGGTCTGTGCGGTACCGCAGCAGTGATCTCCCCTGTAGGCAAGATCGTTGACCACGGCAAAGAAATCTGCCTGCCCAGCGGCATGACCGAGATGGGACCTGTCACCAAGAAACTGTATGAGACTCTGACCGGTATCCAGATGGGCAGGATCGAAGCTCCTAAGGGCTGGATCCATGTAATCGAGTAATCTGGTATCAAAATTGAATAATATTAAAAATGCGTGTGGAGAATATCCGCACGCATTTTTTGTCTGTAGAATTCTTAGATTTTTCTGAACTTCCAAGAAATCGTGGCACAGAAGAAAAAAATAGGGTATAATCAGAATTTAGAGACTTTGAGAAAGTAGGAAATGTTATGTTTTTTAAAAATAGATGTCATATCACCGCGGTATTGGTGGCGGGAGTGCTGGGAATAAGTATGGTGACGGGACTGACCGCCTGCGGCAGCAGTGACGGCACAAAAGTGGTATTTACCACAGGATTTGGGAAAAATGAGGTATTTCGGATCGGGGACGAGTCCTGCTCTAAGGCGGAGATCATGATCTACCTGACCACGACCCAGAATCAATATGAGAATGTCTACGGGACGGAGATCTGGAATACTTCCCTGAACGGAGTGACTCTGGAGGATAATGTCAAGGAGACAGTGCTGGCAAGAATTGCTCAGATCAAGACCATGTACCTGCTGGCAAAAGAGAAAGAGGTCACGTTGGATGAAGCCGAGGAGGCAAAGGTCGTCCAGGCGGCACAGGAGTATTATTCTTCCTTAAATGATACGGAGATCGAGGCTATGGGTGCCACGGAGGAGATTGTGGAGAATCTGTATCGGGAATATGCCATGGCAGACAAGGTCTATCAGTTGATTATACAGGACATCAATCCGGAGATCAGTGATGACGAGGCCCGCAAAATTACGGTGCAGCAGATCTTTTTTGCAACAGCATCCACGGATATGGACGGAAACCTGAAGCCTTATTCGGAAAGCTCCATTCAGAGTGCCTATGAGAAAGCCTGCGAGGTAAGAGACCTGGCGGTGGACGGAGAACACGATTTCACGGAACTGGCATCCAAATACAGCGACGATTCCGAGATCACCTATTCCTTTGGCAAAGGAGAAGCGGAGAGCGCTTATGAGGAAGCGGCTTTCAATTTGGCAACAGACGAGGTGAGCCAGGTTGTGAAATGTGAACGAGGCTATTACATTATCAAATGCATCAATACGCTGGATCGGGAAGAGACGGACGCTAATAAATTAAAGATTGTAGAAGAGCGGAAACGGGAAGTCTTCGGGCAGGAGTATGACAGCTTTGTGAATACACTGGTGCGTCAGCTCAATGACAAGCTGTGGGACGAGATCACGCTGATCATGGACGAACAGGTGACTACGGACAACTTTTTTGATGTGTATGCAAAGTACTTTCCGGAGGAGTAATTTCTGGTTTTTTACACGCTTTATTAAAATTTTAGAATTACGGAAATATTGATAAATACTGGATTTTTGACTGATTGTTAGCACTCATTTATAATGAGTGCTAAATTTGTCTTGACTTTTCAATTTTACAGTCCTACACTTAGAATCAGTTAGGAAACAGTCAGCCATGGCTGTGCAATTTTAGAAAAGGATGTGGTAATAATGGCAGCAAAAAACGGTAGTTTGTCAATTAACAGTGAAAACATATTTCCGATCATTAAAAAGTGGTTGTATTCCGATCACGATATTTTTTACAGAGAGTTGATCTCTAACGGCTGCGATGCCGTGACCAAGCTGAAAAAGTTGGACATGATGGGAGAATATGCCCTGCCTGAAGGCTATAAGGGACGTGTGGATGTCATCGTGGATCCTGAGAAGAAGACACTGACCTTCAAGGATAACGGTCTGGGCATGACTGACGACGAAGTGGAAGAGTACATCAACCAGATTGCATTTTCCGGCGCAACGGATTTCATTGAGAAATATAAGGACAAGAGCAATTCCGACCAGATCATCGGTCATTTTGGACTGGGCTTCTATTCTGCATTCATGGTAGCGGATGAAGTACACATTGATACCTTGTCCTACAAGGACGGCGCCAAGGCAGTGCACTGGGAGTGCGACGGCGGCACCGAGTTCTCCATGGAAGACGGAGACAAGACGGATGTCGGTACGACCATTACCCTGTTTTTAAATGAAGATTGTCTGGAGTTCTGTAATGAGTACAAGGCTCGTGAGGTCGTGAAGAAGTATTGTTCCTTCATGCCTACCGAGATCTATCTGTCCAAGGCGAACACCAAGGAGACCCAGATCATCAAGGAAGAGGAAAAGCTTCCCGATGATGAAGTCCTGGAAGAGATCGAGCCGGAGAAGAAGGAAGCGGCAGAAGGTGAAAATGCTGAAGCTGCTGAGGGAACAGAAGAGCCTAAGAAGCTGAAGATCAGAAAGCGTCCTGAATTGATCAACGAGACACAGCCTCTGTGGACCAAGCATCCCAATGAGTGCACGAAGGAAGAGTATCTGGACTTCTACCGCAAGGTATTTCAGGATTACAAGGAGCCTCTGTTCTGGATCCACCTGAATATGGATTATCCTTTTAATCTGAAAGGTATCCTGTACTTCCCGAAGATCAACATGGAGTATGAGTCCATCGAAGGTACCATCAAGCTGTACAACAATCAGGTATTTATCGCAGATAACATCAAGGAAGTCATTCCTGAGTTCCTGCTGCTGTTAAAGGGTGTCATCGACTGCCCGGATCTGCCTCTGAACGTATCCAGAAGTGCATTGCAGAATGATGGATTTGTCAAGAAGATCGCCGAGTACATTACCAAGAAGGTAGCGGACAAGCTGGCCGGTATGTGCAAGACGGATAAGGAAGAGTATGACAAATACTGGGATGACATCAGTCCCTTCATCAAGTTTGGCTGCCTGAAGGATGACAAGTTCTGTGAGAAGATGAACGATTATATCCTCTTCAAGAATCTGGACGGCAAATATCTGACTCTGCCCGAGTGTCTGGAGATCAAGCCTCAGGACGAGGAAGAGAATAAGGAAAATGCTGTAGATGAGAACGGCAACAAGGTAGAAGCTGAGGTCGTAGGGGATAAATCTGAAGATGAGGCTTCCGGGGAGAATGCCGGGGAAGAGAAGAAGGAAAAGATCATTTACTATGTAACGGATGAACAGCAGCAGAGCCAGTACATCAATATGTTCAAGGCTGCTAAGATGGATGCTGTGATCCTGACCCATAATATCGATCAGCCCTTCATCTCCCAGTTGGAGCAGAAGAATGAGGGAATCAAGTTCCAGCGTATCGATGCGGATGTGACCGATGCCCTGAAGTCCAAGACTTCCAAGAAGGCTGAAAAAGAGATGGAAGAGCAGGCAGAGAGCATCAGCAAGCTGATGAAGAAGGCTCTGAAGAACGACAAGATCACTGTCAAGGTAGAGAAGCTGAAGAACAAGAAGATCTCTTCCATGATCACGCTGTCCGAAGAGAGCAGACGTATGCAGGATATGATGAAGATGTACTCCATGCCCGGCATGGATATGAGTGCTTTCGGCGGTGAGGGCGAGACCCTGATTCTGAATGCCAACCATCCTCTGGTACAGTACATCACCGAGCACCAGGACGGCGAGAACGCAGAAATGATCTGCGAGCAGCTGTACGATCTGGCAAAGCTCCAGCATGCACCCTTGTCCGCCGACGCCATGACCAAGTTCGTGGCAAGAAGCAATGACATTATGATGCTGTTGACCAAATAAAAATGACGGATTAAAAACAAAGGGAATCACAATCTGGGAACGGTTTGTGGTTCCTTTTTTGGGCTACACGGTGGCTCGGGGACAGATGCAGACCGGTACCGGAATTAGTATTTAGTGAATGCATATCACCCGTCTGTTAATCAAGTAGATGTATGATGAAGACAAAACGGATAGAAGTTAGTCTGCTTAGTATATGGGAACATGCACATATTTTTCTGACTTTGCATATTCTGTAAGGAACATTTGTTGCCTGACCGGATCAAGACAGACAAAACGGCATAGGCAGAAAGGACCTCTGTCCATGGAAACTACTTATACAGGAACACTTCAGATCAGCGTTGTCTCCGCTCTGGGGATGACACCGATACCCGGCGCGACCGTCACTGTCTCCTATACCGGGGATCCGGATTCCCCGCTGGAGACGATGACTACTGACGAATCCGGGCAAACCCCTACGATAACACTGGATGCGCCGCCGAGAGAGCTTTCTTTATCTCCGGATATTACGGCACAGCCCTATTCGGAGTACAACATTCAGGTGACTGCAGAAGGCTTTGAACCGGTACTGGTATCTGGTTCCGAAATTCTGGCAGGCGAATTTTCCCTACAACCGATCCGCATGAATCCGCTGAATGTAACAGAGGAGGAAGAAAAAGTAGTAGTAATACCTGCACATACGCTTTTCGGAGAGTATCCTCCGAAGATTCCGGAAGAAGAAATCAAACCTATGAACGAGACCGGGGAGATCGTACTGAGCCGTGTGGTGATTCCGGAATATGTGATCGTACATGACGGTGTCCCGGAGGATCCCACTGCCCGGAATTACTGGGTGCGCTATAAGGATTACATTAAAAATGTGGCCTCCAGCGAGATTTATTCCACCTGGCCGGAGAGTGCAATTTATGCTAATATTCTGGTCATTCAATCATTTACGTTAAACCGTATATATACGGAGTGGTACAGGGGACGTGGATACGATTTTACGATAACTTCTTCTACGGCGTATGATCAAAAATGGATCTATGGCAGAAATGTGTTCGAAGAGATCGACTATCTGGTAGATTCCATTTTTACCAACTATTTGTCAAGGCCCGGTGTACGACAGCCCATTTTCACATCGTATTGTGACGGTAATCGGACTACCTGCCGGGGGCTGAGCCAGTGGGGCTCCAAGTCATTGGCGGATCAGGGATATTCCGCTATTGATATCATTCATTATTATTACGGCAATGATATGTATATCAATTCCGCAGATATTATTTCGGGAGTGCCTTCTTCCTGGCCGGGGTATGATCTGACTATCGGTTCTTCCGGGGAAAAAGTCCGTCAGCTGCAACAGCAGTTGAACCGGATCGCCAGAAATTATCCGGCGATTCCTACGTTGACACCCGACGGAATCTATGGCTCCGGTACTGCGGAGGCTGTCCGGACGTTCCAGAAGATATTTAATCTTCCTCAGACCGGAATCGTGGATTATCCTACATGGTTTGAAATCTCGGATATTTATGTGGGGGTGACACGTATTTCGGAGCCGGATGCGTAGTAAATGGGAAGTTACGCGAGCAATGAGCCGCGTAACTTCCCATTTACCATGTTGTAACAAGTGTAATTCCAACAATTTTCCCGGACAAGCATAAAATCCGCTTGACAGATAAAAATAAATAACGTATTATTGTATTAAATAAATAATACAGTAAAACAACAAGACAATGAGGGACCCGGGGAGGCATCGATAGAAACGATGCGTGACAGGTAATAAGAAACAGAAAATAAGAAACAAGAAAGGATGATAGGAATGGCGTGGGAATTGGATGCTGACAGACCCATATATGCGCAGCTGGTGGAGCGGATCCAGAAAGAGATCGTGTCCGGCAAATATCAGCCGGGAGAGAAGCTGCCGAGTGTCAGAGATCTTGCGGCCGTGGCGGCGGTGAACCCGAATACGATGCAGAAAGCTTTTGCAGAACTGGAGCGGAGCGGCCTGATCGTGACACAGCGCACCAGCGGCAGAACCGTGACGGAGGACACTGAGCTGATCGGGAATACCAGAGAACAGCTGGCAGCCGGGCATGTCCGGAATTTTATCAACAACATGCAGGAACTGGGATATCAGAGAGAGGAGATCCGGAATCTCTTCGATAAGGTACAGGCCTGACAGGGGTGCAAATTTATGATGAAAATAAAGAGAGGCGGAAATAGAAATGAATAATCTGGTAGAAATTGTAAATCTGACCAAGAAATATGGTGCCAATGTGGCTGTGAACAATCTGACCGTAAGTCTCCCCAAGGGGAAGATCATTGGCCTGTTGGGACCCAACGGCAGCGGTAAGACGACACTGATCAAAATGCTGAACGGTCTGCTGACACCGACGGAAGGCACTATTATGATCGACGGAAATTATGTAGGACCGGTGACCAAGAGCAAGGTAGCTTATCTGCCGGACCGCACGTATCTGACCATGAATCAGACGATCCGGGAGATTCTGGATTTCTTTCAGGACTTTTATACAGACTTTTCCAGGGAACGTGCGGAAGAGATGTTAAAGAGTCTGGGGATCGATCCTGCAGTGAAGATGCGGACATTGTCCAAAGGTACGAAGGAGAAGGTACAGTTGATCTTAGTGATGAGCAGGAATGCCAGCCTGTATATTTTGGATGAGCCGATTGCCGGTGTGGATCCGGCAGCGAGAGATTACATCCTGCGCACCATTATCAACAACTACAATCCGGAAGCAACGGTACTGATCTCTACCCATCTGATCGAGGATGTGGAACAGGTACTGGATGAAGTCATCTTCATGCGTTATGGTCAGCTGGTGTTATATACATCCGTTGACAATATCAGAGAAGAGAAAGGTAAGTCTGTAGATGCTTACTTCAGGGAGGTGTTCGCATGTTAGGAAAGTTAATGAAATATGAATGGAAAAATATCTGGAAAGCCGGTACACTGATGCTTCTGGGAATGCTTGTGGTCACCGTGATTGGCTGCGTGGTATTACGCATGCCGGGAGGACTGGTAACGGAGATTGCGGACGGCAATAACATGAATGCGACACAGAGCTGGTTTGTACTCTCTTCCTTTGTGGCAACACTGATCCTGTATGTGATCATGCTGCTGGCGTCTACCTGGGGAATGCTGATTTTTTTGGGCATCCGCTTTTACCGCAGTATGTATACGGATGAAGGCTATCTGTCCCACACCCTGCCGGTAACAGCTAACCAGCTGTTTTTAAGCAAGGTACTGGTCTCCGGTGTCTGGTATCTGTTCATTACGATAGGCATCGGTATTTCAGTGGTGGCACTGATCGTGTCTCTGATGACAGGCCTTTTAAATATCGGTGAACTGAGTAGTGTACTGACACAATATAATGGGAATATCTGGGAATTTCTGGCAGATGCTTTTTATGAACTTGGCAGAACATACGAAGAAGAGATGGGGATCAATCTGTTGCATTATGGGATCACGCTGCTCTTAACCTATGTGGCAGGACCGTTCATTACCATGGTCACTCTGTTCGGAGCGCTGACCATCGGACAGCTTTCCTCCAAACATAAAGGCCTGATGGGAATTCTGGCATATGCCGGCCTGACGATCCTGTCGTCCATCATCGGCAGCACCGTACAGAGCGCATTCATGTTTGGTGCCAATGTCGCAAACAGTGCCAGTGGAATCACGGTGAGCACCAATTCCGCCTATGATATTAACGTGATCACCAGTCTGCTCATTGCGGCCATCATGTACGGCGTATCTTATTACATCATGAACCGAAAATTAAACCTGGACTAACCGGGTCTACAGCTTGCCCTCAACTGGTAAATTTGGTATAATAAATCCAAATGACAACAGGGAACGGGTGAAGGTACATGCAGGAGATTATTGATAGAATTTTAGGAGGAAACTTCGATTATGAGAACGGTTCTTTGGAATTCTCCTGCGCTAAAATAGAGATTTCCCTGTCACAGGGGACAATATATGAGGGCTCTTTTCACATTCTTTCTGCGTCGGAAGGCTATGTAAAAGGATCCGTGATCTCGGACCATCTTCGGATGGAATGTATGACGGATCAGTTTACCGGCTCCGATGCAGAAATTTTTTACTGCTTCCACGGAGAAGATCTGGAGGAAGGGGATGTGATCAAGGGCTCTTTTTCCGTAGTCAGCAACAGAGGAGAATACAATCTTCCTTTTGTGGTGACGGTGGAGCATGGGATGTTGAATTCTTCCATCGGGGCTATCCGGAATCTGTTCCATTTTGCCAACCTAGCGAAGAGCAACTGGAAGGAAGCTGTGCGGCTGTTCTATGATCCGGAATTTCTGCGGCTGTTCCAGGGGAACGATGCCCATTTCTATGACAGTTACCGGATCCTGTCCACTTATGAGGGCAACGAACAAAATGTGGAGGAATTCCTGATCTGTATCAACAAAAAGCAACAGCTGGAATTCCTGACGGAAGAGAAAGAACTGGTGAAAAAACTGCCTCGCAGCGCAGATAATTACGGCGTCACGGAGAACAATCTGACCATCGTGAGGAACGGCTGGGGATATACGAATCTCCAGATCGAGTGTGAGGGTGAATTTGTCTTTACGGAAAAGGAAAACATTACAGACGATGATTTCCTGGGAAACCGTTGCCGCCTGCCGGTCTACATCGACAGCAGCCTGTGCAGACCTGGCAAAAATTTCGGTAAAGTCTACATATATAATGCTTATACTTCACTGGAGATCCCGGTCATGGTACAGCTGGGAGACGGTGTAGTGGCCCGGCATGCGGATCACAGTCATATGCAGTGCATCACCCAGATCATGAAATATTATGAAGAATCGAGACTGAAAAAGATCGGTACGGGAACCTGGCTCGCGGAGACCGGCAAACTGGTGGAGCGCATGGTGACCATGGATGAGAAGGATGTGCCGGCGAGACTGTTCCAGGCACAGCTTCTGATCACAGAGGAACGCTACAATGAAGCCGGATGGATCCTGGATCACGCGGCGGACATGTTGGAAGCCCAGGGAGCTACCGTCGGAGAACAGTGGGCTTACTATCTGTATCTGACCACACTGATCCACAGGGATCCCCAGTATACACTGCAAATGGCGGAGCAGGTGGAACAGATCTACCGCTATGACAGGACCCGCTGGCGTGTGGCATGGCTGCTGTTGTATCTGTCGGAGGAATACAATCGTTCAACCTCCGGGAAATGGATGTTCTTAGAAAAACAGTACCAGTACGGCTGCACCAGTCCGGTGATCTACCTGGAAGCACTGGCCCTTTTGAACGGCAATCCGGCGCTGCTACGTAAATTGAACAGTTTTGAACTGCAGGTGTTGAACTTCGGTGTCCGTCAGGATGCGGTAAACGACAGCCTGATCGAACAGCTGTTGTATCTGTCCGGAAGAGTCAGAGAGTATTCTCCGCTACTGGGCAGAATTTTACGAAGACTGTATGAGAAAAAGAAGGATGTGCGGATCCTGCAGGAGGTGTGCAGCCTTCTGATCAAGGGAAGTAAGACGGGACCGGATGCCTTCACGTGGTATCAGATGGGTGTGGAAAGCCATCTGAGGATCACGAATCTCTATGAATATTATATGGCGTCGGTAGATCTGGATGCTGTGCTGGAGCTTCCGAAAGTGATTCTGATGTATTTTTCTTTCCAGAGCAATCTGGATTATGAACATAGTGCGTTCCTGTATGCGTATCTGTTAAAACACCGGAAAGATTATGAGGAACTGTACGAACATTACGAGCCGAGAATGGAGCGGTTCGTCATTGACCAGATCCAGAAGCAGCATATTAACAGACATCTGGCAATACTGTATCAGGAATTCCTGTCTCCGGCCATTGTAACGGAAGCTATGGCGAAGCCTCTGTCCCGTCTGTTGTTTGCCCATATGGTAAGAGTGGATGACAGCAGAATGCGTAAGGTGATTGTCAGCCAGCCGGGGAATCTGATACTGTCCGAGACGCCTCTGCAAAACGGCACGGCCTGGGTGGCAGTCTACGGGAATGATTATACCATTGCTTTTGAGGATGCATATGGTAACAGGTTCCTTAAAAATGTGGAATATACCCTGGAAAAACTGCTGGTACCGGGGAAATATCTCAGACTTCTGGAACATTATGTGCCGGATACGGCAGAACTGGATCTGTATTTCATGGAGAACGGCAGAACAGAAGAGACCAAATCTTCCACAAAGCTGATGCGGATGGCAAGACTGGTGGAAAGCGATGCCGTGGAGCCGAAGCTGCGCAGTGAGATTGCGGTACAGCTGGTACAGGCCTATTTCGATGCGGATAATTTGCAGGCACTGGATGAATACCTGCAGGAGCTGCAGGGGGACGGCTTTACGGAGGAACAGCGGGAACTGATCCTGCGTTTTCTGGTGTTGCGGGGAAATTATGAGAAGGCATATGCCTGGATCGAAGCATATACCCCTTATTTTGTGGAGGCCAAGATTCTGTTGCGGCTTACGGACGGTGTGATCACGCAGTCGGTCCATGAGGGAGAGGCAGTCCTGTATGCGGCGGCATTGACGGTGTTCCGCAAGGGAAAATACAACGGTGGAATTTTAGAGTATCTGGTGCGTTATGCCACCGGTACCACGAAGGAATTGCGTGACATCTGGAAAGCGGCAAGATCCTTTGAGATAGACTGCTACAGCTTAAGTGAAAAGATATTGCTGCAGATGCTGTTCTCCGGGGCATTTGTGGGAGAGCGGATGGATATTTTCCGTTATTATGTATCCCAGGGAGCCAGACAGGAGATCGAGGAAGCTGTGCTTGTACAGAGCTCTTATGATTATTTCTGCCGGGAGAAGATCACGGAGGAATATGTATTCCGGGAGATCCGTAACTGCTATCTGCGGGGAGAAGAGACCCAGCGGATCTGCAAGCTGGCTTATCTGAAATTCTATGCGGAGAATAAGGACAAGCTGGAGCGGGAAGATGAAACTCTGGTCCGGAATTTCCTGGAGGAAATGATGAAGGACCACATTCATCTGAACTTTTTCAGGGAATATCAGGACTGCCTGCCACAGCTGCAGGAGATGAAGGACAAGACTATCGTGGAGTATCACACAAGAGGCGGCGTCCGTGCAAGGATTCATTATGTGATGATGCATGAGAACGGGCAGGCGGAGGATTACCTGTCGGAATATATGCAGGAAGTATACAGCGGTGTATTTTTCAAGGAATTCGTACTGTTTTTCGGGGAGAATCTTCAATATTACATTATGGAAGAATCAGAGAACGAAGAACAGCTGACGGAGAGCGGAAGCCTGCAGAAGAGCGATATTATGAATGAAAGTCCGGACAGCAAATACGAGATTATCAATGATATGATGATCAGCATGACACTGCAGGACGATACGACACTGGATCATCTGATCGAGGAATATTACCGCAGGGAATATCTGGATCACAGATTGTTCACATTGCAGTAAAGATAAAAAAAGACAGCAGGAGAGGAGGCGGAAGAACATGCGACTGCCGGGAAGTGATAAAGTTATAGTGGGTTATGACCTGGGGAAAGATTATGCGCAGATCAGCTGCTATGTCACAGGCAGGGAAGAAGAGATCACCACATTGTCTTCCGTTGCAGGCTCACAGGTCTATACGATTCCCCTGGTCCTGAGCAAGAGACAGGGAGTCAACCAGTGGTTCTATGGAAGTGAAGCCCTCCGGCATGCGGAGGAAGAAGAGGGAATCCTGGTGGAGCATCTTCTGAAGCTGGCAAAAGATGGGGAACCGGTGCAGATCGATGGAACGACTCTGGATCCGGTGGCACTACTGACTCTTTTTCTCAAGCGTAGTCTGGGAATGCTGTCCCAGATGACTTCCACAGAGCGGATCGGGGCCCTGATGATCACCTGCGAGGAACTGGATGCAGGAACGCTGGAGGTGCTGACGCAGGCAGTGGAGGCATTACACCTGAAGACGGATGCTGTCTGTTTTCAGAGCCATCGGGAGAGCTTTTATTATTACAATCTGTATCAGCCGGAAAATCTGTGGAAGCAGGGGAGCGTGCTGTGCGAGTATAGGGACAGTTCCATCCAGACTTATTATATGGAATGCAACCGCCATACGACGCCGGTGGTAACGTACATCGAAGAGCGGGAATTCCCTTTTCCGGTGGAAAAATCGGATGAAAAATTCTTGGAGATCGCCACACAGCTATGCGAGAACCGGATGGTGTCCTCGGTATATCTGATCGGGGAAGAGTTTTCTCAAGAATGGATGAAAGAATCGCTACGCTATCTGTGCCGTGGACGGAGAGTCTTTCAGGGGAACAACCTGTTCAGCAAGGGTGCCTGCTACAGCATGATGGAGCGACTGCATCCCAGTGAAAACGGACAAAATCATGTCTATCTGGGACAGGATAAATTGAAATCCAATATCGGTATGAAAGTGCGCAGACAGGGAGAGGAATCCTATCAGGCACTGTTAGACGCCGGAATCAACTGGTACGAGGCGCAGAATACCATGGAGTTTTACCTGCTGGAAGGAAGAGCGGTGGAGATCCTGATCACGTCCCTGACGGGAAAGGGCAGCCGGATCGCCAGAATCGTGCCGGAAGAATTGCAGGAAGGAATCACCAGACTGCGGATTCAGGTGGAGATGAAGGATGAAACACATCTGCAGGTGGAACTGGAGGATCTTGGTTTTGGCAGCTTCCGAACAGCTACGCATCATATCTGGAAGGAAGAAATAGAGTTGTAGATCTGCCCGGGGCAGAGAAAATGAGGATGAAAAATGAAGGCAAGTCTGTGTGTAGGAGAATATTGCGAGAATGCCTATAATGTGGAAGGCCTGGATATCCGGGTCTATAGTATGGAAGAGTTGTGCTATTGCCTAAAGGAGAATGCATTCCTGTTAGACCTGTCCATCATGAACGATAAGCTGGTGGACTGGATCGGAGAAGAATGTAAAGTGTGGGAACTGGCAAAACAGCTCTACCCCATGGTACATAAGCAGGGATCCTTAAGTGTGTTCGTGGTGACGATCCTGCAATATGTGGGGATGTACGATCCGGAAGAAATCCTGCAGGTGGAGCAGGTACTGAAGCAGGGAGCCGGACTCAGCAATCTGGAGAAACGCAAGAGCCAGATCGACTATATGGTGGAAAAAAGAAAATATGCGGCAGCCATCCGTGGATATGATATGCTACTGGAGACCTGGAACCATCTGGAACAGGAAGGAAAGGAACTTCCGGCGGGAAAAGTCCGGGCGGCGATCCTGCACAATAAGGGTGTGGCGCTGACAGGGCTGATGTTTTATGACAAGGCGGCATATTACTTTAACGAAGCTTGGAAGACCGATCCGGACAGAGAACACCTGGATGCCTATCTGGCGGCAAAGAGAATGGAACTGACGGAGGATGCCTATGTGGCATTTGCAGCGCAGAATCCGGAAAATTATACGGAGTCCCTGGAACTGGAAAAGCGGATCGAGCAATTTGAACGGGAATGGGAACAGCAGCCGGAGTACCGACAGCTACGGCTGCGTGGTGACTGGCGGGTGAACGACAGGGTGAAATACGATGCGGAAAATGAGAGACTGACTCAGGCACTGAAAAACAGTTACCGGACAAGTGTCAGCGTATAGAGAAGACAGCAGGAGAGAATTATGGCGTGGTGGAACCGTTTATTTAAGAAAAAAGAACCGATACAGCAGGAAGAGGACTGGGAACAGCTGGTCTATACCCGCAACGGTGTGAATTTTGATGAGGAAGACCAGAGAAAACGTTACATTGTAAATTGCCTGGAGCAGATCGCAGAGGCTTCCAAGGAGATCGACCTCCTGACGGGAGAGTATACGCTGGTGACTTCTTATCTGACGGATACGGATGAGATTGAGGCCCTGCCAGCAGAGCAGAGAGAAGAGGTCAACCGGGTGGCCGGCAAGCTGGCCGGGCTGGAACAGGAACGCAGCAGATACCGGGAAAAGAAGAACCGTATGCGGGATGCGGACTTCTATGCGATCCGCAAAAGAGAGAACGAGATTGAAGAAGGCATTCAGAAGATTCGGGACGGCGAGAAATACGGCAATCTGATAAGGCAGGATCTGCACAGACTGGACGGAGAACGACATGCCTACGAATACCGGAGAAATGAGCTGGAGAATCTGATGAACAACCAACGGGGCATGGCTGTCATTTTCCTTACGGCATTGATCGTCTGTGTGATCATGCTGGTGATCCTGCAGTATGCTTTTGAAATGGATGTCTATGTGGGACTTTTTCTGGCAGTAGGTGCAGGAGCTGTAGCCATCTCCTATGTCTGCATCCGGTACATGGATGCAGGACGGGAACTGCAGCGGGTGGAGAAGACCATCAACAAGATCATCCAGCTGCAGAATAAAGTCAAGATCCGCTATGTGAACAACTGTCAGCTGATGGAATATCTGTATCTGAAGTACAATACGGACAGTGCAGCAAAGCTGGAAAAACAGTGGAAAATGTATCAGGACGAAAAGGAAGAGCGGAAGCAGTTCGCAGAGGCGGAAGCTAAGATCGAGTACTACCAGAAGCAGCTGGTACAGCAGTTGGCCGGTTACCGTGTGCAGATGCCGGAGCGCTGGATCAGCCAGACAGCTGCGCTTTTGGACAAGCGGGAAATGGTGGAAATCCGTCACGAACTGATCCAGAGAAGACAGGTGCTCCGTAAACAGATGGACTACAATCAGGAAGTAGCGGAGAGTGCAAGAAACGAAGTAAAAGACATCGCAGCCACCTATCCGAAATATGCCCAGGAGATCCTGGCCATGGTGGAGCGGTACGACCGATAAAGAATTGACAAGACACCTCTCGTTGTGTTACTATGACACCGTGTTAGCAATTTACCATGCTAAAGTATACGACGCGGCCAACAGTGAGTGGCAGAACGGGAGGATGCATTATGAAAAGAGTATTAGTGGCATTACTGGCAATCAGCATGGCAGCAGGTGTTCTTACCGGCTGTGGTTCTAAAGGATCTGAGAAAACATTTACCGTAGGTTTCGATGCGGAATTTCCCCCTTACGGATATCGTGATGACAGTGGAGAATATGTAGGCTTTGACCTGGATCTGGCAGCAGAAGTATGCAAGAGACAGGGTTGGGAGCTGGTAAAGCAGCCTATCGACTGGGATGCTAAGGATATGGAGCTTTCTTCCGGAGCCATTGACTGTATCTGGAACGGTTTCACCATGAACGGCAGAGAAGATGCCTACACCTGGACAGAGCCCTATATCGACAACAGTCAGGTATTCGTCGTAGCGTCTGCTTCCGGTGTACAGAACAAGGAAGAACTGGCAGGCAAGGTGGTAGCAGTACAGAAGGATTCCTCTGCGCTGGCTGCTCTGAACGATGAAGAAAATGCAGACAACATTGCACTGCGTGATTCCTTCTCCCAGCTGATCGAATATGCGGACTACAATACCGCTTTCATGGATCTGGAGCAGGGTGCGGTAGATGCCGTAGCCATTGATATCGGTGTGGCACAGTATCAGATTGCGCAGAGAGAAGAAGGAAAATTCGTTATGCTGCAGGGCGAGGACAACAAGCTGGCTGTAGAGCAGTATGCAGTAGGTTTCCTGAAGGGTAATGATGAACTGAGAGATACCGTACAGAAGACACTGGACGAAATGGCAACGGATGGTACCTTCGCACAGATCGCTGAAAAATGGGGACTGACCGACAGCGTATGTCTCGGTAAATAATCAACTAAGGATAGTTAAGGAGTAGAATTCATGAGTTTGCTGACCATGAGTGCCCAACTGGCAGAGGGCTTTCTGATAACGGTGGAAATATTTGTACTGACCCTTTTGTTTTCCCTTCCTCTGGGGCTGATCGTAGCCTTCGGAAGAATGTCAGGATGTAAGGTGATCCGCATTATCTCCAAAATATACATATCCATCATGAGAGGAACCCCTCTGATGTTACAGATCATCGTGGTGTATTTTGCCCCCTTTTATGTATTCCGCATGCAGGTGGGAACGGGGTATCGTTTCCTGGCGGTGATACTGGCATTCGTGATCAATTATGCGGCATATTTTGCAGAGATCTACCGTGCGGGCATTGAGTCCATACCGGTGGGGCAGTATGAGGCTGCGGAGGTGCTGGGCTACAGCAAGGCACAGACTTTCGTGAAGATCATTCTGCCGCAGGTGGTGAAGCGGGTTCTCCCGCCAGTGACCAATGAGACCATTACGCTGGTCAAAGATACATCCATGGCATTTACCATTTCCATTGCGGAAATGTTCACGGTGGCAAAGCAGATCGGAGCGGCACAGACCAGTGTGCTTCCCCTGTTGGCAGCAGGTGTGTTCTATTATATCTTCAATCTCGTGGTGGCTTCTTTCATGGAGTATCTGGAGAAGAAGACATCTTATTACAGATAGGAGCAGTGCGGAAATATGGTCCTTTTGGAAATGAATCATGTGAAAAAAAGTTTTGACGGCAACGGGGTGCTGAAGGATATATCCCTGAAGGTTAACGAAGGAGAAGTTGTCTCCATCATCGGCCCCTCCGGTTCCGGCAAATCCACATTGCTTCGCTGTGCAACGCTTCTGGAGAAAATGGACGGTGGTGAGCTGATCTATTTAGGGCAGACGGCAGCTTCGGAGAAAACGGATAAAAACGGCAGAATACAGTGCGAATATGCGTCCAAGGCAGAATTACATAAGATCCGGAAATGTTTCGGACTGGTGTTCCAGAATTTTAACCTTTTTCCCCATTATACGGTGATGAAAAATATCATCGATGCGCCGATCCATGTGGATAAGGTAAGCCGCACAGAAGCCGTGGCGAGGGCGGAGAAGCTTTTAGCACAGTTGGGACTGTCGGATAAGGCAGATGCCTACCCTTACCAGCTGTCCGGCGGACAGCAGCAGAGAGTATCCATAGCCAGGGCACTGGCACTGCAGCCCAGGATCCTGTTCTTCGATGAGCCGACCTCGGCACTGGATCCGGAATTGACGGCAGAAGTATTAAAGGTGATCAGACAGCTGGCAAGTGAACATATGACCATGATCATCGTAACCCATGAGATGCAGTTTGCCAGAGAAGTATCCGACCGCATTATTTTCATGGAACAGGGTGTGATCGTGGAGGAAGGTTCTCCCGAAGCACTTTTTACAACGGAAAATGCCCGGGTTCGGGAATTTATCGGAAAGTTGCAGTAAAAATATATTGATTTTTTTTCGCAAATCTGTTTATCTATTAGGTGTGGGTGTATCTTGCCCACACCTGTTTCAATAAAAGACTGAAAAACATAAGAATGCGAGGACTGATGGTATGAGCGTACAGGAAATGAAACCGATCAAGGAAGGCAAAGTTCGTGAGATCTATGACAACGGAGACACCCTGATCATGGTGGCAACTGACCGTATCAGCTGCTTTGATGTGATCTTGGACAACACAGTAACAAAGAAAGGAACTGTATTGACCCAGATGTCGAAATTCTGGTTTGATATGACTGAGGATGTGATTCCCAATCATATGGTATCTGCTGATGTTAAGGATATGCCAGAATTTTTCAGACAGCCGAAATTCGACGGCAACAGCATGATGTGCAAGAAGCTGAACATGCTCCCCATCGAGTGCATCGTTCGTGGATACATTACCGGAAGCGGCTGGGAAAGCTACAAGAAGAACGGTACCGTATGCGGTATCAAGCTTCCGGAAGGTCTGAAGGAGGCAGATAAGCTTCCCGAGCCCATCTATACCCCTTCCACCAAGGCAGAGATCGGAGATCATGATGAGAATATCTCCTATGAGCAGAGTGTGGAATATCTGGAGAAGCGTTTCCCCGGCAAGGGCGCAGAATATGCGGCCAAGCTTCGTGACTATACCATCGCTATTTATAAAAAATGTGCGGATTATGCACTGACCAAAGGAATCATTATCGCAGATACCAAGTTCGAGTTCGGACTGGATGAGAACGGCAACATGGTACTGGGGGATGAAGTATTGACTCCCGACAGCTCCCGTTTCTGGCCGGTAGACGGCTACGAGCCCGGACATGGCCAGCCTTCCTTTGACAAACAGTTCGCCCGTGACTGGCTGAAAGCCAACCCTGAAAAAGGCTGGAAGCTGCCGGAGGACATCGTGGAGAAGACCATTGACAAATACCTTCAGGCTTACAAGATGCTGACAGGCAAGGATCTGTAGGGTACGGTTTTTTAGTTTTTTTTTCACGGGGCAGGCAGGAAAGGTAAGGCTTACAAGTGACGGACAACATTTATATTCAGACAGAAAATAATGACAAATTAAAGGAAGAATGTGGCGTTTTCGGCGTGTATGATTTCGACGGACACGACGTGGCATCCACGATTTATTACGGCCTTCTGGCATTGCAGCACAGAGGCCAGGAAAGCTGCGGTATTGCCGTCAGTGACACGAATGGGCCCAAGGGCAAAGTCTTAAGCAGCAAAGACATGGGACTGGTCAATGAGGCATTTACACCGGAACAGCTGGAGAAGTTAAAAGGTGACATCGGTGTGGGACATGTCCGCTATTCTACAGCGGGAGGATCCACCAGAGAGAATGCACAGCCTCTGGTACTGAATTATGTAAAGGGTACTCTGGGACTGGCCCATAACGGTAACCTGATCAATGCGCCGGAGCTTCGAAGAGAACTGGAGTATACCGGTGCTATTTTCCAGACCACCATTGATTCCGAGGTCATTGCTTATCATATTGCCAGAGAGCGTTTGAATTCCAAATCGGTAGAGGAAGCTGTGGGCAGAGCCATGACGAAGATCAAGGGAGCCTATTCCCTGGTGGTGATGTCTCCCAGAAAGCTGATCGGCGCCAGAGATCCTTATGGATTTAAGCCGTTATGCATCGGCAAGAGAGACAATGCGTATTTTCTGTCCAGCGAGACCTGCGCTCTGGATACGGTAGGTGCCGAGTTCGTCCGGGATGTGCTTCCCGGCGAGATCGTGACCATTTCCCCGGAGAAGGGAATTGAGTCCGATACCACCCATGTATTAAAGCCTGCGGAGACCGCCAGATGTATTTTTGAGTATATTTATTTCGCCAGACCCGACAGCTTTATCGACGGCGTCAGCGTATACGATTCCCGTATTCTGGCCGGAAAGTTCCTGGCTATGGATTCCCCGGTGGATGCGGATCTGGTCATCGGCGTACCGGAATCCGGCAACTGCGCAGCCATGGGATATTCCATGCAGTCGGGAATCCCTTACGGCATGGGCTTCGTGAAAAATGCCTATGTGGGCAGAACCTTCATCAAACCGAAGCAGAAGAGCAGAGAAAGTAGCGTTCAGGTCAAACTGAACCCTATCCGGGAAGCCGTGGAGGGCAAGCGTGTCATCATGATCGATGATTCCATTGTCCGCGGCACCACCTCCGACCGTATCGTAAAGATGTTACGGGAAGCCGGAGCCAAAGAGGTACATATGAGAGTCAGTTCACCGCCGTTTCTGTGGCCCTGCTATTTCGGCACAGACGTTCCGGCGAGAGACCAGCTGATCGCATATAACCGTTCCATCAAGGAGATCAGTGATCTGATCGGCACGGACAGCCTGGATTATCTGAAGATTGAGAGACTGGAAGAACTGGTGGGCGGTAATCTTGGCATCTGCAAGGGCTGCTTTACCGGAAAATACCCGATGGAACCGCCTGCGGAAGATATCCGCGGAGAATTTGACAAATAAACAATAACTATTCAGAAAACCGCAGAATAAGAAAAACTGATACGTCATGCCTGCATGTAAGTAGCAGTTTTCTTATTTGTAAGGTGACTCGAGTAGAGTCACCATCCCACACATGAACAAAATTAGCTGCGAAGCAGCGGGAAAGTATGAGAAGCATACGGTTTTGTGAATGTGAGGGATGGGTTTTGAATGGTTGCAATAAATTAGAAAATAAGAGGAGCAGACAAATGAGTACAGGTACAGACAGATATCAGAGCCCGTTATCCGAACGCTATGCAAGCAAGGAGATGCAGTATATTTTCTCCCCGGATATGAAATTCCGTACATGGAGAAAGCTGTGGATTGCACTGGCAGAGACGGAGAAAGAGCTGGGACTGTCCCAGGACGGTAAGCCCGTTATCACAGATGAGCAGATCGAGGAACTGAAGGCCCATGCTGAGGACATTAATTACGATGTGGCAAAAGAGCGTGAAAAACTGGTACGTCATGACGTTATGAGCCATGTGTATGCATACGGACAGCAGTGCCCCAAGGCAGCCGGAATCATCCATCTGGGCGCAACCTCCTGCTATGTGGGTGACAACACCGACATTATTGTGATGACCGAGGCACTGAAGCTTGTCAGAAAAAAGCTGATCAATGTTATGAAGGAACTGGCGGATTTCGCTGATAAGTATAAGGCACAGCCTACCCTGGCATTTACTCATTTTCAGCCTGCACAGCCTACAACCGTAGGCAAGAGAGCAACGCTGTGGTTACAGGAGTTCTCACTGGATCTGGAGGATCTGGATCACGTTCTGGGTACCATGAAGCTGTTAGGCTCTAAGGGAACCACCGGAACCCAGGCTTCTTTCCTGGAACTGTTCAACGGAGATCAGGAGACCATCGACAAGATCGATCCTATGATTGCAGCCAAGATGGGATTCAAGGAGTGCTATCCTGTATCCGGCCAGACTTATTCCCGCAAGGTGGATACCAGAGTAGCAAACGTGCTGGCCGGTATTGCGGCATCTGCTCATAAGATGAGCAATGACATCCGTCTGTTACAGCACCTGAAGGAAGTGGAAGAGCCGTTTGAGAAGAATCAGATCGGTTCCTCCGCAATGGCATATAAGCGTAATCCCATGAGAAGTGAGCGTATTGCTTCCCTGTCCCGTTATGTGATGGTGGATGCGCTGAATCCCGCCATTACTTCCGCAACCCAGTGGTTCGAGAGAACGCTGGACGATTCTGCCAACAAGAGACTGTCTATTCCCGAAGGCTTTCTTGCCATCGATGGTATTCTGGATCTGTGCCTGAATGTGGTAGACGGACTGGTAGTATATCCGAAGGTAATTGAAAAGCACATGATGAGCGAGCTTCCTTTCATGGCTACCGAGAATATTATGATGGATGCCGTAAAGTTAGGCGGCAACCGTCAGGAACTGCATGAGCGTATCCGTGAGCTTTCCATGGAGGCCGGACGCAATGTGAAGGTAGAAGGAAAAGAGAATAACCTCCTGGAGCTGATCGCCGCAGATCCCGCATTCCCCATGGGACTGGAGGAACTGAAAGCATCCATGGATCCGTCCAAGTATATCGGACGTTCCAAAGAGCAGGTGGAAGCTTTCCTGAAAAATGTGATCAGCCCGATCTTAGAGGCCAACAAGGACTTACTGGGTGTAAAGGCCGAGATCAACGTATAAACGTTTTCTGCTGAAGTAATTTGTGGAAACGAAAACTATTCAGAACCTCATTCATCGGTGATCTTTTGATGTTTACATGGCTCTGAATCGTTACAGAATGATAAGAAAGCAGGAGACGAAAATGGGTGGATTTTTTGGAGTCGCAGCAAAAGAAGACTGTGTGTTTGATCTGTTCTTTGGAACGGATTATCATTCCCATCTGGGAACCAGACGTGCCGGCATGGCAGTCTACAGCAAAGAAGAAGGTTACAACAGAGCCATTCACAACATAGAGAATGCACCGTTCCGTACGAAGTTCGACAAGGATGTCAATGAGATGCACGGACATCTGGGCATCGGCTGTATTTCCGATTTTGAGCCCCAGCCGCTGATGGTGCGTTCCCATCACGGAACTTATGCTATTACCACCGTGGGCAAGATCAACAATACGGATGCCATCATCAAGGATCTGTTTGCGAAGGGACATTCTCATTTCCTGGAGATGAGCGGCGGTGACATCAATGCCACGGAGCTGGTGGCGGCCATTGTCAACCAGAAGGACAATCTGGTGGAGGGCATTCAGTACGCCCAGGAGATCATCGACGGTTCCATGACCTTACTGATCATGACACCCAAGGGAATCTATGCGGCCAGAGATAAGATGGGCCGTACTCCGGTGGCAGTAGGCAAAAAGGAGGGGGCTTATTGCGTCTCCTTTGAGAGCTTCGCTTATCTGAATCTGGGATACCAACCCGTGAGAGAACTGGGACCGGGAGAGATCGCCGTAGTGACACCGGAAGGTGTACGAACCCTGGTGAAGCCCGGCAAGGATATGAAGATCTGTACGTTTTTGTGGGTCTATTACGGATATCCGTCCTCATCCTATGAAGGCATCAGTGTAGAGAAGATGCGTTATCAATGCGGTGCCAAGCTGGCGGAGCGTGATAATGTAAAACCGGATATCGTAGCAGGAGTGCCGGATTCCGGTACCGCTCATGCAGTGGGATATGCCAACCGTTCGGGAATTCCTTTTTCCCGTCCGTTTATTAAGTATACCCCCACCTGGCCCAGGTCCTTTATGCCGACGATCCAGACCCAGAGAAATCTGATCGCAAAGATGAAACTGATCCCGGTACATGATCTGATCCAGGATCAGAGTCTGTTGTTGATCGACGATTCTATTGTCCGCGGCACACAGTTAAGAGAGACCACGGAATTCCTGTACCAGAGCGGTGCAAAGGAAGTACATATCCGTCCGGCCTGTCCGCCTCTGTTATATGGCTGCAAGTATCTGAACTTTTCCAGATCTTCTTCCGAGATGGATCTGATCACCCGCCGTGTGATCAAGGAGATTGAGCAGGAGGGCAGAGAAATCGATCTGAAGAACTATGTGAATCCCGATACTCCGGAATACGAGGAGATGGTAGGACGGATCTGCAAACAGCTGAAGTTCACCACATTGCAGTTTCAGAGATTGGATGATATGATTGAGTCCGTGGGCATCGGCAGAGAGAAGCTGTGCACCTACTGTTGGGACGGCAGAGAATAATGCGAAAAGAACTTCTAATCACTCAGAGCATAGGCTCTTTCGTGAAGAAGTTCTAAGTTTCGCATGGCAAAACGCTACGCGTTTTGAATATAGATGTAGGTTATATAAAATATAATAAATATTGATTTTACTTATACCATAAAGTGTTGTATACTGTAAAGGTGTGAGAAAGAGAAGCAGGAGTTTCTTTGGATCACCCGGAATAAGATATTGGATGTAGATTTATCACAGAAACTGTGGTAAAGAATGGAGGAAAACATGGTAAAGGCAGTTGTAGGAGCCAACTGGGGCGACGAAGGAAAAGGAAAGATCACAGATATGCTGGCAGAGAAAGCGGACATTATCGTACGTTTTCAGGGCGGCGCGAATGCAGGACATACCATCGTGAACAATTATGGTAAATTTGCTCTGCACACCCTTCCTTCCGGTGTATTTTACAATCATACCACCAGCGTGATTGGTAACGGTGTGGCATTAAACATTCCGATTCTGATGAAAGAGATCAAGTCTATCACAGACAGAAATGTTCCCATGCCCAAGATTCTGGTGTCTGATCGTGCACAGATGGTAATGCCTTACCATATTTTATTTGATCAGTATGAAGAGGAGAGACTGGGCGGTAAGTCCTTCGGATCTACCAAGTCCGGTATCGCACCTTTCTATTCTGATAAGTATGCGAAGATCGGTTTCCAGGTAAGTGAGCTGTTTGATGAAGAACTGCTGCAGGAAAAAGTACAGCGTGTCAGTGAGATGAAGAATGTCATCTTAGAGCATCTGTATCACAAGCCCATGATCGATCCCGCAGAGCTGTTAAATACCCTGCATGAGTATCGCGATATGATCGCACCTTTTGTATGCGATGTATCCACATTCTTAGATAAGGCACTGAAAGAGGGCAAGACCATTCTGTTAGAGGGCCAGTTAGGAACCATGAAGGATCCGGATCACGGAATTTACCCCATGGTAACTTCTTCCTCCACGTTGGCAGCTTACGGCGCCATCGGTGCAGGTATCCCTCCTTATGAGATCAAGCAGATCGTTACCGTAAGTAAGGCATATTCCTCTTCCGTAGGAGCAGGTGCTTTCGTATCTGAGATCTTCGGTGACGAAGCAGATGAATTACGTCACCGCGGCGGTGACGGTGGTGAGTTCGGTGCAACTACCGGACGTCCCAGACGTATGGGATGGTTCGACTGTGTTGCCACCAAGTACGGCTGTCGTCTGCAGGGCGCTACCGATGTGGCATTTACCGTACTGGATGCACTGGGATATCTGGATGAGATCCCTGTATGTGTAGGGTATGAGATCGACGGTGAAGTTACCACTGATTTCCCTGTTACCTACAAGCTGGAAAAGGCAAAGCCCGTACTGAAAAAGCTCCCTGGCTGGAAGTGCGATATCCGCGGTATCCGCAACTTCGATGAACTGCCGGAGAACTGCAGAAAGTATGTGGAATTCATTGAGGAGCAGATCGGATTCCCTATCACCATGGTCAGCAACGGCCCGGGAAGGGAAGATATCATCTATCGTGAGAGTCCTTTGAAGAAATAAATGCTGTCAAATGCGGAGAGATAGGATAATCTTTGATGGAAAAAACATCTGTAAAATGTGAATGAGAATGGAAAGGGCATGGTGCTGGTATGAGATCAGCCCGTGTCCTTTTTAGTATACGATGAATCCGGCAGGAATTTTGATTACACAGTATCTGGCTGAATGCAAGCATTCGCAGAACGCAGTTTTGCATGGCTCTGAATAGTTACAGATTTTTACTGTGAAGGAACAAAAACCAGTGTCTGATAGTAATTTTGAGATGGAGACAGCGAGATATGATCAATAATCTGGAAGCGTATAAAGTATTTTATTATGTGGCAAAATGTGGGAGTGTGACCAAAGCGGCCGGGGAACTGTCAATTTCACAGCCGGCGGTCAGTCAGGCCATCAAGCAGCTGGAAAATACCCTGGATGCCGCCCTGTTCCACCGGGCGGCCAAGGGAGTACGGCTGACCAGTGAGGGAGAACTGTTGTATTCCTATGTGGCAAAAGGGTACGAACAGATCGAAATGGGTGTGAAGAAGGTTCACCAGATGCAGAATATGGAACTGGGAGAAGTCCGCATCGGTGCCAGCGATATGACATTGCAGTTTTATCTGCTTCCCTATCTGGAAAAGTTCCATGAACAGTACCCCGGGATCAAGGTGATCGTCACCAATGCGCCGACACCGGAGACATTGAATTATTTAAGAGAGGGACACATTGACTTCGGAATTGTCAGTACGCCGTTTCCGGAGAGACCTGATATTCAGATGATACCGGTGCGGGAGATTGAGGATGTCTTCGTGGCGGGAAGAAGATTTTTCAGCTACAAGAACCGGACGCTGGATTTTCAGAAACTGGAAAGTCTGCCTCTTATTTTCCTGGAAAAAAATACCAGCAGCCGCAGCTACATGGATGAATTTCTGGCGGGAAACGGGGTATATGTGCAGCCGGAGTTCGAACTGGCCACCAGCGATATGATCGTACAGTTTGTGAGACGAAATCTGGGTGTTGGCTGTGTGATGCGGGATTTTGCCAGAGATTATGTGGAATCCGGCTTGCTTTTCGAACTTAGATTCAATAAAATAATACCGAAGCGTCAATTCTGTGTCGTTAGGAACACGAAGATGCCTATGGCTCCGGCGGCGGAGAAACTGTTGGAGATCATGGAGCTGGACAGACAGGAAGAAGCGAAGATATAAAAGTGACGGCAAAAAGAGGATATACCGGCGGAAACGGAACTGCTTTGACTAGTAAAACGAATAGGAGAGAAGAGTTATGATACGCAATATAATTTTTGACATTGGCAATGTGTTGACAGACTATCGCTGGGAGGGATTTCTGGCGGACAAGGGATTTGATGCGGAAATGATCAAAAAAATCGCAAAGGCATCTATTATGCATCCGCTGTGGGCAGAGTATGACCGCGGTACCTGGACGGACGAGCAGGTTCTGGCTGCATTTGTAAAGGATGCACCGGAACTGGAGAAAGAACTGCATCAGGCGTTCGAGAATATCGCTGGCATGGTAACCCCCAGAGCTTACGCTATTCCCTGGTTACAGGAACTGAAAGCAAAGGGATACCATGTGTATTATCTGTCCAACTTCTCACACAAGGCAGAGACAGAATGTGCGGAAGCGTTGAATTTCCTGCCGGAGATGGAAGGTGGCATCCTGTCCTACAAGGATCAGCTGATCAAGCCCGAACCGGAGATTTACCAGCTGCTTCTGAAACGCTATGGATTAAAGGCAGATGAGAGCGTTTTCCTGGATGATGCGCTGGTGAATGTGAAGGCGGCCGAAGAACAGGGTATCCACGGCATCCACTTCCTGACCAAAGAGCAGGCGGAAGAGGAACTGCGTAAGCTCGGCGTGGACTGCTAAATGGTTCGTAGCGGAGGGAGTTCTGTTTGTATTCAAAACGCCAATTTCTACGAAAAAAATACAAAAACATAAGATTTTGCTATGTAAAAAGTCTCTATTTTCGCTACACAAGCAAAATAAAGAAATTCCGTACAAAAAATCCTGATTTCGGAACTTTTTTGTACGGAATTTGTTGTTTTGGGGCTTTTTACACCAAACTAACTTGCTATTTATTTTCGTTCTCCTTTTCTTCCGGATGGAAGTCTGCGAAGGTGGAGCGGTTTGTCAGTTTTCCAAACATCCAGGTGTAGATCCAGATGAGAAGAGGGATGGCCACGGTGGCTAGCAGGCAGGTGGCGAATAGCGCGTGGCTGGCGGAGCTGTCGAAGATCGCCGCAAAAAGCGTCACGACATATAAAAGCACCAGCAGAATAATTCCAATGATCGCGAAGATCTGTTTGGAAGGCATTTTTGTTTTCTTGTTTTGTGTATTTTTATCCTGTGACATTTGTATTCCTTTCGTTATTCCCATTCATAATTCACAAAAGAGCGGAAGTGCCGGTGCGGTTTGTGGATCTCAAAAGAGCGTAAGTGCCGGTGCGGTTCGTGGATCTCAAAAGAGCGGAAGTGCCGGTGCGGTTCGTGGACCTCAAAAGAGCGGAAGTGCCAGAACTGCCAGAACTGTCCGTGTGCCTCAGGGACTGCGGAACCGTCAGAGTTATTCGTGATTCTCAGAAGTCTCGGAACTGTGTTCCACATGTTCTTCGTTGGGTTCTGGAATCGTCATCAGTACCTTGATGATACGGTTCTGGTCGATACCCTGTACCTTCAAGTGAATACCGTTCTCCAAGGTAACTTCCTCACCATCCTCCGGCAGACGATCCAGACAGTCGATGATCAGACCGCCGATGGAGTCATAATCTTCACTGGTCAGATTTGTTCCAAGAACGTCGTTGATGTCATCCAGCTTCATGCTGCCTTCCACCAGATAAGTATCTTCTGACATCTTCTGGATCAGTTCTTCCTCGTCCTCATCGTATTCGTCACGGATCTCACCGACGATCTCTTCTAACAGATCCTCCAGAGTGATCATACCAACGGTAGCACCGTATTCATTCAATACGAAAGAGACATTGGTGGTCTTTTCCCGCATCTCATACATGAGGTCTGCGATTTTCTTGTACTCGTAAGTATAGTAAGCATCACGCAAAATGTTTCCTACATGGAAAGCACTCTGATCCTCCGTCAGGATAAAGTCCTTGATATTGATCAGACCGATAATATTGTCCTTGTCATCCTCATAGACCGGAAGCCTGGTATACATGGAATCCCGGAAAACTGCCAGAACATCGTCATAAGTAGCATCCAGACTGACCGTTACCATATTGATGCGTGGAATCATGATATCCTTGGCGTGGGCATCGGAAAAATCGAACACATTGTAGATCAGCTTGCGTTCCTCGGATTCGATGACACCGTCCTCATGACTGACGTCCACGTAGGTTTTCAGCTCGCTTTCAGTCATGGTGCTGGCTTTTTTGTTGGGATCGATATGTAACAGCTTCATGATACCGTGGGACAGCAGATCCACAATGAAGATGACCGGCGTGAGCACCTGCATCAGAAAATAGATTACATTGCAATATGTCAGGGCCAGCTTCTCAGAATACAGTATTGCCCAGGTCTTGGGTACGATTTCGCCGCAGAGCAGCACGACAATGGTCAGAACACCGGTTGCGATACCTACAGCCAGATTGATTCGCATAGCTAATGTTGTTGCCAGGGAAGATGCAGTCAGATTGACAATATTGTTGCCGATCAGAATGGTACTGATCATTTTACTGTAATTGTCCAGGACTTTGTTGACGCGTGCAGCACGCTTGCTGCCTTCCTCTTCCAGGGTACGCATCCGTACACGGTTTACCGTGGACAGCGCAGTCTCGGCAGAAGAGAAAAAGCCGGATAGAAAGACCAGAATTACGATAGAAACAAGTTGTATGACACCAGAGGTATCCAAAAAAGTTCACTCCTTCTTAAATAATAGTAGGCATATGCCCCGTTTATAAGTTATTAAGCAACAATATACAATAGGACAGGAATAGTTGTCAAGTTTTCCCTATATTCTGAATATACATTTTACATAGGTAAAAAGGAGGAGCAACATGAAAAAAAGAGGAGAGGGAAAAGAAGGAGTTCCGGTGCCTGTACTGGTAAAATGTCTGCTGGCATCCTATGTGCTGACGCTGCTGCTTTTATGCCTGCTGGCACTTTTATTGTATAAATTGCATCTGACAGAAGGAATGGTGACCATTGCAATCTCCGCCATTTATGTGGTGACCACCTTTACGGCGGGATTTTTGGCAGGAAAAAAGATGAAGACGCAGAAGTTTCTTTGGGGAGCACTGCTAGGGGCAGCATATTTCGTGATACTGGCGGTGGTATCCGTATTGATCAAAACGCCGGAAACTGCATTGGGCAATTCCTTCTGGACCACAATGGTATTGTGTGTGGCCGGGGGGACACTGGGCGGAATGTTAGGGTAAAATACAGAAATGGACAGGAATTTAACGGTTTTTGAGAAAAAAAGCTTTTACAAATGCCAAATACATGATATAATGAGCAAAAATGAGTTGCGTGTCTGTATGTTTATATACACGCTGGCGTCTATAGGCGCTTTGAAATCATAAGGAGGCTATTTTTAATGAAGCATATTAAGACTTTAACAACCAGAGATTTAAAGGAATCTATGAAAAAGGGCGGCTGCGGCGAGTGCCAGACTTCCTGCCAGTCTGCATGTAAGACTTCCTGCACTGTAGGAAACCAGAGTTGTGAAAAGATTAAATAATCTAAGAAAATGAGAAGAGACTAACGTAAGCAGCGATTCAGGTCGCTGCTTATTCTCTGTTAACTATTCGGAGCTGGAGATGACAGCGTATTCTTTGTCGGATGCTTGCATACGTAAGAAGATACGTCCGGCAAAATACGGCGAAGTAACCACATGAGCAAATAACATGCAGGCATGTTATTCAGGAAAGTCCGGAGGATGATTTTGCGAATGGGGTTCCGATAGTTAATGTTAATGTATTTTAAGCAATAAGAAGTAGAAAGAAGAGGAATAGAACTGTGATACACCAGTATAAGAGCAACGGCTATAATATCGTTATGGATGTGAACAGTGGTTCTGTCCATGTGGTAGATGATATTGTGTATGATATGATTCCGCTGGTAGAGCCTCTGGTGACAGAAGGTATCAAGGATGCGGACACCATCAAGGCTGCTGTACTGAATCTTGCAAATATCCCCTATCCCCAGGAAGAGATCACCGAAGCGGTGGACGAGGTCCTGGAACTGGAGAAGGCAGGACAGCTGTTTGCTCCCGATATTTATGAGAATTACATTTTTGATTTTAAGAAGCGTCAGACCGTAGTCAAGGCACTGTGCCTGCACATTGCCCATGACTGTAACCTTGCCTGCAGATATTGCTTTGCGGAAGAGGGTGAGTACCACGGCAGAAGAGCACTGATGAGCTTTGAGGTCGGCAAAAAGGCACTGGATTTCCTGGTAGCCAATTCCGGCAACCGTGTGAACCTGGAAGTGGATTTCTTCGGCGGCGAACCACTGATGAACTGGGATGTGGTAAAGCAGCTGGTAGAATACGGCAGAAGCTTAGAGAAGTCCAACAATAAAAAGTTCCGTTTTACCCTGACTACCAATGGTATCTTATTAAATGATGAGATCCTGGAGTTCGTGAATAAGGAAATGGGTAATATCGTGCTGAGTATCGATGGACGTAAGGAGATCAACGACAAGATGCGTCCTTTCCGTGGCGGACAGGGCAGCTATGACATCATTGTTCCCAAGTTCCAGAAGGTAGCGGAGAGCAGAGACCAGATGAACTATTATGTGCGTGGTACGTTCACCCACAATAATCTCGATTTCTCCAAGGACGTTCTGCATCTGGCAGATCTGGGATTCAAACAGATCTCCGTGGAGCCCGTTGTGGCACAGCCTACGGATGATTATGCCATCAGAGAAGAGGATCTTCCGATCTTAAAGGAAGAATACGATAAACTGGCAGTAGAAATGATCAAGCGTAAGAAAGAGGGCAAGGCTTTCAATTTCTTCCACTTTATGATCGATCTGCAGGGCGGTCCCTGCGTAGCCAAGAGACTCTCCGGCTGCGGATCCGGTACCGAATATCTGGCGGTTACTCCCTGGGGAGACTTGTATCCCTGCCATCAGTTCGTGGGTAACGAGAAGTTCCTCATGGGCAATGTGGATACCGGTGTGGTAAGAGATGATATCCGTGACGAGTTCAAATGCTGTAATGTCTATGCAAAGGACAAGTGTAAGAAGTGTTTTGCCAAGTTCTATTGTAGCGGCGGATGTGCTGCGAACTCCTATAATTTCCATGGCAATATCAATGATGCGTATGACATCGGCTGTGAGCTGCAGAGAAAGCGTATCGAATGTGCTATCATGCTGAAGGCTGCGGAAGCAGCAGAAGCTTCAGAAGAATAGAAAGGACAAAGGAAAGATGAAAAAAAGTAAAGCAATCATCATTCTGCTCTGCGCCCTTCTGGTCCTGCTGGGTGTCGGCTATGTGGATCTGTATGGCGTAGATGCGGAAGGAACTGCCAGTGCTTCAGACATAAGTCTGGGACTGGATCTGGCCGGTGGTGTCAGTATCACTTATCAGGTGGTAGGCGATGAAGAGCCGGATGCAACGGACATGGCAGATACTATTGCCAAGCTGCAGAAGCGTGTTGAGAACTACAGTAAAGAGGCTATTGTATACCAGGAGGGTACCGATCGTATCAATATCGAGATTCCCGGTGTAACAGATGCCAACAAGATCCTGGAAGAGCTGGGACGTCCCGGTTCCCTGTATTTCATTGCAGAGACAGACAAGGACGGCAATGCGAACTACTCTATGCAGGCAGTAACCGATGCACAGGGCAATGTAAGCTATGCGTACGCTCTGAATAAGACCATCGATGAACTGAAGGCAGATGGATCCATCATGCTGGAGGGTACAGATGTCAAGACTGCTACCGCAGGCTCTATCAAGGACCAGACGATGGGCAATTCCACTTATGCGGTAGATCTGGTGATGACGGAGGAAGGCACTAAGAAGTTTGAAGAGGCTACCAGAAATGCTTACGAGAAGGGCGAGACCCTGGGTATCTACTATGATGGATCCTTTGTAAGTGTTCCTTCCGTAAAAGGTGTGTTCTCCGATGGTAATGCACAGATCTCTCCTATGAACTCCTATGAAGAGGCAGAGAGCCTGGCTTCCACCATCCGTATCGGTGGACTGAAGCTGGAGCTGGAAGAGCTGCATTCCAAGGTAGTTGGCGCACAGTTGGGTGTGGAAGCAATCTCCACCAGTTTAAAAGCAGCTGTGATCGGATTTATCGTAGTGGCTGTTTTCATGATCGCAGTATATTTTCTGCCCGGATTTGCTTCTGTCATTGCACTGGGTATTTATGTGGCATTGGTAGTATTGCTGCTGAACGGCTTTGACCTGACCCTGACCCTGTCCGGTATCGCAGGTATCATCCTGTCCATCGGTATGGCAGTGGATGCCAACGTTATCGTATTTGCCCGTATCCGGGAGGAACTGGCTACCGGCAAGACCGTTAAGAGCGCTATGCAGATCGGTTATGACAAGGCACTGTCCGCCATTATCGACGGTAATGTGACCACCCTGATCGCTGCAGCTGTATTGTGGCTGTTAGGTCCCGGTACTGTCAAGGGATTTGCACAGACCCTGGCACTGGGTATCGTTTTATCCATGTTCACTGCACTGGTAGTGACCAAGTACATTATGAAAGCTTTCTATGCACTGGGATTAAAGGATCCTAAGTGGTATGGTGTAGGTAAGGAACACAAGACTGTGAATTTCCTCGGCAAGAAGGGTATTTTCTTCGGATTGTCTCTGGCAGTGATCGCTGTTGGATTTATCACCATGGGTGTCTACAAGATGAACACCGGAGATGCACTGAATTACAGCCTGGAGTTCAAGGGTGGTACCGCAACTACTGTCACTTTTGATAAGAGCTATACGCTGGAAGAGATCAACAGCGAGATGGTACCTCTGATCGAGAGCACCACCGGCAGTGCAGTTCAGATCCAGACCGTACAGGGCTCCAACGAAGTTATCTTCAAGACCGGTTCTCTGGATGTGGATCAGAGACAGGCACTGAATCAGATGTTCGTGGATAATTTTGGCGTGGATGAGACGCTGATCACCTCCGAGACCATCAGTTCCACCATCAGTAATGAAATGAAGTCCGATACGATCCTGGCAGTAGCAGTAGCAATCATCTGCATGCTGATCTATATCCGCTTCCGTTTCAGCGACATCCGTTTCGGTGTCAGCAGTATTGCCTGTCTGCTTCACGATGTGCTGGTAGTAATTACCTTCTACGCACTGGCGAGAGTATCTGTCAGCAATACATTTATTGCCTGCCTGCTGACCATCGTAGGTTACTCCATCAACGCCACCATCGTAGTATTCGACCGTGTACGTGAGAATATGGCAGTCATGACGAAGAAGGATGACCTGCAGGAGGTTGTAAACCGCAGTATTACGCAGACATTATCCAGAAGCTTATTTACCTCCCTTACCACCTTGGTAATGGTAGGTGCTCTGTACATCTGGGGTGTGACCAGTATCCGTGATTTTGCATTGCCTTTGATGGTAGGTATCATCTGTGGTGCTTACTCCTCTGTATGTATTGCAGGTGCCCTGTGGTATGTACTGAGAAAGAAGTTTGCGCCGAAGGCAAAATAAATAATCAAATGTAAAAAAAGAGAGAGGGAGGCAGCATTCCTTCTCTCTTTTTGTTATGACCCGCCACGATATAAGCATCAAAGTAGGAGGCTTTTGACCCCGATATCAAATATATGGACATATGGGAAAAACAGATACAATTAAAACAAAATATCAGAGCACATATATAGAATCGAAAAACGGTTCAAAAAATTACAGTGCGGAGAGATAGAAAGATGAGTGCAGGATGGGGATTGTTTATTTCCATGGTGATTTCCGGCCTGGCATCTTATAAGGTAAGAAGTGCAAACGGAAAAGCAAGAAAGAGAAAAAGCAGGAGATTATTCAGAAGAGAGCGCAGGAAATTTTTCCCGAATTCTTTTTCTATTTTCCCGTGCCGGAACAGAAAGATACACTTTACGGCCTCATAGAGTGCAACGCATAAAAAATAGGCACTCCATTGAAAATGAAGAAGTAAAGTAATGGAAGAAAAGGACAGAAAGAAAAAGACTTCCAAAAATAAGTCATTCGGAGGAATTTTACAGCCACAGACCCTGCATTTCCCATGATTCAGGAAGTAAGAAAGGATGGGAATCTGATCCTTCAGGGCTATCTTACTGTTGCAGTTCGGACAGTAGCAGTGAGCGGAATTGACCGGGAGCGTACTTCCTTTAAGTAAACGTAAGATGTCTGTGGTGGCATATGCAGATAAAATATAGAAAGCAAAGATAATAAAAAAATGTACTATTAAAGCCTGCATGATAATCTCCTGGATTTTCAATGATATCTTAATTTAAATTACCATATTCCGGATAAAAAGAAAACAGAAATCTTAAAGCCTGTTTCCATAAGAAAACAAGAAGCCTCAGACATCATGTCTGAGGCTTCTTGGCGCTATCGTTTCGGGATCTTACGTTGTTAATGGCAATTACATACTGATTCAGGATCTGCATTGCCGACTCTCTGGAAAAATCGTCCAGAGAATTCAGCAATTCCAGAGCGGTATCTGTCTTAAAGTCGTTATTTTTCCCAAGAATAAAATAATCTGCCGATACATTCAGTGCAGTACATATTTTATACAGGGTTTTAGAGGTGATACTCTTTTTGCCGCTTTCCACTGCTGCAAGAAAGCTTTCGGAAATATCACATTTTTCACTGAATTCTGCTCTGGTCATTTGAAAGGCCTCACGTATCTCCCGGATTCGTAACCCTACGAGCAAATTGTAGTCCTTATCTGGTTCCAATACTATCACACGCCTTATCTACTGCATTATCTACCATTCTTTGCTTTGTTTACAGTTGAATTTTACACTTTTCCAATATTATACGTTCTTAGTGTAACAAATAATCGTTACAAAAAATATACTCTATAGGATATACTGATATGCTCTATAGAATTGACAAATAAAAAAAACGGGTTTATGATATAAAAAGATTTCAATAAAAAAGATTCTTAATATTTGTGGTGAGGAGAGGACATATGATACTAAAGATAGCAATCGCAGATACTAACGAAGAGTATGTAAAACGTATACTCAGTGTATTGGAAGAATATGAGGATCTGAATCTCTCTGTGTTCACAGATGAAAATACCTTGGAACAGGCTTTGATGTCGCAGAAGTTCGATGTGCTGCTTTTTGATGCCAGTGCGTATGACGGACATGCGGACGGCGGAAAAAGGTTCCTTCCGATTCTGCTGCTGGATGAAACGCAAGGTGTCGCATCACAATTTCAAAAGACTAAGAAAATCCGTAAATACCAGCGGATCAGCAAAATTTATCAGCAGATATTAGAGGTGTATGCAGAGGTATGCGGTGACACCGGAGTGGTGGCCGGGCAGAAGAAGACCTCTGTGATAGCTGTATATTCCCCTGTCGGTGGCGCTGGCAAGACAACGACAGCACTTTGTGCTGCCACAAAATATGCTGTACAGGGCTTACGATGTCTCTATCTGGGACTTGAGGACATCGGTTCGGAGGAATGCTATCTGCCGGGATCCGATGTGAGGGGTGTCTCTGAAATTGCGGCATGTCTTGGTGAAAACATGAACTTTACCATGAAGATCCAGAGTCTGCTTCAGACCGGACAGAACAATCTTTTCTACCTGAATCATTTTGAAAGTCCTAATGATGTGTATGAACTTTCCACGGAGGATCTGAAGGAACTTATGGAAGTATTTGAGAAGAGCGGATTGTTCGATGTGATCGTTGTGGATATGAGCTGCAGCATGGATGCTAAAGCACAGGTGGTGTTTGAACTGGCAGACCGGATTGTGGTCGTAGAGAAGACCGACAGGATCGCATCTGCGAAGATGACCGGCTTTTTGAATCAGATGCATATTATTAATGCTTACGGCAAGAAGATGGTGCGTCTTTTGAATTTCTATACGGGAAGAGAGAGCACGGTTCCCAGTGAGATTCCGGTGATTGGCAGAATAAATGTGGCACAGAATCCGGAGCCGGGACAATTTATTGCAGCGGCAGCGCAGGATGCCTGCAGTAATTGTCTTTTACAGCTGTTATAACGTCAGCTTACTTTTGTATATCAGTGGGAAGCTACAGAAAATACACGGTTGAGGGGCAGAAGAAATGAGAGACTTTTTTACAGAAGAGATAACACAGATCAGGGAGATGGTGAGCAGAGATCCCAGCTATTCCGAATTGTCGGATGAACAGTTAAAAGATCGGATCAATGCCATGCTGGAGTTAAGGGTGAAGCAGTGTGAAACAGTAGATCCGGAGACTGCAGCCTATTATTCTTCTATTTCCTTTAAAGTCAGAAAGAGTCTTGCAGATACGGTATTTGAGTCAATTCGTGGACTGGGTATCCTGGGCAAGATCATCTCGGATAAATCTATCACGGAAGTTATGATCAACGGTTATGACTGTATCTTCGTCGAGAAGGCAGGAAAACTGCAACAAATTCCGGATAAATTTGAAAGTCAGGAGCGACTCCGCAATATTATCACAAAATTTGTACAGGACATGGGCAGAAGTGTCAACGAAAGTAACCCTATCGTAGATACCAGACTGGCAGACGGATCCCGTGTTAATGTCGTCCTGGATCCCATTGCATTAAACGGACCGATCGTTACCATCCGCCGGTTCCCGGAGGAGGGTATGACGATCCAGAAACTGATCGGCTATAAATCCATTACGCCGGAGGCGGCGGTATTTCTGGAGAAACTGGTAAGAGCCAAATACAATATTTTTATCAGCGGTGGTACCGGTTCCGGTAAGACGACATTCCTAAATGCGTTATCCAATTATATTCCCTCCGATGAACGTGTGATCACGATTGAGGACTCTGCCGAGCTGCAGATCAGAAACGTTCCCAACCTGGTACGACTGGAGACCCGTAATGCCAATTCCACCGGTGCAGGTGCTATCACAATTCGTGACCTGATCAAATCCTCCCTGCGTATGAGACCGGAGCGGATTGTTGTCGGAGAGGTTCGTGGAGCAGAAGCATTGGATATGCTGCAAGCCATGAATACCGGTCATGACGGTTCTTTGTCTACCGGTCATGCAAACTCTGCAGAGGATATGCTGAGCCGTCTGGAAACTATGGTCCTGAGTGGCGAAGCAGGTCTGCCTCTGGAGGCTATCAGGCAGCAGATCGCCTCGGCAGTAGATATTATTATTCATCTGTCCCGTATGAGGGATAAATCCCGTAAGACTATGGAAATCACGGAGATTGTAGGACTGGAAAACGGGAGAATCATTATGAATCCGTTGTTCAAGTTCGAAGAGGATGAGAATACAACTGTCCGTAAAGTATCCGGTTCTTTAAAGAGAACGCACAACAAAATGGTACACCCTGATAAATTTATTGCCAGTGGTATTTACGATTATCTGGCAGATGCGGAGGATTAAGCATGAACGGTAAAATGCCAGTCTACTATAAATGCAATATGAGTAAGATGGAACATATAGCGGTCTATATAGGGGCAAGCCTTTTGCTTTCCGTGGTGGCATATTTGTTTTATCATTGGATTCCGGTTTCTGTTGTGATTGGTTTTCTCGCCGGAATCTATCTGGAAAAAATGTATGCAGACAGTACGATCGAGAAAAGACAGAAGTCACTCCGACTGCAGTTTAAGGATTTCCTCGGGTCGATGAGTGTGGCGGTCCGGGCCGGCAATGTGGAAGTAGCAGCTGTTAAGTCAGCGTTGGAAGATCTTAAACTTTCTTATAGTTCCAAAGCAGATATTGTAAGAGAAGTTGAAAATATTATTCTGCAGTATGACAGAGGCGGCATTGAGATGAAGGTTCTCTTCCAGGATCTGGCAGATCGAAGTGACATTGAGGATATCCGTAGTTTCGCAACGATTTACAGCGTTATCGAAGGAAAGAGCGACAGGTTCGGAGATATTCTGACACAGACGGAAGAAGTTATCCGGGATAAGGTCGAGATCGAGCAGGAGATTGAAACAACAATCACTTCTGCAAAGTCAGAAACTATGGTTATGCTGATTATGCCGATTGTTATCGTGGTAGCAATGTCCAGTATGGGTGGCGGGCTGTTGGATTCCCTCTTTACGACCGACGTAGGGCATTTTTGCGCAACAGTGGCGTTGGTTATTTTTGGGGTATCTTATGTGCTGGCGGTCAAAAGCAGCAAGATTGAAGTATAGGAGGAAGTGAAATGTTTATTTGCATGATATTGGCAAGTGCCCTTTTTGTAATATTTGCGATTCTCTTCCTGACAGCAGGGGACAGTCTGGCTAAGGCGTTGATCGTCTGTAATGTTGAGATTCAGACAGAGACTATCAAAAAGACACAGATAGAAATGAATCTTCTTGCCGAACAGATGAAGAAAAGTGGACAACAGGACAAGAAAAAACTCAAACAGGGCAAGGTATTAAAGAAAAAGCAGGATGAAGCAAGAAAACAATTGGAAATCCTTAAAAAGGGAAAAATCAGTGTATTGGATATCATTCCACTGGCCGGCTATCGCATGATCCAGATTCTCGACTGGGATGGAACCAGTGATGTTGTAAAGAAACTGAACCAGAAATGTATTCAGTTTAAAGAGAAAAAAGAAGCAATTAATTATACATATTATCTGCTCGCATCGCTCATGGGAAATCTTTTACTCGGTGCAGTTATGCTGTTCCTCGGAATGGGTTTTGGTTTTGCCATGCAGATGGGAACCAGAAGTATCATCATCGGGGTAGCCTGTTTTGCAGTGTTTGCATTAATAGGATATCTGCCATATGACAGTGTCAGTCAGATAGTTACAAAGCGTCAGGAGGATATTTCCAGGCAGTTTCCACAGGTAATGTCCAAACTGACGTTGCTTACTGTGGCGGGCATGGAAGTCAGTCAGGCATGGAAACTGGCCAGCGTCAGCGGAACCGGTACCCTCTATGAGGAGATGAACCGTGTACTGTTGGACTTTGATAATAATGTATCCCCAGTCGAAGCATATTCCAGGTTTATCACAAAATGTAATAATTTGTACACGACAAAACTGGCAACGGCAATCATTCAGAATACTTCCAAGGGAAACTCGGAAATTGTAAGTCTGTTTCGTCAGCTGAATGATGAAAGCTGGCTGGAGCATAAACATGATGCCAGAAGAATGGGAGAGAAGATCCAGTCGAAACTGCTGCTTCCTACGATGCTTATGTTTGCGGGAATTATTATTCTTATCATTGTACCGGTAATGAGTGGATTTAATTTTTGAGAGGGAAGTGTTTTATGAGAAAAAAAAGTAGTAGGAATAGTGATAGGTGCAATATAGGTTTTGCTGATAATCTTTGTGATCGTTAATTTTGAAACGTTACAAGAGTTTTTTTGACGGATTGGGTAAGTGAAGGCATTGGCGGCCCCAGAGACGTGATTAAATGAGTAGGATAAAATATGGGAAAAGCAATAAAAAGAATCGTGAAATGGACGCTGATTTTATTACTTGTACTTGCTATAGTCAACTGCTATCCGAAAGCAAAAGAATATGTCAGAGATTTATGGGATATCGGAGTTGTTGAGACTACGGACAGTATAACTTTGAAATAGACAGTCCACGTAATGAAAAATGGTTATTGTACCGACGTTAAGTGGCTTCTGTAGGAAACGGCGGATGATAATAAATTATTTAATGATACAGGAGGAATGAAAAATGCTGAAGACATTGGATCGTTTTTACATTGGTGCCAAGATCCGTATGGCAAACTTTGCGGATCAGTTCAAGAAGGATGAGACAGGAGTTTCTTCTATCGTAGCTACGGTTCTTCTGATCTTGATTGTAGTTCTGCTGGCAGCACTTTTCTGGGATAAGATTTCACAGTGGTTTAATGATACCTGGGAGAAGATTTTAGGACAGAGCGATACTATCGGATAATTTGGTAAAACACTTGGATGGAGGACATAGTATGGAGAAATTGATCAAAAATGAAAAGGGACTTGCGGTAGTCGAAGCCACTCTGCTGCTGCCTTTCTGTTTTATTATGATAATTGCTCTGTATTATGTCGCCATCTTTATGTGTCAGAAGGCCAACCTACAGGCAAATGTACAGAATGCCCTAATTTATTATAAAAATACAGACTCGGACAATTTTGTGACCGCATCTTCCGATATGGCATACGGAAAAGCAGAGGGGACGATTACAGCGGTGGGAAGCAGTTATCAGGCGCCGGCAGGTGATTATTCGAATTCATTTCCATACCGTTTTTTAGGCTTTAAATTTAATAAAAATGATTTTAACAGTTTTTTCCGTTCCATGGTGGGATATATGTTTTTTGACAGTGGAGAAAATGTACAGCTAAGTGCGGAAAGTAAAAATTATATAGTATATAAGACAATTACAGCCACAGCGACCCAGACGGTGAAACCGGCCATCAGCCTGAAGATGGTGGGAGGCAGGGACACGATAACGATTTCTGCAACAGCGACGGCGGTAGTGACGAACGGCGATGATTTTATCCGAAATACGGATTTTGTAGTAGATATAGTAAGCAAGACAAAGCTTGGACAGAAGGCAAGTGAACTGGTAGATAAGGCAATAGATTTTTACGATAGTTTCAAAAAGAAGTTCAACATTAAATAAAGGGGAGAGAAGCATGGAGTTGTTTTTAAAAAGATCAAAGGGTTCCATAACGGTTCTGGTGACTCTGATTCTGGTTCCCACTATTTTTTTTACAGGTTTTCTTACGGATCTATCGAGATTAAAACTCTGCGGCAATCAGGCAGCCATGGCTGCGGATAACTATGGAGAAACTGTGCTGACCCAGTACGACAATCTCTTAAAGGAGCTGTATGGACTTTTTGCGGTAACACAAAATGAGGAAGGATTGAAAGCCCTGGATAATCTGCAGGCATATATGAAAACTTCTTTCGATCCTTCGGCAAGTGGCATTAGCTGGGAACACCTGGAGGCGGTACAGGGCTTTACCGGACTTAATAAGGTGGAAGGCTTTATGCCGTATCGGTCGGCTAAGGTGGAAATGAGCTATGAATTTCCGGAAAATGCAAATCTGGGGGATAATGTCGTTCTGGCAACACAGGTAGGGGATTTTATGAGGTTCCGTATCGCGGAACAGTTGGTGGAGGATGATACGGATCTTCTGGATATGCTGGATACTGTGTCAAATCTGGAAAATGATTCTAAGGCTATTAAGAAAAAGACAGAGTTGGATAAGAAGGTAGATAAGATTTTTAAAGAAATAAAAGATTATTATCAGTATTTAAAGGCAATTGATGCTTATCCGGCTTACAGAGATGGAATTAATACCGGCTATGCTTCATGCGTCACAGACATAAAAAATATACATGAATCAATTTCCTATAAGAGATATGCAGCTTACAAAAGTGAGGATCCCGAAGCAATAAAGAGTGCACTGGCGCACAGACAGGAGATTGAAGATTACAACAGCAGTTCTCATGAAGAGGAGAATACAGAGACAGAAGGCGGAGAAAAGAGTGAAAGCACGGAGGATAGTCAGAAACCGGATCCACTGTCTCCGGAAGAAGAAAGATTATGTGCAATCTCGGATGATTATACAGGAGATTCTGAGGCCCAGGAAAGCCGCATTAAACAGAAATTTGCAGATGCGGTAAAGAAAGTTGCAGATGCAGTAGAAAATAAGGACGGGGACATCCGAATAGATAATTTTGAGGCTATAGTTGTGAGTCTTGACCACAAAGCAAAAGATATTACGAAGGATGGCAAGGACATTTGCAAATTGATGAAAGAAATTCAGGACATCCTGGATAATAAAAGTGTGTCGGAGGATCTGAAGAGTGGTCTGCAGGATGATCTGGATAAAATGAAAGAATTGTTTGGAGAAAACAAACTTCAGGTATATGCATCCATTGCAGAATATCTGAAGGAAAAGGATTTACCTGTGAATAAGGAGTATTCTCAGACGATAGAAACAGCAATGTTGGAAGTAAGCAATGTCATAAATGCTTATCTGAAACCGGAGGAGTATGAATGGAATCCGGCGGAAACGCTTTTGGAGCAGGCTAAATGGAATGATTTTAAAAATGTTGCCAGCCAGAAGGAGCTGTATGATGAACTCGTCAAAACATTTAAGACAAATGGTGAGAAAGAAGATCAGTATGAAAAACAGAAACAAGCAGCAAATACTGCGAAGGATAATGCGGAAAACTCGCTGACAAATGAGACGACAGTTACGTCGGCAAGAGATATTCCGCAGGATTTTGGATATGGAAGGAACACTGCAGTTGCACCTTTCAAATTGACAGATATGATCGGGGCAGCGGCAGATATGTTCTCAATAAATAAATTTAAGAGCAATGCCAATATGCTTCTGTTGAAATTATATACGGTACAATATGACTTCGGTATGTTTTCCAGCCGGGTAACAAATGTAAATAAAGATCAGGAGAAAGAAGTTTCTTTAACCGGATATGAGATGAACAGACAGATCAACTATCTTTATCAGGCAGAACTGGAATATCTTCTGGGGGGAAATAATTCATCAAAAAGCAATCTCGAAGAAGCAAGAAATAAGATTCTTGCAATTCGTGCGGTTACAGACTATACGGCAACTTATGCCATACATGAAGTTAATAGCTCTATTAAGGCAGTACAGAATGCGGCAACTGCAGTTAATCCGATTTTAGGCGTTGCGGTAGGGGCTGCATTGCGCATAGCGGTAACTGTATTGGAAACAGCGCAGGACTGGAGTTATTTAAAGGACGGAAAAGGTGTTGTTCTGATTAAGAGACATCTGGAAGATATGACTGCTTACTCGTCTATTGCAGCACTGTTAGGCAACACAGCAGAAAATAAGGCAGAGGATAAATGTGTTCGACTGGATTATGAACAGTATCTGAAGTTGATGATCATATTTATGACTACCACAGATCAGGTGATGAACCGGACGAGGAACTTAATTGAACTAAATGTCAATGCCGCAGAAGCGGGTCTGAAAGAGGATCAGAATCTGCCAAGTCTGACCTTCCACATGAAGGATGCGCATACTGCGGTGAATGCAACCTGTACCGTACATCTTGACTTTCTCGTAATGCCGGAAGGTTTTGCACAGAAAGTAGCAACAAGCGATGATTATAACAGTTTGATGGAATTTGAGAAGAACAGTTATAAATTCACGGTGACAAGAGGGTATTAAATGAGCAGTTTCAGTAAGTATCGAAAAGAGTTAAGAAGGCAATTAAAAGAGGAACAGAAAGGAATGATGGTCGTAGAGGCTGTCATTACCTTTACGGTCTTTCTTATGGTGGTGATAGCGATCATCTATCTCATCAATGTTTTTATTATACATAATAAGATTCAGTTTGCCATGAACACTGCAGCTCATGAACTGGCAAGTTATTCTTATATCTATCAGGCATTGGGGATTCGCGGTGCGGAACAACAGATTGATGCAGATGGGAAACCATATACAACGCCTATTGATGATACAGCTACTCAGGTAGTGGATACTTTGAATAAAATCCAGACGCTTAGCAAATCTGTTTCTAATACGGCAACGGCTGTAAAACAACTCGAGGTATCACAGGATTCTATTAAGGACGCATATAATTCTGCAAAACAGACTTACGAGGACGGCAAGGCAACCGTAGAATCCACAAAAAAATCCGTACAGCAGGTGACAGATCTGTTCAGTGATCCACAGTCACTTTTGGTAGGCGTCATTTATATGGGAGCATCAGGAGCTTCCTATGCCGTGAAATCTGTCGGAGCACAGGCAGCAGCAAGTGTTCTGACCAAGCAGCATCTGGGTGACAATGCAGATGAAGTATTAAGAGCTTATGGCGTTAAGGATGGTGCGTCCGGGTTGGATTTCTCCGGCAGCACTATGTACTGTGATAAGGATAAGAAAATGATTGATTTCGTTGTTCAGTATGACATTGATATGAGCTTTATCAGATTTGTGATGCCTAAGGATATCCACGTGGTGCAGAGAGTTACGGTTCCGGCATGGCTGGATGGTGACGGCAGAACTTATAAGCCTTGATGATGGAGGAGCAAAATGCAATGGTTTAGTGCAATATTTACGGCAGGTATGGTGACAGCGGCTTTTTACGGACTGCAATATATTGTGGAACAGAAGATGGATGTGGGATTCCGGCACAAAGGAAAATGGATCACGGATTTCACGGTGATTCTGACATTGTTTGTTACTTTTGTCGGAACAATGGCAGTGGGAGTGATCCGGCTGTCGCAACTGGGAATGTCACGATATCTTCTCATAGCGGTGTTGCTCTGCGGTCTTGCTGTGCTTACCGTGACTGATTGTAAAAAGCAGATGGTGCCGAATAAGATCATTCTTATATTATTGCTATTGTGGACGGCAATCGTGGGAAGCACACTGATCTTTGACATTGAGACAGGATTTGAGCTTTTGTGCAGGGCACTTGGCGGAGGGCTGATCAGCGGTCTGATCTTTCTCCTATGTTATCTGTTTTCCAGAGGACAGATGGGGGCAGGTGACGTGAAACTGGCATTTGTCATGGGGTTGTATCTGACCGGAGAACGGATCATGGGAGCACTTTTCTATGGAACAGTGCTTTGTTGTATTTATTCTATTGTGCAGCTGATACGTAAAAAGTTGACATTAAAAAATGGTGTTCCCATGACACCGTTCTTATTTTTGGGTACGTTCATCACATTGTTGATTCAATAATTATGAGGCTGAGGTAATTTTATGAAAACAAAGAAGATGTTATTGATCGTGATCATTGCGGCAGCGTTGGGAGTCGGCTGGCTGCTATCTGTCCGTACAGCATCCGGCACAGAGGTGATTAAAGAACAACGGAATCTGGTAAAGGAAGCGGATGAACTGGCAGCAAGAAAACTTTACGTCAGAGCCATTGACCTTTATGAAGAAGCGTTGTCGCAGAGTTCCAGACTCACGCCGGAGATTCAGGCAAAGCTCCTTGCCGCTTATCAGGGATATGAGGATATGAATGCTTATGCAAAGCTTGTGGAGAATCGAAATCTGGCTGGAACAGCAACGGAGGAAGAATATCTGACTGCGGCAGAGTATTATGCAGGAAGGTCCAAATGGTCCGAAGCGGTTACACTTCTGAAAGTCGGAGTCGAGAAGACTGGTAGTCAGACTCTGACGGATTATCTGGAAGAGATCAGATATCCTTATAAAACAAGGGTCACGAGATATCAACAGATTCTTCCTTCGGCAGATAATAGCCAGATGCCGGCTTTTGATGGTGTGAAGTGGGGATATATAGATGAGGGAGGCAGTGATGTGCTGGACTTTATCTATGACAGTGCCACTCCTTACGGCTCGGCGGGTTTTGCAGTGGTGTCCATCGACGGGACCTATTATGCGATTCTTTCTAATGGGGACTGGTATGGTGCGGATGATGGTACTACTTATGACAGGATGACAGATATACTCGGAGTCAGCGGTAAGAGAATCCTTGGCAAGCGTGGAAATACCTATAGTTATTATGATTATGACTTCGCTCCGATCGCAGAGAGTTATCAGTTTGATCAGATGAGTGGGAATGCCTGCGGTGTGGCCGCGGTTTCCAAAGGAGGAAAATGGGGAATTATCAAAGACTCGGGGGAAACGGTAGTGGATTATATACTGGAAGATGTAGCAGTCAATTCCCTGGGGAATGCCTTTGCGGGTGATCGCGCTATGGTGAAGGAAAACGGAGTGTGGTATCTGATCGATACGGAAGGAAATCACATCAGCGAGAATACCTATGCGGATGCAAAAGCACCGGAGTCTTCCGGATATATAGCAGTGGCAGATGCAGACGGCAACTGGGGGTATATCGATAGAGAAGGAAATCAGGTGATCGACTATCAGTATAATGATGCAAAATCATTTTCGAATCATTTGGGAGCAGTAAAGAGCGTAAACGACTGGGGTTATATCAGTGAAAAGAACAAAATGATCATTGAGGAAAATTATGAAGATGCTCAGCCGTTCCATAATGGCATTGCACAGGCAAAACTAACAGACGGTATGGCATTACTGACATTAAAATATTTTGAAGAATAAAAGAGATAGGCAGAAGGAGTGAAGAGCAGATGAAAGAAGAGAATTTCTCCCTGCAGAGCAGTCTGGAGGGTAATTATCTGAACATCGCTTTGCCGTTACAGGCAGAGGTAGATGAAATTGCTGTACGCGTAATGGAAGAGGATTGTCCCGATTTTCTGATTCCGTTTCGTATTGTAACTGTTAATGGAAGCACCAATCTGCGTTATAAGCTGATCAACACCATTGCACTTGCTTATTCGGATCGCAATCTGAGTAAACAGCAGTTTGTAAAGTTATTCATGGATTTATTGACACCATTTATAAAGGGAAAAGATTGGTTTCTGGATTATCATAATCTTTGTATTGATCCCAGATATGTGTTCATCAATAAGATGAACCATGGTGTCAGCCTGATCTATGTGCCTGAAAACAGTTATCGCTACAGTGATACGGAAATCAAACAATTTTTCAAAAATCTATTTACGGAGATTACAATCTCGGATGATCCGGGATTTCAGGTAACAATGTTCCGATATTTTGGAAACGAGGATTCCAACCTGGCAGATCTCTATCAGATCCTTTTACAGGAGCAGAAGAAAGCTGCAATGGGACAGACTGCCGCGGTGCAGAATACAACAACGCCGGTCAGCATTCAGCAGGCTGCTCCGCAGAAGATAGAAACTGTAACGCAGACGCCTCCGGCGGTTACAGCGGTTCCGGCAGAAAAACAGGCAGAGCAACATACCAAGGCAGGTGGAAAATTCTCTTTATTTGGAGGAAAGAAAGACAGCGAACCGAAAAAAGCAGCCGATCCGGCGCCTGCACAGAAGGAAGATATGTTTGCGGGGCTTGGCGATATGAGTGACTCAGATGCAGCTGTAAATGCTCTGTTTGGGGATTCTTCCAAGAAAAAGAAAGAGAAGAAAGAAAAGAAGGAGAAAGAGGGTGGCGGATTTTCTCTTTTTGGTGGCAAGAAAAAAGAGCAGAATTCCGAACCTCAGATATCTGTACAGGCAACTGCGCATATGCAGGAAATCCCGTCACAACAGCCTGCAATGCAGCAGCCTACGGTTCAACAAATGCCTGCGGGCAGATCTCAGGCAGATGGATTGCAGATGATGTCGCCGGTTATGGATGAGAGCACAGAAATCGCGGAAGACGACTATAGCGGCGGCGCTTGTCTGGAACTGATCGAGTCTGCGATACCCGGAGCAATTCCGCGGATCTCTCTGGATTTTACAAGCCCTTTTATTACAATCGGGCGGACTTCTTCAGATGAAACACAGCCGGATGTTGCTTTCAGTAAGGATTTCAGCCGGATCGGAAGAAAACATGCCAGAATCGAGAAAAACGGCAACGGTTATTGCATCATTGATTTGGGATCCGCAAATCATACATTGATAAATAACCAGGTTCTTATACCGAACCAGCCTTACCCTCTGCCGGATGGCGGTGAAGTTACCTTCACAACGAGCAAACCGGTAAAATATCGTATCCATCTGTAAGGAGAGGAAATATGAGGTGTGTTGCCGGATGTAAAAGCAATATCGGCAGAGTACGCGAGAACAATCAGGATGCAGTAGTACTTCGAACCTTTGAAAAAAGGGGCGATAATTTTATTGTTCTGGCAGTATGTGATGGAGTTGGCGGGTTAGAACATGGCGAAATGGCATCATCTCTGGCGGTTGCAAGAATTGAAGCATGGTTTAATGAGATTACGGAATGGATCGATATTGCCGGAGTAGATGGTGAACTCTTGTTTTCTCATATGAAGGATCTCGCGGAAGAATGTAATTTACTGGTTCGGGAATGTAGAACCGCAAGAGGAATGGAGATGGGGACAACCCTCTCGATGCTTATGATCGTCAGGAATACATACTATATTATTCAGGTAGGAGACAGCAGAGTTTATCGTTACAATGACGGAGTATTGGAACAACTGACAGTCGATGCCAGTGTGACCCGGATCAAAAACGGACGAATGAAATCTTATTTGGATAACTATCTTGGAAAACAGGAGGAACTCTGGTTCACAAGTGCAGTCGGAAATGTGGTGGAAAGAGATCTGTTTGTAGTGTGTTCCGACGGATTTTATCACCGACTGTTGCCGGAAGATTTCCGCGAATATGAGAAAAAGCTTCGTAAGGTCAAAAAAGTGGATGAGGCATGCGAGAAATTGATAGAACGCATGATAAGTCGTGGGGAGAGAGACAACATCACTGTAGGTGTGGTTGCGGTGAATGGATAAAATCCCGGAAAGGATGGCTGGAAAATGCTTGGATTTTCACAGGTAGACATTTGGTTCTATGGAGGAATTGCCATTATGATATTGGCAGTTCTTGCGGGAATAGGGGATATTGTGGTCTTTGGTATCACCGGTAAGAAATTAAGAAATAAGCTGGAGAAAGAATATGGAAAACCACAAAGTAATAGCAGGTCTTTATGAAATTGATGAAAAAATAGGTGCCGGAGGAGGCGGTGTTGTCTATCTCGGCAGACATACACGTCTTCATAAGCTTGTGGTTTTAAAGGCGGATAAGAGATCGCTCTCTACGAAAGAAGAATCTCTGCGAAGAGAAGTCGATATGTTGAAAAATCTTCGCCAGACCTATATTCCGCAGGTATATGATTTCGTACAGCAGGATGGTGTAGTCTATACCGTAATGGATTACATTGAGGGCGAAAGTCTGGATAAAATTCTGGCGCGGGGAGAGAAGATATCCCAACCGGATATCGTGAAATGGTCCTGTCAATTGTTAGAAGCATTGGACTATTTGCATCATCAGGGTCCCCATGGAATTCTGCACGGTGATATTAAACCGGCAAATATTATGTTGCTGCCCAATGGAGATATCTGCCTGATTGACTTCAACATCGCACTGGCTTTGGGTGAGGATGGTGCGGTCAAGGTAGGATTCAGCAGAGGATATGCTTCCCCGGAGCATTACGGTGCGGAATATGTACAGGGAGGCCGTATGGCGGGAATGCCTGCCGCAGCGACATCAAAAAAGACTTCGGGGATTGTGACAGATGCTGAAAAAACGCTTGTGGATGATGAACGGACGGAAGTCGATGACGAATGTACTGTCGTGGATGACGATGACAGAACCCAGGTGGATCCGGAAGCTACAGAGGTAGACGGTGAGAACGAGACAGCATTGAAGACAGACTCCCGGGTATCATTTTCAGCAGGCAGTGTATCCAGGAGTCAGTCAGGTGTTCTTCTGGATGCAAGATCGGATATCTATAGTCTCGGTGCAACACTGTATCATCTGCTAAGTGGCAGGAAGCCGGCACAGAGGGCCGCAGAGGTGATTCCGCTGGGGGCTTCGGATTGTAGTATTGCAGTAGCGGAAATCATTAATAAGGCTATGGCAGTGAATCCGGCGGACCGTTACCAGACGGCGGCAGAGATGCTGAAGGATTTCTTGGAGCTTCCGAAGAAAGACCCCAGAATGGTACGCCATAAGAGAAGGATGTATGTTTCCGCAGCAGTGCTGGGGCTGTTGTTTTTGGCGGGAGGAGCCTGTACTTTTGAGGGAATGCACCAGAAGGAACAACGGCAAAAAGCCCTGACTATGGCAGAGTATTCGGAAGATCTTTTGGCACAGGGGAATGTGAACGAAGCAGTCAAAGAAGCTTTGGAAGCAATTCCGGTCAAAGAATCTGCATTTACAGCACCGCGAACAGCGCAGGCACAAAAGGCTCTGACTGATGCTCTTGGAGTATACAGTCTGGCAGATGGTTATAAGTCATATGGAACAATAGAACTTCCGGCAGCTCCGTTTGATATGGATCTGTCCCCGGGGGGAAGCAGAATATGTGTGGTATATGGGTACGAGGCAGCAGTATATGATTTGGCGAGTGGTGAAAGGCTGACCGCTATACCGATTCCCCGGTCGGCTCTGGCAGACTGTCTCTTTATCGATGAGGATCATATCCTGGTGGCCGCTGCTGATGGAGTGGAAAATTATGAAATAACTACAGATAAAGTACTGTGGACAGGAGAGAAAGCTACTTTTCTTACGATTTCCGGAGATCATAAAACAGCAGCCTGTGTAAATGGAGCAGATCATAAAGCTGTTCTGTACGATACAGAAACAGGGGAAAAGAAGATGGAATGTGACTTTGAAGGCCGACAGTTACAGGTGGTTGAAAATGATATCCTGGCAGATCCCCAAGACAATATTTTTGCACTGAATCAGGATGGAAGCTTTCTGGCGGTCAGCTTTTCCGACGGAGGTGTGGAACTGTTTGACCTTCGCAATCCGGAGAATTCGCTGATTCTGTATGATACCTCAGACTACACACATTTTGAAGGAGGATTTTCCGGAGATTATTTTGCATATGCGGTGAGAAACGGTACGGATAATGTCTTTGGACTGGTAGATATCGTACAGGGAATCAGCATGGGAGAAAATGCTGCGCAGGATCCTTTTTATCTGAAGGCAGATGAGAAGGGAATTTATCTGGCAAATAAAAATCTTCTGGTACAGATTACACCCCAGGGAGAGCAGTTGGAGCTTGCTTATGTCAATAATGTGAATATTAATGCATTTGCTATTGGAGAGACCTATGTGATGATTGCCTGCGATGATAACAGTTTTGCTTTTTATGACAGTGGGGCACATCTTTCTTCCCGAGAGACCGGAGAGAATCTGTTTGACTTCCTGGAACTGGGCAATACCTATGCCGTGGCGGGAAGCCGCAACGATCCGACGCTTCGCATCATGAAGCTGGAGAATTACGAAGATACCATTCTGCTGACCTATGATGCCCGTTATGTACATGACGAGGCCCGGATCAGCCAGGATGGCAGTACGGTAATGCTTTTTAATAATGATGGATTTCGGATCTATGACAGATCAGGAAAACAGATCACAGAAGTCCCGCTGCCGGATGCGGATTCAATCTATGACCAGCAGTTCCGGAAGGATGCGGAGAATTCTTATCTGGAGGTCATCTGGTATGACGGCACCGTACGGACTTACAGTGCGGCAGATGGCGCCATTCTTTCCGAAGAACAGAAGGAGGCTCCCGGAAAGGATCTGTACGAGGAGTTCTATACAGAGGATTATCGTGTGGCTTCGTCCCTGCATGCAGCACCGGTTGTCTATGACGCTGCTTCCGGCAGAGAACTGGCAACATTGGAGGAAGAGGGATATTTGACTTATGTGACACAGCTGGGAGACATGCTGGTTACCGAATATATCAGTACGGAGGGAGATCGTTACGGTCTTCTGTTAGATTCCGATTTTGAGATACTGGCAAGGTTACCCGGTCTTTGCGATGTATGGAACGGTAGTTTCATCTTCGATTATGAATCAGGGAATTTGCGGCAATGCCGCTTATATTCCATCCAGGAACTGATCGTTCTTGGACAGAACTATATAGAATAAGCCGAAAGGAGAGTTCATCAAATGAAACATTTGAAACAGGGCATAGCAGCGTTTCTGGCAGCGCTTCTGATCATGCCTACATTGCCAGCAGCCGCAGAAGGAACAACAGCAGCGGCTGCATCAGAAGCAGATCAGGTATGGTTCAATACCGGCAATCTGGCAGTCAGTGTTATCGATCCGTCAGTGTCTGAAAATGAAGCATATCAGAGCCAGTGGATGGATTTGTTCGCTGAGGATGGTAGTTATACCATCAATATTCCGGAAGAAAATCCGTTCTTCCCTTATGAGGTACAGTTTACCTGTAACGGAGAGACCACAAATGAGTGGTTTATGAATCCGGAGGATACTGTTGAAGTAGGAGGACATACCTTCCGTGTATCAGCCTATTTTGATAATACAGCTGTAACACAGATGAGCCTGAAAGTGGGAGGACAGGAGGTTACCGTATATCCGGAGGAAAAAGCATTTACGAATGATGGAAACGGTGTAGCGGAGCAGTCTTTACTTCCACTGACACAACGCTATTTGACCGTGGACTTAACAAAATTTACTCCGGTAGAGTTGACACAGGTATCAACAGCATCTGTTTTTACCGGTGCCAATGCATTAACATCCACTGACAAAATTGCTTGGACGTACAGCAGTGACAATTATACGGTTACTCAGTCTGCGGACAATCTGAATCTGAGTAAAGGTACTTATTTTGGAACAAGTACAACATGGACGATGATTGTTGGATCTGCGGATCAGTTGGATCTGGATAATATAAAGTATTATGTAAATGTGAAGCATACAAGCACGGAAAAATGGTTACAAGCTTCAGTTTATACGCAGGATAGTACAGGAAAAAGGAGCGTGGCCAGAACACCAAAAGCAACATATTATGACTACGATACTGTTAGGCTATCGATAAATTATGAAACATATACGACTGATAAATATCTGGGACTTCAGATAAACCCTGATGTGTTTGGAAATCCTCAGTACGCTTCATTGAAAGTATATGAAGGCAATTTTGAGACAGCGTCGGAAGCAATGCAGGCAAAGGATATTACATCTCAGATCATGCCGAATGATATGGGAGTACTTAATGCCGGTTACCCATGGAATGGAGATCCTTGGATCCCCTGGATTACTTTTGTATCTTTTGATGCGACAGGAACAGTAACCGGATGTCTGCCGGTAAGAATGCAGATAACTTCTTGGGCCGGAGATGTCAGAGGGGAAAGTTTATGTAATCCAAAGGAAACAACTTATCCAAGTGTATATGATTCGAGTTCCAGCTCAACGAAATATCTGGGAGAGATTGGCGATATTCCGGCATATGAACAGAATTGTGTTTACACGATGACAAAATCGTATCCGACAAATGGTACCTATGCGTTGACGCTTAGATATGATATATTGAATGATAATGCAGTTGAATATGTGCAGGCAGCTTATGCCGGAGTCTATAACAGCATACAGGAAGCACAGGCGGCGGGAGCTACTAACATTAAAGACAGTCTTTTTGCTACTGATAGAAAGAATGGATATCAGGCGGACTATAGTAAGGGAGTAACGTTTACTGTCTTTGTCCAGCCTACGGGGACAAGTAATAAGGAAATCTGGAGATACACCGCAACCACACAGGAAGCAAAATCTGACGCCGGTACTAATTTAGGTCAACAGCTGAGCAGTTCTACGGCAGTGCAGTTTAACGGACTGAATGATAAAGATGGGAACCCCATTGCGTGCTATACTGTTAAAAGAAGCGACGATTCTTACGGGGAATATAACTATCATATGATAGTTGTTCCTGCAGAAACAGACCTTACCAGAGTGGCACCTGTTTTTACAACGGAGAAGAGCGTAAAACTGTATGCAGAAGGAAGTAATTCTCCTGAAGTAAGTGGAGAAAGCTATCATGATATCAGCAGTGGTATCTTACAATATACTGCATCTGCAGAAGACGGCGTGGAATCAAAGAACTACTGGCTGCAAATTATAACTGCTACGGGAGATAAACAGGATTTGTTTATCAATAGTTTTTCTGATCCGGCATCACATACCGAAGTTAAGGACGGTGTTATTTATTCTACCAGAGAAGTGATGATCGATTCCTACCATAATAATCGTCATGACATTTTTCTTGCAAACAGAAGTACGCAGGCAATTCAGAATATCAAGACAGAGTTAGTGTCTGATACTTTGCAGATGGATGAGTATTGGAGCCTGACGGGAAATGAAGAGTTGAAAGGTGCATCCACTGCACAAAATCCTGAAAATATTGCAAAGATTCGTTTGAAAGCGAAAGATGGAGTAGAAGCCGGTACAGAAGTATCCGGAACACTGACCATAAAATCCGGTGATAAGACTCTGATCGTTTTGACACTAACGGGTATTGTAGGTGATCCTGTTATAACCACAACAGATATTCCTGAGGCAGTCAAATATATCCCTTATGGAACTATGATTCAAAATAATAATAAGTACAGTTGGAATAAGGTGGAATATCAATTAGTATATGGAGAACTTCCGGAAGGTATGGAGTTAAAGGCTAACGGTGAAATTTATGGTGTACCTCAGGAAACCGGTGAATATACCTTTATGGTTCGAATGAAGAATGGAAGTCAGTTGAATAGATCCAGCTGTTCAAAAATGTATACATTGATGGTTCTGGAGAATACAGATCAGAACGTTGAAAATGCGACAGATAAAGGATACGAATTAAAAGAAAGAATTATGCCGGTTATTGATTTTAGTTCTCTTCGTAGTAGGGAGGAACAGGTAGAATATACGAAAACGCATAAGACTGCTATGGTGTCCAAAGGTGTTTTTGCAGAATATCAGGCGGTATACTTAGATGGTGTGAAGTTGACAGAGGGTAAGGACTACACGGCAGAATCCGGAAGTACTCGTATTACGTTGACTTACCAAACATTGATGAAGTCTGTAGGAACACACACAATCGCAATTGAATTCCGTGAAGAAGGTACAAATAATCTGAAGCGTGCTGCACAAAACTATAGATCAAATCAAGCATTGGGTGAAGACATCGGCAATAATAATGGTACAAATAGCAATCTCCAAAATGACGATGATTCTGAAACCCCTGAATCAACCGGTGGTGTAGTGGTAACCGCAGGAACGATCCGGACCATCACCTATACGGTTCAGCCTGGTGATACCTTGAGCAAGATCGCTAAGAAATATCTGGGAAAGGCTTCTCTATGGAGAAAGATTTACGAGGACAATAAGGCTACCATCAAGAATCCCAATGTGATCCGTGTTGGTCAGAATCTTGTGATCAACCTTCCCGGTACCGTTACGGCCGTATCGACGACAGCAGCCGTTTCCACCAATGCGAATACTTATGTGGTACAGCCCAGAGATAATCTGTGGAAGATCGCAAAGAAAGTATATGGACAGGGATTTGCATGGAGAAAGATTTTTGATGCAAACAGTAATACAGTTTCCAATCCAGGAAACATTCATGTAGGTCAGGTACTTCTCATTCCCTGATAATAAATAAGAAGTGATTACATTGAAAAAGGAGCCTCAATGCAGGCTCCTTTTTCTAAGTGGGTGCGCCTAGCGGTGCACGTTTCTAACCAGTGTAAGTCCTGTGTTATGCATTCTGTTGTAACTCGGCAAGTTTTCTTTTCAGAGCTTCGATCTCAGCGTCTTTGGCGGCATTATCGGCAGTCAACTTATCATTATCAGCCGTCAAAGTATCAATCTTCTTCAACAGATACTGTTCCTGAAGCTCTGCGTCCATTCGTGCCTGACAACGTTGTCTGACCATATCGTCCGCATTCAGATTATATAAAGTCTTTGTCACTTCCATAAGGTATTCATCGTTTTTTGCAGTCATAAGAATTTCCTCCCAATTCCTTAGTGTAATTAATAGTTGCTTGAAAAAATGGCGAAACGCCGGATGTAAGAAATTTAAAATAGAAATTGAATTGACTATAGCATAAAAAGAGAAGATGAACAAGAATTTTTATGGTACAATGTAATGAGTCTCAGGGAAAAACAATCGGCTGTGAAGCAGAATGTAGAGTGCGAAAGCACGAATACGTGAGCAAAATTATGAAAGTGGGAAAAGTATGGAAAAATGGTATGTAGCCGCAAAAAAGGCAGATTTTGATAAATGGGCGAAGGAATTTAATATCAGTCCGGTGACGGCGAGAATCCTAAGAAACCGGGATCTGACGGAAGAGAGTGAGATACAGAAGTTCCTCTACGGGAAACTGGAAGATTGTTATTCTCCCTGGCTGTTAAAGGATATGGATAAGGCAGTGGAGGAAATTCTAAAAGCGGTAAGGGAAGGGCTACATATTCGGGTCATCGGGGATTATGATGTGGATGGAATCTGTTCTTCCTATATTCTGACCAAAGGTTTTCAGATGCTGGGGGCTCAGGTGGACACGGCGATTCCCCACAGAATCCATGACGGCTATGGATTGAACGAGCATCTGATAGAAGAGGCCAAAAGAGAAGGTGTCGGTATGATCGTGACCTGCGATAACGGAATTGCAGCGGCACCCCAGATCGCAATGGCAAATTCTCTCGGCATGCGGGTGATCGTTACAGATCATCATGAAGTTCCATATATAGAAGAAAACGGAGAGCGGAAGGAACAGCTGCCTCCGGCGCTGGCAGTGGTGGATCCCAAGAGAGCAGACGATACGTATCCTTTTTCCGGCATTTGTGGTGGCGTGGTAGCACTGAAACTGATCCAGGCGATCACGGAAAAGACAGGAAATCCGGGACTTGTAAATATTCAGGAGGAGTTACTGGAATTTGCAGCACTGTCTACCGTATGCGATGTTATGGAGTTAAAAGATGAGAACCGCATTCTGGTGAAGGAAGGGTTGAAGCGTATCCAGAAGGGATATAACGAAGGCTTGAAGGCGCTGATGGAAGTGAATGATATTGCGCCAGACCGGCTGAGCGCCTATCATCTGGGATTTGTGCTGGGACCCTGCCTGAATGCCACGGGAAGACTGGATACTGCCAAACGGGCATTGGAACTGCTGCAGAGCTTTACCAGGGCGGATGCCATGACTGCGGCGAGAGAGCTGAAAGACCTGAATGAGAGCCGCAAGAACCTGACAGTACAGGGAATTCAGAGAGCGGATGAGTACATTCAGGAACATCATATGGCAGAAGATAAAGTTATGGTGATCTATCTGCCGGAGGTACATGAGAGCATTGCCGGTATTATTGCCGGAAAAGTCAGAGAAAAATACCATCATCCGGTCTTCATTCTGACCAAGGGAGAAGATGGAGTTAAGGGTTCCGGACGATCCATAGAAGCCTATCACATGTATGATGCCATGACGCAGGTAAAAGAGTATTTTACCAAGTACGGCGGTCATAAGCTGGCAGCAGGCCTTTCCATGCGAGAAGAGGATATTGAACCGCTGAGAGCTGCTTTGAATAAAAAATGCACTTTGACGGAGGATGATTTTATTCCGAAAGTACATATCGATGTAGCAATGCCCATGGGGTATGCGGATGATGCGCTGGCGGGAGAGTTTGCCCTGTTGGAGCCTTTCGGCACCGGGAATCCACGTCCTTTGTTTGCCCAGAAGGGGCTGGTCTTCCAGGCGGGCTTTAAAATGGGTGCCAACAAGACCTGTGCCAGATTCCGGGTGAAGACACCGGAGGGTACGACACAGACGGTGGTATTTTTTGGAGATCTGGAGAAACTGGGAGCTTTCCTGGATGAAAAATATGGTGTTGGAAGTGAAGAGGCACTTTATGCCGGGAAAGGGAATTTCCCATTGTCCGTGGTATATCAGGTCAGCCAGAATACCTATAAGGGGAAAACGGAAGTACAGTTCGTCATGCAGAACTATTGTTAAATTTTTTATTTTTTGAACACAAAATGGACACATTTTCTCTGTAATATGTATTTCAGATAGTTGATGAACTCACTATCTCCCCCCCTCATAAGAAATCGAAAAGCCTTAGGTACGATGCCTGAGGCTTTTTGGTGTCCGGAGAGAAACTTACCGCAGTTTATAAAACCTCAAGACACATTTTAGAATTAAGTTAGAATTCGTACACACTCTGTACACATTTACCCTGTAATATGTATTTCAGATAGTTGATGAACTCACTATCTCCCCCCCCTCATAAGAAAATCGTAAAGCCTCAGGCGCAACAGCCTGGGGCTTTACGATGTCTGGAAAAGCAAAATAGTTTCTGATAATGCTTGACACCACCCGGAAGTTATGGATTATAATATAAAAATATGGATAAAAATTATAAAAATATAGAAGGAATAGCAGCACAAAAATGAAAACACAGATTTACGAATGGAGACAGGCACTGAAAAATATTACCTTAAAAAATTGTGCCATAACTTTGTTGGGAAGTTTTATTCTGGCATTTGGATTATATAACGTGCACTCCATCTCCGGAGTAACGGAGGGTGGTGTGCTGGGAGCCACGTTGCTGTTGGAGCATTGGACAGGAATCTCTCCGGCGTTTACCGGAGGGATTATGAATATTTTATGTTATATCCTGGGATGGAAGCTGTTAGGCAAGGAATTTATCGCCTATTCGGCTCTGGCTACCGCAGGATTCTCAGGAACCTATAAAATCTGCGAGCAATTTCCTCATCTGTGGCCGGAACTGGCAAATATGCCCCTTCTGGCAGCACTGGTGGGAGCATTGTTCGTCGGTGTCGGTGCCGGACTGTGCGTGCGCATCGGCGGAGCCCCCAGCGGAGATGATGCCCTGGCCATGAGTATTTCCCATGCTACCGGCTGGAAGATCCAGTGGGTGTATCTGATGTCGGATCTGATCGTACTGGTAATGTCCTTAAGCTACATTCCGGTGAGACGTATCGGATATTCGTTGTTTACCGTGCTTATGTCCGGACAGCTGATCGGCCTGATCCAGAACTTCGGAAGTGCATCCCACAGTGATGCGGAGGGTCTTGCGACTTCCAAGTGTGAAATTATGGATTGATCTGGTAAATCTGAATTTCTCCGTTGTCAAAGATACAGGGCCAGGCGGAGCGGAAGTAGTTTTCATCGACAGCGTAACTTGCCCGTTCCCAGGAAGAGACTTCAATATAATCGATGTCGTAAGTACGGATCAGATCAGCAGAAACAGCGGGAGTCTCATAAATTGTCCGGAAATCTTCGTGATATTCTGTGTGATAGAGACCGTGCATTGCCAAAAAGGTTCCCGCCCCGTTTAACACATTGCGCCCTGCAAGGGCGGCAATTTCATTTACATGCCTGTTGTTGGTAAGAAAACGGGATGTGGGAGAGGTATTTTGCTCGACGAATGCTGCAGCTTCCACCTGTGCGGAAGAATAAGCGGTATAATCGGATATTACCTCTCTGCACAGGGTCAGAACGGCAGAAAAGGTGCAAAGAAATACCATGCCGATCATGCAGAGGTATCGTGAAGAGGCTTTTTTCAGAGAACGCAGGAAATCAATTCCGTAATCGGCACTGAGGCAGCAGACAAATATATAAGTTATATATAATAGTTTATTATTGTCATATGTGTTAGGGGTGAAGGAAATGATTTCCACAACAAACCACAGGAGAAATGCCCCGGACATCACATCAAAATCTTCTTTTTTACAATGAATCATGGCAGGGACGAACCATAGCAGGATCGCACCCCAGTTTTTCAGATAAAACCACAAATAAGTATCGCCCTGATTTCCCCAGTTAAAATGCCCCAGCAAAAAGCCGGATTGCGTTGTCTGGCCAAAAGTCCATTCCAATAACTGCGGAAGTGCAAGAAGCAGAAGCACACCAAAGAAAACTCCCCAGGTGGTCAAAAACTTCTGCAGTGTATCATTGTTTGTACTTTTACCGGAAAAGCACCGGTACAGTAAGGACAGACCGTATAGCACGAGGGATGCCGCAACAAGGATGCCAAAACGAAAGAGCAGTACAGGTGCAACGGCAGCAGAACTTTCGTTCAGAATTTCCAGAAGAATCATACAGGTCACGAAACATCCGAGCAGAACGGCTCCCGGATGCTCTACCGGGGAAGTATTATGCGGCACGGACCGGTAAAGGCACAGCAACATCCAACAGGCACTTAAGATCAGGATGGCAACGAAGGAATGGGTATGGATCATAGGTAATGCCCCTGCCAGGATGCCGGCAGGGAGAAAACATTCTTTTTCCCCGTTCCGGATGGCCCGAAGCAGCAGCCAGATGGCACAGAACAGGACCGCATAGCCAAAGAGTGTTGCACGCTGTGGCAGGAGCATATCTGCGATGATATTGACCCAGCGGATATTCCGGTCGACCAGATTGGTGGGGGTAGTGTAATAGCCGGTAAAAATATCACTGAATTTATAACCGCCTTCTCTGCTCCAGTCAATGAAATATACGAAGCCAAGACCGCCGTTATAGAAAAATAAGACCCAGGCAGCCAGAGATTTGGCGCGATCATGGAACAGAACATCGGCAATGGCGTAAAATCCCGTTATGACCTGGAAAAAGGCAAAATACATAGGGAGCATATAAGCATAGCGCAGGGATGCACCAAACAGGTAAATACTGGAAGAAATACTGTCGCACAGGAAAGGATAGCAGAGCCTATCCCAGGGAGAGATGGAGTAGTAAGGAGGGAAGGTCTGTTGATTGGCAATACTTGTAATGATTCCCAGGTGCATCTGCAGATCCCCATAAGTACACTGCCCCACATGAAGCCCGTCGTCTTTCGGCAGGATGGTGTGGGTGGATAACAAAATACAAAACAGAACAAAGGTACCGCCTGCCAGCAGAAGAAAGGCATAATTTCTGCGCAACAGCTGCCGGTAGTCTTTGTCGGGAGCAGTCGAAGATACTGCCGTGGCAGGATGGTAAAAGACATATAGCAGGACCAGACAAATGACTACGAAAAGCAGAGCCATAATATGAGCTGTCATGGAAAAACCGAAGAAGAAGGCAAACAGAGCAGGAATCCACTGCAACAGAACAGAGCCGGATACACTGCCGGTCAGCAGATGGAACAGAAGTCCCTTTTTAGGAAAAATACGTTTTATGTACAGAAACCCCACACATTGAAATAGAAGAAAATAAAGTGTGCCAAGGATATTTCCGAATGCAGATCCATAGAAACCGTTCATGAGAATTCCCCCTTAAATAAAAATCAGTAATATTATACCATTGCTTCGGAAAAAGCAAAAGATGCAACTAAATTTAAGGGTGGTACATTCTGAGAAAAAAGAGTAAAATAAAATACAGTATGTGAAAAAGATTCCTGAGAGAAAGGCGGATACCTCTATGGAAAAGGATAAGAATAAGATGGAAAACAAGAAATTAACAGAGCTTCTGGAGCACTTGGAATATGAGCTAGTACAGGGAACACTGGACAGAGAAATCCCTGCGGTGGTCTATGATTCCCGCAAGGTCGTTCCGGGATGCTTATTTCTCTGCATCGGCGGAGCAAATTTTGACGGTCATGATTTTGCTGCACAGGTGGCAGAGCAGGGAGCCGGAGTACTAGTGGTGCAAAAAGACGTGGAACTGCCGGAGAATGTGGATGTGACGGTGATCAAAGTAGCGGATACCAGATATGCCATGGCATTTATTTCTGCGGCCTGGTTCGGCCATCCGGCAGAAAAGCTGAAAGTCATCGGTATCACGGGTACCAAAGGTAAGACAACGACCACCTATCTGGTAAAGTCCATTCTGGAAAATGCCGGCTATAAAGTGGGACTGGTGGGAACCATCGAAGTGATCATCGGAGACGAACATATCCATGCCAACAATACCACCCCGGAATCCTATCTGCTGCAGGAGTATTTTGCCCGTATGGTGGAGGCAGGACTGGATACGGTTGTGATGGAAGTATCCTCTCAGGCGCTGATGCTGCACCGTACGCAGGGCTTTGTGTTCGATTACGGTATTTTCACGAATCTGGAACCGGATCATATCGGTCCCAACGAGCATGCCAGCTTCGAGGAATATCTGCACTGCAAGGGATTATTGTTCAAACAGTGCAAGGTAGGTATTGTGAATGGTGACGATGAGCACTGGCAGGCAGTGACGGAAGGACATACCTGCACACTGGAGAGCTTCGGAATGGGAGAGCACTGTATGCTCCGGGCGGAAGAACGGAAACTGGTGCATAAGCCCGGAGAACTGGGCGTGTCTTTCCACGTAGCCGGACTGATGGATTTTGATGTGGAAGTGCCCATGCCCGGCAAATTCAGCGTGTACAATGCGCTGGCGGCTATTGCCATCTGCCGTCATTTCAAGGTAGATGAGGAAAACATTAAAAAGGCGCTGTTGCAGGCAAAGGTAAAAGGCCGTATCGAGATGATCAAGGTATCCGATCAGTTCACCCTGCTGATCGATTATGCCCACAATGCCATGGCACTGGAGAGTCTGCTGACCACGTTGCGGGAATATGAACCTCACAGACTGATCAGCCTGTTCGGCTGCGGAGGCAACCGTTCGAGACAGCGTCGTTTTGAGATGGGAGAGGTCAGCGGCAAGCTGGCGGATCTGACCATCATTACCTCCGACAATCCCCGTTTTGAGGAACCACAGGATATTATCGACGATATCAAGACAGGTATGGCAAAAACGGATGGAAATTATGTAGAGATCTGCGATCGTAAGGAAGCCATCACTTATGCTATCGAACACGGAGAACCCGGAGATATTATCGTGCTGGCAGGCAAGGGACATGAAGATTACCAGGAGATCCGCGGGGTGAAGCATCCCATGGATGAGAGAGATCTGATCCGGGATATTCTGGCGGAAGGACATATTCCGGGATCTGCAGCAAAATAATGAGGAAAACAGATTGAATACGTTATATGCGGATATCATTGTAGATATCTCCCACGAAAAACTGGATAGAACCTTTCAATACCGGGTGCCGGAGAGTCTGCGGGGCAGACTGGAGCCGGGAGCCTGTGTCATGATCCCGTTTGGCAACGGCAATCGTCTCATCAAGGGTTACGTGGTGGCTTTGGGGGAAACGTGTCAGTTCGCTCCGGAGAAGATCAAGGATATCGCAGGAATGCCGGAAAAAGAGACCGGAGTGGAGGACAAAATGATTGCTCTGGCTGCCTGGATCCGCCGGAATTACGGCTGTACCATGATCCAGGCGCTGAAGACGGTACTGCCGGCAAAACAGTCGGTAAAAAAGCTGGAACACAGACAGCTGGTACGTCTGATGAACAGAGAAGAGATTTTGTCATTATTAGGAGAATGTGAACGGAAAAAACAGGTGGCCAAAGCAAGACTGTTAAAAGCCCTGTCAGAACAGGAGACGATTCCCTATGAGTGGATCACCGGAAAACTGGGGGTTAGTGCAGCCACGGTAAACAGTATTGTAAAAAGCGGCGCGGCAAAACTGGTCAGTTCCGAAAGCTATCGCAATCCGGTCAAAATGCAGTCCGTAGAGGCAGTGCGTAATACGCTGAGTGAGGAACAGCAGACCATCGTTACGGAAGTGTTTGCGGATTTTGATGCCGGAAGGAGACAGACCTATCTGATCCACGGCATCACCGGCAGCGGCAAGACGGAAGTATACATGCAGCTGATCGGAGAGATGATCGCGAGGGGACGGCAGGCTATTGTGCTGATTCCCGAGATCGCCCTGACTTATCAGACACTGCTGCGATTTTACCAGAGATTCGGTGATCGGGTCAGCGTGATGAATTCCACGTTATCCCCCGGGGAAAAATACGATCAGTGCGAACGGGCCAAAGCTGGAGAAATCGATGTGATCATCGGCCCAAGATCCGCACTTTTTACGCCGTTTCCAAGTCTTGGTCTGATCGTTATGGATGAGGAGCAGGAGAACAGCTATAAAAGTGAAAGTACTCCGAAATATCATGCCAGAGAGACTGCGCTGGAAGTGGCAAAACTGTACGGGGCCAGTGTAGTGCTGGGTTCAGCCACACCTTCCCTGGAGGCCTATTATCGTGCCGGTAAGGGGGAGTATCGCATGTTTCAACTGACCAGACGTCTCACCGGCGGGGAACTTCCTACGGTGTACACGGTGGATCTCAGACAGGAACTGCAGGAGGGTAACCGTTCTATTTTCAGCAGAAAATTGCAGGAACTGATGACAGACCGGCTGAACAAGGGCCAGCAGACCATCCTGTTTTTAAACCGAAGAGGCTACGCGGGATTTGTGTCCTGCCGTTCCTGCGGTGAGGTCATGAAGTGTCCGCACTGTGATGTCTCTCTCTCGGAACATAAGGGAGGAAGGCTGATCTGTCATTACTGTGGTTATACACAGCCGATGCCGAAGCTTTGTCCCAAGTGTGGATCGAAATATATTCTGGGATTTAAGGCAGGTACCCAGCAGATCGAGGAAAAGCTGAAGGAGCTGTACCCCGGTGTGCGGACGTTACGCATGGATGCGGATACCACCCGGACGAAGGACAGCTATGAGAAAATATTATCCTCCTTCGCAAACGGGGAAGCGGACGTGCTGATCGGCACCCAGATGATCGTCAAGGGACATGATTTCCCAAAGGTGACACTGGTGGGGATCCTGGCGGCGGATCTGTCGTTAAATGCGTCGGATTACCGGGCGGGAGAGCGGACTTTCCAGCTTCTGACCCAGGCGGTGGGCCGGGCCGGCAGAGGGGTGCTCCCCGGGGAAGCGGTGATCCAGACCTATCAGCCGGATCATTACGCCATTACCTGTGCTGCGGCTCAGGATTACGAGAGCTTTTATCAGGAGGAGATTCTGTATAGAGAGCTGTCCGGCTACCCGCCGGTGGCTCATATGCTGGCAGTACAGATCTACGGGAAAGAGGAAGAAAATGTAAAACAGCTTGCCCTGAGACTGACAGATGTGGTAAAGTCTAATATGGACTTTTTGTCAGGAAAGCAAAAAGAACAGTCCAATAAGAAGATACAGGTACTGGGACCTGCCCCTGCCAACATCAGCAAGATCAATGATATCTACCGGTATGTGTTCTATGTGAAGCATGCGGAGTATGATGTCCTGGTGGAAGTAAAGGACAGACTGGAGGAAACTCTCAGACAGTGGCAGCCCAGACAGATGAGTATACAATTTGATTTTGACCCGGTAAGCGTGTTATAGGAGGTAAAGAACTGTGGCAATCAGAAACATTCGTGAATATGGGGATGAAGTACTGACCAAGACCTGCAAAGAGGTCAAGGAGATGACACCCCGGACCAAAGAACTGATCGAGGATATGTTGGAGACTATGTACGATGCCAATGGCGTAGGGCTGGCGGCACCACAGGTAGGTGTCCTGAAGAGAATCGTGGTGATCGATACCACCGGAGAGGATCCGTATATTCTGATCAACCCCCGCATCGTAGAGAGCAGTGGAGAGCAGACCGGACAGGAAGGGTGTCTTAGCGTACCCGGTAAGTTCGGCATCGTAACCAGACCCAATTATGTGAAAGCGGTAGCACTGGATGTGAATATGAAGCCCATCGAAGTAGAGGGAACAGAATTGCTGGCCAGGGCCATCTGCCACGAACTGGATCATCTGGACGGTCATCTCTATGTGGAAAAGGCGGAAGGACCGCTGCAGGATATGACCTACGAGGATGAGGAAGAAGAGTAAGCTTTCCGGAAAGGAGACAGACTATGCAGATCGTATTTATGGGAACTCCCGATTTTGCCGTGGGAGCGCTGGAGGCACTGATCACACAGGGCCATGAGATCACCGCAGTGGTGACCCAGCCGGACAAGCCAAAGGGCAGAAGCAAAGAATTACAGTTTCCTCCCGTGAAGGAATGTGCGGTAAAACATGGCATTCCTGTATTCCAGCCCCGTCGGATCAAGACACCGGAAGCCATTGAGGAACTGAAAAAATATCCCGCAGATATTTATATCGTGGCGGCGTTCGGACAGATCCTGTCTCAGGAGATTCTGGATCTGCCGAAATACGGATGTCTGAACATCCATGCATCCCTCCTTCCGAAATACCGCGGGGCATCTCCTATCCAGAGAGTGATCATCGACGGAGAGGCCGAGACTGGTGTGACCATCATGCAGATGAATGCGGGACTGGACACCGGCGATATGTTGTACCGGAAGAAAATCCCCATTACTTCGGAGGACACCTTCGAAACTTTGCATGACAAGCTGATGGTGCTGGGCGGGGAAGCGATCACCGAGGCACTGCCTCTGCTGGAGGCAGGCAAACTGGTACCGGAAAAGCAGGATGATACCAAGACCTGCTATGCGGCCCTGATCACCAAAGAGATGGGAAAGCTGGACTTTACGAAAACAGCGGCAGAACTGGATCGTTTGATCCGTGGACTGACTCCCTGGCCCAGTGCATATACGCATTATCATGGAAAACAGCTGAAAATCTGGAAAGCCATTCCTATGGCAACTGCGCATAAGGAAGCACCGGGCACGATCCTTACGGTGAATAAGGATTCCTTTGAAGTGGCTGCATCGGAAGGCTCCTTAAAGGTGATGGAACTGCAGCTGGAAGGTAAAAAGCGTATGACAACTCACGATTTCCTGCTGGGGGTAAAGGTACAGCCGGGAGAGCTTCTGGGCGAGCGTTAGGATACGACGAAACGAAAAGCAACGATCGGGTAAGTGGTGTTGACAGAAAGGAGACTTTCGTATGTACGGTGGCTATTACGGATATGGTTATTATTGGGATCCTACTTATTTTCTGGTACTGGTCGGACTGGTATTGTGTCTGGGTGCCAGCGCACTGGTGAATTCCACCATGCGCAAATACAGCAAAGTCCGGAATATGAGAGGATTGACGGGAGCGGAAGCGGCCCGCAACATTCTCAACAGAGAAGGCTTATACAATGTACAGATCGAGTGCCTGAACTCCGATGACGGTGATCATTACGATCCCCGGACGGATACGGTGCGACTGTCTTACAACAACTTTAACGGAACCTCGGTGACCGCGGTCAGTGTTGCGGCCCATGAGTGCGGACATGCCATTCAGCATGCCCATGGCTATGCCCCCATGAACATTCGTGCTGCACTGGTGCCGGTGGTGAATATCGGAAGCAATTTAAGCATTCCCCTGATCTTTTTAGGAGTACTGCTCAGCTGGAACCAGACATTGATCCAGCTTGGTATCTGGGCATTTGCCCTGACCGTTATTTTCCAACTGGTGACACTGCCTGTGGAATTCAATGCTTCCCACAGAGCTATCGTGAAGGTGGAAGAATACGGGTTATTAGGCAGTGAAGAAGTAAGCGGCGGCAAAAAGGTGCTGACGGCAGCGGCTCTGACCTATGTGGCAGGAGCGGCCTCCTCCGCATTACAGCTGCTCAGACTGATCCTGCTGTACGGCGGCAATCGCAGAAGGAGAGACTAATCTTGAGTGATCATGCAACGACCGATACAAGAGAGATTATAGTGGAGATCCTGCTCAGTCTGGAAAAGGGGCAGGATTTTTCCCATAAATTGATGAAAGCGGTTCTGGATAAATACGATTATCTGGATCCCAGAGAGAAAGCATTTATCAAAAGAGTCACGGAAGGTACGATAGAGAGACAGCTGGAGCTGGACTATTATCTGGATCGGTTTTCTTCTGTTCCGGTCCGGAAGATGAAGCCTCTGATCCGCTGTCTTCTTCGCATGAGTACTTATCAGATCCTGTATATGGACGCAGTTCCCGACAGTGCGGTGTGCAATGAGGCCTGCAAACTGGCGGCCAAAAGAGGCTTCCGTACCCTGAAAGGCTTCGTCAATGCGGTGCTGCGTAATATTTCCCGCAGCAAGGAACAGATGCCGTTGCCGGATCCCAAGGATACGGTGAAATATCTGAGCATAAAATATTCCATGCCGGAATGGATCGTGAATCTGTGGCTGCCTGCATATGGCAGAGAAGGAACGGAAACACTTTTAAAAGGACTCCTTTCCATTCATCCGGTATCCCTGCGGTTCTCCACGGAACTGACCGAATCGGAGAGAGAGTCACTGGCGGAGAAAATTGAGAAAACCGGTGTACGTCTGCAGCAAAGCAGGGAACTTCCTTATGTGTATCTGGCACAGAATCTGGAAAATGTAAGTGAACTTCCGGGCTTTGCGGAAGGCAAATTTACCGTGCAGGATGCCAGCTCCGCACTTGCAGTGGAAGCGGCAGGTATATGCCCAGGTAATACGGTCATGGATCTGTGTGCGGCTCCGGGTGGCAAGACGATCCTGGCGGCGGAATTTGCAGGGGAAGCAGGCCACGTCGTGTCCCGTGATATATCGGAATACAAGACGGACCTGATCCGGGAGAATCTGGAGCGCATGAACCGTAGGAATGTGGAGGTTCAGGTGTATGATGCCACGGTGCATGATCCGGAGAAGGAAAAATATGCGGACGTGGTGCTGATGGATGTCCCCTGCTCTGGTCTTGGTGTTATGGGAAAAAAGAGAGATATCAAATATCATGCCACACCGGAAAGCCTGCAATCCATCACAGAACTGCAAAGGCAGATCGTGGCAGCCGGATGGCAGTATGTGAAGCCGCACGGTGTACTGCTCTACAGTACCTGCACGATCCACCGCGGGGAAAATCAGGAGATGGCAGTCTGGATCACAGAGAATTTCCCGTTTGTACTGGAAGAAGAGAGACAGCTTCTGCCGGGAACGGATGAGACCGACGGATTCTATTATGCAAGACTGCGCAGAAAAGCGTGAGAGATAAGAAGTAAGAGAACGAAAAATGGATACGAAAAAAGATATCAAATCCTTGAATCTGGAAGAATTGAAGACAGAGCTGGAGAGCATGGGAGAGAAGGCTTTCCGGGCAAAGCAGATGTATGAATGGATGCATGTGAAGCTGGTCAGGAGCTTTGATGAAATGACCAACCTCTCCGCAAAATTCAGGGAGCAATGTAAGGAAAAATATGAATACACCTGTGTAAACCCTGTCAGAATACAGGAGTCCAAGATCGACGGAACGAAAAAATTCCTGTTTGAATTATCTGATGGCAATGTGGTGGAAAGTGTCTGGATGCAGTATAAGCACGGCAACAGTGTGTGCATTTCTTCACAGGTGGGATGCCGTATGGGCTGTAAATTCTGTGCGTCCACGCTGGACGGACTGGAACGGAATCTGACTCCTTCCGAGATGCTGGATCAGATTTACGCCATCACAAGACTGACGGGGGAGCGGGTCTCCAATGTGGTAGTCATGGGCACTGGGGAACCGATGGATAATTATAACAATATTTTGAAATTTCTGCATCTTCTGACCGATGAGAACGGTCTGAACATCAGCCAGAGAAATGTCACGGTGTCCACCTGTGGAATCGTGCCCAGAATGCGGCAGCTGGCGGATGAAAAGCTGCAGATCACACTGGCATTGTCCTTGCATGCCACCACCGATGAAAAACGAAGAAAACTGATGCCCATTGCCAACCGGTATTCTATCAAAGAGTTGATGGAAGTTTGTCAGTATTATTTCAAACAGACCGGACGAAGGATCACTTTCGAATACAGTCTGGTGGGCGGTGTGAATGATACGGAAGAGGATGCCAGGGAACTGATCGCCTTGGCGAAGCCGTTGTGCTGCCATATCAACCTCATCCCGGTCAACCCCATTAAAGAGCGGGATTATGTGCAGTCGGATACGAAGCACATTCAGGCATTTAAAAATAAACTTGAAAGTAAGATGATACATGTTACAATTAGAAGGGAGATGGGCCGGGATATTGACGGAGCCTGCGGACAGTTAAGACGCCGTCATACGCAGGAGGCGAAGAACCCGGGGGAACTCTCACAGGAGGAAGTTTGACGTGCTTAAGACGTTTTCCATAACCGATATCGGAAGGAAAAGAAAAGTAAATCAGGACTATATCTATACCTCTGAAAAACCGGTGGGAAATCTGCCGAATGTATTTATCGTGGCAGATGGTATGGGTGGTCACAATGCGGGAGACTATGCGTCCAAGGTAACGGTAGAGACCATGCTTGCCGAGATGGAGAATTCTTTTGAGAAGAATCCCACCCTGATCTTCCGCAAAGCCATTGAGGAAGCCAATGATGTGATCCGCAAGAGAGCCAGCGAGGATGAAAAACTGGAAGGAATGGGGACTACGGTTGTGGTGGCATCCTGCATGGGCAGATTCTTACAGGTGGCCAATGTAGGAGACAGCAGACTCTATGTGGTGGGCAGCAAGATCCGCCAGATCACAAGAGATCATTCGTATGTAGAAGAAATGGTACGGATCGGAGAACTGGATCGTGCCGATGCAAGGAACCATCCGGATAAAAATATTATTACCAGAGCGGTAGGGGCGGAAGACAAAGTGGAGCCGGATTTCTTTACCGTGGAATTACAGGAGGGTGAGATCGTCCTTATGTGCTCGGATGGTCTGACAAATATGCTGGAAGACGAGGAAATCCGCATGATTATCAGCGGAGCCAGAGACCTTGTGGAGAAGGCAGAGAGCCTGGTGGAGGCGGCCAATGCCAACGGCGGCAGAGACAATATCAGTGTGATACTGATCGAGCCGTGCGCGTAAATTACCCAGCTTTTTTGGAAATGGAGAGCAAGTATGATCAAAATAGGAATGATGATCGGCGATCGCTATGAGATCCTGGAAAAAATCGGAACCGGCGGTATGTCAGATGTCTATAAAGCAAAATGTCACAAGCTGAATCGCTATGTGGCGATCAAGGTATTGAAGCAGGAATTCAGCGAAAATGCTAATTTTGTATCCAAATTCCGGATCGAGGCACAGGCGGCAGCAGGACTGATGCACCCCAATATTGTCAATGTCTATGATGTCGGGGAAGAGAACGGAATCTATTATATCGTCATGGAACTGGTAGAGGGTATTACCCTCAAAAAGTACATTGAGAAGAAGGCCAGACTGTCTTACAAGGAAGCGGTAAGTATCGCCATCCAGGTAAGCATGGGTATTGAGGCTGCACATAATAATCATATTATCCATCGGGATATCAAGCCGCAGAATATTATTATCTCCAAGGACGGCAAAGTCAAGGTGACGGACTTCGGTATTGCCAAGGCAGCTACCAGTAATACCATCACTTCTAATGTCATGGGAAGTGTACACTATACTTCTCCCGAGCAGGCCAGAGGGGGTTACAGCGATGAAAAGAGTGATATCTATTCGCTGGGTATCACCATGTTCGAGATGCTGACGGGAAGAGTTCCTTTCAACGGGGAGACTACGGTTGCCATCGCCATCAAGCATATTCAGGAAGAAATGCCGTCTCCGAAGGAGTTTGTACCGGAGATCCCTTCCAGCGTAGCCAGTATTGTACTGAAATGTTGTCAGAAGTCTCCGGACCGCAGATACCAGAATATGGCAGAACTGATCGCGGATCTGAAGCAGTCCCTGATCAACCCGGAGGAAGATTTCGTGGTGAATACCGATCCGGATATGGAAGGTGGTACCCGGATGATCTCCGATGAGGATATGGCGCAGATCAAACGAAAAGTCCCTTATCAGGGAGGACGGGAATACGAAGAACCGGATCATGACGAGACCATGCGTCTGCGTTCCGATACGGAAGCCATGTATGAAAACGAAGAAGATGGCGAAGACGAAGATAATTACGACTACGACCCCAAGATGGAGCGTGTGACCACAATCCTGGCAATTGTAGCCGGTGTGGTGATCTGTATTATCCTGATCGTTCTGGCAGTGAAGATCTTCGGCGGCAAAAATGAAGGAAGCAGTGACTCTGATGCAGGACCGATCATTACGACCGAAGAGACGGATGCCACAGAAGTGGAAAAGGTCTCCATGCCGAATGTAACGGGCATGAAGGTAGAAGATGCAAAGAGCACCCTGACCAGTCTGGGAATCCTCACAGAGGTGACTTATGAGGAGTCCGACACGGTAGCGGAAGGTATTGTTATCAATACAGATGTCAGCGTGGGAGCACAGATCGATAAGGGCAGCAAGGTAACCCTGAAAGCCAGTGCAGGAACTCAGGGTGTGGAAGTACCCAATGTGGTGAATCTTACTTTTGATGAAGCCAATACACAGCTGGTAAGCAAGGGATTCCTGGTCAACAAGACAGAGAACTATTCCGATACGGTAGAGTCCGGCCGGGTGATTTCCCAGACCCCCTCCGAGGGCAACAAAGCACCAAAGGGCAGTGTGATCACTGTGACAGTAAGTCTGGGTAAGGAAGATACCAAGATCCGTGTGCCGAATCTGATCGGTCTGTCCGAGCAGGACGGCACGGTAGAAGCCATCGAGGCAGGACTGACCGTAGGCAGTGTGACCTATATCTACAGTGACGAAGTGGGAGAAGGCATGATCTGTTACCAGAGCTATTCCCATGGCTCCTATGTGGAGCAGGGAACTTCCATTGATATCAAGGTCAGTCAGGGAGCTCAGAAGGTGACTTACAAGTGTAATGTCAGCATTGCGGCACCGACGACTTCGGAAGCACCCGGCTATGTATCGGGAATGGAAGTCAGCATCAAACTGGTGACGGATGACAATAACGTACTGCTGGATACCAAGACCAGCACTTTCCCGGTAGCTACCAATTTCAACGGTATGACTGCCTCCGGTGGTACGCTCACCATAACGTATCAGGTGACAAGCGAACCGACCACCACAACGAACCCGGATACCGGGGAGCAGGTGACGGTTCCCGGAACGACAGAAGACCGTTCCTTTACCAGAAGAGTTGAGTTCGTAAAGGAATAAGATCAAAGGCGGGAAGCTATGAAGGGCAAGATTATAAAAGGAATCGCCGGGTTCTATTACGTCCATGTAGCGGACGATGGCCATACAATGGGCACGGTGTACGAATGCAAGGCAAAAGGAGTCTTTCGCAAGGATCACAGAAAACCCCTGGTCGGGGATGACGTGGAGATGGATGTCCTGGATGAGGCACAGAAAAAAGGAAATATCAGGGAATTGCTTCCCAGACACAGTGAACTGATCCGTCCGGCGGTAGCTAATGTGGATCAGGCGCTGGTGATCTTTGCCATCACGAAGCCACAGCCGAATTTTAATCTGCTGGATCGTTTCCTGGTCATGATGCAGCAGCAGGACATTCCCTGCATTATCTGTTTTAACAAGCAGGATATTGACGAGGAAGGCAAAAAGGAAGATTATCGTGCCATTTACGAACAGGCGGGATTCCGTACGATCACGGTCAGCGCAGCCAGACAAGAAGGGATAGATACCATTCAGGAGCTGCTTCGCGGCAAGACCACTACGGTGGCGGGTCCCAGCGGTGTCGGTAAATCCTCTCTGGTAAACTGCCTGCAGTCCGGCACAGTGATGGAGACCGGCTCCATCAGTGAGAAGATCGAGCGGGGAAAGCATACTACCAGGCACTCCGAACTGATCTCCATTGCACAGGATACGTATATTCTGGATACCCCGGGATTTAGCTCCCTGGGGTTGTTTCGGTTGGAGAAGGAGCAGCTGGCGGAATTTTATCCGGAGTTTGCCCCTTTTGAAAAATATTGCAGATTCGGAGGCTGCTCCCATATCTCTGAGCCGGTATGCGGTATCAAGGCTGCTGTGGCAGAGGGAGAGATCCCGCAGATACGTTATGAGAACTACTGTCTGCTCTATGATGAACTGAAAAATCAGAGAAAATATTAATTATGAGTGAAGTGCAGAATAATCTAGGGGAAAAATTCAAAGAGACCATTGCGGAAGCAATGAAGACCGGAGATTTTCATGCGTTGAACACGCTGGTGACGGATACGGTCAACGATGCCTTGCGGGAGGCGGATTTCCAGGCAAATCTGTCCAGAGAGGCCACGGAGAAAAAGGTGTGGAATTCCCAACGCAGCTGGCAGGATAAAAAGCGGGAGGAAGTCAAGACCGAGGCGGAGATCCAGGCGGAACGGCAGCAGCGGGAAAAGCAGCAGGAAGAGCACCGCAGACAGAACGAGGAATGGCACAGGCAGCGCAGAGAGCGGGAAAGACAGTGGGAAGAACAGCGGAAGGCGCAGGCAGCAGAGAACCGTGCACGGAATCAGGCACAGCCGGTGACACCCAGAAAAGCTACTGCGGCAGAAATGACGTCTCTGGTCAAAATGGAGAAGAAGGGAAATGTGTCCGGAACACTGTGCACCGTGTTCGGCGGGATCGGTCTGGGATTCAGCGGCCTGGGACTGCTGGTACAGTTGTTACTGGCAGCTTTTCAGGCAGCATCTCTGAGTGCGGCAATCCTTCCGGGGGTATTGTCTCTGGTATTTTTAGAGATGATCTCTTATGGCAACGGACAGCGTAGAAGATTAAAACGTGCGGAGAAATATCTGGAACTGTGCGGCACCAAAATGTATGGTGTGATCAACGAAATGGCCCGCTATACCGGAAAAAGTGTCCGCTATGTCAGAAGGGATCTTCGTAAGATGTTAAAAGCCGGAATGTTTCCGGACGGACATCTGGATGATAAAGAGACCTGCTTTATGCTCAATAATGTGATCTACCGTCAGTATCTGGAGACGGAGAAAGCCTATCTGGAGCAGAAGAAGGAACAGAATACAGCGGGCACCGATACACAGGATACGGAGCAGAACCGCAGAGAGCAGGAACTGCACAGTATTGTGGCAGAAGGAATGGAATACATCCGTCATCTGCGGGATCTGAATGACAGGATCGAAGGAGAAGCTATCTCTGAGAAGCTGTACCAGCTGGAAAATCTGTTGAAGGAGATCTTTGACCGAGTGCAGGAGCATCCGGAGCAGATGCACCGGATGCATAAACTGATGGATTATTACCTGCCTACTATGTTGAAACTGGTGGAGCAGTATGCGGAATTTGACGAGATCAGCAGCCCGGGAGAAGATATTCTCGATGCTAAAAAAGAGATCGAAAAGACACTGGATATGATCAATCAGGCATTCGTTACATTGCTGAACAATCTGTTCCGGGATGCAGCCTTTGATGCGTCAGCGGATGCACAGGTATTGCAGACGATGTTGGCCAGGGAAGGGCTGACGGAATCGGATTTTGTAAGAGAAAAAAGTGTATGACAGCAGGAAAGCAATGCTGATGGTAAATAAAAAATCATGAGAGAGTATGGAAAGGCGGGGTTATAAGTATGAATATGGATCTGGATGCAGCAACAAAAGAGGCACCTACCCTTACACTGGATCCCTTTGCGGAGGCAAAGGCAGAGATCGTGGAGAAGAAGCCGGAGGAACTGGTAGAGGAGCAGGCTGTTCCGGAGATGGAACTGACACCGGAAGAACAGAAAATGGTAGATGATTTTGCGGGACAGATCGATCTGACCAATACCCAGGCGGTATTGCAGTACGGTGCGGGGAGTCAGAAAAAGATCGCAGATTTCTCTGAGACAGCACTTAGCAATGTCCGGACCAAGGATATGGGCGAGGTTGGACAGCTGTTGACGGATGTAGTGGCACAGCTCAAGGATTTTGATACAGAGGAAGACAAGGGATTCTTCGGCTTGTTTAAAAAGAGCGGGGATAAGCTGAATAATCTGAAAGCAAAGTATGATAAAGCGGAAGTGAACATCAGCAAGATCTGTGATGCCATGGAAAATCATCAGGTGGTGCTGCTAAAAGATGTGGCGGTACTGGACAAGCTGTATCAGCTGAATCTGAATTATTTTAAAGAACTGTCCATGTACATTCTGGCAGGTAAAAAGAAACTGACACAGGCGAAAAACGTGGAACTGCCGGAACTTCTGGAAAAAGCACAAAAGAGCGGACTGCCGGAGGATACGCAGGCTGCGAAGGATTTTGCAGCAATGTGTGAGAGATTCGAGAAGAAGATCTATGATCTGGAACTTACCAGAGCCATTTCTCTGCAGATGGCACCCCAGATCCGACTGATCCAGTCCAATGATATCGCTATGTCCGAGAAGATCCAGTCCACACTGGTGAATACGATCCCTCTGTGGAAGAGCCAGATGGTCATTGCCATCGGTCTGGATCATGCCACCGATGCAGCCAAGGCACAGCGTGCAGTATCGGATATGACCAATGAACTGTTGAAGAAAAATGCAGAAGCACTGAAAGTGGCAACCGTGGAGACAGCGAAGGAATCAGAGAGAGGTATTGTGGATATCGAGACCCTCAAGACCACGAACCAGACACTGATGACCACACTGGATGAAGTCATGAAGATCCAGGAGGAAGGCCGTGCCAGAAGACAGAGCGCAGAGGAAGACTTACAGCGGATCGAAAATGAAATGCGGGATAAGCTTCTGGAGATGAGCCAGTCATCCCATACATGATTTTTACATAATTTTAAGCAGAGAAATCTTGACGAAACAACCAGAGGAAATTAAAATAAAATGTATGTAGGTTAATTAACGGAAGGAGCAGGAAACAAATGAAAAAACTGGAAGAAATGCTAAGGGAGAAAACGATTAAAAATAAGCTTTCTTTTGTGTTCCGCATTATGGACGTTTTATATGTGGTGCTGGCACTGGTGGCAGTTGTGGGATTGATACAGTCAAAAAACTATGTGGGAAGCGTAATTGTTGTGATCATAGTTGTATTAGCTATTGCATTTAATGCAGCTATGTCAAAGATGCTTGCCAAAATGTTGGTAGAGCCTATTGAGAGTCTGGTAGTGGCATCTGAGAAGATTGCTTCCGGTGACTTTGAGATCGGCACTCCTTATGAGTCCGAGGATGAGCTGGGACGCTTATCCGACAGTTTTGAGACCGCAGCCGGTATTTTGAAAAAGGTTGTATCAGATCTGCAGGATATTGTAGAGCATTTTGCTGAGGGTAATTTTGATGTACATAGCAACTGCCCCGATGCGTATGTAGGACAGCTCCGCAATGTACTGGATGAACTGGATGATATGGTGAACAAGGTCAGTGAGACTATGCACGGTATTCAGGGATCTTCCGAACAGGTGTCTGCCGGAAGCAATCAGCTGGCTGTCAGTGCACAGGATATTGCAGAAGGTGCTACCAGTCAGGCTGCAGCTGTTGAAGAACTGGTGGCTACCGTAGAAGAAGTAACGAATCAGGTAATGGAGAACACCAAGTCTACCGATATCGTTCACGATAAGGCAAAACAGGTAGGTATCGAGGCAGCCAACAGCCAGCAGAAGATGGATGAGCTGGTAGATGCCATGAAGAAAATCGATACCACGACCCAGAATATCGAGAAGATCATCGCAGATATCGAGAATATTGCATCCCAGACCAATCTGCTGTCTTTGAATGCTTCCATTGAGGCAGCAAGAGCAGGGGAAGCCGGAAGAGGTTTCGCAGTCGTGGCTGACCAGATCAGACAGCTGGCAGAAGAGAGTGCAAATTCCGCAGTAGAGTCTAAGAAGCTGATCGAAGAATCCATGAACGAAGTAGGAGTGGGTAACAGGGTTACCAGGGAGACCAACGAAGCAATGCAGAAGGTTATGACCGAACTGGATCAGATCATCCAGGAGGTTGCTAATATCCGTACTGCATCCGACAGACAGGCAGTATCTGTCAACAACATCAAGAAGGGTGTGGAGGACATCAACGATGTTATCCAGTCCAACTCCGCAGCAGCAGAGGAGACTTCCGCTACCAGCGAGGAGCTTTCCGCTTCCGCTACTACTTTGAACGAGTTGTTAGAGCACTTCAAACTGCGCGGTTAATCGGAGGATGTTTTCCCAAGATCGTAATAGAGAGAACAGAAGAACCATAGCTGAAACCACAGCTGTGGTTCTTTTCATATCGGAGGAGTAATGAGTAATAAGGAAATGCTTCATAGAAAACAATATAGGATAGCGGCGGTAGTGGCCGGTCTGGCGCTTGCAGTAAGTATGACAGCCTGTGGTGCACAGAAAGGGACTGAGGGGACGGAGAGCGTGGAAACTATGGAAAACGTGGATCCTGTGGTTCCCGAGAGCGTAGTAGCATCCGTGGAGACAACAGAAAATGAGAAAAACGCAGAGGAATTCGGTAGAGAAACGCTGGCGGAAACGTCTGTGCCGCAAGGGGCGGCGAATAGTGCAGGACATGAAATGGTGACTTCGGGGACCGACAAAGTTCCTGGGGGAGAGGTTGCGGTGTCGCAAAGCGGTATGCCGACAGAGGCCGCAGGCAGTCAGACAGAAACGGTAGCCGGTCAGCCGGAGGCTATACAGAACCAGCCGGTGGAATATACCGACTTACAACAGATCACTCTGAATCCGGACTGGGAATATGCGGATCATTCGAAGATAAATACCGGAGCCGCAGTACTATACCGGGCACCAGAGGAGTCCGGAAGCAAGGGAATCATTATCGGAGTGAATGCGGGACATGGCACCGCCGGTGGGGCCAAAGTAAAGACGCTGTGCCATCCGGACGGTTCGGCCAAGACTACGGGAGGCAGTACGGCAGCGGGAGCTACGGAAGCTGCGGCAGTGTCCGGAGGCATGACATTTCAGGACGGGACACCGGAGCGAACGGTTACTTTGCAGATGGCACAGATCCTGCGGGACAAACTGTTGGCCTCTGGCTATGATGTACTGATGCTCAGGGACGGAGAGGATGTGCAGTTGGACAATGTGGCCAGGACCGTGATCTGCAATAACGTGGCAGACTGCCATATCGCACTGCACTGGGACAGCGGTGACGGCAAGAATTACGACAAGGGATGCTTTTACATCTCTGTGCCGGAAGTACTGAAGAGTATGGAACCGGTGGCATCCCACTGGCAGCAGCACGATGCTCTGGGAGCGGATCTGGTGGAAGGGCTGCGGGGACAGGGAGCAACGATCTATGGAAAAGGAAACATGAGCATTGACCTGACCCAGACTTCTTATAGTACGATCCCTTCCGTGGATATGGAACTGGGAAATGCATATTCCGATCACAGCGATGCTATACTGGATCAACTGGCGGAAGGATTGCTGCAGGGGATTAACGTTTATTTTCAACAGCAGTAAGATTGGACAGAGCGGCAATGCATTGATCGGAGATGAACTTCAAAAGAAATCCCAGCACTGCCATCAGCAGCAATTCAACGAGAAACAAACCTAAAACACCCACCATACCGCGCATATAGGGAATAGCCCTCGGAGTGATAAAATAGATAATGATATGGTGGACCAGAAATACTTCATAAGAGTAGTTACTTATCGTACGGAGAAATCGGCCGTGTCCTTTTTCGAGAACCGGTTCCAGGCATGCAGCGGAAATCCAGAAGGCAACGGCCAGTATCGTTATTTTCAAACCGGTGCTGATGGGAAGTGCAAAAGGGCACAGAACAAAGAAAATCACCACCGGCAGGGATAAGAAAATCCATTTAGGATTGAATTTTTCATGATAATAACCAATCATCATACCGATTACGAACTCGTAGCCCTTCAGGAAGAAGTTCATATGGATGGGGACGGAGAAATCGTAATGAAATAAAACAATCAAATAAATCCCGGTAGCGATGATAAAAAAGAACTTTTCACTTTTTATCATAAAAAATCGAAGCAATGGAAAGATCAGATACAACAGAATAAGACATCCCAGAAACCATTCTCCGATGGTAAGGGAAAAGGTGCTGATCCCGTGCATGCTGACCCAGGAATCCATTCCAAGAAAAGTAAAAACAATTCTCCACGCAGGAATTCCTTCAGGAAAAATATTGTGGACGGAATGGCTCTGGAAAAGGAGAAACAGGAAATAAACAATGTAAAGTATATAAAAGGGAATCAGGATGCGCAGAAATCTTTTCTTATAATATTTTGCGAGGCTGAAGTTCTCCTTCGCGGTATAGGAGAGACTGGCACCGGATAACATGAAAAATACAGCAACACCCAGGGTTGCCAGATGCATATTGCTGTTGGAAAACAGAGGATTGAGTCTCTCTACGGGACAGATTCCGGAGAGATAGAGCTGAAAGAGCAGATGATAAAAAATAATGAAACAAAAGCAGGTACATCTAAGTAAATCAAAATAACGTATTCTTTTCATTGATTTTTCCTCTTTGGTTTATGATAATGCATATTATAGCATATTTTTATTTCGAAAGAAAAGTATTTAGGTGTTTGAAAAAAACACATATTATGCTATAATTTTAGATTATATTGTTCAACTAATAAACAGAAAGGCAAAAATTCCGTTTATAGAGGGATTTTTGAACGGGTAAAGATAAAATGAAGCTGGGTATCGTAGGTCTTCCCAACGTGGGAAAGAGCACACTTTTCAATTCCCTGACCAAGGCGGGAGCAGAATCCGCCAACTATCCCTTCTGTACCATCGACCCTAACGTGGGTGTGGTAACAGTTCCGGATGACAGACTGAAAGCACTGGGCGAGATGTATCATTCCAAGAAGGTAACTCCCGCAGTGATCGAATTCGTGGATATCGCAGGTCTGGTAAAGGGTGCCTCCAAGGGTGAGGGACTGGGCAACCAGTTCTTAAGCAATATCCGTGAAGTGGATGCTATCGTACATGTGGTAAGATGTTTCGAGGATCCTAATGTCATCCATGTGGACGGCAGCGTGAACCCTCTGCGTGATATCGAGACCATCAATCTGGAGCTGATCTTCGCAGATCTGGAAGTACTGGAGAGAAGACTGTCCAAGGTAGTCAAGGCAGCCAGAATGGACAAGACCTATGCCAAGGAGCTGGCACTGCTTGAGCGTATCAAGGAGCATCTGGAGAGCGGTAAGATGGCAAAGAGCCTGGATGTTACCGATGAGGATGAACTGGCTCTGTTAAAGGAATACAATCTGTTGACTTATAAGCCTGTGATCTATGCAGCCAATGTAGCCGAGGATGATCTGGCAGATGAGGGCGCATCCAATGAGATGGTGGCAAAAGTAAGAGAGTTCGCAGCCGGTGAACACAGTGAGGTATTCGTGATCTGTGCACAGATCGAGGAAGAGATCTCCGAGCTGGATGATGATGAGAAGGCAATGTTTTTAGACGACCTGGGATTAAAGGAATCCGGTCTGGAGAAACTGATTAAGGCAAGTTATCATATCTTAGGTCTGATGAGCTTCCTGACTGCAGGAGAGGATGAGACCAGAGCATGGACCATCAAGATTGGCACCAAGGCACCTCAGGCAGCCGGCAAGATCCACTCCGATTTCGAGAGAGGCTTCATCAAGGCAGAAGTAGTAAACTACAAGGATCTGCTGGAGCAGGGCTCTCTGGCCGCTGCCCGTGAAAAGGGTCTGGTCGGCATGGAAGGCAAGGATTATGTAGTGCAGGACGGCGATGTGATCCTGTTCCGCTTCAACGTGTAATACTAAGATCCGCAATAGACAGATTACGAGACTGCTTGCAGGCAGAGTAATCTGTCTATTAGCGGATCAAACATACATGAGCAAGTAGGGCGACAGCCCGGAAGGCGAATGTATGTGCCGGATTCGGGAGCGCAAAGCGCGGAGAAGCCGGATAGTATGGAGCCATGAGCAAGTAGGGCGACAGCCCGGAATGCGAATGTATGTGCCGGATTCGGGAGCGCGAAGCGCGCAGAAGCCGGATAGTACCAAGAAAGGAAATAAATATTATGATGAATGCAGGAGATATTGCATTTCCCCATTTAGGCATTTACCTGGAGAATGTTCCCAGAAGCTTTTCCGTATTCGGTTTCGAAATCGCCTTTTACGGCCTGATCATCGGAATCGGGGTACTGGCAGGCATTCTGATGGCGGTGCATCAGGCAAAGGTGACAGGAGAAAATCCGGATACGATCTGGGATTTCGCCATTTATGCCGTGATCTTTTCCGTGATCGGAGCCAGAATCTATTACGTGGTCTTTGCCTGGGACTATTACAAGGACAATCTGTTAAGCATCTTTAATACCCGTAACGGCGGTATGGCGATCTACGGCGGTGTGATCGGAGCATTCCTGACACTGCTCATTTATTGCAGGATCAAGAAGATCAACCCGTTCCGGCTGGGAGATCTGTGTGTGCCAGGGTTGATCCTGGGACAGATCATCGGCCGCTGGGGTAACTTTATGAACCGTGAAGTATTCGGGGAATATACGGACAGTTTTCTGGCCATGCGGCTTCCTATCGAAGCTGTGCGCAGCCGGGATATTTCTGAGAATGTAGCAGCTCACATTATCGATGGGACCAATTACATTCAGGTACATCCCACTTTCCTCTACGAGAGCCTGTGGAATTTGGTGATCCTGATCCTTATGCTGGTGTACCGCAAGCACAAAAAGTTCGAGGGTGAGATCTGTCTGCTGTACTTCGGAGGCTATGGTCTTGGCAGATTCTGGATCGAAGGTATCCGGACAGATACCCTGTTTATCCCCGGAACGACCCTCGCCGTATCACAGGTATTATCCTTGTGCATGGTGATCTTCGCAGTGGTGACGGACGTTGTGGTACGTATCCGCCTGGAAAAACAGCCGAAAGTGGAAAAATATTAAAAATTTTTAAAAATTTATTAAGAATATCGAAACAGGAGCAAATACATAGATATTGTGTTTGCTCTTATTTTTATACCAGATATTGTAGCAAAAAGCGCCTTTGTCGTACGACAAGGCGTTTTTTTGCGTGGTGCTGTCGAAAAAAGCTACTTGATTTCTCTTGTAAAATACCCTATTTTAGTATAAAATCATAATAAAAGTGGGAGAAAGTGGAGGTAAGTGCCACAAAGTGGTAGATTTTTAGAAAAATGACCTCCTTTTCGTGGCAGTCCCCTTTTGGATGAATGGTGGTGAGTGCGATGTTTATGAGCGAGTACAACCATACGTTAGATACGAAAGGCAGGTTGATCATTCCGGCGAAATTCCGAGAAGTCTTAGGAGAGGAATTTGTGATTTCCAAGGGAATGGATGGCTGCTTATTTGTGTATGCCAACGATGACTGGAACGCTTTTGAACAGAAGCTGACCTCATTACCTCTGATCAATAAAGAAGCAAGACAATTTGCCCGTTTCTTCCTGGCCGGTGCAGCTACGGTAGAAGTGGACAAGCAGGGAAGAATCCTGTTGCCGGCAGCACTCAGAGAGTTCGCTGGACTGGAAAAGGACGTGGTACTGGTCGGCGTCGGCAGCCGTGTGGAGATCTGGAGCAAGGATAAATGGGAGAATATGAACTCCGATACCGATATGGATGAGATCACCAGCGCCATGGAAGGACTGGGACTGACCATTTAACGGGTGAAAAACGTGACCGAGAAAGGATGACCGTCGTGGAATTCAATCATTATTCTGTGATGCTGCATGAGACCATTGAACAACTGAATATTAACCCGGACGGCATCTATGTGGACGGAACTTTAGGTGGAGGAGGACATGCCTACGAAGTATGCAGCCGCCTGAAAAACGGACATTTCTACGGTATTGATCAGGATGATGCTGCAATCGCGGCAGCATCCGCAAGATTGCAGCCGTTTGGAGATAAAGTGACCGTGATCCGCAACAATTATGTGAATGCAGTGGAGGCCCTCAGAGAATATGGTGTCACCGGCGTGGACGGAATCGTGCTGGATCTGGGAGTATCTTCCTATCAGCTGGATACCGAAGACCGAGGATTTTCCTATCGGTTTGATGCCCCTCTTGACATGCGGATGGATCGCAGGCAGACCCTGACAGCGAGAGATATCGTCAACAATTATTCCGAGATGGAACTGTATCACATCATCCGGGATTACGGTGAAGATCCTTTTGCCAAGAATATAGCGAAACACATTGTGAAAAACAGGGCAGACAAGCCCATTGAGACCACCTTTGAATTAAATGAGATCATCAAAGCCGCAGTCCCGGCAAAGATGCGACAGAACGGACATCCTTCGAAGCAGACTTTCCAGGCAATCCGTATCGAATGTAATCAGGAACTGGAAGTACTGAAAAAGGCGCTGGACGAGCTGATCGATCTGCTGAATCCCGGCGGAAGGTTCTGCATTATTACCTTCCATTCCCTGGAGGACCGGATCGTGAAGAACGCATTCCGCAGGAATGAGAATCCCTGCACCTGTCCGCCGGAATTTCCGGTGTGCGTATGCGGTAAGGTCTCCAAGGGAAAGGTGATCACCAGAAAACCCATTCTTCCCAGTGTGGAAGAACTGGAAGTAAACAGCAGATCCAAGAGTGCAAAGCTCAGGGTATTTGAGAAAAAATAAAAGACTTTAGTAGTGAAAGCGGGGAGAAAGAGTATGGCACAGAGAAGAAGAGTAAGCAATACTCCTTACATATATGATAATACAGCAAGAGACTTACAGATCCGCAGGCAGATGGAGGAGCCTCGGAGACAGATGTCTCATGAGACGAGAAAAAACAGAGAAAAAGCAAGACATATGAGCATCGGCTACGTCACCTTTCTGATGGGAGCATTGATTGCCTGTGCCTTCTGTCTGGTAAATTATATCCAGATGCAGTCGGAGCTGACCACCAAGATCACTGAGGTGTCCAGAATGGAGAGTGAATTGAACTCTCTGAAGTTGTCAAACGATGAAGAGTACAGCCGGATTACCAGCAATATCAATCTGGAAGAAGTCAAGAGAATTGCCATCGGCGAACTTGGAATGACCTATGCTGCCGAAGGACAGGTAATCACCTACGCAAGCAGCAGCAACGACTATATGCGTCAGGCGGATACCAGCCAGAACTAAGTCTGGGAGGCAGAAAGCGTGAAGGAACAGAAGCCTAAGAAATTTTCCATAAAGATGCAGAAAAAACTTTTATGCCTGTATGCCCTGATCATACTGGCATTTATTCTGCTGTCTGTCCGACTGTCTTGGATTGTGAAAGCGGATGGAGCAACCTACGAAAAACAGGTTTTGTCACAGCAGAAATACGACTCCGTGACATTGCCGTTCCGCCGCGGAGACATCGTGGATACCAAAGGAACGAAACTGGCAGTCAGCGAGAAGGTATATAATCTGGTCATTGATTCCTATGTAATGTTAAGCCGTGAGACTTATCTGGAACCGACGATGGAGGCGCTGTCCGCAAATTTCCCGGATCTGGATATGACGGCAGTGAGACAGTATGTGATCAGTCATCCGGATTCTTCCTGGTATGTCCCTCTCAGAAGGCTGACCTATGATCAGATCAGCGGTTTTCAGGCGGCAGCACTGGAGGACAGCAAGATCAAGGGCATCTGGTTCCAGGAAGAATACAAGAGAGTCTATCCCAATGGTTCCCTGGCGGCGGACGTGATCGGATTCTCCAGATCGGACAACGAAGGACAGTACGGACTGGAAGAGTATTACAATGATGTGCTGAACGGAACCACCGGAAGAGAGTATGGATATCTGAATGATGATGCCAACCTGGAGCGGACCATCAAACCGGCCGTGGACGGCAATACGATACACAGTACCATTGATGCCAATATCCAGGGTATTGTGGAGAAATATCTGAAGCAGTTTAACGAGGAACATAAGGATGCGGTACATCCCGGCAACGGTGCGGAGAATGTGGGCTGCATCATTATGGAGGTTAATACCGGTAATATTCTGGCCATGGCAAGTTATCCGACCTATGACCTGAACGATACCAGGAATACGGACGCCCTTTTGGGATCCCGTAAGATCGAGATGGTGACCAATGCCAACGGTTATGATGTTCTGACCAAGACAGATACCTATTTTACGCAGGAAGACATTGATGCCTTAACGGATGACGAATTGCTGGACAACCTGAATTACCTGTGGAAGAACTATTGTATCTCCACTACTTACGAGCCGGGTTCCACAGCAAAACCGTTTACTGTGGCGGCAGCACTGGAGAGCGGTGCTATCACCGGCAACGAGCACTATCAGTGTAACGGATCTCTGGAAGTCGGCGGACATACGATCAAGTGTCACAGCTATCGTTCCGGCGGTGAAGGAGATGTATCCGTACAGGATTCCATTGCCTGGTCCTGCAACGTGGCGCTGATGAAGATTGCAGCTACTTTGGGAAAAGAAGAGTTTGCCAAATTTCAGCAAACCTTTAACTTTGGATTAAAGACTAACGTGGATCTGGCAGGAGAAGCGAGAACGGCAAGCCTCCTGTTCCCGGTGGATCAGATGGGCAGTGCCGATCTGGCTACCAACAGTTTCGGACAGAACTTTAATGTAACAATGATCCAGATGATCACGGGATTCTGTTCCCTGATCAACGGCGGTTACTATTATGAGCCTCATATGGTGGATAAGATCACCAATTCCAGTGGAGCTACGGTACAAAACATTGAGCCCAGAGTGTTACGGCAGACCATTTCTGAGAGTACCTCGGCGAAGATCAGACAGTACTGCCGGGCTACCGTAATGGAAGAGGGTGGTGACCGCAGAACCGGTAGAACCGCAAGACCTGCAGGTTATGCCATCGGTGGCAAGACCGGTACCGCAGAGACCATTCCCCGTAAAAACGGTGAGTACGTAGTATCCTTTATGGGATATGCACCGGCGGATGATCCCCAGATCGCTATCTATGTGGTCGTGGATCGTGTCAATGCATCTCCGCAGGATGATGCGAAGTTCGCTACTGGAATCGTAAGAAATGTACTGACGGAAGTGCTGCCTTACTTGAATATTTTCATGACAGAAGAACTGTCTGAGAAGGAGATCCAGGAGCTGGCAGAAAAACAGATCGAGATCACCAATCAGTATACCCAGAAGCCCGAGGACGTTGAAGATCAGAATAACGGTGACGGAACCGGTGATGGACAGACCGGAGACGATCAGACGGGCAGTGGAGATGGAACCGGCGACGCTCAGGGCGGTGATAATACAACGCCTTCCGAGGATTGGAGAAATTATCCGGTGGATCCGGCCACCGGTTATCTGGTAAGCCCGATTGACGGTGGACTGATCGACCCTGTTACGGGAGCGGATGTCGGCGGCGATGATTCCCTGGGGGACAGCCCGGTCAACAATAATCTGCTGAACCAGCAGAATGAATAGTAAGGTAATCTGACGAATAGCCTCACAGCAAGAGCAATAAAATGTAAAAAGCTCTTGTTGTGAGGTTTTTTTATGGCAGATCATCAGAATCGTTTCTTTCATCGGAAGAAGATCATGACCATATTTTTCGTATGTGCGGCAGTGCTCTGCGGACTGTTGGGAAGACTATTGTATCTGATGGTATGGCGGGCGGAATATTATGAGGAAGCGGCCACAAGGCTGCACGAAAGAGAGCGCAGCATCAAGGCGGCGAGAGGACGGATTCTGGATCGCAACGGGGTCGTGCTGGCGGACAACAAGATGGTCTGTACGGTATCGGTGATCCACAATCAGATCGAGGAGCCGGAGCAGGTGATCGCCATACTGGTGAAGGAACTGGGAATCTCCGAGGAAGAGGCCAGAAAGCGGGTGGAGAAATATTCCTCCATCGAGCGGGTGAAAAGCAACGTGGATAAGACCGTGGGAGACCGGATCCGGGAATATGATCTGGCCGGGGTAAAAGTGGACGAAGATTACAAGAGATATTATCCTTACGGGGATCTGGCCAGCAAGGTGCTGGGTTTTACCGGAGGAGACAATCAGGGAATCATCGGACTGGAAGTGGTATATGAAGAGATCCTGCAGGGGGATCCGGGAATGATCCTGACGATCACGGACGCCAAGGGGATCGAGGTGGATACGGCAGGGGAGCGTCGGGTGGAACCGGTGCCGGGCATGGATCTTCGTATCAGCATCGACCGGAACATCCAGGAGTATGCTACACAGCTGGCGGCGCAGGCCTGTGCCACCAAGGAGGCGGACAGTGTTTATATAGTGGCTATGAATCCGCAGAACGGCGAGATCCTGGCTATGGTGAATTATCCGGAGTTTGATTTGAATGACCCTTATACCTTACCGGAGCTGACGGAAGTGAAGGAGGACGGCAGCATTGTGGCGGTGGACCCGGCCACACTGACGGCGGAACAGAAACAGGAAAAGCTGAATGCCATGTGGCGAAACGGCTGTATCAACGACACCTACGAACCGGGATCCACCTTCAAGATCATCACGGCCGCTGCGGGACTGGAGGCGGGAGTGGTGACCCCGGAAAGCACCTTTTCCTGCCCCGGATTTATCATCGTGGATGACCGTAAGATCCGCTGCCACAAGATTGCCGGACATGGCGGCCAGACTTTTGTACAGTGCATGGAGAACAGTTGTAACCAGAGGGTCTGGATCTGAGGTTGGGGTGCGAGTGGGGAGAAACGGGGAATTTCAAAACGGTGGTTTGTAATTTTGTGAATTAGGCGGTATAATAAATGAAAAGGAGAACGGTGAAGTATGGTTAGATTATATACCTCAGGCAAATATTTTAAAGACAACGAAATCATCATAGACAATGATTCTTTTTTTAATAACAATGTATCTGCAAAAAGCCTTTCCGAAAATTCTATTAAGGTCATGGAAGAAGTTGACCATGCAAAGCTATTGGATCAGAATATCGGGAAAATAGAAACTCCTTACGGCATTACTGGTATTCAGGACTTGTCAACGGGGTGCAAAACCATATTGAATTGCATTTTTCTGCAAGAGAACCAGAAGGTATACCCGACGGTCAGAGCGATTAATGCAACGGAATGCGGAAAGAATGCGTTAGAGCAGCTTTTCTGTTATATTGATAAGACTAATATGGACATAGGAATCGTCCTGGAGCATGAGGATGAAATATATGAATGCGGTAACAGAGAGTATTTGATCAACGATTCCGAAAGAATAACAGACTTACTTTTCATGGTGTAGTTTATGGGGAGGTAACATGCAACAGTGTTATGATTGGCAAAGCAATGTTTTGAAATTTACGGATGTAAACGGAAATAAATATAACTTAAAATTCCGGGGAAATAAGACCATAGTGCATGGGGATAGTGCAACGGGAAAATCTTTACTGTGCACTATGTTGAAAAGCTACATCAACGATAATAATAATGCCAGCTTTAAGCCGTATAATGCTGACAATATTTTTATTGTATCAAAGGATAATAAGGACAAGCTTTCCTTACAAAAGGGTAAGCTTATCATAATAGACAGAGCAGAGCTTATACTGGATGAACAGATGGTAGAAATTATCAATGCGGACAGAGGGTACAACAGATACCTGATATTTTTAAGAAAACCTATGGGAATCGAGTTGTCACCGAACTATTTCGGGACGTTGTGCAAGAAGGATGGGGAACTGCAGTTGGAATATGAGTGTTATGTACGGGGGTGGGCATAATTGTTGTATATCATTACAGAGGATTCAAATTCAGCCCGTGATTTCTGGCAATGTGTAGCCCAGACATTCAGATCTGTGGATTCCTTTCTGTTAGTATCATTTCCAATCGGGAGTGATGGACAGACTGCTTCGGGAAATACAACCTTAAAGGCGCAGGTGTTAGGCATATTTCCCAAATTGCAGGCAGGAGATAAAGTATTTGTAGCGGTTGACTGTGTGGCAAACAATACCAAAGGGTTTATTGCACATGACTTTGTGAAATGGGGAACCAGGCTGTGCATGAAAAAAGGCGCTGAGTTTGTTGCTACATCCTATTGGTGCTTTGAGGATCTGTACCTTTCCTATGACGAAGTCTTAGCGATGTACTTGAAGAACCCCGTGGCAGAAAATGTGGTCATTGCTGCATTACAGTATGTACATGATAATTTGCAAAATGGAACAGATTATTTTGATACCAGTCGTGAGATTCAGAACTTTATTGATTTACATAACAGCGCAGGAAAAAACAGAGAACACTTTGCAAACGAACTGCTGATGGAGGTAACAAGGGCATTAAAAGGGAACGGTCATTTTGCTATAACGAAATCAGTGGGAGCGTTCCGGAAATCGGCGGAATGTTGGTTGAGAGATTGCAGTGACATAAAAGAAAAAATGGCACAACAGCAAGTGATAAATATATGCGATAAAAAGTGTGAATACTGTTGTAAAGATAAGGGTACCGTAGATAAGCTGATAGATTTAGACACAAGATCCATTTGCAAGGACAGCGGTTACCAGCTTCAGCAGATTTGAAAAGGTGGATACAAGGAAAGCAACCTATTCCTGGCGAGAGGCGGTTGCTTTTTTTTGATGTTTATTTTTCTGAAATATACACCAAAATTGCCAGGGTCAAAATTGGTTATTTTGTAGAGGGCATGAGGCTTCTACATCATCACTAATCACCCTATAAAATCTCTGGCTATTCTCGCCACTGCCAAAACATTTTCCCAGCGTTATTGTATTAAATGTAAGGAGGACAGAAAAGAAAATGTCCGAAACAAAATAGTAAATGCGAAACGCAGGAGGAAAAAATTATGTGCAGAAAATTAGTAGTAACCAACGAGATCTTTTTAGGAACAAGAGCAATCTGTTATGAAGCCTACAGCTTACCCAAGGGGGAAGTCGTGGAACTGACAGAGAAGCAGATCAAAGATGCCTTGAAAGGCATTACCACGGATGAGGTTTATGGTCTGGAGTTATCCGAAGCAGGGGAACTGGTAATGGATAAAAAGACATTTTTCACCACCAACATGATGAAGAAAATCCACACCAACACTTTAATTCCTATGGTCGAGGAGGACTGTTTAGCCAACCTTTTCTATATTGTGATCGGTACACATAAGGAAAAGGGAAATACCATGTATGATGTGATTTCCTCCCGATATGAGAGAACCAGCTTCACGGAGGAAAAAGTAAAAACGCTGTTGGATATGCATATCATCAGTGCCGGGGCGAAACTGGAAAATGGTGCGGTAGTGGTGGCATCTTTGGAAAAACCAACAGCACCTGTGGCGGATGGAAAACAGAAAGAGGATAAGGAGAAGTCGGACACCCTGTAATGGGGTGTCCGTTTCTTTTCGGAGGGCAGCAGTATGAAAGTATATGGATACACGAAAGATAAGCAAGGAATCATGGAAATAGAAAATTCTCTCAAGGCAGAGCAGGCGTTTGTCGGAGGTCTGATAGAATGTACGGCGTTGACAGAAGAGATAGACCTGATCTGCAATGAAGAGGGGTGGCTGATAGGACTGGAACCGAGGGTGGCAATACCGGAGAGCGAAACGATCATAGCCGGGGATTGTTTTATCTGCCGCCATGACCGCAGAGGTAATTTTCAGAGCATCAGAGAGGAAGATATCCCCCTCATAGAATCAAAAGTACAGTACATCACTGAGGAAATGTTACTCAGGCTGGCTTTATTAAAATATTTTGGAATGCTGTAAGCAGGAGGTGTGAACATGGAGATAGAATTTATCATGCAGATTTTAAGTAATCAGTCAATGTTTAATTTTGCATGTTTTATGTTTATCTGTTGTGCATTCGTCTGGTTATGCGAGAAAGCCAGAAATTATATAATACGACTGATTCAGTATATAACAAAAAATATATAATTTTCAAAGGATCCTGCCTATGCAATTTGTAGGCAGGGTTCTTTTTGTTTCCAGACCAATTATCTGACAAAGGTGGTATAGGAAGTCAAATATTTTAATTTTATTTTTGATAGTTTTTCGGACATTTGACTGCATAGTGTTTGAAATGTCTGAAAAAGTATAGTTTTCAGGTGATTGGGAGGACAGGAACATGACAGATGCAGTAGAGAATCAGTATATTGAGATGGCGTATGCCAGAGTTAGTTCCAAGAATCAGACATTAGCAAGACAGGAGGCTTCGATTTTGAATGCGGTGCCTGATTTGAAAGCAAAGTATTTTTACAAGGATAAATGGACGGGAAAAGAATTTGACCGACCAGAGTATGGCAGGCTGAAGGAAAAGGTAGAGGAACTTACGGAAGTAAACCCTGACATCAATCTTCGATTGACGGTACGCTACCCGGAAGAGGAGGACTGAGAAGATGGCACAGAACACCACAAGCAATAGAGGATACGATGACACTGTATATATTCCCAGACAACAGCGTCTGCGTCCCATGATTTTAACGAGGAAAGTACAGCAGTTTTATCTGGTTTACCTGTGTTTCCCCGATGGCAGCGAAATGCAGATCGCCGCTTATATGATGCCAAACGATGGCAACTGGAGGGCGAATGATGCCTTTTATGACAGTCTGGTACAGATTTACAAAAAGCGGATCAGAGGTCTTTCATAACAATGCTTTCCCGGCAAGCCATGGTGCAGCAGTTCCATTTCTGTACCATGGCTTTTTTCTTTCAACACTTCTCAAACATAAATTTTTTTATATTAAAATCCAATTTCCAAAATTTAATATAAATAACTGTCAAATGAGAAAAACAGCAATTCCGATAAAAAATATTTTTGTGAAAAAAACAGGAAAATTCCTGAAAAAAGTTAGGTGTGCGGAGAAAAAGAAAAGTCAGTGTCTGAAAAATCCGTTTATCACCTTTTCCCGACTGGTTAGTAATTTCCCCACCCATCAACACCTACACCCATCTACCATGTGATTTTCCAATCGCAGACAAAGCAAAAAACAGTAATAAAGCATTTCAGAAAAATATTTTCAAGTTTTCCACGCAGCATTTCCATGAATCCACCAGCACCATCCGAACAAGTGATGAAAGCACTGTGAACCACAGGAGCCAATCTGTCATGTGACCCGACATCCCCATTTTTGGAAGTAGTAGACCATTTTCAGACTGGTTGTTAGTTTTCTAAAGCGCAATAGTCACTTATTTTCCACCGCACTGACCTTTTTTCACTTTTCACCCCGATACGTTCACTTTTTTTCCCACAGCGTTCCCCCTGATCGCATAGCGTCCCCACCCCAGAACAGTTTATTTCCGAACTACCTTACATCGTCCCCACCGAAGCCATACCCGTAGCGGTAACAGCACACCTTTTGAAAACGGAACGCATTTGTATTGCGCGCTAGATTAAATAAATTAATAGGTATATTTACTTGTTAAATAATTAACGATGCACTGCTATGAAAGAATAAAAACATTCGGAAAATAGCGGAAATAATCTTGCATTTTGTGTAGGTCAGCGTTTCAATGGCATACACTGGTAAAAACCTCGTTCGGAGGATGGAATGGCAACTGGATCTGGCGCTAAGAGAGCAGCAAAGGACCGGGAGGTTTCCTTACGGAAGGAAACAGAGGTGCAGTGTGGAATTGTACGGTTACTGTACGAGGACGGAAGTTTATCAGAGAAGGAATATGAGGACATTGTGGAGTTGTTGTATGCAAAAGAAAAAGGAGGAAAACAGAAATGAGCGAGCTTTCAAAATTTTCGCCGCAGACACGAGTGGCAATCTACAACCGGGTGTCTACGGAGAAGAAGGTACAGATGGAGGCACTGGATGTGCAGGTGGCATACACGAGGAAACTGGTGGAGGACAATCACCTTACGATCGTGGATCAGTATATAGAGCCGGAGACCGGCACGGAGGCGGAGCATCGTCTGGAATATCAGCGGATGATTCGGGACATTAAGGCGGATCGTATCGATCTGGTGGTTGTGAAATGTTCGGACAGACTTTGCAGAGATCAGGCGGAATGGCACAATTTTGTGAAACTGCATCTGCAAAAGAAGTTTCAACTGTATTTTTATCTGGATGACCACATCTATGACCATGAGAGGGACGATATAAAATATTCTGTGCAGGCCATCGTGGATGCGGAGCAGAGTAAGATCACTTCCAAGAAAATCAGAGATATTCACAGCAACAGACAGATCTACGCCACGGGTTCCAAGGCACTGCATATATGCAGACCCTTATACGGCTGGGATCGGAATGTGGAGTTTATCGACGAGAACACCAAGCGTGTCTGGTGGACAGTCAACGAAAAGGAAGCCACAGAACTTCGCTACGCCTTGTCACTGGTGGAGCAGGGGATAGGTTTTTACCGTTTAGCCAACATCATGTATGACCGAGGGGTGCGGAGTAAGGGAACCACAGGGTATCACAAGATGCCTTCTGTGCGTATTGCGGCGAATACATGGAAGAAAATGCTGACCTCTCCGATGTTGCATGGAGACTGCATTTTACATAAGGAAGTCAGCAACTTCTACACTAAGGAGCGTGTGAAACTCCCGCAGGAGGACTGGATCTATAAGGAAAACGTGATTCCTCCCATCGTCAGCAGGGAATACCATGAGAAGATCGTTCAGATCATAGATGCAAGGCGGTTCCAGATGGGGTGCTGCAAGGGGTTGGCAGGTACCTACAAATGGAGTAACCGACTGGTCTGCGCAAATTGCAAGAAGCCATACTACAGAATGCACTACAAACTTCATTCCGAAAAAGTCATCACGTGGAAATGCAGCGAGCAGTTTCAGAGAACCCGAAGCACCTGTGACAACATGGTGATAGCGGAGAAAGAGTTAGAGAAGCAACTGGCGGCAGCACTGAAAGAAAAATATGCCTACCTTTTCCATATTTCTTCCGGTTTAATCAACGATACGATTCATACCATTGAAAAGGCATTATGCAATTCCGACAATGGAAAAAAACTGAAGGCATTGGAAACCCAGCGTGAACTCCTTTTACGGAATAAGGATGTATTGTTTCATAAGTTAATGAACGGAGTGATTTCCGATGAGGACTTTGGAATCTACAAGGACAGACTGGAAACGGAACTTCGGGAACTGGAAGAAAAGATAGAGGGACAGAAAGACGGGGAGAAGAGTCTGGCGGATCAGTACCGCCGCTTACAGCAGATCCGGGATACCATAGAAAACAAAAATTATAACGAGCAGGCGATTCTGGAAATTCTCTATGGCTGTGTGGAGGTCATAGAGATTCATAACAACGGGGATATGGATGTCACCATGAGCAAGGAACTGATGCGGAGTAAATTTGAACTATACAGCATTGTGGAATCGGATTACAGTTTATTCTACTTTTCCTTCACCTACAAAAAAGAAACCATCTATGACCGCAACCGGAAAGCCTACAACGAGAAAGTACTGGAACTGATCCGAAGTGAAAAATACATTACGATCCCACAGATGGCGGAGCGGCTGGGGAACACCTACAGCTATACCTGGCACAGTATCCAACAGTTAAAGGAGCAGGGCAGGATCGTTTATATCAAGGAAAAGTTCGAACATAACGAATGCTATTGGGAGGTGGTAGAGTAGCCAGCACGTTAAAAAAGTATGCCACCAACCCGAACTCTGACAGTAGTTCCAGACCCCTTGTAACCCGGCATTGATTTCCGTCGGCCTGCGGCTCGGTGTGGACAATTACTACCATTATTTTGAACAGTTCGGCCTAAAACAGCGCACCGGCATCGACCTGCCGGGAGAAGCTGGGACTATCATGCATAAAAAAGAGGATATGGGAAATGTGGAGCTGGCTACCGTGGCTTTCGGGCAGTCTTTCCAGATCACAGCAATCCAGCTGCTGACCACGGCGTCCTCCATTATCAACGGCGGCAACCGGATCACCCCGCATTTCGGCATCGAGGCGTTGAATCGGGACGGGGAGGTGGAAGAGACCTTTTCCTATCCGGTGCAGACGGGGATCGTCTCGGAGGAGACTTCGGCCACCATGCGCTACATTCTGGAAATGGTAGTGGCGGAAGGCTCCGGCAGAAACGGTCAGGTACAGGGCTTCCGCGTCGGCGGCAAGACTGCAACCAGCCAGACCCTGCCCAGAGGAAGCGGACGTTACATATCTTCCTTTATCGGCTTCGCTCCTGCGGATGATCCCCAGGTCATCGCCATTGCTATTATCAATAATCCCCAGGGCATCTACTACGGGGGGCAGGTGGCAGCACCGATCATAAGGCAGCTGTACGAAAATATTCTGCCCTATCTGGGACTGGAGAAGACCGAAGAGCCGGAGGAGACAGCGGAGTCCGGGGAGTGATGGCGGTCGCAGACTTCCCCAGGGACGATGTCGAAAACGATGGAAAGAAAAAGGTTCCGGCGGATGAAAATTTGACAAAATCCGCTGATGCCACCCTTTATAATGTTTCTGAAGGAGGGGTGTGATGCATTATGAACTCTACTTAGACAGTTTGTTCCTCCTCAATTTCGGGATGAATCTGCTGCTGCTTTGCCTAGTGGATCACAGCATGGGCCACACTGCCACGTGGTACCGGCTGCTTGCGGGAGCCGTGGTCGGAGCGGTCTGGTATCTGTTTCCTTTTTTATGGAAAGGAACAGCCGCCGGGAAGCTGTTGCTTTGTTTTCTGCCGGGGACAATACTTATGCTGTATGTGACATTTCACATTCGCAGCCTTGGGACGTTGTGGAACTATTTCCGAAAACTGATGCTGTCCACCTTCCTGATCGGAGGCATTCTGGCGGCACTGCTTCGGGGATTCCCAATGGGAAGAAATTATATGCCTGGGATCGGTATGACCCTTGGAGTCGGAGCATTCTCCGGCTGGATACTTGTGCGGGGGCGCAAAAAGGAAGCGGAACAATCCTGCTATTGTGAGGTTGTGTTACAGGGAGCGGAGGGACCGTTGCGCATTCATGCATTGGTAGACTCCGGCAATACCCTGACCGAACCTATCAGCGGAGCACCGGTATCGGTGCTGGACGCACGGATATTTTATCGGCTGTGGCCGGAGGGATTGTCTGGATTCCGGGTGATTCCTTATCACAGTGTAGGGAAAAAGAGCGGGATCCTTAAGGGATATCCGGTGCCGCAGATGACGCTCATACAGCAGGGTGTGGAACGAGAATACAGAAATGTATACCTGGCAGTGAGTGAGGAGATCGCGGGAGAAGAGATCCAGATGCTGTTACCTCCTGCGCTGTTGCAGGAGACGAACAAAGCACGAAGGAAGAAGGAAAAAATAAAAGAGCCGGACGATCCGGCAAGGCACAATGTGGCAGATAGGAGTAAATATGGTCTTAAAGATAGCAATACCGGGAAAAATGCAGTTTAAAATGATGCGCAGGGAGCCTTATCTGCTGCACCGGAAAGGAGATGTCCACTATATCGGTGGCGCGGAGGTACTGCCGCCGCCCCTGCCCAGTGAGCAGGAGAATCAGGTGATCGGTGATCTGGGGACGGAATACGAGGATGAGGCGAAAGTCATCCTGATCGAACATAACCTGCGTCTGGTGGTCTACATAGCCAAAAAATTCGATAACACCGGTGTAGGGGTGGAGGATCTGATCTCCATTGGCACCATCGGACTGATCAAGTCTATCAACACCTTCAATCCGGAGAAGAATATCAAGCTGGCAACCTATGCTTCCCGGTGCATTGAAAATGAGATACTGATGTATCTGCGCCGGAATAACAAGACGAAAATGGAAGTCTCGATTGACGAGCCGTTGAATGTAGACTGGGACGGCAACGAGCTGCTGTTGTCGGATATTCTGGGGACGGATGAGGATGTGATCTATCGCGGTATAGAGAATGAGGTGGAGCGGAAGCTTCTCATGAATGCCGTGAGCAAGCTGTCCAAGCGGGAGAAGACCATCATCAGACTTCGGTTCGGACTGGGGACAGTGGACGGACAGGAGATGACCCAGAAGGAAGTGGCCAATCTGTTGGGAATCTCACAATCCTATATTTCCCGACTGGAGAAAAAGATCATGCGGCAGCTGAAAAAGGAGATCTGTCTGCATATTTGACTTTGCATTCCGGCGGGATACATGATACTATATAACATGTGCAGAATTGTGGGAACTGCGTGGCAACAGAGCAGTTCGTGAACCATATAATACAGACAGGATAGTTTTCAGGTAACGGAATCGGAAGTAACCAAAAAGGACAAAAGCATGATACAACGTGATGATATATTATCCATGGAATATTTGAAAAAGACGGAATTTACCGGCTGCCATCAGGGGATGCGCTATCGCCTGGAACAGACCACAGATCCCGAGGATCCGGAGGGCGGCAAAAAGCTTCTCGTGACGGTCTGGCCGGAGCCCTTTAACTTTTTAAAGACACCGGAGGAGAAGAAACAGAGGGCCATGTTCTCCTTTGACGAGGATGGAGTGGTGGATGCGGTCGGCTGGATGAACGACAGATTATTTGAGAACAAAAAGCTATGGGACGAGGCGCCTTCCCGCTGGGACACTTACCAGATGTAAAACGGGAATTTTAAGAGACAGATATAGGATGAAGAAAGAATGATTTGGAAATATATAATAAGGGATCTGAACGGTGCCATACAATATCTGCCCTATGGTGTGATGGCCGGTGCCGTCATGGGACTGATCCTGAATGCAATGAATGCCAGGAGGGAGCGGAAGGGAAAAGAAGCCTTTCCGATGGCAGGTCTCATGGTGTTTTCTTTGTACCTCATGATCATACTGGTGATCACTTTTTTCTCCAGAGAGGATGGCAGCCGGAACCGTGCCATGGATCTGGAGCTTTTCTCCACCTGGGGGATCAATACGAGAAATAACGCCTTCGTGGTGGAAAACGTGCTGCTTTTCATCCCGTATGGCTTTGCATGCCCCTGGGCATTTCCCTGGCTTAGGGGATTTTTCAGGAACATCTTTGCGGCTTTTGTGACCAGCCTGGGAGTGGAGACTTTCCAGCTCATTACCGGCAGAGGTTATTTTCAGATCGATGATATCCTGACCAATGTGCTGGGAGGAATCATCGGATACTGGATGTTTTGGCTGGTGTATCATACGTTACAGAGAATACGAGGATCAAGGTCTATGCGGTAAGATAGCCTCGCATAGCTTTCAATGCATTTTTTTCGAGACGGGAGACCTGGGCCTGGGAGATGCCGATCATGTCGGCGACCTCGGTCTGGGTCTTTCCTTCGAAAAAGCGCAGAGAGATGATATGACGCTCTCTGTCGTTCAGACGTTTCATGGCTTCACTGAGGGAGAGATGTTCCACCCACGTCTCTTCCTTATTTTTTTTATCACTGATCTGGTCCATGACGTAGAGGGTGTCACCACCGTCGGTGTAGACCGGTTCGTAGAGGCTCATGGGATTCTGCATGGCATCCAGGGCATAGACGATGTCCTCCTTGGAGATACCTACCTCTGCGGCAATCTCTTCCATGGTGGGCTCCTTCAGATTTTTCCTGGTCAGGGTATCGCGGGCGTAGATTGCCTTGTAGGCGGTGTCCTTCAGAGACCGTGAAACACGGATGCTATTGTTATCCCGTAAAAATCTGCGTATCTCACCGATAATCATTGGAACCGCGTAGGTGGAAAATTTTACACCCAGCGTGGAATCAAAATTGTCGATGGCCTTGATCAGACCGATACAGCCGATCTGGAACAGATCGTCCACATTTTCCGCACTGCCGGAAAAGCGTTTGATCACGCTCAGGACCAGACGCAGGTTGCCTTCGATGTAGGTCTCTCTGGCGGCGGTATCTCCCTCCCGGATCTTTGCGAAGAGAGCTTCCTTGTCCGCTGCCTTTAGCAAAGGCAGTTTTGCTGTATTGACACTGCAGATTTCTACTTTTCCCTGTACCATAGAGACCTCCCAAGTTTTCTGAATCGTTGCTGATTTTTGATAACTACAGTATTCACAGGAGAGTCAGTGACTATACCGGCAAGAAAGATTTTCCAGTTTTTCCCGAACGGGAAACGGAGCGGTATCATATAATAAATAGAAAGAAAACGGGAGGAGCAGAGTATGCTTTTTTCCGAGTTAAAATGCAAAGATGTAATCAATGTCAGAGACTGTAAAAAGCTGGGGCATGTATGTGATCTGGAGTTCGATGAGTGCAGCGGATGTATCTGTAAGATCATGGTGCCGGGTGGAAACCAGTGGCTGGGATTCCTGCGCTGTGAGCCGAATATCGTCATCCCGTATAAGGACATCAGACAGATTGGACCGGACATAATTTTAGTTGACATTAACTGCTGAATCTTCTATAATCTTAACATAAATAACACGTGGTTTTTATAAGGAGGATGCCTATGAAATGTCCGTTCTGTAGCCATGAAAATACCAGAGTCATCGATTCGAGACCGGCGGAAGATAACAACTCCATTCGCCGCCGTCGTGTATGTGATGAATGCGGCAAGCGATTCACCACTTACGAGAAGATCGAGACGATTCCGCTGATCATTATTAAAAAGGATAATAACAGAGAGGCCTATGACCGTGCCAAGATCGAGGCAGGGGTGCTCAGAGCCTGTCATAAACGTCCGGTCAGCGCACAGCAGATCACGACTTTGGTGGATGAGGTGGAGAACGAGATTTTCAACAGGGAAGAACGGGAGATCCCCAGCGGCACCATCGGTGAGCTTGTGATGAATAAGTTAAAGGATCTGGATGCGGTCGCTTATGTGAGATTTGCTTCGGTCTACCGAGAATTCAAGGATGTGAATACCTTCATGGATGAGCTGAAGAGTGTTCTCAACGATAAGAATCACAATTAAAATCAGAACAGGACTTCTGTATTTACGGAATAGCACACCTCCGTCTGCCCGGCATAAGTTGGACAGGGAGGTATTTTTATGCGATAAATTCAGAAAACTGTGTTTTGGCGGAAGAAACGGTACAGACAGAAAAAATAGATTCCGGCAAGTACCAGCTGGCTGATCAGAATCCCCCACAGATATCCCTGCATACCGATCACGGGAATGGCAAAAAATACGAACAGGAGCCGGATCAGAAGACAGACCACGTTGGAGACAAAGATCCGTCCCGCCATACCGAGACCCTGCAAAATGCTGGAGAGCGTGGTATCCAGATACAAAAAAGGACAGATGAATCCCAGCGTCACGATGAAATGCCCGGCCAGTTCACTGTGGAACAATTCGGTTCCCATCCAATCCCCCAGAAAAAGAAAACCGCACAGACAAAGAAAGCCCATGAGACTGCAGTATTTTACGGTACGCAGAGTGTCGTTCCATACGGCTTCCCGGTCACCTTTTGCATGATTTTCGGAGATGGTGGGGAGGAGAAGGACCGCCACGGAACTGGTGAGAGCATTGGGAAAAAAGATCATGGGCATGGCCATACCGGTGAGTACGCCGTATACACTTAAGGCTGTGGTGGTATCATAACCGTAGAGCAGAAGTTTCTGGGGAATGGAGACAGCTTCGATGCTCTGCAAAATATTCAGAACGATACGATTGGCGGTCAGGGGCAGTGCCATGCCCAACAGATCCCGGTAGACCGCGGAAGAAGGACAGATATTTTGCAGGGAAAGAACAGAGGCATCCGGATACAGGTGTATGTACAGGCAGATCAGAGCGATCAGCATGGACAGAAGCTCGCCGACGGTCAGACCTAAGACGGCCGCATTGATGGAGGGGGTGCGCCCCTCAGACAGATCGGCTCCGGTGACGAGAAAGACACAGCCGACTCTGGCCAGCTGCTCCAGAAGCTGCGTGAGGGCAGGAACGGAAGCTTTCTTTTTTCCATAGAAATAGCCGTTGATGCAGGCATGCAGCGCGGCAAAAGGAATAGAGAAGGACAGAATCCGCAGCATGGATATGGTACGGGCTTCTTTTAACAGGAAGATTCCTATGGGTTCTGCGGCGAGAAACAGGACAGCATTGACTCCAAGGGACAGAGGGAGCGTGATGCTTGACCCGGTCAGCAGCGTTTTCAGGTCATCGGAACGCCGCCCCGCAGTATTGGCGGCAACGAATTTGGAGATGGCGGTCTGGTAGCCGGCAGCTGTCAGGGAAAAGGAGAGAGACAGTGCGGGACTGAGCAGCTGATAGATCCCCATTCCTTCTTCTCCGAAGAGCCTGGACAGGTAGATCCGGTAGAAAAAACCGATGATGCGGGTGATAAGACCGGTGATCGTCAGAATCAGAGTACCGAAGATCAGAGGATGACGTTTGGCATGCTTCATAGCTTTTCGTTGGATCCTTTGCAGATAAAAGATCTTGCAAAAGTATATTCCATCCACCTTGTTGACAGAACTGCGCGGTGAATGCTATCATGAATAACAGTGAAATAAGCATGAAAATATGCGGAAATGAGGCAATATGATATATTTAGATAATGCAGCAACTACCAAAACGGCACCGGAGGTCGTAGATGCGATGCTTCCGTACTTCAGTGAATACTACGGCAATGCCAGCACCATCTACAGTCTGGGTGCCGAGAGCAAGAAGGCCATGGATCATGCCCGCCAGACCATCGCAGACAGTCTGGGTGCAAAGCCGGAAGAGATCTATTTTACTGCCGGCGGTTCCGAGTCCGATAACTGGGCGCTGAAAGCTACCGCAGAAGCCTATGCTTCCAAAGGAAAACATATCATTACCACGAAGATCGAGCATCATGCCATTCTCCATACCTGTGAGTATCTGGAGAAGAGAGGCTTTGAGATCACTTATCTGAATGTGGACAGAGACGGACTGATCAGTCTGGACGAACTGAAGGCAGCCATTCGCCCTGACACGATTCTGATCAGTGTAATGTTTGCAAATAACGAGATCGGTACCATTGAACCCATTGCCGAGATCGGTGAGATCGCGAAGGAGCACGGTGTATTGTTTCATACCGATGCGGTACAGGCGTATGCACAGGTTCCCATCAATGTGGATGAAATGCACATCGACATGCTCAGTGCCAGCGGCCACAAATTAAACGGCCCCAAGGGTATCGGCTTCTTATATATCCGCAAGGGTGTGAAGATCCGTTCCTTTGTACATGGCGGAGCACAGGAGAGAAGCCGCAGAGCCGGTACAGAGAACATTCCTGGTATCGTGGGACTGGGTGCTGCTGTAGAGCGCGCTATGCGTATTATGGATACCAAGACCCGTAAGGAGATCGAACTGCGGGATTATCTGATCGGACGTCTGGAGAACGAGATCCCTCACTGCTGGCTGAACGGTCACCGCACGAAGAGACTTCCGAACAATATCAACTTCTCCTTCCTGTTCATCGAAGGAGAATCCATGTTGATCATGCTGGATATGAAGGGCATTTGCGCTTCCAGCGGTTCCGCATGTACTTCCGGATCTCTGGATCCTTCCCATGTACTGCTGGCTATCGGCTTAAAGCATGAGGAAGCACACGGCTCCTTGCGTCTGACCTTATCTGAGGAAAGCACGAAGGAAGAGATGGACATCGTGGCGGAAGAAGTGAAGAAAATCGTACAGAGACTGCGGGATATGTCTCCTTTATATGAAGATTTCCTGAAAAGCCAGAAGAACAACTAAGTGAGAAAGAAGAGGATAACAGATACATGTACAGTGAAAAAGTAATGGACCACTTTCAGAACCCCAGAAATGTAGGGGAGATCGAGGATGCCAGCGGCGTAGGTACCGTGGGCAATGCAAAGTGCGGAGATATTATGAGAATGTTCCTGGACATTGACGAGAACGGGATCATCCGGGAAGCAAAGTTCAAGACCTTCGGCTGCGGCGCTGCCGTAGCTACCAGCTCCATGGCTACCGAACTGGTAAAGGGTAAGACCATTCAGGAAGCATTACAGGTAACGAACAAGGCTGTAATGGAGGCTCTGGACGGACTGCCGCCCGTAAAGGTACACTGCTCACTGCTTGCAGAGGAAGCGATTCATGCAGCACTGTGGGATTATGCAGAGAAGAACCATATCACCATCGAAGGACTGCAGAAGCCCAAGAATGACATCAGTGAGGGCGAAGAAGAGGAAGATTATTAAGATCTATGAAGAAAAAAGTAGTAGTAGGCATGTCCGGGGGAGTAGATTCCTCCGTGGCAGCCATGTTATTGAAGGAACAGGGCTATGACGTGATCGGCGTCACTATGCAGATCTGGCAGGACGAAGAGGAAGCAGCCAAGGAAGCCAACGGCGGCTGTTGCGGACTGTCGGCGGTGGATGATGCCAGAAGAGTAGCACAGAGACTGGAGATTCCTTATTATGTCATGAACTTTAAGAAGGAATTCAAATGCCATGTCATGGACTATTTTGTGGCAGAGTATTTAAGAGGCCATACCCCCAATCCCTGTATTGCCTGCAACCGTTATGTGAAGTGGGAATCCCTGCTGCAGAGAAGCCTGGAGATCGGGGCGGATTATATTGCCACGGGACATTATGCGAGGATTGACAGGCTGCCGAATGGCCGTTTTGCCATCCGTAATTCCGTTACCGCAGCCAAGGATCAGACCTATGCGTTGTACAATCTGACCCAGGAGCAGCTGGCACATACCCTGATGCCGGTGGGTGAATATACCAAGGATGAAATCCGCGTCCTGGCAGAGGAGGCGGGACTTCCGGTGGCGCATAAGCCGGACAGTCAGGAGATCTGTTTCGTGCCGGACAATGATTATGCTTCCTTTATTGACAGAGAAGCCGGCGAAAAGGTGCCGGGACCGGGCAATTTTGTCACGGAGGACGGCAGGATCTTAGGCCGGCATAAGGGCATTACCCATTATACACTGGGACAGCGCAGAGGACTGGAACTTCCTATGGGGGAAAGAGTGTTTGTCACCGCCATCCGTCCCGAGACCAATGAAGTCGTCATCGGTTCCAATCAGGAACTCTTTACGGATAAAGTGCTGTGCGATCATGTGAATTACATGACAGTGGAAGATCTGACAGAGCCCACCAGAGTATTGGCGAAGATCCGTTACAACCATAAGGGAGAATACGGAACTCTGACAAAACAGCCGGACGGTAAAGTGCTCTGTACCTTTGACGCACCGGTACGTGCCGCAACACCGGGGCAGGCCATGGTATTTTATCAGGATGAGCATGTACTGGGCGGCGGAACCATTATTCTGTAGGAAAGCGCTCAAAGAGGAGGTCTCTGTGTCCTACGGATACAAAGATTTGTATAGCGGAAAAGATCGGGATCACTATTGTTACAATAGTGGTCCTGCATTTTTATCACGGCGTATGACAACAGTGGCACCGACGTGCATATAATAGTAGAAAGCTTTTAGCAACAGCAGGAGTGTTTATGGATTATCGTTTTTCATTTCAGAGACCTATGAGAAGAAGCAGTTTCGGCTCCATGAAGGGAACCATTGTGGATCTGGTACCGGCAGGACAGGGTGGCCGCAGAGCCGATGGATGCCTTTTGTTCGCTACAATCGAGGATACGGACGGCAACACGGTGAACTTTTTCATCAACCCGGATACGTATGTGGTGGATTTCACTACACTGTCGGTGGGAATGATGGCAACCTTCTGGTATCGCAATGATGCACCCATGCCCCTGATCTATCCGCCTCAGTATACCGCAGTGGTAGTAGCGGAGGATCGGAATGACCGGTATGTGGATGTGAGCTACTACAGCAATTCCCTGGTCAATGAGGAGCAGACATTGCAGCTGAATCTGGATGGCACTGTAGATGTGCGTACCGTGAACAACCAGTATTTCCAGGCGAGTCCCGCGAACCATAATCTGGTGGTCATCTATTCCTCTTCCACGAGAAGCATTCCTGCCCAGACCACGCCGTCTACAGTGGTGGTACTGTGTGACAGAAACTGTGGTTAGGCAGACAAAAGAGGACAGTTGTAGTCCATTGACCTATTGAGATTTTTGCAAAAATGTTATACCATAAAACAATCCCCTATAGAATGATGTCGGGGGCAAAAGTCCCCGACTTTGATGCCTACGGATTGTTCCGTGCTGCGCACTCCCACAATCCGCCCCAATATTCGCATATCGTGGGATTATCATCCCACTTTTATGCTCATATCGGGGCGGGTCCCAAGGTCTTTCGCTCACATATGAGCAAGCTCATGTGGGCTTAGACCTTTTGACCCTGGCACCATAGAATATACCCATGGCTGTCTGTGCGCAGTGCAGGCAGCCTGTAACGGGGAGATTACTTATGATCTGGCAGAACGAAAGAGAAAAGAGGACATTATGGGTAAGAAAAAGCAGATGCGTTCTGAAGTAAAAGGGAATGTGAAAAACAGTATAGGAAGAATTGCGTTTGCAGCATTGGCTGTGCTCTTACAGATCGGCTGGATATTGATATTGATGATCAAACTGTATCAGTATTCTTCAGTGATCTCTCTGCTGACCAGCCTGTTTGCGCTGGTAGTGGCGCTCAGGATTTATGGGAAACATACCAATGCCGCATTTAAGATGCCCTGGATTATTGTAATATTGGCATTTCCTGTATTCGGTCTGTGTATTTACGGATTGTTCGGGCATAAAGAGGCTATGCATAAAATCATCCGGAAATTTGAGGATGTGGATGCACAACTGATTCCTCTGAATGTGCAGGATGAGACCATATTGCAGCAGCTGGAGCAGGAAGATCCTCTGCTGGCAAATCAATGCCATTATATCTGGAAGTATGGTAATTATCCGGTGTATGACACGACAGCTGTGAAATTCTATCCGGAAGCTTATCTGGGATACGAGGAACAGCTTAAGGAGCTGGAGAAGGCAAAGCACTTTATATTCCTGGAATATCATGCCGTAGAGGAGGCAGAGGCTTTTGCACGGCTGAAGGATGTATTGGCAAGAAAGGCTGCCGAGGGCGTGGAAGTCCGTATTCTGTACGACGATGTGGGCTGTATCGGCTTTTTGGATAAAAGCTTTATAGACCGCATGAATGCCATCGGTGTACAGTGCCGGGTATTTAACTATGTAGTGCCCTTTTTAAATATTTTCATGAATAACCGCGACCATCGTAAGATCATGGTCATCGACGGAAAAGTAGGATTCACCGGTGGATATAATCTGGCAGATGAGTATTTTAATATCACGCATCCTTACGGCTACTGGAAGGATACCGGTGTGAAGCTGACCGGCAGAGCGGTACAGAATTTTACCATGATGTTTTTGGAAATGTGGAATGTTATGGGACAGGCGGATACAGATTATGAAAAGTATCTGAAGGCATCGCAGGAAGGTGCGGAAGATGGAAATGTGCAGAAGGCATCCGGCTATGTGCAGCCCTATGCGGATTCTCCACTGGACGGAGAGCCGGTGGGTGAGAATGTCTACCTGAACCTGATCAAGACGGCGAAGAAACGCCTCTATGTGGCAACTCCTTATCTGATCATCAGTGATGAGATGACGAGAGAGCTGGGACTGGCGGCAAAACGTGGCGTGGATGTACGGGTATTTACCCCAGGTATTCCGGATAAAAAAATCATTTACGGTGTGACCAGATCCTATTATTCCGGACTGGTGCGTCAGGGTGTGCGGGTTTATGAATATACCCCGGGCTTTTTGCATGCGAAGCAGATGCTGTGTGATGGGGATACGGCGACCGTCGGTACTATCAATATGGATTACCGGAGCCTTTATCATCATTTTGAAAACGGTGTGTGGATGCACGGCTGTGATGCCATCCGGGATATTGAGGCGGATTTTGATAAGCTGTTACAGGATAGTGAGGAAGTCACCGATAAATACCGGGATGGAAGGAAAAATATGGCAGTGAGAGGCTGGCAGTGTATCATGCGCCTGATCGCGCCATTGCTGTAACAGACATAATAACGGAAAGCTGGAGATTACGATGAAAATACTGGTCAGTGCCTGTCTGCTGGGCGAAAACTGTAAATATAACGGGAAAAATAATTACAGCGAGCGTGTGGCAAAATATCTGGAAGGGCATGAGGTGATCCCGGTATGTCCTGAGGTGCTGGGAGGACTTCCGACCCCGAGGGATCCGTCGGAGATCGTGAGCGGTGAGGTCATAAACTGTAAAGGCGTAAATGTGGACAGGCAGTTTCGGGAAGGCGCAGAGGAGGCTCTGCGGATCGCCAAAGAGAATGGCATCGATCTGGCAATCTTACAGTCACGAAGCCCCAGCTGCGGCGTAAAGCAGATTTATGATGGAAACTTTACCGGTAAACTCATCCCCGGACAGGGAGTATTTGCACAATTGCTGGAAAAGAACGGCTTCCGGGTGATGGACTGTGAGGAAATATAATGGCAAAAATATTATTGTTTGGCGTGAGTACACAAAAAGACCGGGCTGTGCGTGTGGCAGCGGAGAAAATAGGTGTGGGTGTGACGGCGGTGAACCGCAGGGACTATGGACAGAAGATCGGAACACTGGCGGAAATCAGCGGTTTTCATAAGAATGGAAAAATATATAACGGTCCTGATTTTGCAATGGAAATGCTGGTGTTTTCCGGAATGGATTCGCAACAGGTGGATGCATTCCTGGCAGAATATAAGGCAACCGGCTTACCACCGGTTGCCCTGAAGGCGATTGTGACACCGTATAATGTCTCATGGACAGCGGATGCGTTGCTTCGCGAGCTGATGAAGGAACACATTCAGCTTGGAGGATAGGGAATAAAGAAAATTACAGCTTGTGATATTCCGGGCTGCGCTTTTCGTAGATTGTGTAATATTTGAAACCGCACAGCTGTAGGATCTCGGAGGCAAGATCCAGATAGGATCCCACATCCTGAGGCTTGTGGGCATCGGTTCCTACGGTGATGATCTCACCGCCCAGCACATGATAGCGGCGCAGAACATCGGTACAGGGATGAGGCTGTCTGAGACCGTAGCGGAAGCTTCCGGTGTTCAGTTCCAGACCTTTTCCCTGCTGCACTAAAAGCTCCAGGATCGGATCAATGGCATCCTTATATTTGTCATAGGAATAGTTCTTGTCCTTGGTGGGAGCCACACGGACGATATAGTCCAGATGTCCCAATACATCATAATCGTCATGGCATTTCAGATTCTCCAGTGTCTCTGCAAAATAAGCCCGGATGGCTTCTTCCTCGGAGGAAAATTTCTCGAAATATTCCGGATAATAGGGATCCATTCCTTTGCAGAGATGAGTGGAGCCGATGACGAAATCAAAATCATAGGCGGAAATAAAATCTTCGTTGCGGTCGGCCAGATGAGGCTGCAATCCCAGCTCCACGCCGAAGAGGATCCGCATTTTCCCTTCATATTTCGCGCGGCAGCGGAGCACGTCGTACAGATAGGAATCCGTATTCAGTAAAAAGATTGTTCCCGGTCCTTCCTCGGTGCGGGGATAATCAAAATCGTTATGCTCGGTAAAACACATGGTCTCCAGTCCCAGAGCGAGACCTTTATCGATCATCTCCGGCATGGGAGCCTGGGAATCTCCCGAAAAAGAAGAGTGAAGATGACAATCTGCTTTGATAGACATATTTTTCATCCTTTCTGGTTATCATAATACGAACCTATTATAGCAAAAATGAAGGGAAAAACCATAGCATTTCTAAACAAACTGTAAAATTTACCACAAAATCACAAATATTTTTCATTTACATCTTGAATTATAATCAGGAATTAGGTAAAATGTCTTTGCTGATAAAATTTTGACAATCTGTGAATAACGGAAAGCCAAAAGATATAAAATTAAAATTTTAGGAGGAAACTAAAATGGCAGTAAGAGTAGCAATTAATGGTTTTGGCCGTATTGGTCGTCTTGCATTCAGACAGATGTTCGATGCAGAAGGATATGAAGTAGTAGCAATCAACGATTTAACCAGCCCTAAGATGCTGGCACATCTGTTGAAGTATGATTCTTCTCAGGGTGTTTACAAGTATGCAAGCACCGTTGAGGCTGGCGAGGACAGCATCACCGTTAACGGTAAGACCATCACCATCTACAAAGAGGCTGACGCAAGCAAGCTTCCTTGGGGTGAATTAAAGGTTGATGTAGTTCTGGAGTGTACCGGATTCTACACCTCTAAGGAGAAGGCTTCCGCACATATCACTGCCGGTGCTCGTAAAGTTGTTATTTCTGCTCCCGCAGGTAACGACCTTCCTACCATCGTATACAATGTTAACCACAAGACCCTGAAGCCCGAAGATACCGTTATCTCCGCAGCTTCCTGCACCACCAACTGCTTAGCACCTATGGCTAAGGCTCTGAACGATTGCAGACCTATCATGAGCGGTATCATGACCACTGTTCACGCTTATACCGGTGACCAGATGATCCTTGACGGACCTCAGAGAAAGGGCGATCTGAGAAGAAGCCGTGCAGGCGCTTGCAACATCGTTCCCAACTCTACCGGTGCAGCTAAGGCAATCGGCCTGGTAATTCCCGAACTGAACGGCAAGCTGATCGGCTCCGCTCAGCGTGTTCCGACCCCTACCGGTTCTACCACCATTCTGGTAGCAGTAGTTAAGGGCGCTGTAACCAAGGAAGAGATCAACGCAGCAATGAAGGCTGCTTCTACCGAGTCCTTCGGTTACAACACCGATGAGATCGTATCTTCCGATATCGTAGGCAGCACCTACGGTTCCATCTTCGATGCAACTCAGACCATGGTTGCTCCTATGGAAGATGGCAATACTCAGGTACAGGTTGTATCCTGGTATGATAACGAGAACAGCTACACCTCTCAGATGGTTCGTACCATCAAGTACTTCAGCGAGTTAGCATAAGCCGACAGGCGTTAACGCGTAAAGACCTATCAGGGTCCGGTCTTACAAGGACCGGGCCCTTTTTAGATACTAAAATAATTGGAGGTTAATACCATGGGATTAAATAAGAAATCTGTAGATGACATTAACGCAAAGGGAAAGAGAGTCCTGGTAAGATGCGACTTTAACGTTCCCTTAAAGAACGGTGAAATCACTGACGATACCCGTATCGTTGCAGCTCTGCCTACCATCAAGAAGCTGATCAACGATGGCGGCAAGGTAATTCTTTGCTCTCATCTGGGTAAGGTAAAGAATGGCCCCAACGAAGGCGAATCTCTGGCACCTGTTGCCAAGAGACTGTCCGAGAAGCTGGGCAAAGAGGTTACTTTCGTAGCTGACTACAATGTAACCGGCGAAGCAGCTACCAAGGCTGTTGAGAACATGAAGGAAGGCGACGTTGTTCTGCTTCAGAATACCCGTTTCCGTGGCGCAGAAGAGACCAAGAACGGTGAGGAATTCAGCAAAGAACTGGCTGACCTGGCTGATCTGTATGTATGTGATGCATTCGGCTCTTCTCACAGAGCACATGCTTCCGTAGCAGGTGTTACCAAGTTCATCACCGCTAAGGGTGGTCAGAACGTAGTAGGTTACCTGATGGAGAAGGAGATCAACTTCTTAGGTAAGGCTGTAGAAGATCCCGTAAGACCTTTCGTAGCTATTCTGGGCGGTGCAAAGGTTGCAGACAAGCTGAACGTTATCTCCAACCTGTTAGAGAAGTGTGATACCCTGATCATCGGTGGTGGTATGGCTTACACCTTCTTAAAGGCAAAGGGATATGAAATCGGTAAGTCTCTGGTAGATGATACCAAGATCGACTACTGTAAGGAAATGATGGAAAAGGCTGAGAAGCTGGGCAAGAAGCTGTTACTGCCTGTTGATTCCGTAACCATCGCTGATTTCCCTAACCCGATCGATGCTCCTGTTGAGGTTCAGGTATATGATGTTACCAACATGCCCGCAGACAGAGAGGGATGCGATATCGGACCCAAGACCGCAGCTCTGTATGCTGAGGCTGTTAAGACTGCTAAGACCGTTGTATGGAACGGACCTATGGGCGTATTCGAGAATCCTACCCTGGCAGCAGGTACCATCGCTGTAGCTAAGGCTCTGGCTGAGACCGATGCAACTACCATTATCGGTGGTGGTGACTCTGCAGCAGCTGTTAACCAGCTTGGTTTCGCTGACAAGATGAGCCATATTTCTACCGGTGGCGGTGCTTCCCTGGAGTTCCTGGAAGGCAAAGAGCTTCCCGGCGTGGCAGCAGCAGACGACAAATAAATAGAAATAATAAAGCTTTCCCACGGAATGTATTCGAACCTGCCTGCAGGCACAGATGCATCCTGTGGGAAACACAATATAAGAAAAGAAGAGGTGTATGATTATGGCAAGAAAGAAGATCATTGCCGGCAACTGGAAGATGAATATGACTCCCAGCCAGGCAGTAGAGCTGATCAATACATTAAAGCCCCTCGTAGCAAATGATGAAGTAGACGTACTTCTGTGCGTTCCCGCAATCGACATCATTCCCGCTATGGAGGCAGCAAAGGGTTCCAATATCATGATTGGTGCGGAGAATATGTATTTCGAGGAGAAGGGTGCTTTCACCGGCGAGATTTCTCCCGCAATGCTGGATGATGCAGGCGTGAAGTATGTGATCATCGGACACTCCGAGAGAAGAGAGTACTTTGCAGAGACCGACGAGACCGTGAATAAGAAGGTTCTCAAGGCTTTCGAGCATGGCATTACTCCCATCATCTGCTGTGGTGAGACTCTGACGCAGAGAGAGCAGGGTGTTACCATCGACTTCATCCGTCAGCAGATCAAGATCGCATTCCTGAACGTAACTGCTGCACAGGCAGCAACTGCTGTCATCGCATACGAGCCTATCTGGGCTATCGGTACTGGCAAGGTAGCTACTACCGAGCAGGCACAGGAAGTATGTAAGGCAATCCGTGAGTGCATCGCTGAGATCTATGATGATGCAACCGCAGCAGCTATCCGTATCCAGTACGGCGGATCCGTATCTGCTTCCAGCGCTCCCGAGCTGTTTGCACAGGCAGACATCGACGGTGGTCTGGTAGGCGGCGCTTCCCTGAAGGCTGACTTCGGACAGATCGTAAACTATAAGTAATAGAACAATTGCACAAAAAATAAGGGCTTAAAACCCTTGCAAAAAGAGGATTCTTTGTTGAAAGCCAACAATGGAATCCTCTTTTGTTATGTTATATAATTTAATAAGTATCACCTTTTTCTATCACTAAACTATCATCAGAAATGATGGGTTATGTCATTTTCTTACGTAGATTATGACAGATAGATTAAAATGAATGTGGTTGGTTGGGTGTTTATAAGGTATAATTTTATATTATAGCATGACTCGCTTTTGGCTATGGAATAAGGCTATGATTTCTGTTTAGGTTTTGAAGGTCTGAGACACATGGAAAGTCAGGAAACACTATATGAAATATGTATTTACCAATGGAAAAATCTTAAACGGTACAAAAGACATGCAGGTACAGGAGGGGCAGGTTATTCTGGTGGAAAATGAGAGGATTACAGAGCTTCTGCCAGCGGAAGAAGCCGGGAAACGAAATCTGAAGGCTTCCGGATATGAAGAAATCGACTTACAGGGAAAATATATCCTGCCGGGGCTGATCAACATGCATGTCCATCTGGCAGGCAACGGAAAGCCCCAGAAGAAACAGCGTGACAATGAAGCACTGGTCAAAAAGATCATGAGCAATGGCCTGACAAAGGCTATCGCCTACAATATGGTCTGCGGTTTTGCAAAAGACGAACTGTACAGCGGTGTGACTACGATCCGTACTGTGGGTGGACTGGGAGATTTTGACACCAGACTGCGGGACGACATTGCCGCTGGTAAAAAGCCCGGCCCCAGAATTCTGGCTGCCAATGAAGGAATCTCTGTGCCCGGCGGACATATGGCAGGCTCTGTAGCTATCGCCGCAGACAGCGTGGAAGAAGCGCTGCAGCACTTAGAGACTTCGAAGGCACAAAAGGTGGATCTGGTGAAACTTATGATCACCGGCGGCGTGCTGGATGCGAAGGAAAAGGGTGTGCCCGGCGAACTGAAGATGGCCCCTGAAATGGTAAAGGTAGTTTGTGACAAGGCCCACACCATGGGGTATATGGTGGCAGCCCACGTGGAATCTCCGGAGGGGGTAAAGGCAGCTCTGAAAAACGGGGTGGATTCCATTGAACATGGTGCAAAAGCAGATGAAGAAATGATTTCACTTTTCAAGGAACATAATGCATTTTTGTGTACCACATTGTCTCCAGCACTTCCTTATGCATTGTTTGACCGATCCATTACCAATGCCTCTGAAGTGGAGCAGTTTAATGGCAATGTTGTATTTGAAGGTATTATCGACTGTGCGAAGGCAGCCATTGCCAATGATATTCCGGTGGTGCTGGGCAATGATGTGGGATGCCCCTGGATCACCCAGTACGATTTCTGGCGGGAGCTGTACTATTTCCACAAGTATGTGGGAGTATCCAACGCTTTTGCACTGTATACCGCAACCTGCCGCGGCGCCGAGATGGCGGGTATCGGAGATATCACCGGTACACTGGAACCCGGCAAATGCGCGGATATGATCGTGGTGGAGAAGAATCCGTTAGAAGATCTACGGGTGCTTCGAAATGTGGATATGGTCATCGTACAGGGAAAAGTGATCCGTGCTCCCAAGGTGAAGAAAAAGCAGATCGTAGAGACGGAGCTGGACAAATTTCTGAATTAGAATGGAACGGCAATGTCTGTTTCCGTAGAATAGAATTGTATTCTGATGCGTGAATATTGTATAATAAAAACTATGCAGGACAGGAAACCTCCGCTGCATAGTTTTTATTTTTGACAGATTATGGGAAATTATAGGAAAAAGAAAATGACATTTGAAAAATTAGAAAAAAACCTCATGGATGTGGTTCTGGAGGAACAGGCAAAATTAGGCTTCCGCAGAGAGAAGATCCGCCTGTATTATCCGTTATCTACACTGAATCACTTGCTGGGTACACAGGATACGGCGGAACAGATGGAAGTTACACTGGCAGGACAGCCGGAGAGCATGACAATAAAGCTTGGAAAACTGGCTGTGAGCCGTAAGGGAGACCGTTTCTGCCTCTGTATTCCGGAGGAAGGCAGTGCTTATGTCCATGAGCATTTTGCAGAGAAGGGATTCATCTATGAACTGATCCGCCTGATCGGGCAGCATGACTGTAAGATGGAGGATATCCGACAGTTATTTTTGCGGTACAGTGAGAATATTTATGTGGAAGAGATGCGGGGCGAGGACTTTGATGTCATGATCCGTTTCCCGGAGGAAATGGGAGATACCTACTGTTATTGTTTTCGGGATGAAGGGTGCCATGTGATCTATCACCGATTCCTGCCGGAGGATTACGCAGACCTGATGAAAGCATGAGACAATCATGGTAAACGAACGATAAGAAAAGATTATGTGTATTTTACGATATGGAAATACGATGGAATCTATGGTAAGATAAAAAAGTTCTACGAAGAAAAATGTCGTAAAAGGCAGAAGGCGAGGGGTAAAATGATCTTTAGATGTAAAAACTGCGGCGGAAATGTAGTTTACAGCCCGGAGAGAAAGAAGATGTTCTGTCCTTTCTGTGAGAGTGAGGACAGCGAAGAACGCGAGGACGGCGTGATCGAGACAAGCGGTGAGGAAAACGGCACTGCGGAAGGAACGGTCCAGGCAGCGGGAGCCGGACAGCCGGTCAGCAGAATGGCAGCAGCCGAGGGTGCTGCGCAGAAAAAGGTGACAAAGGTATGTCCCAACTGTGGTGGCGAGATTCCCATGACGGTAAACACCTCCGCTACACAGTGTCCTTATTGCGACAATTATGTGATCGTGGATGATCAGATTTCCGGGGCCTACACACCGCATATGCTGATTCCCTTCCGTATGGGCAAGGAAGTCTGCAAGAAGCTGATCCGTGATAAATTTGAGAAATGTATTTTTGCACCGACGGATTTTCTGTCGGAAGTAAGAATGAACGGTATTTACGGTGATTATGTACCGTTCTGGTTCTACGATTACAATACCAACTGCACGTTCCACGGTGAAGGTACCAAGGTGCGCAGCTGGACGACCGGCAATACACAGTATACCGAGACCTCATATTATGATATTGTCCGTGATATGGACATTGATTTTGTGAAGATTCCTGTGGATGCTTCCGTGGAAATGCCGGATGATGTCATGGATCTGATGGAGCCCTTTGATTACAAGGAACTGCAGGAATTTAAGCCAGAATATCTGTCTGGATTTCATAGTGAACGCTACAATATGACTTCCGATCTGGTGGAGAGCCGTGCCAAAGCCAAGATGCAGGAGGATGCACAGAAGATGCTGCATGACAGCTATTCTGGATATTCCAGTGTCCGCAAAATGGGAGAAAACATCAACGTGACGGACAGTTCTGTAAGTTATGGTCTCCTGCCAGTATGGAAGTATGACTATAGCTACAAAGGCAAAGAATATCCTTTCTATGTAAACGGACAGACCGGTAAACTGGTAGGTACTGCACCGATTTCCAAAGCAAAGGTGTGGGCTTATGCGGGAACACTTGGTGTGACACTGGCGGCAATTCTATGCATGGTGAATGCAATCGCCAGTCTGGTGTAGAAATTATGAGGGAAGGATAACGGGACAATGGAAAAAGATATTAAGAAAGAAGCACTGAGACAGTACCTGAAATATTTTAAGGTATGGTTCATCATTGCCGGCATATTGGCGGTGATCACCATAGGAGCGGCAGTCGTTCATCTGCTTACACCCAAGACTGTCCGGGGCAACAGCCAGGATCCCACAGAGCGTGTGTTTGACTATGCGGATATGCTGACAGACGAAGAGGAGCAGATCCTGCGGGAATATATAGCAGAGTGTGAGGAAAAGATCCAGGCGGACATCGTGATCGTAACGATCTCCGAATCCGTAGAGTATGATTTGCAAAATCCGGGTCTTGCGGAGGCATTTCATGCGAAGGAAGTCGGCAGTACCGACTGGAGTACAGCCATGAGAGATCTGGCGGATAACTTCTATGATTACAACAATTTCGGTTATGACAAGGTACACGGCAACGGAGTTCTGCTGCTGGACAATGCCTATGAAGGACAAAAGGGAAGCTGGCTGTCTACCTGTGGAAATGTCTATGATTATTTTGGCGATTACGAGATCGACCAGGCCCTGTACGCAGTGGATGATTACATAGACGAAAGCCCCTACAAAGCGTATAAGAATTGTATCAGTTATGTGACCCGGACCATGGAGGAAAGTAAGGAAAGCATGCCGATGACCTTTTCTCCCTGGATCCTGACAGGTCTTGTCGTTGCACTGATCTATGCCGCAGTGAACCTGCATCAGAGAAAAGCAAAGGATACTACTACGGTCAATCAGTATCTTGATGGCAAAAAGCCCAAGATCAACAATACCAGAGACCAGTATCTGCGTAAGAACGTGGTGACCCGCAGGATCGAGACCAGCAGTAGCAGTAGCGGACACAGCAGCGGACACAGCGGCGGTCACGGAGGAAGTCATCGGAGCAGCAGCGGTGTCAGCCATGGCGGCGGTGGCCATAGAAGATAAAATAACAAGTTCCATTCCTGGAACAAGAGATCCGGCGTATCGGGTGCAGACAGACACTCATACGCCGGTTTTTTCGTTTTATGGAGGAAGGAGCGACGGCGGGAAACAGTAGTGGAAAATTTTTCCATGGGTTGACAGGAAGCCTGCAGACAGGTATAATCAGACTTGTGATGTAACAATTCTGTAATATATTTGTAAAAGGATTTTAAAGAAGAATTTATGATAAAACATACAAGAGAAAAACAAGTAAAGATCGTAGCCACTGGCCTGGCATTGTGTATGCTGGCGGCACCGCTTTCCGCTTCCGCTGCAGAAAGCAGTGTCCTCATGGCATCCGGCGGTGTGGCTTCTGTCCTGGAGACGGAGCGTACACTGGAGGAATACATCCAGATCGCACAGGATGCCCAGGGAGCTTCCTGGGGCTATACCAATATCGGTGTGGCCAATGTGGAATCCGGTAATCTGAATGTGAGAGCGGTATCTTCCACAGACGGTAAGCTGGTAGGTAAGCTTCCCAAGGATGCGGCCTGTGAAGTGGTCGAGACCGTAGATGACTGGGCACATATCAAGTCCGGTGAAGTGGAAGGTTATGTCAGCAAGGAATTCCTGCTGACTGGACCGGAAGCCAGAATCCGAGCCATGGAACTGGTTCATACGGTAGCCATTGCCAATACCGATGGCCTGAATGTACGTCAGGAGCCCAATACCACCAGTGAGATCGTGACTCAGGTGGGACAGGGAGAAGAGATGGAGTATGTGGAGACCGGTTCCGACGGCTGGGTGAAGATTTCTATTGACGGCGAGGATGCTTATGTATCCCAAGATTATGTCACAGTGGAAGAAAAGCTGGATACCGCCATCACCATGACAGAGCTTCTCTACGGACAGGGGGTATCCGATGTCCGCGTAGATCTGGTAGAATATGCAAAACAGTTCATAGGTAACCCTTATGTCTGGGGAGGCACCAGCCTTACCAAGGGTGCGGACTGCTCCGGTTTCGTTCTCAGCGTATTCAAGAAATACGGCATTACCCTGAGCCATTCCTCCAGAGCACAGGCCAATGAGGGCACCAAGATCAGTGCATCCGAGCTAAAGCCCGGTGATCTGGTATTCTATGGTAACGGCAAGGGTAATATTAATCACGTAGCTATTTATATCGATGGAGGACAGGTAATTCATGCCAGCAGCCCGAAGACCGGTATCAAGATCAGCAGCTATAAGTATCGTACACCTGTGAAATGTGTCCGTGTCATTCACGACTGATAAAAAGCATTGCTTTCGCAAAAGGCGGGGCAATGCTTTTTGGCATTCGGAAACATGCGAGTGCCTTTTCTTTTACAATTGCGTTTCACGGGGAACTATGATACTATTTTTGTATATATCGGCGGTCCCTGAACGAAAAAAAGGGGCTTCGTACAGAGACGAAAATGGGTGAGGAATATGCGGAAAGTAGCTTTGATCACCGACGGCTGGAGAAGGTTGTTTACCTATGCCTGGCCGGCAGGTATTTTACAGAGAATAAAAGAAACGAACGAAGAAGTAAATTTATATATTTTTAACAGTACTGGCAACTGGAGCAGAGATGCTGGGTACAACAGGGCAGAATATAATATTTTTAACCTTCCGGATCTGTCAGAGTTCGACGGCATTATTCTGGAATTGAACAATATCAGCTCTCCGGCAGTGCTGGCGGAAGTGATCCACAAGGCGAAGCAGTCGCACCTTCCGGTAGTCTCTATTGCCAACGAGCTGGAAGATTTTTATTATGTGGGTATTGACAATTATTCTGCCATGAAGCAGGTGATCGCACATATGCATGAGGTGCATAACTGCAAAAAATTCTGGCTGCTGGTGGGGGCTGACAGCAATTATGAGAGCAGCTGCCGACTGCAGGGAATGCTTGACTATGCCAAAGAACACAAGATCAAAATAGATAAGAATGACATCTGGTACGGCTCTTTTGACTACAAGAGCGGATTGGAAGGCTACAGGCATCTGTGGGATACTCACAAAGAGCTGCCGGATGCTATTATCTGTATCAATGATAATGTGGCGGTAGCGGTATGCGAAGCGGCGGCCCAGATGGGATTTACGGCACCGAAGGACTTCCGTATCACAGGCTTTGACAACTTCGACAAGGCCGGATTTTACACGCCGAGTATTACCACTGTGGGACATATCAGAGAGGAAGCTGCATACAAGGGAATGGATATTCTCCTGAAAATCTGGGCGGGAGAAAGTGTCCCCCGGTACAATTTCACCAATACTGAGATGCTGTGGCAGGAGAGCTGTGGCTGCGGCAAAGGAAGCAGCAGGGATGCCAGAGCCCATCTGAAGGATCAGATCATGTACAGCGTGGAAAGTGAGGAATTCGACGAGGAAGTCCTGTCCATGGAGGCAGAGATGATGCAGTGCAATACCGTAGAGGAAATGATGTACTGCATTCCCCAGTGCATTCCGTCCCTGAAATGCGATGCCATGTATCTGGTGCTGGACGATCACCTCAATGCCTATAAAAAAGAAACGGAGAAGAGTATTCATCTGGATGCCACCCCTTCGGACGAGGGATTTTCCTTTCATGGTTATCCGAGACAGATGCAGATGACCTTTGCCTACGAGAGGGACCAGAGACTGGATCTGGACAGACAGGAAGTGGATGGCATCTTCCCGACCTTCGATTATCCGAAGCCGGGACAGGACTTTTTGTTCCTGCCGTTACATTTCGGAGAGCGTACCGTTGGCTATGTAGCTATCCGTAATGCGGTATACCTGATGGAGAAACAGTACCTGTTCCAGATCATGAACGCACTGACCCGCTCCATGGAGAACCTTCACAAAAAAGAAATGTTGGCCTATATGAACCGTAAGCTGTCTTCCCTGTATATTATGGATACGCTGACAGGTATGTATAACCGTATGGGCTACCAACAGCTGGGAGAGGAGTCCTTCCGTATTTCCGGTCTGAACAAACGCAAACTTCTGATCTTGTTCGTGGATCTGGATCGTCTGAAATACATCAATGACACCTTCGGACACGAGTATGGGGATATGGCCATCTGCGCTGCAGCCAGAGCATTGATGCAGTGTAGCAGCCGGGACGCTGTGCCGGCCAGAACCGGCGGTGATGAATTCGTCCTGATCCAGAGTTACCAGTCCGATGAGGTTTCCAGAGAACTGGTGCTGCGCATCCGCAGAACACTGGAGGCGGAGGGAAAAGCCCAGAAGCTTCCGTTCCCGTTGTCCATGAGTATCGGAACTGTCGTGACGGATCCGGAATCCGCACTGTCTTTTGCAGATTATGTAAAAATTGCAGACAGCCGGATGTACGAGGAAAAGGTACAGAAGCGGGCCGCAAGAAAATAGAAAAATATATTTACAACCGATAGAAACTATGATATATTGAAACAGTATGATTAGCCGATGCCCAGATTACGGACACTCCGACCTTAGTCTTGGTATCTGGCGTTTAAAAAACAGGAGGAAAAAGAAATGATTTCTAAGGAAAAGAAAACAGCCATCATGAACGAGTATGCAAGAACCCCCGGTGACACCGGTTCACCTGAGGTACAGGTAGCAGTCCTGACCGCAAGAATCCAGGAGCTTACCGAGCATCTGAAGGAGAACCCCAAGGATCATCATTCTCGTCGTGGTATGCTGAAGATGGTAGGTCAGAGACGTGGTCTTCTGGAGTACCTGAAGAAGAAGGATATTGAGAGATATCGTGCATTAATCGAGAAGCTTGGCTTAAGAAAATAATGCTGACTGGTGAGCGGGGTCTGCCGATTACATCGGCGCTCCGCTTCTCTTGTTTCTCATTACATCCATATGCACGGTGAAAATCTAATTCACCGCGCCTGAAAAGGTAACACACGGGATGGAAGTGAGCCCCGAGACCGCTGAAAAGATTATGTTGCGGATCATGGGAGCGACATGGAATTTTCAGTAGTTTCGGTAATCCTCCAGCCCGTAGAATAATAATTCATATCGTAGCGTGGCACCAAAGATAACAGTCACAGTACGATGGATAGGAGGAATTTATGTATCAAAGTTACAAGATGGATCTTGCAGGCAGACCTCTGGTGGTTGATATCAACCGTGTAGGTAAGCAGGCAAACGGATGTGCATTCATGCACTATGGTGATACCACGGTTCTCTGTACCGCAACCGCTTCCGAGAAGCCCAGAGACGGTATCGATTTCTTCCCTCTGAGTGTAGAGTATGAAGAGAAGATGTACGCTGTGGGTAAGATCCCCGGCGGTTTCAACAAGAGAGAAGGAAAGGCAAGTGAGAATGCTATTCTGACCAGCCGTGTCATCGACAGACCCATGCGTCCCCTGTTCCCCAAGGATTACCGTAATGATGTAACCCTGAACAACATGGTAATGAGCGTGGATCCCGAGTGTCGTCCGGAGTTGGTGGCTATGATCGGTGCAGCTATCGCTACCTGCATTTCCGATATTCCTTTCGATGGCCCCTGCGCTATGACCCAGGTAGGCATGATCGATGGCGAGTTCATCATCAATCCCAGCCAGGAGCAGTGGAAGAAAGGTGATCTGAACCTGACCGTTGCTTCCACCAGAGAAAAGGTGATCATGATCGAGGCAGGAGCGAACGAGATTCCTGAAGCAACCATGATCGAAGCAATTTATAAGGCTCACGAAGTGAACCAGACCATCATTGCTTTCATCGACAAGATTGTAGCAGAAGTAGGCAAGAAGAAGCACGAGTACACCAGCTGTGCAGTGCCCGCTGAAATGTTCGAGGAGATGAAGAAGATCGTATCTCCCGCTGAGATGGAAGAAGCTGTATTCACCGATGATAAGCAGACCCGTGAGGAGAATATCCGTGTGATCACCGACAAGCTGACCGAGGCTTTCGCTGAGAACGAAGAGTGGCTGGCTATCTTAGGTGAGGCAGTATACCAGTATGAGAAGAAGACCGTTCGTAAGATGATCCTGAAAGATCACAAGCGGCCCGATGGACGTGCAATCACACAGATCCGTCCTCTGGCAGCAGAAGTAGACATCATCCCCCGTGTACATGGTTCCGCTATGTTCACCCGTGGACAGACCCAGATCTGTAACGTATGTACTCTGGCGCCTCTGTCCGAGCAGCAGAAGATCGATGGCCTGGATGAGAACGAAGTAAGCAAGAGATATATGCATCACTATAACTTCCCTTCCTATTCCGTAGGTGAGACCAAGCCTTCCCGCGGACCCGGAAGACGTGAGATCGGTCACGGCGCTCTGGCTGAGAGAGCCCTGATCCCCGTACTGCCCAGTGAGGACGAGTTCCCTTATGCAATTCGTACCGTATCTGAGACTTTTGAATCCAACGGATCTACCTCCATGGCATCCACCTGTGCTTCCTGCATGTCCCTGATGGCAGCAGGCGTACCCATCAAGAAGATGGTAGCAGGTATTTCCTGTGGTCTGGTAACCGGCGAGACCGATGACGATTTCGTTCTGCTGACCGATATCCAGGGACTGGAAGACTTCTTCGGAGATATGGACTTTAAGGTAACCGGTACTACCGAAGGTATTACCGCGATCCAGATGGATATTAAGATCCACGGTCTGACCAGACCTATCGTAGAAGGCGCTATTGCAAGATGCCGTGATGCAAGACTGTTCATCATGGATACCTGCATGAAGCCCGCTATCTCTGCTCCCAGAACAGAGGTTGGCAAGTACGCTCCCAAGATCATCTCCATTCAGATCGATCCCGACAGAATCGGTGATGTAGTAGGACAGCGTGGTAAGACCATCAATGAGATCATTGCCCGTACCGGTGTGAAGATCGATATCACCGATGATGGTAAGGTATCTATCTGCGGTACTGACAAGGAAATGATGGATAAGGCTCTGGAGATGGTGAAGATCATCACCACCGATTTCGAAGAGGGCCAGATCTTCAAGGGTAAGGTAGTCAGCATCAAGGAGTTCGGTGCATTCATCGAGTTCGCACCCGGCAAGGAAGGCATGGTACACATCTCCAAGATCGCCAAGGAGAGAATCAACCGTGTAGAAGATGTTCTGACTCTGGGCGATGTAGTGACTGTAGTATGCCTGGGTAAGGATAAGATGGGCAGAATCAGCTTCTCCATGAAGGATGTAGCACAGCAGTAAGCTGTAAGAACGCAAGGCATAAGAATATAAGATATAAAATAAGAAAGGATCACTGCATAGTGTACTGTGCAGAGGTCCTTTTTTGTGTATACGATGAGCCAGGTACAGATTTGTGCTTGCACAAGAATCGGTATTTGGCAAATGTACACCATCGAGCTTTTAAGCGAGATGGTGTATAAAGTATATGAAACGGGCGGAAGACAGTCAGCCGGATCTGCTTGGAATGAGGCAGCAAGAAGTGACATTTGAAAAAGGGCACAAAAAAAGCACCTACATGACGGTATAGGCGCTTTTGTATGTCTTAAATTCTGTACCAGTGCAAGAAAAATTAAGCCATTCCGTTGACAGCTTTGCTCAGACGGGAAACCTTTCTTGCAGCGTTGTTCTTGTGGTAAACGCCCTTAGAAGTAGCCATCTCGATGGTCTTGGTAGCAGCGGTTAATTCAGCCTTAGCTGCTTCCTTGTCACCGGTCTCGATTGCAGCGTATACCTTCTTGATAGCGGTCTTAACGCCGGATCTGATAGCCTTGTTTCTGTCAGCTCTTGTGCGGGATACTAAAATTCTCTTTTTTGCAGATTTAATGTTAGCCAAGTCGTACACCTCCATAATGTATACAATAAAATTATAATTTACAAGAAATGTTTCACTTTAGCCAGACACGGAAGACTAACGTAAACATACTATTGTAGTTTAGACAATCTGGGAGCTTTTGTCAATACATATTTTGCGGATTTTTGTAAAAAATGTATTGATAAGAAAGGCAGACAGAGGGTGAAAAAATGGAAACTTTTCAGATCAGAACAGACCTGGCTCTGGAGGCAAGAGAAAGTGTCAATGAAGAGGAAAGCAAACTGCGGGGTGTGTCGGTGGACGAGCACTATGAGGAAGAGACGGATATCCGCATTACCAAGGTGACCATCGATACGAAAAATGCGGAAAAAACACTGGGAAAGCCCATGGGTGTCTATGTGACCATGGAGGCACCGGCCATGGTGGAACCGGATGACGATTACCACAGGGAGATCTCGGAGGCGTTAGCGGAGGAACTTTTGAAAATGATGCCCGGGGAAGCGGAGGAACTGTCGGTATTGATCGTGGGGCTGGGGAACCGGGAAGTGACGGCAGACGCTCTGGGACCGCAGGTGGTGGACAATCTGCTGATCACCAGACACGTGGTCAGAGCCTACGGCAAAGCAGCCTACAACTGTACCCGTATGAATCTGGTCAGTAGTATTGAGCCGGGGGTAATGGCGAAGACCGGTATGGAGACGGCAGAAATCATAAGCGGTGTGGTGAAGGAGACGCAACCGGATGTGTTGATCGTGGTGGATGCGCTGGCGGCCCGCAGCACCAGAAGATTGAACCGTACGATCCAGATCACCAATACCGGCATTCAGCCCGGCTCCGGCGTGGGCAATCACCGCAATGCCCTGACCGAAGAGACCCTGGGTGTACCGGTAATTGCCATCGGGATCCCCACGGTGGTGGATGCCGCCACGATTGTGGGAGATGCACTGGAGAAGCTGATGAGCGGGGAAAAGGAGTTCGATGCGGTCAAATATATGGGACAGCACCGCATGGCTTTTGCAGAACTGAACAATATGTATATGACCGGAAAGGATATCGATTCTGTGATCAAACGGGTCAGCTACACGGTCTCCGAGGGAATCAATATTGCCATGGAAAAAAACTGGGCGTAACTGCATATATATAGGGTAACAGTTCATGAGTTGAGCACCGGATTACGAGCAAAGGTAGTCACAAAGTGACGTAAGAGCAGGTCAAGGCGACTTTGCGACTGACGCGGGCTGAACTGTCGTAACAAAAAAAGTGCGGAAGGAGAGCGCGGACCGTGAAGAATCCGAAAAATACTGTCTGGCGGATCGCACTGTTTTTGCTGACAGTTGTCTGTGGGCTTTTGATGGCGGATCGGGGAGAAAATGAGTTTCCGGTATTTGCCTGTTCCGAAGCTTTGTCAGGAGAAAGCAGCAGTACCGGATTACTGCTGCAGCAGAATATGTGGGAAGTAGTACCGCTGTTAGGCTATGGTATTGTGGAGCAGCAGGGGACACAGAATCCGGAGGAGGATGAGACTACCTGCCGGACCCTGACCACCGAAGATCTGATCAGCGAAGAACTTCTCCTTCCGCAGCCGGAGGAAACGCAGCAGACGGCCCTTATCCCGGAGAGTGTGGAGGCAACAGCCGGGACTGCATTGAGCAATTTTCGTCCGGCGGTACAACAGGTGCAGATTGACCGCACACAGCTTGCGGATTATGAGACACTGGTACGGAATTTTTATGCCATAGATGCCAATACCATGGCAGGCAGTGATCAGTTATCCGTGGAAAAACTGCTGGGAATGGATATGACGTTGCCACAGGAAGGTGACGGACCACAGATCCTGATCTATCACACCCATTCCCAGGAGGCTTTTGCGGATTCGGTTCCGGGAGATGTGAACACCGGTATCGTGGGAGTGGGAGAGTGTCTGACCAAGATCCTGACAGAACAATATGGTTACCGGGTGCTGCACAATACCGGTCAATATGATGTGGAGACCAGAGACAATGCGTATTCCCGGGCACTTCCGGCAGTGGAACAGATCCTTGCGGAGAATCCCTCTATCCAGGTGATCATCGATCTGCACCGGGATGAGGTGGCGGAAGAGACAAAGCTGGTGACGGATATTCAAGGGAGACCCACGGCAAGATTTATGTTCTTTAACGGTCTGAGCAGGACCCGCAAGACGGGAGATATTGACTACCTGGCCAACGAGAACCAGGAGGCCAATCTGGCGTTTTCTTTTCAGATGCAGTTGAAGGCGGCGGAGTATTACCCGGGACTGACCCGCAGGATCTATCTGAAGGGCTACCGCTACAATATGCATCTGCGTCCCCGGACACTTCTGGTGGAACTGGGAGCCCAGAACAATACTGTGGAGGAGGCCATAAATGCCTGTGATCCTCTGGCACATATTCTGGATATGGTGCTTAAGGGAGAGTAGCGATACATAAAAGCAGGATAAGACAACGAATCGAAGTAAAATCATAGACAAGAATGCGGAATTTATGCTACAATCGTTAGATGCAAGAATATGTCAGGAAAGGACAGTAGTATGGCAGTAATAGATCAGAGCAAAATCCGCAATTTTTGTATTGTGGCACACATAGATCACGGCAAATCCACCCTGGCGGACCGTATCATTGAGAAGACCGGTCTGCTCACCAGCAGAGAGATGCAGGCACAGGTCCTGGACAATATGGACCTGGAGAGAGAGCGTGGCATTACCATCAAGGCACAGGCCGTGCGTACCGTATATAAAGCACAGGACGGAGAGGAATACATTTTCAACCTCATCGATACTCCGGGCCATGTGGATTTCAATTATGAGGTCAGCCGTTCTCTGGCGGCCTGCGACGGCGCCATTCTGGTGGTGGATGCGGCACAGGGCATTGAGGCACAGACACTGGCCAATGTCTATCTGGCACTGGATCATGATCTGGATGTTTTCCCGGTCATCAACAAGATCGATCTGCCCAGCGCAGATCCCCAGAGAGTCATTGAAGAGATCGAGGACGTCATCGGTATCGAGGCACAGGATGCTCCGCTGATCTCCGCGAAAAACGGCATCGGTATTGAGGAAGTCTTAGAGCAGATCGTGAAAAAAATCCCATCCCCCAAGGGGAATCCGGACAACCCTTTACAGGCACTGATCTTTGACTCTGTATATGATTCCTATAAGGGTGTTATCATTTTCTGCCGTGTCATGGAAGGCACAGTGAAAAAGGGTACCATGATCCGCATGATGGCTACCGGAGCGAAGGAAGAGGTCGTGGAGGTCGGTTATTTCGGAGCGGGACAGTTTATCCCCTGTGACGAGCTTTCTGCCGGAATGGTAGGCTACATCACGGCTTCCATCAAGAATGTAAAAGATACAGCAGTGGGTGATACCGTAACGGACGACAACAATCCCTGCGCAGAACCTCTGCCCGGTTATAAAAAGGTACAGTCCATGGTATATTGTGGATTATATCCCGCAGACGGTTCCAAGTACCCGGATCTGAGAGATGCGCTGGAGAAGTTACAGTTGAACGATGCGTCCCTGTTCTATGAACCGGAGACTTCTGTGGCACTGGGATTTGGCTTCCGGTGCGGATTTCTGGGACTGCTGCATCTGGAGATCATTCAGGAACGACTGGAGAGAGAATACAATCTGGATCTGGTGACTACCGCCCCCGGCGTTGTCTATAAGGTGCATAAGACCAATGGGGAAGTAATTGAGTTGACCAATCCTTCCAATCTGCCGGATCCCTCCGAGATCGAATATATGGAAGAACCGGTGGTAAATGCAGAGATCATGGTGACTTCCGAATTTATCGGTTCCATCATGGAACTGTGTCAGGAGCGCCGCGGCAAATACCTCGGCATGGAATACATCGAGGGCACCAGAGCGTTGTTGAAATACGAACTGCCCCTGAACGAGATCATTTATGATTTCTTTGATGCTTTAAAATCCCGTTCCCGTGGTTACGCATCTTTTGATTACGATCTGAAGGGTTACGAGAGATCGAATCTGGTGAAGCTGGACATTCTGATCAACCGCGAGGAAGTGGATGCCCTGTCCTTCATCGTCTGTGCAGATTCCGCTTACGAGAGAGGACGTAGGATGTGTGAAAAGCTGAAGGACGAGATTCCCAGACACCTCTTCGAGATTCCTATCCAGGCAGCCATCGGCGGCAAGGTCATTGCCAGAGAAACGGTAAAGGCCATGCGTAAGGATGTGCTGGCGAAATGTTACGGCGGTGATATTACCCGTAAGAAGAAGCTGTTGGAGAAGCAGAAAGAGGGTAAAAAGCGTATGCGTCAGTTCGGCAATGTAGAGATCCCGCAGAAGGCATTTATGAGTGTTCTGAAGCTGGATGATAAAAACTGATGAAGTAATTGAAGGAGCAATATGAATAAAAAGGAACTGGAATTATACATTCATATTCCCTTTTGCGTAAGAAAGTGCAGCTATTGTGATTTCCTGTCTGCCCCTGCCACGGAGCAGACAAGGGAAGCCTATATGGCTGCACTTTTTGCAGAGATCGGGGGAAGAGCAAAAGATTACAGTGACCGTACCGTGACCAGTATATTTATCGGAGGAGGTACGCCGTCGTTGTTGTCCGGGGAACAGATCGGGCAGTTGATGGACCGTATCAGAGAGCAGTTCGCAATGGCACAGGACGCGGAGATCACCATGGAGGTGAATCCGGGGACGGCCAACGCAGAGAAACTTCGGAATTTTTACACGGCAGGAATCAACCGTCTCAGTATCGGTATGCAGTCTGCCCAGGCAGAAGAACTGAAAAATCTGGGCAGGATCCATGATTTTGAAGGCTTCTGCCAGGTGTACCGGGAGGCCGTGGAGGCAGGATTTACGAATATCAATGTGGATATCATGAGCGGACTGCCGGGACAGACGCTTGCAAGCTATCGGGACACGCTGGAAAAGGTGCTGCACTTAGAACCCATGCCGCAGCATATCTCTGCCTACAGCCTGATCGTGGAGGAGGGAACCCCTTTTGCGGCCATGGCAGAGAGGGGAGAATTGCCCTTGCCGGAGGAAGAGACGGAGCGTGCCATGTATGAGGAGACCATAGAGGTGCTGTCAAAGTACGGGTTCCATCGGTATGAGATATCCAACTATGCCAGGGATGGTTATGAATGCAGACATAATGTGGGCTATTGGATCCGCAGGGATTACCTGGGATTCGGTATCGGTGCGGCATCCCTTATCGATAATGTGCGGTTTCAGAACGAAAAGAGTCTGGGAGCTTATCTGGCACATCCGCTGGAAAGCAGGGAAGAGGAGCAGACACTGACGGTACAGGACCGGATGGAGGAGACCATGTTTCTGGGACTGCGGCTGACAAGAGGAGTATCCTGTGTGGATTTTGCAGAACAATACGGCAGGACTGTGGAGGAAGTCTACGGAGAAGTGATCGCACGGAATGTGGCGGATGGTCTTTTGACCGTTACGGAGAGGAAAGAGAATCAGAAAAAAGACCGGTTCCTGGCACTGACAAAGAGAGGTCTGGATCTGAGCAATTACGTGATGGCGCAGTTTTTATTCTGAGGAACGTGGGAGACTGACAGGCACTTGTGGACAGAAAATCACATAAACTATCATAAGCAACTGTCCACGGAGGGATTTTTTGAAGACCTTTCAGCAGCCATTAACCGCAGGAGAAGAAGCGTATTATATCCGCTTGCTCAGGGAAGGTACCGTGGAAGAATCCAGACAGGCCAGGGAGATCCTGGTGGAGAGGAATCTGCGCCTGGTGGCACACATTGCCAAAAAATACCAGAATGTTGAGGAGGACATGGAGGACCTGATCTCTATCGGATGTATCGGACTGATCAAAGCAGTGAATTCTTTTGACTCAGGAAAAGGAAGACTGGCTACCTATGCCTGCAGATGCATTGATAACGAACTTCTGATGATGCTGCGCAGCCGCAAAAAACTTTCCAGGGAAGTCTCCCTGTATGAACCTATCGGACAGGATAAGGAAGGAAATGCCATCCATCTGTTGGACGTGATCGAAGAGAAGCAGAAGGACGTGGTGGAGGATCTGGAGCTTGACAGAAATATCAGGCGCCTGTTCCTGGCTCTGGACCACTGTCTTACGGAGCGGGAGTATCGGATTCTGGTGATGCGCTATGGGATCCTGGGCTGTAAAGAACACACACAGCAGGAGGTGGGAGATGTTCTCGGAATTTCCAGAAGCTATGTCTCACGCATGGAAAAAAGAGCATTGCATAAGCTGGCGGAGGCTCTGCGTGAGGACTAAACATCACCTTGTCAATTAAGGAACACTGTGATATATTTATTTCTATAAGTGACTAAAGATAAGGGGGGGACAGGGATGCATTTTGTAAGAACGGAAGACTTGAAGACGGGAATGCGTCTGGCAAGACCTGTTTATAATAAGAAGAGTATTCTTTTGTTTGACAGAAATTCCCTTTTGTCATTACAGGCAATAGAAAGTATTCGTAATTTCGGATTGATCGGTGTCTATGTACTGGAACCGGCAGAACCGCTTCCACCCCTGACTCAGGAGGACCTGGAGTTCGAACGGTTTCAGATTCAGGCGGTCAGTGCCATCGAAGAGGAACAGGATCGTATCCTGAAGACCAGAAAGCAGAACCGTACCCAGTCCATCGCAGATATGGTCATCCGCAATTACGGACACTTGGATGAGAAAATCAATTTCTACCAGAATCTGAGAAGCCGGGAGGATTATTTCTCCAGACATTCCCTGAACGTGGCAATACTCTGTGCCATGGTCACCCATGTGATGAATATCAGACGGGAAGAACAGTATCATACCGTATGTGCTGCCATCCTTCACGATATGGGAAAAGTGAAAAAACATGATGACGTGTATTACGGGGCACCTTATACCAGAGAGGATATGCTGCGGAACTGCGAGACGCAGGAAGAGGCCTACGGTATCATCGAGGAGGCTTTTGCCACCGACGGATCCGGCATCCGCAGGATCTGCCAACAGGCAGCCAGAAAACAGCTGGACCTGTTCCCGGAAGACGGAGAGAAGAGCAGGTATAAAATGCTGGTCGGAGCCAATGTATTGCTGGTGGCGAACCGTTATGATGAGATCACGGCCATGACATTACAGGGAACGGCACAGTCTGAGGTGAAGGCTCTTCAGGAACTTCTGGAGTACCCGGAGGTATATGATCCGGAGACGGTACGGGCATTGATCCGTTCCATCAATATCCTTCCGCCCGGTGCCAGCGTGGAACTCAGTACGGGAGAGAAAGCACTGGTATTGAATGAAAATGAAGAAAATGTACTGCGGCCGACAGTGGTAAGCTTCCGGGATAACAGTATCCTGGATCTGTCCCTTCCCGGGAATGAGGACATCCAGATCGTGGATGTCATGAAGACCATGGACAACCGGTATATATTCAATAAATAGTGAGGAGCAATTATGCCAACAATCGAAGAAATACTCAGAGCCGCCAAGGAAGCGGGAGCAAGTGATGTACATCTGACGGTAGGTATCCCACCCAAAATGCGTGTAAACGGCAATCTGATCACCATGGATTATCCCAGGATGCTTCCGGCAGACACGCTGGAAGTACTAGTCAATATCATGACGGAAGTGCAGAGAGAACGTTTTGAGGAACGGGGAGAATACGATATGTCTTTCTCTATTCCCAACTGCGGACGTTACCGTGTCAATGCCTACAAGCAGAGAGGTTCCGTGGCTCTGGCGTTCCGTCTGGTAGGAACCGTGGTGCCTTCTCCGGAAGAGCTGGGTGTACCGGAATCCGTGGTGGAACTATATCAGCGCAAACGTGGTCTGGTACTGGTCACCGGACCTACCGGAAGCGGTAAATCCACGACGCTTGCCGCCATCATCGACAAGATCAACAACAACAGAGATGCCCATGTCATCACTCTGGAGGACCCTATCGAGTATCTGCATCAGCATAAGATGTCCATGGTCAACCAGCGTGAGATCGGCATAGATTCCAATAATTATGCCAATGCTTTAAGAGCGGCACTCCGTGAAGATCCCGATGTCATTCTGGTCGGAGAGATGCGTGACTTCGAGACCATCAGTGTAGCTATTACGGCAGCGGAGACCGGACATCTGGTATTGTCCACCCTGCATACGATCGGTGCAGCCAGCACCGTAGACCGTGTGATCGATGTCTTCCCACCACATCAGCAGCAACAGATCCGTGTCCAGCTGTCCAACACACTGGAAGCAGTCATATCCCAGCAGCTGATCCCGACAGCGGACGGCAAGCATCGTGTGGCAGCTTTTGAGGTCATGCATGCCAATCATGCGGTCCGCAACCTGATCCGTGAGGGCAAATCCCACCAGCTGGCCAGCGTCATGCAGACCAACCGGAAACTGGGTATGATCACCATGGATGAGGCTATTGTTCAGTTGTATTTTGAAGGCAAGATCGACAGGGAACATGCGATCCAGTTCGCTCAGGATCCCGACAGCATGGAAAATAAAATTTAAAGGAATGATCCGGAACCGGCTATATAGGAGCAGACCAGACGACGCAGCGGAAAGCGTACGGTTTTGTGAATCTGTAGTGAGGTTCCGGAGGATTTTTCACCAAAAGACGTTTTCATTTAAAATTTCTGATATTAATTCTAAGAAGATTCCGGTAGTTTCACTGCCCTTTTGCGGGCTCTTATGATTACCCATTGTATGAATTGTTTTGTTAAGTCTGATTATTTTTGTCAGATTCATTCGTTTTATCTGTTTCTGTTTTGTTTCACTGTTATTTCCATAATAAATAAAACATTTTAAAGGAGGTATTTTATGTTTACTACAGTTTGTTCGGCTGCAGTCTATGGTCTGCAGGCATATCTGGTCCGCGTGGAAGTGGATCTGGCAGGGGGACTACCATCGTTTCAGCTGGTGGGGTCGCTGGGGAGTGAGGTGAAGGAATCCCGGGAGAGGGTGAGTGTGGCCATGAAAAATTCCGGTTTCCAGATCCCACCGGCACATATCACAGTAAATCTGGCTCCGGCAGGTCGACGTAAAGATGGTACCGCCTTTGATCTGCCTATAGCTGTGGGACTTTTGCGGGATATGGAACTGATACCGGAGGAAGCGCTGCAGGATACATTGTTTTTGGGAGAACTGGGCCTGAATGGGGAGATCAAGAAGGTGAAGGGTGTACTTCCCATTGTTCAGGAGGCGGCAAAAAGCGGTATCCGAAGGGTGGTGGTGCCCGGAGAAAATGCCATGGAGGCTGCGGTGATACCGGGGATCACGGTCTGGGGTGTGAACTGTCTGAACGATCTGCTGGCGGCACTGAACCATCCGGAGCTGGAAACTGAAAAAGTGTATCAGCCGAGGATCCGGGCGGAGGACTTGCTAAGGGAAGGAACCGGACAGGATACGGGAGATTTCCGGGAAGTGGCGGGACAGGAGAATGCTAAACGGGGTGCCGAGATCGCTGCGGCGGGATTCCACAATCTGTTGATGATAGGGCCGCCCGGGGTGGGAAAATCCATGGTCGCCGGGCGAATCCCCGGAATCCTGCCGCCTCTGACACTGAAAGAAAGTCTGGAGGTGACAGGAATCTTCAGTGTGGCGGGACTTCTGCCGCCGGGACAGGCATTGATCACAAGGAGGCCTTTTTATGCACCACACCATACTGTGACACAGGCAGCACTGATCGGCGGAGGAAGCGGCATCCCAAGACCTGGGATGGTATCGCTGGCCCATCGGGGTGTACTGTTTCTGGACGAGCTTCCGGAATTCCGGAAAAACGTGCTGGATGGCATGCGACAGCCTATGGAGGAGCGTAAAGTGCAGATCGCCAGAAGTGCCGGGATGGTCACTTATCCGTCGGACTTTATTCTGGTGGCGGCTATGAATCCCTGTCCCTGCGGGTATTATCCGGACCGGAATAAATGCCGCTGTACCCAGCCCCAGATCGAGAAATATCTGGGAAAGATATCGGGACCGATTTTAGACCGGATTGATCTGTGTGTGGAACTGCATCCCGTGGATATTCTGCATCTGCAGAAAACGAAAACGGAAAAAAGCAGTGAAGATATGAAGCGGCAGATCCGGCATGCAAGAGAACGGCAGGCGGAGCGTTTTGCAGGAACGGATTGCCGTTTCAATGGGGACATCCGGTCTGCACAGGTGGAAGAATATTGCCCGTTGGGAGAGGAGGGTCAGAAAGTCATGGAACAGCTGTATCGTACGCTGCAGCTCAGTGCCAGAGTTTATCACCGGATTCTCAAAACGGCCCGAACCATAGCTGATTTGGAGGACCGGGAAGAGATCACGGGGGAACATTTACTGGAGGCGGCGTGTTATCGACCTTCGGAGACGTATTGGAATTAATTGTGTGCCGGAACCGGGTACATTAAGTGTCCGGCAAGAAAAAGGGACCGGTACGAAAATAACGGAAAACGTGCGGGCTGTGTGAAAACAGGGAAAGGGACAGGTATGTTTATGGCGGAGGAAGAGAGAAAATATGCATATTTTTTGTGCAGCACCTATACAATCGGGGGCGTGCGGGCAGAACGGCTGCTTGCACGCTTCGGGTCACCCCGGGCGGTATATGAGGCGGAGGCAGAGGAATGGAGGGAGTGCGTGGGCAATTCTGCGGCGGAAGCCTTGGAACGGCAGAAGAAAAGCGGAGAGTGGGAACGGGAATATGGACAGCTTTCGGAACAACAGATCCACTTTCTTTTGCGGGAGGAGAAAGGATTTCCCGGGAAACTGGCAGAAATTCCGGATCCGCCTTACGGCATTTTTTACCGGGGAAAACTGCCGGATGAGAACGAACCGGCGGTGGCGGTCATCGGTGCCAGAGAGTGTTCGGAATACGGCAGATATGTGGCCGAGGAACTGGGACAGTATCTGGGAAGAGCGGGAATACAGGTCATCAGCGGAATGGCCCGGGGGATTGACGGGATCAGCCAGCAGGCAGCGTTATCTGCGGGAGGAACTTCCTATGGTGTGCTGGGATGCGGAGTGGATATCTGTTATCCCGCACAGAATCGAAGATTGTATGAAGAACTGTTGGAAAAAGGGGGATTGCTCTCCACCTATGCGCCGGGAACAAAGCCGCTGCCCCAGTATTTTCCACCAAGAAACCGTATTGTCAGCGGACTGTCGGATGCTCTGATCGTCATTGAGGCCAGACAGAAGAGCGGGACGTTGATCACGGTGGATATGGCACTGGAACAGGGCAGGGACGTCTATGTGGTGCCGGGCAGGCTTACGGACAGGCTCAGTGACGGCTGCAATCATCTGCTGACGCAGGGAGCGGGAGTGTTTTTATCTCCGGAGAGTTTTGCAGAGGATTTTTTGCGGAGCTGGGAGGAAAAACAGGGACTTTCCGCAGATGGCTCCGGAGGAAAGAACAGGCGGAAAAATAATAGGGAAACCGGCAGAAATACGGCAAAAGTAAAATTGCCCAAAGAATCCCTGCAAAAGATCTTGGAATGTCTGGAACCTGTGCCAAAGACATCGGAGACGCTGTTGCAGGAACTTTGGGAGAAGGGAGAATATACGGACATTTCCGCACTGAACCGGGCGCTGATGGAACTGGAACTTCTGGGATATGCCAGACAGAACAGTCCGGGACATTTCAGCACTTCTGCGAATTGACAAGGCTTTCTGAAAAGGGGTATAGTAATAGACATATGAGAATGACGAGAAAGGTCAGGTGCCCTTATGAACGATAAAGATACTTACAGAATGCATACCAAAGTAATACAGATCGGAGACCGGAAGATCGGCGGCGGCAATCCTATCGCCATCCAGTCCATGACCAATACGAAGACCGAGGATGTGAAGGCAACCGTAGAGCAGATCCTGCGTCTGGAGAGGGCAGGCTGTGAGATCATCCGCTGCACAGTACCGACGCTGGAGGCGGCAGCAGCTATCCGGGAGATCAAGAAGCAGATCCACATTCCTTTAGTAGCGGATATCCATTTTGACTACCGTATGGCACTGGCAGCCATTGAGAACGGTGCCGACAAGATCCGCATCAATCCTGGGAATATCGGAAATCCGGAGCGGGTAAAGGCTGTGGTAGATGCAGCAAAAGAGAGGAATATCCCGATCCGTGTGGGAGTGAACAGCGGTTCCCTAGAGAAGCCGCTGGTGGAAAAATACGGTGGAGTGACTGCGGAAGGTATTGTGGAGAGCGCACTGGACAAGGTACACATGATCGAAGATCTGGGATATGACAATCTGGTCATCAGTATCAAATCTTCGGATGTGCTGATGTGCGTGAAAGCCCATGAACTGCTGGCAGGCCGTACGGTGTACCCTCTGCATGTGGGCATTACCGAATCCGGTACTGTGAACAGCGGTAATATCAAGTCAGCCATCGGTCTGTCCCTGATCTTAAGCCAGGGCATCGGTGACACCATCCGGGTATCCCTGACAGGAGATCCCGTAGAGGAGATCAAATCCGCAAAGCTGATCCTGCGTACATTAGGATTGCGCAAGGGCGGCATTGAGGTCGTATCCTGTCCCACCTGTGGAAGAACCCAGATCAATCTGATCGATCTGGCCACTAAAGTGGAGAAAATGGTAGAGGATTACCCGCTGGATATCAAAGTGGCTGTCATGGGCTGCGTGGTAAACGGCCCCGGAGAAGCAAAAGAAGCGGATCTGGGAGTTGCGGGCGGTATCGGAGAAGGTCTGCTGATCAAGCATGGCGAGATCGTAAAAAAGCTTCCGGAGGATCAGCTGCTCCCCGCCTTGAAAGAGGAATTGGATCATTGGAGTTAAAATAAATGAGTAAACCGTTTTTTGAAGTGTTTCCTTCGTTACAGTTGAATACGGACATTCGTGACCTGATGGGGCAGACAGAAGTGGAGAGAGTCTCGGCGACAAAACGCAGAGACTTTCTTCGGGTGTACTTAAAAAGTACCCGCCTGATCCAGAAAGCGGACATCTGGACCACGGAACAGGAGATCAAGAAGCAGCTGTTCCCTCAGGCCAACCTGACAGTGAAAATATACGAAAAGTTCGAATTGTCTTCCCAGTACAATCCGGAAAAGCTGATGGATATTTATAAGGAAAGTATTCTGGAGGAATTCCGGGAGTACAGCCATATCCAGTATAATGCCCTGAAGACGGCGAAAATCGAGTATCCTTCGGAAAATGAAATGCTTTTAACGCTGGAAGATACGGTATTAAATCACAGTATGGAAGGGGAGATCCTGCAGATTCTGGAGAAGATCCTGGTGGAACGTTGTGGATTCTCCGTGAAGATCCATACGGCTTATGTGGAAAAAGAGACCGGGCGTTTCCAGGAGGAAGAGGAAGCAAAGATCCGTCTGAAGGTGGATGCCATTTACAGTCGTACGAAAGGCAGAAGAGAAGAAGGAGAGCAGACTGCATCGGCGGAAGGAAGCGGGCAAAGTACAGCACAGGATCCGGAAACCGGCAAGGCTGCAGAGACCGCACAAAAGCCGAAGACCGAGAATGCCGGTGGCGTGACCAAGAGCTTTCAGGGTGGCAGCCGCGGTGAATTCAAGCGTGGAGAATTCAAAAAGGGCGAGTTTCGTAAGGGTGGTAACTTTGAAAAAGGTGCGTTGAAGAGATCAGACAATCCGGATGTCATCTACGGGCGTGATTTCGAAGAAGAGGCCATGAAGATTGAGGAACTCATCGGAGAGATGGGTGAGGTGGTCATCCGCGGTAAGGTACTGTCCGTGGATACCCGTGACATCAAGAACGAGAAGACGATTATTATTTTCAATATCTCTGATTTTACTGATACCATGACCATCAAGATGTTCGTGCGTACCGAGCAGGTGAAGGAAGTGACCGGGGACATCAAGCCGGGAGCTTTCTTAAAGGTCAAGGGAATCTGTATGATGGATAAGTTCGATCACGAGCTGGCCATCGGTTCCATTGCGGGAATCAAGAAGATCCCTGATTTTACCAATACGAGAATGGATACCTCCGCCAGAAAGCGTGTGGAGCTGCACTGTCATACAAAGATGAGTGATATGGACGGTGTCTCCGAGGCCAAGGACATTGTAAAGCGGGCCTACAAATGGGGACATCGGGCCATTGCCATCACGGATCACGGTGTGGTACAGAGTTTTACCGATGCAAACCATGTCTGGGATGACCTGTGGAAAGCGGAAAAAGGCAAGCGGAAAGAAGCCGGAGACGAGAATCCGGACAAGCAGGATTTCTTCAAGATCATTTACGGTGTGGAAGCCTATCTGGTGGATGATCTGAAAGAGATAGTGACGAATGATAAGGGACAGAGTCTGCATGAGGATTATGTGGTATTCGATATCGAGACCACGGGATTTTCCCCGGTCAACAACCGCATTATCGAGATCGGTGCGGTAAAGGTATCCGGTGGAGAGATCGTGGATCGTTTTTCCACCTTTGTCAATCCGGATGTGCCCATTCCCTTCGAGATCGAAAAGCTGACCAGTATCCGGGATGAGGATGTCATGGATTCCCCTCAGATCGACGTGATCCTGCCGCAGTTTCTGCAGTTCTGTGAAGGCTGTATCATGGTGGCTCACAATGCCAGTTTTGATATGAGTTTCATTATGGAGAATTGCAGAAGACTGGGCTATCCGCAGGAGTTTACCTATGTGGATACCGTGGGCATTTCCAGAGTACTTTTGAAGAACCAGTCGAAGCATACGCTGGATGCGGTGGCCAAGACCCTGGGGATTTCCCTGGAGAATCATCACAGAGCCGTGGATGATGCGGAGTGCACGGCCCATATTTTCGTGAAATTTATTAAAATGCTGGAAGAGCAGGATATTCATAATCTGACGGAAGTCAATGCACTGGGAGCTTCCAGTGTGGATGCCGTGAAGAAGATGCCCTCTTACCATGCCATTATTCTGGCGAAAAATGATCTGGGGCGTATCAACCTGTATCGTCTGGTGTCCCAGTCGCATCTGACCTATTTTAACAAACATCCCCGGATTCCCAAGAGTCTGGTGATGAAGTACAGAGAAGGACTGATACTGGGAAGTGCCTGCGAGGCGGGAGAACTGTACCGGGCACTGTTGGACGGACAGTCGGATGCCCAGATTGCCAGACTGGTGAAATTCTATGACTATCTGGAGATCCAGCCCTGTGGCAACAACAAATTCATGATCGCTTCGGAACGTGTGAGGAATGTAAATTCCATTGAGGATATTCAGAATATCAACCGGAAGATCGTGTCCCTGGGAGAACAGTTCCACAAGCCGGTAGTGGCTACCTGTGATGTGCATTTCCTGGATCCAGAGGATGAGGTCTACCGCCGTATCATCATGGCGGGACGAGGATTCGATGATGCGGATGATCAGGCACCATTGTATTTACATACCACGGAAGAGATGCTGGAAGAATTCTCTTATCTGGGAGGTGATAAGGCGGAAGAAATCGTTATTACCAATACCAATATGATTGCAGACATGATCGAGACTATTGCACCGGTGCGCCCGGACAAATGTCCTCCGGTCATTCCCGACAGTGATAAGACACTGACGGAGATCTGTTATAACAGAGCCCATGAAATTTACGGACCAGATCTGCCTCAGATCGTAGAGGCAAGACTGGAGAAGGAATTGAACTCCATTATCAAGAACGGATTTGCCGTAATGTACATCATTGCGCAGAAGCTGGTATGGAAGTCGGTGGAGGATGGATACCTGGTAGGCTCCCGTGGATCCGTGGGAAGCTCCTTTGTGGCGACCATGGCGGGAATCACGGAGGTTAACCCCTTGAGCCCCCATTATTATTGCAGCAAATGCCATTATGTGGACTTTGACAGTGATGAGGTTAAGGCCTATGCCGGTAAGGCGGGAATCGATATGCCGGACAAGGTATGTCCGGTGTGCGGAGAAAAGCTTCACAAGGACGGATTTGATATTCCTTTCGAGACTTTCCTGGGATTCAAGGGAGACAAAGAGCCGGATATCGACCTGAACTTTTCCGGTGAGTACCAGTCCAAGGCTCATAAATATACTGAGGTTATCTTCGGCGCGGGACAGACCTTCCGTGCCGGAACCATTGCAACCCTGGCAGATAAGACGGCCTTCGGTTACGTGAAGAATTATTTTGAAGAACGTGGCATTCACAAGCGGACCAGTGAGATTGACCGTATTGCTTCCGGATGTACCGGAGTACGACGCAGTACCGGTCAGCATCCCGGCGGAATCGTCGTACTGCCCTTAGGACAGGATATCAACTCCTTCACCCCGGTGCAACATCCCGCAAATGATATGACTACGGATACCATAACCACACACTTTGATTACCATTCCATTGACCATAACCTGTTGAAGCTGGATATTCTGGGACACGATGATCCTACCATGATCCGTATGCTTCAGGACCTGACAGGGAGAGATCCTCTGACGATTCCCTTAGACGGACAGGATGTCATGAGTCTGTTCCAGAATACGGATGCGCTGGGCATTACTCCGGAGCAGATCGGCGGAACAAAGCTGGGGGCATTGGGTATCCCGGAGTTTGGTACCGATTTCGCCATGCAGATGGTTATCGATGCCAAGCCCAAGGCATTTTCCGATCTGGTGCGTATTTCCGGCCTGTCCCACGGTACCAACGTATGGCTGGGAAATGCACAGGATCTGATCATGAGCGGCGTGGCAACGATTTCCACCGCCATCTGTACCCGTGACGATATCATGCTGTATCTGATCCAGATGGGTGTGGAATCGGAGAAGTCCTTCAAGATCATGGAGGCCGTGCGTAAAGGCATGGTGGCGAAGGGCAGATGCGCCATGTGGGAAGAGTGGAAAGAAGACATGCTGGCCCACAATGTACCCCAGTGGTATATTGAATCCTGTCAGAAGATCGAGTACATGTTCCCGAAGGCCCATGCGGCGGCATACGTTATGATGGCATGGCGTATTGCATATTGTAAGATCCATTATCCGTTAGCCTATTACGGAGCGTTTTTCAGTATTCGTGCCAAGGCATTTTCTTATGAAATTATGTGTCAGGGACAGAAGCATTTAGAGAGCGTTATGGTGGATTACAAAAAGCGACAGGATACGCTTTCCAATAAGGAGAAGGATGCCATGGGTGATATGCGTATCGTGCAGGAAATGTATGCACGAGGCTTTGAATTCGAACCAATTGATATCTTTAGAGCCCAGTCCAGATCCTTCCAGATCGTGGATGGCAAATTAATGCCTTCCTTAAACAGTATCGACGGACTGGGAGAGAAGGCGGCGGATGCCATCGTGGAAGCGGCAAAAGACGGCCCCTTCCTGTCTAAAGATGATTTCCGCCAGAGAACCAAAGTCTCCAAGACCATCATCGACCTGATGGATTCCCTGGGATTATTGGGAGACCTCCCGGAGTCCAATCAGATCAGTATATTTGACCTGGTGTAACAGCTCAGCCATGGGACAGCCGAAACGGGGGCGTGGGTGCTTGCACACAAAGCACCGTTTTGGCTAGCCCATGAGCGGAGCGCCCAATCCATGAAGCAAAAGATGAGCCGCGCAAGCGGCGTCGACTGCGCAGCAGCCGCTTTTGCGAATGGCCGTGGGCCGAGCTGTAGTCCGGCCAGCCGCTTTTATGAATTGGCCGTGGGCCGAGCTGTAGTCCGGCCAGCCGCTTTTGCGAATGGCCGTGGGCTGAGCTGGTCTAAAAATTTTTAAAAAAAGTGCTTGCATTTTTTCGACAACTCGATTATACTATGCAAGTACTGTTTTTGTGGCTGATTGGTCAAGCGGTTAAGACGTCGCCCTCTCACGGCGAAAACAGGGGTTCGATTCCCCTATCAGCTGCTTATTGAAAATTGTAGAAATTTTTCAAAAAATACTTGCAATTTTCAAAAGAATGTATTATACTGAACAAGGTTCGTAAGTAACCTATGGCTGATTGGTCAAGCGGTTAAGACGTCGCCCTCTCACGGCGAAAACAGGGGTTCGATTCCCCTATCAGCTGCTTATTCTTTAATAGAATAGCCCAACCCTGAAAAGTGTCGGAAAGCATAGAAAATTGCTTTTTGGCTCTTTTTTTATACTGTCTGGGGCTGGGCAAATGAAAAATCTTCTTGCCATTCCCATTTTTTTGTTGTATAGTGGTTCACGATTACTCAAAGCAGGGGAAAATACGGCAAAGAGGCGGGAACCGGATGCCGTAGGTCCGTAGACAGACGGATAGATGGGAGTGCATATGGCAAAATATTTAGTAATTGTAGAGTCACCGGCCAAGGTGAAGACAATCAAAAAGTTTTTGGGAGCAAATTATGAAGTTATGGCCAGCCAGGGGCATGTGAGGGACCTGCCCAAGAGTCAGCTGGGATTTGATCCGGAACATGATTATGAACCGAAATATATTACCATCCGCGGAAAGGGAGACCTTCTTGCTTCTTTGCGCAAAGAAGTAAAAAAGGCAGATAAGATTTATCTCGCAACCGACCCGGACCGTGAAGGAGAAGCTATTTCCTGGCATCTGTATTATGCCTTGAAACTGGAAAGCAAAAAAGTATATCGTATTACCTTCAATGAGATCACCAAGAATGCGGTAAAGGAATCTCTGAAAAACGCCAGAGAGATCGATATGAATCTGGTGGATGCCCAGCAGGCAAGACGTATGCTGGACCGTATGGTGGGCTATCGGATCTCCCCACTTCTGTGGGCAAAGATCAAGAGAGGCTTAAGTGCCGGCCGTGTACAGTCTGTGGCACTCCGTATCATCTGTGACAGAGAGGACGAGATCAACGCATTTATTCCGGAAGAGTATTGGTCTCTGGATGTGAATCTGAAAGTAAAAGGCGAGAAGAAGCCTATTTGTGCAAAATATTACGGTACCACCGAAAAAAAACAGGGAATTACCAGCAAGGAACAGGCAGACAGCATTATGGATTCCCTGAATGGCGCAAAATTCGAAGTAAAAGAAGTGCGTCACGGCGAACGTGTGAAAAAAGCGCCGCTTCCCTTTACGACTTCCACATTGCAGCAGGAAGCCAGCAAGGTATTAAATTTCTCTACCCAGAAGACTATGCGTCTGGCACAGCAGTTATATGAAGGTGTGGATATCAAGGGAGAGGGCACTGTTGGTCTGATCACCTACCTGCGTACCGATTCTACCCGTGTATCCGAAGAGGCGGAGACACAGGCAGCGGAATTTATTGATGTTCATTACGGTGAAAAATACAAGACCGCTGCAGCAACGGAGAAGAAGAACAGCCAGAAGATTCAGGATGCCCACGAAGCTATCCGTCCCACGGATCTGAACCGGATGCCTATTGCTATCAAGGAGCAGCTTCCCAGAGATCTGTTCCGTCTGTATCAGCTGATTTGGAAACGATTTGTGGCAAGCCGCATGAGTGCTGCACAGTATGATACCACTTCTGTGAAGATTCAGGCAAAGGACCAGATTTTTGCTCTGGCAGCTTCCAGAATGCGTTTCGATGGATTCATGAGTGTCTACACCCAGGAAGATGATAAGGAAGAAGAAAATGTGCTCGGCGGTAATCTGGACGAGAACAGCGTGCTGGAATTCCAGAGCTTTGATCCGAAACAGCATTTTACCCAGCCCCCTGCACATTACACCGAAGCCAGTCTGGTGCGTGCCATGGAAGAACTGGGCATCGGACGTCCCAGTACCTATGCGCCTACCATTACCACCATCCTTGCCAGGAGATATATTGCCAAGGAGAACCGCAATCTCTACGTTACGGAACTGGGGGAAGTGGTCAACAATATGATGAAGGAAGCATTCCCCTCCATCGTGGATGTGAATTTCACGGCCAACATGGAAGCTCTGTTGGATGGTGTGGAAGAAGGCACGGTAAAATGGAAGACCATCGTGTCCAATTTCTATCCTGATCTGGATGAAGCAGTAAAAAAAGCGGAGAAGGACCTGGCAGAGGTGACCATTGCGGACGAGGAATCCGATGAGGTCTGTGAACTGTGCGGCAGACGAATGGTGATCAAATACGGACCCCACGGCAGATTCCTGGCATGTCCTGGATTCCCGGAATGCCGTAATACCAAGCCTTATTTTGAAAAGATCGGTGTAGCCTGCCCCAAGTGTGGCAAGGATATTGTCATGAAAAAGACCAAAAAAGGCAGAAAATATTATGGCTGTATCGATAATCCGGAGTGTGATTTCATGGTATGGCAGAAGCCTTCGGGAGAGAAGTGTCCCCGCTGTGGCAAGCTGCTGCTGGAAAAAGGCAACAAACTGGTCTGCATGGACGAACAGTGCGGCTATGTGAAAAATAAACCGACGGAAGAGAAGTAGTTTTATATACTGTCAGAATTTTCTCATAAATTAACGCTATTTTCATTGTAATCTGAAATTACATGTGCTACAATGTGCATAACATCTGGTAGTTTCTTAGTATGTGTAGACGGAGGGAAATAGATGAGTAGCGTACAACTGTTGGACAAAACACGTAAAATCGGGAAATTATTACACAACAATAACTCCAGCAAAGTGGTATTCAGCGACATCTGTAAGGTGATGCGGGAAATTCTGAATTCCAATGTACTGGTGATCAGCCGGAAAGGAAAGGTCCTCGGCGTAGGAAAATCCGATGGAATTGAGCCGATCACAGAACTGCTGGATGACAATATCGGTGGATTTATTGATCCGATGTTAAACGAGAGACTGCTGGGCGTATTATCCACGAAAGAGAACGTCAACCTGGAGACTCTTGGCTTTGAAAATACCGATACGAGAAAATTTCAGGCGATCATCACTCCGATCGAGATTGCCGGAGAGCGTTTGGGAACCCTCTTCATTTACAAATGCAATGAACAGTATGATATTGATGATATTATCCTTTGCGAATATGGTACCACAGTGGTGGGACTGGAAATGTTGCGGGCTGTGAATGAAGAGAGTGCGGAGGAGAGCCGTAAGGTGGCTGTCGTAAAATCTGCAGTCAGCACTCTTTCTTTCTCAGAGATGGAAGCCATCACCCATATTTTCGACGAACTGAACGGCATGGAGGGAATCCTGGTGGCCAGCAAGATCGCCGACAGAGTCGGTATCACCAGATCTGTGATCGTCAATGCCCTGCGGAAGTTCGAAAGTGCCGGTGTGATTGAATCCCGTTCCTCCGGTATGAAAGGAACCTATATTAAAGTTTTGAATGATGCCGTATTCGATGAAATCGAGGAACTGAAGCGTCAGAACGGCAGAAATTAAATGAAAAATGTAAGAATTTGCAAGAATAAGAAAAATTTAGGAAGAAGAGACTATTGCGAAAAATAGTCTTTTTTCTTTATATTTATTCTGTGTGAGTTTATTTTACTATTGTGTTTTTGTCGAAATACTTTATAATAAAATAAAATGGGTATATGGTAGAAAGCGGTTTTTGGGTGCTCTTGTCAGAAGACCGCGGAATGTGAGGTAATATGATACAGACAAACGCATTTGATTATATCAATGTTCTGGACCGGGCAGCGGACGCAGCCTGGCAGCGGAACGAAGCCATTTCCAATAATATCGCCAATGTGGATACTCCGGGCTACAAGAGGCAGGATGTGGCTTTCGAATCGGTATTGCAGCAGGCTCTTGGCAATAACAGATATGAGTCCATGGATGATAAGGTGGCCAATGTGGATCTGAGCCGACTGCGGGGCAGGGCTTACTTGGACTATGCCAATTATTCCTATCGCCTGGATGGCAATAACGTGGATATTGAAAATGAAAATGTAATGCTGGCGGAGAACCAGCTGAAATACCAGGGACTGATCAGCAGCATTAATCAGGAATTTACTAATTTAAAGACAGTGATGAAGTGAGGAATTAGCGTATGAGTATGTTTTCAGCATTTGATGTTACGGCATCGGGACTTACCGCCCAGAGACTGCGTATGGACGTGATCTCCGAAAACGTTGCCAATGCCAATACTACAAGAACCGAGGATGGCACCCCCTATCGCCGCAAGATCGTTACTTTCCAGCAGAAGGGGCAGCAGCAGACTTTCAGTCAGGTGCTGCACAATGTGAGTAGCAGTTATACCGGCAGCGGCGTGAAGGTAAGCCAGATCTTTGAAGATACTACTACGGAGATGAATATGGTATACGATCCTTCCCATCCCGATGCGGATGAGAACGGCTATGTGACATATCCGAATGTAAATATTGTTCAGGAAATGACGGATCTGATCGATGCCAGCAGATCCTATGAAGCCAATTCCACGGCATTTGGCGCCAGCAAGTCCATGGCATTAAAAGGACTGGAGATCGGTCAGTAAGCTGACGGGTCTTTATTACCGGGCTCCGGATAGCGGCGCCGGAATATATGTGAGGAAGGACATGGTTTATTAAAATGGATATTTCAGCAATTACAGCTTTGAACAGTGTAAACGGTACTGCCACAGTATCTCCCGCTTCTCTGACCGGAATGCTGGCGGAGAAGGAGAAAAAGGCAGAAGGCACTATGTTCGAAACTTTTCTGAATACAGCAATCGACAATGTGAAGATCACCAACAGTTATCTCTCGGATGCCGAGAATGAGAAGATACGATTTGCATTGGGTGAGACCGACAACACCCACGACCTTACTATTGCTATGGATAAGGCTTCGACTGCATTGCAGTATACCGTAGCCATCCGCGATAAGGTGATGGAAGCATACAAGGAACTGATGCAGATCCAGATCTAAAGAAGTATTTTTATTCTTGACGTAAGAGGAGAGAGCTGCAATGGCAGACAAATTAAAAGAAATACCTGCAAAAATACTGGAATGGTGGAACAAATTCACCACCAGGCAGAAGAGCATCATCGTTGGAGCGGCGGCGGTTGTGATATTTGCATTTGCAATCATCATGTACGTTATGAGTAAGCCCCAGTATGTACGGCTGATCACCTGTGAGACAACATCACAGGCTTCGGAGATCATAGATACTCTGGACAGTGCGGGAATTGCACATAAAGAATCCAATGACGGACTGAAGATCGATGTAGAGAGCAGCCAACAGAGTGCGGCAAACTTGGCACTGGGTTCCGCAGGATATGTACCGGATGCGTTAGATTTGAATGATTATCTGGGCGGTAGTATGTCTACGACCGCCACTGACAAAGAGAGACTTTACAATTCCTATCTGGAAAAATACATAACACAGACGATAGAAGCACAGAGCGCAGTAAAATCCGCCAAGGTACATCTGAGTTTCCCGAAAGATAACGGAACTCTGGCAGCACAGAAGGAAGAGGCGTCTGCCTTCATCCAACTGGAACTGGACGGCACCTTTACCTCCGCCAATGCTGCGGCACTGGCAAAATGTGTGGCTACCTGGCTGCGCAACGATACTACGGCGAATATCACTATTATGGATACAGATTCCAACCTGCTGTTTGCAGGTGGAGATGATTATTCTACCGCAGGAATCGCTAATTCTATGCAGGAGCTGCAGAATCAGGCGGAATCCATGATCGCCAATCAGGTCAAGAAGGTACTGCTGGGAACAAAACAGTATAATGATGCGGCCGTTACCAGCCACCTGAGCATGGATTTCTCTGATTATAAGGAGACCGTAAAAGAGTATTATGCAAACTCCGGCAGAGATGAAGGTATGCTTTCCCATGAGGAGACTTATGAGAGCGAGAATACCAATGACGGCGGCGGTGTACCGGGGACAACTTCCAACGGGGAGAGCGGAAATACTACCTATGTATCTCCGGACAGCAGCAACAGTTCTTCCTCTACTTCCGAAACCAGCCGGGATTATCTGCCGAATGAGTCTATTAAGGATACTGTGACACCGGCAGGAGGAATCAACTACACTAATTCCTCCATATCTATTGCAGCAATTACTTATAAAGAAATTCATTATGAGGATGTAAAACGACAGGGGCTTCTGGATGGCACTACCTGGGATGAATACAAATCCCAGAACAGCGCAGATACCAAGATGACAGTTGATCAGGATATGTACAGCCTGGTAGCCAATGCCACCGGTATCAATGAGAGTAATATTACGATTATTGCTTACGAAAGTCCTATTTTTTACGATAAGGAAAGCAGCCCGGTTACGGCACAGAATGTGTTGAGCGTGCTTATGTTGCTGTTGATCCTGGGACTGTTGGCATTTGTGATATTGCACAGCATGCGTACCAGACAGGCGGTACAGCAGGAGGAAGAGGTATCTGTGGAGAATATGCTGCAGTCTACCCCTGAAGCAGAGCTGGAAGATATTGATGTGGAATCTAAGTCTGAGACACGTAAGATGATTGAAAAATTCGTAGATGAGAATCCGGAATCCGCAGCGGCATTGTTGCGTAACTGGCTGAACGAGGACTGGAACTAAGAAACGGAGTAACTATGGCAAGGACAAAAGCAGAAGGTGGAATATCGGGACTGCAGAAAGCTGCAATCCTCCTGATCTCTCTGGGACCGGAGAGATCCGCCGGAATTTTTAAACACTTAAAAGAAGAAGAAATCGAAGAACTGACCCTGGAAATCGCCAATACCAGAAGTGTGACTCCTCAGGTCAAAGAAGAAGTGATCAACGAATTTTACGAAGTGTGTCTGGCACAGCAGTATATTGCCGAGGGTGGTATCAACTACGCAAAGGAACTGCTGGAAAAGGCACTGGGTTCCGACAAGGCTATGGATGTCATCGGCAAGCTGACTGCATCTTTACAGGTAAAGCCCTTCGAGTTTGTGCGTAAGACGGATGCCAGCCAGCTGATCAACTTCATTCAGGACGAGCATCCGCAGACCATTGCTCTGATTCTGTCTTATCTGTCACCCAGCCAGGCGGCGTTGATCATTTCCGCATTGCCACCCGACAGCCAGGCAGAGGTAGCCAGACGTATTGCAGTCATGGATCGTACCAGTCCGGATGTCATCAAGGAAGTGGAAAAAGTACTGGAGTCCAAGCTGGCAAGTCTGGTGAATCAGGACTACACCATTATCGGTGGTGTGGATGCAGTGGTGGATATCCTGAATACTGTAGACCGTGGTACCGAGAAACATATCATGGAGACTCTGGAGATCGAAGAGCCCGAACTGGCAGACGAGATCCGAAAAAAGATGTTCGTTTTCGAGGACATATTGCTCCTGGACGACAAGGCAATTCAGCGTGTGCTGCGTGACGTGGACAACAACGATCTGGCAGTGGCACTGAAGGGTGCCAACGAGCAGGTACAGAATGCTATCTTCAACAACCTGTCCAAACGTCTGGTTGTTATGATCAAGGAAGATATGGAATTCATGGGTCCTGTTCGTATGAAGGATGTAGAAGAAGCACAGCAGAAGATCGTCAATATTATCCGTAAGCTGGAGGATTCCGGAGAGATCATCATTTCCAGAGGTGGAGGTGACGAGATCGTTGTCTAGTAATCTTTTAAAACGGGGATTTACACAGCTTGTGGAAGAAGATGCCCGGGTGATCAATACCAACGATCTGGTAGCGAAAAGGATCCGGGAACTGGCTGCCAAAATGCAGCAGGACGAAGGAACCGGATTTATCTCCGGACTGGCGGCAGATAAAGTAGAGGCACTGGTGACGGACACCGGGGATGGCGAAGAAAATCCGCAGACTTCCGGCAATGTGATCAAGGCCGGAGAAGACCTGCAGAAATTAAAAGAGGAAGCCGAAGCAGAGGCTCAGAAGATCATAGAGGATGCCAAAGCAAAGGCTGAGAGCATTCTGGCGGATGCCAGAGCACAGGCAGAAGCACAGAAAGCAGACGCACTGGAGCAGGCCAGAAGGCAGGGACAGCAGGAAGCGAAAGCGGAGGCTGAACGCGCAGAGGCCCAGAGAGCAGCGGAATATCAGAAAAAAGCTGCCGGACTGGATGCGGAATATCAGAAGAGAATGGATGAACTGGAGCCCCAGTTCGTAGATACCATTACGGGTATTTACGAGCATATTTTTGATGTGGATCTGCATTCTTACAGAGAAGTGCTCTGCTATCTGATTTCTGCTACCATGAGAAAAACAGAGGACAACCGGAGCTTTCTCGTACATGTTTCCAAAGAAGATTATCCCTATGTCAGCATGCAGAAAAAGCAGATCATGGCAGGGGCAACTGCACCGAACAGTACGGTGGAGATCGTTGAGGACATGACCCTGGGCAAAGGTGAGTGCATGATCGAGACCGAAAGCGGCATTTTTGATTGTGGACTGGGGACTCAACTGTCGGAACTGCGTCAGAAACTAAAATTATTATCCTACGAAGGCTGATAAATGGTCATTAAGAACATTGATTTTGAAAAATATAATAAAATGGCAGAAAAGAGCTTTTACCGTAAGCTGGGGAAAGTGGTCAATGTGGTAGGTCTGACCATAGAGTCCGCCGGACCGGATTCCAAACTGGGGGATCTGTGCCGGATCCTTCCGGATGCGGAAGGGGCAAGGCCCATCATGGCAGAAGTGGTAGGCTTCCGTGACAAGAAGACACTGCTTATGCCCTATGATTCCGTAGATGGTATCGGATTGGGATGTGTGGTGGAAAATACCGGAGATCCCCTGAAGGTCACGGTAAACGACAAACTGCTGGGCAAGACGGTGAACGGACTGGGCGTGCCTATTGACGGCGAAATGATCAATGGAGCCGCCTATCCGGTAGAGGCAGCACCTCCCGATCCTATGTCCAGAACTATTATCGATCAGGTACTGCCGTTGGGAGTCAAGGCGGTAGACGGCATGATCACGGTAGGAAAAGGTCAGAGAATTGGTATCTTTGCCGGCTCTGGTGTGGGCAAATCCACCCTGATGGGTATGTTCGCCCGCAATACCAAAGCGGATATCAATGTCATAGCACTGATCGGCGAGCGAGGCAGAGAGGTACGGGAATTTATTGAGAGAGATCTGGGTGAAGAAGGTATGCGCAGATCTGTTGTGGTTGTGGCAACCTCCGACCGGCCGGCTCTGGAGCGTAACAAGGCGGCCAAGACAGCTACCGCTATCGCGGAATATTTCAGAGATCAGGGCAAGGATGTCCTGCTGATGATGGACTCCCTGACCCGTTTTTCCATGGCCCAGCGGGAGATTGGACTGGCCAGCGGAGAACCGCCGGTGACCAGAGGATATCCTCCCAGTGTGTACTCGGAGATGCCGAAGCTGTTAGAGAGAGCCGGAAGAGCCGCAGTAGGCTCTATTACCGGATTGTATACAGTTCTGGTAGACGGCGATGATTTTAACGAGCCCATTACAGATACCGCCCGAAGCATTCTGGACGGTCATATTATGTTGGACAGAAAGCTGGGACATAAGAACCATTACCCGGCTATCGATATTTTGCAGAGCATTTCCCGATGCATGAGCCAGATCGCCACCAGGGAACACAAACAGGCAGCCAACAAGCTGAAAAATGTACTGGCAACCTATAATGAGGCGGAGGATCTGATCAATATCGGTGCATACAAAAAGGGCAGCAACCCGAATATTGATTATGCAATCTCCAGAATCGATGCTGTGAACGGCTTCCTATGCCAGGGTACGGATGAAAAATTTACCTTTGAAGAGACCGTACAGATGCTGGAAGAGCTGTTCGCAGATCAGGGGTGAGATAAATGGCGAGATTCAGATATTCTCTGCAAAACATCCTGAATATCAAAGAAAAAATGGAAACACAGGCGAAACAGGAATTCGGAACGGCGCAGGCGGCTCTGAATGTGGAAACAGAACATCTGGAGCGCTTGAAAGAACGCAGAAGAGAGTATGAAGAGCAATCTGCGGGGCTGTTAAAAGGAAAGCTGGATCTGCGGGCCATTGAAGAGAACAAGGAAGCACTTTTGAAAATGGACAGCATTGTGGCAACGCAGGCAATCCGGGTGGAAAAAGCAAAGGAAAATGTGGAAGCTGCCAGAGAACGGATGGCAGAGGCCATGAAGGAAAGAAAGATGCATGAGACACTGCGGGAGAAGGCATTTGAGGCTTTTCTGCAGGAAGAAAACCATGCGGAAAGTAAAGCAATTGATGAACTGACCAGTTACACCTACGGACAGAAGAACCGCTAGAACGGGGATGCGGGGCGAAAAGCCGGCAGGTGATGGAAAGGCATGAGGTTTAGTATGGCAAGAGAAAAAACTCCGGAAGAAAACGCAGCGGATAACGAGAGAAAACAGCTGGTGGAAGAGAAAAAAAATTTAAAGAAAGAACAGCAGGCCCAGCGAAAAGAAGCAAAGCGCCGGGCAAGGGAAATTGCCAAACAGGAAGATGAACTGGAGGACGGGAATGAGGGGAACAGCCTTTTGACCTTCGGGGCCACGATCCTGATCGTGGCATTGTGGCTTGCTGTGATCTGTGTGATCATCAAGCTGGATATCGGCGGCTTCGGAAGCTCGGTAGTAACACCGATCTTAAAGGATGTTCCGGTACTTAACCGGATTCTTCCCGGCAACTCTGTGACTGAGACAACGAATTCCGGTGCTTACGGCGGCTATACCAGCTTACAGGATGCGGTGGATCAGATCAAGAGTCTGGAACTACAGCTGGAGCAGATACAGAATGCATCTTCCGCCAAGGACGAAGAACTGGATCAGCTGAAAGCCGAAGTTCTCAGGCTGAAGGAATTCGAAAATCAGCAGGTGGAATTCCAACGGATCCAGAAGGAATTCTATGACGAGGTCGTTTATTCCGATAAGGGACCCGGAGCGGAAGAATATAAGAAATATTATGAGTCCATGGATCCGGCCACTGCGGAATATATTTACAAACAGGTAGTGACTCAGCTGCAGGAGAGTCAGGAAGTGCAGGATTATGCGGCCGCTTATTCCGCCATGAAGCCGAAGCAGGCAGCGGCAATTTTTGAACAGATGACGAACAATCTGGATCTGGCAGCCAGAATTCTGAAGGTCATGAGTGCGGATGACAGAGGTGCCATCCTGGGAGCTATGAATTCAGAAGTAGCGGCAAAGATTACTAAAATTATGGATCCGGAATCTTAAGAAAAAGCAGAAAAGATCCGATACATGATTTGTAGTATAATTACAGGTCATAGACCGTCATAAGGTGGTAAAAGGGGCCTGGGAAAGGAGGAGTTATGGCAGGAACGACAATTAAAGGTGTCGGTAACAGCGGCAATGTACAGATACCGGATATGGTCACAGCAGCGAAGCAGAATGCGGGAACCAGCTTCCAGGCGGTATGGAATAAGACCCAGAGCAATGCCCAGACAACTAATGCAGCCGACGGGGACCGCACCCAGGCGGGACGGAACGATGTCAGACGTGGTGAATCTTTGAGAGCCGGCGGCAGACAACGCGACAATGTAGCGGATGTCTCTGATGGAAACAAGACGATGGAAGATGACAGCCTGGATGCAAAGGATCTGGAGAAAGTTCAGGAAGTTGTGGGAACGGTGGTACAGAACCTGATCCAACAGATCACGGATACATTTTCCGTCAGTGAAGAAGAACTGCAGGCCACCATGGAAGATCTGGGAATGACAGAAGTGGATCTGACAGATCCCGGGAAACTGAATGAATTGCTGATGGCAGTCAGCGGAGCACAGGATTCGTTCGCATTACTGACGGATGAGAATCTGTACAATGATGTAAAAGGAATTATGGATCTGCAGAAGGAACTGACAGGGCAGGCGCAGGAAGAGTTACAGCTATCTCCTGAAAAATGGCAGGAAGCGGTAACACAGATCACACAGGAAACTGTGGCGGAACCGGTGATCACCGTGGAAACAGATAAAACAGAGGATGTGGCCGTTACTACGGAAGAATCTACTGTGGATACCACAGAAGCAACCGTGACACAGGTACCTGACAGCGGGGAGAAAGTTCCCGTACAGAACGCACAGGAGAACAAGACCGAAGATTCCGGCAGCAGACAGGAACACAACGACGGTGGACAGCATGGCAATCTGTTATTACAGAATCTGAAGGAAGACAATTTCCTGGCACAGTTACAGCAGACGGCACAGACAGAGGAAGCAAGAACCGCAGATACGCAGGACATTATGCGTCAGATCATGGATTACATGAAGGTGTCCGTCAGGGCAGACAACTCCGAACTGGAAATGCAGCTGCACCCTCAGAGCCTGGGAACACTGCACATACAGATGGCATCCAGAAACGGTGTGGTTACGGCCAATTTCATTGCACAGAATGAAACAGTCAAGGCAGCACTGGAAAGTCAGATGGTACAGCTGAAGGAAAACTTTGCAGAGCAGGGTGTCAAGGTAGAAGCTATTGAAGTTACCGTTCAGACCCACCAGTTCGAACAGAATCTGGAGCAGGGAAGAGGCAATAACAGTAATACGGCAAATGAAACGGGTGCAGGTAGAAAGCGTACCCGCAGGATCAATCTGAACGCAGCATTTGCAGAAGAAGAGCCTCAGACCGAAGAAGACCGGATCGCAGCAGATATGATGTCGGCGAACGGCAATACGGTGGATTTTACCGCATAATAAATAACGAAAGGAGAAAAAGGAAATGGCATTGGTTGCACCCGTGGAAAACGGTAAGATCGTAGAGACTGCATCACAGGCTTCTGTAAAAAAATCCACAAAATCAAGCAAAAGCGGAATGGACAAGGAAGCATTTTTACAGCTTCTGGTAGCACAGATGAAATATCAGGATCCTCTGGAGCCTACGTCCAATACGGAATACATAGCACAGTATGCACAGTTCTCACAGGTAGAGCAGATGCAGAATATGTCCAACAGTATGGATCTGCAGAGAGCAAGTTCTCTGGTAGGCAAGGAGGTCTATATCAAGACCACCACATCCTCCGGCGATACCAAACTGGTGCAGGGAAAAGTGGATTATGTGTCCTACGAGAACAACAAAGCTTACCTTTATATCAACGAAAAGAAGTACTCCATTGATGATCTGGATTCCGTAGTGGATACGGATTATCTGAATGCGTACAACAAGGCTTACAACTTTACCGTAAAGCTGAACAAGCTTCCTAATGTAAACGGCATTGATTCCAGTGATGGCAAGACCATTGATGATCTGGAGAAGGAATACAACGATATGACTGATTACGAGAAATCCTTCCTGGCAAAAGATACCGTGAACAGCTTGAATAAGTACATTGAACGTCTCAAGGAGATCCGCAAAGCTGCCGAAGAAGCAGAAGAAAAGAAGGATACCGAGAGCAAGGATGAGTCAGAAGAAACTGACAGCACAGAGAGCGTATAATGCAGTAAGCAGCTGACGCAGAGGGGCAGATGGATATGGATATTCAGAACAACAGTTTTCTGTCCATTGACCAGTTGGCAAATCAGTACTTAAACAGCAGCCGCAAGACCGTAAAAGCAGCACAGGAAAATCTGGTATCTTTCCAGGAGATCCTACAGAACAAAAGCCAGGAACAGAATGTTTCCGGAACGCAGGATCTGAAATTCTCCAAGCATGCCGCCGTACGGCTGGAAAACAGAGGCATTGAGCTGACAGACGCACAGCTGGAACGCTTGAATGACGGAGCAAGAAAAGCGGGACAGAAGGGAATCAGGGATTCTCTGGTGATCGTGGATGACTTGGCCTTTATTGTGAATGTACCCAATAAGACCGTGGTGACTGCCATGAACAGCAGAGAAACCGAAGAAAACGTATTTACAAATATTAACGGAGCCGTTATTATGTAGACCGGACCAGGGATGGAGGTCATGCTCCCTTGAATGACAGAGAGGGAGCACGGTTCCAATACAGGAGGAACAAAGCACTATGATGAGATCATTGTATTCTGGCGTGGCAGGACTTAAGACACACCAGACCAGAATGGACGTAATCGGTAATAATATTGCCAACGTCAACACAACAGCTTACAAATCCAGTTCCATGACTTTCAGTGAACTGATGAGCCAGACCACACAGAAGGCCAGTGGTGCCAACGCTACCACTGGTGTCGGCGGTACCAATGCCAAGCAGATCGGTCTGGGCGTTAAGGCAGGAGCTATCAACACTGCCATTACCACACAGGGTTCCGCACAGTCTACTGGCAACCCCTTTGATATCATGATCACCGGAGACAATTTCTTCGTAGTCAGCAACGGCTCCGAGAACTTTTTTACCAGAGACGGTTCTTTCTATGTAGATGGCGCCGGCAACCTGGCAATGACCAGTACCGGTTACAACGTCATGGGATGGGGCGTGGATAAGACCACAGGTAACATCAAGCAGGATACCGTAACCGCACTGCGTATTATGAGTACAGCAAATATGACATATCCTCCTGAGGCTACCACACAGGCAAATATTTCCGGTATTCTGGATGAGAACGATAAGGATGTGACCAGTGCCAACGGTAAGACCGTAAACCTGAACTTCTTCGATGCGAGAGGTTACAGTTATACTGCAAAATTTACCTTTAAACAGTCTGGCGAACCGAACACCAATGTTTATAGTATGGAACTGACGAAACTGCTGGATTCCACCGGAGCAGAGATCGATATTTCCGCACTGGATTTCGGAAACCGTACCCAGCAGAAGATGGAGACTAAGGTGACATTGAATACCGATGCCTACAAGTGGGATAGAACGATGCTGAAAACAAAGGATGGAACCAAAGATATAGCTGACCTGACGAAAATTTTTAATGCTGATGGAAGCCTGATTGATACTTCAAACAATGCTACAGCAGCAAAGGAACAGCAGGAGGCTTTGGATGCCATTGCAGCAGCTTATGGATATGAGGGATCTACCAATGAATTTTTGAATTTGTATATTACCAGCCCTACAGACACAACGCAACAGCTTACCATGCAGCAGCTGCTTGGCAATATGAGATCTGGTACCGGAGATCAGCTGCTTCCGGCAGACGGCAGTGCTATTACCATGGAAGGTCGTTATTTTGAAGGAACTACTGTGGTATTCAATAAAGACACCGCTAAACTGGAAAGTGTCGGCGGTTCTACTACAAACTTGGGCATTAATGCAGCATTTTCACAGTTAGGTGGCAACTTCTCCGATATTACCATCGACCTGTCCGAATGCACCAACTACGATAACAAGGGTACTTCCACCATCGGTGCCACCAGTGGTGACGGACGTCGTCTGGGAGATATGATCGGTGTATCCATCCAGAAGGATGGTATGATTTACGCAAGCTATGACAACGGTATGACCAAACTGTTAGGCCAGATTGCTACCGCAGCATTTGCCAATGCCTCCGGTCTGGAGAAAGAGGGAGACAACCTTTACTCTGCAACCCTGAACTCCGGTGAGTTCGATGGTATCGGCGTAGACATCACCGCAGGCGGTGGATACATGTCCACCGGTCAGCTGGAGATGAGTAATGTAGACCTGTCTTCCGAGTTTACTGAGATGATCACCACTCAGAGAGGTTTCCAGGCCAACAGCCGTATCATTACCGTATCCGATACTTTGTTGGAAGAACTGACCAATCTGAAGCGTTAATATGTAACTATTCAGAGCCATGCAAATGCAAAAAAGGAAGCCTCGCAGAGGCGATTTTGCAAATGGGGTTCTGAATAGTTGTAAAAATAAAATGACTACATAAAGGGATAGGAAAAAACCTGTCCCTTTTGTATATATAAAAGATCAAGGAAAAAAAGTACTATAAGAAAAAATGAGAAAAATGCACAAAACGGATAAAGTGTAGAAAATGTTCGGATAACAGGGAAGGAGAAGACAGCGTGATAGAAGTTACGAAGATTAATGGGGTCAGGGTATTGGTTAATCCAGACCTGATTGAACTGGTGGAAGAGACCCCGGATACGGTGTTGACACTTACCACCGGAAAAAAAATAATTGTAAAAGAAAGTAGACAAGAAATAAAAAATCTTGTAATATTATACAGAAAGGATATTTTTGCAAGATAAAAAAGCAGAATGTCAGGTGATTTAAGTGGATATAGCATCTTTAGCTGGTATTTTATTGGCATTATTCATGTTGGTATTCGGTATCATAAGCTCCGCGGGCGTCGGAGGATTCAGAGAATATCTGGATCCGGCGTCTGCAATTATCACTTTCGGTGGAGCTTTCTCCTGTACCCTCATGTCCATGAGCTTACAGAATTACATAGCGGGTCTGAAGTCCTTTACTCTGATCTTCAAGGCACCGGCACTGAATACTTCCGAGATGATCGGCAAGATCATAGAACTTTCCAATGTGGCACGTAAGGAAGGTCTGCTGTCTCTGGAAGAAGCAGCAACGGATCTGGAGGAACCTTTCCTGAAAAAGGGAATTCTTCTGATCGTCGATGGTACCGATCCCGAACTGGTACGTGCCATCATGGAGACAGAACTGGTAAGTGTAGAGGGAAGACATAAAGAGACGATCGGTTTCTGGGATACACTGGCGGCCATGGGCCCTGCCTGGGGTATGATCGGTACCCTGATCGGTCTGGTAGATATGTTGTATCACATGGACGATCCGTCCACACTGGGACCTGCAATGGCAGTGGCGTTGATTACTACATTGTACGGATCCTTGCTGGCAAACTGGATCTGTACGCCTGTTTCCAATAAATTAAAAGCAGATAATGCTGTGGAAATGCAGCAGAAGGAAGTTATGATTGAGGGGCTTTTATCCATACAGGCTGGTGAAAATCCCCGTGTCATCGAAGAAAAACTGAAGTCATTCCTTCCTCCGAAGGACAGAACAAGTGCAGATGGTGAAGAGGAAGCAGGGGGTGAAGCATAATGGCAAAACGTAAGCCAGAAGATCCACCTGCTGGATCCCCGGCATGGATGACCACATTCAGTGACCTGATGAACTTGCTGCTGTGCTTCTTTGTTATGTTGTTTTCCATGTCTTCGATAGATGCAACCAAGTACAGCGAAATGGCAGCAGCTATGTCGAACAGCACTTTTAGCATTTTCAATGCCGGATCCACGGCAATCGGTGAGGGTATCCTGATCAGCAACGGCGTCAGCCAGTTGAATGATCTGGATGAGTATATCAGTAATGCCGGAAGAAACGCAGACAGTGAGACGGATTCTGATAATTATGAGAAATATGACAGCGCAGAAGCTTTGGAAGAGGCACTGAATGAGAAAAATCTGGAGAGCAACGAAGAACTGGCTGAAACAGTACAGGAAGCTCTGGTGGAGGACAGCCTTGCAGATCAGGTCAGTGTGTCATTTACGGCACAATATGTGCAGCTATCTATGAAGGGAGCGCTGTTGTTTGATTCCGGAAGTGACAGCCTGAAGGATCAGGCTAAGGAAGTTCTGGACAAGGTGGGAGTGATCCTGGAACGTTACGGAAGTAATTCCACCATAGAAATCGAAGGACATACAGATAATGTCCCTATTCACAGTGCGAGGTTTGCCGATAATGAAGAATTGAGCAGCGCCAGAGCACTTTCCGTGTTCTATTATCTGACAGAGACTACCTCTCTGGATCCATCTGATCTGAGACACGCAGGGATGGGTGACCGTGTACCGGTAGCTGATAACTCCACAGAAGAGGGGCGCAGCAAGAACCGGCGTGTAGAGATCAGAATCTATAATCCATCCACAACATATTAGTGTGGAGAGGGAAAGGAAGCATAAGACCAATGAAGAAAAATCTGATGACAGTATTGATTCTGGCACTGCTGGTGGTGAACATTGTGTTGACCAGCGTCATGCTTGTGAGCATTGTGGGTACGAATAAGAAGACCGCACAACTGGTAGACAATATTACCACTGCCATGAATCTGGAACTTACCGTTCCGGGGGATGAAGAAACAACGAATGTTGCCCTTACCGATACAGAGGTATATAATATTGCAGACTCCATGACAATTCCTCTGAAGAGCGAAGCAGGAGCAAAACAGGATTACATCATGTTTGATGTATCTTTGTCTATCAACAAGAAGCATAAGGATTATAAGACCTATGGCAGCAGTGACACGCTGGCAAGCTATGAGAACCTGATCAAGGATGCTATCACGGCTACCGTTTCCGCACATACAGAGGATGAGTGCAGAGAGGATATGGAAGGCTTAAAAGAGGAGATTCTGAAGTCTGTTCAGGATCTATTCCAATCCGACTTCATCTACAAGGTCGCAATCAGCGGAGTGAAATTCGGCTGATGAAGCGGGAAAATAAGATGACAGGAGGTGAGGGCCTGTGAGTGATATACTTTCACAAAGTGAAATTGATAATCTTCTGAAACAGTTGTCTGAGGGAGACCTGGATGTAGACCAGATCCAGGGGGAGGACGAGAAGCAGGTCAAAAACTATGACTTCAGCCGCCCTACCAAATTCTCCAAAGAACATTTACGAACCCTGGAGATCATATTCGAGCATTACAGCCGACTGATCTCTACGAACCTTCCGGTATATCTGCGCAAGAACGTGCAGGTATCGGTAGCAAGTTCGGAAACGGTTACGTTCAGTGAGTTCTCCAACGCACTTTCGAATCCGTCGGTGCTTGGAATTGTTAATTTTGCACCACTCAACGGCAATATTATTATAGAGATTGCAACTAATCTATGTTATGCCATGCTGGATCGTATGCTGGGAGGCAGCGGCCAGCCATTGGAAAAGAGCAGAGATTTTTCCGATATAGAGTTGACAATCTTACAGAAGCTTTTGGTCATGTTTACGCAGCTGATGCGTGAACCCTGGAAAAACGTTGTTGAGATCTCACCGGTGTTAAGCCGGTTGGAGACGAATCCCCAGTTCGCACAGGTAATTGCTCCCAGCGATATGATCGCTATTGTTACCCTGAATATGAAAATCGGGGATGTCGAAGGAATGGTAAATATCTGTCTTCCTTTCTTTACACTGGAAGATGTGATGGATAAACTGAACACCAAATACTGGTTCTCCACAATGCAGGAGAATCACGATGAACACTACGAGGAGTACATTGAGTCCATGATCCGGAGAGTAGATATTCCGATCAAGGCAGTGCTGGGAAGGAGCACCATTTCGGTGAATGATTTCCTGAATCTGCAGGTGGGCGACTGTATCCGGCTGGATTCCAGAGTCGATACCGACATGAATGTGTATGTGGGCAATATTAAAAAGTTCACGGCACTGCCCGGTACGGATAGAGATTCGTATGCTGTTCAGATCACATCGGTGATCAGAGAGGAGGAGTAACGATGGATGGGATGTTATCTCAGGATGAGATAAATGCCCTGCTGCAAGGTATGGATCTGTCGGATACCGCGGATGGCGGTGATGCGGCAGCAGATCCGGCACCGGAGAACAGTACGGCTGAAAATTATAATAATGAGAATGAAGCTGCGGAGAACGCAGCACCGGTTGTCAGTGACGGAGAGGAACTGACGGATGTAGAGAAGGATGCGATTGGCGAGGTGGCCAATATCAGTATGGGATCCTCTGCCACAACCCTATATTCACTGGTAAACCGCAAAGTAAATATTACAACTCCTGTGGTTACGCTGGCTACATGGAAAAACCTGCTGGACGCCTATGAAAAGCCCTGTGTATTTATTCAGATCAAGTATACCCAGGGACTGGACGGTACCAATATTCTGGTATTAAAAGAACATGATGTAAAAGTTATCACTGACCTGATGATGGGCGGTGACGGTACGAATACAGATGGAGAGCTGGGAGAACTGCATCTGAGTGCAATTTCCGAGGCGATGAACCAGATGATGGGCTCCGCAGCGACTTCCCTTTCCACACTGTTGCAGACGGTAATTGATATCAGCCCGCCTGAGTCTTCTCTTTTTGATCTGACAGAGGTAAAGGATGGCAAGGAAATATCTCCGTTTTTAGGAGGAACCTTTGTAAAAATCGCATTCCGTATGCAGATCGATGATCTGGTAGACAGTTCTATCATGCAGTTGTATCCCATCGATTTTGCCCGTAAGCTGGTAGAGACCTTTATCAATACCCAGATGGGAAGCCTGGAAGAAAGCAACGATCAGGCAGCAACTCAGCCGGAAAGCATACCTGCTCCCGCAGCAGCTCCGCAGAACAATGCAGGACAGATGAATGCCGGCGCAAACAATATGACTCAGATGAATATGCAGCAACCGGATCCCATGGCTATGAATCATATGAATGGCATGAATCAGATGGGCAACATGGGAATGCCACAGATGAACGGCATGAACCAGATGAATGGCATGAACCAGACGGGTGGCATGGGTATGAATCAGATGCCTGGCATGGACATGAATAGCATGAACCAGATGGGGATGAATGGTATGCCTCAGATGGGAATGCAGCAGATGGGGAACATGGGAATGCAACAGATGAATGGCATGGGCATGATGAACCAGATGGGCAATATGGGAATGCCGCAGCAGAATGTCAATGTGCAGCCTGCACAGTTCCAGAGCTTCTCAAATGACAGCATGGGACTTTCCGGACAGGAAAATATTGGTCTGATCAAAGATGTCCCTTTGGAAGTTACCGTAGAGCTTGGCAGAACGACGAAATCCATTTCCGAGATTCTGGAGTTCTCACCGGGTACGATCATTGAACTGGATCGTATTGCAGGAGAACCGATCGATGTTCTGGTAAACGGAAAATTTGTAGCCAAGGGTGAAGTTGTTGTAATTGAAGAAAGCTTTGGCGTCCGTATTACGGAAATTATTAAATAAAACAGAGAATAGACCAAACAAATGGAGGAAAATTAAATGGCAAAGAATATTTTGATCTGCGATGATGCAGCGTTCATGAGAATGATGATTAAGGACATTCTGACCAAGAACGGTTACAATGTTGCAGGAGAAGCAGAGAACGGAATGAAGGCAGTGGAGAAGTTCAAGGAAGTGAATCCCGATCTGGTTCTGATGGACATCACCATGCCTGAGATGGACGGCATCCAGGCACTGAAGGAGATCAAGAAGTTAGACGGTGGTGCTAAGGTTATCATGTGTTCTGCAATGGGCCAGCAGGCAATGGTTATCGAGTCTATCCAGGCCGGTGCCAAAGATTTCATTGTAAAACCTTTTCAGGCAGAACGTGTTATTGAAGCTGTGAAAAAGGTAGTGGGTTAATGATCATACTTACCGGAAAAGCAGACAGTTATGCCCAGTTCATTACAGTATTGTTCATCTTTGTGGCAGTACTGGCGGTAACCGCATTGGTAACGAAATGGATCGCAGGATACCAGAAACAACAGGGAGCGGCAGGCAATATTGAAGTGAGAGAGACCGTTCGGATCGCAAATAACAAATACATTCAGCTGGTCCGGATCGGTGAGTCTTATTTTGCCATTGCGGTCTGCAAGGATACCGTAACGGCCCTGGGACAGATTCCTGCGGAACAACTGAAAGGTAAGACTACATTGGAAAGTACTTCCGGGTTCCGGGAATTATTGGAACGTGCGGCGAAGAAAGAGAATGAAGAGAAAGATCATTGATGCAAGTATAAAATTAAAGACGATTATCTATATGGTATGCCTGCTGGTCACGGTAGGCATATTGTGTATTTGTACACCGGTAAAGGTGCAGGCATCGGAGCGTCATCTGACGGGAGATACGGAAGTTTCCACGGTGATCAATCCGGCGGGAACAGCCACGACCCCGGAAGAGGTAGGACAGCTGAATACGGCGAATACTGTCAGCATTACCTACAATAACGGTAACGGACAGATCAACGGTGCGCTTCGGATTCTGATCACTCTGACGCTGATCGCACTGGCACCGACCATTATTATCATGATGACCTCTTTTACGAGGATCATCATCGTGCTGCATTTTACCAGGTCTGCACTGAATACCCAGACGGCACCGCCGAACCAGATCCTGATCGGACTGGCACTGATCCTGACATTTTTCATTATGGAGCCTACGATCACGAGGATCAATGAGGAAGCAATCCAGCCTTTTGAGGAGGGCACGATCGATCAGGATGAGGCTCTGGAAAAAGGCATGGCACCCTTACGGGAATTTATGTATCCACAGACTCAGGTGAAGGATGTGGAACTGTTCATGGATATCGCAGGACAGGAGTGGGACGGAACCCTGGAGGATATTCCGAATTCCGTGTTGGTTCCCAGCTTTATGATCAGTGAACTGCGAATGGCGTTCTGGATCGGTTTTATGATCTATATACCGTTTATTGTGATCGATATGGTAGTGGCATCCACCTTAATGAGTATGGGTATGATGATGCTGCCGCCGACGACGATCTCCATGCCTTTCAAGATTCTGCTGTTTGTACTGGCAGACGGCTGGGCACTGATCATAGGGCAGTTGGTACAGACATTTTATTAGATTCGTAAGATGAGGTTTTGCTATGACGATAGATGCAGTATCGGAAATGACGAATAATGCGTTATATGTGATCATCAAGGTATCCCTGCCGGTGTTGCTGGTATCCCTGGTTGTTGGTCTGGTCATCAGTATTTTCCAGACGGTGACTTCCATTCAGGAGCAGACACTGACCTTTGTACCGAAGATCGTTGCCATCTTTTTGTGTCTGGTGGTTATCGGTCACTGGATGATGAACACGATGGTGGAGTACACGGTGCAATTGTGGTCAAGTTTCAGCCAGTATGTACATAGGTGACGGGAAGAAATATGGTAGATCTTTCTTTTTCAATATATGATCTTGAATATTTTCTGCTGATATTCGTAAGAGTATCCTGCTTTGTATATATAGCGCCTTATTTCGGGATGAATGACACCCCGGCCAGAATCCGGATCGGCATCAGCTTTTTTACGGCGTGGCTGCTTTATGAGACGCTGACACCGGCGGATGCGGTAGTTGTTGACACTGTGATGGAATATGCGGTGATCGTCATGAAAGAGGCAATTGCCGGGCTGCTGATCGGTTTCGGGGCCAATATCTGTATGGCAGTCGTGAATTTTGCCGGTTCCATTGCTGACATGGAGACAGGCCTGTCCATGGCTACGTTACTGGATCCGGCTACGAAAGAGACCACCAGCATTACCGGTGTCTTGTATCAGTATTCTTTTATGCTGATGCTGATCGCTTCCGGAATGTACAGGTATCTCTTCGGAGCATTGGCAGACAGCTTTACACTGATCCCGGTGAACGGGGTGGTGTTTCACGCGGACAGTCTGTTACAATCCATGACAGAATTTATGAGTGATTATATCCTGATCGGCTTTCGTATTGTATTGCCGATTTTTTGTGTGATATTGCTTCTGAATGCAATCCTGGGAGTGCTGGCCAAGGTGTCTCCCCAGCTGAATATGTTTGCAGTAGGTATTCAGCTGAAGGTTCTGGCGGGACTGACGGCAATGTTCCTTACCACCGGGATGCTTCCGGGGGCTGCCGACTTTGTCTATCAGGAAATGAAAAAGATGGTAGTATCTTTTATCGGAGGTATGATGTGATCCTGGAATATGATCTGCAATTCTTCGCTGCAGAAGGGATGGGCGGAGAGAAGACAGAGCCTGCTACCGAGAAAAAGCTGTCTGATGCCAGAAAAGAAGGTCAGGTTGCCAAAAGCCGTGAAATTGCCAACGGGCTGGGTCTGCTGACGGTATTTCTGGTATTGAAAATATGGGTAGGACACATGGGGTATCAGTTTATAAATGTGTTCAGCGTCATTTACGAGAGAATTCCCGAGGTGGTGACTTTCTGGCATGGAAATATGCCACAGCAGGACACCGCAATCGCATTCCGGCAGATGCTTTTACAGGCCATCATCATTATGGCACCGCTCCTTTTGCTGGGATTAGTGGTGGCATTTTTGAGCGATGTGGTGCAGGTGGGCTGGAAGCCTACGGGAAAACCGCTACAGCCCAAGTTCAGTAAATTGAACCCGCTTTCGGGCTTCAAAAGAATTTTTTCTGCCAATGCGCTGGTGGAACTGATCAAGTCCATTCTGAAGATTGGATTGATCACTTACATATGTTATAATTATCTGAAAGATAAATGGCCTCTGCTGTTTTCCCTGTATGATATGGATCTGATGCAGGCTATTGCATTGATCGGCGGAACGGTGACAGATCTGGGAATCCGGGTGTCTCTGGTCTATATGATCATTTCGGCTGCGGATTTTATCTACCAGAAGTACAAATTCAGCAAAGACATGCGAATGACCAAGCAGGAGATCAAGGAAGAGTACAAGCAGCAGGAAGGTGATCCGCAGATCAAGGGGCGTATCCGTCAGAAGATGCAGGAAGCTTCCAGACGGAGAATGATGCAGAATCTGCCCCAGGCGGACGTGGTCATCACGAACCCCACCCATTATGCGGTGGCAATCAAATACGATCCGGAGGTGGCGGATGCCCCTATTGTGATCGCAAAAGGTGAGGATTATCTGGCAGCGAAGATCAAGGAGATCGCCAGAGAGCATCAGATAGAAATCGTAGAAAACAAACCACTTGCCAGAATGCTATATGCAAATGTGGATGTGGGACAGGCGGTGCCACCGGAATTGTACCAGGCGGTAGCAGAAGTCCTGGCGTTTGTATATCATCTGCAGGGGAAAGTATAAAGAAGAATCATAAATATTAGAAAAAGATGAAAATACACAAAAAGAGAAAGGAGGTCAGGCACAGATGAAAATGAAAAAAGCGGATGTGGCGGTAGCAATTTATATCATGGCTGCCATTATCATGTTTATTGTGCCGATTCCCTCCTGGCTGCTGGATATTCTGTTAGCAATTAATATTTCCGTGGCGCTGACAATCCTGTTCGCCACGATGTTCAGTAAGGAAGTACTGGATATGTCCTTCTTCCCTACGATGCTGCTGTTTACCACAATCTTCCGTATTGCGCTGAATACCTCATCCACCCGTCTGATCCTGAGAGACGGTAATGCAGGTAATGTCGTGGAAACCTTCGGTGAGTTCGTAGGTGGCGGTGATCTGGTCATCGGTGTCATTATCTTCATTATTCTGATCCTGATCCAGTTCATGGTCATCAACAAAGGTTCTGAACGTGTATCCGAAGTAACAGCGAGATTTACTCTGGATGCAATGCCCGGTAAGCAGATGGCTATTGATGCGGATCTGAACACCGGAGCCATTACAGATGCGGAAGCGAAGAAGAGAAGAGAGAAGATCCAGGAAGAGGCAAGCTTTTTCGGTTCCATGGATGGTGCTGTAAAATACGTAAAAGGAGATGCGGTTGCGGGTCTTCTGATCACCACCATCAATATTGTGGGCGGTATCATCATGGGAATGACGAGGCAGGGCATGGATATCACCAGTGCGTTGAATAAATACACTATCCTGACTATCGGCGACGGTCTGGTAAGCCAGATCCCCTCCCTGTTGATCTCACTGTCCACCGGTATTCTGGTGACCAAGGGAAGCAAGGATGCTGACTTCGGTACGACACTGGTAAGCCAGTTGTTTGGTGTACCCAAGGGTCTGTACCTGGTGGGAGCCATGCTGGCAATTCTGGGATTTGTGACGGAACTGAATACGATCCTGTTCGTGGGATTGGGACTGGTGTTTATCATCGTGGCAAGAAATATCGAGGGCACGATCGAGACGGCACAGATCGAACAGGAGGTAGACAGCGAGGAAGCTGCGGCGGAGGAGATCCGGCAGCCGGAAAATGTCAACAGTCTGTTGCAGGTGGATCCCATCGAGCTGGAATTTGGTTACGGTATTATTCCTCTGGCGGATGTGAACCAGGGCGGTGACCTGTTGGATCGCGTGGTTATGATCCGAAGACAGATTGCGCTGGAACTTGGTACGGTGGTGCCTATTATCCGTCTGCGTGATAATATTCAGCTGAATCCGAATCAGTATATCATCAAGATCAAAGGTATTCAGGTCAGTGAGGGAGAAATCCTGTTTGACCATTATATGGCAATGAATCCCGGTTATGTGGAAGAGGAGATTACGGGTATCCCCACGTTCGAGCCTTCCTTCCATCTGCCGGCTATCTGGATCACGGAAGGTCAGAGAGAGCGGGCGGAGAGCCTGGGCTACACGGTAGTAGATCCCCCTTCCATCATCGCTACGCATCTGACGGAGATCATCCGCCAGCACATTGCGGAGCTGCTGACCAGACAGGATGTACAGAACCTTATCAACAATGTAAAAGAGAACAATCCTTCTCTGGTGGACGAGCTGGTACCAAAGTTGTTGGGACTGGGCGAGATCCAGAAAGTATTGCAGAATCTGTTGCGGGAGGGAATCTCCATCCGGGATCTGCTGACGATTCTGGAGACTCTGGCGGATTATGCACCGACGACAAGGGATACCGATATCCTGACGGAGTATGTGAGACAGAGCTTAAAGAGAGCAATCTCCACCAAGTATTTCCCTTCCCACGAGACTACCAGTGTGCTGACGCTGGATCCAAAGATCGAGCAGGAAGTCATGGGAAGCGTAAAACAGACAGAGACAGGAGCTTTCCTGAATCTGGATCCCGCCAGAAGCAAAGCAATTCTCAATGCGGTGGGAGAAGAGATCAAAAAGCTGGAAAACATGGGAAAGACCCCCATTATCATGACATCACCGATCGTAAGAATGTATTTCAAGCGGCTGACCGAAGATTATTATCCGGATCTGGTCGTAGTGTCTTACAACGAAGTAGAATCGAATGTGGAATTGCAGTCTGTGGGTATGGTCACAGCTTAAGATATTAAGCGCATTGAACCGACACAGGAACGAGGAACAGTATGATAATTAAGAAATTTACCGGGAAAACAGAAGCAGAGGCAACAGAGGCTGCGAAAAAAGAATTGGGAAACGGACTGGTGATCATGAATGTCCGTGAAGTGAAAAAGAAAGGGCTGTTCTCTTTTCTGTCACCGAAGCAGATCGAGGTGACCGCTGCGCTGGAGGATGAGTCCCCCCAGAGATCTGTGGTAAACAGTCTGAATCGTACGGAAGCTTCCGGGGCAGGTGTAGGTACGGCGAAGACTGTATCGATGAAAAACAGCACGGAAAATATAGAAAAAAAGCTGGATAGTCTGCAGACGCTTTTGGAAAGTCAGTTAAACAGCAGACCGGTAGATGCAAATACGGAGAAGGCAGCGGAAGCACAGAAAGAAGCTTTGGACAGTGAAGCGGAAGCAGCAGTGGAAAAGCAGGAAGAAAAAGAGGACGAGCAGAATCCGGAGCAGGATAAGTTCATCCGTCTGCTGTATAACAAAATGCTGGATAATGAGATGGATGAAAAATATGTCAACAGTATTCTGGAGGATGCTTCCAAGACAAAGAAAGCGGATCTTCCCTTTGATTATCTACTGGCGAATATTTATCAGAAGATGGTGTTGAAATTCGGAAAATCCGAAGGAATCACTCCGGCGGAGGACGGACCGAGAATCGTATGGTTCATCGGACCTACCGGTGTGGGTAAGACGACTACCATCGCCAAACTGGCAGGAAAATATTGTGTGGAAGACAAGAAAAAGGTGGCTCTCCTTACGGCAGATACCTATCGTATTGCGGCAGCGGAGCAGTTGCGGACCTATGCCAATATTCTGGAGACACCTTTCCGCGTGATCTATACACCGGAGGAGTTGCAGACCGCCATTGATGATTACTGGGACTGTGATTATATTTTTATCGATACAGCGGGGAGATCGCACCAGAATGCGGAACAGTTGGAGAAAATGAAGGAAATGGTGGGTGGACTGAAGAGACCGGAGGACTATCAGGTATTTCTGGTATTAAGTGCTACCACAAAATACAGGGATCTCCAGAAGATCGCAGACTGTTACGGAAAGATCGCAAAGTTTGAGTTGATTTTTACAAAGTTGGATGAAACAGAAGCAGTGGGGAATCTGCTGAACATAAAGCTTTATACGGATGCACCGATCGCATATGTGACCTGTGGTCAAAACGTTCCGGATGACATGGAAATGTTCAATCCTCAGAAGACGGTGAAACAGATCCTCGGAGGTAAGGAATAGAGAGGAAGGAAGAAAGCTTTAACAGAAAGGCGCGTGAAAATGGATCAGGCGGAACAGCTAAGGATCATTAAAGCAAATAACCAAATACGACCTACTGCAAGAGTCATTACCGTTACTTCCGGCAAGGGTGGCGTGGGAAAATCCAATATGTCCATCAATCTGGCAATTCAATTCCGCAAAATGGGCAAACGGGTGATCATTCTGGATGCTGATTTCGGGCTGGCGAACATCGAGATCATGTTCGGAGCAATACCGAAGCACAACCTGTGTGATCTGGTTTACGAGGGCAAGAGCATCAGTGATATCATTACCTGGGGCCCTATGGAAGTGGGATTTATTTCTGGTGGTTCGGGAATTGCCGGGATGTCCAATCTGGGAAAAGATGCCCTGACCTGTATCATACAGAATCTGGCGGAGCTGGATGCCCTGACGGATATCATTATCGTGGATACCGGAGCGGGAATCTCTGACAGTGTGTTGGAATTTCTGGTGGCCAGCGGGGAAGTGCTGCTGGTGACCACACCGGAGCCTACTTCCATCACGGATTCCTATTCTCTGCTGAAGGCACTGTACAGACATCCGAGATTCCAGGAGGATTTCACGAAGGTGATGATGGTGGCCAACCGGGTAAGTAATATCAAGGAAGGCCAGGTACTGTTTGACAAGCTGAATGCAGTCGTGACCAGATACCTGAAAATTCCCATGACTTATATGGGATGTGTACCTCAGGATCCTCAGGTCATGCAGGCGGTGATGCAGCAGGTACCCGTATCCATACAGAATCCGGGAGCAAAGGCAAGCCAGGCTTATCAGAGAATCGCAGAGAGAATGTGCGAAAAAGAAGACGATACAGCGCAGGAGCAGCAGCCCAGGCGCGGAATGGCAGCATTTTTTTCTCACATTATAGGTACGAGAAATGGAGCTACAAAACAGTCCAGATAAGAGAGGTATGAACTTATGTTATCCAGATTTGTGGAAGAAGGATCGAAAATAGAGCTCCGCGCATTGCAGCGGGGGTTGGAGGAAAAGGGAGCAGAAAGCACGGCAAAGGTGTACCAGAGCCGGGTGCTGCAGATTCTGTCGGAGGATACCCTGGAGATCTCCATGCCCATGGAGCAGACCAGACTGATACTTTTGCCGGTGGACTCGGAATACGACATGATCTTTTTCGAGGAGAACAGCCTGTACCAGTGCTTTGCAAGGATCATAGACCGGTACAAAAGCAACAACGTATATGTGCTGGTCATGGAACTGACCAGCAATCTGCGGAAATATCAGAGAAGAGAATATTATCGTTTCAGCTGCGCACTGGATATGTGTGCCAGAAATCTGGAGGAAGAAGAGATCCAGGCACTGGAGAAAAATTCTCCTTATGAACTGCAGCCGGGACTTCCTTTGAAACACAGCGTGATCGTGGACATCAGCGGCGGAGGACTGCGATTTGTGTCTACCCAGCGATATGAACCCGGCAGTCTGATCCTGTGCAGTTATCATCTGGTGAAAGACGGAGAACAGAAAAAGTACGAGGTGGTAGGCAAAGTACTGGCGGTAAGAGAACTGGAGAAACGCAAGGGGACGTTCGAACACCGGGTACAGTACTATAACCTGGACGTAAATACAAGAGAAGAAATCATCCGCTTTATTTTTGAAGAAGAGCGTAAGAGTCGTAAAAAGGAGAGATTGGACTAATGCCAAAAAAAATACTGGTTGTTGATGATTCTGCACTCATGAGAAGAGTGCTGTGTGATATAATAGATACTGACATAAGGTTCCAGGTGGCTGACCGGGCAAAAGACGGATTGGAAGCATTCGATCTGTTGAGCCGAAACAGTTACGACGCAGTTGTCCTGGATGTGAATATGCCGCGTATGAACGGCCTGCAGCTTTTACAGGAGCTGCGTAAATACAAGATTCCCGCCCGTGTGATGATGGCCAGCACCGATACGAAGGAAGGCGCCAGAACCACTCTGGATGCTCTGGAACTGGGAGCGTTGGATTTTGTACATAAGCCGGACAGCGCAGTAGACTGTCGTGGTGAGAATTTCCGCAGAGAATTCCTGCGGACACTGAATGTGGTAGCGAACAGCAAACTACCGGTATTTGCCGAGGAAGCGAAGCTTACCGAGGAAAAAGGCACGGTAAAAGAGATGATGAAGATCATCAATCATCATCCGGTCAGCGTGTCGGGTAGCAAGGTCGTAGCCATTGCCAGTTCCACAGGAGGCCCGAAATCTCTCCAGTCGGTGATTCCCTTATTGCCGGCGAATCTGGATGCACCGGTGCTGGTAGTACAGCATATGCCTGTGGGATTCACAGCATCCCTTGCAGAACGGCTGGATAATTTGAGCCAGCTTCATGTAAAGGAAGCAGCAGAGGGAGAAGAACTGAAAAAGGGATGGGTCTACATCGCCATGGGCGGCAAACACCTTAATGTTGTCACATCCCCGGCTGGACGCCATACGCTGCATCTGTCGGAGGAACCTTACAGGGAAGGTGTCAGACCCTGTGCCAATTATATGTATGAGTCCCTGCAGACCAGCCGCTTTGATTCGGTAGTCTGTGCCGTTATGACGGGAATGGGAGCGGACGGAACGGAAGGAATCGGGAAACTGAAAGCTTCCAAAAAGTCCTATGTGATCGCACAGGATCAGGATACCAGCGTAGTATTTGGAATGCCTAAGAGTATCATCGCAGCCGGGCTGGCAGATCAGGTAGTACCGTTAGATCAGATCGCCCAGGAGATCATACTGCATGTAGGAGTAGTAAAGTAGCAAGCAATATATGCCGTTTCCGGCAATACCGTGACCGGCAGAATGGAGGAAGAGATGGACGTAAGCCAATATCTTGAAATTTTTCTGGATGAAACAAATGAACATCTGCAGAACTTGAACACACAGATTCTGGAACTGGAGTCAGATCCTGAAAACATGGACAATATCAATGAGATATTCCGTGCCGCGCATTCCCTGAAAGGAATGGCAGGAACCATGGGCTACAAGCGTATGCAGAACCTGACCCATGACATGGAGAATGTGTTCTCGGAAGTACGTAACGGCAATATTAAAGTAAAACCGGAAATGATCGATGTATTGTTCCAGTGTCTGGATGCTCTGGAAGAGTACAAGAACAATATTCAGGAGACCTCTGATGAGGGAACCAACGACAATGAGAATCTGATCAAGGCCTTGAATGATATTTTAAACGATGGCAAGACGGAGGAGGCTCCCGCTGCCAAGGAAGAGGCTCCCACTGCCACAGCACCTGCAGCTGAATCCGGCGCAGACGGTGGTGAAAAATGGAATGACATTGCTTTTGATGACAGCCAGATCCGTGTGATCAAAGAGGCTATGAAGCAGGGTAAAAATGTATACGGCATCAATGTAGTGGTACAGGAAAGCTGTATCCTGAAGGCCGCAAGAGCATTCCTGGTATTCAAGGCAGTGGAGGAAAAAGGTGAGATCATCGTATCCATGCCCAGCGCACAGGATGTAGAGGATGAGAAGTTCGACAAGGACTTCACACTGATCGTTCTGTCTGATTACTCTCTGGATGATATTATCAAGTCCGCAGAGAGCGTATCTGAGATCGCACAGGTAACCGGTGCGGTACTGGAACTGGAGAAGACCAAGAATTACCATGCGGAAGAGGAAGCAATCGAACCCGCAGAAGAGAAGAAGGAAGCAGTGGCAGAGGTCAAGGCTGCAGAACAGCCCAAGAAGGAAGAAAAGAAGCCTGTAGCCGCAGCCAAGGCACCGGAAAAGAAACCCGCCAATAAGCCGGTCGTCAACCGTACCGTGCGTGTAGATATTGAAAAACTGGATTCCCTGATGAATCTGGTAAGTGAGCTGATCATTGCCAAGAACTCTCTGGTAGCTGCGTCCAGCAATGACCAGGGCAATAATTCCGCATTCAATGAGCAGATCGAGTATCTGGAAAACGTAACCACGAACCTTCATGAATCTGTAATGAAGGTACGAATGGTACCTATTGAGAGCGTTGTTGTGAAGTTCCCCAGAATGATCCGTGATCTGTCCAAGAAGCTGGACAAGAAGATGGAATTGTATATGAGTGGTGAAGAGACCGAACTGGATCGTACCGTAGTAGACGAGATCGGAGATCCTCTGATGCATCTGCTTCGTAATTCCGCAGACCATGGTCTGGAATCCGCAGAGGTACGTGCACAGCGTGGCAAGCCGGAACAGGGATCTATCTTCCTGGATGCTTATCAGGATGGTAATAACGTAGTCATCGAAGTAAGGGATGATGGTAACGGTATTGATGTAGAAGCTGTTAAGAATAAAGCAATCGAACGTAATCTGGTAACCACGGAGCAGGCTGCTAATATGTCTGAGAAGGATATTATCAACCTGCTGTTCCAGCCTGGATTCTCTACTTCTGAGAAGGTGACCGACGTTTCCGGCAGAGGTGTAGGTCTGGATGTTGTTAAGTCCAAGATCGAATCCTTAAGCGGTGAAGTGGAAGTGAAATCCAAGTGGGGAGAGGGAAGTACCTGGACCATTCGACTGCCTCTGACCCTTGCAATTATCCAGGCACTGATGGTAGTCGTAGGAGGAGAAAAATATGCGATCTCTCTGGGATCCATCCAGACGATCGAAGATATCTCTCCCAACGATATCAAACTGGTAGAGAACAAAGAAGTGATCAACTTGAGAGGAACCGTGATTCCTCTGATCCGTCTGACTGAGGTACTGGATGTAGAGAGTACCAGATCCCCTGAGGACAACCTGATCGTTGTCATTGTCAAGAAGGGCGATAAGATGGCAGGTCTGGTTATCGACGAACTGATCGGACAGCAGGAGATCGTTATAAAGTCTCTTGGCAAATACATCAAGCAGTGCAAATTCATCAGTGGTGCAACGATCCTTGGTGACGGCGAAGTAGCACTGATCCTGGATGCCAACGCATTACTGTAAGGAGGGAGATGACAGTTATGGAAGAACTTAGCATGAAAGAAACTTTAAAGGCCGGAGACGAGCGTAAAGTTGAGGAGGATTTTTTCCAGTATATTGTGATCCGCCTCGGAGATGAGCAGTACGGTATCGATATCCGATACATTGACAATATTGTAAGAATGCAGCATATCACCAGAGTGCCCAAGGTACCCGCATATTTAAAAGGTGTCATCAATCTGCGTGGTGAGGTTCTGCCGGTCATGAGTCTTCGCGTGAAGATGGGACTGGAGGCAGACGAACTGACCCGTGCTACCAGAATCATCATTCTGAAGCAGGAACAGCAGGGCAGTGTAGGAATCATTGTGGATGAAGTAAGAGAAGTAGTGACTCTGGGAAGCAGTGAGATTGAGAAATTATCACAGAATACCGCTGAGAGCAAAAAGAGCTTTATTACAGGTGTAGGCAAACACAATGGGGAACTGATCTCTCTGTTGGATCTGAATTCCATCACATTGGAGGAAAATGCATAAAGGAGACTGATCCATGGGAGATCTGAGTTTAGAGAAAGTTTCGGAAACATATCTGGACGTTTTAAAAGAAATTGGCAACATTGGAGCGGGCAACGCTATGACAGCACTCTCCCAGATGCTGAACTGTAAGGTAGATATGAAGGTACCGCAGGTAAAGCTTTTGGATTTCAACGAAGTAGGAGCATTGATGGGAGGAGAAGAGCAGGTAATGGTCGGTGTCTTCCTGGGAGTGGAAGGAGATATCACCGGCAGCATGATGTTTCTGGTAGAACAGGGCAGCGCCAAGCATCTTCTCCATAAGATCATGGGAGACATGGTACAGCAGGAAGGGTTCTCCGAGATCGAATTTTCTGCCATGCAGGAGATCGGCAACATTATTACGGGAGCTTACCTGAATTCCCTGTCCATGATGACGAATCTGACCATTATTCCTACCCCACCGTCTCTGACACTGGATATGGCAGGAGCTATTCTCAGTGTTCCAGCCATTGAATTCGGAACATTGGGAGACAAGATTCTGCTGATACAATCTCAGTTTTATGACGAAGTTGAGATCGACGGATATTTTATTCTGGTTCCCGATATTGAATCCTACCCGAAGATTCTGACATCTTTGGGAATACCTATAGCATAGATTCAGAAGCGCAGAAGAAGGGGAGCAGAATGAGCGAGATTATTAAAGTAGGGATGGCGGACCTGAAGACCTGTGTAAGCCCAGATGGAGTGACAACTCTGGGACTGGGCTCCTGCGTGGGAATCGCAATCCGCGACCCGGTGACAAAAATAGGCGGTCTGGCACATATTATGCTGCCGGACAGCACTACGATCCGTAACAGCAGTCAGAACATTGCAAAATTTGCAGATACCGGAATCGATGAACTGGTACGACAGATGGAGAAGCTGGGAGCCAAAAAAGCGAGAATGGTTGCCAAGATTGCTGGCGGAGCTACTATGTTCACGTTTCAGGGGAAAAACGACATGATGCAGGTGGGGGACCGTAACGTGGAGGCTGTGAAGAAGAAACTGAAAGAGATCAGTATTCCTATTTTGGCACAGGATACAGGTAAGAATTACGGAAGAACCGTAACTTTTTATCCGGAGACCGGAGAGTTCCATATTCGTGCGGTAGGAAAGAGTGAGTCCATCATTTAAGGATGGATGACCGGATGGGTAAATTATGAACAGAAAGAATATGCCATTGCTTTTGATGCTGATCGCAGGTGCGTGTACCTGGATCGTAACGCTGGTGAGAAGTTATTCGTTACTGGCAAGTCTTGTGGCACTTTTTACTGTTATGCTGCTGTTTTATTGTCTGGGAAGTGTGATCCGGCTGTTGCTGGACCGGTTCGACAGACAGAATGAAGAGAAGGCAAAACAGGAGCAGGAAGAAAAAGAGAAGGCTTTACAAGAGGAAGAAGCTGCTGGGTCACAGGAGGACACAGCGCAGAAGGGTGTAAGCGATTCGAATGGATGAAGCCGGTAAGAAAAGGTTATTAGAAGAATATGCTGCTAATAAACGACCGGAGACCAGAGAACAGTTGATACTGGAGTATGCTCCGCTAGTCAAGGCAGTAGCGGGACGGCTGAGTATGTATCTGGGCTATAATGTGGATTACGAAGACCTGGTCAGTTACGGGATTTTTGGACTGATTGATGCCATTGACAAGTTCGACTGCCTCAAAGAGGTAAAGTTCGAGACTTATGCCAGTCTGAGGATCCGGGGAGCCATTCTGGACCAGATCCGTAAAATGGACTGGATTCCCCGAACGATAAGACAACGGCAGAAGAAGATCGACGCGGTCATCAAGGAAGTGGAACAGACCACGGGACGCAGTGCAACGGATGAAGACATTGCAGCGGGACTGGGAATTTCTTCAGAGGAATATCTGGACTGGCAGTCCCAGATGAAGATCACCGGCCTGATATCCCTGAACGAGTATATGGATCAGGGAAGTGATGTCTCACAGGATTATAGCAGACATATGACAGCACGTTTTGATGGTCCGGAAGAAAGTGTGGAAAAAGAAGAACTGACCAAGGTTCTGGGAGAAGCACTGGAACTTCTGACGGAAAAGGAAAAGAAAGTAGTTACGCTATATTATTATGAGGATCTGACATTGAAGGAAATCAGTAACATTCTGGAGGTGTCGGAGTCCAGGGTATCCCAGCTACATACCCGTGCTTTACAGAAAATGAAGACAAAAATGGGAGACTACATGGGACTTTTGTAGAACCTCGTTGACCCGTAATGGAATGCGGGATGGGAAGGCAGAGGAAAAGGCGTATGCAGAATGGCTATTTTCAAGTGGTGAGAACACCGGGAGGTTATGGATTACAGATCTTCCAACCCAAGGATGGAGGAGAGGACGTAAGACTGCAGGAGGTAATGGATTATCTGGACAGACAATCCATACCTTATGATCCCATGTCCATTAAAAAGGCGATACTCGCAGAAGAAGACGCGGTCTGCTTTCTGGAACGAAAGGATTGTCCGGAAATCGAGGAATCCTGTCGTATAGAAGTCAGTGAGGACAATTTGCAGGCAATCGTACGGTTCTATCCGGCTTCACAGACCGGGAAACGGGCAACAATGGACAGTGTGATCAAAGATCTCCGGTTCCGGAATATTGTCTATGGAATCCAGATGAGTGTTCTGCAGGATCATTTTATGTCTGACGGAATTTATTGCACCGATCTGGTAGTGGCCCGGGGAAAAGAACCCAGACATGGCACAGACGCCTATATCAAATATTATTTTAATACGGATGTCCATGCACAGCCGACGTTAAAAGATGACGGAACGGTGGATTATTTCCATCTGAACATGATCAACCCCTGTAAAAAGGGACAGCTGCTGGCAGAGGTCATTCCGGAGGACGAGGGAGAGTACGGAACTACCGTACAGGGTGCCAAGATCCGGCCCAGACAGGTGAAAAAAGCCCATCTGGAGTTCGGTCATAATATAGAGATTTCCGAAGACCGGAGAAGACTCACTTCCCTGGTAGACGGACATGTTTCCCTGGTAGAGGGAAAGGTGTTTGTATCGGATGTTTACGAAGTGGAAAACGTGGATTTATCTACCGGAAATATTGATTTTGAGGGAAGCGTACAGGTAAATGGCAATGTTTCCTCCAATTTCGTCATCCGGGCAGGCGGCAATGTGATCATAAGCGGTGTCGTGGAAGGTGCCTACATTGAGGCTGGGGGCAATATCATCATTGCCCGCGGAATGAATGGTATGGCAAAGGGTACGCTGAAAGCTGGGGGCAATATTGTGGCAAAATTCCTGGAGAATGCTACAGCCAGTGCCGGAGGCTATGTCAGCACGGAGTCGATCCTGCACAGCAATGTGATAGCGGCAACAGAGATCCAGGTAACCGGCAAGCGAGGATTTATCACCGGCGGTCATGTACGTGCCGGACAGAAGATAGAGGTTAAGACGCTGGGGGCAATGCTGGGAGCGCCGACGGTAGTGGAAGTTGGTGTGGATCCGGAGAAAAAGGCAGAATATATGAAGATGCAGAAGGAAGTCTCCGAGATTGTGAAGAATATCCGCAGTCTGCAGCCGATCCTTGCGAATTTTGCAGAAAAAAAGAGCAAGGGAGTCCGTTTTACACCGGATCAGATCAACTATCTCAGAAACACTGCAGCTTCCATGGAGACACTCAATAAGAGTCTGGAGGAAAAGAACCGGTGTATGCAGGAACTGCAGCTGGAGTTCAATCCGCAGGAGCGGGCCATGGTGCAGGTACGGGGAGAAGTGTACCCGGGTACTACGATCATCATCGGAGATTCTTCCATGCAGGTGAAGAGTACCTATCATTATTGCCGGTTCGAGCGCATTGACGGAGATGTGAAGTCCACACCACTGTAACCGGCAGCAGATTGTTGCAGGAACAGAAAATGGCAGAAAAGAGGAATGTCTTATGTCGTTTGGATCTTTGGAGGTTGCGTCGATCCCGCGAACGCAGGATTACACGACGATGAAGCAGAATGAAGACAATAAGGGTGCATTTCAACAGATGACGCTGGGAGAGCATGCACAGAAACAGAGTGAACAGCGGACCAGAGAAGTGCACAGCAGTGATAATGCAGACTGGTATACGGGGCAGTATGATGCCAAGGAAAAAGGAAAGAATGAGTATGCCGGTAACGGTGGTAAACACCGGAAAAAAGAAAATTCCGAAAAAGATGGTGTGGTGGTGACGAAACAGCATCAGGGATTTGACATTAAGATCTGAGAATACAAAGGAAAAGCAGTATGGGTATATTAGAAGTGGTTCTGCTGATTGCAGGAATCGTAATATTTATAGGAAGTTTTTTATTGCCTTCCGGAAAAGAAAGCGGAATCAATAAAGAAGCAGCAAAAGAAGAGATCAAAGGTCTTATGGAAGAAGAAATGCAGACAGTTCGCAGTCAGATGCAGGATAAAATGGACGAGACCTCGGAAGATGCGCTGGAGAAGGCGGAACGTTCCCTGGAACGTCTGACCAATGAAAAGATCATGGCAGTGAGTGAATATTCCGATACGGTATTGCAGGAGATTCACAAGAACCATGAGGAAGCCATGTTTTTATACGATATGCTGAACAATAAGCATGCCAATATCAAAGATACCGTATCCAAAATGGATAAGGCAGTGAAGGCGGCAGAAGACAAGGCTAAGGTCAAAGCGGAAGAGAACGTGAAGACACAGAAGGAGAATGTGACGGAAGAACAGCTGATAGAAGTACAGGAACCGGCAGAGACGATAGAGCCGTCCGGCTCCCCGGAGATCGGATTCATGGGGGAGACTGCAGAAGAAGGTCAGAACAATAACGAGAAGATTCTGGAAATGCACAGACAGGGCAAATCCACAGTGGCGATTGCCAAGGAACTGGGGCTGGGTGTCGGTGAAGTAAAGCTTGTGATCGACCTGTATAAGGCCTGACAGTAATCGTGTGAATTAAGGACGGAGATATCGATGAAATTAAAATATTATCTGCGAGGTCTCGGAATCGGTATGATCGTGACTGCATTGATCCTGGGAATCAGTTTTTCCAACCGGCAGGATCAGACATCCCAGATCATGACGGATGACCAGATCAGAGAGCGTGCGGCAGAACTTGGAATGGTGGACAGCAGTGAATTGACGCTGGCGGCACTGCAAAACAGTGCAAAACAGCCGACGGAAGGCACACCGGAGGAAACCACACAGACACAGGAACAGAACAATATAGAAGCGGAACCGGAGACCACGGTTCCCGCAGAGACACAGGCTACGGTGGAACCGGAGACAACTCAGGAACCGGAAGCTACAGCAGAGCCAGAGCCTGAGAAGACGGCGGAACCTGAAAAGACGGCGGCACCGGAGACAACCGCAGAGCAGGAAGTAACCGAAGCACCACAGCGGACACAGACCGCCAGCATAACAATCCAGAGAGGCGATGATTCCGGCAGTGCCAGCAGACGGCTCTATGAGGCCGGACTGGTGGAGAATGCAAAGGCATTTGACAATTATTTATGCAACAACGGCTACAGCCGCAGTATCAATCCCGGCACATATGAGATCGCTCCCGGGACTTCCGAAGAGGAAATTGCTAAAATAATCACAGGAAAACATTAAAAACCCCTTGTCATAGGGGTTTTTCTATGTTATAATCGCACTGTTGTGACAAAAAACACGCCTTTCGATTTGACGATGGTGCTCCTGCCAAAATGCAGAGGTCTTCGCCAGAGCTAACCGGGTTCTTAACGCGTCCCGGCAGAAAAGAAATGCGGAAGATTTTAACCAAATGGAGGTAAAGACATGAGCGTTATTTCTATGAAGCAGTTACTTGAAGCAGGTGTTCATTTTGGACATCAGACCAGAAGATGGAACCCTAAGATGGCTCCTTACATCTTCACCGAGAGAAACGGTATCCACATCATCGACCTGCAGAAGTCCGTTGTAAAGGTTGACGAGGCTTACAAGGCAGTATCCGAGATCGCCGCACAGGGTGGCACCATTCTGTTCGTTGGTACCAAGAAGCAGGCACAGGACGCTGTAAAGGTTGAGGCTGAGCGTTGTGGTATGTACTATGTAAACGAGAGATGGTTGGGTGGTATGCTGACCAACTTCAGAACCATCCAGTCCCGTATCGCAAGACTGCATGCAATCGAGACCATGTCTCAGGACGGTACTTTCGATGTACTGCCTAAGAAGGAAGTTATTCAGTTAAAGAAAGAATGGGAGAAGCTGGAGAAGAACCTGGGCGGTATCAAGAACATGACCAGAGTTCCCGACGCTATCTTCGTTGTAGATCCCAAGAAGGAGAGAATCTGCGTACAGGAAGCTCATGCACTGGGCATCACTCTGATTGGTATCGGTGATACCAACTGTGATCCTGAAGAGTTGGATTACATCATCCCCGGTAATGATGACGCTATCAGAGCCGTTAAGCTGATCGTTTCCAAGATGGCTGATGCTGTGATCGAAGCAAAGCAGGGCGAAGCTGTATACAGTGACGCTGACGTTGCTACCGAGGCTGAGGATATCGAAGAGGTTGCAGCTGACGCCGAATAATCCGATTCCATAAGAAAAGCATAGGAACCCAGATTGCGATGCCTGTCATTACGGTCTGGGTTCTTGAGGATAATATATTAATTAAGAAGAGAGGATAAAAAAATGGCAATTACCGCATCTATGGTAAAAGAGCTCCGTGAAATGACCGGCGCTGGTATGATGGATTGTAAGAAGGCTCTGAACGAGACCAATGGAGATATGGACGCAGCTGTTGAGTTCCTGAGAAAGAACGGACAGGCTAAGGCTGAGAAGAAAGCAAGCCGTATCGCAGCAGAAGGTGTTGCTCGAGCAGCTATCTCCGCAGATGGCAAGACCGCTTGCGTAATCGAAGTAAACTCCGAGACCGACTTCGTTGCAAAGAACGAGACCTTTACTTCTTTCGTAGAGGCTGTTAATGCAGCAGCACTTGCTTCCGATTTACAGGGTGGCAAGGATGGCGAAGATATCGAAGCACTGTTAGCAGTTCCTTTCGAAGGCGCAACCGTTAAGGATGCTCTGGTAGAGAAGACTGCAACCATCGGTGAGAAGCTGTCCATTCGCCGTTTCGAGAAGGTAGCCGGAGATGTAGCAGTATCCTACATCCATGGTGGCGGCCGTATCGGTGTTATCGTTGCAGCTAACGGCGCATCTGATGACGCAGCAAGAGAAGCACTGACCAACATCGCTATGCAGGTAGCAGCTATGAATCCTACCTACATCAGCAGAAATGATATTTCCGCAGAAGAGCTGGCTAAGTTACAGGAGATCACTGTTGACGCAGCTCTGAACGATCCTGCATCCCTGCCTAAGCCCATTCTGAACAAGCTGATCGACAAGGCTATGAACAGTTCTGCATGGAGCGATGAGGACAAGGCTATCTACGAAGAGAAGAAGAGCAACATGAACTACCTGTTCAACTTTCTGTCCAAAGAAGCTGCAGCTGCTCTGGCTGAGCTGGCTATGGCTGACAAGGACGCTATCGTATCTGACAAGATCTTCAAGGGTCTGGCAGACGGTCGTGTATCCAAGCAGCTGAAGGAGATCTGTCTGTTAGATCAGACCTACGTTAAGGCTGAGGATGGCAAGCAGACCGTAGCTAAGTATTTGGAGAGCGTTAACAAGGCTCTGACCATCGCTAAGGTTGTTCGCTTCGAAGTTGGCGAAGGCATGGAAAAGAAGAACGAAGACTTCGCAGCAGAAGTTGCCGCTCAGATGGGAAAGTAATTCTTTGGCAACTTTTGGGTTAGATATACCTTTCAAATACTGTAATTATAAAGGTTTATGATGATATTTTATACTACATCCACATTTGAGTAAACTATCATAACTTATTGCGAATTATCGTAATTTATTACTTAATTTGCGTAAGCGTTGTGTCAAGAATTGCGTAAAAACAAAACCCGATTTCCTACGGCGAAGTTTACGCAAAAAAAGCTGATATTACAGTATTTTGTCATAATATCGTCTTGATGTAATAAAAGACTCCGAGGTAAATACTTCGGAGTTTTTTTGTACCCATTTTTATCTATATTTACGGAATTTTTTGACATATATTAGTAAGACAGGAGGAAATAAAATGACACTAAAAGAAATATTAGAAAATACAGAACAGGCAATTGATTCTGGAACAGACAATCTGGAAGATTATGTATTTGATCTTATTCAGATTGCCTCAAAGTCTGTTTATGATCATGATATTATCACACCGGATATTTTAAAATGTATCGATGAGTTACTTTGTACGATAAATAATTGCAAAGAAGATTATAAAAGCAAATATGCCTATCTTTTTGGACATTATTTATTTGGACAAATGGACAGTATCTTACGACTACTGAAACAAATAGGGGACTATCAGAAAGAAGATTTTACTATTCGTGATATCCTGCCACTACCAATATCTAATGATATGATCTGCTGTTTAAATACAATAAGAGATAATAGTATCGAAGTACATAAGCTTCCGATATCCTGGCAGAATTATATTAAATGGCTGGAAAAAAGAGATTCCAAATTCTTTATAAAGAGGACTGTCGGACAATCTGTTTACTATCATCTAAGTTCATTTGGAAAACGATTATTAGAAAAAGCGAAAGAGGAACAACAAAATGCTGTTGATGCATGAGAATACACCGGTTGCTAATGTAGTTATGCAATTAGGTCATATTATCCGTGTTACAAAAATATATAATGAGATTTTATTACCACCGGGTACTAGAAAGGCAAATCGTAGAAATCTATCTATTTTTATGGAAAACTGGCAAAAGGAAAGAGCAATTCCATTTAATAGGCAATGTTTGGACCAATATACTTCCTATTTTGAAACCAGCATTTTGGAAGCAGCACAAATATTTGGTAGCTTATCTCTAACAGATCATTATTGGTTTAAGGAAGAAACCGATAATGAAAAATGGGAAGATATCTGTTTTCAGAAAAATGGATTTAGTAACCAGCTCGCAGATTATATTTTGTTAGAGAAAAAGGCAGGGAAACCTATGCCAGTTCCGGATGTAAACACAGATGGTGTATTACAGAAAATATGGATACATACCTCAGACGGACCGATATTATACAAATATGGTGATTTCGGAAATGACTGTAATTGTAATCTATTATCAGCGAATGAAGTAGTTGGTTCAAGAATCGGGAATCTTATGGAAATTCCAGTTGTGCAATATAAAATCGCAAGATTACCGGATGAAGATATTCCTGTATGTGCCTGCGAATCATTTGTACCGGATAGTAGTGAATTTATTACTGCTGCACAATTACAAAAAGATCATATGGGGGAACCCTTTGATTTATATACGCAGATGAGCAAAATAGGCTTCAAGGAAAATTTAGACAAAATGATCCTTTTTGATTTCCTTTTACATAATAAAGACAGACATTTAAAGAATTTTGGATTCGAAAGAGATGCAAAGAGTCTGGAAATTACAAGATTTTCTCCATTATTCGATCAGGGTTCTTGTCTTGCATTTGACGGAATGTTAAATGACGCCTCCACAAAGCCATTTAAAGCTTCCAGAAGCGAACAGATTGCAATGCTCGATAAAATACCTGATATACCATTACAAAGCGAAATGGAAGCAATCATAGAAGATGTCTATGCAGAATTTTCAGTACCGGAAAGACAGTTACGCATCGCAAAAGAGGATTTAAAAACGACCTATCGAGAATTACAACGGATTCGCACAGAGATGTTCTATCTAAATCAAGAAGCACAGAAAGACCACCCTGCGCAGGAAAAGGACTGGAAGACGGCTCAGGTGACAGAGGAGGAACTAAAATATGAAATGTAAAATGCTGTATCATGACACCTGTGTTTGCGAATTAGAATTAGAAGTTTGTCTCTATTCCTGTCTGGTACGCCATGTTTTTCCTCTGCCAGGGGGGACTGCATTATTAAAAAATGTGGTACCGAAAGAATTTCAGGAGACAGAAGAGAGCGTTTGTAGTTATCTGACTGGGTTTCTATCAAATAGGATACCACAACATTTGTTAGAATTATCCGATGCAGAAATATTGGAAAAATTAAATCTGACCCATCATACCCATCAGTTTGGACGTATGCAATCATATTTATTTATTCCTGCATTTATGGAACATCTGAATATGGAAGATGGATATTTAGTATATCCCACACAAATAGAGTATTTATATTTTGTGGATCAGGACCCAAGATTTGATAGGGTATATCGAATCGAAAACAAATAAGGAGAATAATTATGCCTGAATATTTACAAAAAGTAATTGCCGATATTTATCAGGATTTTGAGTTAGATAGAGTCACTGCATATCGACATATCAAATTACAAAATGCTGTGATAAGATATTTGCAGGAAAATCAGGATATGACGGAATTTCCGGAAGACCTGAAAAAGTTAAAAGACTTTTTGGATGCAAATCTCTTAAATAAAAATGACAGCAAAAATACGATTTATTATAAAGATCGACTAGATAGTGTTTTGCATAGCGCTGAATTTGCATTACAGGTTCGACAGAAACAATTTGACCATGAAAACGAAATGTAGGAAAAAGTAATGTTTGAGCTTGTTTGCGTAGTCAGTTATCTAAGTATTCCTATTCTTATTTTACTAAGTACTATAAAAAATAAAATTACAGATATCTATAATCCATGTAAATGGAATAATAACGATAATGGACAAATCAAAGTAAAAAATATAAAGACACAAAACATTTTTTAAAAAAATAAAAATATTTTTCGATTTTTTGATATTTTTACGGTTTTTTTTGACATAAGGATATGTAACAAAAAAGGCTATAAAGAATCTTCCTTCTAAATGCAAATAATAAATAAAATGGATGACAGATTCTTTTCTTTCCTTTTGAGTCCATAAGTAACTTAAGGCTATGATATTAGTTCCTTCCATTTTTAAAAGCATAAATTGTTTTGGTTCACTAATATCAATCACATTAAGGAGATTATGATATGTTAAATGAAATTGTATTACGCAGAAGAAATAAACTGACCATTTCTAATGGTGAGGCAACTCAGCCCAATATTCCCTTTATTTCCACCATATTAAAGAACATCGAAAATCTCGGGTATACTTTTTCTGCAGACGTAATTGATGTGCTGAAAACTTTACCTGAAAAGAGTCTGGAAGACTTTTATCTGGAATTGATTCCTATGATCAAAAATATGGTAGGAGCTGATGTGACGTATCATCCGATGTATCCTAACTTTCCAATGTCTGTTATGGAAAAGGAGGAAGCGGAACTTTATTTGAATGCGGTCATTCATTATATTTCCGGTGGTACTTTATATCCAGCAGAAAAGAAGAGTGAGAGACTGCCATTATTCGAGGATGGAAATGTAAAGGTATTGCATCTGGCAGCAGAGGATGAATTACATGATATCTTTACCCTGTTGTGCGCTTCCAAGACTTCTATCTCTGATAGTGATAAAGCAGATCTGAAGTGGATCATGGAATATGGGAATGTTACTATGCCTGATGAGATTCCCTTAAAGGAGAACGTTGCAGTTATCTGCAAGGTTTATTTAGAGAACGCTGCAATTCCTGTTGCACGGGATATTCAGCAGTATTTTAAGACATCTACCGATGTGTTGCGTCTGGTTACTGCTATGTCTGATGGGGATGTAAGTCTGTCAACCAACTGCAAATTCCGTAGTTTTAAGCGTAAAGAGAGACGTATTTTTATGGAACTTTTGGAGAACTGCGGCAATCTGGAAGAAGATATGCTGCGATATAAGAATCGTTGGCTGAGAGTAGGGGAAAGACTGCATCCTGCTGAATATAGCAAGGAACAATTCCCGAAAACTACTAAAGCGTTCGAGAAACTGCGTACTGGCGAGAAGATTGAAACTTTTGGTGGTCAAGTAAACAAAGCTATGGATGCAGAAAACTATGAAGCTGCACTTGCTTTATTAAAGAAAAGACCGGGCGAACTGGCTAGAAAGTTAGATTACCTGTTAAGAACTGCAAAAATTCCGAATATGGTAGTAAATACCTTTAAGGATATTGCAGGTGATGTCTCCACCCCTGTACTTTTGCAGGTAAAGGAACATTTTGCACATAGAAACGAGGAGAATGAGAACAGAGTCTTTTTTCCCAAGGGAAATCTGTCCAGATGTCATTCCATTAAGAATACTCTTCCGGAAATCGAAGAGTCTTATTGTAATGCGATTGTATCTATTTGCGAGAATGCTCTGATTGAGGCTTATCGTAAGAAAGATTTTATGGGCAAAGTCTATCTTTCTCCCGAATTTAAGAATTATCTTGTACCTTTTTCTCAGAGAAGTGCAAGTAAGTCTTTAAAAACAATTGTCCGTGGATCCAGACTGCCCATTGCTGAGGATATTAACACTCTGCGTGCATTTATCTGGTGGACGAATACAACCGATAAAAATAATAACTGGGACGATTATCGTGTAGATATTGACTTGTCTGCCGCCATTTTTGATGAAAATTGGAATTATATGGAACACATTTCATATACCAATTTAAGAAGTAGAAAGTATCAGGCTTGTCATTCCGGCGATATTACAAATGGTGGTCCCGTAAATGGGGATGGTGTAAGCGAATTCCTGGATGTAGATATTGACTCCGTAGTAAAATATGGGGCAAGATATGTCGTATATCAGGTATATAGCTTTACAAATCAGACTTTCAAGGATTTACCGCATGCAATGTTTGGCTGGATGGGAAGAGAGTCTGCGGGCAGTGGAGAGATTTATGAGCCTAAGACCGTAGAACAGAAAATGGACCTTACCGCAAACAGTACGATTGCAATCCCTGTAATCTTTGACTGTGTAAACAGAGAGATTATTTGGTGTGACATGAATCAGACCTTAGATAGCGTCAGATGTAACCACTTTGGAAATAATCTGGAAAGTAACTTAAGCGGTGTAGCTGCCACTTGCTATGGCGTAGTTAATATCCAGAAACCAAATCTTTACGATTTGATCAGCTTACATATTAAAGCAAGAGGTATTCCTGTCGATACAAAAGAAGAGGCAGATGTCATCTTTGATGTAAACGATGGAAATTCTGATAATAATTTTAGACTTATAACACCTTTTGATTTAGATATTATACAGGGGGAATTGTTATAATGCCGAAATTTAAAGATTTAAGAAACTTAAGATTTGGAAAATTAGTTGTAATAAGTAGGGATTACGAAAAAGAACATCAAAGATTAAAAGATAATAAAGGGCCAAGAATATATTGGATATGTAAATGTGATTGTGGCAATCAAACTAGCGTACAAAGCTGTCATTTGTTGTCAGGACATACAACAAGCTGTGGATGCGTTAGAAAGAATACAATAAAAAATATAAACATTAAATACAAGAAAAAGAAAAATAAATTTGATTTATCAGGAAAATATGGTATTGGCTGGACATCAAACACAAATAAAAAATTTTATTTTGATATAGAAGATTATGATCAAATCAAAGATATATGTTGGTATGAGAAAAAAGACGGATATATTTGTGGAACCATTGAAGGAAAACAAGTTTTATTCCATCGCTTTATACTAGGACTATATACATCAGATAAAGACGATTTTATCGTAGATCACAAAGAACATAATATCTTTGATAATAGAAAGGAATATTTAAGAATTACAAGCCATATACATAATTCTCAAAATAGAGGAATTGGAATAAATAATTCTTCTGGCGTAACTGGCGTTTGTTGGAAAAATAGGGAGGCATTATGGATTGCGTATATATCTGTTAATTATAAACAAATATCGCTAGGAAAATATCACAATTTAGAAGACGCAATTACGGCTCGAAAACAAGCAGAAGAGAAATATTTTGGCGAATGGTCATACGATAATTCCATTTCCATGATATAATTTACGGCTATATTTGCAGTTCCTTCTATGCTGATCACCCCCCATAAGGTAAATACACTGCAGATGCTTTCCGTATTTATAAAATATAAGGCTATATTGACAGTTCCTTCTACATTCAAGTATGTCACACTAACAATGTTGCCACTGTCAATTCTTTCCTTAAATACAAAATACATAAGGCTATATGAAATCTTCCTTCTAATTCTAACAATATAGGCTATATATCAAATGCGGTATATGAGCCTATACTACTAAAAGCTTCAGATTTCATTTTTTCCTTATAATAAATCCGTAAGAGTATACTACTTTTACGGACTTTTTTTACATATATCATCAAAAAGGAGGATATCAAATGTTTGTAGATATTAGTTATAGCTGGGGAGATATTATATATGAAAATAAAAAATCCACTAATCTTTAGATTAGGGGATGTTTAATACACAAGAGTGAAAATAATAAAAACTGTAAAATTCTTCGGAGTTTTACGGTTTTTTATACATATAAGAATAGATGATAAATTTCAATTGTTATAGGGCTTACATTATTTAAACACCTAATAAAAAGAGAAAGAGGTTAAAATCATAATGAAAAGAAAACTAAAAATTGTGGTATTTCTTGTATTATCAATAATTTGTGCATTTTGTGCAGCTTCAATGATTATGCGACATGAATATACTCTTGCAGTAATGGATTCTTTTGCATGTGCTTTAGACATATATTGCATGGTCACATTATAATTCCAACGAATAAGGAGATTACAAATGAAAAATCTTATAGTTTCAAACGCACTGGCTTATGCAAACAAATACTATGATGAAAAAGGATTACGTCATGCCTTACGAGTAGCAGATTACGTTGAACAGGATGATTTAATCGTTGCGAAATATAAGAATGATGCAGTCGTTTTAGCTATTATGCATGATTTGATCGAAGACACAAAATTCATGGATGAGAACCAAGACGTCTTATCGGACGATATTATGTATGGTTTGGATCTGCTGACGAAACCTGCGGATATGAATTATGATGACTATTGCAAGCGAATTCGTGCGGTTGCTGGGGATAAGGTTTTTGGATATTTAGCATATCGTGTAAAGATTGCAGATATGAAAGACCACTTAATGCAGACAGAAACTTTGACAGACAAATTAAAAGAAAAGTATCTGAGTGGATTAAGATATTTGTTGTAGGGAAGGAAAAAATAGAATGCATAAAACGGAAGCTAAAATCGGAGATAAAGTAATCATTTTACGAGATCGATGGGAAAATATCTTATTAGACCGGAATGAATTACCTATTATCTATGGTACAGTCGTAAAAAAATATGAAAGCGAAGACATCAGCTATCATGGCAGTCTTGAAACAGAAATCATTACAGTATCCAAAGATGAAAAAGGCGAGTTACATTATGATAAATACTCCTGGATAGACCGTCCAGAAGAATTCTATACAGTGGAAGAATTCGAGGAAAAATTTGGTCGTATCTTAAGAGATATTGATGATGAAATTAAAAAATGGAATGAGAAAAAACAAAAGGTAAAACAATTATTTGCTACAATAAAAGATGCAGAGAAAGGTACAGATCATGAACGCTAGAAAACGTAAAAAATGGCAGAAGCAGCATGGAACTTATATAAATCCAAAAGAATGTTGGGACCTTTATCGGACAATGGCTGAATTTATCCTGCCAAGGCTAAAGCAGTTCAAAAAAGACACAATGGGTTATCCGGGTTTTGGCGAAATGGATACAGAAGAAAAATGGGATATCGCCTTAGATAAAATGATTCAGGCATTCGAGTATATTATAGCCGGTGATGACTGGTGGCTCTATAATCCAAAATATGATTATACGAATGGATTATATGTCGAATTCGAACCGCTTGAGGATGGATCAAGCAATAAAGTAATTATGAAAGAAGAAGACTGGGTAGCAGAAATTCGAGAGAATCATGAAAAAGAAGAAATGAGACGTAATCAAGTAATTGAAGAAGGCTTACAGCTTTTTGCAAAATGGTATATGCATTTGTGGTGGTAGATATGGATTGTAAGAATTGTATTTATGGGAAAGAAGATTATGAAAGACGCATGTATATGTATGATACATATGTAAAGGAGCATGGAATTCCAAATGAAGTTTTTGGTACTATGACCAGAAAAGATATGGAAGAAAATGCTTTGGAGTTCATGTGGTGTGAAAAAACGGGTGGTAAAGTATATATTTTTGGAACATGTTCCCTGGCAGCCAAGGAATGTACCGAGTCTCATAATAAAGATAAGGAAAAAGATATGCTTACTCTTACTGCAACAGATTATCAGAAAAAAGCTATGAGAAAAAGACGCAGAGCAAATGCGATCCATAAGTTGCGAATGAAACGATGTAGCAAAGCTGGCGGAAATTATTTACCATGCAATAAAACGAGAGAGTATGATGCCGAAAATCCGGTATATTATGAAAAATTTAGTGGCTGGAACAGAGGACCATTAAAAAAGGTAACAAATTCCAGAATCAGGAATCATGTATTTGATTTTCAGAAAGGCTCTGCTTATAAAAAAGTCCATGACAGATGGAATTATGATTAAGGTGTCATTATGGGAAAAGTATATGTAAAAACAAAATATGATTATGGAATGCAGATGGAGATTCCACATAATCATAATATTGCACAAGCAATGTATGGATTCAGAGAATTAGGTGCAGAAATTGTACCATATCATGAGATTTCAGAAATCTATGACAAAGTAACAAAAGATGATATCGTAATTGATTATATTGATCAATGCAATACTATCTTTCATAAATTTGGAGTGCACCCGAGTTTACCTGATTATCCAGATTGTTTGCAACTTTTTTTAGGTAGAAAAATATGGACAGATTATATGGATAATTTTGCCTCAGATGAGAAAAAATGGTCTGCAGGATATTTTGTAAAACCTAAAAGAAATAAAGCTTTTACCGGACATGTTATTTCATCTATTAAAGATTTAGTTGGATGTGGAAATCATAGCGAAAATTATGAAATTTTGGTTAGTACTCCAATTGATGTAAGAGCCGAATGGAGAGGTTTTTATTATTATGGAGAACTTATTGATTTAAGACCTTATGGCAGATGTGAAACAGATCATTTAAAATACCATTATGATTATGAGACAGTAGAAAAAATCATAGATGCTTTTAACACTTGGGAAGCAAAACCGATTGCCTGCAGTATTGACATTGCATGTGTCTTACAGAATGGGACACTTCATACAGTTTTGATGGAAGTCAATGATGCTTATACACTTGGCTGCTATGGGTTAGATCCATTATTATATGCTAAGTTTATTTCAGCGAGATGGAGTCAATTATTAAATAGACCTGATGAATATCATTTCACATAGGTATTCTTTTCTTATTTTTTGACATAAATAGAGGAAATATTATTTGCGGGAGGTAATTTATGAAGAAACTTACAATCGATGAAACAATAGAAAGGTACGAAAAATATCTTTCTTTAGATATAACAACAGTAGAACCTTGGATTGCCAGATCTATGATGGGTACACTTAATGATCTGCGTACAGAAATTGAAAAGAAATATCCGGAGCTATTAGGAGACTCTGCAACACATGATGAAATAGATGATGACTTTAGATATTTAAGTCTCTATTGCAGAAACCAGAATCTTAATTTTATTGAAGAAGCAAAAAATTATTTGGAATCCGGAAAATATAACATTTATGAGTTTATTGATGTAACTACAAAAAAGTTAAATGAACAGGAAATTTCGGGGAGATAATATTATGATGGATAGTGTTCAAAGAACAGGGAAAATGATTAGATGTTTATTGTAAGCAGTCCTATTGAATTGATGGTCAATTAATGATTGCCTGCTGGGGAAGGTCTTGACAAAATATATCATATCTGTTTTCATATTTTTTGTGAGGTGACTTTTATGGCGAAAATGACATTTTCTGAAACAGATAATCAAAAAGAAGTCTACTATGTCGCAAAACTGCTAATGGATATAGTCCCAATTACATCGAATGAGAGAATTCCGGTTTTCTGTTCGCATCCATTTACGGATTTTATTTATACTCCACAAATAAACAATAATAAAATTGACAAAACATGGAATTTAACAAATCCAGAAGATTTCGAAGAATGGCGAACTGCTATTTTACAACGGTTGGAACAAAGTGAAATACGAAACATGTTTTATATTACAAGCAAAGCATATCGTCTAACCTTTCTAAAATATGCACAACCATATCTTACTAAACAGACTTTTTCGGAGTTATTTGGAGATATTTGGGTAACATCAGAAAATCCCAATGATGATGTAAATGTATCCTTACGAGAACTGGTCAACTGGTTTCGCAATGCTGACAAAAAATTTCTTATGGACGAAAAGGATTATGCTGCATGGAAAGCTCTACCGGAGACGATGGAACTGTATAGAGGAGTTGGTATCAGTAGAAAACAATATGGTTTGTCCTGGACCACTAATTTGGAAAAAGCAGCATGGTTTGCACATCGATTTGATAAAGGCTCCGAAATGGGCTATATACAAAATGCGATTGTGTCAAAAAAAGATATGTTGGCATATTTCCAAAGTAGGGAAGAAGAGGAGGTCGTAGTTGATACATTCAAAATAAAAAAGATGATAGAAAAAGTAAATAATTGAGTAATAAATCCGTAAGAGTGATGACTTTTACGGATTTTTTTTACATATATAAATGGAGGACTATGACATGCAATATGATATTCATTATGACTATAAACATATTAAAAACGAATCTATTTCCTGTATCGCAGCAATCGGTAATAAGGAAATCTGTAACTGTAAAATATATAGAAAAGCAGATCAGACAAACACTTGGGTAATACCGGCATGGTTTACAGAAGAAGGTTATAAAAATAAGGGAATAGGCACAGATATTTTAAAGCATGGATTACAGAATATGGCACAAATATTTGGACTACCGGACCATATTGAATACATTTGGAATGGATTAAACCAATATGTATACGACTGGCTGGAAAAGAATTTCGATGCTGTATGTAATTGTCCCCTGGCAGTACAAAAAACACAATCAGACGATGATTGGTCTTCGCATATTTATACTTTGGATAAAGATAAAGTATTGGAATTTGCAGGAATCGAAAAAGAAAAAGACGAGAGAGAATTATAAAATGAATCAACAAGAACAGGAATTTTTAAGAGAAAAACAAAAAATTCTAAAATCAATGCCAGATAGTGTGGCTTTTTCCAGAGAAGAAGCAAAACTCTTAGAAACAATGACAGAGGAACTGTTGGAATATAAGAGAATATGTTCCTTATCTGAATTAAAAATGTTATGTGAAGATGCGGAAAGATATGCCGCTTTAGATGATGCATTATTTCTTTATAGCGAAGAACGTTCCGAAAAAAATTGCTTAAAACAAGAGATTCTGGATACTCTGACAAATATTACAAAACGATATAAAAATAAAAACAAAGAAAACGAGGAAAAAAACTATGAATATTAATATTGTAAAAGGAAGAGGATTATGGCGTGGAATTACAATTGAAACGAGAGAATTTGTAGAGGGCTATTATGTTTATGATTTAGCACGACGTAGAAATGTAATTTATAAAAATGAATCTATTGCCCCTGGCCGTGGAACTATTTTGAAGTCATATGATGTTTTTGAAAATACACTCTGTCAGTGTACAGGAAAAAGAGACAGAAATGGAATATTTATTTTTGCTTATGATATTTTACAAAGTACAGAAATAAACAATACAAAACCCGAAGCTGTTTTGTGGGATGATAAAAAATTACAATGGGTACTCAGTAACGATTTCATTGCTTATACAGGCGGTATTGATATTCATACTTACAGAAAATTAGATGATGTTGATATATCTAAACTAGAAATTATCGGCAATAAAATGGAAAAAGATTTGGGACATGTAAAAAATGAATATGACGCTTATTATACACGAGAATAAAGAGGACTCATATAAAAAAGTGATTTATTATTCGGAATACCGGATAGCGCTGCAAATCTAAAAAAGTCATTAGGGGGTATTATGCATAGCTTAGCAAACACAGAAGATGAGGAATTATTCACACAGATTGTGGAAAAACTTTGTGAATTAGCTGCTTTGGAAGAAATGGAAGAAACGATAGATGAGCTGGAAAAAGCATTAGAAAAATCCATTTATTGTAAGAACACTCCATTTTTCTCTGTTGTCAAGGGCGAAATCATGGATATTGATTTTTGTTTTCAGCCTATTATAGATACCTCTTATCTTTTTGATATCAGATATCGTGCAGAATATTATGATGGGTATAGTGCTCCTTATCCGATTTTGTTTTGGAACGGTCCGATAGAGGAGTTATTAAACATAGTAAAAACAAAATTACCTGATTTCCAAATTGATAAGGGAGAATACGAAACAGATGAGAAATAAAATTATTTATGTAGATTTTGATGATACTATTTTTATCTGGGATGTGCATACTTTAAGTGATGTAAATATTACAGATTGGATGTCTTATAATAATATTGGCCATTTAAACTATTCTTTACGTGATTATTTACGAGAACAGAAACAAAATAACATGATTATCCTACTTACACATTGTTGTGATAGTATTGAACTGAGGATGAAGCAGGAATATTTGCAACATATTTGCGGTGATTTATTTGACGATTACCTTGGGGTGTCTGCTCCAGAATTAAAGGTAAATGTCGTAGCTCGTAGTAAAGAATTATATGGTATTGATCCCTATCAGACAGTATTAATTGATGATAGACTAAAAACAAGAGTACTATTTACAGAAAATGGTTATCTTACAGAAAATCCATTAAATATTGCAAACAAATGCTACATGGAAAAAGTATATAATAGAAGTATATAATAGATCGAACAAAACTATAAAAGAATGATGTGAGGAGAAAAATAATGGAAAATTTTATTGGTTACCTTCAGTTGTATTTTAAAGTTCACACATTGGAGTCTGATACAGAAAATTATATTAAATGGAACAGTGATTTTACTATTTTACCGACAAAAGAAATAATGGATCATTTAGTTTCTAATATAAAAAATATGATGGAACAACACCTTCAGGAAGAGTGTGAAGTATCTTTTGTGACCAAAGAGGAATATGAGGAAAATGTCTTGGATATGAAAGAAGAATCATACGCATGGGATGATAGAGAGGAAGAAGATAGATGATTCATTTTTGGGATTTATTTAGAAAAAAACAGGTAAATAATTCGGAAGAAAATACTCAGCAAAATGTCTCTGAAGTTATATCCCCTGACCAAATTGCAAGCGAGAATATTTTTGAAAAATTAGGCGATAAAAGTATCCATACACTTATTATAGCAGATACCCATAGCTATTTAAACGAGGAAGAGTTGCCTAAAACAGATATACCTTATGATTTGCTAATCTGCTTGGGAGATATTGGATGGTCGGATTGGCAAAGATTATTTTCATATCCACAATTTAAAAATATCTCATATAAAATTGGCGTAGTAGGAAACCATGATAGTAATGATTTTTCAGAAATCAACCAATGGTTGCAAGAGAGCAATATAACGCCTATTATTGATCTGCATAATGCAAGTTATACATTACCAGATTATAACCTTATATTTGCTGGGATAAAAGCAAGCGTAAAATATAAAAATGATAGTAATTTACTTACGCAAAAACAAGCATATGATATTTCAGAACAAATACCCAAAGCAGATATTCTGATAACACATAGCAACCCTAAATTAGAACTCGATATAGAAGATGGAATATATCCAAATGCACATGCTGGACTATATGGTATTACGAATTACATGATTAAAAATCATTGTACTTATAATATACATGGACACGTACATGAGAAATACATAAAAAGACATAAATTAAATTCAGATGTTTTTTATGAATTGTCTTTCCATCGTGTTAGTTCTGTTAATATTACTAAAAATGGTATTATTTACTTGGAGGAAAACAGATGATATCAAATCCGAAACACGGATGGTGTGATATAAAAATAGGAGAATTCCAAGGGACTGGCAGTTATTTGACTGCAGTTCCTTTGGATATGGTAAATGCTTTTATCCATTACTATGAAGATGGAGCCGGAGCATGCTTTGTAAATGAGGAAGGCACGGATTTTACTCTGGTATTAAGTGAGTTCAATGCTTATATCATTATAAACAGAGAAAAACAGGAATTATATAACGTTTCTGTATCCATAGACACCTTAGCAGATGAACTGCAGGATGATATTTTAAAATATCCAAAAGAATGGGCAAAGGAGTTTATGACATCTGAATTTGATGGAGATGCTACCAGTCTTTCTTATCAAAATGGAGAGATAAATAGAAGAACACTTTATTTGTTGAAACAGGTAGATACTCTTAGAAATATCAGAGAAAGACAAAAAGGATATACATCTACACAAAAAGAGGAAAGGGATTTATAATGGGGCTAACAGATATACAGATAAATGCATTTGTAAATATGAAAAAAGACAATCTGAAACATTTACTCATGGAATAAATTCCAGACGATTTATTCACGAATGAATGCCAAGTATTATATATTATAATGCTTTCGATTTGTCAGACAATCCGTATACAGATTGTACTCCATTTATAGAGTATATGCTAAATGTTTTTGCAAACACGGAATTTGACTTATTATAGGAATTAGATAAGGAAATAGAGAAAGATACGTAAAAACAAAATAAATTGTTAAATGAGGCTTATATGAGCTTACAGGGATATCTCTGTAAGCTTTCTTTATGCACAGCAGTTTACCTACCAATATTTATTGGACCTCGGGGAAACCCCGAACCCAGCCCCGCACAGCAAAAGGACGGACTCTTTGGTAACATACTAAATATGGATTCCAAACAAACAATCTAAGCTATTTGATGTTTGTTGATACTTTGGCTGCCAGGGAATTGCACCCAGGTCCCAGGGTGCGCATTATTTAGTATCACAGAGGAAGACTAAAAAACGCACATTAAAATACATCAAGTAATATAACGAAAAATAGGCATTTACAGGCGGATTTAGATTAAAAAAAGAGGTTCATTTTTTTCCGCCTGTATGTAAAGGTATATTATAGTAATGTCGTTTGGGATTACCAACGCTGTTTCAACTTACTTAGGAACTCCAAATACATAACATACAAATAGCATACAGTGGAACAGCAGATGAGTCGTATGAGCAATCGAAATGATAGGTATGCATAAAAAAGAAAGAGTCGGAGTGATGCATTTAAAAACCATGAGAGGATATATTGACGACTATGGAAATAGTCGGTAATCAGTTTGTAATCCCAAACGGTATGACTCCATGCGCAAAAAAATTCCAACGAAAATAAACCATCTTTTGAAAACTTTTTGACATATATAAATAGTAAATAAAATTTTTGACGAAAGAAAGGACATAATAGAATGGAAAAAGATAATATGGCAATGGAACGCACTACAGTTTCACAAAACGATGATTATGAAAGATATATTAATGTAACAAAAAATTTTTCAGACGAATTGTTACGTGCTTCTGTAGCTGTTAGTAATTTACAAGCTTCTCAATTCAATGAACATAGAAATAATATTTCAAAATTGATGTCAGATGCATCCAAGGCAATTAATATGATGCTTAAAAGCTTTGAGGAGGAATACGCTATGGTTGACAAGTTAATGGAAGACCGATATCAATTAGAAAAATATCTAAAATAACACGGAATCATAAAAAACGAGAATACTCAGGAAGCAGAAAATGAATCAGATATCGAAAGATAAATAAGAGGAGATAACAGAATGAAGGCAATTTTAATTTGGTCAGATGGCACAGAAATAAACACCACAATCTTTGAAGATAAAGATGGAATCAGTGGAGTCGATAGGGCAAAAGCACAAATGCAAAAAGAGTATCATGAGCATGGGGATACACCAGATCCGGAATACGGAGCTTTTGAAGGCGAATGGAGTTGCTGCTATTCCAATGATTGTACTGATATGTGCTATTGGGATATTGAGGAATTACCGGAAGAAAAAACAGTTACATATTTGCCAATACAGAATTATCCGGATGCCTGTGAGCTTTTAGGTGGTATGGTGGATGTAGTTGAAGATTTTCTGGAAGATAAAGGCATTACTGCTGAAATGTTACCCAATGCAGATAGAGAAGAAGATCCAGATGGAGCTTTGATCTATGGCAGTGATTATGATACTTTAGCGGATGAATTTGCGAGAAGTCTTGGTATCAGTAGAAATTATGAAGATTACGAAGATGATGATGTAAGAATTTCCCAAATGATAGAAAATTTACCTACCGATTTATTAAATGCCATCTACAGACACCAGAATCTTATGAATCGTATTCAGGATGCAAAAGATCATGCTGAGGATATGGGAATTGATATTTCCGAAGCAGATGCGAAAGAAATCGCCGAAGAATTTATTGATAACCATGATTGTAACCAGACAGAAAATGACCAGTTCGAAGGAATCATCAATGAGTTTGTAAAAAATCGAGAAACAGATAGGGGATATTGATAAAAATAAAATTACCTCTCTCTTTTGTTTACATTTACGGTTTTTTTATACATAATATAGTAGGAACCTAAAATGTTTTGCTCATGAAAAGAGAGAGGTATAAATATATGGAAAATAACAATATGAAAGTATTTGATGTGGATGGTATTAAAGTAAGTATTCCTATGGATATGTATAAAATAGCTGTAAAAACACATGTGTTTGATGAGGAATTAACAGAAGAAGATAAAGAAGGAAATCGTATTTATCTCAGAAGTGTTATTTTAGCCGCATATACTCCAACTTTAGATGATTTAGGGAAAATTGACATTCCTGCTATTAAAACAAAATACACGAATGCAGAAATCTCTGAAAATGTACAGCCGATTATCATTGATAATATTAGATTGTATGGAGGGAATTATGATTCTACCAAATAATACTTCTGTACTAAGGAATATAAAAGATTCCTTTTATTATAATGGAATCGAAATATCCAAAGAAAATTTTAGTATAGAAGAATTTGCAAAAGTATGTAGTAAAATAAATGATTTTAAACATCAACTAAGAGAAGAAAAAACATTAAATGAAATACGTGAAAATCATATTGTTATAGGTGTATCATACACAGCTCAAAGTGAAATTTATTTGCTATGTAAAGTAAGTGAAAATAATATCTATTTCGGTTTATATAATAATAAACAAAATAAAATCTTACCTCTTACAAAAAATAACTTTAAAAACTTAAATAATAAAACACTTTTTTCTTTATCACATAACTTAAATACAACTGCAGTTTTCATATTAAAAGGAGAAATAGAGAAAACACTTATTAAAGATACAGTTATGTTGCATACCTTTGAAAATTACATAGAAACACTAAAAAAATCTGGAAATAACTTCCAAAATACATATGAATTAGAATTTATCAATGGATACAAAGAATATATCCTAACAGATGAACAATTAAAACAATCATTAATAGAAAGATAGATTATAATCAGCTTTGCTGTTTATGATAAATATAAAATAAAAAAGGAGATACTTAAAAAAGTAATCCCCGTTTTCCGTTGACAAAAGACAAAAAACAATATAGAGTAAAAGAAAAAAGGAATTAAAAATATGTCAGTTTTAGATCGTTATAAAGTACCATATAATGAAGTAGGCGATAGTTGGAAAAATGATATGGATCATTTTTTTTCTTATGGTCTTCCAGATCTTGCTTTATTTATAGATAATGGAATCGTACCTGCATGTAATCACGAATATGGTTTACAATTTATTCCGGAAATAGATAAAGAACGAAAGATGTACGCAACCATTAAAAAATGGAATGAAGAAAAAAATGATCCCAATATAGAATTCGTTCCTGGTGGCGGGATGTATGAAGGACAAAATCCCAATACCTATTTTCCAACTTTTAGAATAAAAGGATATTTTTCCAATGAAGAAAGCTTGGATCATTGTATTCGAATGATGTGGGAACATGTAGAACACGAGAATTTTTATCTTTATACCATCAAAGATAAAAAACCGGTCATAGAATCCGTAGTGGTTATTCAAAATTTATCATTAACCATGTATGATAATCATAGAAAAGCCGCAGAAGAATATTATAAAATTCCATTTGCAAAAAGACAATCAGAAGATATTCCCTTGGAAGGCAGACATTCAAAATATCCTTGTATATCTTTTGGTCCTTGTGGAATTATCGAACGACCCTTTAAATTCCCATTTAAAGAGATTAAGACCGAAGAAGAATTTGGCACGAGGATGTGGATGACATTAGTAAACCATTTACCGGAAATCGGGAAAGAAAATGATTATGATTCTTTGAAAAAAGAAATGTACAGACAGCATTCCATTGAAGTAATGCTACAACAGGCATTTAGGCAATTGGATCGATATTTATCCAGAGAGCACATGGATCCTTTAGGAGAATGGCGAAATGAGCTGGACGAACAATTGACAAATGGTACTGCGGGAAGCGGAGCATTAATGCAGCTTTTTACGTATTATGGAAAAAATAAAGATAAAAATTTATCCGATGAAGCAAATTGGGATAAAGCGATTGCACATTTCCTACTGGAACGAGAACGTGCAGCAGCAGAGTTAAAAAACAGAGACGAATTTTAAAAATAGCCCACAGATATTTTTTTCTGTGGGTTTTATCTATTTTTACGGAATTTTTTGACATATATAAATGTGATCAAATATTATGGAGGATATGTTAAATGACAATAGAGGAAAGAAAACAAAAAACGTATAAAGGTTTACAGTTACTCGAAAAAGATATTACCAGATTACAGAATAATATCAGTGAGTTAAAACAGATTCTTGAAGATATTCATACAGAAGAAGATATTGAAAAATATAGTGATTTCGATTTGGAAAAAGGATTAGATATTATCGAATTATTTTAAAAATATAGGAGAGAAATTATTATGAATTTATATATGACAGAAAATCAGAAAAGAAAAATAACAGAAGTAGTTACACTTATTCCGGAAAGTGTGAAGAATCTTTTACAGGAAATCCGTATTCCTGCTTATAATATTGAAAATGGTGGCGTCACAAAGAAATTTGATATGTATCTCATCTTTTCCAATGAAACAGAATTGCCGGAAGCTGTAATTACATTTTTATCTGATTATGAAATGACATGGGAAAAGACTATAAATATCGAGTTAATTGCGGAATTTGATGGACCGGACACTCCTGCTGGAGAAACTGTATGGAAGGCAGGTACTTTACTATGATTTTGCCGGAAAGTGCCCCCATGCAGGAAAAGGACTATCCTTATCTGAATCATGCCAATGCAATGTGGAAAAGACTTGGTATGATAAAAAATGGCGCAATAGAATATTGCTCCGATGATTATGCTGCATTAGCCAATACATTGGAACGATTTTATAAAGGCTTTTTACAAATACAGATGGATTTAAACCCAGATTATAAGCTGCCAAAAGGATATCTTACGAATGACCATGATCTGGTAAAATTGGTAAAGAAGATTAGTGTATTTGTGCCATTATATAAAACAGAGACACAGGAAGATTATAAAATCAGAAATGCTTTTTTGCTTGATTTGCGAAAAGCATATACTCAGGCACGATATACTGTAGAAATTCCATATGCGCAGTTTTGTCAGGTATATGATTTAGTAGCGGAACAAAAGAAGATACTCGATGATTACCTTGCTGCCAGGGAACGCCAGCTCGAAGAGATGGCATTAGATTTGTAAGGATAAAAATTATGTAAAATTAGAATTTAGTGGAGGAGAAAAGAATTGCAGGAATTAGCAGAACAATGAAAAAAGCGTGGGTTGATTAAAAGATATATGATTGTTGATGATGAATCCATCAATAAAGGAGGAACAAAAAATATGATACGAAGCATAGAAACTTTTTGTGTAGACGGGGAAAAATTCATTGATTATTATTCAGAAAACGACTTTGAGTATACGGTTCATGTCGGGCAAAAGTGCAAAGTCTTAAAAAATGGGAAGTATTTCGCGGGAACATTATGCGATGTAAATCCCGATGAAAGTACATTTTCAATAAAGCTAAGCAATGAAGAAATAATGGAAATAAGTTGCGGTGACATAGAAGAGTTTCTTGGTGAAGAAGAATTATAATTAAAAAAAGAAAGAGAGGGAAATATTATGAAAATTATGTTAGTGACGGATTCAAAATCCGTAGGAAAGCGTGTTATAAATATTTTAAAAAAAATGTATCCAGAAAACGTTTATTTTTTGGATTATACTAAAAACATTATTAATATTAAATACCCTTCTTACGATATGAGAAAGCATGATGGATTCTATTATATAAATGGAAAAAAGATTGAGGATGAATTTACACAAGTACATTTAAAAAATGTAGATATTCCTGAAAACTATATATATAAAAAAAGTAATGAAAATTCAGATATCACTTTAAATCAATTAGAAGATATGGATGAAGTAATTTCTATTTGTGAAACGAGTGATGAAGGGGTCGTAAGATTTGCAAAATATATAGAGGACCATAATTTGATTATGGACAAATGTAAATATTATACGATTTATGCAATAGACGGTGATGATAATATCATCGGAGATGTAAATCATTTAAAATCATTTTCTGAATTATTTGATAACTATAAAGAAAAAGGGTTTCAGTGCCAAGGAAGTGAGAATTCAAATTTAGCTTATTTATTTTATCATATTGTGCCGGAAAGACTAGGATATACACATGCAATACCAATCAAAGAAATACCTAAGCTTCTTTCTCAAAAATATGATATTCCCATAGAAACATTGAGAGATAGTGATAAATGGACTGCAAATCTTTATAAAGAATTAGAAGACAAAATGGAAACTGATGAATTATTTTATGAAAATACTAATGAATATTATGAAAACGAACGTAGCTAAAACTACGTAGTGTCTTTTCTATATTATTTTGGAAAAGGAGTCTTATTTATAGGTCTCATAAAAATTTATCATAATATTTATCACATAAAATAGATTATCAAAAATAATTTCAAAAAAAATAAAAAAAGTTTTTGATTTTTGCAAAGTTTTACGGTTTTTTTTGACATAAGCATATGTAACCAAGATGTGTGTATAAAATGATAAGAGGAGCGTATAAATATGGCAAAGACTACAACTATGACTGAGATGTTAGTTACAGAAGCACTGAATGAACTGAAGACTCTGGATTCCAGAATTGACCGTGCGATTAAGACCGCAAAGTTTATTGCGGATGCAAAGACTGCAGATAATAAGGTAACCCCGTCTAAGACGAAGGAAGATTTTAAGACCGAGGCACAGTCTTCGTATGATACCATCGATAGTCTGATCAAGAGACGCGATAATATCAAGGCAGCGATTGTAGCTTCCAATGCAGCAACTACCGTAGATATCTGTGGTGAAACCATGACAGTAGCAAAGGCTATCGATACCAAGGCTTCCCTGGCATACAAGAAGATATTACTGCGTGCCATGAAGAATCAGAGAGACCTTGCTGTTAGCAGTATGAATAGCAAGAATGCCGATCTGGAAAAGAAGATCGATAATGTAGTTATGACTTCCTTTGCAGCAAAGGATAAGTCTGCGGTAAAGCCGGAGGATTATGATTCTATTGCAGTACCGATGCGTAAGAGTGGAGAGGTATCCTTAGTAGATCCTCTGGAACTTGATAAGAAGATTGCAGAGCTGGAACAGTATATCGAGGAATTCGATGCAACTGTTGATGCGAAGTTGCAGATTAGTAACTGTATTACTAAGATTGAGGTACCGGCATAAAATAGGTGATCGCCGTATTGATTACGGTGGCGGGACTGGATTTTATCCAGTCCTACGATAAATAAAAATAAAATATGGATGATGATACGAAAACTTGAAGTTACATACCTCCATTTGATTCTTTGGGATAGGATAAATAATTAAAGAATAAAACAAGCATTCGTGAAAAATGCAATAGCCTTCTAAGCTATTAAAGAAAATTTTTTCATCGAAAATATCGATAAAAGCTTTAAATGCTCAATGGTGAATGGTTAATTTACAATGCTTAATTTTGAATCATCTTCTGGGTGGATAAACCCATCAATCGTCTTGGCAATAATATATTATTCTTTTTATTATAAAAATACCATGCTACTATAAATGTGTATGCTAATAAAAAAGAAAATATATGCCGGTTAATCTTCGAATCATCGATAAAATCCTACATTGATGCATTATGCATTTGGTTTGTGGAGTGATATGTAAGTATCCCAAGATATCCAGTAGGCTGTATCAGCATCCATTATATTACAAGTATAATGATATTTTCTGAAAATGTGATATAATAAAAGTAAAGATAAAGAAAAAACGCATAGTAAATGTGGGAAAGGATAAGACAATGTTTAATCGACTTTATGAGCATTATGAATACGAACACGAATTATTACTGCATGAAAACAGTGTTATTTGTAATGCCAAGAATAAGGTAGATATTATACATTGGAATTGATCCATTTAGGAAAAATAGATCATAATCAAACCCAAGTAACCACTTACCTAATTCTGGCAGGTGGTATTTTTTATGGAAAGGATTATGACAATGCCTACAATTGATATGCAAAGTACAGGACAAAATATTATAACAATGAGAAAAGCGGTTGGCATGACGGTAAAGGATTTGCAGGATATATTTGGATTTTCTACTCCACAGGCGATATACAAATGGCAACAGGGAGTAGCAATGCCAACAATCGATAATCTGGTTGTATTAGCTAAAATCTTTCAAACAACAATAGATAATATTATTGTGATAAAAAATGGCTCCATAGTCTAAAGGTTAGGACACTGGCCTTTCAAGCCAGGGATACCGGGTTCAAGTCCCGTTGGAGTCATATTCCTCTTTTGGCTAATGATTAGGATGGAAATTCCACAAGAGGTATTGTAGTTATATATGCACCCGTGGTGAAATTAGGCATACACATCGGATTTAAGATCCGACGCTTTAAGCATGAGGGTTCGATTCCCTCCGGATGCATTAATTAAAATATGGTGTCGGTGGCGAAATTGGTAGACGCAGCGGATTGTGATTCCGCCGGGAGAAATCTCATGTGAGTTCAAATCTCATCCTTCACCCTCAATATGCCCGTATGGTGGAAATGGTAGACACGGCTGTCTTAGGAACAGTTGCGAAAGCGTGAGAGTTCGAGTCTCTCTATGGGTACTGATAATGCAATTCATTGTATGTAAAATATACATTGTCATAAATTTACTATCGGCAGGTATGCAAAAGGCTGAAGCAAGCGGTCTGTAAAATCGTGACGTAAGATACATTGTGAGTTCAAATCTCACCCTGCCGACTTTTATTAATAAATAATCAAAATAAAATAGATTTATAAAACTAGAAAAACCGTAAGAAAAATATCTATTCTTACGGTTTTTTTGTACATATATAAATAGAGAAAAACGATAGGTATTAAAGGGAGATAAATGATATGTATGGCTATGTTAAAAGAAGCAGCTAATTAAATGCGTGTTTCAACAGTTTAGAAAGAGGTAAAAGTATGAGAAAATTACTGAAAAAAATATCCGATTTAAAAAATGCATATAGAGTTCTTGAAATAATGGACAAAGCAGGATGCGATATTGAACAAGTATCAAATATGAATGGATATTATAAACTCAAACCCAAATGGTATGTATCAGAAAGAGATGCAAAAGACCTACAAAAGATAGTTTTACATAAAAAAAATTATTATGGTAATCATCACATGTTTTGGAAAATTTGGTTTAAAAATATTCGTGACGGATATAGATATTTATAATTAAATTCGCAGTTCTTTAAAAGATTGGAGGAAATATATGTTTGAATATAATGGATATCATTTTGAATCAATAAGAAAACTAAAAGAATCAGAAAAGAAGGATATATGCACATTCTCTAAACATATCAGAAGCGATAGAGAACTTGGGATATGTGATTATGATGTTGATTGGAAAAAACATGATTATAGTTGGAAAGATTTTTATTCAGCAAGTAATGACAGTCAATTAGACATATTCTTATGCAAAGAAAATGGAAAATTATATGTTCCTTGTGAACATGAGTTATTTCAGTTTGAAGAAAAAGAACATAATTTGCCTACTGCAAAGAAAATAAAGTATTGAAACTAAGATTTCTTAGGAAGGAGTAAAGAAAAATGAGTAAAAGCAATTATGAAAAATATGCTGAAATAAAACAGCAGGAATTATTGCATAAAGAAAGAAATCTACAGCAGGCAATCAGTTGTCTAAGGTATAGACGGAAGTTCGCATCATTACAATGTATTGATAGTGCAATAGATTTTGTTGCTGACTTATACGATTTATCCATCGATGAAGTGAAGCGAGCAATGGATGGAGAAGAATATTGGTGTATATAAAATTCGCATTTCTTTGGAAGATTGGAGAAAAACAAAATGAAGGAATTTAGAGTAGCAAAATGCTTAGTAGATGGAAAAGTAAATGAATATGCAATTTTTGCAGACGGCTCAAGAAAGAAAATAATTCAAACAGATAAACAATATGGGAAATACTTTGAAGTGGACAACGAATTAAATACAGATTGTAAAAGTTCCTTACGTTTCAGTTATTCAGGTAGAATTAGAGATGCAGTTGAAATGATTAGAAACGGAAACGGAGACTGTATTTCGTCAATGAAATTAATAGGAAGAATTGATAAGGTATTATATTTCCTTGACAGAAAAACTGGCGAAGAATTGAGACGGAAATCATTAGAAGGATGGAAAGATACAAAATTCGGATGGGCTATTGAGTGCGGAAATAAGAACAGTTTTTCAGGATATTCAATGCTCAACAAAAAGAATGAACGAATATCTGTATTTGATGAAGATAGAAATCCTATGATATTTGATACAAAAGAATCAGCCGATGAATATGTAGAATACTTAATCGAAAGGTCAAAGTATTACGCAAAACGATTGGTAAATAATCTATGCGGTATCACAGATGAAAAGGAAAGAGACAAGATAATTGACAACGCAATAGATGAAATCGAAAATGATACTAAAACAAAATTCAGTATTATATCTGATTTTACGTTTGATATGTTGACAGGTAATTGTGAGCCAAAATCATTTGAATGCAATTTGGACAAGATGGGATATAAAATTGTGCAATGTATTATTCAGTAAAAAGGCAAACGAAACTTAGCATTTTTTTTAGAAAGGATGATAAAAAATATGGCATATGTAAAAAATAAAAATGGATTTGAGATTGGTGATTGGGCAACTACAACAAAAAAAGTGGATAGCTGTGCGGGCTATTTCGAAAAAGGAACAAAAGGTATCAGTGCTGAGCTGAAGTTGGTTCGACTGGATAATGGCATGTTTTTGGCAGCTTTGATTACTGGTGCTTGTATCTTCAACGGAGCTCCTTTACAGAGATGCAACAATACTAACTTAGATCTCGCTAAGGTTGCTAAGACTCTGCACTATAATGATTTGTTTGGTGATACTTCCCCTTTGGGTAAGTCTTTAGGAGACCATGCTACTATTGCTATAGATTACAGTTATGATTGTGTATGTCATGGTGTATTTATGGTAAAGGCTGATGGTTCTTACTCCGTCAAGTCTGATAAGGAGAAGGAGTACATCTTCGATGATACATATAAGAACGAGTGCGAAGAGAAGATTCGCCAGGCTAAAGAGCTTGAAAAGGCTCGTCAGGAGGAATTAAAGGCTCGTAAGGAAGCTGAAAAGAAGGCTTATGAAGAAGCTAAGTTGGCTAAAGAGAGACGTGAAGCTGAAAAACGTCAGGCAGAGGCTGATCTTAAGATGAGTGGTGTCAAGGTTGGTAAGAATGATAAGGTGGTAAGCGTAGGTGCAGAAGACTTTCTGAAGGCTGTAGCTTCTTTAAATAAGTAATGGAGGTTGTAAAGTTATGGGAGAAGTAAATAAAGAACATCCGGTGTGGGGTATTCTCGACAAGGGTAGATACATTGAAGAGTTCTACCCCGAAGCCGAAGAGATGTATGATTTTATTAAAGGCATCAGTAATGTAGCCGGTAATGTTACTAAAGACGGGAATACAGTTCCGGCAATAGAGGTGTTTTTCAATATGCTGAACGAACATTTCAAAGAGACATTTGCAATATTAAGTAGTATCGTGTATGATAAGGATGTTACTAATGAAAATAAAGGCTGTTAAGCCTTTATTTTTGTTATAAGTAAAGGAGTTATTTGATGTTAGTAGATGTTTTAGATAGAAGTGTAGAGAAAGTCTTTGTTTCTAAAGATGAAAGATTGAGTGGTAATTCTAGTTCTATTGGCAATCAAATAAAATGGAAGCACGGAAGTAAATTTATCAAGTTAAATGCTCAAGGGTATGAAGATATAGCAGAGGTAATGGTATCGAACTTATTATACTTTACTAATTTACAAAAACATGAGTTTGTGATGTATTATTCTTGTGTTAAGGTAATCGGGAAATCATACAGAGGTTATGATTTAGAAGATGAATATGGAAACAGAGTAATTGAAACAGGATACGATAGTATTGGGTGAATATTAGGAGGGCAATATGATTTATAACGTAACCTTACATAAGAAAGATTATCCGACAATCCCTTATAGCTTAGGTATTATGGCTGATACAACAGAAAGTGCAAAAGAACAAGCAAAACAGATCGTAGCAGAAAAAGCTTATTGGGATAATGCTGTACTTACAATGGCAGATAAGTTAAACACATTGATTATCGATGAAATTACGACCCTGAGTAATTAATTTTACAAATGCAAAAAAATCACTTGACATAGTAGTAAAAAACTACTATATTATAGATAAAAGATAGTAGCAAAAAACTACCATGTTAGGGAGGATAAAGAAATGGAACGAAATGCTGCGGGACTTACCGAGGCAGAATTCTTGGCAAATTATAATCCGGGAGATTATGAGAGACCATCTGTAACAGTAGATATGATGGTGCTTCGTGTAAAACAGGATTTTAGTTGTTTGCAGATATTACTAATCAAGAGAAAAGACCATCCATTTATCAACTGTTTTGCTCTGCCAGGGGGATTCATCAATATGCGGGAGTCGGCATATGAGGCTGCTTGTCGAGAACTGCAGGAGGAGACAGGTCTTACCAATATCTATTTAGAACAGATTTATACAATGAGTAAACCGGATAGAGATCCCAGAATGCGGGTAATCGACATTGCTTATGCTGCTTTGTTACCATTTGGATATCAGGCAAATGTAAAAGCTGGAGATGATGCAAAGGATGCACTTTGGTTTGATATTGATATTTCAGATGATTATTTGAGATTTCATAATGAAGAAAAAAATATTCATATAAAATATCAGTTAGAAACAAAGACTTTTAAAAATGGAATACTAACGATTGAAAACAAAATTCCTGTGCAGGATGGAGATGTACTGGCATTTGACCATGCAGATATCATTTTAGAAGAGTTGGTACGGCTGAAAAATAAAGTCATGTACACCGATATTGCTTTTAATCTGGTACCCCAAAAATTCACTTTGCCCGACTTGCAAAGAGTATATGAGATTTTATCACAAAAATCTTTATATAAATCAAATTTTAGGGATTTCGTGCAGGAAAAAATAGAAGCGCTGGATATCACAGCAAAACCGTTTACAAGTTCAAGATCATCCAAAGTTTATCAATATAAACAAAGAGGGTAAATTATGAAATATGGAGTAATCATTACCAGAGCACAGCCATTACATATTGGCCATGTAAAAGTAATTAAAAAAGCCTTGGAAGAAAATGACAGAGTATTATTGATCATTGGAAGTGCTGATAAATCTATGACAGAAAGAAATCCTTTTTCTATCAATCAAAGATGGCAACAATATCTTCAAATGCTTTGTTATTACAAATGGAATTTCGACCAAATAAAAGCAATAAAACTACCGGATTGGAGTGCTGATAAGAATATTCCATATGATAGTAATGTAGGTAGTGATAATCAAAATTATAAAACAGTAGCAAAAGAGTGGGGATTATATCTTTATTATAATATTGTAGGAGCCATTGGACAAAAGGACTTTACATTATATTATAATGATGACCCGGCGATTATTAAAGAATGGTTCCCCGACTATATCTGGGATCGAATTACTTTAAAGTCAATGGAAAGAGATGATATTTCTTCCAGTAAGGTAAGAACAGCAATAGTAACCGACAATATAACCTATCTAAAAGAAACCGTACCATATTTAAGTAGTTCTGATATAAATAGCTGTCGTAGGCTTTTACAAACAATACAAAAAGAGAGGAAATAACTTATGAGTATGAAAGTTTTGATGGTAATTGATGCACAGAATGATTTTATTACAGGAGCTTTAGGTAATAAGGAATGCGAAGCTGCGGTACCAAAGATTGTAGAAATGATTAATAGTAAGAAATATGATGAGATTATTCTTACGATGGATTCCCATGATGAGAATTATATGGAAACCAAAGAAGGCAAAAATTTACCGGTACCACACTGTATCGTACCTACTGGTGTTTGGGCACCTACGGACGGCTGGATGATTCATCCTGACGTTTATGCCGCCATTAAAAGAAATTATGATCCGGATAAAATAGAAGTCTTTAAAAAGCCCACTTTTGGTGCTATTTCTATAATTCCCAAGTATCAGAAACTTTGGGAGGCATATGGACCGAATTTGGAAATTGATTTCGTTGGCTTCTGCACGGGCATCTGCGTATTGAGTAACGTAGCAATCGCAAAGGCAACCTTACCGGAAGCAAATATCTGCGTTATTGAGGATGCATGTGCATGTGTAACACCCAAGACTCATAAGACAGCAATCGAAGCGATGAAACTGATTCAGATAGATATGTTGCAGACAAAGGATCTGTAAGAGGAGGAGAAAAATGAGATTACCGCAGATTATTACCAGCTTACTGGAGATAGACGCTTATAAATTTTCTATGGGGCAGACGATTTTCCACCAGTTTAGTTCCTATAAAACTACATGGACGTTTAAATGTAGAAACAAAGATGTACTTTTTACTCCTGTTATGGTAGAGGAAATTAAAGAGCAGATCAAAGCCTATTGTGAATTACGATTTACAGAAGATGAACTGTTTTATCTGGAAAATATCAAATGGATTAAGGGATCTTATGTGGATTTCTTAAGACTGTGGCAGCCCAGATATGAGGATTTTACGATTACAACCGATGCGGAATGTGGATTATCCATTGAAGCTGCTGGCACTTGGTTAAATACTTCCATGTATGAGATTCCTACACTGGCGATTGTAAATGAAGTATTTTTCCGTATGAATTACGATTATGATACACTGTATACTTCCTTCCATAAGAGACTGATGGATAAGGTACAAAAGCTTACAGATGGTACTTATGAACTCGGTAATTTCAGTGAATTTGGATTAAGACGTAGATTATCAGCAGAGGCACAAGAGTTGGCAGTTAAAACACTGGCGGATGCAAAGATTCCTGCACCAACTAAATTTGTAGGAACTTCTAATGTATATCTGGCAAAGAAGTATAATCTTACACCAGTAGGTACAATGGCTCACGAATGGATCATGTGTACCGGACAGGGAAATCACAAGCATAACCCTGCATATTCTAACTGGTATGCATTGGATGCCTGGGTAAAGGAATACGGTGTTTTAAATGGCATCGCCCTGACAGATACCATCACAACAGATTGTTTCTTACGAGATTTCCAGCTTACATATGCAACCTTATTTTCCGGCGTAAGACATGATAGTGGAGACCCTTATGAATGGGGAGAAAAGATGCTTGCGCATTACAAAGATCTGGGTATCAATCCAAAAACAAAGACATTATTATTCAGTGATAGTCTGAATTTCGAAAAAGCAGACAAACTTTATAGATATTTTAACGAAAAGGCAAATGTAGCATTTGGTATTGGTACTTATATCAGTAATGACACCGATGTGCCTGCGCTAAATATTGTAATGAAAACGACAAAATGTAATGGCATGGATGTAGCAAAAATCTCCGATGCTCCGGGTAAGGGCATGTGTAAGAATGCGGATTATGTAGACTATTTAAACAGATGTATTACATGGAGACTGGAAAACGACAGATAAAAACGCATGATAAAAGGCGCCCTGGCAGGTAAGAAACAGAACTGATTCTGTATAACGAAAAAGAGCTAGGACGTCTATGGGAGGAAACTATGAATAGTAAACCAAATCTTGGATATGGATTTTATAAGGTAGCAGCAGTTACATTTCCTATTGTTTTGGGAGATGTTTTTGAAAATGCAAGACGTATCTGCGACTATATTAAAAAAGCGGAGAAAGAACATGTACAACTCTTGGTGTTTCCGGAATTAAGCTTAACGGGATATACCTGTGGCGATATGTTCCTCAGAAAGGAATTATCAGAACAAACAGAATATGCCTTACGAGATATAAAAACTGCAACAAGTGGAAACCGTGTCTTAGTCTGCGTGGGAATGCCTGTGGAAGATCATGGAAAATTATTTAACTGCGCAGTATATATACAGAGTGGTGAAATTAAAGGTGTTGTACCAAAAACATATATTCCAAATTATGGAGAGTTTTATGAAAAGCGATGGTTTGTATCTGCTACCTGCCGTACATCGAATACGATTTGCCTGCTAGGGGATACAGTTCCTTTTTCTGAAAAGTTATTATTAAAAGGGGAAAGCGATGTAGTGATTGCAACCGAAATTTGTGAAGATTTATGGGTGGATAGTCCGCCAAGTGGATTGTTAAGCAGAGCTGGGGCAACCATTATCGTGAATCCTTCCGCAAGTAATGATCTCATTGGAAAAAGAAAATACCGTAGAGATTTGGTAAAAATGCAGTCTGGCAGATGTCGTGCAGGATATGTGTATGCATCCAGTGGCGCAGGAGAGAGTTCTACAGATTTGGTATTTTCCGGGCATTGTATAATTGCAGAAAATGGAAAAATTTTAGCAGAAACCACAGATATTATGCGGGATGAAGCTATGATTGTGAACGTCATTGATATTGAGAAATGTGTAAATGACAGACGTAAATACAATAGTGATGTCTGGGTAAATGTACCTGATATTGTATCAAATCGAATCTTTGTGTCAGGATTTCCATATGATTTGCCGGATAAAGTAGAACCTTATCCTTTTGTACCGAAGAATAAAGAGGAACGAAAACAGCGTTGTGCGGAAATCTTAATTTTACAGGCAAAAGGGCTGATACAGAGAATAAAAGCAACAGGATTAGATAATGCAGTCATCGGTATTTCCGGTGGATTAGATTCTACTTTGGCATTACTTGTTACCTGTATTGCTTTTGATGCACTTGGAATTTCCAGAAAACATATCTATACTTTTACAATGCCTGGATTTGGCACCACAAATAAGACAAAAGGATTAGCAGAAGAGTTAATGGAACATTTAGGTACTACCTATGCATCCATTGATATCAAAGCTGCTTGCACACAACATTTAAAAGATATTGGGCATCCTTTAAACGTATATGATATTACTTATGAAAATGTGCAGGCAAGAGAACGTACACAGATTTTATTTGATAAGGCAAACATGTTAAATGCTTTAGTAATTGGCACTGGCGATTTATCAGAATTAGCACTCGGATGGTGCACTTATAATGGTGACCATATGAGTAATTATGCTGTAAATGTTGGTGTACCTAAGACTCTGGTAAAATATCTGGTAGATGCTTATGCAGACATCTATGCAGAAGATAATGGTACAAGATCTACAAAAGGTGTTTTAAAGGATATTGTGGATTTGCCGATTTCTCCGGAATTACTGCCTACAGACAAAAAGGGGAATATGGTACAGAAAACAGAAGAGAGTATTGGAAAATATGACTTGCATGATTTCTTCTTATATCACTATTTGAGAAATGGGTTTGGAAAAGAAAAGATTTTAGAACTTGCTAAAATTGCATTTCCAAAAGTAAAAGATGAAGAAATCAGTAAGACATTAGATATTTTCTATCATAGGTTCCGGACACAGCAATTTAAACGTTCTTGTATTCCGGACGGACCGAAAGTAGGTAGTGTAGCATTATCTCCGAGAGGGGATTTAAGATTACCAAGTGATTTAATGAAAATGTATTAAAATAAGACAGACAGGGTAAAATCCTGTCTGTTTTTTTATAAAAATCAAGAATTTTTTGACATATATAATTAGAGTAATTATTTTTATCATATGAAAAGAGGAGAACATAAAATGATTGAAAAGACAAAAGTATTTGAAAAACACAGCGAAAATGAAAAGGATATTATCACACAGGTAGTGAATGGACTTACTGGCACAGACGCAGGAGTAGATTTCCACAAGAATCTGGTGAATGATACCGAAGAGGAAGCTATGGCACTCTGCGCAAAATTATATGGTGGAACTCCCATTGCTGTAAAGATTAAGAGACCTATCATTGCAGAAACAGGAAAGTTAAAGCAGGCAAGAAAGAATCTGGAATCCGTAATTGCAAAGAAAGAAGAGCAGAACAGTAAATCTTATCTGGAAGGCAGAAAGACTGCGGTTTGCACCTGTGAAAATTGTAAGAGTAAGCTGGTAATTGCGAAGTATCTGGAAATTGCAAAGAAAAAGGTTGGTGTCGTAGAAGGATTTGATATTAACCGCTGCCCTGTTTGCGAGGAAGATATGCGTCCACAGAGTATTAAGGATAAGATTGCAAAGTATGATACAGAGATTGCAACTTGCAGAGAAAAGGTAGAAACCATTGAAAAAGAGCTGTTTGACAGAGCTGTAAATGCAAAGAACTGCCCGACTGCATGGTTTGTTTATTGGCAGGAAGCAGAAAATGAGGAAAATACAGAAGAATAAATAGAAAAAGGACTCTGAAAAGGAGTATTTTTTTATATGCAAAAACAGCCTACTTTTTCAATTTTTTTTGACATATAGAAATAAAGGTTTACATATTAAAAAAATAGAAAAGGCGGCTAATAAAATATGAAAAATTTAGGATTAACGGAAGAAAGATATCAGCAACTAATGTCAGTATTCGGAGACGAAGAAACAGTAAAAGAAGTTATCAAAGACTGGACAATCGAAACTTGTAATAAAGGATATACTATTTTTAACTCTAATGGCACAGGAATGCTCGAAGTATGTAGGATTGATGCACTAGAAGTATTTGAAAATGATGATGCTGCTGTTGCACAAGCGATAAAGGATGGCATAAAATTCATTCCCGTTGAGGAATTACCTGAGAACTTTGATAGACGTTATCTTGGTTGGATTGATACGCCAGAAAATAGAAAGCATATTGAAGAATATTGTGCAGAAATGGATGATAGCAGAGATCGATAAATATTTAAGGAGAGTACCCCATGCAAAGAAAGATATTACAGTTTGATCATCATAATATTGTTTGCCAAATGGAAATATACAGGACATATACCTTTTATGGAGATTATGAGATTACACAGGATTCTTTGCCTATATTTAAAAATTTGCAGATGTCTGTGGAAATACATGATTTACACCCTGAATATAAAACAAAATGGGATGAGAAAAAATATAATCCGGAAAATTTGATCGATAAATATATTATGAAAGAAATCAAACATAGTAATATGGATAATTTTGATGTCACATTTATAGAACCGGAATTACAGGCTTTTATCGACAAATATAAAAATGATTATGTGAAAGTAATGAATGTGTAAAGGAGTATAATATTGCCTTTTTGTTACAGTTTATAGAAAATGACACTTTATTATATGGTAGTAAAAAGGATATTGCAGAGATAAGAGACAAAATTTCAAAGGATATGGAGCGATAAACTATGGGGGAATTTGTGATTTCCAAAGATGGACAAAATTATTTACCACAAGATAAAGAATATATCAAAATATCAGATTGGTTATCTGAAGATTATGGATTCTGCCACGATGGTTTCAAATTAGGTGAAGAAGAAAGAGAACAGGAAATTCAGGAAGAAAAAGAATAATAAAATTATGACATATCAATTAAGTAATCCAGATATTGAAACAATTATAAACTATTGTAATAATCTTAAAGCAAATGATGATATAGAAATTTTTGATTTTGGAGTAAATGGAGATTTAGTTTTACATATTTGCAAAGACGAGGGCTTTAATTCTGGAATAGCAGAATATAATCCAGTAACGATTCATGTCGCACAAAATGGAGAATGGATTTATGATTCCGTAAGAATACTCTACCCAGATACTCGTATAACAGATAATATTCTACATAAAGAATTTGACAAAATTTATAATTGCGAAAATTTTGATATCGAAAGAGATTAAAAAGAAAGACCACTATAAAAAAATAGTGGTTTTTATTATTTATAGCGGTTTTTTTTGACATATAGTAATAGATAATATTTTATGAGGTAATCAAATATGGCATGGTATGCAGAGCTTATCAGAAAGCGTTGGTATTGTATCTGTGGTATAGATATGATCCATGAGTATAAAAAGAAACTTTATGACGATTGGTACAATTCTCTTACGGAAGAAGAAAAAGAGCGCCTGGCAGAAATTAAGAAGCAAAAGCAGGAGAAAGCAGATCAGGAACTTAAAATGATTATGTCACAATTATCTGCTATGAAAACACTTTTGTCAGGACTTCTAAGCGAAAGGTATATCCTGTAATATTATGTGTTTCACATAATATTATGAATACAGAGATTTATAAAAAGGAGACAGTATTATGAATACATTAGATGACGCTATCAGATTTGTTTGTAATTCAAATTTGGACTATGGCACGCTTTCCCAAACAGAGGAATATAAAATGGCACTTGTAAATAGTCCAATGTTACAGTCTTTTACGGATACCTTTAAAGGATTACAAATCACTTTGACAGGCGATTTGTACCAAATGATTTTTAGCGGCGTAGATAATGTAAAGCTTGTTATTCTTTATAAAGTGATTGATACGGAATGTTATTATGCCACCGTAGAAGTAAAGGACAAGGAATTAAAACAGAAACTCAGAGAAAATGCAAAGACAATGAAAGGTGTCAAACTTACAGTAAAATGTGTTGCCGGTGGAGTCGATTATTTTGAGTTGATTGACATTATAGAATTGGATAATCCTTGTATGTTTGGCAGATGGATTTGTACAAATTGTCATCATGATTACGGTTTTGATGATCCACAGGGCTATGGATGTGACATTTGTGAAAGTAAAATAGAGCAGGTGTTTGATTTCTATAAAGAATAAATAGGAAAAAAGCATGTTAAGGATTTCAGGAAATGCAGATAAAAGTATCGTAATAGTGGCGTTACAGGAATACATACAGGGGGTATAAATATGACAAAGATACAAATAGAGATAGAAAAATGTGATAAATGTCCATTTCATTATACAGAAAGAACGATAACGGCAGATTCCTTTGAAGATGCTTTTGACTATTACTGTGGTGTCAATAAAAAGAAAATTGCCGAATACGTGGAACGGGATAAGGAATTACCGAAAGTACCAGAGTGGTGTCCGTATCGTGTAAAAGAGGAGTAATCAATAAAAAAAGCATGGGCGCAATAAATCAACGAAAGAAAGAGACATATTGTGAAAGACGAAAAATATTTTAAGACGAAAATACAAAATACGATTGAAAATCTGGAACAAACACAGGAAAACTTAGATACAGATATGTTCGCCATAGAGTGTAATAACTGGTATGGAGAACGTTGTAATGGCATGTCAGACGGTATTGAGATTGCTATTGAGATGCTGAAAGAAATCATAAAGGAGTAGACAAATGAGTGAAAAATATAAAAAGGACAGTTTAGGAAATCGAATGAAACAGTACGAAGCTGTTACAGAACATTATTTAGTACCAAAGCTGCCATTTATTATCCGTGTGGATGGAAAGGCATTTCATACTTTTACCAAAAAATTTGAGAAACCTTTTGATGCGGTTATAGAACAGACTATGCGGGCTACAATGGAAAGCTTATGTAAGGATATTCCAGGGTGTGTGCTTGGATATACGCAGAGTGACGAAATTACATTAGTATGCACCTACACAGACAGAATTATAAGTGAAGCTTGGTTTCATGGGCGTATCGAAAAGATTGTTGCTATTTCTGCTGCCAAGGCTACGAAGTATTTTAACAAATATTTCAGAGAAAACATTCCTATGAATGTAGAAAAGTACGTAAAAAAGTTAGATGAAGCAGAATTTGATGCTCGGGTATTTAACTTGCCTGAGTGGGACTGTATCAATAATGTGATTTGGAGACAGCAGGACGCTATCAGAAATAGTGTAGAGATGGTAGGTCACTGTTTCTATTCTGCCAGGGAGTTAAATCATGTGAATACCAGTCAGATAAAAGAGAAGCTGCGGGTAGAACATGATATTATCTGGGAAAATTATCCAGATTATAACAAACAGGGCGTTTTATGTTATAAAACACAGGTAGAAAAAGAGACACACGGAAAGACAGTAGTGCGAAATGTCTGGGTACAGGACTTTGTGGCATTACAGGAAAATCGGGAATGGTTTGCCGAGATTACCGGATTAAAAGAAAACATACCGTAGTTTTAACTACAGTATGTCCTGTAATATTATGTGGTCATTTTCACATAATATTATGAATAGTGCGAATGATAAGCAAACATAAAAATACTAGGAAACTCGCACAGTTGTACTTCTTATGGAGTGCATGAATTGAAATATGATGATTATTAGAATTTCCCCAATTTAATCTGTTGCACTCCGCTCAGAGTGTATGAATTGAAATAAACAAATATGAAATAAATAAAACAAAAAACAAAAAAAAGATTACAGAAATTACCCATTTTTGTAGTCTTTTTTTACATATATAAATAGAAATAATTTTTTAGATTGCAAGATATTCACTTAATACAATGGAGGAAATATTATGAACGCAGGAGAATTATTTAAAGTAAACATAGACGGTCAAGAACATACAAAGTGTATTGTACAGGATATGCATGCTTTTACAAGAAAATTAACAAAAAGCTATGGCATCGTAGATATTACAAACGGAACTATGTCTGCACAACGTTTTTCGTCTGTTTCGTCAGCACTTAATTTTATAGAAAAATATTGGGGAAATATAGAGACAGAGAAAGAAGAAATAGAACGGAATAGTAGTAACCAGCACAATAAGGATTTTGAGGAAGAGGTTAGCTATGATTTATAACTACAAAGACCCAGATGAATTACATATGGATATGGATATTTGGGAAGATGCCAGACAACAAGCTTTAAGAGACCATGATTATAAAAAAGCTTATCAGGCAAAAGAACAAATGAGCAATATCCAAAAAGCAGAGATTTTAGAGGAAGAGGAACTACTATTATGATCACCATAAAAGAACTATACGAAAAAGCAAAAGCAAATGGTAGTGAAAACTATAAAATCCAATTACAGTGCCAGGATCAGGGAGGTATCTATCCTGGAACTGTAGAGATGGATGGATTTGAAACCAATGAGGAAACAGAAGAAGTTACATTATTTTAATAAAAAGGAGAAAAAATATGGGATACTATGCATCAGGCGAAGGAAAAGCAAAATTAAAACAAAATGCAAACATCGAAAACTTAACCGCAGATATTGAAAGAATTTATGGAGAGGGTTCAATTGAATGGAGAATCTTAAATGATACTATTATATTTAGTGATGATAATTCTCATTGGCATGAGGAATATACTGAACAATTTTTAGATGTTTTATCGCCATATGTAGAAAGCGGTTGTTTCAATTATTCAGGCGAAGATGAAAATATTTGGAGATATAGATTTATCTCTGAAAATGGATATTGGTTAAAAGAAAAACCTCAAATTATCTATGGTCTCAATGACTTTTCTGATGAAATACTAATTCAAGAATTAGAAAACCGTGGATATCAGTGTACTGTAAATAATAAAAACATGGAAAATGATGATATTGAAAGATAGTGCAATGGAGGAAAAGATGATTACAAAAAATAATTTTACAGACAAAGAATTAGCACAGGCAATTTGTTATGCATGGAAGGAAGATAAATGTATTTCTTCCGGATGGCATGATTTTGTATCTACCATGAATCAATTATTAAGAGATTATCTGGAATCACCGGTAGATGATCGAAAAGTAATGGATGATACTTTTAAAATGCTGACAGGATATGATTTATCTGCTACGGTAATGTCTTATGGCGGATTATACAAAGCGACTCAGGAAGAGTCTGAGTTTGCAACAAAAGTAGAGGAAATCTGGGAGTCCGATAAAGAAGAGAATGGCATCGATGAAGTAGCAAGAGGTATCAGCTATTTAAAAGATACTTATCCGGATGCACACTCAAAGGCTATTATCAATAATGTATTTGTTGCTACAATGGGTCATTCCTTAAGCAATATCGAAGCAGTATTAGCCGGGGCAAAAGAAAATGCGATTTATGACTTAAAAGAAGCTATTTCAGACGCTTTAGAATCTGGAGAATTAGAAGACGAGAGAGACTAAGATATATACACTGTGGGTTTTACAAAGCTCACGGTGTATCTATTTTTCACAAAGGATTTATAAACATGTATAAGATTGGAGAAAATATTCCAGTTGATTTGGGTGGCGTTACACATACTATGTGTATTTTAAAGGATATGGAATCGAAGATAAAACATGGCAAAGAAATTTATTGTGTAGCAAATCTCACGGCAGGTACATTACAAGCAAATCGTTTTCCCACTGTTAGGGCAGCCCTTGACTTTATTGAAAGAAACTGGGAAATCGAAAATGAAAATACACCAGAGGAAAGAGAATTATGATTAGACAGGGTATTCCATTTATAGTGAATAAAAATATGCTGTTTTGTATTGTGGAAGACACCATAGACGGAACTTATCGTACCATTAACTTGTCTATGGGTAGCATACATGGATGTAATTATCCAACGGTTAGTGATGCTTTAGACGATTTACAAAAAAGTTGGAAAATAGAGGAACTTTCGGATGAAAGTGAACTCGAAAATCTATTTGGAAATCAATTATCTTATGCACCAAATTATGAAGACTATGAAGCTTCTCTTGCTGGATTAACCCATCTTAAAAATTTTTCTTGTGCACTAGAATTGGCAAGATATCGAATGGGTATGCTAGAGGTAAAAATAGAGTTCCTTGGAGGAGATGTATCTGCAAATTTAGTTTATAAGGATAATGAAAATGATGTATTATGCACAAAATTTCTTGGATTTTTAGACATGCTGCCCGATACAGAAGAGGAATTCATTAATCTGGTAAAAGAAACCGCGATGGAATTATACGCAATGGAATTATCAAATGAATTCGAAAAAAGCTACGTTATGAATGATGAGGAAATATATTATGGATGATAAAGGAAGGAATTTATAGATGCTACTACAAAATGAAAAGTATGATTACAAATATTGCGATACAACATATAGTATCAATGAAAATGCTATATTTGCTAATATAATAAAAGAAGACGAATCCAGATATTTCATTGAACGTGCGATAGAGTATGGCAGATTCAAAATAAAAGAAGAATGGATTTTAAAGTCTGATTTTAAAGAACGGTATAAACCAGTAGAAGGTGCTAAGATGTGGATCTTACGTGGGAATCGATTTGGTGCTAAAGTATATTTGGGAGAAAATGGATTAACGCAGAATTTACCGGAAAGTAAATTATTTTCTTCTAAAAATATTGCAATGGATATTGCAAAAACACTTTCTTTTGGTGATCATTGGATAGCAATTCCCTGTGGTTTTTAAAAAAATAAAAATTTTTTAAAAAAGTTTCTATTTTTGACCATTTTTCAAATTTTTTTTGACATATATAGATGTGTGAAACACTTTTGTCTCATACAAACCCCTCTTACACCGGGGGAGTGACGAGAGTATGGTTCCCAGCCAAACCTCCGTTGCTCCCTTGGATAGTAAAGAAACACGAAAGGACAGGAAACAGAGATGTTAAAGACAATATTAAAAAAACAATATAATCTTTATCCCGGAAATTTGAAACAATCGAATATTTCCTGTTTTTGTAGTGTGTAAAAATAACCGTTTACGTAATATTATATACGCCAGTTAGGTTACTCTCTGCAGGAAATAAAAATTTTCAGTGGAGAGTATTTTTTTAAGAAAAATATCATTTCTTACGGTTTTTTTATACATATATAAATAGAAAGTTTAAAGCGTATTCGATTTTTGATAGGGGGACTAAAAAAATAAATATTTTTTTTAAAAAACATAACGTTTTGCGGTTTTTTTATACATATATAGATATGAGATGCAAAACTATTTGGGCCCTTAGCTCAGTTGGTTAGAGCATCCGGCTCATAACCGGACGGTCTGGGGTTCGAGTCCCCAAGGGCCCACGATTTAATTAAAGGAAAGGAATTATGAATAGAACTTTAGTTTACAATAATGTTACTTATGACAATTTCACTCAAAAACAACTATTTCAAATGTTTGTAACAACAAATGTTACAAAGAGTTATAAAGAATAATGGGGCTTGGTGAAGAGGCTAACACCCAGGACTTTGACTCCTGTATTCGTCGGTTCGAATCCGACAGCCCTAGTTAAATCCTAAAAAAGGATTAATAAATACAAAAAAGAGGAGATAACAGTATGGGAGTAAGTTGTAAACCCTGTGGAAAGATGAAGTCATTTTTCGAGATCATTCATATGGTAGAGGATGCTGAGAAAAAGGATAAGAAAAAGCGCCCCACGCAGGCAAAGAAAGAGGAAGCTCCTGTAAATGGTAAGAAAAAGTAATAAATTACATCCCCATATGGGATGTACATATGTGCCATTAGCTCAGTAGGTAGAGCACCGGACTTTTAATCCGGGTGTCATGGGTTCGAGTCCCATATGGCACATTAGACGGATATCTAAGTCTGTGAAAAGGCACGATAATCGTTGATGTTAGAAACATCTAACAAAAACAGATGACAAAAGTAGGAACAAAACATCTGTTATGAGTTCTGAAAATCCTACAGTGGAACTCTTTTTTGCATATGTGGTCTAATTGGCTATGACACCTGCCTTCCAAGCAGGACATCACGCGGGTTCGAATCCCGTCATATGCTCTACATCTCCTAAGATGTATGAATTGAAATTAAAGATATAGATATAGAAATATAATCACATGAGGGGTAATTATGAAAACAAAGACACCGGTAATTGAAAACAGAAAAGCCAGATATGACTATTTTGTAGAAGATACACTGGAATGTGGAATTTCCTTACGTGGAAATGAAGTAAAAAGTCTTTTAGATGGACAGTGCTCTATTAAAGAAGCATGGTGTCAGATTCAGAATAGAGAATTAGTAATCCGAGGAATGCATATTAATAAATGGAATACTGCAAATACTTTCGATGTAGATGAAGACAGAGAGAGAGTACTGTTAGCACATAAGCAGGAAATCAGAAAGTTAGAATCAAAGGTTTTACAGGATGGAATTACTTTAGTCCCTTTGAAGGTATATTTTGCAGAAGATACCGGAAGATGTAAAGTACTGGTTGGTATCTGTAAAGGAAAAAAGAATTACGATAAGAGAGACTCTTTGAAATCTGCACAGGTAAAAAGAGATATTTCCAGAGCAATAAAAACTTTTTAAAAAATATCTCAAAAAATATAAGATTTTACGGTTTTTTTGTACATATATAGATGTAAGGAAAAATGAAATATACCTCAGCAGGTTAGAGCGATATCCTTTATAATATGACAAAAAATTTGCCGATATAGCACAATGGTAGTGCGACTGCCTTGTAAGCAGTAGGTTGTTGGTTCGAGTCCGACTATCGGCTTCCACTAAATGATTCTCAAAGCACAAGAATAAATTTAGTGCTATAAAATTTATCAGTTTTATAGCCATGTTGTTGGAGATACAACCGAGTTCAAAGAGCGATAGTGAATATGATTGTTGCAAATTACAATGATTTGCGTAAAACGAGATAGAGACATGACTGCGAATGGAATGTGGTAAATACCTTAATCGTAGATAGATGTGTAGAACATTCTAGGGTGGCAACCTCAGTGATAAGAAATAGCTGCTAATTTATTTTCTCCTATAGCTCAGTTAGTAGAGCATTCGGCTGTTAACCGAAGTGTCGTAGGTGCATAAATATTAACTTTGTTAATATTTACAAAGTATTTGCTTTCACAAATACATGCAAGTCCTACTGGGAGAGTTAAACTTGGGTAGGTATGCCTAGCGGCGAGGGCAATGGACTGTAAATCCCCCACGAAGAAACACCGGAGGTTCGATTCCTCCTCTACCCACGCACCAATTTAGATTGGTATATATTTTTGGTTTGTAGCTCAATGGTAGAGCATGCGCCTGTTAAGCGTAGGGTTGTGGGTTCGAGTCCCACCATTCCAGTTGCATTCGGTAGAATGCATGAATTGAAACCGATGATGGCAACATCGTGAGGGCACAAAAAGATTAACAAAGTTAATATTTGCAATGTATTTGTCTTAGCAAATACAGAGAGCCAAGCTGGTATGGTGGAAATGGCAGACACATCGGATTTAAGCTCCGATTCGAAAGAGTGAGGGTTCAAGTCCCTCTACCAGTACTGCCCCGATTGGGGGCTTGCGTTACGCGGGATCCCGCATGGACTAGCAGGGGGTCAAGCGATTATTAAATCGGTAAAAGTCCGATAGGTTTATTGGATGCTCAATGGAATAGCAGGGTAACACCTGTTCCAATAGGCCGATCGCTGAGAGCGATTATTTAAGGATTGACGTTGGCTGACACGACACAGCTATGGGATGGTTGAGGACAGTAGACTTAATGTCACTCCGATGGAGATTTGGTAACAAACTGTTCAAGGTGGCAAATGACCATCATAATCTAACACTGGTGGCGTTAGAGATGTTTAAAGTCGAGGGACATAGGATAAGTGGAGGACTGGCTAGTAAGACGCTGGCGTGTAGACTTTGAAATGATTTTTGGCAATAATATGAACGATAATACAAGTACATATATAATTTGGCTCGGTAGTCAAGTGGTTAAGACACCGCCCTTTCACGGCGGTAACACGGGTTCGAATCCCGTCCGAGTCACTGTATTCTATCTTGAATACATAAATTGAAACACTGTGAAATATGTGGATGTAAACAGTACGATCAATAAAATAACATCGCCTATAGTTGACTACTATAAAGCTTGGAAATGATATAGTTTCCGAGGGTAGGAGTTCCGGCTGGAGCAAATGAAATCTGTGAAAACAGATGGAATGCGAAACCATTTAATTGAAAAATGGTTTAATCGGGAGACCCGGCATATTTCATAATCAATCAAAATCTACAAATAAAAATATTATGCAGGGTGATGCAACATTTGACAAACGATTGCCTATGATTGAATGTCAATATAATAAGTAGGAGCATCTGAGAAAGGGTCAAATGGTATCTCCAGTAAGATTTGTGATAATTTAAGCCGAAATAGGAATAAGCTGAAAACACAAACTCTGAACAAGAAAGAATATGACTATTAGATTGGGTTCGAATCCTGTCCCCTGCGATATCGTACTAACACGCTTAGTTACGTATAAAATATAAGCGGTAGTGTCGGAATGGCAGACGAGACAGACTCAAAACCTGTTGGTAGTGATACCGTGTGGGTTCAAGTCCCACTTGCCGCATTTCTCCAGTAATTATAAGATCCCTAAGTCTTGTAATTGCGAAAACAAAATATATTTTTCAAAATGTTAGGGCATTTTGCAAAAGTATATGTGCACATTGAAGTTGGTTTGTGTGCATAGGCTCATTCATCTAGGGGTAGGATACCTGCGGGAAGCAGGAAACGGTGGTTCGAATCCATCATGAACTGATTAGACTAATAAGAATAAGTCGCCAACAAAACAAAAATAAAAATATTTTTTCATTTTTTATGAAGTTTAACGGTTTTTTTTGACATATATAAATGTAAGATAACGGAATATTTGGAGACAAAATACATTATATATGGATACCACATTGGAGCGAATCGTTGATGACGATGGAAAATTAAAACAAAGATATAAGAATAAATGTATAAATGCTAAAAAAGAAGGACTTATTTGTGAATTATCTTTTGAAGAATACTGCATGCTAGTCTACGAAGCGGGTTTGAAATCTTCTGATCTTGGTTTTACAGGTAATAACTATGTGTTAGCAAGATACAAAGACAACGGAAATTATACTTTTCAGAATTGCAGATTTATAACACAAAAAGAAAATTGCCAAGAAAAATTAAATCACATGGATTTAAAATATATAAAGATTCCTGGCAGCAAAAACAAATATAATTATTGTGCATGCGGAAGATTAAAATCATATGATGCGAATTATTGCATAAAATGCAGTCAAAAAGAAAAGAGTAAATTTATTAAAAATACAAATAAATTAAAACCATCGAAAGATAAGTTAGCAGAATTAATAAAAAATAATTCTTTTGAAGCTATTGGAAGAATGTATGGTGTAACAGGCAAGGCTGTTTCTAAATGGATTCTAAAATATGGATTATAATTATTTTCGGAATGTGGGCTAATGGTAAGCCGCCACATTTGGGATGTGGACATCATCAGGGTTCGAGTCCCTGTATTCCGATTAGGGGTGTCTCGCTATTTATTGTCGTTAGTACTGACAAGATAAATAGTGGATGAGATGGAGATACATAGCAGTAGCAGAAGGGAAGGCTGTTAGCGATACAAGACGTTGTATTGCGAATCGGGATGGGCATCCGCAGAATGTGGGTGCCCATATCCCAGATAATATAATATGGGCTTGACAGGTTTCGACAGGTCACACAGAGAAAAAACAGCATGCAGAGGATGGTGGACACCTCTTTAATCAGACACCAAACAATTAAACGCAGATAATAGCGAACTTTTAGCTGTAGCGTAAGCTACTCCTAATGCTAACCAGTAGCTCCGCAGTATCCGGTTAGTAAAAAATTGCGGATATATATGTAGGGAATGTTGGTCCAAATACTACATATGAAATGATTTGGCTACCCGATGATACAAGGTTTGTTCATTTAGACAGTATCTGGAGACAAAAATGAAATAAGCATGTAGAACAGTTTCAATGTATGGGTTGGATTTGGGTTCAATTCCCAACAGGTCCACTCGGGTCTTGATTGGCTCATTTGCAAAAATTGTTTTTTTGATATTATTTTGAACACGAAATAACCATTTGTCCTGATTTTGCAGCACTCCGAGGACACAAGTAATTTATGATATTTTGTTGACGGGTATCATAAATGAATCAATGGCGGAGATGCCTCCTTTCTAAAGTTTTGTGTCTTTTATAAAATGAAGTCCACTTTATCCGCTAAGGCGGTAGTGGACGTAATGCAAAATATCCTCTAATCTTTAATTAGGGGATGTTTAATGACAAGATAGCATAGTTGGTAACGCACCTGCCTTGTAATCAGGAGACCGGGAGTGCACAAATATTAACTTTGTTAATATTTGCAAGGCATTCGCTTTGGCAAATACTATGCGAGTCCCTCTACCGGCTTACATCTTGAAAACAGATGTATAAAGTTTTTGACCTAATTCCTAAGCATATAAATAATAATTTGTGTGTTTAGGTGTTCGGTCAAATGAAAAAATATGTCGCGGGGTAGTGTAGTGGCGAACATACTGGGTTCATACCCCAGAGCCGAGGGTTCGAGTCCCTCCTCCGCAATTTCCAAGGCATCAAAGTACAAGATGCTGAGGTCATAAGAATGTCAAATCTTATGGCTATGCTGCTGAAGATGCAGTCGAGTGTTCAAATAGCGAAAGTGACTAGCGAGATAGTGTCGTGGTATCGAAAGAACCACATAAAGCTAAGTAAGCACACATGAGTTTGAGATGTAGATCGGACTGACAACCTTATTATGCGCAAGATATGGATATGTCAGAGACCTGAGAAGGCAACACTCACACAGAAACATCTTAGGGTTGCAACCTCGTGACAGAAATAGCTGTTATAGGCGTGATCTGGGGTTAAAATCCTCGTGCCGGTGCGTCCGGTTTGGCTGGCTAATTACCAGCTTAAAGGCTTGTTGCGGATCACGCATATGCTCTCTTGGTGGAAATGGTAGACATGCTTGACTTAGGATCAAGTGCCTTTGGCGTAAGAGTTCGAGTCTCTTAGGGAGTATTACATTGATAGTTACAATAAAGGAGTAATTATGTACTTTACAAATCTTGCATATCATATGGTACCAAAATATACAAAAGACAATCTGGTTAAAGATTATCTTTTTAGCGATAGTAGAGATAAAAAGTGGTTTTTAACAGAAAGTCAAGCAAATACAGCAGTTAGAAAATATCTTAATAAGGTACCAACAGCTATTTTAAATGCATTTCAAAAAGAAGATTGGCATATCATTGTAACAAATGAAAATTTAGAACAAAAATATGGATATAACTTTGAAATCTATGGTGTTACCGATAGAGATGAAAAAACAATATATATCTATTCACACCAAGATGCATTAAATTACGGTTTAGGTCATGAAATTGGTCATTTTTTAGATGAATATTTAGGTTTTATTTCTGATACAGAAGAATGGAAAAGACTACACATAGGTCATAAAAAGTTACCTAAAATACCAGTTTTTTATTTTGCTGAATCAGAAGAATCCGATTATGAATATTTTGCGGATTGTTTTCTGTTGTATTTGAATGATTCAACACTTTTGTATGATTGCAATAAACATGTCTATGAAATATTTGAAAAGATTTTTACAAATATCGAGGCTATTGTAGAAATTGTGTCAGGTATAACAACATATTAAAATATGACAAAAACATCACAAAATAAAAATTGTGGTGTTTTTTATTGCCTATTTACGGTTTTTTTATACATAAAAAAATAGGTGGTCACATCAGCTACTTATATCGATCGTGTATCTCATGTTTTTGATGGAAAAAGAGATACCAACCATGTAGAAAAAGAAGAAGGAGAGAAAAAAGCTATGAAAACCAAAGAACTAAAAGAAATTTTGAATAATATGTGTGATGTGGCGAGAGATGCTACAAGTGATAGGGAAGAAATCTACATTCAGGCGACTGAGGAAATCAGTAAGATTCTGGATGACTATAAAAAGTTGAAAAAGAAAAATAAGAAACTGAAAAAACAGCTCGAAGAAGCAAAAGAAGATTTGGAAAGAGAAAGACATTCTGAATTTGAGTGCATGTAAGGGAGAAAAATAATGGATAACTCTTATGATCTCAATCATGCAATGGCATATTATGCGTTATCAATACAGAATGAATGGCTAAAAAAGGAGAAAGATAATGGAACAGAAGTTAAGAGCACTGATCAAGGAAGCAATGATCGAGAAAAAGGAAACCGGCAAGACGAATAAGTACCAGACCTATAAGAACATTTTGGAAACAGCACAAAAGCTGGCAAAGGCGTCCCTGGCAGCAGTAAATGATGGCTATATTTATGATGCGGCAAAAAAGGAAATGAAGCAACTCGCAGATTTGCAGGCATTTTGTAAGCCTGGTACCAGTAGATATGATGATATTGCAGAGTGTATGGAAATTGCACAGAGTATCTTACCTAAAATGGCAACACCGGAAGAGATTCTTTCTTTCCTGCACGGGGAGCACTTGGAAAAGAATATGGGCGTTTGTATGAAAGCGGTAAAGGCAAAATTTGGAGATGCTCTGGATGGTAAGGTTGCATCTATGGTAGTAAAACAGTATATTGCATAAACAATGCGGGAGGGTACAATGAAAGTATTATTAAAAAATGATGGTGCTTTATTTGCAATAGAAGTTGTTGAAGCGTCAGCAAAGGATGAAGACTTTTTTGATTGGTCTTTACCGGAAAAAACAAATATTCTTTCTCTTATTTCCGCACAAATGGATAAGGAAAGTGAAGAAGATCATGTTAATTTTGAAATTTTTTGCAAGTCTAAAGAGCAGGCAGAAAGCATAGTCCGTGAATTATATTTAACTGGAATGGCTGATTTGACAATCTATGAAAAGTATACATTTGTAAACCTTACTGATGAGATTACAGATGAGGAATGGGAACGGATTAATGAAATTCACAAAGAATTCACTTCCGAAAAGAAAACTGCTCACTCTATGGTTAAACAAGATGAGGAGTTTAAACCAGACTGGGAAAGAGATAATCGTGAAAAGTATGCATGGGAATAATTAATATTTAAAAGACCCTTTTTTGGGTCTTTTTTATATTTTTTAGACATATATAAATAGGATATGATATGATATATAAAGAGGTGATTTTTATGGAACAACAAGATATGATGGAAGCATTAATAATGCAAAAAGAAAAATGTAAAGAGAAAAGAAGAGAAACCTTTTTTCATTATGCAGAAAAACAGATTCGCGTAGATAAGGAAAATTCCATAGACCAGGAAAAGGAAATATAGAAATGAATTATACACTTAAGCATAAAAATAGAAATATCGCAATATTCAGTATACAAACAAAAAGTGTAGATCAATGTATTATAAACAAACACACCATTTCTGAACTACCTTTGCCATTGAAACGACTGGTAAAGGAAGGTTACAAGGAAGAATTTGTAGATTTTGAAACAGATGATTATTTTTGCCTGAATGAAGATGGATGCTTTTTATTTGATAACTGGATTGCTGATAGACAAATTCCGATAAATCGTTTCAATTATCAACACTATATATCCGGAGATAAAACAGCAAGACAATGGCTATTTGAAAATAATGGCTATTCTTTTGATGATACCTATTGGTTTGAATCAGAAGAAGAACAATTAACATGGAATGATATAAAACAAAGAATAGAGAACTTGGATGTTTATATATCTGTGCAAGATGAATATCATAGATATAAAGGACAAAATAATACATTAGGTGGACAGTTAGAAAAATTTTGGTATAAGTTGGACAATAAAATTATGTTGTGTAAGAAACATCCGGTAAACTATGATATTTTGGCTGCCAGGGAAATTATAGCGTCTCTTATTTATCAAAAACAAGGTTATTCTAATTATTGTCCTTATACATTTGCTTACCGTAAGAATGGGGATATCGCTGGCGTTATTTGTGAATGCTTTACAAATGAAAAGATAGAGGCTATATCTGCATATGACTTACTAGAAGAATGGAATATGACGCAGCATCCAGATGTATGGGAGAAGATAATTGAATTATCATCAAATTATGGAGCAGATCAGAGAACAGTAAGAAAACAAATGGATCTGCAATGTCTAGTGGATTATATTATCACGAATAGAGACAGACATGAGAATAATATTGTATTTTTACGGGATGCAACTACTATGCGTATTTTTGATATTGCTCCGATTTTTGATAGTGGCAGTTCCGAACAGCTAGAAGGCGTTTTACCGGAAGGAGTATTAGATACCAAAGTAAATGGACTATATACAACAGAATTGGAGTGTTTGCAGCATGTTCGTGATTTCTCGGTGTTAGATGTTTCAAAATTGCCGTCTATAACTGAAATACAGACTATTTTAGATAAATGTAAGACTATCACTCCGCAAAGAAAAGTAACACTTATTCAGTTATATGAGGAAAAAATCGCTTTTGTAAAAGAATTACAAGCAGAGTACGTAAAAGGTACCAATATGCCGGAATTTATAAATCAAAAAATATGCGAAAAAAATCAGGGAATTGCGGAATTTTTTGACATAATAAAATAAAGTATAAAAAAGGAGAACATAAAAATGGATATTGCAGGACTATCAATGAGTATGGCACAGAATAATATCAGCAGCGCAGTCGGCATCAAAATGTTAGATAAAACAATGAAAACGACAGAAAGTTTAGCAGCCGGTCAGGTAAAAATGATTACCGAAGCTTCAGTAAATAGTGTTGGCGCTAACTTTGATATGAGAGTGTAAAGAGATATCCGGGTAAAACCCCGGATATTTTTATGTTTTCCTTTCTGATTTTCAAAATATCCAATTATTTTTGACATAATATAATATATAAAAATCTATAAGGAGGATTTATTAATGAAAAAGAAGTTATTTGCTTTATTATTATGTACGATAATTGGTCTTTCCGGATGTGGAAGAGATGTATCTTCGCAAAAAGTAGAAATTATAGAAACAGAAACAGAATCTATACCAACGCAGACAATCAGTGTGAAAATTTGGAATAAAGATTCTTTTGATGCCATTTATGAATATGTTGGTTCTGATATTGTTAATGATGTTTACCAGCTCATTATGACGAATAAAGATGGATCTGTGACTTATAATACCACAGAAGAGATTTATGATCAGGTAAAGAATATATCCAGCCAGTTTCCGAATCTCTACCGATTTGACATCACAGCAAAACCTTTAAGCGATGAAGCAATAAAAACATATAAAGAGACTTTGCTAAATAATTTAGTTTCTAGTTATTTAATGGTTGATATGATGTCTAATAATGGATTTGAAGATCAGAAAGCTTATCTTGTAAAGTTGTGTGATAAACTTGGTCTTTCCGAAGAAGATATGAATCATTTTATGGATGATACTTTATCAGATGACGAAGAAGCTAATTTAAATTGGAAAGTAATAGATAAACTTGGCCCGGAATATTATGAAGATACCGCAGCAGATTGGGTCAAAGAACTTTTATCTAAGAAAACACTGGAAGAAAAGAAAGCTTATTTTGAAGAATTGGATATCTCAAAACTTATGATAAATGAAACTGCGCCCCCACAGGAAATCGAAAAGGTAGAAGTCTATGATAAAGATGGGAATCTCATTGGTACCCTGCCAGGGGAAGACATTCAAAAAATGTTAGATGATAATACTGCAGAGTATGAAAATGCGATTCCGATATCTCAATCTGAATATGCAGAACCTTTAAATGTGAGTACATTGGAATTAGATCAGATGTATCGTTATGAATTAAAAGCAGAACCAAAGGAAGACGAAGAAAATTCAGCGTATTATTACACATATCATTTTGTAAATGACCGTAAAGATAGTTATCTCTTCAAATTAAACTCCAAAGACCCTGATGAATCAAGTTTTTCTTATTCACAGGAAAGTAAACCGGTATATTCCGTAAGTCTCGAAAATCATAAAACGTTGTTAAGGGGAGATACGTATAATTCTACGGACACCCCACAATATTTTTATATCAAATTGGAAAGTTTTCCAAATGATAAAACATTATTAGATCGCACAGATAAAGAAATTGTCGTATATGCTTCTAGGCTACCCAAAGATGGAGATGTGTTTGACTACGGATATCTTTATAACGACACTTCCACAAATTTACAAGTTTATGCGGATGATGAATTTGTAAATGTTCCCATTAATTGTGGACTAAACCTGTTTGGTGTGCGACAATTATCTTTTAATACCGAAGATACCAAAGAAGAGGAAAGTAGTGGATTTTCTATTTTCAACTTCCTAAAAAAAGAGGAGTAAAATCCTCTTTTTTCTGTTAAAATAAGAGTATATTTACGGTTTTTTTATACATATATAAGTAGAAAAAATAAGTGAAGTGTAAAAATAATGCAAATTATGAATTATTTTACTGATAAAGAAAAAGAGGATAAATTTATGACAAATTTTCAGAAAAATGAAATAGATAATATTGTGAAAGCAATTCAGTCCAACGATACCGCGCATGTGGTATCATCTATTGAGATTGCGAAATATTGTGTAGACACAAAAATAGTAGACCTTTATATTAAGATCGATGGAAAAAATGCAGATAAAATCGAAGATTATGTATCAGAATACAATTTCTTACATAAAAAAGACGAAAATGCAATATATTTAATCATCGATTTCATTGGTCCGGATGAAGCAAATGGCACTCCCATTTGGCAAAGGGGATGTAAAAAAGTTGGGGAGGTAGTATCTGTATGATGATTCCAGAATCAATTACAAATATAATCCCTAAAAATCCTTTTGATAATGTTTATTTTTATCATGCTAAAGACGCCATGAAAAGACTCGATGATATTGATAAACAAAGAGTCGAATTTTATAATGATGATTATTCATTATTAATAAATACACTAGAACGTTTTTACAAAGGATTTTTACAATCAAAATGCGACAATGAAGGGTTAGTTTTACCTCTTGGATTTTTAAATACAGATCATGATTTATGTAAATTAGTACGAGAAATAGAAAGATATACTCCATTATTTGTTGTAGAATCCATTGAGGATGAAAAAAATAAGACACATTTTTTAGTATCTCTTAGAAAATCTTATACAGACGCGAGATATACTCAAAATTATACATATGATGATTTTCACAAATTGTATGAATTTGTGAAAAAACAGGTTAAAGTTTTGGAGTATCATTTGCAACCACCTCAAAAAAATACGATTACTCCACAAATGGAAATTGACTTATAATTTTACATAATCCCAAAAGACACCATAAAAAGGTGTCTTTTTTATATCAATTTAGCGGTTTTTTTATACATATAATAATAGGAAAAGACATGTTAAAGTATAAAGGAGAAAAATATGGCACAGAAAGCAAAATGTTCTGTATGTAACAAGGAAATTACGGAAAATAATTATGGTGTACAGTGTGCAGATGGAACTTATCTTTGTAAAACATGCTTTCAGTCTTACGTTTCTGCACTTCGGGAGGCATTTGAAGATGATACTGCCAAAGAAGAGACGATTCCTATTATGACTCCAAGCCAGATGAAAGCAGAACTGGACCGTCATGTAATTGGCCAGGAAGAAGCAAAAAAGGTACTTTCTGTTGGTATCTATAATCATTATAAAAGGATTATCAGCGGCAGAACAGATATTCAGAAAAGCAATATCATGATGGTAGGACCTACAGGTGTTGGAAAAACAGAACTCGCAAGAACTGTGGCAAATATTTTGCGGGTGCCTTTCGCGATTACCGATGCAACTACGGTAACGGAAGCTGGATATGTAGGTGATGATGTAGAAAATATCCTGTTAAAACTGATTCAGGCTGCAGATTATGATGTAGAACGCGCTCAGTATGGTATTATCTATATTGATGAAATTGATAAAATCGCAAGAAAAGGAGAGAGTACTTCTATTACCAGAGATGTATCCGGGGAAGGAGTGCAACAGGCATTATTAAAGATTGTAGAGGGATCTGTTGTAAATGTACCTCCAAAGGGTGGTAGAAAACATCCACAGGCAGAGAATATCCCATTTGATACTTCGAATGTATTATTTATCTGTGGTGGAGCCTTTGAAAACCTTACCATGAAAGAAGAAACACATAAAAAGACATTGGGTTTTGCGACAGAGATTTCCGCAGCTCCCCAGGCAGCAAAGGAACATCAGGCAATCGATGCAAAGACTTTGGTAAAACAGGGTATGATTCCGGAACTTATTGGTAGATTCCCAATTTTAGTGGAATTACAGGAACTTACTGAAAATGATTTAAAACGTATTTTGGTGGAGCCTGAAAATAGTATTATTAAGCAGTATACTGATTTGATTGAGTTGGATGGTGTAAAACTTAATTTTACAGAAGAGGCTATTTCTTTCGTTGCCAAGGAAGCCTTTGAAAATAAAACCGGAGCGAGAGGATTGAAGACAATTTTGGAAAAAACCATGATGGATTTAATGTTTACGCTACCGGATGAAGAAAACATCACAGAGGTTGATGTAATCATCAAAAATGGTCAGATTGATTTCACTTATATAAGAAAGGAGATTGCGTAATGATGTCAGTATATAATATGATGAATGATACAGAAACTAATAAGCCTACTTTGACACTGGATCCGATGACACACTTATTTTCTACAGAGATTCTTACTGATAAAACACCGGCACAATTGGTGAAAAGTGAATCTGTTCCGGAGATGGAATTGACACCGGAAGAACAGAAGATGGTAAATGATTTTGCCGAAAAAATTGATCTAACAAATACACAGATGATATTGCAGTATGGAGCAGGTAGTCAGAAAAAGATTGCAGATTTCTCCGAAAATGCATTAAGTACCATTAAAACAAAGGATTTGGATGAAATCGGAGAATTACTTACTGGGGTGGTAGGAGAACTTCGTGATTTTGAAAAAGAGGATAGAGGATTTTTCCGTATTTTTCTCAAACCTGCAGATCGTTTGAAGGATTTGAAGGCAAAGTATGATAAGGCAGAAGTAAATATTGGCAAGATTACCGGAGTCATGGAATCTCATCAGATTACATTAATGAAGGATGTAAATATGCTGGATAAAATGTATGAGCTAAATTTAAGCTATTTTAAGGAATTATCCATGTATATTATGGCTGGAAAACAGAAGTTAAATCATGCGAGAAGTGTGGAATTGCCCGCATTATTAGAAAAAGCAGAATGTACAAAATTGCCCGAAGATACGCAGGCAGCAAAGGATTTTGCAGCTATGTGTGATCGTTTTGAAAAGAAAATTTACGATCTGGAACTTACCAGAGCTATTTCTTTGCAGATGGCACCGCAGATTCGTTTAATTCAGTCCAATGATATTGTGATGTCTGAAAAGATTCAGTCTACGTTGGTGAATACAATCCCCTTGTGGAAGAGCCAGATGGTCATTGCTATCGGATTGGATCATGCTACAGATGCGGCTAAAGCACAGAGAACAGTATCTGATATGACAAATGAACTGTTGAAGAAAAATGCAGAGGCTTTAAAAATTGCTTCCGTAGAGACTGCAAAAGAAGCAGAAAGAGGAATTGTAGATATCGAGACATTGAAGACCACAAATCAGACACTGATGACTACCTTAACTGATGTTATGCAGATTCAGGAAGATGGTAGAGCAAAGAGACGTGCTGCCGAAGCTGATTTACAGCGAATTGAAAATGAAATGCGTCAGAAGCTTCTGGAAATTAGTAATAATTCCAGAAGTGAAATTGAAACCGATGATTTAGATCGCTCAGATTACCACCGATGTCTTCCTTTTTTACCGAATAAGATTATTTCCATCAAACCAATTTCAGAACGTGATTATTTATTATAATGTATTGAAAAATGGAAATAGAGAGATAGGTATAAAACCTATCTCTTTTTATGCTTGAAAATATTTGGAATCTATAAACCATGCATGTTCATGAATATTATATTGTAGTTTTATCTGTCTTTTCCTATCATTATCAATTACATTGCATAAATAACAAATCCAGGTATCCCCGAAAATAGAATCCTGTATAACATAATCTTCGATTTTTATTTTGGTATAATTGATAGTCATGTATAGCGGTTTTATATTTCCAGTAGACGAAAAAACAGCTATCACGGGGACACAACGTATGTGTTTTGACTCAAAAATATCTGACATAATATCACCTCTCAAATATAATAACAAACATATGTTTGCAGTGTCAAGACTGTGTTTTCTATCTGCAAGGGAAAATGTTGTAAAAAACGAGATTAAAATACATCAAGTAATATAACGAAAAATAGGCGTTTACAGGCGGATTTAGATTAAAAAAAGAGGTTCATTTTTTTCCGCCTGTATGTAAAGGTATATTATAGTCATGTCGTTTGGGATTACCTAATGTTTTACCAACTTCCGTAGGAAAACAAAATGAGCTTATATTTTGTTTTATGCGGCGGTAGCAAACTATAATCAGAAACTCTCTGTCTTTTTCTTTTAGATAAAATGATTCGATATTACTTTCCCCAATAGCACCATAAGAGGATATATTTACGACTGTGGCAGCAGTCGGGTAGAATATTGTAATCCCCAATCGTATGACCATGAGCGCAAAAAAATAAATTTTAAAATTACTCAGAATTACGGTTTTTTTAGACATATATAAATAAGAAAAAATATGTTTGATTGGAAAGGAATATATATTATGGATTCACGAGATTTGTATGACGATAGAAAAGAATACTCTTTGGAAACAGGATGCGCTATTGCAGCTCCGGAAAATAAAATAGGTGAAATAATAAAAAAGATTAACGAAGCATATCCTATGGTGCAAATTAATGATAAAGATTCTTGGTGTACCATCAAAGTATCCGCAGATAAACTCGATGACGCATTTTATGAGGTAAATAGAATCATCGAGAGTATAAATGAGGCATATCCCGAAATATATATTGATTCGATAAATCCTTGGGATGATTAGGAGTTTGGTATGACAGAAAAACAAATCAAAGAATGGTGTTTGCATCATTATTGTAACAGTTGTCCATATAATCAAAATGGAAAATGTATTATTTCAGAAAAGGATTAAAGTGAAAATGGAAACACAAATTATCGAAAAGAGTAATCCCATTTATATTATTGCCCGTAGTGATGAGAATAATAAAATTGCTTATTTTTATGGTGCAGTGTTATATGGACGAGACAAAGAGGACGTATTAAGAATCTCCAAAGTAAAATGGTCCGAAAAATTACATCCTACTTATGCCACAAATTTGAATCGTGTAAAAGACTATATAACTGGAATGGAAAAATATCATGAGACAGAAGAGGGGTATTCTTATTTCATCGTAAAAATACAACCCTGTCTTATATTAGAAAAAATGGAGATATAAAAAATGGAAACAGTAATAGAGTTCTTGAAGGAACGTTTTCCGAATGGTATCCAGATGTTCCATACAAACGGATGGATGGGAGATACATTAGGAACTATTTATAATGAAAATGGAATTATGATAGATTACTGCGGGGACTAGAATTACATCGAAATTTTTGGTTTGACAGAAGATGAATTTAAAACGGTAGATAGCGAGGTAAATGAATAATGTTTGACTGTAAAGGAAACGAATTGCATGTTGGAGATCATGTGGTGTATGTGCGTGGAAAAAACGCTTCTGCAGAGTTAGCGACGGGACATGTTACAAAAATCTATGAAAATAATAAAGAGTGTAGTGTAGACGGATATGCACACGTATATGATTTCAGAGTAATGAAATTAATTCAAGAGGAGTAAAAAAGTGAAAAAGTATTTAGCTGGATGTTTTTATGATGATTGTAATATCCCCGAAGGACATTATCCGGAAAAATATTATACAGATGACTATGAAAGCTTTTATGATGAGAATGATAAATTGCTGGATAATAATACTTTAAAAGAATGGGCAATTTGGAATAATAGTCCGTGGTCATTGACTTGTGAAAAGTATGAAATAAAGTATAACTGCAAAGATTATTCGAATATTCCGGAAGGCGAACCTAAATGGATATGTTCCTATCATGTTGTTGGATATGATGGAATTGCAACAACGATTACACAATATGGGAATACTCCGGAAGAAGCATTAGAAAAGACTAAAGCGTTTTTTCAATATTTACAGAAAAATTACAATACAGAAGACGAAAAAGTATAAGTAACGGAAGTGATAACAGAAAATGAACTATTTTACTTCGGACTTGCATTTCGGATCAGATGAAATATTAGTCCGAGAGAATAGACCATTTAAGAATATATCTGCATTTCAAGAATATTGTTTTATTTTGTGGAGTCAACAACTCACAGAAAAAGATACTTTGTGGATTATTGGCGACTTCATTAATTACAACCGAAAACAACCATTATCTAAAAAAGAAATTGATGATGTGTTCGGATCAATAAAACAAATTAAAGCCAAAGTCATTCTAATTCTTGGAAATAATGAACTGAGAATCATACAAGATTTTTTCGATAATGATTTTCAGCCGTTTAGGGACTATCTGATACATCTTGGATTTTATGATGTGAAAAAGGATGCATATTTGTCGTTTGAAAATGAGAGTTTCTATTTAAACCACTTTCCATCTGCACATATCGAAGACTATGTAAATTTGTTTGGACATACCCATAGAACCACTGGATTATGGAAACCTTATGGTCTTAATGTAGGGTGTGATCTAAACTACTTTCGAGCATACTCTGAAAACGATATTCTATCATTATTATCCACAAAAAGAAAATGGTGGGATAACGATATAGATAATCTATGCATATAAATAGACGCTTCTTTTGCTGCCAGGAGGGTTACATGAACAAAAATATAGTGGATGAATTCAGCGTATTATTGAATGATAAACATATTTCAGATATCCGCATTGTAAGTCATGATTGTATCTATGTAAAACGTGACGGAGAAAAAGAAAACATTTCTGCTCTTTTCGATTCTAAAGAGGAATATCTGCAATTCATAAGAGATGTTACAAAACAAAATCATGTGGTAGTAAATGAGTCTAATATCCTTCGGAAATTCACAGATACCGAAAGTTTTCCGAATTTTAATTTATATTATGTGTTAGGAATGCCACTTGTCAATACAAAAAATGAACCGTATTTATTTATACGGAAATTGCCAAAGAAAAGTAATAGTTGCATCTCATAATGGGGTGTATGGATTGAAATAGGTAGGAGAATAAGGAATGTATAAACAGATTATTATTGTAAGAAAAGATTTGGATTTATCTCCGGGAAAACTGTCAGGACAGGTATCTCATGCATCTATGGCATTTTTGACAAATATGCTAAAAGAACATGTTTTACCTGCTGCGGGGGAATATAAAGTAGAATCCTTTACGATGGAAAAAGGATTATACGAAGATTGGATTAACGGTATTTTCACCAAGGTGGTACTGGAAGCTAAAAATAAAAATCAACTCATGAAAGCAATAAAAATGGCAGAAGGTCTTGGGATGGAAGAGGGAAAAGATTTCTTTCTTATCAAAGATTGCTGCTTAACAGAACTTACTCCGGAAGAAGTTGATGAAAATGGAGTAGGAAGAACCTTAACCTGTATTGGCTTTCGACCGATGGAAGAAACCGTGATCGATCAGATTGGAAGAAAGTATCAATTATATAAATAAGTGAGTTTGGGAATAGGATATATAGATAAGAGCGAGTTGGAAAATTAAAACAGTATTTGGACCTTTTTTTTGTGCCTTTTTACGGTTTTTTTATACATATATAAATAGGCTAGATGGAGGATGATAAATATTAAAATATACGATACATATAATTTAAACTAACAATTTAGCGGAGGATTAATGACATGTCTAAGAAAATAACAGTAATTTGTGACGATGATGTAGATGTAATTAGCATTACGACAAGAAGTAAGAAAATAGAGGGAGATAGTTGGGTTATCGGTATTTTTGATGTTGCTGATAATACAGAAGTATGTATGCCAAATATAGAACCTAATAATAAACTAAACTAATGATTTAAGGAGAAACAGAATATATGGTCAGAAGTGTAGATACATTCTTCATAAACGGAGAAAGCTTTATTAATTATTGCTCAGACAATGACTTTAATTATACAATTTATATTGGACAAAAGTGTAAAGTTTTGAGAAATGAAAAGTGTTTTATAGGTACGCTGCACGAAGTAGACTCAAACAAAAATACATTCTCGATAAAACAAAATAATGGAGAAATGATAGAAATAAATTGTGCTGATGTAGAAGAAATTTTCAGCGAAGAGGAAATTGGAACGATAAATTAGAAATAACGGAGGTAAAAAATATGAGAATTGATGATTTAAATTTATCAGTTAGAACATATAACACATTATTAAGAGCAGGAATTAATACTGTTGAGAAAATTAGAGAAATGACAGATGAAGATTTGAAAAGTGTAAAAAATCTGTCTGAAAAATGCTACAAGGAAATTAAACAGGCTGTATACTGTACAGATTGCAAGAGAAGTATTTACGGAGAGTATAAGAATTGTGATGTTAATATTGAAAACCACGGGAAATATGTTCTTGCAGGAGATAAATGTGGATGTAAGGTGGTCTAACTTAGAATTTAGCGGAGAAATGACATGAGCTGCATTGGGTGTATCTGTGAGCACTGTGCTAATAGCGCAGAATGTTTTGACCATTGCCAGGGAGAGATGGATGAACCGTGCTTTAACTGTGATGATTGCATCCACTGGGATGGCAAGACAGGACGGGAGATGTGGAGGGACGAGTGCCCCAAGAAGGAAACCGAACATATTTTAGGATTTAGCGGAGGCATTTGTATGAGAAAAATACATGAATGTGCAGAAGATATAAAAAATATTTTAAATGATGCAGAACGAACCGAAGAGGTTGACGGAGATATGCTATGTAGTATTAATGAGTTGGTGGATGAAATTTTATCAATATATTGTTTAGAAAAACAACAAAGAAAAATGACCATAGCTGAAGAAAATGAGATTCTTTCAGAAGAGGCTAAAAAAGCAGGATGGAAGTCTGGTGTTATGAACATCTAAACTGAAATTTAACGAGAGGGACAACATGGAAGCTTTTAAAAATATTTTATTCAATGTCTTAATTGTTGTTGGACTTATCGCAATTATCCTTACCGCTATCTGGTGGTTGTTGGAATTGCTCAATAAGATATTTAATTTTTCAAAATATATAATCATGTATCACCAGTATAAAAAGAAAGAGGATTTATACGATCTGCGCAATAAGGTTATCGTAGCAAAGGACGGAGAAATATCCTATTCCTGCGTGGGGGACATTGACGAACAAATTGTAATTCTAAACAAAGGTATAGAATATGCAATGAAAATGAAAGATATGAGAGAAAGATTTTCTAAAAATTTTTAACACATTCACGAAGAGGGAGAAATATACAGATGAAAATTATTGAAACGGGAACGACATATAAAATTTATGGTGAAGATTTAATTGTACTTGAAAATCTTCCTGCACAGACCTATAAGGTAGGTTTCTCTAAATTTACCGGATTTTTTTTGGAAAAACAGGCAAATTTGGAAATTAAAGAAGAGAAAATCTATGGTGTACATGAATCCAAAGTAAAAAAGGTTGTAAATAGATTCAAGAATACAAATAAGAATCTTGGTGTTATTTTGAGTGGAGATAAGGGAATTGGAAAATCTTTATTTGCTAGATTGCTTTCCAATACAGCAATCGAAAATGGAATGCCTGTAATTTTGGTAAATGAATATATTCCGGGAATTAGTGATTTTATCAATAGTATCGAAAATGAAGTGCTGGTATTATTTGATGAATTTGATAAAACCTTTGCTTCGGGAGATGGAGAAGATCCGCAGGCACAAATGCTTTCTTTATTTGATGGAACCAGTCATGGAAAGAAGCTATTTGTAATTACCTGTAATAGATATCGGGCTTTAAATGAGTATCTGATCAATAGACCTGGCAGATTCCATTATCATTTTAGATTTAACTATCCGACTGTAGAGGAAGTAAAAGAGTATTTACAGGATAAGTTAGCACCGGAATATTATTCTGAGATTCATAAGGTTGCAGCCTTTTCCAAAAAGATTAAACTCAATTATGATTGCCTTTCTGCAATTGCTTTGGAATTAAATGATGGAGAAGCTTTTGAGGATGCAATTATAGACTTAAATATTGTAAATACCGGAGAAAGAGATACCACTTATTCTGTAACCGTTTATACACAAGAAGGATTTATCTTCCGTAATGAATCCGTTAATCTTAATCTTTTTGGAACAAATAGAAATAAGTTTTGGGTAGATGATGATGCGGAAAATAGTATAAATATTGCATTTTACGGAAAAGATGCAATTTATGAAAAGAAAACAAATAATTTTATTGTCTCCAGAGATATGATCAAAACAGAGTTTGATGAAGATTACATTGATAAGAAACTCATAGATTCGTATAAAAATATGCATATTACCTATGCAGAGATTACATTAAATTACGAACCGAATATTCATTATGTAGTATAAATTAAACTTGGGAATAGGGTATGTATTATAGCAGAGCAAGTGGGAAGCATACCGAATCATAAGATTGATGTATTTGATGGGGTATCCCAAGTGGACTGTCAAAACAAGGGTTGCTTATGATATTGGGAGAGAAAATAATGCATTTTTGGAAAAAGAACATTGCCCGTGCAGGGGAAGATCAGGAATCCTTTGATGGATCCATTTATTTACCGAAACAAAAAGAAATCACAGAAGAAATTTTATCGTTTCAAGAGAAGCTACCTATTGTTATAAAAGGGTGTGCACTGGGAGATTATGCCGGACAGCCATATGAATTTTCACTATTATCTGATTGCAGAGATATGCCACGAAGCATGATATATAAAAAATCATTGGATTGTACAGATGATACGATTCTTACCTGTGCTACGGCAAAAGTATTATTATCTGAGAAATATGATTATGAGGATGCTTATCGAAAGTATGCTAAAAAGTATAATCATCCATTAGGTGGATACGGTGCAAGATTTTTAGCATGGGTATATAGTGGAATTGATCCGAATAGTTGTGGCAATGGCAGTGCTATGAGAGTTGGACCATGTGGATGTCTTTCTAACATTGAAGATGTCATCAATGAAGCTTATAAAAGTGCTGTTTGTACGCATAGTCATCCAGAAGGAATCAAAGGAGCTATCGTTATTGCAGTTTGTATCTGGATGGCATTTCATGATTACACAAAGAAAGAGATAGGAGAATATGTCGATAAGTTCTATCCAAATAGTCCTTATGCGCCGAAAGTATCATGGAAGAAAATGACTTCTTATGAAAAGATAAAAGGAAATCCTGCAGTTTGTCAGACAACAGTACCTATGGCAGTAAGTTGTTTTGTAAACAGTAATACATTCGAAGATTGTATTTGGAAAGCAGTGCAATTTGGATGGGACACTGATACACAAGCTGCAATCGCAGGTAGTATTGCCGGAACTTATTATATGATGCATTGCTTATTTTCCGATGATAGTAATAACGCTTGGAAAACCTTAAAAGAGAATAAATATATCAAAGAAATCATAACGTAGTATATATCGTACTACGTTATTCTTATTTTACAAAAAGATATACATATAAAATTTGACTCTAAAAATAAAAAAGGTGTAATAAGTAACAAATACACTTAGGAATTCCAGCCCTTTCTTTTTTGCGGGAATTTCTATACGTAATTTACTGTCTTTTTTCTGTCATCCTATACAATTACGATTTATATTTTGCGCAAATTTTAGTGATTTTGTAATTGTCAATATTTTTTAAACTTTCCCATCTATTTTTTTAAAATTACGGTTTTTTTTTACATATAAAAATATAAGCAACAAAAACTATAACAACAAGGATGGGCAAAATTATGGAAGATTATAAGGATAATACAGAACTCGATTTGGATATCGATGAGTCTATATATAATATGGAAAATGATGAATTCGAAAAACTCGCAAATGACAGAGATATTTCGGATTCTATGAAAGAGTATTTAAGATCGATTGGCGGATTTAAGAAGTATACACTGGAAGAGGAGTTGGAATTAGGTAAACGAATTTCAGAAGGAGATCAGGAAGCAAAAAAAGCACTGATCGATGCAAATTTGAAATTAGTGGTTAGTATTGCGAAAAAATTTAATGGTATTTCTGATTTTGATATGCTCGATTTAATTCAGGAGGGAAATCTTGGATTATTAAAAGCGGTGGAAAAATTCGATTACCGTAAGGGATATAAGTTTTCTACTTATGCTACCTGGTGGATTAAACAATCTATTTCCAGAGCACTTTCCGATAAGGGTAACTTTATTCGAATTCCAGTACATATGATGGAAAAGGTATATGCTGTAAAAAAAGCAAAAGAAAAGTATTCAAATGAATATCATGAACAGCCTACAATCGCAGAATTAGCAAAATTAACAAAACTGACAAAAGAAGAAGTAAAACAAGCGCTTAATTTTGCTTATACAAAAGTATCCTTAGATGCACCGGTGTCTAAAGAAAGTGAAGATTCTTATGATACCGCATTAGGTGATTTTATGGAAAATCCTGCACCAACTCCGGAAGATATGTATATGGATACAGAACTTCGAGAATTGGCAATCAAAGCGTTAGATACTTTACCGCAACGGGATAAAGAGATTATGTATGCCAGATTCGGATTTGAAACAGGAACTCCGATGACTCTGGAAGCGATTGCAGTAAGATATGGTGTTAGCAGAGAACGTATCAGACAGATCGAATCAAAATCTATCAGACGATTAAGAAACTGGAAAGTAAAACAAATCTTTGATAGTTATTATAATCCAGATAAAATTCCACGAACTACCACACATACAGGAAAGGATTATATTTTAACATCAAGTAACAGATATGCAGGAAGGACGAGTTATTATGGATAAAATCTCACCTCGAATGATGCGTGCATTACAAAAAACCGGGGAGCATATCTCAGGATATATTGATCGAAAAGATATGATAGCTTTTCAGAATGCACCATCAGATAGCTATATTAAGCAAGAAAAAAGTATTTCTGTGACACCGGTATATTATATCCGATTAGACGATGGCAGATATATTGGAATCATTTCGAAATGTCCCATCATTGCTGCAGGATTGAGTGTTCTTTTCCTGCTAGGGATGGTCTTTTCTTTTAACTAACATGTAGGAGGATAAAAATGAGCAAAAGGATTATTTCTGTGGGTTTGGTTTGTTTGATGCTGGCGTTTGCTGTGTGGGGCGGCAATCAGGAAACACAGGCAAAATCTGGAAGACAGATAACATTAACAAAATATGATGTAAACATGTAAATAATGTCAGTCGGAGGCAGAGCGAGATAGATATCCTCCACTGATAGGTACTAAATTAAGTTTTATCAGGCTCTGTGAAAATATCTACTGTGAATTGAAATAAAAAAATCATCAAAAAGCTTTACTTTTACGGTTTTTTTTGACATATTATATATGTAAGAGGCAAGGAACTTTAGTTCCCCTACTTTTACCCCGGCAATGCGCAAGACGTATCTGGGGCGTGTAGAGATTGGGGCAGTAGGAGCTACCAATCCAGCAGGTTTGATAAAAAATAGGTCAGACATATGCAAAGTTGACTGTGAGCTTTGCCCTACGGTTAAAACAGTCCGAAAGTCCATTTCAGAAATGAGGTGGACTTTTTTGTATCCATTTTTCTATTCTTTTTTTACATATAGGAATAGGAGAATGACTATGAAAAATCTAATCCAATCGAATGCAAATTTTTATCAAACGAATATATTGAATCAATTATTATCTTACCATTTATATCTTGGTAATGGAAAAAAGATAAATCTTATTTTTACAGCGGATGAATTTCAACACTTAACTGGACTTGGACAATATTTAAAAGAAACAGTAAATGAGACGAAAAAATCATCTAATGTATTCCGAGATGCAAAACGTGGAAATTATGATATAAATACGTTTGATGAAACTATATGTGACAAACATTTTGTGAAAGAGAAAATGGAAAATTTCCAAGATTTAACGGCTGCACTCGATATTGATTTTGACATTTATAGTTATCATAAAAATAAATCATTCCCAAACGAAGAGGCAAAATATGTTACGATATCAAAATTCAAAAATCTAAATGGAAAAGATACTACTATATTATTATTTATAGATACGAAAAAATATGGTGAATATTTTATAAGATCATTTGTTGCAAATCCAGATAAAGAAAAAACCAAAGATATGACAGCCTCATTAAAACCAGTTAAAATTTTATGTAAAGAAAAGAATCAAAAAGGTATGACTCCTATGGTTTTACAAATAGGAAAATCTGGATTTAAGAAAGAGGATTTCATCGAAAAACTTACACCACAGGAGCAAAAAGAGCAAGAAAAGATAAATAAAGAAATTCAAAACAAACAAAAAGTAAAAGAGATGATAAAACAACAAATGCAGCAAGCACAAAAACAAGCCCTGGCAGAAAAGAAAAATCAGCTTGATACTTTAAAGCTAGAAATTTCCAAACATCATATCATAAGAAACAATTATACAGACATGGGATTGGAAATACATGTTGATAAAAATATAGTAATTGCATTTGATGATACGAATACCACAGAAATACAAAAAGCCATAAAAGAACTCACAACTATATTAGATAAAGATAAAACACAAACGATACAGAAAACACAGCCAACAATAGACAAAGATGAAATTGAAATAGATTTACCTTGATTGATACGATACAAAAGTGCCACATCTTTTTCTTGCTGCCAGGGGATATGTTTTATACAACAGGTATGTAGGAGATGAATACTATATTTGTGTAGGAAAGCGTAAATATAAAGTAGATATGGATAATCCGGTAAATATCAAAAATGTTGCAAAAGCTTTAAAGAAGCTAATTAACGATGATAATGAAAGAAATAAAAAATACAAAAAAGAAAAGAATAATCAACTTCAAATAAAATCCATAGGCGATTATGAAAAAGAAATATAATTTTTTCTCATTTTTTAAATATTTTTATACATATAATAATGACAGATTAAATTGCCAAGATATCTAATAATAGGAGTAAATCATATGAATGAAAAAAATAGAGTATTCGGAAGCAATATTAAATCTTTGATTGTAAACGAAAAATTTAACGAACAGATAGTAGCAGAGCATCTTGGATATTCTAAATATGATTTATGGAAAATTATGGATGGACGGTTGTTTTTGGATGAAGATGAAAAAGCTGATATTGCGAGAGAATTACATACAACAGTAGAAAAGCTTTATCTACCTAGAAAAGAACAATATCATAAACCTGAATGTATGGAATGTAGAGAGACATTTAGTTTTTCCCAAAATAAGGTATGTATCTTGGATTTATTGGATATATATTGCGATGTACAGGAATTGATAATGATGAGATAAGTCATTAAAAATAAAAAATTTCAAAAAAAATAAAAGTTTTTTTCAATTTTAACCATTTTTACGATTTTTTTTGACATATATAGATGTAAGATAAAAAACGAGGCTATAAAAAGTCTTCCTTCTAATTTGGCAATATACTAAAAGATGGTTTCAGACTTTTTGCTTTCCTTAGTAAATCTTACAAATGATTAAACGGGTAACCGGCACCCGAAAAAAGACCGGAAAAATTAGAAAGGAATTATTTCATTATGCAGAACATTATGATGAGTAGAAGTTCACAGCGAGATATGGAAATCAGACATTTTGAACATGAATGTTTCTGGTTTAGTTGTGATGATGAAAAACTGCATAGCGAGATAAAACCTTAATCTAAGATAGCGTGAAAGCTCCTTTCTTTTTATAAATATTAACGTGTGTTGATTTGTAGTGACAGAAGGAAAATGAGACTATCAGGATTTTGGTAGTCTCATTTTTCTATGTAAAAAATTGATTTAAAACAATAAAATATGGCTCATGGGAGGGATGGTTAACTCGCTACGCTGTCACCGTAGAGAAAGACGGATCGTAACCGTCATGAGTCGCTCAGATTTTAATATGGAGGCAGTAGTGCAGTTGGTTAGCACACCAGATTGTGGCTCTGGAGGTCGTGAGTTCGAATCTCACCTGTCTCCCTTAAAATAAATATGGCTATGTGGCGAAGAGGTCAACGCGGTGCACTGTCTATGCATTTATCGAGGGTTCGAATCCCTCCATAGTCGCTCATACATTATATGCCCTTGTAGCTTACGAGGTCGGAGCGGTGGACTGAAAATCCACAGGATATTGGATCGTTACCAATCGGGGGCACTCAAAAATGAAAAAAAGGAGATGAAAAATATGTTTAGTGACTTTAACAATTCAGATTTTATTTAGCCTCGTAAGCTAACTTGGTAGAAGCGCCAGTCTGAAAAATTGGAGGATCGGATCGTAACCGAAACGAGGCATTTTAAGTTTAAGCAAGTTTAGTTCAGTTGGAAGAGCACTCGCCTGATATGCGAGAAGTCACTGGTTCAAGTCCAGTAGCTTGCACTTAATACCTTAAAATAAGGAGGGTATATGAAAAACAAAGATCGGATAACTTATACTTTGAAGCATAGAAAAGCTTTTAGACAAGTGGAAAAACAGTTATTAGGTCACAATACGATAAGGAGTCTGTTTCATGATTTGGATAAAGTAATACTTTATAATTTCTTCGATTATAAAGCAGTACATAATTTTCATCGGAAGCACACAAGACATCATGAATTAAAAGCACATACACATAATGATTATGTGCAAATGGTAATCGATTGGGAATGTGCAAGATTTACAAAGCCAGATAAACCATTAAATGCAAGAGAAACCTTAGATAAATATTATCCGAAACTAAAAGAAAAGGTATTACCAATCATAGAAGAATTAGGATTATAGGAGGATACGTTATGAGTAGTAGATATGACAGATATGACAGAGAAAATGAGAGATATGCTGAAAGAAGAAGTGAAAGCGAATATTATCTTAAAAGTAGAGGATATAAAGATAATGGAAATGGCTTTTATACAAATGATAATCCCTTTTCAGATACTGTTTGGATAGATAAAGATGGTAGGATTTCTCATAGTATGTAATAAAAATATGCAGTGTTGGCAGAGTTGGTAATGCACCAGATTGCTAATCTGAGATTATCTTAACGGATACAGGGGTTCGAGTCCCTTACACTGCGTTATAGCTATATAGCTCAATTGGCTAGAGCAGGTTCTTCATAATATTATGTGTCTCACATAATATTACAGGACACTCCGTAGCTTTAAGCTACGGTGCGTTTTTCATACGGACAAGGTTACTGGTTCGATTCCAGTTATAGCTACTTATTTCATCAAGGAGGGGCAACATATATGATGACGAAAAACAGACAGAGTGTATATAACCGTAATTGGTATGAACACGAATGTAAATTTGACAAGAAAAGACGCCGTAAAGAATACAATCGTAAAGTTCGTCACATGAAAATTGATGAAAATGCATGCTCCAGAGGTTATGTTAAACAGTTTAGGCGTTTGGAGTGGAATACAATATCCTAAAATTTTGTGGTATTAGCTCAATTGGATAGAGCAACGGTCTTCTAAGCCGTTGGTTGGGAGTTCGAGTCTCTCATGCCACATTTATAAGCTCTCATATGCTAATGGATAGACGACAGGGCTACGAACTCTGGGGTTGGCGTTCGAATCGCCATGAGAGCATTTACAGACTTAAAAATTCCGAAAGGAGGGTAATAGTAATGAAAAATAATCAAACTTGGATATCTCCAACACATGGAAAATTAACATTAGAAGAAATTCCACAATATATCCGTGATTATTACAATCGTATGAAACAATATGATACAAATATACGAATTACGATTGGCACGGACTCACAAAATTTCAGCTATACCAAAGAAGTAAATGTCATTGCTGTTATCTGCGAGGGACATGGAGGTATATTTTTCTATAAAATTAATAATAGAGACCGTATTCTGGATGTAAGAACAAAATTACAGATGGAAACCGGAGATTCTTTGGAAATAGCAGATAAACTGATTAGGTTATTAGAAACAGAAGAGTACGAAGAAGTCTTTTTAAATACTACTTTTTCTATTCATATTGATGCAGGATATTCCGAAAAAGGAAAGACGAAAGATTTGATACCTGAACTTGTCGGATGGGTAAAAGGAAGTATTTCAAATTGTGAAGTATATGTAAAACCAGACAGCTATGTGGCATCTGGAATTGCAGATAAAATATCAAAATAACAGGGGTTGCAAAAGCCCAAAATGGAGCGATGCCTCAATTAGTACAGGACCCGGTTGGAAGCCGGACATGTCGTGTAAATCCACGCTTTGGGTGTGCACAAATATTAACAAAGTTAATATTTGCATAGTATTTGTCCTGACAAATACTATGCAAGTCCCTCTCGTTCCGTTATAGGCGTATAGTTCAATGGTTAGAATAAAATTCTCCAAAAATTAAGATGTGGGTCCGATTCCTACTGCGCCTGTTTGCTTTGATTAATGCATGTAAAAAGTTGTAGTATTTGTTTAAAATTTTGGAGGTTCAAAATGAATAAGAACAGTAGCATTTTATATACACTGCCTGATTCAGAATTTATATCTTTATTCAGAAGTTGTAATGGATATTAAAAATTATTCAGATGCGGAATGGGAAATTCTATAACATAGCAAATTTTTTATTAAATATGCCGTTGTCGCTCAGTTGGTGGAGCAGTGGTCTTGAAAACCGCCAGCCCGTAAAAAGGTATGCAGGTTCGAATCCTGTCAACGGCGCTTATGCCTCCGTAGTCTAATGGTTAGTGACATTGGTTTCTCAAGCCGAAGATGCGGGGTTCAAGTCCCCTCGGAGGTATTTATCTTATATACACCCTGTCGCCCAGTGGTCTAAGGCAATGGTCTGCAAAACCAACATCGTGGGTCCGAATCCCACCAGGGTGTCTAGTATTTAAGCACTATAAATTAGATTAGTCACCTGATTTATAATGTGTATATACTAAAAACCTTATGCTAAACGACATTGTAGTAGATTGACTAACTGCTCTGATGTAAGTGATAACAAGGACCCTTACTCCTTGGCATAAGGATTAAAAAATAAAGCCGTTTAGCTTAGTTGGTAAAGCACCAGACTCTGACTCTGGAGACCATTGGTTCAAGTCCAATAACGGTTGTTTATGTACCTATAGCACAAATGGATAGTGCACAGTCCTGCACAAAAGTGTGTTTACTAAGTCTGGTGTTGCAGGTTCGAGTCCTGTTAGGTACACTGCATTGTAGCCAAGAGGAAAATGCAACATAACAGTTGCTATGTACGCAATTGCTCTTATAAGCCTAATTGGTAAGGCAGCGGTTTCGAAAATCGCCAGTAACCGAGATATCGGTGTCTCAGTTCGAGTCTGAGTAAGAGCGTTCCATCTTTTTCCTGCGCGGGGCAACAAAAAGACTACTGGTGTTTTGCCGGTAGTCTTTTGTTTGTGCTTAAATTAAATTGTTATCTGCCAGTATCCATAGGCAAAGTTTTCGATTTTACCCGCTTTTTTCAGATGTTGCTGTAAGCCGCGGATAAGATGCTTAGTACGGTCATCCGTGGCATTCAAAATCTGATAAACCTCTTGGTTACTGTGCATAAATCCATCCTCATAGATTTCTAAAAGTTTCTTTGTCATACTTTTTCCTCCATTTCGTTTGCTATCTTTATTATATCATATTGCTTTTTTGCAAAATCCTCATGAAAAAGGGATACGTCTATCTACTTTTTTCATAACGTCTATCAATTTTTGAGAAATGTATCAAAAAAATACAAAGTCAAGTACTTTTTAAATTTTTTTTGACATAAATAGATAGATTATTATTTATTGTAAAGAAAGGATATATTTTACTATGACAACTAGAGAAAACGATACGAAAGAATTATTAAAAGAAATTGCGGAACTTTATGATTATGATTTAACGATATCGAAGGATGGAAAAGTAATTTTTGATGGAGGTTCATGGAAACATGAATTTGATTCTATGAATCAGGCAATGAAATATTGGTTACCAGATTTTGAAACCGCAGACTCTGATGTTTTTACAGAAGAAATTAAATTTATTAACAAATGTATGATGGAAGATTATCTTGAATTGTTTGACGGAGGAGCTTATATACAAGAAGATACCAACCATTTTCTTATCCTTGATGGCGGACATGATATACATTTATATATTGAATATGGACGAATTTGCTGTTCTGAAATGGATTGTATTGAGAATGCAAAATCTGCATTTGATAATGACCCAGAAATGTTAAAAAACATCGCCATTTTTGAAAACGATTGGTATTATTATAATAAACAAAAGAACGCCCCTAGCAGTACAAAGGCGGAAAACATTTGTATCCACGAAAAGGAAATGACAGACGGACAAGATGATAAAAAACACAACTACCTGATCACTATGGCAGCAGAAGAGTCCGCCGATATGGAAATTGAATTAACAGATAAAGAATATGAGATAGTTGAGCGGGTATTCCATGAAATAGATTCCAAATGTCATGGACTTTGTGGCAGCGTCTATATCGAAAGTCTGGAAAGAGACGATATGGATGAGATGGATATGGAGGATAGGGAAGCATGACGTATAAATACAAATGTGGAAATGATATCATTAATGTTTTTGTATGGAGCAATGACTTTCATACCGATGTAGCAATTTATGATAAAGAAGCTGCAAGATCTTATGATCGCACCATCCGAGAAGACAAAAATGGAAAATTCTTTACATGGAATCGTAATAAAATCTATCTGGATGACTGGATCAAAATTTCTATGCTGGAACTAAAAGAAAAGATAGAAAGAGGAGAATGGATTACTTCTGAGGAACTATGTCAGGCAATTCTGACGGATGGCATTGATAATGTAAGATTTATTATTCCATTAAATGCAGCATATGCCCAAAATGCTATATATAAAGTGGAAGAAAGATTTAACAGGGAAGTCAAACAGGATTATAAGCTTATACTGGTGCCGGTAACGCCAAACGATGATATCATGTATGAAATGGAATATTATACAACAGCCCTGGCAGGATTATTACGTGCTGGTATTGTAAAAGTAGCTGATAGCGTAAAAGAAAAGGAACTACAACAAGAAGAATACGAGTTGTAAACAAACTTATGAGATAGAGGGTATTTAAAAAAGTATCCTCTATTTTTATTATTTTACGGTTTTTTTAAACATATATAAATAGGATGTAGTAAACGGGGGATAATTATGCATTTTCTATTGGAAAATACCAAAAAATTGGATATGGAAAGAATTCTTTTGGAAGAACAATTAAAAAAATATAGATTTTTACATACCTATGAAACCATAGAGATACCAAGGAAATGTCAGGAAAATGTTTATCCTGTGGGTACCATTCCTTTTGTGGAAAATTGTCTGCAGTTACATGAAAACCCCATTGAAATACCGAAATATCTGCGAACCGATGAATTTTTAAAGCGAGATTATCAAATTGTAAAATGGGATACGATTCCAAGACATGGGAATTACTTTTTAAAGGATGTTTCAAAACTGAAAAATTTTGGAAAAATTGTAAACGCAGACTATGAAATCAACGATGAATTATTTGCAGAGGATGTGTCTGATGTAGTATTTACTTTAAGTAAGATATCAGATTATCTCGTAAGTAGTCTCTTTTCCATTGAAACTGAATATCGTGTGTATGTATTTCAGGGAGAAATAGAACAGATATCTTATTATAATGGAGATTGTACTGTTTTTCCGGATATAAATCTGATAAAAAAGGCAGTTTCACTTATCAATTACCATGAAAAATGGCTGAGGTCCTATACCATAGATGTAATGGTAGGGAAAACAGGCACTGCACTGATTGAGATACATAATTTCACTTCCTGTGGTTTATATAGTACACTTTGGGGAGAAAACCTGATACAAGCTTATGCAGATGGAATCCGGTATTTAAGAAACGATAATAAAAAATTAGAGAGGTAAACAAAAACATGAATAGATACATTTCAGATATGCATTTAGGACATGCAAATGCAATTCGATTTGACCACAGACCATTTGCAGATGTCGAAGAAATGGAACATTATATGATGAAGAAGTGGCAGGATACGGTACAAAAGGATGATGATGTATGGATCCTGGGAGACTTTGCTTATCATGATAAGAAGAATCCGGTAGAGTATTTGAGACAATTGCCGGGACATAAGCATCTGATCATTGGAAATCATGATGGAGCATTATTAAAGAATGCTGCGGCAATGCGATATTTTGAATCGGTAGATATGCTGACAAAGATTGTGGATACCTTAGATGGTGAAAAGAAACAGGTCATCCTTTGTCATTATCCCATTTATGAGTGGGATGGCTATCATAGAGGCACGCTGCATGTATATGGCCATGTTCATAATAGTAGTGGGCATACAAAGGAAGATGAAAATTCAAATGAAACACAACTACCTGACATTCCACATCTTTTTGCTGCCAGGGGAAACGCCTTTAATGCGGGTTGTATGATTAATGGATACGCTCCGGTGACCTTGCGGGAACTACGAGAAAATAACCAAAGGTTTTTGGAAAGCTTAGGTTAGGAGGTGTTAAAAACAAATGATCATTGAAACCAGAAAGGTTGTCAAAAAATGTACGCAATGTAAGAAAGAGTATAGTGAGGACCAAACGATTATAAATGGTTTTCCATGTTGTAAATTTGCTATTTGCCCTGAATGTTTAAAAAAATTACAATCAATTTTGGATAAAAAGTGAGGAAAGAAAAATGTTACAGAAATTACAGAATGATACTTTGCAACAGTTTTTAGATAATTTTATAGATGGTCTGAAAAATGAAAATTCGGATAGGAAATATAATGAACTCACAGAATGGAATATTCCCTTCCTTGTTTCCAGTGTATATCAAAGTTTTCAAAATGAAGTGGATATCTATAAGGAATTTATTGCGGATTTACAAGCATATCCGGAATATCAAATTAATTTTACAGATGCAATAGGTGATGATTATGCTCTCGTTGATGCAGAAATCATACTGGCGAAATATGATGCCAAAACAGAGCATATGATTTATCCGGAGTTTGCCTATAAAATGTGTTTCGAAGAAGAGGAAAGACTTTATGGATATTGTGAATGTACCCCAGATATGCCAGATTACAGAGCGGACAAGCAGTGCTGCGGACATGGATGTGATGCATCTTTTTGTGAATTCACGCTATATAAGATTCTAAATATCCATAAAGCATCATGGGCTGGAGATGAACACGACTATTGGGAATTCGAAGATGCATTTTATGAAAAAGACCGTGCCCTGGCAGAGAAAAGGAAGCAGGAAGCCAAGGAACGAGAAATTCAGGAATTGCAGGAAACTATTGAAATTAGCAGGAAAAGATTGGTTGAATTATTAAATGATGCTGGTGATTTAGATTAGGAGTAATTTTTATTGGAGGTAAATTATGGAAAATATAACAGCAAAGAAAGTGGTAATTAATTATAACAAGGAGTTATTAGATTCTATAGATAATAAATGTCAGAAGAAACATAAGATATTAGATACGATTGTTACAATAGCAGCAATTCCAATATTTTTATATCTTGGATATTATTGTGTATACCATATCATCAATAAGAATGCTCCTACGGAAATGTTTACTTGTATTATTGTTCTAATTATAGCAGTATCGTTGATTATTTTTGATACTTCTATAGACAATTTGCTTGATGTACCAAAACGCAACAATAAATTATATCGTATCAACAAAATTCTTTATCATGCGTCGCTTAACAAGATTAATGAAGCATCTTTCCGAAAGATTGATGGCAAGTGGTATTGTAATTCAGCAGATATACAAGATACAATTTCTTTTTTCTGCGATTATTGTGGGTATCCAATATATGTTGCGTTGGAAGATATCTTAAATTATGAATTAAATGATTTTACAGATAAAATCGAAATTCCTGATCAGTGGGATAGTTTGTCTATCTCTGTGAATGAAAAAACGCAAAAGATTGATGTGTTATTTACATAAATATATGATAATAAAAACAATGAAACCCATCCACCATAAAAGATGGGTTTTTTATTGCGCATTTATAAAAATAATTTTCAAAAATCCAAGTTTTTCAAGAATTTTTATACATAAGTAAGTGACGGTTGCAAACGTCAAATTAAAGAAAGGTGTATGAGAATCCGGATTGTCTGAGATAGACAATATTGAAAAATTTAAGACTTGTAGAATTATGTAGTGGAATTGGTGCACAAACAAAAGGATTGGAACATACTGGATTATTTCAGGTAGAATCCGTTGCGACAGCAGATCTCGATAAAGAAGTTGTAGTAAGCTATGCGGCAATTCATTGTGGATTAACAAATGAGTTGATCGAATCTTATGAAAATTATCCCAGCAAAGAGGAAATGGCGGCAGAACTCACTGCAAAAAGACTGGGATATGATTTCAAAAACGACAAACCATATGATTGGTATAAGCTTTCCCGTAAAAAGGATAAGACAAAAGGTATCGAAAAGTATTGGTTAGCAGATCATTTATCTCATAATCTGGGAGATATGATGCAGATTGATGCTTTACCGGATTGTGATTTTCTTACATATAGTTGTCCATGTTTTACAGCCGACACTCTTGTATTGACAAATAATGGACTCAAAAAAATTGTTGATATAACTACAAATGATAAAGTATTAACACATAATAATGAATATAAAGAAGTTTTAGATAGTAAATGCACTGGCGAGAAAAATATTTATATTATTGACGCAATGTGCAGTAATAAAATTGAATGTACAGGCAATCATAAGTTTTTAGTAAGAGAAATGTATAGGACATATCCAACTTATAACAATGGAAAAAGAGGAAATGTAAGACATTTTAAAGATCCAGAATGGATAGAATGTGAAAAATTATCCCAAAAACATTATTTAGGTATGGCAATTAACCAAAAATCTATACTACCACAGTGGGATGGCATTGATTTTGTATGGAGTGATGGAAGAAAAACAAGACATAAAAATAATATTCAATCATTAATTTCAAATCATAGTTTTTGGTGGACTGTAGGTAGATGGATTGGAGATGGATGGGTTAGAGAAAGTAAAAACAGTAACGAAGTAATTATTTGTTGTTCCAAAGAAGAGTTAAATGAAATTTTACCTCATCTGGAAAACTGCAATATAAAATATAATGTATCAGAAGAAAGAACGGTATATAAAATTCGTATACCTTCAAAAGAATTTTGTCTTTTCTTAAATCAATTTGGAAAGGGAGCACCAAATAAGAAAATACCAGGATTTGTTTATGATTTACCAATAGAATATTTAAAAGATTTGTTAGATGGCTATATCAGCGCGGATGGATATTTTGTAAATAATAAATATAAAGTAACAAGTGTTAGCAAAGAATTAATTTATGGAATTGGGCAAATTGTAGCAAAGGTGTATAAAAGACCGTTTAGTATTTATCGCGTAAAACGAAATCCAATTGTATATATTGAAGGTAGAAAATGCAATCAAAAAGATTCTTGGGATTTAGCTTGGAAACCTGAAATTGGAAAACAAGACAAAGCCTTTTATGAAAACGGCTATATTTGGTTTCCTATTAGAAATATAAAAAGAACAGATAAAATCGAAAAGGTTTATGATATTACTGTAAAAGATGATCATAGTTTTATGGCAAATGGATGTATTGTACATAATTGTACCGATCTTTCCATTGCCGGTCATCAGGAGGGACTAAAATGGACTTGTCAGGATTGTGGACATACTTATGACCCTGCTGCTTATTCTGTGGAGGAAAGGTATCTTTGTCCAGTATGTGGAAGCAAACATGTTAAATCCACCAGATCGGGATTACTATATGAAGTAGAGCGATTATTAGTAACCGCAAAACAAAATGGAAGTCTGCCCAAATACCTGTTAATGGAAAATGTAGACGCATTAGTATCTAAAAAGTATATTGATAGCTTTAATAATTGGCTGGAGAGATTGGAAAATCTCGGATATCATTCTTATTATCAGGTAATTAATGCCAAAAATGCTGGAGTTCCTCAGAATAGAAAGCGTATCTTTGTATTTTCTATTTTGAAGGAAATAGATACTGGCAAATTTACATTCCCTGTTCCCTTTGATAATGGTATCCGATTAAAAGATGTATTAGAAGATACCGTAGAGGAAAGATATTATTTATCCGATGAAAAGGTGGCAAGTTTCCTCGGAAATCTGATCAAAACAGAAGATGAGGATACTGTAAGTGTAAAGCAGGCTACAAAAGAGGGATATATCAAATGTGAATTACCGGGAGTGGCTGATTTATCTTATCCGGAATCCACTACCAGAAGAGGCAGAGTACAGGAAAACGGGACAGTATCTCCGACATTAACTGCAGCACAGACAGGTATCTGTAAATTAGAGAAAACCAATGAAGTTTTGCAGATTGGTAACATTGCTGAAGGAAAATCAGGATGGGATAATCCACAGACAGGAAGAATTTATAGTATAGAAGGTTGTAGTCCAACATTAAATACCTGTAATGGAGGAGGACATGAACCTAAAATAGTTACTACTACCAGAGGGTCTGAAATTGCATCTTGTGTCAGAGCATCCTATTTTAAGAATGGAAACAGAAATATCGAAGAAAATATTAAATCCGGAAAAGGATATGAAGGTATTATCGAAAAATATGGATGTGATAAATCCCATAATTCTCCTCAAATCATAGAACGTGCAAATTGTATCACTACCAGGGAAGACAGAGGTATTTCAAATCATAAATCTGAGGGCACTGCCGTGATTGAAAAGATTGGCAATATAAATCCTTCGGGCAAAGGTATAAACGGGAACGTTTTTGGAGAAAATGGATTAGCTCCAACGCTTACTACAAATAAAGGAGAAGGACCTAAAATTGCTACTTATTCCTTAAATGGATATCTGTTACATACAGATGAGAATGGAAATATTAAAACAATTGTTGCAATGAGAGGAAGAAATCCTGAGAATCCATCTGATAGAACAGTAGGTGCCCCAACAGAACAAAGACTGGAAGTAAATATAAATGAAGTTTCAAATTGTCTTACTACTGTTCAAAAAGATAATTTAGTAATGGAAGGGGAATTATTACTTCCATACATCCGCATCCGTAAGCTTACGCCAAAAGAATGTCATAGACTGATGGGCTTTGATGATATTGATGTAGATCGCTGTAAAGCAGTCGGAATGTCAGATGCACAGGGATATAAACAAGCTGGCAATTCCATCGTCACTAATGTTATTGCACTAATTGCAGAACATTTTTATAAAGCACAATATGATGAATCTTATAAATGCTTAGATGAAAAAATGGAAAATTTTCAAAAACCACAGATGGAATAAAACCTATCTGTGGTGAAATAGCTACCGGATGTGCAATGCGTGGTAGATATAATGCAGATGGCAGTACTTCTCAGCAGATAGAAGTTTTAGGAGATGAGATTTCCAATGCTATCACCACAGTCCAAAAAGATACTTTGATATTGATTATAAAAGAAAAGTAGAGATTTTAAAAAATCTCTATTTTTTGTGTTTTAAATATGTATTTTTACGGATTTTTTTGACATAAGACAGTAGCTCCATAAGTCAAACATGGAAAGGAAAATTTATATGTATACGGAACAGAATAAAGGATTTACGGTAATCACAAATTTTGGTTGTGATTGTCATTGCAAATATTGTATCACGAAACATCATCCGATTTTACAGAATGCAGTTACCGATAAAAGTAAAATAGACTGGGATTATCTGGAAAAGTGTATTGCTGCATCGGAGGCACCAACTGTGAATTTATCCGGTGGTGGAGATCCTTTTTATCATTGGCAGGGAAATATCGACTTTTATAACCGGATGTATGAGCTGACTACAAAATATGGAAAGAAATTGGATATCCATACCAGAATCCTACCGACCGATATGGATTTGATTCAGAAGTTCCGAAAGGTTGCTTTAAGTATCGAGTCCTATGATACAAAAGCAATGGAACAATTACGGATGATGCTTCCTGAAATTGAAAGGACTACGAAACTGAGAGTCATCAATGTATTAAATGAGAGGATGACCACAGAGGACTGCCTTGCATATATAAATAAGATGCATGATATCGGTGTAAAACAGGTAACCTTCAGGCAGATGTTTGGCAATCGAAATGCTTATCAGAACTTTTTAAAGGTGAAAGATACGATTGATATTCCTGGTGTGATGTTTTTACCGGATGGAGAATATCATAATTACTATTTCACAACGAATAACAAGCTTTATCCCTATTTCTTCGGTTATACCGAAGAGGATAGAAAAACATGGATGAAGAAGTATGAAGAAATTGAAAGTATCTGTGGTTAAATCATAATGACTAAATAGTATTTAAAGTTAAAAGCTAACCTTTTTTAAAAATAATGGAGAAATTTATGAATAATAATAAAGTTTTTTATAAAGGAGATAATAACCTCGTACATAAGCTTACCTTTGGACTGCCCGGTTCAGGAATATCTGCAATTATAAAAAAAGAAATTATAAATGTTGTTAATAATACCAGGGATGATAACATTGTTGTAATTGATGTCTATGGTACTCAATTTAATGAAATTATTCAGAAATTTGGAGGAGTAACTATTACTGCAAAAGAACTTCTCGGATGCTTTGACAAAATTATATTTGAACCTTTGGAGATATCAAACTATAAAAATTACGATGAGACATTTAATATTATTGTTGCTATCTTAGAAGATTTGGGATTGGATTATATTTATCCAACTCAGCAAAGTATTTTGTATGAAACATTAGATGAAATGTGTAAAAGTAGTGAAGAAAATACAATTAGTAATTTTATTCAACATCTACAGGAAAAAGATAATAAATTGGCTTCAATTTTAGAAGTACTAAATGTGTTTTCAAATTCTGAAAATAGCCAAGATATTATGAATAAGTTAAATACCCGTTTTGTATGTTTTGATTTTGGTGATTGCCGAAAAGAATTTAAAGGCTTGGCGTATTTACTGGCATTAAAAACAGCAAAGGATAAGATATGGAAAAATGGAGAAAAACAAATATATACATGTTTATTTGCTCAAATAGATAATGCTATTTTGTCAGAAGGGATTTGCAATTATTTATTATGTTTATATAAGCGCATGAGACAACACTGGGGTATAAGTTCACTTTATGCTGTAAAGTTTTCAACATTTACAAATGATTATATACTTACAGGTTTATTAAATAATACAAATGAACTTATCTTTTTAAAACAAGGCTATGATGATATTGATGAATTAACGTTATATTTTAATATACCAGATACGTATTCACATTTTATTGAATATGCAGATGCCGGACAGGGTATTTGGACAGATGGAATACAGTTTGGTTTTGTCGATTATACTAGAGTTAAATAATATCGAATTATGCATTACGATATGGTATATATATACCATTACTACAAGGAGAACTCTGATGAAAAATTTTTTGAAAGAAACGAAGTTTTTTGGCTTTATAATAGTTATAATTGCTTCAATTATTGCAAACGCATGTTTCTTGTATATTTTAGACAATTTCGGATATTTCTCTTGGGCTTTTAAATGTTATGTAAAGACATTAGAATTATTCTACAATATCAAAGATATTACATTTTTGAAATATTGGAAAGTAATGCTATCAGATGTAGCTGTTATAGGAAGTGGAATGATGATTTTATTTGCTGTTTTCGATTGGATTCCAAACGGAATTATGAATGTATTAGGATATAAAAGTCAAAGCACAAGGTAATACCAAAGAAAATTCGTATGAATTTATACGATAGATATAATTATAAATGTGCATATTGTGGTTGTGATTTGGAATATAAAGATATGCAGGTAGACCATATAAAATCAGTGTATGCTAATGCGGATATTAAATAAATTATGTCAGAAGAAGAATTATATGCAGAAGTGAAACCCTTGGACAAACCAAAACGGTAGCTACCGAGAGAGCTTTGCGAATGTACATGGATACTATGAAACAAAATCCAGAGCAGATAAAGAAGAATAAGGAGGAGGAAATAGACATGACAAAAATTGAAATCGATGACGCATTGAATAAAATTTCCGCTTCATTGGAACCTTGTCCGATATGTAAAGGGAAAGCAGAAATTTTAGCAATGCACGCTACTCTAAAAGAAGTTGTTATTGACTCCATTGGTTGTCGAAAATGTCATCTTGCAGTTGAAAGAAAATGGCGTTTAGCAGAAAGCGACAAACTGTTTGTAAAACGCACTACTACAATAGTTAATCCCATACATATATGGAATCAAAGAGTTAGTGAAGTTAATGATTAGTGAAATTTTCCCATTCTATGTGACTATCTTCAAATCTTTGCATAGAAAAGGAGAAATAACAATGCAACAAAAACAAAATAACAAAAATATCTGCAAATACCTGTTATCATTTTAAAGATTTACTGTTTTTAATCTTAAAAAGTGGAATTATTTGGGCATTAATCATGAACATATTACGGAGTATCTGTGGATGATGGAGAAAATGATGACTAATAACGATTTAGAAAAAACAATATTATCTTTAGCCATGTTTTTCAATGAAAATTCTGAAAAACAAAATCAGGAGTTTTTAAATAAGTTATATGAAATATTTGATAAAAGTGAAAGTTTATATGATAGTGAAGTATCCTTAGCATTTTTAAATTTTCAAAAATTTGCAACAATGCCGTGGCTAACAAAACATCCACAGGTAACAGATGGATGGGAAAAATCTTATATAGAGTGTATTTATAATGGATTATTACCTCATTTTGTTAGACAAGTTATTGAAAAAAATGAGGGCACCCCATGCAGTGGAGATAAAGAAGATTTTATTATTCAAAAAATAAAAGAGTCAGTAGCAACTGGAAAAAATATCTCCTTATATGAAACATACGAGGGGAAAAATAACATTTCAAAAGAAAAATGGAAAGAGCAAGCATACTGGTCTCCAAAAAGCTTTAAAGATACAGATGATGTAAAAACAAAATTCAAAGCTTGGTATTATTTGGACATGGATTATGTCAAAGAAAAATCAGAGACTGAAATGACAGAAGAAAACATAGAGAGGTAAAATTATTTATGAAACATTTTGAGTTGGCAAAAGAGTATGCCTATCCGAGTGGTAGTGTCTATGTCCTTTATAATAAGGAAAAGAATTTTTATATCGAGACAACTTCCATGCAGGATGTAAATACGAGAGGAAAATCTCAGGAAATCATTATGACGGATGATGTAGACCTGATTAAGAAGAATTTGGTACCTTTTGAGGAAAAGTGGCTGACTGCAATCAGTACACAGTATGGATGTCCCCAGCATTGTAAGTTTTGTTTGGTGCCAGAATTGGGCTTTCACGGAAATTTATCGACAGAAGAGATGTGGGAGCAGCTTGAATTTGTATTTAGTAACCATCCGGAAGTAACAAAGAGTGACAAGATTAAAGTGGGATTTGCTCGTATGGGAGAACCTCAGTATAACTGGCAGAATATCTTGCAGGTAATGAGAGATATGAAAACTTATCGAGAGGGATTTACATTCTTACCATGCTACAATACCATTTTGCCCAAAGTAAAGGTAGGAGGAAAAGGTCCTGTTGATGTATTAAGAGATGAGGTTATGTCTGTAAAGGAATATCTGGATGGATTTATGCATATTCAGATTTCCACGAACAGTACAAATGAAGAGGAGAGGAAGTATCTGTTTGGTGGAGCAAATGTGGTCACCATCGAAGAGATGAAACAGGCATTTAATAATATGCCGAATAATAACAGACTGATCACTTTGAATTTCATTTGTGGTGCAGGATGGGAGTTAGACCCTAATAAGTTGTATGGCTTAGATCCGAATGTATTTTGTGTAAAGATTACCCCATTAAATATCACGACAGCTACCAAAGAACATGGACTCGAAGATGCCATTCAGTGGAATTGGGAAAATATGAATAAGATCAAAGAAAAGGTAGAGAGCTGCGGATTAAAGGTAATCGTAGATGTTGCTGCAAAGGCGGAACTTCCTTTATGTTGTGGCAATCTGGTTCAGGATTATAAAAAAACAAAACAGTAAAACAATAGACCATCTTTCACGGTGGTCTTTTTTGTACTTGCAAATATACCACGTTGTAAAAATAAATATGTAAAATAAGCAAAAATAGGGAATTTTTTGACATAAAACAGTAGCGAAAAACGAAAGGACTATTGATTTTATGTCAAATGATATTAGTATCAGAAAGAATAAAGGTCAGTATATGACACCGGAACCGATTATAACAATGATATTAGATACGATTGGATATACCGGACCACAGATTTTAACAAAAACAATTATGGAACCATCTTTTGGAGATGGATCTTTTCTTGTTAGTATTGTACAAAGAGTGATCATAGAAGGTGAGAGGGCAGGATTATCGAAGTCTGATATTGCACAGATTGTAGATAATCATATTTTTGGAATTGAAAAAGACGGCTTGCTTTATAACAGAGCAATTGAAAGACTGAATAAGCTGTTGGATACGTATGGAATCCAAAATGTTAGCTGTAATCATCTTATTTGTGGAGACACATTAATAGCATATAAAACATATGCAGGTAAAATGGATTATGTTGTCGGAAATCCACCTTATATCAGAATTCATAATATTCCGGAAACCTATCGAGAAATTATAAAAGAATTTCGTTTTATTGATGGGATGATTGATTTATATATTGTTTTTTATGAAATCGGACTCCTGCTTTTAAATGACACAGGAAAACTTGGCTATATTGCTCCGAATTCCTTTATGAAAAATACATCACAGAAAGCATTCCGAAATTATCTTTTGGAAAACAAATATATTTCAGCAATTTACGATTTTAAGACTTCTAAGATTTTTGAGGATGCTGACACTTACACATGCATCTGTATCCTGGATAAAAACAAAAACAGAGATGATTTTTCGATTGATTATAAGGAATTTTCTATGTACGAAATGGTAGCGACAAATCATTTTGACTATACATATTTTAGAGATGAATTACGAGACAAAGTATGGAATCTTAGTGCGTATGAAGATATGAGATTCTTAGAGGAAAATAAAAAACTTCCAACAAAAATTCAGGATATCGCTATTGTGCAGAATGGGATTGCTACAAATAAAGATGCGATTTATATCATACATGCCTATTTAGATAAAGAGTTATTAAACCCATATATGGGGAAACATACGGATATGCAGAGAAATGTATATTTTTGTGATAAAGACAGAAATATTCGCATGATAGAATCTACCATATTACATCGATGTGTAAAGGCATCCAAATATAATGGTATTATGGATAATACCTATGTTATCTTTCCATATGAAAAAAATCGATCTGTTTATCAGCCGTTCACAGAAGAGAAATTAAAGCAATCATTTCCGAATGCATATGATTATTTTATTTCTTTCAAGGCAGAATTAAGCACTAGAGATATGGATGAAAAATTAGCCTGGTTTTTATTTGGTCGTAGTCAGGGATTACAAAATAGCTGTCATAAAAAGATTATATTTAAACATGTTATCAATAAAGCAGCCCCTGTAATCGAACCACATATCCTTGATGAGGATGTCATTGTATATTCTGGGATGTATACCACAACAAAACAGGAACAAATCGAAGAAATATCTGATATTTTTGCATCTGCCGATTTTGCAAAATACTGTTCCATTATCGGAAAAGACATGTCTGGCGGTTATGTTAGCATTTCTACAAAAATGGTAAAACAATTCGGCATAGGAGATTGAAGTAACGGACCATCTTTTTAGCAATATCATTAAGTTAAGCTAAAAACTACACCCTTCTCTTTTTCTTAAAACGAAAAGGGAGTGGGTATTTTTGGAAAGGAAACAATATGAATATAATTATTATACAAGGTATGACCTGCTTAGGGAAAAGTACACTATGTAAACAACTAGAAAAAGACCTCCAAAATTGTAAACACTTTTCTTTAGATGAATACAAGGAAAATATGTGGGATAAATTCGGATTTGATTCTGTTGAACAAAGAGAACATCAAAGTAAACTTGCAAGAGAGTTATTTTACAGCGATATAAATGAAGCGGTAAAAAAGGCATTGTACAATTATATTTTGATTGATTATGCTTTTACTAATAAATATTGGAATGAACTTTTAGAAAATTTAGCAAATTGGAATGGATTAGTAAGAACTATTTACTTAAAACCTACCGATTTGCAGGAACATAAAAAGATATGGGAAATTCGTAGTAGAGATTTTTCTGTCAGACACGCAGGACATGGAGCAACACATTATCATGATGGAATAGGTCGTGATTATGTGAATGAATATGATACTAAAGTTTTCAAAGATATGCCTACTGTCAATCAAACGCTGACAGTTGATATTTCTTTTAATCCATATTTAAGAAGTGTATCATACAACTCCATCATAGCTTTTATAAAAAATTCTTACATGATTCGAAAAAGTACAACAGATGATAAAGAACTAATCCAACAGCTTATGCCGTTATGTTTCGGAGATAAAAACAATTTGGAGCCATGCGAAGACTTGGAAGACAGATGAAAATATAGTAGCGATGTCTGGGCTTACTTCTAATAACGAATACGGTCATTTAGAAATAGATTGGACTTACACTCGTCCAGAACACAGACATAAAGGGTATATGCAAGAACTGTTTGCCAAAATGTTAAATGGTGTGTATGAATCTGTTTATTGTAGCTGTTGGAGTTTACCGAATAATGACAAGTGAAACTTTTTCTGTAAATAACTAATAACAGCAAGACTTCATATGATTTTAATATTTTATCATAGAAGACCGTTGTATTGTTTTATTTACAGATTTTTTCACAGGTTCGCCACTTTTTAAGATTTACAGTTATTTTAAGATACCAAGACCTCGAATGATTCTTATTTTAATGATATTGATTTTTTTTAGGTGGTTCTTTTTTTAGTTATAAATATAGCATAATGTAAAAATAAATATCGAAAATCCACAAATTTCAAAAAGTTTTTTACATAAAACAATAGCTAAAAAAATGAAATGATGCCCTAGCAACAAAGGAAATCAGAGAGGTTTGTTGTTGTTAAGGGAAAAGAGGTTATTGGATTTATGTCGGCAAATTTGAATTTACATAAAGCGAAGAATGCAAAAAATGATGAATTTTATACGCAGCTTACAGATGTTGCAAAAATTACAAAAAGAAACGACACATTGCAAAAGACAATCGCATTAAAGAAGAACGAAAAGATTTAGGGTTTGTTGATGCAAATAGATAATAAGCATAACAATTTTCATATGCAATATCTGGCTTATTGGGTAGAACATGTCATTGTTTTATAGATAAATTTATAAAAGAAAGGAAAACTATAAATATGCAAATAAATTTAATAGGAACTGGTGCAATGTATACTGCCTATAACAGTGCATGTACGTTGATTGATAATAAAATTATTATAGATATGCCAAATGGGACAGTTAAGCAAATGTTAAAAAAAAGATTGCCTGTAGAAAATATTGATATTATATTAATAACTCACATGCATGGAGATCATACAGCAGACATTCCTTTTTTTTTAAAATATGTATTTAACTACAAAAAGAGAAATACACCAATAAATATAATTGGACCAATTGGTACAAAATCCAAAATCAAGGATTTATTTGATTCATATAATTTTGAAAATGGCGCTGAAATTGAAAGATTTTTTAATATTCATTTTATAGAAATACTAGAAAATGAATTTAAAATAAATGAATACAATATTAAATCCTATCTAATGTTACATGGAGAAGAAAAGCCGGCGTTAGGTTATATTATTGATAATAAATTAGGGGTAACAGGAGATTCGGGACTATGTGAAGGTATTGAAACTATTTTTAAAAAATCTACTGTGATCATAGCAGATTCCTCATCAAAAACAGGAGATATGTGTCATATGGGAATTAATGATTTAATCTATTTATCCAATAAATACAATAAAAAAATATTTTGTACTCATTTATTGGATACAACAAGGCGTGAACTTATAGAAAATGTTCATCAAAATATTATTGTCAAAGATGATTTTTATGTATCGGAAATTTAAAAAGGAGAATATCAACGTATGGAAGAGAATATGAAATTAGAAGAAAAAACATATATAAGAGACGCAAGGCTATTGGAAATAGCGAAAATAAAATATGTATTTTTTGATATAGATGGGGTACTTTCAATACCCAGATATAAAAACTTCTTAACAGGAAAAATAGTAAGTGGCTTTTCTGATGAAGAATGGCTTAAATATGATATCTTCAGTCAACACCCTTATGAATATTGCATAGCGCCTAAAATCATGAAAGAATTAGTAAATAAAATGCACAATAATCGAGGTATCTGTAAAAGATGTTTTGGTTTAACGGCTGATACAAATTCTTTTTCCTATAATAGCAAAAAAAGATTTATAAAGAATAATTATCCGGAAATAAACACAGAAGATATTATATTAGTATCATCAGCCGACATGAAGGTTGACGTTATAAAATATATTGCTGAAAGAGATGGTATAAATTTAAAAGAATGCCTACTTGTCGAAGATACTTTTCAAACAATTATAAATACGGAGTTAGCAGGAATATGTAATTTACATATTTCTGAAGCATCAGAATTGTTGTCTGATATTAAAGAATATCAAATAAACACTCGTCCAAGAAATTATGATTTATTAATAGATATGACTGGAAGACTCTTTTAAAAAGAAAAAAGATGAAAATGAATTTTATACTGAAGTATCGCCTTTGTAATCTTTTTGATAGCACAAATCGGATAAAAACAACCCTCCATTTTCTCTTTTGTAGAGTTCTGGGAGGGTTATTTTTTTGCTTAAAAGAGCTTAACTTAATGACATTGGTGTAAAAGATGAGTCGTCTTTTTTCTTATCTATTTTCTACATCAGGAGTGCCCTCCTCAGAAATAAAGAAGTCACGTTTCTTCTTTTTGCCTGCGCGGGCTGCCCTTACATTTTCGGAAATCTTAAATTTGATCAGTATGTTTTCTAATAGTCCATTTAATGTCTTTCTGGGGACAGCTTGTTCTACCCGTTGATAGGTCTGTAATCTGTTTTTGATGAGAGGATAGTTGTGTCCACAGTTTTCATCAATCTGGTCCTGTAATTTAATGGCTTCGGAATAATGCGCATACATTTGTGCTGTCTTTGTCTGTTGTAATTCTGCATATCGTTTCCACTTTTTCTTTTCATATAAAGTTTCCATTTCGATATCCTGAATATAACGATTTACTCGCTGCACATAGCTTTCTACGGGTTCATTTGCTTCCATAACTGGTGCATGGGCTTTTGCAGCTTTGTCTACCTGTGCATAAAATCTACCCAAATCTTCCTTTTTTGTCCTGGAATAACGTTCCCCACGAGATAATCCCAAAGGTTCCATTGCTTTTCCATAGGTATTGTGCAGATGCTTCATTTTTGCTTTTCCACCAGTAAAGGTTTTTGCACAAAGTCTGTCACGTTCATCAATCGGTATCACTATCGTATGGATATGTGGAGTTGTTTCATCTAAGTGTAGTTGCATGGATAATACATTTTCTGCACCAAAAGTATCCTCCATCCATTTCTTATTTGCCTCTGCCCAGGCGTCCACATCTACATTAGCACCTCTGGTGAAAGTGGTAACGATTTCATAGGCTAATACCGCATTTTTTCTTGCAACTACGGGCTTCCCATGCTTTAATTCCAAATCTTTCATCCGGCGGTACCATAAATCCTTGTAATCCATACCGGAATCATTGACTAATTCTCGGTTGTTATCTGATAGATCGCTATCGACATGTTTTAATTCGATTTCTCTAAAATTGTGCTCGTGTCTGATCTGTAAATTTGCCATCGAATGGACCTTTTCCAAAGTCATGACGCAATAACTTTTTTCCTGCATTTTGATTCCACCTTTCTCTATATTTATTTATGTCAAAAAAAAATCAAAAAGTGTAAAAATACACAATTTATTTTTCCTGCAAATTTCCTTTATGAAATCTGAGAAATTACGGATTTTTTTGACATATATAATTAGATAAAAGAAACGAGGGGTAAAAAATGAAAGAAGTAATCACAGTCCCATTTTCGAAAAAGAAAGAAGCCGTTGCGCTTGGAGCAGAATTTGATATTACAGATAGACAATGGTATATCACAGATAATACAGAGCTTGAAAATCATGAAACATTAAGACATCTGGCAGATGTAGAAGTGCAGGAAATTGCAATCGAATTACCGGAAGAAGATCAGCCCCTAACAGGAAAGGAAGTTCCGATCGAAGGGGAAACAGAGGAAAACGATGAGACTTTTTCCGATTGGTCTGCTATATTAGATAGTAGAGATTCATTAAAAATTGCAATGACACTTCGGAATCATAAAGTACCTGCTGAAGAAAACGACAGAATACGTATGTTAGAGATTTTAAATCTTCGGACACCTGGAAATTATCCGTTTACGTATGATGGCATGATAAACTTAAGTGAAAGCTTCGAAAAGGCATATCCACCGGAAAATATTCAGGCTTTAGCAATGAAGCTGACATCCCCGGGAAATTATCTGATGCGGATCCGAAATTCAGAGTTATCAGCAGAGGAAAAAGCTTTAATGTATTTCGTATTACCGTTCGGAGCAGAATAAGAGAGGGCTTTGTATGATTTTAAATGTAATTCTTTTAGTATGCATGTTGGTTTATTTGGCAATCCAGTCCTTTTTCGATGTATTTAATCAATGTAGAACACCTGCATTTTTAAATCACACGATTATGGGAATCACATTTGCCGGTTATGTTGTAAAATGTATGCAGACGGGTGTTTTATCCGGAATCCGGATGTGGGTATTCTTTGGATTCTTAGCAATTGATATTTTGATTTATCTGTATTGTAAAAAGAAAAATATCTATGTAAAAGGAACCCCGACTGCGGTTACTTTGGTTTCACAGCAGTTGTTAAGTTATTCTCCTTATGCATTATTACTGATGATCACTCTTTGTCTGATCGATATTCCAATGGGCCTGGCATTTGGTGTTATCTGGTTTTTATCTGCTGCAAGATTGTATGGAGAGGCAGACAGAGATGCATTTTGGGCAATGATGTTTTATTATGCAATCTTTGGAAAAGAGGTACCGGAGACCAATTTACTGTTTATACTGCTGATGTATCTGATTGCGTGCGTTATCTTTATGATCAGACATAAAGCATGGAAAATAAAAGATAAGGTAGAAAGATATGCATTTTTCCCTTATATCATGATTGGATTTATAGTTACAATAATTATTGGAGGTTTAAGTTATGGCAGGATTTGATGATAACCAGTACGACTGGAGAGCAGTGCTGGCTGAGAGTGGAGATTTACCGGAAAGTTCTCCCGCAGAAGATGAGACACCGAATACAGACCAGGAATTTTCGGATGCTATCTTTCAGGAGGATCCCAATTTTCAGTCTATCAGTGGTATGGGCATTGAAGAAACGCAGGATAATACGGACCTGAATGATATGCTGCAGGATATCAATAAGGATAATACTGCACAGGCAAAAGCAGAAGCTGAAAGACTTGCCGCAGAAGAAAAAGCAAGAATCGAAGCCGATGAAAAAGCCAGACAGGAAGCATTAGCTAAAATTTGGAAAGAACAACATGAGATAGAACAGGCAGAAAAGGCAAAAAGAGAAGCCGAGGAAGCAGCGGAGGCAGAACGTATTGCAACCGAAGAGGAAGCAAGGAGACAAGCAAATCCCTTACGTAAATTAGCCGGTATGATTCCAAAACCAAAGGAAAAGACACCGGAAGAGATAGAAGCAGAAAAAGCTGCAAAAGCGGAACGTGCGCAAAAGCAGGCAGAGGAAAAGGCAAAGAAAGCAGAAGAAAAGAAAACCCAGGCAGCCCAGACAGCACAAGCAAAATCAGCGAAAAAAGAGAAACCCGAGAAACCTGCGAAGCCCGAAAAACAGCCCAAGCAGGCAGAAAAGAAGGGACTATTTGGTGGAAAGAAAGAAACGTCTGCGATTGCACCTGTAACATCGAATGCGAATTCCGGAACCGACTATAAGTATCTTGCAACACATGATGAATTGACCAAATTAAAGAATAAGAGAGCCTATGATGAAGATCTTGCTGCTATTAAGGCAAAAAATACCGTCATCATGTTCTTTGACGTCAATAATCTGAAAATGGCAAATGATACTTTGGGACATGCTGCAGGAAACAAATTGATTTTAGCCACTGCTGAGGAATTAACAAAACTATATCCGGAAAATGCCTATCGTGTAGGAGGAGATGAGTTCATTGTTCTTCTGCAAGGGAAGGGGTCTTATCTGGAAATAGATAAGAAAATAAAAGAAGATATTGCGAAGTTTAATATCGCAATGAAAAAGCGGACAGCAGATAGTAAGGCGATTGATGAAAATCTGATTTATGCGGTTTCTGTGGGATATGCGATTGGAGATGGCAAGAAAACCAAAGAAGATATCCAGGCAGAAGCAGATAAAAAGATGTATGATAATAAGCAGGCATATAAAAAAGCCCATCCAAAGGAAGATGCCAGAAATAAAGATGTCGAAGTAAAGGTAGAACCGGAAAAAGATTATGATGAACTGTTACCGGAAGAGTCCAGACAATTAAAGACTACGGTAAAAGAAAATCATATGCAAGTCTCTGAATTAAATACTGAGAAAATCTTACGTGAGATTCAGAGTAGAGCCGATGATATTTATGCTATCCTGATCACCGATAAGAATTTTGATTGCTTATTCATCATTCAGGATGTGGAATATTTCTTAAATCTGATGACACATGGCGCTGATTATAGCTACTTATATGTGATTTATCAGGGTGGTGCCCAGTATTACGGTGCAGATGAATATTTCTCAGAGATTACTGTATTATTTGAGAATATTGCAAAGCTGATTACTTCCAGTGGGTCTGTATCACAAAAAGATCTGCTAAAAGTGAAGGGTATCAACATTTTCAAAAACATTTTTGTAGGGTAAATCAACATTTTGGTATATTTTTACAAACTTGTCCATATACTGTAAATAGTAATTGTATTTAAGTTAGGAAGGAGTTTATAAGATATGCCAAGAGGACAAAGAAAACCGTTGGATGAAAAAATCCAAGCAAAACAGGAATTGATCATTGCCTTACAAAAACGTATCGATTCGGAAACAAAAGAATTAGAAGAATTATTGCAACAAAAGAAATATAAAGAACTGCAGATAGTAAGTGATATGATGGAAAATGCAAAGCTAACATCAGAGGAAGTCACAGAGGTATTGCAGCAGTATATCGAAGAGCATAGAGCAAATGCATCCTAAGAAAAAGTAGTATATCTCGAAAGGGATATACTATTTTTTTGTAATTTTTTCTCATTTTTGCAGAATTTACGGATTTTTTTGACATAAAAGAATAGATATTTATATCTTTTTGTAAAAATGAGAGGAGTACTTATGAAAGCATTATTAATTGCAGAGAAACCGAGTCTGATGCGAGAAATTCAGGCGGCTTATAGGAGCGCAAGAAATGTTTTTACATTTGACATTGATTTCCTGTCACAGGCAGGTCATCTGGTAGGATTAAAATTACCAAGTGAGATCAATGAAGAGGTTTATGGAAAATGGAAGTTAGAAAACTTCCCGATTGATGTACCTTATATCTACAAAGTAAATTCCGGTAAATTTGAACTGCTGCAGAAGATTAAAACCGCAGTAAAGAGTGGAGAATATGATTTTATTATCCATGCAGGAGACCCGGATGGGGAAGGAGAATTGCTGGTAAATCTGGTATTACAGTATGTTGGGAATAAACTGCCAGTAAAGAGATTTTGGTCAAATGATATTACACATCCCGCAATTATCGCTGCATTGCAGGATTTAAAGGATGATAGTAATTATCAGGCAATCTTTGATGCAGCACTTACGAGACAGCATCTGGATTATCAGTTTGGTATGAATATTACCGGTGTTACTACGTTAAAGATGGGCGAACTTTATAAATTAGGTCGTGTAAAGGCAGCTATCATCCGAATGGTAGTAGATAGAGAACGTGCCATCAGAGATTTCGTACAGACATCCACTTGGAAACGTATGTTTACCTATGGAACCTGTGAATTTATCTGTGACGAGGAATTTGAAACAGAAGAAAAAGCATTACTTGGTATGCCGAAGTTTGATTATGCAACGGTAACCGATGTAAAGGATGAAGTAAAATCCCAGAAAGCACCGAAATTGTTTAAGCTTGCATCCTTACAGGTAGAAGCAAATAAGCAGTTTGGTTTTTCCGGTGCAAGAACACTGGAAGTATTACAGTCTTTATATGAAGCAAAATGTGTATCTTATCCACGTACCGATTGTGAATATATTTCATCGAATGTAGATTTACGTGACATCCTATCTGTGGTAGCTCCGGAAGAAGATGTAGATGTATCTATGGTAACTGCACATGTGAATCAGGTAAAGGCAGATAAAACTTACGTCAATGACAAAGCAATCGCCAGCGAAGGCCATACAGCGATTATCCCTACCGGTACCGGATATGCAGGAAATAGTACAGATGAAAAGAAACTGTATGATTTGATCGTGCGTAGATTCTTAGCAATCTTTGCCCCTGCGAAAAAAGTACGTAGTCTGACGGTAACTGCAATCCCCGGAAACGTAAATACATTGGGAGAATATATTTATAAGGAAATTTCTGATGTGGAAGCTGGATTTGAAACCGTATTGAATCCCGGGTATAAATTACGTGAGGGAAAAGGTGTTTCCTTTAACAGCAATACAATCATTCGTCCGGTTACCTTCCAGACCAAAGAATGTGTTGCAAAACCTCCGGTAAGATATAATGACGGTTCTATTTTGAAAGCAATGGACCATCCGGAAGAATATATCGGAGATGATAATAAAAAGATTGCTTATTCAATTGGTACTCCAGCAACAAGATCTACGATTGTAGAGGAATGTAAGAAGTGCGGATATATCAATGTAGAAAAGAAAGCATATTACGCAACAGAAAAAGCAGAGCGTGTGATCAATGCGTTAGGCGATATCTCCCTGTTTTCCGTAAGTAATTCCGGCAGATGGGAACAAATGTTAGAGGAAATCCGTCATGGTGAAGTACAGGCATCTCAGATTGAAAATGCACTGCTTAAGGAATGCCAGGACATTACAAATGATATCAAAAACAGAGATATCATTAAGATGCGCACACAGGCTTATCAGACAGAGAGCCTTGGAAAATGTCCATCCTGTGGAAAAGATGTATTAGTCGGAAAATATGGAGCTTATTGTTCCGGAAAATGTGGTATGACCTTTGGAAAGGCATATGGTAAGAAATTATCAGACGCACAGATTAAGTCATTACTTGCCGGAAAAAAGATCCTGATGCGTGGATTGCAATCCAAATCCGGTAAAACATACAATGCTTATCTTACTCCTGTTGGGGTAGAATCCTTTAACTATGATGGTAAGGTAGGAAAATCCTTTAAATATAATATGGAGTTCACAAAATAAGATTCTTAGGCACCTGTGGATACAAAAATATCTGCAGGTGTCAAAAAAGATACCCACCTTTTTTTATTTTTTTGACATAGATATATATAGAAAAAATATAACTATGGAGGAAAAAGAAAAATATGGCATATATTACAAAGGACATTGACAGATTATCCGGTAATTTGGGGATTGGAGCAGCGGAAAAACAAAAATTGCTTTTAACGGCGAAACATCTGAATTCCTTTTTAAAGCGAGAAGAGAAAATAAAAATAGGAGACGAAATCGAAGATGACTATGAAAAAGACGAAGATATCGATTTCGCAGAACAAGACGCAGACGATTACGAAATCGATCACTGATGAGGGATGTATCAGACTTGCAACAGCTATTGTTGTAGATGTTTTTGAGGATTATCAAAAAACAGTAGAAGGCTATCAAAAAGCAAAAGAACACCATAACCAAAGTATGATAAAAAATTATGAGGCACATTTAAACTCATTAAGAAAATTCATACAAAGTGATTATTGTGCTGGATTGGTATTTCTTGCAACAAATACAGAATATGATTTAACCGGAAAAGAATTATTAAATTTAGTTGAGAAAAAGGGGCGTGTCTTATGAAAATTACACTTTTAGATGAAAAACAGAAAGAAACATTAACAAAAAGCTCAAAGAGTACCGAAATGTCTACGATTGACACAAAACCATTTACACCGGCAGAAACAGAAATCGAAGATGATTTTGATTTTGATGCGGAAAGGTAACATATGGGTGACAGATACCTAAATATAGGAGAACGTGGAAATTTTGTAATTCAAGAATATTCTACTTTCTCCTTTTGTGCTGATTATAAAAAACAGGGATACTGTATTTGGAATAAAGATTCCAGAGGCCATTATAAAGAAAATGGGCAAATTTCTGTTTATCCGACACAAGAAGAAGCTTTTTCTATTGCAGAATCCTTAGAAGCACAGGAGCTGGAATTAGAGAATGAAAGTCACACTATCCACGAATCATTAGATTCGTGGGATGAGCGACTGTAATGTGAAACATCTACAAATCTAAATATTCGGAGATGTTTAAAACGAGCTGTAATGAAACAAAGAGGGGTAATAAAATGAATGAGAAATGGTTGATTGGCATAATTATCTGTACGGTAATTTATGTCTTTTTGGATTTTATAAAAGATGGATATAAGGAAAATGCCATTCAAAATGGTATGAATGAAAAGGAAGCCAGAGAACACTATAAATGGAAAAATATATTCCGTAGTATAAAAAAGACGTCCCAGATAGCGGATAAATCTTGGATCTATTCATCAACGAAAACAAAACAGGAGAATCCTATAACATCGATAAAAAATCCGAAAAATGATACATTTTCATCTGAGACAGAGGAGGAAAACACAAATGAAAGTAGAAAGAATGAGTCCGTGTCCGAGGTGTCAAAGCACCTTTACTGGTGAAATTATACCGGCAGATGGGTTTTCGGATAAAGATATGTTTCTTCGTAGAAACAAAATGCTGAAAAAAGGACGTATGTATAAATATGTAAATCCACAGGATTACCGTGAACATTATGCCAGAAACGAGATCAATGCAATTTGTTTTGATTGTGGCTATGAATTTCGTGGTGAAATTGAAGTGGAACAGGTAGAGGGCGATAAATGGACAGATTTTATCAATGAAAATCATTTGCTCCGTCCGGAAACGATTCCTTGCCATCCATTCAAAAAAATGTGGAGATCTATCAAAAGATTGTTTTAAGAGAAAGGATTTTTTTTATGAATGCTTTAATCAGCGTAGTAACCGAAGATTCTAGCTTTTATAAACAAATCGTTCAGATGATTCCATTGGATATTCAAAGAGAAGGAATAGAAATATTACGCCCCGGAGATTCCCTAAATAATGCACAAATAATCGTGACGGATATGATTACAGATGAAATTTTAGATCAGGGAATTCCGGTATTTCTTTTTGCAGAGGAGATGCCAGAAGATATTGTAGAATCCATATCTTTACGTTTCTATAAAAGAACGAACTTCGATGTAAAAATATTCCAAAAAGATTTAGCAGAATGGATCGAAATTGCTTTTGCATTAGATGGTGCAGCAGAAAAAACCAGAGATGCAGAAGCAAAAAAGGAAAAATACAAAGAACGTGTAGCTGTTTATAAAAAGAGTCTGGAATTAGCAAAGCTAATGCAGCTTAGTGCAATGGAACCAAAAACCATAAAAAACTTTGAGCAAAGCTTTTATTATCAGCCAGCATTTACGGTGTCCGGTGATTTCTTAATTGTAGAGGAAATAGATAATAAAGTGTTTGTTATTATTGGAGATGTAACAGATCATGGTTATAATACAGGTTTGTATGGGGCGTCTTTGGTAGGTGGTATCCGTGGCTTTCTGGATATTGCACCCAGATATTCTTTAAATCTGGCAGGTCTTGTAAATTACGTATATCATAGTTGGAATAATTATAATTACCAAAAGGATCCATCCTATGCTACCATGTTATTTTGTATGATAGATAAGGAAAATGCTTCGATTGAATTTATCAATTATGGCCATGAATCTCCATTTTTGATACATGAAAATAAAGTAAGTATTTTAGATGTATCCGAAGAAAAAGAATTAGCACCAATGGGAGCAGAAAAACGACTCATCTTAACACCGAAAGTCTTTTCCTTTCTGCCAGGGGATGCCCTTTTTGTAGATACAGATGGAGTAACCGAAGTCTTTAAAGATCCTGAAGACAAAGATATTCGAAAAGCATATTCAGAGGAACGAATTTTAGCTTCGGTACAGCATGAGGTTTTAAAACCAAACTGGACACTTGATCAGGTCATCCGTGGTGTACGAAAAGATGCAGATAGTTATTCTGTAACAGAAGATTTTGAAAATCAGAATTTGTTAGGAAATCATTTAGATGGGGCAGTGGATGATGTTACAATGTATATGCTTCGTTGGTTAAAATAAGGGGGATAAAAATGGAATGGAAAATTACACCGGCAGAAGTAGGGGAAATGATGGAAGAGATCAGCGATACCATCGTTTCTACGGTACCAAAAGAATTACAGATGAATGTAGCACTCATTTTTGAAGAAGCATATGTCAATGTAGCTGTACATGGATATGCAAAAAAGACAGATAACGTGAAACCGCTTCGTGTATTATGGGATAAAGAAGGGGATGATTATAAAATGACCTTTATTGATGAAGGTATCTATTTTGATCCCACCACCTATGATATCGGAGAACCCAAAGGAGATCAGGTAGGCGGACATGGAATTCGGCTGATGAGAGAACTCTCAAAAAAGATGACATATCATAAGGAAGGTACAGAAAATATTTTAGAAATTTGGATTTGATACCATTTTTTTACTATTTTTTAACATAAATAGACAGGAAGATCATTTCCTGTCTATATTTTTTAATGAAAGGAATTTACTTATGATACCGTATGCAAAATTACAATACACAAATGGAAAAAATATAATCACACTCGCATCAGAAGAATTAAAGGCTTCCGCGCAGAGAGATTTAACACAATATGCTATGTTATCCGAACAAGCAGAAGATTATGCGAAAAAAGCAAATACTTCGGATATTTCTCCGGAAGCAAAACAATTTTATCAGAAACAATTAAAAAGCTTAACCTATCGTTTAGAATGTTATAACGATTATTTATACAAATCTTATGGCTTTTATCCTATTGGTGTGGATACCTTGGAGGATATTTCTAAATATAATTTTATCGTAAAGGATACCCTAGCAGAAAAGATTCATCAAACTTCCTTTTATTCCGATTTGGAAACGATTGAGCAGGATGTGGCTGTAATGGAAAAAGAAATTCATGAAGCCATAGTAGATACGAATACGACACAAGAAACTGCATTACAGTTTCTACCGGAACTTGATACTCCAGAAGCAGATGCAAAAGAACAACTAGATTCTACCATACAGAAAGTAACGAATACGGCGATCAATCAGTATGGTGAAACTCTGGATGCAGTTTCCAAAGCAGAAAAAGCATATTGGTTATCAGGTTTTCAATATAAAACAGCAATTGCCCAGGCATATGATTTAGGTAATACCGCATTATCTTATGATGTAAAAGCCTTTCAGTCTGCACAGGAGGACCTTATAGGTATTTGTAAAGAGTATTCCGAATGTTATAAAAAATCAGGCTCTAAGTTAAAACAGCTTTTAGATATGGCAAAACAAAACTGCATCCGTATTGCACAGGATATGACTTATACAAAAGATGTATGCGTAAATGCCTGCAGCCTTGGTGCATATACAGAAGCAAGACGAAATCAGATGTATAAGATTATTGATGGTTATGCAGAAGCAATAAACGACTATAATGACCTGTATGCGGAAATGGCATTAGTAATGCGGGAAAAGGTAAAACATCCTACTGACAAAGCAATTCGTAAAGCATATGATTCTTGTAAGAAGCAATATGATTTTGCAAAGAAGATGCGCAGTAAATTCGAAAAAGCATTACAATCTAATTATATGATGGGCTGTACTACAAAGGAATCCGTAGATGCTTATTTAAACACGGTACAGGCGGAAGTATGGGGTGCCGATAAAGATGGAAAAGCTTATAATGCACCTGCACAGTCGATGAAACAAAAACTCATAAAATTTGCAGAAAATACAAGTTTGAATATGCGAATGGCAACCTTACAGACAAAGGTAGCCGCTTATGATTTACAAATTGATGTTGCAATGGATATTACCGGGAATGTGGACAGAGCGATTGATAAACTGGAAGAAAAGATTGATTTGTTGCAGCATACCGAAACAGAATATACACAGGTAAAAGAAAAGCTGGAAGCGTGTGTTCGTAAACTCTCTGCATTTGAACCTTATGAAAAAGAGGAATATCAGGCAGATCAAAGAAAAATAGAAAATTTACGGATGTTAAAGAGTATTCCAAATCCAACAAAACAGCAAAAAAATCAGATAGAAGATTTGATCGATGATCTGGAAAATGATAAATATCTATTTGATAAAGAACAGGATAAAATTGCCAGAGATTATAAAAAAGAAGAGATAGCCCTGACAGAAGAGTATTTCGAGTTATCTAAGAAATGGGCGAAAATAAAGGGTAATTTAGAAGCAGTCAATGACAAATATTCAAAACTGGAAGAAAGACTATCCGAAATCCCGGAGGAAAGTTTGGAAAAAGAATAAAAATTTACCATTTTTTCAATATTTTTTTACATAAATAGATAGGTAATCACGCCTATCTATTTTTTTTGGCATGTAAAAAGGAGATAAATTTATGGAGAAACAGATAATCAAAGTTCCATCTGAAGAGATGGCAGCGTCTATCAAAGTTGATTTGGCTAGATTGCAGTATAATGCGATAAAAGCGAATAACTTACGAAATGAAAGAAATGCTTTTCTGAAAATGATGGGTATTCAGGACACAATGGATAGCATCAATCAGAGAAATATGACAAAGAAATCCTCTGAATTACAGACACAGTTTAATGCTGCGAATAAGTGTTTTAAAGATTATGCATCAGATTTCGCAGAGAAGTATGGTGTTACCATTGATGCAAACTATCGTGAGGCAGCAGAGTTAAATTTTGCAGATGCTTTCGATATTGTAATCGAGCAGCCTGAAATCACACAGGAAAATGCTGATTTCTATGAAGATATGCAGGCATTAGGTGATTCTGTGAATGCAATGGAATCCGAAATTGCAGCAAGCGAGCTGGACTATTTTGGAGAGGACCAAAAGCTTAGTGATGCGATTTCACAGATGACAAAAACAGATGATGAGTATCGAAAAGAAGCACAAGATATTATGTCTCAGTTTATGCCGGAAGCAGAAGTGAAGAATGTTGTATCTAATGAAAAGTATGCAGAACTGGAAGAGAATGCAAAGAAAGGCTTTGTAAAGAATTTACAGGATAAATTCAAAGGCGTTTCTGCAATCGATATTGCAAAACATCCACTTGCAAGTTTCGCTACAGCAATTCAGGGCACAAAGTTAGAGACTATGATTTCTACCTTACAGACCAGAGATGCTTATGAACTGGCAGGTATGGCATATCAATCTGCATATAATACAGCTATGGCAATGGGTAATCAGGCAATCAGTGCAGGTAATGTAGCACTGGATACCGTAAAAGATGCAGCAAGGGATGCGGCAGGATATGCTGCAAAAGAACTGGGAGAACTTTATAAAAAAGCCGGTGAAAAGTACATGAGTGTATTAGACCGTGCGAAAAACTTCTGCAAACAGGTATATCTGGATGTACATAAGGCTTTTGATGTTACAATGGACTTTTTAACATTAGGCTGTCATTCCAAATGCGCAGCAGCAAAGGCAATGAAAGCTTTTAAAAATGTGGAAATCTGTCAGAAAAAAGTAGATGATTTAAGTAAAACCGTAGCAAACTTAAAAGCACAAATGCAGAAAGAACCTTCTGCCGGAACACGTAAATTATTGCACGAGGCACAGGCAGAGCTGATTATTGCAAAAGCAGAATTAAATAGCAGTAAGGCTTATAATTTCGCATGCCCTTACAAAAACATGGACGATGCAAAAGCATATTGGGCTGAAATCGGTGTGAAATCTTTTGGCGTAGATAAAGACGGTCATAGCCAGTCTCCCGCACAGAAGCTAGAAGATACCGCAAAGAAATGCGGAGAGAAAGTTGTAGAAATCAAGAACAATGCAATTAAGTCTGCAAAAGTATTCGGATATAGTGTACAGTGCGCAGCTTATGATGCAAAGGCTAGTATTTATCTGGCATTAGAAAGAACCTGTGATAAGCAGATCAATAAGATACAGACCCGTATCAATGCTTTAAAACAGGTAGACCAGAGTATTTCCAGAACTCAGGCAGCATTAGATCAGGCAAGAACAGAGTTAAATGGAATGATCAACGGGTCTAAGGATATACAGGAAAAATATACCTATAAGCCTTCTGAAAAGATTACAGGTGCGATTGAGAAGATGGAAGTTCTGAAAGAAAAACAGGGTGGTACTTTAAATCGTATCCAGCAGGCAAGATATGATGAATTACAAAATAAGTTAGCAAAAGATGTTGCCAAAGGACAGGCAAAATTAGATGCGCAGATGGATAAGGACTTTGCCGAGTTATCCAAGAGAATTACCCATATGGAATTTAATCTGGATGACCTGAAAATAGAAAAAGAAAAAGCAGATAAAAAGATTGACGCTTTGCAAGAGAAGCTGGATGCTAAAGAAGCAAAGAGATCTGCACAGGACGAGAAATTTAAAGCCGCAGATAGTAAGGCAAAAGAAGCATCTGAAAACATCAAAGATTTAGAAAATGATGGTCCGGAAATGGAATAATCAAAAGAAAAATAAGGATTGGTTTTTGCCAGTCCTTATTTTTTTACCAAAATTTACCACTATTTCCAAAATTATCTTTGTCCTATACTAAATATATCAAATCTTTTTTATTATGCAATTTGCACAAAAAACGCATAAAAAATTTGGAACCAATTTTTCCAAAAATTACGGTTTTTTTTGACATAAATAAAGGATACAGAATATTTTTTGTATTTTGTGGAGGGGTTTATGAAGAAAAAAGAGTTTGATATTACAAATTTATTCCATGTATTTCTATTTGCTATTTTATTTCTACTAGGCTTTTCTTATATAACGACAACAAATCCAGATAGTGATATGTGGTGGATGATGACCACTGGAAAATGGATTGTAGAACACAAAGCATTACCGACAGAAAATGTTTTTGTGATTCATGACGGATATCATATGATTGTTCAACAATGGATTCCAGCAATTTTGAATTATACATTATATCATCATTTTGGAGTATGGGGGTTAATCACACTTGCAACTGTGTTATTTGGAGTGATCTTTTTTTTACTTTGGAAATATATCGGATTATTCTCCAAATCATTACCATGTAAGGAAATCACTTTTGCAATCAGTATACTATTTTTACTGCAGCTTTTAACAACAAGACCTACGATATTCACCATTTCGATATTATTAATCGAGATGATACAGTTGGAAAAATGGCATAGAAATAATAATTGGAAACATTTGATAGCATTACCTTTTTTATCTGTGCTTGAAGTAAATATTCATTCCAGCATCTGGCCTATGATGTTTATATTTGCATTACCATACTTAGTGCCTGGGATTTTAGATGGATTCCGTAACTTTTTTGAATCCTGCAAGAGAAACATTGGACTTTTTCTTGTATTATTAATATGCGTAGCAGTAGGAGGCATCAATCCAAACGGTTATGAAGGAGCGTTTTATTTATTCAAATCATATGGAAATGGCAAAGTAATATCTACGATTCAGGAATTACAATCTCCGTCATTTTCTTCTTTTTGGGGATTTTTACTCGTAATTACCGTAGCAGTTTTTGCGATTTATCTTTACAGATACAAAAAAGCAATTGATTGCAAGAACCTTTACCTACTAGGGGGTACTTTGGTTTTAGCCTTTTTACATATTAGAAATTTTTGGACCGTAACATATGGTATTGTTCCCGTATTATGCGCTGTTTTACCGCAGACAAAATGGGATAAACATATCGTTTCTATCAAAAAGGGGATTGTTTATATCATAGGTGGCGTAATTTTACTGATAGGCGTTGTGATAAAATCTGTGGGTAGTGCAAAGGATACACTAATCAAAATGCCGGTACAGGAAGCAGAGTATTTACAGGAAACAGTTGCTGCGGATGACATTATCTTATATACTCCATTTTCTTATGGTGGATATATGGAATGGTCCGGATTTAAAGTTTATGTAGATGCCAGACCGGAACTATTTCAAAAATCTATCAATGGCACAGAAGATTTAGACGAAGAAATTTATAATGTGCAATATGGTATTGCAGACTATGATGCCTTTGTAGAAAAATATCACTTTACACATTTCTTGGTGGAAAATAATACGTCTATGGAACTGTATTTAAAATACAGTGGAAAATATATAATGCTTGAAAAAAGTGAAGATTTTGCAATTTATACTGTAAAATAAGACCATTTTTTTCGTAAAAATTTACATATATAAATGGTAACACGACACATAAAAGAAAGGATAGCATTATGACAGAAAATGAAAAATTACATCTGTTAGAGAAACGAGTAACGGATGACGAGAAATTGCATTTACTGGAAAAATACATAACGAATGAAGCTGCAAAAAAAGCACAACAGTTTCGTGTAGAACAGACCGGAAATGCAAGCTATGGCAAAATCATTTCCGCTGCAAAACGTATTATTTTTGATGATCATCAGGCAGAAGATTTGAATTTTGAAAGTGGTCAGAAAATTGCAAAATTACAATTAATGATCGAAGCTGTAAAGTATCTGATTGAAGATGTTATGGGACTTACCCCGGAAGAATATGATGCTATTTATTCAACAGCTTTAAATCAGAAGACGACATTACACCATGCTATAAGAAAAATTGCAAATGCTGCAAGTCCCACCATACTTCGTGAAGCAATGTTTGACAACAAAAAGATTCTGTTCCGACTTTGCTGGCCCGAATACTACAAAGAACATTATGCAATTCCCAAGGCAATGGATATCTTTAATTGCACAGGCGAATTAAAAGGAAATTTAATAAGAGCCAGTGCGATCAAAGATTTTGAAGATGAGCCTGAACAGGAAAAGAAAATCTTACAGAATGGTAAGTTTTCCACTGCAAAAAAAGAACGAAAACGTGTTTATAATCATGGACAGGAAGTAGATGATATTATTTACTGGTCTATGAAGCAGATATTGCCATTATTCGAAATGAAAACAAAAGACTTATATCTGTCACTTGCAAAGCCAAGAGAAGCAGGTTGGAGTAAATATGGTTTTGTAAAAGTAATCGAAGCAAGAGGATGTTATCCTACACCTTTGGATTTCTACTTTTTAAATTCTCCGATGGAATATCAGGTCGATCATATTGATGAGTATATAGAAGCAAGAAATCAGGCAAAATTACCTCATGTAAAAGCATTAGACATGATGTATGAAGCATATCAACAGTCTTTGGAACACGGTAGATATTAAGGATAAGGAGGTATCCTAATGTACACAATAGGCAAAGGTAGCAGAAGTACTTTTGGAGATAACTATGATGATGACTTCGATAAGGAACTTTTCTTTGAAGAGGAAGAAATTAAAGAAGATAATATTAGAGAAGAAATCGAGCAGGAAATCTCAAAGATAGACGATACAACACAATATGGTAATTATACCTGGAACGATTTTAATAGTGCATTCAATGAAGCCAAATATATTACCGGGGATTATTCCAACGCAATCTATATAGGATGGACATTGATCGCACCGACAATTAAATCCAGAAAGTTAAATAGTGTACGTGGAGATAGATACAATCATGTACAGGATTTAATGCAGGAAGCATATTTAATCATTGCAAAAAACATTGAAAATTATGATCCTACTAAAGCACAGTTTTCCACTTATATCGATAAATTTCTGGTAGGAGCAAGTAGAGAAATCGAGAATCCGGATGTATCTGATTATCAGTTCCGTAAAAAGAATATCCGATTTTTCTCTTTTGATGATTTATCCGATCCAGATCAGGAAAACAGCAATAAAAAGACATACACTTTTTCCGATGAGCATGCTTCTGTGGAGGACATCATTGACCAGATGGACAGAGAAAGATCCAGCCAGTTATTCGAGCAGATGATGGAACAGACCCAGGTAGAAGGAGAAGTGACAAAGGATGATATGTATACGAATGTCGTATTCTTACATAAATTCCTTGGTGGGGTAAATAATCTGCCACACTATGTCAGAGAAGAAATTGAAGAGAGCTTAGGCATGTAAGGGAAGGGGGGATAGCGATATCCTCCTTTTTATGAAAGAGGTAAACATGGATATACTAATTAATGAATACTATAATTTAGAACAGACGTTAGAATTGGAACAATCTATTATCTCAAAAAAACAAAGCCATAATGGATATAGTGTCGAAAGAGAGTATATAAATTCGAAAGAATATCATGATAAATTCGAAAAACTTGCAGTAAATAAAGATGTCCAACAATCAATTTATATACAAACTGGCAGATTATTAGAACATGTAGATGGACATGGCGAAGAAAAAATGGTAGCTATTGATGCACGGACAGGAAAATTCATAGTTGACAATTTTGCAAGAGAAGGTAGAATCGAAAGTACAAGTTTTACAAATGATGAATATTTACTAATTCAAAAATCTAAAAATAGTGTTGTACTCATACATAATCATTCTGAAAATGGCAGACCATCCGCACAAGATTTGCTAACATACTTAAATGACTTACATATTAGATTATCAATTGTTGCTTGCCATGATGGAACACTTTATGAAATACGTGATGTAAAAAATATATTTAAAGAAGTTTATGAAGATACATTGGAAAGGACAAAGAAGGATGTGTCAAATTTAAAAGAGGCTAAAAGAATAGCCATGACAAAAATATACATATATAATGACAAACTACCAGAAAAACAAAAATTATTTGATATAAGGAGGTTATAAAAATGATAATTCCCTATACTGATGAAACACAACATTGTGTTATGGATGAGTCCGCACGACCTTATGAAGATAATGAAAAAAAGATTGAGCTTACAGCAGACGATGAAAAGTTTTTCCAAAATCTTTTGCATGAAAAGGAAAACTCATAGATAATCAAAAAGAAAAGGAACTCTATTATGTTGCCGTTAATGATGAAAAACAAACTGGTCATGGAAATTGATTTTGATGCGACAGTATATCATGTAATAGATGAAAAATTGTTGTCGTTTTCCATGCAATGTAGAATAAAAAGAGTTCCTGGTTTTACAAAGATACATTCCAAATATGATGATACACAAAAATAAAGTCTATAAAAAATATATAGCAATACAAATTTTAAGAGATGCCTTTTACAGCATCTCTTTTTCAG